>Ga0209979_1000103_pt1 | contig 141044 bp, 116 predicted proteins | sample AnhtaG_FD_183114 | JGI IMG/M metagenome (GOLD analysis project Ga0209979, IMG submission 183114) | Deep subsurface microbial communities from Anholt, Denmark to uncover new lineages of life (NeLLi) - Anholt_01485 metaG (SPAdes) (version 2) | ecosystem: Environmental > Aquatic > Marine >...
AGGGGGCAAGGGGGAGGGTGATCACATCAATATGTCAAGTCAATTCGGCATAATTTTGAATTTTCTTTTAATCGCGTAGCCAAGCCTTTATGGCTTGGCACCGAGGCCTGAAGCCGCGGCTACGCGCACAAAAGAGAAAAGGTTCTCTGGAGTGTCAAGCCCCGCCGAAGCGGGATCTACGACTTCAGCTTGACCAGGGGTTCGCCTAAAGGCGAACACTCCAAAATTCCTCGTTTTTGATTTTTCCTCCTGCGGCAATTTTACATTTTGAATTGCAATTTTGCTTTTTGCTCTTTGATTTTTGAATCTCCTTTTTGCTTGGCACCGAGGCATGAAGCCTCGGCTACGCGTTTTTTGGAGTGTCAAGCCCCGCCGAAGCGGGATCTACGACTTCAGCTTGACCTAAACCTTGCTGAGATATAAGACTCTTAAGGGTTCACCTAAAGGTGAACACTCCAAATTCTTATAATCTATTCTTCTTCGCCTTTGAAAAGCGAATCCCAACTCTTTTTTTTAGCCTCTTTGGGGTCTAATTTCTGCTCTTTCCGGAAAAATGCCGGCTTGGGACGGAAATAATCACAGAAGTTGCCCTTCTCCTTGTATCTGACCCACTCTGCCTGTGGTTCCTTGCATTGATGGTTAGCTTCCTTGTCGTAGAATTCGCAGTTGTAGCAACAGCGCAAGTCGACGTCGCACTTAGGACAGGTATCCTTCCGATGAATCTTTTCAGTCACCTCCACGGTTTCTCCGCATTTCCAGCAAATCATAGACTCTGCCTCCCTATTTACTATTTTCTTTGGTTGGTATTCTTTGAGCTTAAATAGGCTTGGATAAACTGGTCGATCTCACCATCCATCACCGCCTGAACATTCCCCGTCTCCGCATTGGTGCGATGATCCTTGACCATGTTGTATGGGTGAAACACATATGATCTAATCTGGCTTCCCCATTCGATCTTCTTCTTCTGGCTTTCCAGTTTCTCCTGTTTCTTCTCCTCTTTTTCCTTATAATATTGGTATAAACGGGATTTCAGTACCTTCAAGGCGTTATCTTTATTCCTGAATTGAGAGCGCTCAGACTGACATTGAACCACAATTCCGGTGGGCATGTGAGTGATCCTGACCGCAGAGGAGACTTTGTTCACATGCTGTCCTCCGGCACCGGAGGCGCGAAAGGTCTCCATCCTTAGATCGTCATCCTTTATCTCCACGGTGATGTTGTCCTCGATCTCCGGATAGACGAACACCGAGGCAAAGGAGGTGTGTCTTCTTTTGTTGGCGTCAAAAGGAGAGATGCGCACCAGACGGTGAACTCCACTTTCGCCTTTAAGATATCCATAGGCATATTCTCCGGTTATCTCCAGGGTGGCGCTTTTTATTCCGGCCTCTTCACCTGCCAGAAAATCGATGGTCTCGCATTTGTATCCTTGCTTCTCTACCCATCTGGTATACATACGCAGAAGCATCTGTGCCCAGTCCTGGGACTCTGTTCCTCCTGCTCCTGAATGAATGGCAAGTATGGCGTTTTTGGCATCATCCTCGCCTGAGAGAACTGTCCGGAACTCAAAATCGTCGAGCTCCTTTTTCAGCTCAGTTAAGCTGACGAATGCCTCCTCTTCTGCCTGAGCGTCTTTTTCCTCTTCAGCTAAATTTTTCAGAAGGATAGCATCCTCAGTTTTTTGGGAAAGCTCTTGCCATCTTTCGGACCACTTTTTCAGTTCGCTGATCTCTTTCAGGACGATCTGAGCTTTTTGGTTGTCATTCCAGAAGCCAGGCTCTCGAGAGATTTTTTCCAGCTCCTCGATCCTTTTCTTTTTTGCTTCCAGATCAAAGATACTCCCTTAATTTTCCCAATCTTCCCTTGATATTATCGATAGCTATATCCATATCCGTAGTCATGACTTCCTCCTTGGTATGCGAATAAAAGCTTGTTTTCTGTCTTCAAGGCGACTTCTTAATATAATCTCGGATCTGTCAAAGTCAAACTTTTTATGAGAGGAACATACATTCTATGATGTGGTATGATCGATTTCGCCGAAAAGGATGATTTGTCACTTTTATCCTCTTCTCAAAAGGGAAATAATTCAACTCCTTAAGCTCTCTTAAATGAAACTACGGCAATTCTTGAGCAAAATTTAATCCAGTATCCATGAAAGTTTTGCTTAAAACGTAGTGGCGACATTTATGGCGTCCGTTTTTCGTCTGAGACAAGCCCTTCGAAGTGAATCCCCTTCCTTCGACCCTGAGGTCTCACTTCGTGCCGAGCGCACTCAGTGCGAGGCAGGACCGAAGGGCAGGATGAATTTCGACAATACAATGTCGATCCATCTTTTTTAATTGACAACCAACTATGATCATCATATTTTGCGTTCAACTTGAAAAAATAAAAGGAGGTTTAATTTGTCTAAATCTCAAAAGCATGACAAGGGGAGTAAGATTTTCTGGGGATTGGTATTGGTAGTGGTCGGGACCTTGATTTTGCTTCACAACCTCGGATATGTAAGAGAGGATATCATACGTTTCTGGCCCGTGCTTGTGATCCTCTGGGGCATTAAGAAGTTGATCGAATGAATGATCCTTAGAAAGCTGGCGTAGCCCCGCCTTTGGCGGGGCACCGAGGCATGAAGCCTCGGCTACGCGCTTTTAAAATTTGAAAATGCAAAAAGAAAAATTCAAAGATGCAATTAAAAACTCAAAATTATTCCTGGATATTGTCTCTTTGTCTCTTGTTAATTTTCAATTTTGAATTGCAATTTCACATTTTGCTCTTTGATTTTTGAATTTCCTTTAGTCGCGTTGCCAAGCCGTAAAGGCTTGCCTACGCTAAACCTGGACGAAACGTAACACTCTTGTTTAAAAAAAGCAACTTTTAATCTGCCATGAAAAGTGACGTTCGACAAGAAACCTTGAAGATGTTTGTTTTTCTTACGGAGATTTTGAACCGAAGGGTGATCAATTCGGAGGGAAAGATCATCGGCAAGGTGGTGGATTTGAGGGCTAAACTGGGGGAGCTTTTTCCTCCGGTGGTCTCGGTTCGCGTCATACAAAAAAGACGCAAAAAGCTTATCTCGTTTCCCTGGCACGCAGTGGAGAGCATCAACGGGAATGTGATCAGATTGAAGAAAGATTCGGAAAGCCAGACAGTGGATCTGCAGATAGAAGAGGGAGAGATACTTCTAAAAGATGAGATATTGGATAATCAAGTGTTAGACACCCATGGAGCAAGAGTGGAGAGAGTGAATGATCTTCATCTATTGCTGGCTGAGGGACAGCTCAGGGTGGTGCATGTGGACTTCGGTATAAGAGGGATATTCCGTCGTCTGGGCTGGATTAGGTATGTGGATGCATTAACCAACTGGCTTTTTGCCTATCAGATCCCCAACAAGCTTCTATCCTGGAAGTATATTCAGCCCCTATCGCATGACCCCCAAAAGAAAGCTTTAAAGCTCAACGTAACACACCGCAAACTCTCCGAAATTCATCCTTCCGATCTGGCAGACATCCTGGAAGAATTGGATCGACACAAACGATCTTATGTGTTCGGAGCCTTGGATGTGGAGACCCAGGCAGATGCACTGGAGGAGACAGACGATCAGACCAGAATCTCTTTAATTGAGGAGTTATCCGAGGAGCGTGCCTCAGACATATTAGAGGAGATGGAACCGGATGAGGCAGTAGACCTGCTTCAGGATCTGCCGGATGAAAAGAAGCATGAGCTGATTGAGGGTTTAGAAGAGGATAAAAGAGGGGAGTTAGAGGAGCTTTTAAAATTTGAGGAGGAAACTGCTGGGGGCATAATGACGACTGATTACATTTCATGTCTGCAAACGGATAACGTGGAAAAAGTTATGGGAATCTTCAAGCAATCAGATAATCCTCTGGATAATATTTCATACATCTATGTGACCGACAAACAGGAAGAGTTGCTTGGAGTGGTGACACTGCGAGAGTTGATTTTGAATCCAGCGGAAGCGAGGATTAGCAGTTTTATGAACCAGGATATTGTCAAATTGAAAGTCGATGATTCGATCAAGCAAGTGGCTGAAACCTTTAAGAAATATAAATTTTTGACCATCCCGGTGGTGGATGGGCAAGATCGGATGAAAGGAATAATAACCTTGAGGGATGGAGTGGAGGCGATCTTCCCGGAATTTGGAGAATAAAGAGAGCGTAGATTTCAGACAGCAGACACCAGATAACAGATACCAGACGGCAGACGCCAGATTTCAGATTAATCCTTTATCTGCTTACTGCAATCTGTTATCTGCCTACTGGAGTCTGTTATCTGCCTACTGCTTTCTGCTATCTGCCTACTGCAATCTGTTATCCATTTACCTTTTCCCTTATGACTAAAAGTCTGTTATCAAAATCTCGATGGAGAAATTTGTTAATCCTTCTGGCGGTGATAGGTCCGGGAATAATCACCTCCAACGTGGATAACGATGCCGGCGGAATCGCCACCTACTCCATTGCCGGTGCTCATTTTGGCTATTCCCTGATCTGGTCGCTTATTCCTATCACGTTAGCGCTTATCATAATCCAGGAGATGTGTGCTCGCATGGGGGTGGTTACGGGCAAAGGGCTGTCTGATTTAATAAGAGAGCATTTTGGGGTAAGGATAACTTTTTATCTTCTGGTGGCTTTAATCTTCACCAACTTCGGAAACACCATAGCGGAGTTTGCCGGAATAGCCGCCAGCCTGGAGATATTCGGTATCTCCAAATATATCTCCGTGCCCCTGGGTGCTCTCTTCGTCTGGATACTGGTGGTGAAAGGGACTTACAAATCAGTGGAGAAAGTTTTTCTGGTGGCTTGCCTTTTTTATCTCACCTACATTGTATCCGGTTTTTTAGCCAAACCGGATTGGAGTGCAGTGAAAGACAGCATATTGACGCCAGAGTTAGAGTTTTCCGCGGGGAGCTTTGGCATGTTGATTGGATTGATCGGAACCACCATCGCTCCCTGGATGCAGTTTTATCTGCAGTCCGCGGTGGTGGAGAAAAACATCAGGTTGAAGAATTATAAATACTCCAGGGCGGACGTCATCTCCGGAAGTTTCATGGTAAATTTTGTGGCTCTTTTCATAATTGTGGCTTGCGCGGCCACTCTTTCCAAAGCAGGAATCAGAATCGAAACAGCAAAGGATGCGGCTTTGGCATTAGCACCTTTAGCAGGAAAATATTGTTCCTTTCTTTTTGCCTTCGGTCTTTTGAATGCGTCACTTTTTGCCGCTTCTATCTTACCACTCTCCACTGCTTATGTGGTTTGTGAAGGAATGGGCTGGGAGCAAGGGGTAAATAAAAAATTCTCCGAAGCACCACAGTTTTATAGCCTATACTCTCTTCTGATATTTTTGGGAGCAGGGGTGGTGCTCTGGCCCAATCTGCCACTTATCCCCATCATGTTCATCTCTCAGGTGGTAAACGGTATAGTTCTTCCCGTAATTCTTATCTTCATATTGATACTCATTAATAACAAAAAGATCATGGGGGCATATACCAACGGGAGGGGCTTTAATATCTTAGCCTGGCTGACCGTGATGATTCTGATCGCTCTTAGTATTATGCTTCTGCTGTTGATGCTGGGGATAGTTTAGATTTTTTCCAACCGTGAGAGACAAAAAAACAAGATCGACTTTGCCTTTTTCCAACGCCCTTATTTTAGTCTCGCATAAGATAAGAGGCAATATACGTAGGTCCGAAATGTCCCGCCTCTGGTGGGACTTTCGACGATTCAAACTAAGGTTTCATAAAGGTAGAGGAGGTCGGTAGCCGCAGGCTTCAGCCTGCGAGGTGGGGCTGAAAAATGTGGAAACCCGGTTTAATTCTTGACACCACTTAAATTTCCTTGTAAATTGCTCTCATCAAAGGATTCATCATAAAGAGAAAAAATGGCTTCTTTCCCCACTACGAGATTTTTAGCGAACATAAGATTAAGATACGTGGTCATCATCACCCTGCTTTTAGCTTTGATTCTCTTTTTGATCGCACTTTTTGGGATCCAAAAAAGCAAATCCAACATGCTAAAGGTGATGGAAAAACAAGGGATGGCTTTGCTGGAAAGCTTGATTCTGGCAAGTCAGAATACGGTCCGGGCAAATGCTTTAGTAGAAGAGTTGGTAGGGGAGAGGCTTCGGGACATCGCCAATTTGGTAAATCAAATGGAAAAAGATGAAAAGGTGAGCAACTCGAAATTAGAGAACATGGTAAAAAAAAGCAATCTCTCCCGGATTGATATCCTGGATCAAAGGATGAATCTGAAATATAGCAGTCATCCCTCAGATAAAGGAATCTATCAGGATTCGATCACTTCGGTGATTCCTTCTGTAAGAAGCATCCTGGAGGCAGAAGAGGAAGAAGTGGTCTTTGGGATCGAAGCCAGATCTCTTTTAGCGGAAAAAAGCTACGCCGCCGCAGTGAAAAGATCAAACGCAAAGGGTGCTGTGGTTGTGGTTGCCTCCGCTTCGTATCTGGAGAGCTTCAAAAAAGAGATCGGAATCGGCTATCTGATTCAGAAGATCAGCCAGCAAAGCGGAGTTGATTATATCGTTTTGCAATCGATGGAAGGGATAGTGTTGGCATCCAAGAAAGTAGAACGGATGCTGAAAATAGAGGAAGACCCCTTCCTTCAGAGCGCTTTTGCAGAAGAGATTACCAGAAGCAGAATCATCTCCTTTGAAGGCGAGGAAGTCTTCGAGGTGGTGAAACCTTTCAAGTCCGAAGAGATTCCGTCAGGAATTTTCAGAATCGGTCTTTCTCTAAAAGGGTATAAGAAGGTGGCTTCCAGCTATCAAAAACAGATGATCTTATTCTCCATTATTTTGTTCATTCTGGGGCTTTTGACAATCGGAATCGTGATCATCAATCAAAACTACTCTATTCTGGACAGATCATATAAGGAGATCAAGACCCTCACCGGAAACGTGCTTGAAGCCATGCACAGCGCGGTGGTGGCGGTGGATGAGGAGGGTAAAATCGTCACGTTGAACCGTTTGGCTGAGGATCTGTTCGGAGTAAGCAGAGATCATGCTATTGGGCGGAATTATAATTTCATTTTTCCATCTGATGCTTGCCTTCTGAAACAAGCTCTTGAAGAGAAGAGAACCACCCGGGACGTGGAGACCGAATTTCGCACACTTTCCGGCGAGGATAAGGTTTTGATAATCGGAACCTCCTGCCTTTTCGATGAGGAGAAAAAATTCAAAGGGGCAGTGGCGGTGATTCACGATATCACCGAGTTGAAACAATATGAGGAGGAGGCAAAAAGAGCAGAAAGGCTTTCAGCTCTGGGGAATTTGGCCGCAGGCGTTGCCCATGAGATAAGAAATCCTTTGAATGCCATCTCCATCACCGCCCAGAGGCTGAAGTCGGAGTTCGTTCCTCAAAAGGATCAGGAGGAATATACATCCTTCACTCGAATTATTTTGGATGAGATTAAAAGATTGGATAATATCATAAATCAGTTTTTAAGCTTAGCCAAAGCGCGGAAGCTGAATTTAGTCCCCACCGATATGAGCAAATTCTTGAATGAGGTGGTGGGCCTTGCGGAAATTGAAGCAACCCAAAAAGACATTCAACTCACCAGAGAGATTGACAGGCTTCCGCAAATTAAAATCGATCCAGGGGAGCTGAAGAAAGCTCTTTTGAACATAATACTGAATGGAATTCAGGCAACACCTTCAAGTGGGAAATTAGGTGTTTGGTCTCATCTGGATGATTTACAAAGAAATATAGTGATAACAATCAAGGATTCAGGAAGTGGCATTTCCAAGGAAAAACTCCCCAAGATTTTTCAACCCTACTTTTCCACTAAAGAGAAGGGAACCGGACTGGGGCTTTCCATAGCTTATCGAATTATCTCCGATCATAAAGGAAAAATCGACGTGAAAAGTGAAGTGGGTAAGGGAACTATTTTTACCATAAAATTGCCGATCACATGAAGCGAACAGGCGTAATTTATGCTTAACAAATTATGGGATAAGTTATGGCACTTTATCGAATCTTGATAGTGGATGACGAAAAACCACAGAGAGAACAATTATCTGGCTTTCTAAAAAAGCAGAGCTTCAGCGTGACAACTGCAGAATCTGGTTTCGAGGCGATAAGCCTCTGTCAGCATAAATCTTTTGAGTTGGCTCTGATCGATCTAAAGATGCCCGGAATGGATGGAATTGAACTTTTAAAGAAGCTGAAAGAGTCAAACCCGGAAATTCAGGTGATTATGATGACCGCCTACGGCTCGGTGAAAACTGCGGTTGAAGCCATGAAACTGGGAGCATACCACTATGTAAAGAAACCAATTAACCTTGACGAGTTAAAGCTAAACATTAACAAAGCTTTGGATAACCATCATCTTCTGATGGAGAACAAATATTTAAAGGAGCAACTGGAGGAGAAATATAAAGATGTTCAGATAATCGGGAACAGCAAAGCGATTAAAGAGGTATTAAGCACGGCTTCCCGGGTGGCAAAAACGAAATCGACTATTTTGTTAAGAGGCGAAAGCGGGACCGGAAAAGAGCTGGTGGCAAGGGCAATTCATGCTTTAAGTGATCGAGCAGACCAAAGATTTATTCCCGTCTCCTGTGCGGCTTTGCCGGAGACTCTCTTTGAGTCGGAGCTATTCGGACATGAAAGAGGCGCCTTTACCGGAGCAATAAAGAAGAGAGAAGGCAGGTTTGAACTGGCTGATGGGGGAACTCTGTTTTTGGATGAGGTGGGCGATATTCCCCTGGAGACCCAGGTTAAACTCCTTAGGGTGATCGAATTGCAGGAATTTGAAAGATTAGGCGGCAAGGAAACTTTAAAGGTGGATGTGCGCATTATCTCTGCCACCAATCAGGACCTGGAGAAGAAGATCAAAGAGAGGAGTTTCAGAGAGGATCTATACTATCGGCTGAATGTGATCTCTATATTAATTCCCCCTTTGCGGGAAAGAAAAGAAGATATTCTGCTCTTGGTGGATCACTTCATTAAGAAAGCCAATCAGAAATGTGGTAGATCAATTAGGGGAATTACTCCAGAGGTCAAGGATATAATTTTGAATTACGATTGGCCCGGAAACGTGCGGGAGCTGGAGAACGTGATTGAGCGGGGGGTGGTTCTCTCCAGAACTGACGTGATAGATAAAAATGACCTGCCGTATTTTGGGCTAATCAAAGCCAGAGAAACAAGTCCCTCTGTCAACTTGTCCCTCAAAGATATGGAAAAGAATCATATCTTGAATACCTTAAAGTTGACCGGTTGGAACTTGATTAAAAGTGCAGAGATTTTGGGGATTCACCGAAACACCCTTCGTCTGAAGCTGAGAGAATATGGAATTGAGAAGGTCAACGGATGAAACGGTCAACGGACTTGTCCTGAGGGCTTGGCCTGAAGGATTAAACGGATGAAGCGGATTGTATGTGTCCGTGTAATTCTGGTTAATCAAACTCAGGAGGAGAAGCTATGGAGAAGATGATTGCCTTTTGTGGGTTGATTTGCAGCGAATGCCCGGCATTCATTGCGACGAAGAAGGACGACGATGACGAAAGAAGGAAAGTGGCTGAAATGTGGTCCAAAGAGCACAACGTGAACCTGAAACCTGAAGACATTAACTGTGATGGGTGCGTGGTTGACAGTGAAAGGCTTTTCAGCCACACCAAAGTCTGTGAGATACGAAAATGTGGAATGGAGAGGAAGGTCACCAACTGTGCCTATTGCGATGAATATGCTTGTGATAAGCTTACTGAATTCTTCAAAATGGCGCCGGAAGCAAAAACGACTCTTGATGAAGTAAGAAAGATTCTCTGATTTTTCCATCTGCAGAACGCCGTTTTCATTTGTTCCTGTTCTTGCTTATCACCAATGGCGTTTAGTTGGTAGGGCGGGCATCCTTGCCCGCCGAATTTATGCGGGGCTGGAAGCCCCGCCTACGAATCGAGGTTTCCGTAGGGACAGGGCTTGACCCTGTCCGAACCAGGACGAGGACAGCCACAAGGGCTGTCCCTACGTCTGAATACCTGGAGCGGGCACCATGAATGGCGCCCCTACAATCCCCGACATTGACTTTGAACTCACACGGAATGAATAATCCCACCCAGCAACATGACAGCGCAAACCCATCCATAGGTTATCTCTACGCCTCCCTTTCTGCGATGATGGGAGCCTTGCTGATCGTCACCGGCAAATTTGTGCTTTACAGTATCTCCCCTCTGGCATTGAACGCTATCATCTTTCCTGCGGGTACGGTTGTGCTGGGACTGGCTATGATTCCGGGCAAGAGGTGGAAGCGAATCGCTAGGATGGATCGAAGGGCCTGGGGTTGGACCATTGCTTTCAGCGTTCTGGCCTGCGTGGCAATCTGGGCTCATTGGATTGGAATCAAAATGATGGACCCAACGTTGGCATCTTTTCTCAACCGCTTCGAGACTCTGGTTACCATTTCCCTGGGCATTGCGATTTTAGGAGAGAGGTTCTCACGGGGCGAGGCATTGGGAGGTTTTCTGGTACTGGGGGGAATAGTGTTGATGAAGTTCACCTTCAGGGCTGAGTATTCACTCGCCTTTTGGATCGTGCTGTTCAGCGCCGTCTGTTTTGGGATCGCTGAGTTCTTTGCCAAGATAGCCGTCCGTTACGTCGATCCGTTGACCATCAGCTTTCTGCGCAACGTGATAACCGCTATCTTCTTCTGGATTGCGGTGCCGATTGTGGGCACTTCGTTTGAAGGGGCGCGTTCGGTCTGGTGGGCGCTGATCATCCTCGTCTTTGCCGGGCCGGTGTTGGTGCGGCCGATTTACCTGTATGCCTTAAAGCACCTCGAAGTATCCAAGGTTGCCTTAGTGAATCAGAGCCAGCCTGTTTTTGTGGCAGTCCTGGCGCTTTTGGCTCTGAGCCAGACGCCAGCCCCGCGTGAGATGATAGGTGGGCTTTTTGTGATCGGCGGATGTCTGTTGATCATCATAAGCCGAAAAAAAATCCGGCCCAGGAATGCCTTGAAGCCTCGGGAATAACAATTGAGGAAGTTTTTGAAGAGGAGGAAAAAGTACTTGACTTTTGAAAAGAAACGCCTTAATGTAAAACAACAGAAGATAAACTCACGAAAAGCGCTTGATTAGATGAACTGAGGTTTCAGGAGGCGGGGTTTCGTGATGACAAAATTTTGTTGCGAAAGAAAGGAGGAGCAAAGTGACCATTAAAGATGCTGTGGAGGCTCTGGAAAAAGCCAGAGATTCAACGGTCATATCCTATATAGCGACCGATGGTTTTCTAGACATATCGGACTGCCTTGTGCTGGACGATAACCTGTCATCCTTGACTGATTCCGGGCAGACAAGGCTCCCTAGGCTAGATCTACTACTTCATAGCTCCGGCGGCGTGCTTGAGGCTGCGTACAAATTTGTCAGAATCTGCCGGCAGTACTGCCATTCGTTCGGTGTCATTGTGCCGGTATTCGCAAAGAGCGCAGCCAGTGTTATTTGTTTCGCAGCTGACGAGATTGTGATGACGACTGTTTCGGAGCTCGGGCCCGTAGATCCGCTGATTCAGCACCCACAGAAACCGAATCTGAGAGTGCCTGCCAAATCCATAGAGGATTACTTCAAGTTCATAGCAGGTATGGATACCAGAACGATCCCTATAAACCCGGAGACCAGACGAACGTTAGACGAACAGCTAGACCCGTATCTCATCGGCAATTACCAGAGCGCCATCGACGGGTCGGGTCAGATCATTCAGAAGCTTCTCTACGAGAATGCAGCTTTTACACAGAAGGACAAGATACCTGACGTGGTGAAGAAATTCACCCAAGAACATGCGCTTCACAATTTCCCCATAGACAGGGACGACTTGGAGAAGATAGGGTTTGGCGGTATTGTGGTCCGAGCGGAAGATAGCTCAGCCGTGCTTGTGGCGACCAAGCAGCTGTTAAACGCTTACCTCAATCTCATGGAAGCTAATAACCTCATTAAGCTGCAGGGCAATCGAGAGAAGAACTGGCACGCCACTCGAGCGAAGTCCTAATCGTTACGGAGGCGATATAAAATGGTAGCCGAATCCTTGTCAGTTATCCAAGATCAGTTGTCTCCGGCCTTCCGTTTCGACTCTTTGTGGCCGGTCGTTTCCACGTTGGCTGGATTTGTGGTTGGGGCGTTCCTCGCTTACATCTTCGACCTAAAGAAACTTAGGATGATGAGGAAGCAGGAATTTGATTCAAATCAGGTCAATTCGCTTCTCGCTCTACTTCGGCGACTGCTTATTGTGACGCGTGGAGAGCTACCCTCTGAAAAGAAGATACCGGGCAAGATACTTGATCAGCTTTACGCAGAGGCCCTCCTGATCGTCTGGCTTCCCAAATCAATCCGCGCGAAACTCCAAGACCTTTACTCAAAGTGCCTAGCATACAATACGTACCTTGACTCTGTAGTGAGGTCCGTACAAATTCCCTCGGACTCCGTGTCCATAGATGGTACGAATCTGAAGGTTTCGGACAAAGAGGAAGAGCAAAAGCGGCACGAGCTAGAGGACTTGATGAAGGAAATTGTGGCCGAGATCCGACAATCCTTTGTGAGCACGTAGATTCCGCCGGGGCCCGAGTGTGTGCTACGCGGTTTTCTCAACATTCCTGCTATAGAATCTGCAGCAACCAACACCATCGGGCGTGGCAAGCAGCCTTGTCTGTCTTGCGAGGGAATGGAGCCCAGCCGCTCGGACATCGACTTTCAACCAGCGGATGGTTCGGAGGGCATTCCTACACGCTTGAAACAACTTCACCTTTCAGCGTTTTATATTCCTTGTACAAGTTACACGTCAGGCATGAGTGGGCCGGAAACGCGAGAAGCGTCTCTCCTATCCCTATTTCATTATAGAGCCTGTCATCAGCCTGGATTATCCCGTGTTCTTGTGTTAAAGATGTAACGGGAGCTTTCCTGTTTATGGGGCCGAAGCTCTGATTCTGCAAAGAAGTTACGTATCCAAACACCTTCTTGCCGTTCTCATCAAGGATATGGGCAGTCGAGAGATGAACCGCTCCGCCATATACAACTATCTGATTTCGATCTTTATACTTCCCAACAACGGGGCAGGCAACTGCAACTGCTATCTCATCTTCCGTGCATGAGCCAAGCTTTTCTTGCATTAGGTCATAGAATACGAAGTTACCTGGCCTGATTTCATCAACTCCATCGAAATTGTTCACCACACTGCAGGTTGGTGTGTCACCGACAGAAATTTCGCAGGCTTGAATGTTATTACTCTTTAAGTGGTCTTTAATTGCCGATAATCTTGCCACTGTCTCAGTGTGGATTCTTTGAATCTCGTCAACTGAAGATGCATAATAGCTATGTCCAGCGTGGGTGAGCAGTCCCAAGAAATTAAGCTTTGGAGAGCTTCTTATCTTCCGGGCGAGGGAGAGGATGCACTCAAAATCATCCCACGATACCCCTGTTCTATGGTATCCCGTATCAACCTTTATCCACATTCCAACTTGATGCTTGAGGTTATTATTTAGTGCTGAGACGACTTTCTCCGAATCCACAAGCAGATTCAGCATAATCTCACTTGCCAGCTTGTTGATCTTCTCGATTTCCAACATGTTAACTAAAAACGCAACCGTAATATCTGACCACCCGTGCTCGGCAAAATATAGCGCCATATCAACTGATGAAACCGTGATTGCCTCTACTCCGAACTCCTTGAACCAATTACCGATTTCAGCTGATTGGTGAGTCTTGAAATGAGGCCTGAACCTGACGCCTACCGCCTTTGCCTTACGCGCCATCTTCTCAATGTTCCTCATCACTCTCTTCCTGTCAAGAATCAACGTAGGCTTGGTGATTTTAAGAGATTTTAAGAGCTTGTTTGCTTCAGCCATCAGCTATTATCCTCTAATCATCTTCTATCAATTCTGCAATGGCGATGCCAAATTCTCCAGCTACCGAATATAGCAAATACGTTTTTCCGTCTTCTTGAAATATGCACGGATCGCGAAGCTGGTGTGCTGGCTCTAAAACAGCGCCCCTTTGGGAAGGGACTAATGGCAAGTCTGCGCCTTCATAATCCATCTCAGACTCCAGTATCGTTACCGGGTCAGAATTCTCCCATTGCATCCAATTTGATGTAAGCTTGATTGTAGATAAGAGAATGCGTTCTGGACAGTCACCAGCGTTAGTATAGAAAACCTTAAGCACATCCCCATCCAGTTTGACAGCTGAATGCCTCATGTTCAGCGTAAATAATGTTGGTCCCTCCTTAAAATCTGTCAGACCATCTCTTGATCGGTAAAATTTCCCGGGCATGGCTAATGCGTAGTAGTAACCATTCCATTCAAAGGTTCTCCAGTAGGAGGTCCCCAGAATTTCTCTTCGGGCTGTGAACAGGAGACCGTTTTTTGAAACTGCTACAAGTTGAACCTGGTACGGAGGTTTTGGTAAACAGCAACCGTGATAATACATCCAGATCTCCTGACGATCCTTCATGTCCCGAACGTCAGGGGATGCAATATGCTCGTTAAAGTACGACTCTTTCAGATCAAATACGCCTGGTGTATAGATTGTCCACGGACCTTCCAAATTGTCTGAATAGGCCATACGAATATAAGTACCCTGGTGGTGGGCAAAATAGAGGTAATATCTGCCTAAAAGATTAGGGACCCAATCGGGCACCCGGATCAAAGACGGTCCATTAACATTACTGCCCATCCTGTTGTCCATGTGAGGGCAAATGATCGGATTATTCGGAAATCTAAGAATTTTCATTGACAGATGCCCATCAATTTGGCCGCACTACTGATTAGACTACAAGCCACAGAGTCTGATACTGAAGATGAATCCCGCGGCATGAATCTTAATGCCGATGCATCATGAGACGGGCAGAATCTATTTCTCAAGCTGTTGTAAAATCTGACGAATTTTAGATCCATCTTTTTTCTTTAAACAGCTGATGGTACTAGAGGTTTGGCCTCTGGTCTCAATTCGCACAAGATCCCAGAATATTCCCGAGTGATAGTCAAAGCCCGCTATCTTTTGCCAAGGAATTTCTTCATCATGAGTAGTTAAGCCGAATAATCCAGGTGTAGAAATGATAATCTTCTCCTTAGTAAAACGAACTTTCTGGGAAAGAAACCGTCTTCGAAATAAAAAGGTGGCTAAATGATCTGCACTAACATCAAACGGTTCGAAGTCTACCAGTTTGGCGCCTTTCTCAAATTCATAATTACACCATTTGCATATCCTGGCCTCTGGTTTGCATATGCTAAGGCAATCTGGGCACTGTCGTCCTTCGATTCTTTCTCCACATGATTTGCACACGTCGGCATCATCTGGAATATCGCTTTTACACTCTGGACAAATTTTCATTACATATCCTTTGGTAGAATTTTGTTTACATCCCACGGAGTTATTAAGTTCTGATGCCTCGGCAATAGGAATTGCTGAAGCTTTTAAAGAGTTAGTGAGTTGTTATACTGGACAACCTATTTATAATCATCGTCAGGAAGCTCCGGAAGTCGTTTGAGAGCTTTAACGTACTTTCCTTCATCAAACTCTCGCAAATTTTTCTGTACGTAAAATATTTCTGTCGCAACAACAGCAGCTATCATTTCCTTAGCCTGTTTCTTAGTTAAGCCCTCTGAAATAAGTCGTTCGAAGGTTTCTTTGACTTCCGGTATTTCGTCAGACTGCAACTGGCTGTCCACTACTTGTAATAGTAGCTTTTTCAGTCGAGGATTATATTTTTCCATGTTCCATCCTTGATAAATAACGAATTGTTTAACTGCTGATTAGACTGCTAGCTGCAGTCTAATACCCTTTGATTATCTTAAGTCTCCAACATCCTTTCCCTGACCATCTGGACAGGGATGGTGCCGTAGCTTAAAAGCTGGTCATGAAATTTCTTTAAGTTAAAAGTTTTGCCCTTAAGCTTCTTGAAATCATCCCTTAGTTTTAATATCTCCATTTTTCCCATGATGTAAGTCATGGGCTGGGTGGGAGTGTAAGTATATCTTTTTACTTCAGCAATGGCGTTGGTCTTTTCCAGTTTCGCCACATTCACCAGCATGTCCACCGCCTTATTAAAACTCATCCTTTGGGTATGCAAGCTAACATCGATCACCACCCGGCAGGCACGCCAGAGCTGGTCTTTTAACTGAAGCAGCCGGGTCTCTGATTTGGTATAGAACCCTTCATCATACATCAGCTCCTCACAATATAGCGCCCACCCTTCAGCAAAAAGCGAAGTCCAAAACTGACGCCGCACTTTGGATTTTATCTTATTGCAATGCACTAATTGAAGATGATGGCCGGGATAAGCCTCATGTAAAGCGGTCAGCACCGCTCCATATGAGTTATGTCCTCGTAATTGTTCCTCTTGCTGTGCAGGTGGCAGTTTTTCATTTATCGGGGTCACCCAAAAGAATCCCCGTTGTTTTTTCTCAAATGGTGCTGGCTCCATATATGCACCGTAAGGAATAGTGCTCCTTTCGAAAATCGGAGTTTCGACGACGGACAAGCTCTCACTCTTGGGAATTGTTACCAAGTTTTTTCTCCTGACAAAATCCCTAGCTCTTGCCATCTCTTTCGTATAGAACTTCAGCAGATTCTCTTTGGAAGGATGCTTCTTCTTTAGATCATCCACGATCTTGGTCCAGCTTTTTTTAGGATCTATCTTCTTAGCTAATGATCTCATCTCCGTCTGAGTCTGTTTGATGATTCGGTTTCCCATTGGCAAAAGGTCATCTGTGGTGTATGGAAGTTGGTGGTGGACGGACAGAAGAAAATTGTAAAACTTTTCTCCTACGGCGAAACGACCATTGGATCTGGGAAGAAGTCGCTTTTTCAGAAATTCTTCGTAATCATCAAAAGCCGAAATCGCTTTCTGGTTGGCGGATAAAAGTTGTCCTTTGAGATGAGGCACCTTTTTGGCAAAGAGGGGTATCATCTGTTTGAAGAATTCCTTTCCACTTGAGGTTGTCTCAATGGCGACTTTAGTCCATATTCTGGGGATGTCTCTTCCTCTTCTCAAATTATCCTGGCCCTCTTTCATTAAACGAGGAACCTGTTTCAATCTTCCCAAAACGGATTGCATCCTCTCCTTTAAGGGGGCGAAATCACGCACCATCAAAATGTAACAACTCATCAGGGCGATGTCGGGATATAACATAGCGTGCCTTCTGAACCACTGCAGCTTCTCTTCTTCTGCGATCTCCACTTTGAGAGAATCCCGCAGCATTCTCCAGTCCATCTGTTCATCTATGGAAAGTTTTGCTTGTTTTGGTTTCCTCTCGCGGTGGACAGAGAATTTTTCCAGTTTTTTCAAATATTCTTTTACCTTTTTGAGATGTCGCCTTCGAGACTCAGGATCGGTCTTATCCAACTTGTGGTCGTATTGATGGATCCCTAAAAAGGTAGCCTCAACCGGGCCATCCTTCCAGTGGAGCTCCAAAATTTCATTTACTAGCCTGTTAAATTCTCTGTTCATCGGACTCCTCCTTAGAAATTGGTTTCTGGTGACGCTCTAGTAATAGGAATTACTCATTTCTTCTTTATGATAATAGATTTTTGATCCTCCTCAAATATCTGATTGAAAAAACTCTTAACATTTTTATATGAACCTGCGGGAACTATTAACTCTTTGATGATAAATGTGCGTTTGTAGATGATCAAATTATCTTGAATTCTGTATTCGGTGCGAAATTCTCCGAAATCATTTTCCAGATGGATTGGATCAGGGAGATTTGCCACTTCATGAGAAGCCGGGATGTTTATGACCACACTATCTACGTCCATCTTAATCTGATCAAACATGATAGGGAAGATCCGGGTGAGCTCAGAGAAATCTTTCGCGGTTTCATCTCGATTTAGGATGTTAGGATTGATATACAGCACACCATCTGTTTTTTGCACATAATGTGAAGAATGAAATCGGCAGTAGATTTCAAAATCATCCTCATAATTATAGAGATTGCCAAATTGGCAAGTATCCAATATGGCACCGGGGCAGAACTGGCAAATCTTTTTTGCCAGATGATCTTTTCGCTCCAGAATGGTCAGGTTGCGCAGAAGATTTTTCATTCTCCCACTCCTAGGTGTAGAATAAATCTCCCGGGCTTCGCATTCAATGCTTCCATCCGTTGTTAGCTTCACATCGGTGACACCAACTTTTAGGTTTTCTGAATAGTCCAATGAGGGCGTCTTGATAAGCTTTCCATTAGATTTTTGGATTAACAATCCATCAACTCCCCGGTATTCTTCTGATATACAGTTCACGCCATTCGTCCCATAATAGGGGTCCAGCCATAATTCCTCTCCCTCCACATCCACCTTTAACAACAGGTGGCTGAACCAATCCAGCATGGGAACGTCGGGCAGCTCCATAACCATTTCCCTGTCTGGCACCAGAACCGGGGTGGATTCAATTCCCACTGACCTCAGCAAAGCGTATAATATCCCGCTTACCTCAGCACTGCTCCCCACCTGTCGGTTAAAGATAGTTCTGACTTCATCAAAGATGGAGCGGGAAGGGAAACTTACCTTGAAATGAGATTGCACAAAATAAAAAATCTTTTCAATCTTTTCTTTTTTATCTGTGCACTCTTTGGTAAGCTTTCTGGCAAGTTTTTTCATCTGATCGGTGGGAGCAAAATGTCTCTTTATGGTCTCAAAATACCATCGGGAGACGCTCTCCCAGGATGCGGCCAGTTCCTCTTTGTCTTTTGACGTGGTGATCGAGAAAGCTACGCAAGGAGAGTACTGGAACAGTGGAGGCATAAAGGCTTCCCTCTCCTGGGCTAGCAGATCCCTTTTAGCAAAGGTATATAGAGCCGTTCTTTCGGAATGAACGGAGATCTCTTTTGCGGTATCGAGTATCCCTGGCGGACTATCATAATAAATCACCTGCAGATCTTTGGGAACTATCAGATTGAATCGGGAAAGAAGGGTGGGCTCCTCATTTTGAAAATAACGAATGCCAGAAAGGGGGTATTTCTCCGATCTGTAGACGATCTCATAATGGATTAAACAGTCGTCTTCAATGCCGGGAAGAGTGAACTTCTTTCTTTTAAGATCTTTGGAGACTGATATTTCATGGATATCCTCTTGTTTCAACTCAATGACAGTTCCGTCTTTTTTCCTGGTTCTTCCCCTCACTTCTACTGACTCATCTCTTCTATAAAATGGAGTGGTGACTTCCGCATATTTGTATCCCCGACGATTGAAGATCTTCATAATCACTATTCTAACCTCTATCTTATCCGCCACATAAAAAATGTCCTCATCCAAAAGGTAAATTGCACCGGCGGTGGGATAATCCGAGAAGGAAGGAATTTGATTTTCCGGAGGAAATGATCTGATCCATCCGGAGGGGAGCTTCTCCACCCAATTATCGTCGCCGAATATGGGTTTTGTGCAACATAAAAAAAGTATGGCTAAAGCGAAAGCAATTTTTTTCGTACACATAAGACTTTCTAAAGTTCTCTATAATCTCTGAAATGATCTTAGCGCAATCTGAAGGTTACGGCTACCAGTTCTCCCTTTGTACAATTATTTTCCAGTGCAAACCTCTCCTCCTCGGTCCCCTTCAGGGTGAACCTTCAGGATGAACCCCTCTCCACCCAGACGGGCGGGCTCAGACGAGCCCCGGCACCCGTACGGGTGGGCGTCTGGGGGCGTCTGCCCACTTTGCGGAGAGGGGGAGATAAAGGGGGTGAGGTAAAACACGAGCCTGCTATTCTCACCAGAAACCATAGCTACATCTATTCCTTTGTTTCGTCCGTGCCAGACCTTCTTTTCAGCATCACTCGTTGGTTATCCGCTTCAGCCGCCTGATCATAAAAATCTTTTAGCTTTTGGTATTCATCCACCCGAACGTAAAGCTTTCTTCTCACAAACATTCTTTTATGAATGATTTTGTCTTGTTCAAGTTTGTAAATTGATTCAAACAGTCCGAATGGTTCATCCAATTGAAGGTCTTTTGGCAGGTGGTCTATCTCAAATTCCGCTGGAATCTGTAATACCATCTCATCTACATTTATAAATTTGTAATCGAAGACCACAGAGAAATTCCTTTGCTCATGGGGGAACATGAGATTAAGGTAGCTCTGGGTGTTAAGATTAACCGGAAAGGATAACCTATCCTTTTCTTCTATCCCAAAACCCTCTGCTACAAAGCTTGCTTGAATGAAAATGCTTGAATCCTTTTCTTCAAAATTCTTGAATTCGTATCCGACCAGATAGGGATCCACCAACCAGGAACTCAAGAATCCGGTCAAAGCCTTTCTTCTCCTCTTGGGCTTGAGTTCGGTCAGAGAAGCTCTGAAGGCTAATTCCTCCTGTCCGGTCGCTTGAATGACCAAATTTCCGGAGGCGGAGCCATCCGAGTTCAGTCTGATCTCCCAGAGGGTGTGGGTGAAATTTTCGTCCTCACCGGTCTCTGGAGTGATGGTCAACTCTCCTTCATCCGGTTTAACCACAAGAGCAGATGCTTTCTGATCCTCGAAAGGAAGCTGACCGAATTGGCAATTCCTGCATGCTGGATCCAGCCAGATATATTCACTGTTTGAAGGAACAGCCACCACCACATGATCAAATTGCTTAACCTTGGGCATATCAGTCAAAAGGCTTCTATGACCTCTGGTGCAGAGCAACGCCGGAAAAGCCTGGATGTCTACAGCTTTTAAAAGAGCAATCAACAAAGACGTCATATCCTTGCAATCGCCATAACCATACTCTAAAACATCAGCACAAAGGTGTGGTTTGAAAGCACCGGTTCCGATTGCTATTGATATATATCTTATATGCTCCTGGATGTAGTCGAAAATCGCTTTTATTTCCTTTTCTTTCGAGTCCAATCCAGATGTCAACTTAGAAGCCAAGAGATTTACCTCTTGGCTGGGAATGATGCTAGGTTGGGAAATTTCCCAGTACCACCCTGCGATATCATCCCAGCTTTTAGAAGAGTAGGTTTTGCCATCGAATACAAACTGGAGCGGAGAAAAAACCAGGCGAGAGGCAACGTCTGCAGCCGGAGGCATGAAGACCTCTTTTTTTATCGCACCTTTGTTAGAGGTTTCCCAGACGAAAATCTTTTTGCCTTTACGAAAATCGATCTTCGGTTCTATGTAGTCATTAAGAACTTTGACTTCAAAATCAAAATTCTTGGGGGTGATAAGAGTGTATTTCGAAAAAAGCGTGGGTAGGTTAGTCTGAAAGAACCAGTCTCCCCAGTATAGTAGACTCATGAAACGAAGTTGATACTCATATTCCACCACACAATTTGTATCCACCCGGGGGAAATAGAATTCTTTGACCTTAGCATCCGAGTAAAGGATGTATTCGGAAAGGAGCGATTTTTCCCGAACATCGTCCTCATCCAAAAAGAACTGGTCGCCATTTGGATGAATGGTGCGGGCTTTTATTTTAACCACCCTTACACTATTGTTAAAAGGAATTTTCTGATGGCTGTATCTTTTATCTGGATCGGAGAAGATTTTCATTATCCGATGCTGGGTGAAATTTGCCTCACCACTTGGTTTGATCTCCATTTTGGCTTCATCTTTGATTATCACCGCATCTGATTGGGGAAACGTCTCTTGGGTGGGTGTTTTCTTAAAATCGATTTTTTCCCAGGCGAAAAGTGAAGTTGATACCGGGGAGAAAAAAGTGACCATTAAAAAGAGGCAGGTCCACAGCAGTAAGATCGGGCTTGAGTATTTAAAATCTTTATCTGACACTAAAAACGGTATCTTTTAAAATTTTATAAATCCAAATCAATTATCTTAAAATATATCATTTATCTCGTGTCCCGCAAACAAAAAACCCCCATCTTGCAAAAAAGATGTCGGAGTCAAAATGAAACTGCTTAAATTAAGAAACTCTTAGAAATTTTTCTTTAGGAAATTCAAAATTACAAACTTTGGATTGAAACTTTTCAAAAGAAAAAGATGTATAATTTTAAGAGTTGTTGAACAATAGTGTGTTGATAGAATTTTAAATCAAATCATAATATTTTCCCACGGATCGTGCGGACAGAAGCTTTGTTCCAAATCAAAAAACAAAACACACAATAAGTTCTCTGAAGGGAGGAAAAATGAGAAAAGTTTTAGCCTGTTTTACAACGGCGCTATTGATGCTGGTGGTCTGGATAAATTTTTGCTTTTCCCAGAACTTGGATGATATTTTCAAAAAACACATGGATGCTCTTGGAGGAAAAGAGAATCTGCTCAAGGTTAGAACTCTCTTTTCAGAAGCCATGATGAAAGTGGGAGGTCTGGAGGGAAAGTTGAGGGCCTGGTGGAGTGAGCCAGATCGAATAAGACAAGAGGCTGATTTTTCCATCTTCAAACAGTTGATCGTCTGCGATGGCAGAGATTTCTGGCTCAAAGATCAGAACGGAAAGGTCAGAAAACTTGTGGGATATGAAAGGGATAAACTTAAGCAGGATTTTTATTTTGAAGCGTTCGCCTATCTTTTTCCTGAGAGGGGCAAAGGAGAAAAAAAGCTTGTTGGTGAAAAAGAACAAGACGGAAAAAAATACTTTATAGTGGAAATCACCCCCCATGGCGGCGAGCCGAGGAAGGTTTTTATCAACAGTTCAAATTACCTGATAGATAAATACCAGGAACCAGCGGACGAGGAGACCGTCACCGTCTTTTTAAATGATTACCGTCCAGTGGATGGGATCATGACCCCTTTTATGTTACGTCAAACCACAGGAAAGCCCCAGTATGATACTTACATTGAATATGAACAGATTCTGGTGAATCCTTCCTTGAATGACACTCTCTTTGTTAAACCCCATGAGGAGGGCAAAGATTTTCGGTTCGGCACCCCTACCGGATACACAAAGATTCCGTTTGAGCTGGTTAGCAATCATATCTATCTGAAGGTGAGACTCAACGACTCTCCCCCTTTAAGCTTTTTGCTGGACACCGGAGCAGGAGCCAATTGTCTGGATCTATCCAAAGCCCAAGAGTTAGGAATCCAGACTGTTGGCAGAGTAGAGGCCAAAGGAGTGGGAGGGTCTTCTGATGCCTCATTTCTTAAGGTGGATTCGATTGTGGTTGACGATTTAACTCTTCTGAATCAAAGCATCGTTGCCATCCAGTTGAGTCTCTTGAGCAGATTTGACGGCAAAGAGATCGACGGCATATTAGGTTATGATTTCTTCTGTCGCTTCGTGGTGGAGATCGATTATGTGAACCGGACTCTCACCATCTGGGAACCGGATAGCTTCACCTATTCTGGTCCGGGAGAGGGGATAGATATCCTGATCGAGGGGAACACACCCCAGTTGTCCGGCAAGATCGATGGAGAGCAGGTGGCTGATTTCAGAATCGATACTGGAAGCAGAAATAGCTTGGATTTGCATGCTCCTTTTGTTCGGAAACATGAATTATTAAAGAAATACCCGAAATATGTGGATGCTCCCGCAGGTTTTGGAGTGGGGGGAGCCACCAAAGGGGTGATAGGAAGAATCAAAAGTTTACAGATTGGTGACTTCATAATTCCTTCACCGGTTACCGGCTTCTCTTTGACAGACCAGGGTGCGTTCGCCACCACCAAAAGCGCAGGGAACATCGGTGGGAGGTTACTCAAAAGATTCAAAGTGATCTTTGATTATGCTCACAATCAGATGATTTTAGAAAAGAATGAAAACTTTGATCTTCCTGACAGATATAACATGAGTGGACTTTTTCTAATAGGAGAGGAGGGGAAGATAAAAGCATATAGTGTGATTAAGGATTCTCCGGCGGATGAGGCAAACATCAAAACCGGCGATCAAATTCTGTCTATAAACAACTCTTCCGTTACCAATTATTCACTTCAGCAAATTAGAGATCTGCTGAACCAAAAAGAGGGGACCAAAATTACTATGAAGATAGAAAGCCGGGGGAAAACCAGAGAAGTGGAACTGACCCTTAAAAGGCTGATTTAGTAGACGGAACGGTGAGGTTCGAAGACCTTACCTGGATCGGTTATATCAATGTTTTATGCTTTTACCAGCTTGAACTCAAGGCTGGTTTAGTTTGAACATAAAGATCATCTCGTTTTTTTCATCCCCCGCAGGCTGAAGCCTGCGGCTGCCCACACCTCCTCTGGAGAATGTTCACCTTATTTTTTGCTTGACAAGAAACCAACAGGTTAGTATTTTTGCGAGCAAACATTGATGTTTTAAACAAGACAAAGAAAGGAGGTATACAAACATTCCAAAATTTCGATCCAGTGGTTATTGTGTTGGCAGAAAGTAACAAACATTTGGAAAGGAAAAGGTTATGAAAAAGATAGTTTGTCTCAGCATGATGGCTTTATTTCTTGTAGGCGCATCTTCTGTCGCTTCAGCTGGTAAATTCAGTATAGGTGGCTTTGCCGGATTGAACATTCCCATCGCCCAGGAAGATATGGGAAATGGAACCCTTTTTGGGGCAAAGGGCAGAATTCTGCTGTTGCCGTTTCTGGGGGTAGAGCCTAATTTCGTCTTCTCTAAATATGGGGATAAAGATCACGACATCCTGGGGGGTGCCCAGACCAGAGAGGGCGGTGACATTACCTCCTTTGGTGTCGATGCGGTGATAGGAACCTTCTCTGGATTTTCCAAGGCTCGCTTTTATGGTATCCTGGGGATCAATTCCAATACCTTTAAATGGGAACCGTTTGAAGATCAGACTCGTTTGGGGCTCTCTTTTGGAACCGGGATCGAGTTTCTCCCCTCCGACATTTTTAGCATTGAGGTGAGAGCCAGAGTCCATACCATAAGCCTGGAAGGTGGCGGGGGGAGAAACAATCTGGAGCTTACCGCAGGCTTGAACTATTATTTCGGTCCCGAATAAAAAAGAAAGGAGCTTAAGACATGGATAGAAGAAAAGGGAACAAAAAATACTTTTGGCTTTTGCCGCTTTTGATCATAGCTTTAGTTAGCAGTTGCTGGATTTTCTCAGGCACCTGGGTGATAATTTATGAGGTGGACGAGGCAGACATTGATTCGGGTCATCAGCATTTCCACAAGTTTACAGTAGATTTGACTACCAAGAGCATCTGGGAGGATCACAAGGACGATATAGATGATATCGAGGATATTTCATTCACCTTCAAATTAATCAATCATGGCGCCAGCACCGCTACGGGACAAGTGTATGTTTCGTCTAACAGTACCTTAAGCGATACCTCTGCGGTGAAAGCTTCTGCCACCATAATTCTGGATGGTATAAGCTTGCCTGCCGGAGACAGCCTCCATGTCACTATGGCGCACTATTATGATCTTTTGCAGAATTTTGAAACTCTGAGAGATCTGGTAAAAACCGGAGTTTTTACCGCCTATGCCATCGTTCCCAACACGCTTAATGTCAAATTTCGTGATGTGGTGGTAGTGGTTACCTTTTCCGCAGGAATGTAATGGATTAAAAGATTGTAAACAAAATACCCCAGCTCACCCCAAATAAGCTGGGGTATTTTTGATGGTTGAAAAGCCCCAGGAACCTTCAAGTTCATATGCAGGTTAAAAGTCACACCTCCCTTGCATTTCCACATAGAGGCGGGAATTTATCCCGCCTCGAAGTCCAGATTTTTTCAACTATAAAGTATAGGTTGTCCATGATATTTAGAAAAGGAAATGTTTGACTTTTTGTCTTCTCTTAACTAAATTTAAGTCTGTTACAAAGAGTTTCATCAATCATTCCACAAGGAGGAAGAAGAATGAAGCTGACATTAAGTGTAATCAAGGCAGACATCGGAAGCATCGGTGGCCATATAAAGCCTAGCCTAAAGCTCAAAGAGACCGTGTCAAACTACATTAATGAGCATGGAGTCAAAAAAGGAGACATAATTGATTATTACATCTCCAGCACCGGTGACGATATTGCCATCTTGATGACTCATCAAAAGGGAGTATTGAATGAAACCATTCATAAGTTAGCCTGGGATGCTTTCCTGGAGGGGACCAGGGTGGCAAAAGAGCAGGGTCTTTATGGAGCAGGTCAGGATCTCTTAAAGGATGCCTTTTCAGGCAATGTGAAGGGGATGGGTCCGGCTGTGGCAGAGATGGAGATCGAGGAAAGACCAAATGAGTGTTTCGTTTTCTTCGCTGCAGACAAGACCGATCCCGGGGCTTATAATTTACCCTTCTACTTAGGCTTTGCTGACCCCATGTATTGTGCCGGACTTATGCTTTCTCCCAAAATGAGCAAAGGATTTAAGTTTGTGATCATGGACGTGGCACATACCGAAGGAGATAGGGTGATTGAGCTTTCCACGCCTCAGGATTTATATGACATCGCTTCACTTCTGCGGGACAATCAGAGGTTTGTAATAGAGCACATATATTCTAACAACACCGGCGAGATCGCCGCTTCGATCTCCACCACTCGTCTGCATAACATTGCCGGAAAATACACCGGCAAGGATGATCCCGTTGCCTTGATCAGGGTGCAGGGAGCGTTTCCAGCCACCGGTGAAATTTTAGCTCCGTTCTCTATTGGTCATTATGTAGCGGGCTTTATGCGGGGAAGCCACACCGGACCTTTGATGCCGGTTAAGGCAAATTCACCCATCTCCTATTTCGATGGACCACCCATAGTCTCCGCCCAGGCTTTCTCGGTAAAGAACGGAAAACTGACCGAGCCGGCTGATGCTTTCGACCAACCCTTCTGGGATTGGGTGCGGGATCAGGTTTCACAAAAAGCATTGGAGATAAGAAGACAGGGCTTCTCCGGTTGTGCCATGCTTCCATACTCGGAGCTGGAATATGGGGGGATTGTGGAGAAGATGAAAAAATTAGACGGAGAATTCAAGGTAAGAAAATAATTTTTTTGTTTAAGTTGGGACAGGGGTTCAACCCCTGTCCCAACAAAGGGTGGTCGACAATTTTTTGTGTCAAGCAGGTAATCCAACGGATCCGTCTGCCCAGACGGGCAAGCGTCCGCTTGGACGCCATGCTTGACCTACAACATCTTCAGCACTCCTTAAAGAGACAAAAAGGAGGTGATCAAAGAGGATAGTTGCTAATGCTGCTGGGCTTAAAACCCAATATTTCGATAAGTTTTCTTCAATCAAGTTTCTTTCAATCAAAGAAAGAGGGAAAAAATGGTTTCAGCCAAAGCTAAGGCTACTGGCTTGTTCTTGATGATTCTCTCCTCTCTTTTGGTCTCGACTGCAACCTTTGCGGTCGACAAAAGGGATCTCCTTTCAGCCGAAAAAGCAAATTTCCAGCCTAAAAGTATTTCCTCGCAGATGGAGGATGAGGACAACGCACCCACCGTTGAGAACCTGTTGAAGGCAAAGAAAGCAGGGGATTTGGAAAAAGCCGCTCGGATCCAGGCTATCCTGAATGAAGAAGCCAAAAAGTTCTGGCGATCTCCGGGAGGTGATGAGAGAAGAGATTTGCTAATGACATCACGCTCTGAGCACAATTTTTCGACAAGCTCTTTCTGTCAACTTCTTTAATCAAGGAAGGAGGAACAAATGTTTTTAACAAAAAACAAAGTCGTTTGTCTGTTACTGATAATCTTTTTTTCTGTTTTGGTCTCGACTGCAACTTTGGCGAGTACTATATGCACCGGTCCGGTTTCTGGTGGAATATCCATCGATTATGACACCAGTGGTAACGTGTATGCAGTCAGATGCACCACCTGGAATGGCGTAGCTAATGCTTGCGTCAAAGTCTACAAATCCACTGACGGTGGAAATTGGTGGTCTGAGTTAACCAGCTTTGCCACGGTGCATAGTTATTCCTACCCCGTGGTTTTGACAGGAAGGACCGGCAATAAGTTGTATGTTCTCTATTTGTATTCATATCAAAATGGAAGCATCAGAGTGCACCGTTATGACCAGAGCGGAATGCAGGAAGGCACTTATGATGTTAAAGTGGATGCGGATACCATCACCTACTTTTCAGCCTGTGTAGACTACGAAAATGGAGACCATCTTATGGTGGCTTACCAGAAAGAAGAGATGGGGGATCCTACCCCTAACATCTACACCATTACGTCCGCCGATTACGGGGAGACCTGGAGCAATGAGGTATGCGTATGGGCCTATGGGGCTCATCCGGACATTGCTTACGGCAGGAATGGACATGTTTATCTGGTATTCGAGCAGACCCTAGGAGGAGACTATGAAATCATATTTAAGAGGAGCACGGATTATTGCTCTCCCGGCTCATGGGAATACCTTCAGTATCTTACTTGGGATTCGTATGACGACACCTACCCCAAGGTGGCAGCGCTTCATACCCTGCCTGATAGCATACCTTACGTTTGGGTAGCATATAACCAGGAGAACCCGGCTGGCACAGATATCGACTTACTATATGCATATAGCTGCAATGGGGGGGAGTTCTGGTCCAAAAACCATATTCTGGATAGCTCCTGGGTCTTTCATGAGATGGCGTGTGATCTGTGGACTAAACGGAGTTCGGGTTATCCTTATTCTTACGTAAATGTATGCTACTTTAAGGGCAGATATGTTATGCCCTTCCCCCACGGGCACATTTTCTACGGACAGACCAGTTCGACGAATCCGACTTACTGGGGATGGCTCCACGAGAAAAGCTACTGCTGGCCGACTCAGGGCGAAGATGGCAGAAAAATATGCCAGGGCACCTATGCTCAAGGCAATTGTGCTATTATATGGGCCGGCAAGGAGCCGGATGACCCTTTCGGAGATAACTTCCAAAATCTCTTGTTCAATGCATGGTTCACAGACGTAGAGGAGGAGATGACAGAGGAAGAGGTGCCGGCGAAATTTTCTTTGTCCGCTAATTATCCCAACCCGTTCAACCCCAACACCAGAATTCAGTATGCAGTGGGCAGTAGGCAAGGAAAAGCTGTTGATGGTTCACGGTTCATGGTTCATGGTCCCATCCACACCACCCATGGAAAGGCAGTTCATGGTTCACAGTTCACAGTTCATGGTCCCATCCACACCACCTTAAAGATTTATAATGTTCTGGGGCAGATGGTGAAGACTCTGGTGAATGAACCGAAGGAGCCGGGAAGCTATGAGGTGATATGGGACGGAAAGGAAGAGAGTGGAAAAGAGGTTGCCAGCGGAGTTTACTTCTATAAATTAGAGGCGGAAGATTTCAGCCAGACCAAGAAGATGGTTTTGATAAGGTAGGTGGTCAACGGATTGAACGGATTAAGCGAATTGCGGATGGAGCGGATTTTTTGACAAGCAGGAAAATTTGGTTGAATGATACACAGCTATTTGGTCGGGATATTGTCGTATGCTCTTACAAATAGTTCTTGACAACTAATGGAGGTTTTGTTAATTAATCTTTTGTCAATATTGAGAGAAGCAAAGACATAAAGCGAGTGAAAGCATAAGTCAAGCGGGCGTAATTCAGCGGTAGAATGCAAGCTTCCCAAGCTTGACGTCGAGGGTTCAACTCCCTTCGCCCGCTTTTTGGTTTCATCAGAGAAAGGAGTTGAGGCGTAAGCCTTTTATAAAATCCTTACGGATTAACTCCCTGGGAAATGCAAGCGCAGGAAAGTCGGGTGAAGAAAGTGGTGAAATGTTCGATAACTATAATGAACAATAATTACCTAACCTATTTACCAAGGAGGGTGGGATGATAAATTATACCAAAGCATTTTCCTTCATGTTCGAGGACAAGAACTGGATAGTAAAAGTTATCTTGGGAGCAGTTTTCTGTCTTTTGTCCTTTGTCCTTGTGGGAATTCCCTTTCTTTTGGGCTATCTTCTGGAGTTAGCAAAAAACTCTAAGGAAGGAAAGGAGATTCCTCTTCCCGAGTGGGACAAGCTTGGGGAAAAGTTTGCCAGAGGATTGATTTATTTTATTATAGTATTCATCTATTCGATTCCGGGCATTATTCTCTCCTTCATTCCCTGTGTGAAGTATTGTTTTGGTCCATTGTACATTTTAGCTTTGACCTTCATCCTTCCTTACATCACCCTCAAATATGCCTTAACTGGAAGTTTTGAGGAGGTTTTTCGCTTCAATGAAATCTTTGATTTTGCCAAGAAAAACGTCAATAACTTAATAATCGTTCTTCTACTTAGCATAGCTTTGCAGATAATCGCCTCGTTCGGTGTTTTGGCTTTGGGGGTTGGCTGGTTTTTCACTGCGTTCTGGGCATCTTTAGCTATCTATTATCTGTATGGAAAAGTATATAGAGAAGGAGAAAAAGCGGAAGGAGACCGTCCCGGACCAGAGTCGGCTACCCCACCGGCAGTTTCTTAATCTGGACTCAGAGCAGTTTTCTGCCCGGATTGGTCAGTTTCTCGCCAGGCACGCGGATAAGTTTGGCAGATGGACATACGATTTTGTGCGCCTTCACTGGCTGGGGATAGTCAATTTCCATCTACTTGTATTCGTGATCGGTGCGATCGAGGCACCTCTGCTTTTGCATCTGGATCAGCAATGGATATCAAAGCTCATCTATAGGTTTTATAGCTTTTTCTGTCACCAGGAAGCATCCCGCTCTTTCTTTCTTTTTGGAAATCAGGTGGCAATCTGTTCCCGCTGTCTCTCCTTCTATTCCTCTGTGCTGATTTTTGGTCTGGGGGTAAGCTTAAAAAGGACAAAACCTCTTGACCTGAAACTGACGCTTTTATTAATCTTACCAGCCATGGTGGATGTCCTTTTGCAGACCCTGCACATAACAGAGAGCACCAACCTGGTAAGGGTCACAACCGGGACGCTCTTGGGTTTAGCTGTTTCCCTTTATTTGTTTCCCCGCGCGCAAAAAGCTCTACAGCGCTTAACCACCGACGGAAGTCACACTTCGAAAAATCAGGCAAGATATAGGTGAATATGTAATATTTTGCCGATCAGATTTCCTGAGTATAAAACTTTTTGCAACTTTCCTCCGGGGAGTCTGTATACTAATATAGTAACAGTTTTAAATTGGAGTTTAACTATAAGGAGATCTGTTTGATGTTTTCCTTAAAAAAAGAAAGCAAAAAGACAGATCACAAATTCTTCTCTCAAGGGAGGATGTCATGAAAAGGCTTTTGATTTGGACTATGATGTTTCTTTTTGTGTTTCTTGGCGCTACCTGCTCTTATGCCAAAGCGAAAAAGACCGGGAAGGTGGAAAAGACTGTTTACACCGATTCGGAATTCGGCTTTCAAATCACCGGACTGGACAACTGGAAAGTGAAAACCCAAAAGGAGCCATCTTTAGTGCGGGTGATCATGGCGCAAAAGAATTATAAGGTGAGCAATATTCCCGGTGCTTCCCGGTATACCACGGCAATCCCCACCATCTTGGTCTTGGCTGATACGACTTCTCTTTCTTTAAAGCAGGTGGAGGAAAGCCTTCTTAAGAAAGGGGAGCTTTTGCAGAACAAAGATGAATTTATGATAAAACTGGATCTGATCTCCAACTCGGAATATCTGGAGATCCACGATGTGGTAATCGATAGCATCCCTGCCAGAGATTATACCCTCAAGCAACCATACAAGAAAACCGGTGAGGACATAAGGGTAAGAGACCCAATCTACGGAAGTTCGGTGATCATCCAGGATTTTCTGGCAGGGCATGTTATTTTATTCAAGAAGGGGAAGAACATCTATGTAGTGCAGTTTTTCTGCGAACGGGAATTTTACTATCCCACCAATTCAGAGTTTCAGAAGATAATCGGTTCCTGGAAATTTATTGAGTAAATTCCTAAATATTTATTTCTCTCTATCTCTCTCACCTGACAGAGCCCCCATCGGGGGCTTTGTTTTTTTTAGAATTAACCCAATTTTTTTGATCATCGGATTTTCACTTGTGGCGTACTTTCGCCGCCCGACTTGCGATCCTGTGGTTTCTTTTTACCTCACCCCCTATCCCCCTCTCCCCCGCCTTCGGCGGGATTTTCAACATAAAATGGAGAGGGGTTCACCCTGAAGGGGACAAAGGGGGAGAGGTTCTCCTTTGTCCATCATCATCCAAAGAGAAAAACCAATTTGGTCCCGCCAAAGACGGGACACTCCAGGTTCCCTGTTGACTTGGAGTGTCAGGCTTTAGCCTGACCAAAAAGAGCCAGGTGCTTTCGTTTCATCTTTAGTCTGCCTAAAGGCAGACACTCCAGGTTTCCTGTTGATCTGGAGTGTCAGGCTTTAGCCTGACCAAAAAGAGCCGGGCGCTTTCGTTTCATCTTTAGTCTGCCTAAAGGCAGACACTCCAGGTTTCCTGTTGATCTGGAGTGTCAGGCTTTAGCCTGACCAAAAAGAGCCGGGCGCTTTCGTTTCATCTTTAGTCTGCCTAAAGGCAGACACTCCCTGCTCTTAGGTGGATATTATCCCACGGGGAAGAGATTAGATACACCGAAGACGCCTTTGGTTGGAGACAAGCTCGGATTGTATCCTGTCTGTTTCCAGCATCTTCAAATCTGTATAACTTTTTAATTGACAACATGTATCTTATGTATTAGCTTTGGTGAAAAACAAAACCCCTGAAGCGGGAGGTATTATGTGGATATTGAGAACTCTGGTGATTATCGTCCTTATCATCCTGATAGTTGGATTCGCCATCTCTAATTCAGAGGAGAGAATCTCAGTCAATCTTTACGGCAAACAATATTTTGACGTTCCCATGATTTTCGTGGCTTTCTGGGCGTTGGTGGTGGGCATGCTCATCTCTTTTGCCTTGGGGATTGGTTATTATTTTAAGATGTATTCTGAGTTGCGTAATCAGAGAAGGGAAAATCATAAGCTTTTAGAAGAGATCACCGCCTTGCGCAATCTCCCTTTAGAGGAGGACGAAGAAAAATAGATGGCGGTTTAAAAAAAGGTGTGCATGGTTGTCAAATGGAGGTGAAAATTGAGCCCGGGTCATATCCTGTCAATCATTTTTGCATTTATCATAGTCTTTAGCGTGATGGCGTTTTTATGGTCAAAGGCAAAAAGAGGAAAAAGGAAAATCTCCCCCCAGCTTTACATTGATGCTCTGAAGGCACTTCTATCAGGAGAGGAGAAAGTTGCTTTCCAGAAGTTCAAGGAGGTGGCCAGAGGCGATCCGGAGAATGTGGATGCTTATCTGAAGTTAGGGGACCTGTTTAGAAAGAACAAAAGATACGGTAAAGCCTTGCAGATTCATAGGGAGCTTACCCTCAGGCCCTCCCTTTCCCTCGAAGAAAAAAATGAGGTTTTAAAAAGTTTGGCTGAGGACTTTTCCGCTTCCGGAAATCACGACAAAGCCATCTCGGTTTTGGAGGAATTGTACAAAGCTTCAGAAAAAGATAAGCAGGTTGCCCAAAGATTATTGTCCGAATATGAGGAGACCGAAAGGTGGGAGGAGGCTTTTGAGCTGAGGAAGAAAACCTTTAGTCGAAAGGAAAACCAAACCAACAAGATCTTGGCGCTTTATAAGGTTCTCTGGGGCAAAGCCCGGGCAGAAGGAGGGGAACTTCACAAAGCCAGGGTAGCCTACAAGGAAGCATTAAATTATGATGAAAGCTGTGTTCCCGCCTATATCTATCTGGGCGAGGCTTACCATCAGGATGAAAGGCTGAAAGATGCGGTGGAGTACTGGAAGAAGCTTTTGGAGATGGTGCCGGATGCGGGGTATTTAGTTTTCGACAAACTGGAAAAGACTTTGTTTGAGCTGGGAGAGTATGGCGATATCCCTGAGATTTACGAATACATTTTAAGTCGAAATCCCAAGAACACCTTTGCCCTTTTTTCCTTAGCCCGAATTTATGAAAAAAAAGGGATGGTGGAACCTGCCATTGAGAGATATAAAGAGATTCTCGACACCGATCCTGTCTTCTTATCCGCCAGATTGAGTCTGGCAAAGCTTTACCAGCAAGAGGGTCGAAAGGAGGAGTCGGTTGATCTTTTGGATAGTCTGATCGAAGGCTTTCCACCAGCAGAAAAGGATTTTATTTGCCAGTGGTGTGGGCATGAATCTTCTAAGCCTCTCTGGAGATGTCCCTCCTGCAAGACCTGGAATTCTTTTAACATCTTAAAGCCATGAAAAGAGGGATGTGGCTAAAGAAGGCGCTTTCGGTCTTTCTTCTTTTCATGCTGGTCAGCCTTCTATCTTTCAGTTCCATTTTCGCCCAAACTTTAGACGATGCCATAAAGCATTATCGGGCGGGCGAAACCGGTGAAGCCAAACGGATATTGCTGAACCAATTGGCAGAAAATAGAGAGAACCCGGAGATATTATTCTATCTGGGAAAGGTGGAGGAACAAGGAGATTTGTCCAGAAAGTATTTTAAAGATGTGGTATCTCATTTTCCCGACTGGATAAACTCAGATAGGGCAGAACTACTCATCTGCAAGTATGAGTTTTGCAAAGGAATGCGTGTTACCACAGTTGATCTGACAAATAGATTTTTGGAAAGCTTTTCTCGAAGTGAGATGGTGCCGGAAGTTTTGTGGATTTCTGGCTGTTCTTTTTTAGCTATGGATCAACCAGATTCCGCTTTGCTTCAGTTCGATAAAATCATGAAATTATTTCCTGGATCAAATTGGGCTGGTTGGGCTCAGCTGTGCAGGGGTGACTGCTTTTTTGCCGGTGAGGATTATAATCAAGCTATGGCTGAGTATAATAAGGTCTTGGATTACCGCAGGGATTCCGAAACTTTTCCTTTCGCTCTTTCCGGGCTGGTTAGATGTTTCACCCAGCTTGAAGACTGGGAGAAGGCACTTTTATATCACAATCTGCTTAAGGAAAAATATCCCTATTCTATTGAGTCGATTGAAAATATTGCAGAGTGAATAAAGCCTCAAAGGAAAAGAAAAAACCAAAGCGGAACGTTTGGCTGAAGTGAAATACACCATTCAACCGGGCGGATTCAGGATAAAAGAAAATACACTTAAGCTTCGCTCCCGATTTAAAGAACAAGGATACTTTGTAACCATCAAGAGCAAAATTATCAGCGGAAAAAATATTAAGTGGTGCGTCTTGGATCATTTATCTCTTACAAGAAGATGTCAAAACTTAAAAAGAAGCTTGAATCGAAAACCAATGAAAGCTACAGGATAGTAATAAAGTGAATTCACAAAATTGTTGAGAGGAGAATTTGGAGTGTCTGCCTTTAGGCAGACCTTTAATCAAACTAAGGTCAGCAGGTATCAACCATTTATGTCATTCTGAACGAAGTGAAGAATCTAATAAATTCAACATGTTACAAATTTGAGATTCTTTGGCTATCGCCTCAGAATGACATTTCTCGACACGCTCATACGGCCTATACCACAGGACCCAGAGGACAGATCAAGCTAAAGTCGTAGATCCCGCCCAGACGGGCGGGCGTCCGCCCGCTTCGGCTGGGCTTGATACTCCAATTAGTGGCGGACAACAATTTTTCTTCTTTTCTGATAAAAAATCTATAAATTATTGAAAGAACTTTATCTTAATAGATGACATGGCAGAAGATATCACCCCTTTGATGCGGCAGTATTTTAAGATCAAAAATCAGTATCCGGAAGAGATCGTGTTCTTCCGCATGGGCGACTTCTATGAGATGTTCGGAGAGGACGCCAAAATTGCCTCCCAGATATTAGGCATCGCCCTGACCTCCAGAGGACAGATTAAAGGAGAGAAAATTCCCTTAGCCGGAATTCCTTATCATGCAGGGGACAAGTATCTGGCCAAGCTCCTAAAAGCCGGAAAGAAAGTGGTTGTCTGCGAACAGGTGGAGGATCCAAAGCTGGCAAGGGGAATTGTCAAAAGAGATGTGGTGGAGATAATCACACCTGGAACGGTCACCATTGAGGGGGTGATTGAAGGAACTGAGAGCAACTACCTGGCAAGCCTCTCCAGGGATGAAGACAAGATAGGTTTGTCTATTCTGGATTTAACCACTGGGGAGTTCAAACTGGATCAAGGAGAAAAATCAAATGTTTTCGAAAAGCTGAGTGTGTTGGATCCTTCAGAGATTGTTATATCCGATGGCTGGTCAGATGAAAAGATTAAAAATTTGAAATTATCCGTAGGAGAAGCAACTTTAACCACCCTGGATGGCTGGAAGTTCGACTATGATTTCGCATATCAGTTGCTTATCGAACACTTCAAAGTCAGCTCCCTGGAAGGATTCGGCTGTGAGGGGATGAAGCTAGGAATCTCAGCCGCAGGGGCTATCTTGGCTTATCTGAAACAAACTAAAAAACCTCTACTCTCTCATATAAGTAAGATTTCCCCTTTCTTCGAAGACCAAATGATGTTTTTGGATGCCAACACCATCCGAAACTTAGAGCTTCTGGCACCTTTAAGAAGCGAGGAAAAGAGTTCCACTCTTGTATCCTTGCTCAACAGGACCAAAACCGCCATGGGGGCACGGCTTTTGAGAAGCTGGATCATCCGACCACTTTTGAAAGTAGATGAGATCAGGAGAAGACAGGAGGCCATTGAAGAACTGCTTCAAAATAAAGATTTATCAGATAATTTAGTTAACAGGATTAAAAAAATCTCCGATTTAGAAAGGCTTGCCGGAAAGATCGGATACGGAAAGGCAAGCCCCAAGGATTTGATCTGGCTTAAAGATTCCCTTGCTCAAATTCCGAAGATCAAATCTATTTTGGACGATGTTCAAACCGGACTCTTAAATTCCATGAAGGAAAATCTTCCTGATACCACCCACTTGATTCGCCTGATCGAAAATTCCATTGTGGACGATCCTCCTCTGATCTTAACCGAGGGAGGAATCATTAAATCCGGTTTCTCTTCTGAGCTGGATCGTTTGAAAGAGGAGATAAAAGACAGCAAGCAGTGGATAGCCGGCTTGCAGGAGGGGGAAAGAAAAAGGACCGGCATCTCTTCTTTAAAGGTGGGGTTTAACCGGGTTTTTGGCTATTTCATCGAGGTAACCAAACCGCATCTCTCCAAGGTGCCAGAAGAGTACATTCGAAAACAGACCATGGTGAATGCGGAAAGATTCGTAACACCTCAGTTGAAGGAGAAGGAGGCTTATATTCTGGGAGCGGAGGAGAAGATCTTTAAACTGGAGTATGACCTGTTTTTAAAGATAAGATTAAAAGTGGCAGAACAGACCCAGAAAATTCAGAAGACTGCCGAGCTGGTGGCGATTCTGGATGTATGTTTAAGTCTAAAGGAGGTGGCTGAAAAATTCAATTATATCCGTCCGCAGGTTGAGTTAAACGACCAGATCGTGATTGAGGATGGACGACATCCGGTTATCGAAAATATCTTGGAACCGGGAAGCTTCGTTTCCAACCATACCAAAATTGATCTTAAGGATGAACAGATCCATATCATCACCGGACCCAATATGGCCGGAAAATCAACCTATCTGAGGCAGGTGGGTTTGATTGTGCTTTTGGCTCAGATGGGCTCATTTGTTCCCGCCAAGTCCGCCCGAATCGGGGTGGTAGACAGAATCTTCACCCGGGTAGGTGCCACCGATTACCTGACCTTAGGACAGAGTACATTCCTGGTGGAGATGATGGAGACGGCAAACATCTTAAACAATGCCACTCCCAGGAGCCTGATCCTGTTGGATGAGGTGGGACGGGGAACATCAACTTTTGATGGACTTTCTGTGGCCTGGGCGGTGACAGAATACATTCACAACCATGCCAAGATTTCCGCAAAGACGTTGTTCGCCACCCATTATCATGAACTGACTGAGCTGGCAAAGTTTCTGCCCCGGGTTAAAAATTATCAGGTGGCGGTGAAGCAATGGGAGGACGAGATAATATTTTTAAGAAAGATCGTTCCGGGTGGCTGTGACGATAGCTATGGAATCCATGTAGCCCGACTGGCGGGAATCCCCACCCAGGTTCTAAAAAGAGCTAAAAAGATTTTAGCAGAGCTGGAAACAGGCGAACTTTCAACTCCGAAGCCAGCTGAAATTGCTCCTGCACCAGTTAGTTATCAACTAAGCATATTTTCTCCCAAAGATAATTTGATTACAGAGGAACTAAAGAAATTGGATTTAGATAAACTTTCGCCAATAGAAGCTCTGAATAAGTTAAATGAGCTGAAAAGAAAAGCAGAAGGATAAAAAGTTCGTAATTGCCCAATTTATCCACAAGTGTGAACCATACGGTTCGTACCCCAGGATCTTGAGATTGGGCTTTTGCCGGCTCGATCCTTCGACCCCTCGATTTTACTCGGGGTGGTGAGCCTGTCGAACCACAGGCTCAGGATGGTGAGCTTGTCGAACCATAAATCGAGCAACTACAAAGAAACTTTAAGGTTCAAATGAACAGTTAGAGGTCTCTGAAAAACTACTTTAAAGGGGCAAATTGGAGTGTTCACCTTTAGGTGAACCGGATTAAAGCTTTTTGTCTTTTCTCCCGCCGTCGGCGGGGGATCCTGGGGACAAGAAGTTTTCTGCAGGATCCATAGGACAGGTCCCGCCAAAGGCAGGACACTCCAGAAAAAACCTATCCCAATTTGACTTTTTCAGAGCTTTCAGTTATATCACCTGACGGCATCTGCCCGTTTCAGATCAGATAAAAAAGGAGCTTTTATGCCAAAAAATAATAAGCGATCGAAAATATCAGAATTTCTGAACAAAAAGATTAGATTTGGATTAATCATATTAGGTGGTGCGGTGGGGGTTTTCGTCATCTATTTGGTTTTAACTCACCTCTTCCCATCCCGTTCAGAACAAGCGACCAAAAGGATCAAGGAAGCGGAAAGAGTCTCTGCGGGCGTGACGGATTACCTGAATGGGTTAACCCAAACCCAGAATGTTCAGCTGAAAAAACTTTTCGAAAAGGCGTTTTCCTTGTATGAAATTGGTAACTACCCCGAGGCGATATATCCTTTCAATCTCAGCCTGCAGTTGAGAACTGAGGATGACGAAAGAGTGGCCGTTTTGATTTTAAGTGGCAACTGTTTTCTTTTATTGGGCAATCTCAAAGAGGCGGAAGTTCAGTACCGGAGAGCATTGATATTTGCCGAAAGAGTAGAAGATGAGGATGCCAGATCAGCGGCATGGGGCAACCTGGGGGTAACCTATCTGAGAGTGGGGAATTTGGATAGTGCCGAAAGTTTTCACCAAAAAGCTTTGAATGTTTACCGGAAGACAGGGAGCCAAAAAGAGGAGGCGATTCAATTAGGTAATTTAGGCGTGATTTCTCAAAACAAGCCAGATTTCGATGGGGCAATCTCCTATCATCAGGAGGCTTTAAAGATCTTCAAAGAGATTGGTTATCCGCTGGGCCAGATAAACCAGCTGACCCATCTGGGCTGGATTTTCCGGACTCGCCAGAATTTTGATACTTCCTTGGTCTATTATCAGGAGGCTTTAGAGATTACCAGAAGGATAGGCTTTACTGAAGGTGAGGCTAGTCAGCTCAGTAACATTGGTCTGGTATATCATAATAAGGGTTATACGGATATGGCTTTAGACTATTACCAGCAGGCTTTAGATATCGACAAAAAAACAGGTGTCAAAATGGGAGAGGCGCAGGATCTTTTGACTATGGGCTGGGTTTACGAGCAGAAGGGAAACTTGGACGAAGCCTTAAAGAGGTATAAGAGTTCGGCTAAAATAAACCGGAAGATTGGTTTTAAAAGGGGTGAGGCGATTGCACTTTCCAGCATGGGCACCATTTATCAACAGCAGGGGAATCTGGATGAGGCTTTAAATTCTTTTACCGAAGCCCTGGTACTTCATGGGGAGATGAGAAACAAAAAGGCTGAGGCAAATTTGTTGCATATGATCGGTCTAATCCACAGAACCAAAGGGGAGCTGGATAGTGCTCTTCACACCCATCAGGAGGCGATGCGAATTTACCGTGAAATCGGCGACGTCGAGGGTGAGGCCAGAGAACTCAGCAGTATCGGTCCAATTTATGGAGACCTGGGTAATCTGGAGGAGGCTTTAAAATATTATCAGGAGGTTTTAAAGATAACCAGGGATATCAAGGATCGATACGGAGAAGCTACCACACTAAGCAATATTGCCTTCGTTCACGTCACCAGGGGAGATTCAAAGGAAGCTCTTAAGTTGGCCAAAGAGGCTTTAAAGATTTTTCAGGAGATCGGAGCAGAAAAGGAAGCCGCAACCGTGGCGGAGAATATAAAAAAGGTAGAAGAAATGCTTAAGCCGACTGAAAAGAACAAAACAGAGGAAATGAAGAATGACGGATGACGAATAAAAAATGACGGATGAAGAATGACGAATAAAGGATGATCGATATGGCGGTTTATGAGAAATTTGAGGATTTGCCTGTGTGCCCAGACGGGCACCCGTATGGGTGGAAGCTGGCCAAAGATCTGGCAGTAAGAATATATCAACATGCCCAACCACTTGTCATGCTGAGCAAAGCGAAGCATCTGGTTTTGAAGCGGAAGCGGACATCAACATGACTTCTCGGCGGAAAGTACAGATGGAAAGCAAAGGACCCCACCCTCTTGTCCCCTTCAGGGTGAACCCCTCTCCACAAAGTGGAGAGGGGGATCAAGGGGGTGAGGTAGAACCCGTAGGTCGGGCTGTCGCAAGATGCGTATGCATTCATACGAACTGCCCGACAGAAAAAGCTAATGAATTGTTGCACTCCAGGGTTGGGTGAATAGATATGTGGACTTTCGTTTTTATCATTTTAGTTATTTTAATTGTAATATTAAATCTTTACAAGACCATTAAGGGGAAAGAGCTACCCACAAAAACGATTAACATTATAGCTTCTGTTCTAATTGTTCTAACTGGTTTTTTAGCTATAATGGACCTTCTGAAACCAGATCAGGTCACGGAAGAAACACTAAGAAAGGTCATCAGAGAGGAATTGGATAAGCCCTCTGAACCATCAGGAGCTTCGAACTACGCGGATGGCATACCGCAAACCGAAAACATAAATTTGCTAAGTCTATTTGCGGAAGGACTAAAATATAAAAAGAATTTTGAATATGAGAAAACTATTAAAGCTTTTGAAGGTGCTTTGGGATTAAAAGACATTGAAGATAGTGAAACTGCCGCTCTATACATTCAAATTGGCAATTGCTTCTTTAGTGAGAGTAAATTTGACCAAGCATTAGGTAGCTATAAGCAGGCTCATAGCTTTGCCAAGAGAGCAAAAGATGATGAAGGGAAAGCATCTGCTTTGGGCAACATCGGCCTGATCTATCAAGCTAAAGGTAATCTGGATATTGCATTGAGCTATCATCGGGAGGCTTTGGAGATTAATAGGCAGATGGGTCACAGAGAGGGTGAGGCAAATCAGTTGGGCAACATCGGTCTGATCTATCAAGCCAAAGGTGATCTGGATCAGGCTTTGAGGCATTTAGAGGAGGCTTTGAAGATTCATAAGGAGATAGGTTGCAGAAAGGGTGAGGCAAGCGGTTTGGGCAACATCGGTCTGATCTATCAAGATAAAGGTAATCTGGATCAGGCTTTGAAATATCATCAGGAGGCTTTGAGCATTGATAAGGAGATAGGTTTCAGAGAGGGTGAGGCAATTGATTTAGGCAACATCGGTCTGATCTATCGAGATAAAGGTGATCTGGATCAGGCTTTGAAATATCATCAGGAGGCTTTAGAGATTAATAGACAGATAGGTTGCAAGCAAGGTGAAGCACTGCAGGTAATTGGTATCGGTTTGGTTTATTATTTAAAAGGAAGTTTAGATGAGGCATTAAATCAATTTAAGGAAGCAGTGAAGATTCACAGGGACATAGGTTGTAGAGAAGGTGAGGCTACAGGTCTGGGCAACATCGGTCTGATCTATCAAGACAAAGGTGATCTGGATCAGGCTTTGAAGTATCATCAGGAGGCTTTAAAGATTTGTAAGGAGATAGGTTACAGGAAGGATGAGGCAAGTGCTTTGGGCAACATCGGTCTGATCTTTAAAGCTAAGGGTGATCTGGATCAGGCTTTGAAGTATCATCAGGAGGCTTTGAAGACTGATCGGGAGATAGGTTACAGGAAGGGTAAGGCAAGGGATTTGAACAATGTGGCAGCGGTTTACCAAGCAAAGAGGGATTTAGAGAACGCACTTAAGTGCCTCAAAGAGTCCCTTAGGATATATGAAAAGATTGGTATGCCAGAGCAGATTGGGATAGTGAAAAGGAATATCGAGAGAATTTCCCAACAGATTAAACAGATGAAAAATAAATGACCTCACCCCCTTTTGTCCTCCTCTCCCCCGCCTCCGGCGGGATTTTCAACATGAAATGGAGAGGGGGAAGATCGAAGATGCATAGGCATAGGGGGAGAGGTAAAGCCGTATGGAAAATAACATTATCATATTACCCGAAGAGTTGGTGGATAAAATTGCCGCTGTTTTTGGAGTGTCAAGCCCCGCCGAAGTGGGCGGACGCCCGCCCGTCTGGGCGGGATCTACGACTTCAGCTTGACCAAAAGCCTCTTATCGCCAAAACCTTGGAAAAAGGACCAAAAGCTTTTTCGGTCCACCTAAAGGTGGACACTCCAAGTAAGGTGTCTAAGTATGAATAGTAAAATTGAAATACTGCCTGAAGATTTGGTGGACAAGATTGCCGCTGGCGAGGTGGTGGAACGTCCTGCTTCGGTGGTGAAGGAGTTGGTGGAGAATTCAATTGATGCTGGAGCCAAGAATATAGATGTTGAAATAAAAAAGGGGGGGATAAAATTTATTCGGGTTACCGATGACGGGATGGGGATGGATGAGAAGAATTCGGCTCTGGCATTTCAAAGACACGCCACCAGTAAAATAAAGGTTGTGGATGATCTGTTTCAGATAGCCACATTGGGATTCAGAGGAGAAGCCTTGCCTTCCATTGCTTCGGTCTGCTTTCTGGATATGCTCACCCGAACCAGTGAAAGCTTGAGCGGAACCAGACTTAAAATCGAAGGCGGGATCATAAAAGAAAAAAAACAGATGGGTGCTTCTTTTGGAACCTCGGTGGTGATCAGGGAGATATTTTACAATGTCCCGGCGCGCAGAAAATTCTTAAAAACGGTCTTGACTGAAACCAGACACATAATTGATCTGTTGACCAGATTCGCCATAGCATATCCGGAGATTTCCTTTAAGCTGAAAAGCGACCAAAGGGAACTTTTTAGCTTCTCAGCAACAAACGATCTAAGACGAAGGGTGACCGATGTTTTTGGAAGGAACCAAACAGAAAAAATGGTAGAGATAAAACCTGGAGATGAAAAGCCAACTCCACAGGATCCTGCGGACGTTACCGGATTTGTGGGAAAGCCAGAGATAGCCCGATCAAATCGAGCGGAGCTTTATCTTTTCGTCAACCGAAGACCGATTGTCTCCAGATCGCTTTATCATGCGGTGCAGGCAGGATACGGGGAGCTTCTTCCCAAGGGGAAATTTCCCTTCGCCATCATCTTCATCCAGATCGATCCCTGTCTGGTGGACGTGAACGTGCATCCCACCAAAAGCGAGGTCAGATTTGCTGACGAAAGAGGAGTCCATGATTTAGTTTATGCCAGAATCAAAGAGTCTCTGATCTCTCCGCAGATAATACCAGACTTGAAAGCGGCGGAACAACAAGCTCAACCTCCCCACCCTGACGTTTCCATAAAGACAACAACCTCACAGCATAAACCAGACTGGACGCCAAAGGCACCTCAGCCTACCCGGTCTTCCTCTTTTAACTCGCTCTCCAAAAACGAAGAGGAGTTAGCTCAGAAGAGTTTTTTTTCTGAAGCTGGCGAAAAACTGACAAAGGGATTAACCGAAGATCGTGCCGGGATGGAAAAAGAGAAGGAAACTGTGGAGGTGGCAAGGGTGGAGCCGGGGGCGACCAATTTATGGCAACTTGCTGATACCTATATTCTATCTCAGGTGAAGGGAAATTTAATGGTATTAGATCAGCATGCCGCACACGAAAGGATCTTATATGAGGAGGCTTTAAGAAATCTGACCGAAAGGCAAGCCTCCTCCCAGCAGGTTCTCTTTCCTACAGTTTCAGAGCTGAGTCCCCGGGAATTTCAGATTTTAGAAGAACACAAAGAGTTGATTCAGAAACTTGGATTTGAGATAAAACATTTTGGGGGACGAACAGTTCTGGTGACTGCGGTTCCCACACTTATCAGAAACAAAAGTGGGGAAGTTTTTCTTAGAGAAATTTTGACTCAATTGGAGGAAGAGGGAAAGATAGAAAAGGATAGGGTGAAGGCGGTGGCAAAGTCCTTTGCCTGCCATGGAGCTGTTAAAGCAGGGGAGAGGCTTACCCAGGAAGAGATGCACAGCCTGGTGCGGCAACTTTTCTCTACTCACGAACCTTACTCCTGTCCTCATGGACGTCCTACGGTGATCAAACTCTCCTTAGAAGAGTTGAACAAAAAATTTGGCAGAAGCTGAGCTCTAAAATACTGTAAGGGCGAATCTTTAGGGCGTGTTGAAAAACCCGAACCGGAGTGCATCCCGCCTTTAGTAGGGTGCGAAGTTGATTTTAAGCTTTAAAACGCAGAAGCCCCGCGAAGCGGGATCCTTCGGACAAGCTTCTGCACTCCAAAACTACTTTTCAACAACCTCTTTAGATTCACCCTATTTATTACGGAAATGAAAGGCTCGTTAAAAAAAACCATTTTGTGAGAGATGGTAGCTCATTGATTCTGAAAATATCATTTGTTACGTGGGCAAGCCGTGAAGGCTTGCCTACGCGTGGGTTAGGGAAGAAACAAAAGGTTTATATGACTGCTTCGTGTCAACTCCTAGTAAAAAGAATAACTTAATCATACTGCGTCAGTGGAGGCAACTAAGACCTGGAACTGATCCTTATACCTCGACTTCAAGAAATGGTTTTCATCGCAAACACCTCAATCAATCTCTGTTCAAATTTAGGACAGATCATCGTTTTCACAATTTTACTATCCAGAGAATGAATAATCGAGTGCTAGTGATATTGGGACCCACCTGTGTAGGGAAAACTCAGGTCTCACTTAAACTTGCCGATATACTCAAAGGTGAGATCGTTTCTTTCGACTCCAGACAGGTCTATAAATTCATGGACATCGGAACTGCCAAGCCGACCAAGGAGGAAAGAGAGAGGATTCCTCACCACCTGATTAATTTGGTATCTCCGGATGAAAAGTTCACTGCTGCCGATTACGGCAAAAAAGCCAGACAAATTATCCGGGAGATAATAAGAAGAAATAAACAACCTATAGGCGTAGGAGGTTCAGGACTTTATCTCAAGGCGCTGATAAAGGGATTCTTTGTGGGTCCTAAGGCGGACGAAAACATAAGAAAGAGGTTAGAAAGGGAGGCTCAACAATTTGGCGAGCCTTATCTTTTTAGTAGACTTAAAGAGGTGGACCCCCAAGCGGCAGAAAGAATCCATCCGAATGATTTGATCAGAATCATCCGGGCTCTGGAGGTATATGAGCTTACCGGAAAACCAATTAGCGCCTGGCAACGGGAGGGAAATTATGAACCATTTCCTATGCGCTTCGTCAAGATAGGCTTGAATCTGGAAAGGAAGAAGCTTTACCAAAGGATAAATCTAAGAGTCGAGGAGATGATCTCCAGAGGATTTCTGGATGAGCTAAAGGTGCTCAAAGAGAAAGGATTCACCCCCGAACTGAAGGCTCTGAAAACAGTTGGTTACCAAGAGTTGTTCGCCTATTCGGAAGAAAAACTTGATCTTCAGGCGGCATTAGAGAAGATCAAACTAAACACCAGACATTATGCCAAAAGACAGTTGACCTGGTTCAGAAAAGACAAAGAGATTATCTGGTTAGATGCAGAGGATGATAATTTAATTGAGAAGATTTTAAAACATTTCAGTATAACTCAAAGTGATCTATAGATGATTCCAGAGCAAATGGAAGTTTGGAGTGTCTGCCTTTAGGCAGACCTTTGGTCCGGCTAAAGCCAAGACGCTCCAAAGTCTAAGGGTCAAGCTGAAGTCGTAGATCCCGCCCAGACGGGCGGGCGTCCGCCCGCCTCGGCGGGGCTTGACACTCCATTAAACCGTTTTCACGTTTTACTTTTTCAGAGCTTTTTTAAAAAAGACTTGACAGCTTTTTGCAAATTTGTTATATAGCAACGATTTATAGACTTGCTTGCTGGTATTAGAAGCCTGAATGCCCAATTAAGTCGATTCTTGGGCTTCTTTGTTGAATCTGGAGGCAAAAATGAAAAAAAGAAAGCTTTTTCTTTTCTGTTTGATTTCTATCTTTTTTTTAACAGGTTGTTCCAGAAGCCTGATTAAACCACGTGTAGTGAATCAACCCCCTCCAGTAGAATCATCATCTACAGGACCCACAGGACCTGGGATTGATTCTGGCTCCTCTGCGGAGATTGTCCCCAGAGATGAATTCGAAGAGGTAGAATTACATTATGCCTTGGGAGTGACTGCCAATCAGGATGGAAGGTGGCTTGAAGCTCAGGACCACTTTGAAGAGGCTTTAGAGCTTTTAGCCAATCTGGATCTTGAAGAAGGTGACTCTTTAAGAGAACGCAGATTCGAAAAACTTTTAAACGAGATAGCTGAGGATTATAAGATCACCCTGCTTGGTCTGGGTGTCCTCTCCGGCGAAAGCTCCATATCTGCATTTCTGCAGAGGTTTCAGGATATTGAAAACTTCAAAGCCCTCCAAAAGGGAACGGTTGAAAAGATTGAACCTGCAAGCCAAAAGATCGCTTATGATATGCCCATCGAATGGAACCAGAGGGTGGAGAATTCCATCATTTATTTCCAGACCGTGGCAAGGGAAGCCTTCGAAACCTACTTGAAAAGGTCGGGCAAATATAAAGATCTAATGCAGAGGATACTTCGTGAGAAAGGATTGCCAGAGGATTTAGTGTGGCTATGTCTGGTGGAGAGTGGATTCAATCCCAAAGCCTATTCCTGGGCGCGGGCAATGGGACCCTGGCAGTTCATCGCCGGCACGGGAAGGAAGTATGGTTTGAGACGAAACTGGTGGTATGATGAGAGACGAGATTTTGTGAAATCCACCTATGCCGCCTGCGATTACCTTACCTTCCTGTACGACAAGTTCAAATCCTGGCCTTTGGCTCTGGCGGCTTACAACGGCGGAGAGGGAAGGGTGGCGAGGGTAATGAAAAAACATAAGACTAACGACTTTTGGAAGCTGAAGTTGAATAAGCAGACTGCCAAATATGTACCCCTGTATATGGCGGCAACCATTATCAGCAAGGACCCGGAAAGATATGGCTTTGACGTTGAATATGATCAGCCAATTCAGTTCGACGTGGTCAAAGTGAATCAACCAGTGGATTTGAAGAAAGTCGCCAAGAGTTTGGGGAGCACGCTTGCCTTGCTCAAAGAGCTTAATCCTGAACTTCGTCGGGGGGTTACCCCGCCCAATTATCCTGGATATCAACTCAGGATTCCTGTCGGTACCAAAAATCTGTTTGCCCAAAAGTTCAAAGGCTACGATGCAAAGAGCAGCGGACTGTTTGTAGAGCACAAGGTCAAAAAAGGGCAGACTCTTTCGCATCTTTCTCATAGATATGGAGTACCCATCTCCGCCATAATGGAGTTAAATGGATTGACTAACAGACATCGATTGAGCATCGGACAGCGCCTGATTATCCCAACCAACGAACAGATAGCCCAGAAAAGCGATTCTGAGGTTAACTCCCAGGAGGTTAAGAGGAAAGGAAGTGGTGCCTCCACATACACAGTGAGGAAGGGCGATACTCTGGCCAAATTAGCCTCCGAATTCAATACCACCGTCGATGGGATCAAACGACTGAATGGCTTGAAGAATCCTCATAAAATCGGCGTGGGACAAAAACTGAAGATCCCCGCAGCCGACTTGGGCTCAGGTGGACTGTTCAAAGAGCACATAATCAAAAAGGGAGAGAATCTCTCTTATCTTGCCAAAAAATATGGAGTGTCTATATCGACTATCGAGTCAGCCAATAATTTGTCTAACAAGCATGTCCTGAAAATTGGCCAGCGTCTTTTGATACCTGCCACTTCAGATGTAACTGTGCAAAGTTATACCGTCAAGGAGGGGGATACCGTCTCTGATCTGGCTCTCAGGTTCGGGACCGATGCTGGGGAAATCAAAAAACTGAATGGCTTGACTAATCCGCATCGTATCAAGAAGGGGCAGAGGCTGAAAATCCCAACAAGAGGCGGGAATGGCGGAAAAGAAAACACAAATGGAGGATGGATCACCTATGTGGTTAAAAAGGGCGATACACTGTGGAATATAGCCAGGGGTTTCGGAGTTTTGATGGAGAAGCTGATTCAGTGGAATAATCTGGGTGCGCCCTCAAGGCTCCAAGTGGGTGATAGGATCAGAATATTCCTTGCGAATTGATACAATGTTTCAACTCAATGTTTTAACTCCTTGTTGCGTATGCTTTTATTGGGTTTGATTCGATAACGCTTCCCGGGAGGAAATAAAAGGTGGCAAAGAAAAGTGATGTGGTGATTGCGGTTGTAATTATTATCAGCTTCTTAATTATCTCGTTTTTGACTTTGTTTGCCTTTATCGGGCTTTCTGGTAATGGATCGTTGCTCTGGACTGGTGCGGGAAAAAGGGTGGCGATAGTGGACGTGCATGGTGTGATCCAGAATTCGTCTGAGGTGGTCCGACAGTTGAGAAAGTATGCCAAGGATGGCTCGGTTCCGGCAGTGGTGGTGCATATTGATAGCCCGGGAGGCGGAGCGGCTCCTTCTCAGGAAATCTATGAGGAGATCAACAAATTAAGGGGAAAAGGCAAAAAGGTGGTCGCCTCCATGGGGAGTGTGGGAGCCTCAGGCGGCTTTTACGTTGCCTGTGCCGCTGATACCATCGTGGCAAATCCTGCCACTTTAACCGGAAGCATCGGGGTCATCTTTCAGTTTCCAGTAGCTGAGGAGCTATTCAAAAAGATCGGGGTGAAGTTTGAGGTGGTAAAAAGAGGTGAAATCAAGGATGTGGGCTCCATAGCCAGATCCATGACCAAAAGGGAGCGGGAATCCTTGCAATCGGTGGTTGACGACACCTATGAGCAGTTTGTGGAGGTGGTAGTAGAAAGTCGGGGAATGGAAAAGGAGGATGTTTTAAAAATCGCTGATGGAAGCATCTTCACCGGAAGACAGGCAAAAGAGCTGGGGCTGGTGGATGTGCTGGGAAACTTGCAGGATGCTATAAAAATAGCCGGGGAGATGGTGGGAATCGAAGAATTTCCCAAAACCGTAAAAGAGAGAAAGAAAAAAATCTCCTGGTTTGATCTTTTAACTCAAAAAGTGGATGATCTTCTTAAGCTGGATGAAAGTGAAAAATTGATGCCGAAATTGGAGTATATCTTTAGGTGAGTTTAACTCAAAAGAAAGGGTTCTGATTGATTTAAGGATTTAGGTCTTATTCATGAAGTCTTCTGGTTTACCACCAGGTGTTTGTATTTTCTGTAGTTTTCTTCTTTATTGATTATTAGAGTATTACTTGACCCGCGTAGCCCCGCCTTTGGCGGAGCAGGCAAGCCGTGAAGGCTTGCCTGCGCGCAAGTTAGACCAAAACGGAAAGCTTTATTAATAGTTTAACCAAGATGCCTATTTACGAATATACATGTCAGTGTTGCGGTGCTAAATTTGAGATTCTCCAGAGAACCAATCAAGACAAAAAACCGGTTTGCCCGGCATGTGGAGCAAAGGAGGTTAAAAAAGTTTTCTCCGTCTTTGGCTTCTCATCTGGAGGAAGATTTGTCTCTTCTTCCTCCGAAGGGGCAGGTTGTTCCACTTGTAATGTGCGAAACTGTAGCAGTTGCAGATAAGAATATTATCTGATTCGACGTATTGAAAATTCAGAAAAAAAGACATGATCTCTAAAATCTATTAGAGGAGGTGTTACATGACCAAAGCGGATTTGGTTGAGGCGGTGGTTGAAAAGACCGGTCTTACCCGAACCGATGTAGCTGTGGTGGTGGACAAGTTTTTGGAAGCGATAAAGCAAACCTTAGAGAGCGGTAACAATATCGAGATCAGAGGATTTGGGACTTTCAAGATCAAGCAGAGAAAGGCGCGAAAGGCGCGCAACCCCAGAACCGGTGAAGAGGTGCCGGTTCCAGATCGAAAGGTACCGGTGTTTAAGCCCTCCAACGAGTTTAAAGCTTCAATCTCCAAGCTTCCCCTTGAATAAGATGCTTGGTAGTTTCAACAAAACTAATTGATGGTGACAGTATGCCCAGTGGAAGGAAGCGAAAAAGACACAAGATAAAAACGCACAAGAGAAAAAAGAAGCTCAGAGCCAACCGACACAAGAAGAAACCGCGCTAAGCTGACAAGCCACACCCGGATATATGATCTTTGTGCTCTCGGATACACATGTTCCCGAAAGGATGACAAAGCTTCCCCAGAAGTTTTTGGATCAGATCAAATCAGATGACATAATCTTTCACGCTGGTGACTTTGTCCGATGGGAAGTCTTCCAAAAACTCAAAAGCCTGGCAACGCTTCATGCGGTTTTTGGAAACATGGATGATGCAAAGATAGGAAGGATTCTTCCTCAGAAAAAAGTGGTGGAAGTGCAAGGCAAGAAAATCGGATTGTGTCATGGATCTGGTTCTCCCTTCAGATTAGGGGAAAGGGTTTATCGAGAGTTCGAGGAGAGGTGCGATGTGTTAATCTTCGGGCATTCGCATGTTCCCTATAACAGAAAGATAGACGATACCCTGCTTTTCAATCCGGGAAGCCTTTCCGGAAACATGACACCTCCTTTCGTTGCCACCTACGGGGTTCTCACCATCGAGGGCGACGATGTATGGGCTGAAATCTTTGAGCTAAAGTGAGGCTCGGCATTATTTACATACATTCAACTTGAGACTGACAACTGCTAACTGATGACTGAAAACTGATAACTGAATTTTTCCTGCCCCTGTAGCTCAGTTGGATAGAGCAGCGGCCTCCGGAGCCGCGTGCACCCGTTCGAGTCGGGTCAGGGGTATTTAAGGCGGTTCATGGTTCGCGGTTCATAGTTCATAGAAAAACCAAAAAAAATTGTAGCCGCAGGCTTCAGCCTGCGAATTAGTTTATGTAACTGTTCGTTGCTGAAATCAAGACCACGACGAACAAATGCTGAATATGTGGATATGACAAACCTATGAAATGGAGCGAGACATATATACCGACCTTAAGAGATGATCCTGCAGAGGCGGAGATAGTCAGCCATAGGCTGCTGGTGCGGGCAGGATATATTAGAAAGTTAGCCGCTGGTGTATACAATTATCTCCCTTTGATGCAGAGGGTGCTACTGAAGGTTACCGACATTGTTCGTCAGGAGATGAATGCCGCCGGCGCCCAGGAGATATTGATGCCGGTGCTTCACCCGGCAGAGCTTTGGCAACAGAGTGGAAGATGGCATACCGTAGGGAAGGAGCTGATGAGAACCAAGGATCGGCATGATCGGGATCTGGTTCTGGGCGGGACTCATGAAGAAGTGGTGACCTCCCTGATAAGAGGGGAGGTGAAGTCTTACCGGCAGCTGCCCCTGAATCTTTATCAAATTCAGAATAAATTCAGGGACGAGATCAGACCCAGATTCGGATTGATGAGAGGGCGAGAGTTCATAATGAAGGATGCCTATTCCTTTGATAAAGATGAGGAGAGCTTTAAGATCAGCTATCAGAGAATGCTGGATGCATATTTTAAAGTTTTCAACCGGTGCGGGCTTAAGACCAAAATGGTGGAATCAGACACCGGGGCTATGGGGGGCAAGGCGGCGCATGAGTTCATGGTGATAGTAGATACCGAGGGTGGAGAAAATATTATCTTTCATTGCGACCAATGTGACTATGCGGCAAACATGGACAAAGCTAACTCATTGGAGGTTAAACCATATGTGGAGGAAGATTCAGAAAAACCGGTTCAGAAGGTTGCAACCCCTAATGTAAAGACGGTGGAGGAGGTGACAGCATTTCTCAACGTCCCGGCAAAAAAGTTAGCCAAGACCTTGCTATATAAAGCAGATGAAAAAATCGTTGCGGCCATGATAAGGGGGGACAGACAGATCAATGAAGTTAAGTTAAAAAACTTTCTGGGGTGCATAAACCTGGAGATGGCAGATGCAGAAACAGTGGAAAAAATCACCGGCGCAACGGTTGGCTTTGCCGGTCCTTTGAATTTAAACAACGTTACAATAATAGCAGATGAGGAAATTCCATTTTTGATAAATTTTGTCACCGGGGCTAACGAAAACGACTTTCATTTCATAAACGTTAATATTGGTCGGGATTTCAAGATAGATCAGGTGACACAGATCAGATGTGCTCAGGAGGGAGAGTTGTGCCCTCGATGTAAGAAAGGCAAGCTTTTTACCTCACGGGGCATAGAGGTGGGAAACACTTTCATGCTGGGAACAAAGTATAGCCAGGCTTTAGGTGCCACCTTTCTGGACACAGACGGACAGGAGAAACCATTCATCATGGGATCGTATGGAATAGGAATCACCCGCACTGCCCAGGCGGCGGTGGAAAAATTCCACGATGAGAAAGGCATAATCTGGCCCGCCTCCATCGCACCTTTTGCAGTAGAGATTCTTCCTTTAAATGTAGCTGATGATAGACAGAAAAAAGTGGCTTTCGAAATATATCAAAAGATGAGAGAAGAAGAAATTGAGGTGTTGATCGATGATAGAGACGAAAGAGCCGGGGTAAAATTCAATGACGCCGATCTGATCGGACTGCCTTTGAGGATAAACGTGGGAGCGAAAAGTTTGAAGGAGGATAAGGTGGAGTTATGTGTGAGAAAGACAAGGGAGGTGATCTGGGTGCCCCAAAATGAGGTGGTTGAAAAATGCAAAAAACTTCTTGGTGGCCTTTAGATTAATCCAGACTGGAAAACGATGGGATTCCGTTCTAAAACGGACGAAGTCGACCTGAGTTTTTTGGGGACGTAAATAAAATCATTTTTTATATTGCTTTTTTGATAAGAGGTCTTATATTACAAGGTTAAGAGTGGGTATAACCCACTCTTTTACATACTTATTAACGTATAATTAAATTATGGGCTCCATAGTCGAGAAATTGAAAGAGAAAATTGAGCCTCTGGTTGAAGAAGATGGTCTGGAAATAGTGGATATTAAATTCTTCGAAGGAGGACCAGCGTCAGTTTTGAGGATATATGTAGATAAAGCCGGTGGAGTAACAGTTGACCAATGCGCAAATTTGAGCAGAAGGATCGGCGATTTTCTGGAGATCGAAGACTTGATTCCAAGCAGGTATACGCTGGAGGTTTCTTCTCCAGGGCTGGACAGGCCTCTTTTCAGTGGGGCGGATTTTAAAAGAAAGATAGGAGAAAGAGTGAAAGTTTTTTTGCAGGAGGAAGTAGGCGGAAAGATGGAGCTAGTAGGAAAGATCAAAAACTTGGAAGGGGAGAATCTTTTCCTTCTGATCGAGTCTCCAGCATCCGGACTGGATGAAGAAGCCGAAGAGATCATCCCTTTAAAAAAGGTGGCGAAAGCCAAAATCATGTTTTAGGGGAGGGCTTAACTGATGAACTACGAAATCTTAGAGGCATTAAGCCAGATCACCAAGAACAAAAACATAGACATAGATTTTGTAATTGAGACCCTGGAGGCAGGTTTGATGTTGGCGGCGAAGAAGAAGTTCGGCGACACCGACAATATAAAGATCCATGTGGATCCAAATTCTGGAGAGATCAAAATCATCGCCTTCAAAAAGGTAGTAGGAGAGGTGACCAATCCAAATACCGAGATCATCTCAAAGGAGGCTAAAGAAATAGAGCCGAAGGCGAAGCTGGGGGATGAAGTGGAGGTGGTGGTGGGGTTCAATGAATTTGGCAGAAATGCCATCAGCTCCGCCAAACAGATCCTGATCCAAAGGGTCAGAGAGGCAGAAAGAGAAAGAGTCTTTGAGGAATATAAGAATAAGATCGAAACCGTTGTTACCGGAGGAGTGCAACAGATTGAAAAGGGTCATATCATAGTAAATCTGGGACGGGGGGAAGGGGTGATTCCCCCCAGGGAACAGATTCCCAGGGAGAGATATCGTCAGGGAGACAGAATCCGGGCATTGATTTTGGATGTGCAAAAGACTGCCAAAGGACCACAGATCATCCTTTCCCGGGCGCATCCCAATTTCCTGAAAAGGCTTTTTGAGCTGGAGGTTCCGGAGATTTATGAAAAGATAATTGAGATCAAGGTGGTGGCCCGACAACCCGGGGAAAGGACCAAAATAGCGGTGAGCTCTATCGATGATCGGGTGGATCCGGTGGGCGCTTGTGTGGGGGTAAAGGGAAGCCGGGTGCAAAGTATCGTCAGAGAGCTTTCCAGCGAGAGGATTGATATAGTGCCCTGGAGCCCAAACCCAGAAACCTTTGCCAGCAGAGCTTTGGCACCTGCCAAGGTGGTGCACATAGATACCTATCACGATGACAACAGCATGACCATTGTGGTGGAGGATGACAAACTCTCCCTGGCTATTGGCAAAGCCGGACAGAATGCCAGATTGGCGGCAAAGCTCACCGGATGGAAAATCAACATCTTAAGCGAAACGGAATACAGAGAACAGAAGAAAGTGGAGGAGCAACTTAAAATCTACGTGACCGAATTGCCTGGGGTGGGCGAAAAGCTGAAAGAAAAACTGGCCGCACACGAAATTGAAACCATTCAGGATCTAGCGAAATGTAGTGTGGAGGATCTGGTAGAGATCGAAGGGGTGGGCAAAAAAAGAGCGGCTTCCTTAATCGAGAAGGCAAAAGACTATCTGATCCCTTCTAAAACTGTGAAATAGTCTGTTTCTTCGGGAAATGAAAAATTAAGTTTATACATTTTTCTCAGAACAAGAAAAGAGAGTAAGGAAAAGGTGATAAAGGGATCAAAGCCTGAGTGGATAACATGGTTTCAACACAGGGCATTACTTTAACGCAGAGGAATTTGTTTTGGCGAAGAAGAGAGTATATCAGTTAGCCCGAGATTATAAGATCTCCAGTGAGGCCATGCTTTCCATCATCAGAGAGCTTGGCTTTGAGGTAAGAAGCCACATGAGCGTGGTGGATGAGAAAATGACCTCCTCCATCGAGGAAAAATTCCAGAAGGAAAGGGAGGCGGTCAAAGAAGAGTACGCCCTGAAGAAGAAGAAGCTAAAGGAACGAGAGAAAAAAGAAGAGATCGCTGTCTCTGTCGAGCCGACAAGCAAAACCCGGGAGATTCAACTTCGACGCAAAGAGCGTTTGAGAACGCTGGAGAAAAAAAGGCTGGAAACCAAAGGAAAAAAAGCTCCATTTCTAAAGGGAAAACCCGAAGGGAAGGTAGGCAGAACAAAGATTGAGCAAAGCATAAAGAAAACTTTGGCTTCTATAGATGCTATCCGGAAGGTAAGAAGATACAAAAGGAAACTACATCCAGACCAGGCTGAAAAGGAAGTTGAGCCAACCAACCTCATCCGGGTTAGCGAATACATTTCAGTGGCAGAGTTGGCTAATTTGATGGAGGTGAAGCCGGCAGAGGTAATCTCCAAATGCCTGGAGTTGGGATTTGTGGCCACCATCAATCAGAGATTGGATATGGATACCATAGAGGCCATCGCATTGGAATTCGGATTCACTGTGGAGCCGGTTAAGGAGATCGGGTTGGAGGAAGAAGAAGAGGAAGAGGAAGAGGATCTGAAGCCACGGTCTCCGATAATCACCATCATGGGACATGTAGATCACGGAAAAACGTCACTTCTGGACTTCATACGAAAAAGCAATATCATAGCGGGGGAATCAGGAGGTATCACCCAGCATATAGGAGCGTATGAGGTGGAGGTGCCCGGCGGGAAAATAACCTTCCTGGACACCCCGGGACATGAAGCCTTTACCGCCATGAGAGCTCGAGGAGCGCAGGTAACCGATGTGGTAGTGCTGGTGATAGCCGCGGACGATAGCGTGATGCCTCAGACCGTCGAAGCCATCGATCACGCCCGGGCAGCAAGGGTTCCCATAACTGTGGCTATAAACAAAATGGATCTTCCCCAAGCCAAAAGCGAGCCGATCAGACAGGAGCTCTCCAAGCTTAATTTAGTCCCTGAGGAATGGGGAGGTTCAACTATTATGGTGGAGATCTCCGCCAAAACCGGCATGGGGATAAATAAGCTTTTGGAGATGATTCTGCTTCAGGCGGAGATGATGGAGTTGAAAGCCAACCCTCATCGCCGGACTTCTGGCGTGGTGATTGAATCCGAGCTCAGCAAAGGAAGGGGTGCCATCGCCACCGTTTTAGTACAAAAGGGGACCCTTAAAGTTGGAGATCCTTTCGTGACCGGACCCTATCACGGGAAAGTAAGAGCCATGTTCAATGAAAGAGAAAATCCGGTAAAGGAGGCAGGACCATCCACCCCGGTACAGATTTTAGGTATATCCGGGGTCCCTCAGGCTGGGGATACCTTCCTAGTGACTAAAGATGAGGCAGAAGCACGCCAGATCTCGGCTAAGAGGATAAGATTGAAAAGGGAACAGGACCTAAGACAGATAAAAAGGGTATCTTTAGCTGAGGTGTTTGAACAAATCGAGAAAGGCAAGACCAAGCAGTTAAATTTGATCCTCAAGGGAGATGTGGATGGATCGGTGGAAGCATTGTCTGACACCTTAGGGAAAATCTCAACCAGCGAAGTAAGGATGGAGGTGATACATCGGGGGGTAGGGGCAATCAATGAAAGCGACGTGCTTCTGGCTGAAGCCTCCAATGCGATCATCATCGGGTTTCACGTCCGCCCGGATCTAAGAGCCAGAGAACTTGCCTCAAAAGAAGATGTTGATATAAGACTTTATCAGGTGATCTACGAGATCGAATCCGACATCAGGAAAGCTTTGGAGGGACTTTTGGAGCCGGAAATCACCGAAACCATCTCTGGAACCGCTGAGGTTAAGAATGTCTTCAAAGTCTCCAACGTGGGACAGGTGGCAGGATGCTTTGTCCAGGAGGGATTCATGAAAAGAGGGGATAAGGTTCGAGTGCTCCGCGAAGGAGTGGTGATCTACCAGGGAATAATCTCATCCCTGAAAAGATTCAAGGATGACGTGAAAGAGGTCTCCAGCGGAATGGAATGCGGGATAAAAATTGAAGACTACAACGATGTAAAGGTGGATGATCTTTTGGAAGCGTATCAGGTAAAGGAATTAGCCCGAAAATTAGAGTAACCTGCCAGCAATTGAAGCTGAAACTAAGAAGGAAAAATTTCAACTTAAACTCTCTTTTTCTCTTTAAATGGTTGTCGGTGTGGCGAGCATAGACATTCACATTCCCGGAAGTGGATCTTTGAAGAACAAGAGGCATATCCTGAAAGGGATAAAGGATAGAGTGAAAAACAGATTCAATGTCTCCATTGCAGAGGTGGACCACAACGATCTGTGGCAGAGAACCACCCTGGGGGTCTCAGTGGTGACTAATCAGAAGCAGTTTGCCAATCAGGTCCTCTCTGGGGTGGTGGATTTTATAGGTAAGGAAAATGGGGTTCAGATACTGGATTATTCCATAGAGCTGTTTTAGGAGCAAAGTTTTTTCTTGCTGTAATATGATTCGCTTTGATCCCGGTTGTGGGTATATGAACGTCAAAAGAGAAAAATGAATATGCAGTATCAGAGGAAAGATCGGGTGGGCGATTTAATAAAAAGAGAGATTGCTCATATAATCCAAAATGAACTCAAGGATCCGGGAATTGGCTTTGTGACCATCACCGGGGTAGAAGTCTCAGTCGATCTCAAACACGCCAAGATATTCTATAGCGTGCTGGGCGATGAAAACTCAAAAAAAGAAAGCGCATCCGCCTTAAGAAGAGCCTCCGGATTTATCCGGCATGAGATAGGAAGGAAGCTAAAACTTAAATATACCCCGGAGATTTTTTTTCAGTTTGATGGATCGGTGGAGTATGGAGCGCACATTGAGAAGTTGATCCAGAAGATTCACCGACCTGAAAGACCAAAAAGTGGCGAAATCGATCCGGAAGAATCTTTTGACGATGACTCCACCTTAAGTGAAGATGCAGAAGATGAATAATAGACTTGAAAAGATTTTGGATTTCATAAAAAGAAGCCAGACGATTCTGATCACCTCCCATCGCGATCCGGATGGCGATTCGATCGGGTCTCAGTTGGCTTTGGCTGAGCTGGTGGAAAGCTGGGGGAAAGGTTGTCGTATCATCAACCAGGAAGACTTGCCCTACAAATACAAGTTTTTGGATCCTGGTGGAAAGATCGAGAACCTGAAGAGCGTAAAAGACCAAGAGGTTGTTGGTGCGGACCCAGATCTGGTTTTCGTGCTGGACTCCACTTCTCTGAACCGGGTGGGCCAGGTGGAAAAATTGATCCCTCCTGCGGCTGTATTGATAAATATAGACCACCATCCAGATAATGAAGAGTTTGGCACCTTCAACTATGTAGATGTGGATGCTTCAGCTGTAGGGGAGATAATCTTTTCCCTGCTTAAGGTATCTGGTTTTGCCATAACCCCCTCTGTAGCCAACCAGCTTTATGCCGCCATCCTTAGCGACACGGGTAGATTCAAATTCTCCAACACCTCATCCCGTTGTCTGAGGGTTTGCGCGGAGCTGATAGAATCAGGAGCCGATCCCAAGTATGTTGCCCATCAGATCTATTTTAACCATTCCCTCCCTTTTTTAAAACTTCTGGGGTCAATTCTGAGCAATCCTGAGATCATAGCTGAAGGAAGGATTTGCGCCATGACCGTCAAGCATGATCTTCTATCGGGCCTGGGGATTGATCCAGAAGAGGTGGAGGGGGTGGTGAACTATTCGCTTTTTTTGAAAAGGGCAGAGATAGGGCTTCTTTTCACCGAAAAGGAAGATGGGAAAACCAAAGTGAACTTAAGGTCACAAAATGAATTTGATGTGACAAAGGTGGCCAGAGCTTTCGGAGGGGGAGGACACAGAAATGCGGCTGGCTGCACTCTCAAGTGTAACTTAAAGCAGGCTAAGAAGATCATCCTGGAACAAATTCAGAAAACCTTGAAGGATGAACCTATCCGGAGTTTTACCAATTAACAAACCATCTGGGGTGACCTCACATGATGTGATACAGAGGCTGAGACAGATTCTGAACATCAAAAGAATTGGACACACCGGAACCTTAGATCCCAGTGCCAGCGGAGTTCTTTTAGCCTGTGTGGGCAAGGCTACCAAAGTGGTGCAGTTTCTAACCGAATATGACAAGGAATATGAAGCGGTGATCAAACTGGGGATCACCACCGATACTTATGACGGTGATGGTGAGATTACAGAGATAAAAGAGGATTTTAAGATAAGTCCCGACCGGATAAGGAAGGTAATTGATTCATTCAAAGGAAGAATATGGCAGGTTCCTCCTTTGCATTCTGCCATAAAATACAAAGGCAAAAAGCTTTATCAATACGCCAGGGCAAAAGAGAAGGTGGAGGTAAAAAAAAGAGAGGTAAAGATAACGGAACTTGAGGTGTTGGATATCAACATGCCGTTCGTTAAATTGAAGATCAGTTGTTCTAAAGGAACCTACATCAGAAGCTTAGCTTTCGATGTGGGGCAGAAGTTAGGATGCGGAGCATATCTTTTCTCCCTGCAACGGACCCGGGTTGGGCCATTCAAGCTCCAGGAGGCGTTGGGTCTTGAGAAGATCTCCGCTGTTGAGGATGAGAATAAAATCTGTGATCTTCTGATCCCCATAGAGAAAGCTTTGGCTCATCTTCCTTCGGTGGTGGTGAAGGAAAGTTTTACTGAAAAAGTTCGGCATGGGGTCCCTCTTGCTCCTTCATCAGTATTATCGATAGAGAAAGATTTTGATCAAGATCAAACCATTTCGATAAAAGATGGTCAAAAAAACATTATCGCCATTGGCAAAGCGTTAAGCTCGGCGAGGAATTTTCTGGATTCAGATTACAAAAATAAGCTGTTTGAATACGTTCGAGTGATATAGTTATATAAAGTTCAAAAGTTCAAGAGTTCAATTGAACCAACGCCATGCACGTTTGTTTCGATATAAGAAAGGTCGATTTTCAGGCATTTGAGAAGCCGGTGGTAACCCTGGGAAGCTTTGATGGAGTTCATCTGGGTCATCAGGCTATAATCAGAAGGTTGATTGAGAAATCTAAAGAAAAGAAAAGAGCGGGGGTAGTGGTCACCTACCAGCCCCACCCTCAGAGTGTGGTGGCACCTGATGATGCCCCATCTCTTTTGACCACGCTGGAGGAGAAGCTTGTGCTTTTAGAAAAGTTGGGGGTGGAGGAGACGGTGGTGATGAATTTTGATGAACAACTGAGTGAATATTCAGCGGGGGAGTTCGTGGATAAAATTCTGGTGAGGAAACTCAACGTCGGGGATCTGGTGGTAGGATATGATCATGCCTTCGGAAAAAACAGAGCCGGTAAAATCGATCTTTTAAAACAGGCGGCTTTAAGGTATAACTTCGATCTGGAGGTGGTTTCCGCCCTGCATGTGGATGGGATAAGAGTAAGCAGTAGCCGGATCAGAAAGGAGCTTGAAGCTGGAGAATTTGCTAAAGCCAAAAGTCTTTTGGGGCACAGCTATCCCCTCTCTGGCACATTAGTCAGAGGGAAGGGGAGAGGAAAAAGCTTAGGCTATCCTACCCTGAATCTGGAAATTCCCGCAAGGAAACTTCTACCCCAAGATGGGGTTTACAGCGCCGGCGTGCAACTTGAAGGAAAAATATACGTAGGGATGATGTATGTTGGACCCAAACCCACGTTTGACGACTACACCCGTTCGGTGGAGGTTCACGTGTTCGGGTTACAGAAGGATGTCAGCGACCTTAGTTTGGAGCTTTTTGTGGAAAGCTGGGTTAGGGAACCTAAAAAGTTTGCCCATCCCGAGCATTTAAAGGATCAGTTGAAATCAGATGAAAAAAGAATCAAAGAGATGTTCCGAATAGATCGTTCAAACTAAATCAAAAAGATATACTAAGGAGGATATCTTGCCACTTACCCGGGATAAAAAAGAAAGGTTGATAAGGGAATATCGCATGCATGATGAGGATACCGGTTCACCTGAAGTTCAGATCGCTCTGCTTACTGAAAGGATCAGTCAGTTGACAGAGCATCTGAAAAAACATACCAAGGATTTCAGCACCAGAAGAGGTCTTATGAAATTGGTGGGGAAAAGAAGGAGGCTTTTAGACTATTTGAAGGATACGGATATGGATGATTATCGAAAGATAGTGAAAGAATTAGGCTTAAGGAAATAGTAATTTACGACGGGAGCTGAAAGTTCAACCTCACTTTGATTGAAGTGATTATAACTTTTGACTGAGATGGGAGTTTTAGGATGGAATCAAGATTGGAGATAGAGTTGGGTGGCAAAACCCTGACGGTGGAAACAGGCAAGGTAGCCAAGCAGGCTCATGGCGCCACCATGGTGCGTTTAGGGGATACGGTGATTTTAGCCACCGCGGTGGCAGCAAAACAGGTTGATGAGGAACAGGACTTTTTCCCTCTGTTGGTGGACTATCGGGAGAAAGCTTATGCGGCAGGCAAAATTCCAGGAGGCTTTTTCAAAAGGGAAGGGCGACCCAGCGAAAAGGAGACGGTAAGCGCTCGACTGATCGATCGGACTTTGCGTCCTTTGTTTCCGGAAGGGTACTTTAAAGAGGTACAGATCATGGTGATAGTCCTCTCCTCAGATCAGGAAAATGATGCAGATGTGCCGGGACTTATAGGTGCCTCCGCGGCTTTAAGCATCTCGGAGATACCCTTCTATCAGCCAGTCGGTGCGGTACGGGTGGGAAGGTTGAACGGAGAATTTATCGCCAATCCTACTTTCTCAGAGCTGGAGGAAAGCGACATAAATCTGGTGGTGGCAGGAACTAAGGATTTTGTTAATATGGTTGAAGGGGAATGTCGGGAGGTCTCAGAACAAGATCTTCTCTCCGCCTTGGAGTTTGGACATGAGAAAATCAAGCTGATAGTTGGGTTGCAGGAGGAGCTCCGGGCAAAAGTGGGCAAGCCTAAGCCCGAAGTGGAACCTCCTTCCAGAAATCCCGAACTGGTGGAGGCGGTCTCCGCTCTGGGACTGGAGAAGATAAAGGAAGCTAACCGAAGCGCAGATAAGCTGGGAAGAGAAGAAAAGATGGAACGCCTTTTGGATTCGGTTACTCTAAAGCTTCTGGAAAAATTCCCGGAAAGCGAAAGAGAGATCAAGTCTATCCTGCAGGAATTGGAAAAGAAGGACATGCGCCAGATGATCCTAAACGAGGGGAGAAGAACGGATGGCAGGGATATATATCAGATCCGGCCCATCACCTGCGAGGTGGGCATTCTGCCTCGCACTCATGGATCTGCTCTCTTCACCCGGGGACAAACCCAATGTCTGACAGTTGCCACTCTGGGGACAAAGATAGACGAACAGAGAGTGGACGATCTGGAAGGGGAATCCACCAAAAGTTACATGCTTCATTATAATTTCCCTCCCTTTAGCGTGGGGGAGATAAAATTTATCAGGGGACCGGGAAGAAGGGAGATTGGGCATGGAGCCTTAGCGGAAAGAGCCATCCAGCCGGTGATCCCCGGCGAGGAGATCTTCCCGTATACCGTCCGGATAGTCTCGGATATTTTAGAATCAAATGGCTCATCTTCTATGGCTACCGTCTGTGGAGGTAGCCTTTCTCTGATGGATGCCGGAGTGCCCATAAAGGCGCCGGTGGCAGGGATTGCCATGGGATTGATAAAAGAGGAAAATCAATATGCTATCCTGACCGATATCCTGGGGCTGGAGGATCATCTGGGAGACATGGATTTCAAGGTGACCGGGACCCGTCAGGGCATCACCGCCTTTCAGATGGACGTCAAGATATCGGGAGTTGATCTCTCCCTTCTGGAGGAGGCTTTAGGAAGGGCTAAGGAGGCAAGGCTTTTTGTGCTGGACATGATGCAAAAGACCATAGCCCAACCCAGACCGGAGCTTTCTGCATACGCTCCCCGCATCATCATCCTCAAAGTGAAGCCTGAGAAAATTGGCGAAATAATCGGTCCGGGGGGGAAGATGATCAGAAGCATAATCGAGCAGACCGGAGCCAAAATCGATATCGAGGACGATGGTTCCGTCTTCATCGCCTCCGTAGATCAAAAGGCGGGGGAGGCAGCACATGAGATGATTTTGCGGCTAATCGAGGAACCGGAGATAGGGAAAGAATACTCGGGCAAGGTGAAAAGAATTACCACATTCGGAGCTTTCGTGGAGATACTTCCCGGACAGGATGGACTTCTCCATATCTCGGAGATAGATACCCGAAGGATCGACAAGGTGGAGGATGTCCTGAGCGTGGGAGATGAGATAAAGGTCAAGATAATAGGGATAGATGCGGAAGGAAAAATCAGACTGTCCAGAAAAGCCTGTTTTTCCTCAAAAACCAAAATAAAGTAGGTTCCACACCCTGATCCACTCAATTCCCTGGTATTAACCAAGCAGGGCAGAAATCTCCTTTTAGATATTTTGATCATCTCTTAAAGGAAAGGAAAATCAACTTGAAAGAGGTATATAAGAAGACGGTTTTAGAAAACGGCATTCGGGTGGTTACCGAAAGAATCGATTACGTCCGCTCCATAAGCATTGGAGTTTGGATAGATGTGGGCTCGCGGGACGAGATGGGCGACGAGGTGGGCACCTCCCATTTCATCGAGCACATGTTGTTTAAAGGGACCAAGAAACGAACAGCCAAAGAGATCGCCTCCTCCTTGGAATCTGTGGGAGGTTCATTGAACGCATTTACCGGGCGAGAGCATACCTGTTATTTTGCCCGGGTGCTGGACGAACATACAGACATTGCCTTAGATGTTCTTTCCGACATTCTCAAAAACCCTCTTTTTAACCCCTCTCATCTGGAGAAGGAAAGGGAGGTAATAATTTCTGAGATAAAGGAACTGGAGGATTCACCGGCGGATCTGGTGCATGATCTCTTGATGAGCACCATATGGAAAGAGAATCCCCTGGGAAAGCCGATCATCGGAAGTGTTGAGAGCGCGCTGAAGTTGACCAGAAGCAAATTAGTCGATTTCATGAAGAGAAACTATATCTTTCCCCGAGTGGTGATTGCCGCCTCTGGCAATTTCAAGCATGAGGAGCTGGTGAATAAAATTAAAAAGAAATTTAGGTTTGGCTCAGATTCTCATCCTGCTTCGGAAAATCAAATCCTTCCCCAGGCAGAACCTAATCGGATGGTGGCAAAGAGAAAAACCGCTCAGACTCACATCAATCTGGGGGTTTCCACTTTTCCTTACCGGGACAAAAGGAGGTATGCGACACTGGTATTAAGTAATATCCTGGGTGGGGGGATGAGTTCACGCCTTTTTCAGAGTATAAGGGAGAAGCTGGGGTTGGTATATAGTGTATATACGTTCATTGATTTCTTTGAGGACACGGGGATTTTCGGAATCTATATGGGGACTCATAAAAAGAATACGGTTCGGGTAATAGAGTTGGTTTTAAAGGAGATTCGGAAGTTAAAGAAGGATAGTCTCACCTCTAAAGAGCTTTCCCATGCTAAATACCAGTTGAAAGGAAATCTTTTGCTATCTCTGGAAAGCACCTTCAATCGGATGAACCGCTTGGCTCGATATGAGCTGCTTCTACATGATTATGTGGATCTGGATGAGACCATAAATTCCATCAATAGGATAAAAGCCAAAGATGTAAGCGAGGTGGCCGAGGAGTTTTTTGGCTCGGATAAGTTGTCAGCGGCGATACTCGGCCCCGTGGGAAAAGGTATGCTGAATCAAGTGAATTGGGGTGAACTTTAAAAAATAACCGACTTTCTTAAAAGAAAAAAACCAATCGTTTCTTTTGCTTACTTGAACACATTAACTGCAAACTGATAACTGCAAACTGCAAACTGCAAACTGATAACCATGTCCTGGCTAATATGGGTAGTGATCCTGGTAACAACACCATGGTTATTCTTTTATATTCTATGGAGAATAAAATTTAAAAAGCCACCCAAAGCAACAGTCCCCATCCTGGCCTACCATCAGGTGAGTGATAGATTCGACTTAAGCATTACCCGACAGAAGGTCAGCCAGTTCGAAAGAGGAATAAGGTTTCTTTATGAGCAGGGGTATAAAGCAATTGGGCTGGAGGAGGTATTCAATTCTAATGAGGAGTACAATGGAAAGAAGATGGCTATCACATTCGATGATGGTTATGAGGACGTATACCTGAATGCATTTCCTCTCTTGCAAAAGTTCGGCTTTACCGCCTGCATATTTGTCATCACCGGATATGTAGGAAAATACAATGAGTGGGACTATAATTGGGGAAGAAATAAAAAAAAGCATTTAAGCTGGGAACAGATACAGAAGATGTCTGATGCCGGATTTGGCTTCGGTTCACATACGGTCAATCATCCTGATCTTACCAAAATCCCACAGCAATTCGTGGAGTATGAACTGAAAAGATCAAAGGAGGTCCTGGAAGACAGGTTAGGTCAGAGCGTGAACTTTTTGTCTTATCCTTTCGGCAGATTTAACCGATACGTTCAGAAAGAAATAGAAAGATTGGGTTATAGAGGAGCTTATACATTATGTTCAAACCCAAAAGAGAATGGACTGCTTCCATTTGCCCGAAAGAGGTGGGGAGTTTATCTTTTGGATTCCCCTTTGACCTTGAAGATAAAATTAAACCAGGGTAAGCTGTTCTGGATCGAAGATATGAAAGGAAGGATCATCAATAAATTTCCGAGTTGGACCATAATTTTCAAGGGTTTGCCGAATTATGGCAAGCAGTTAGCAGTAGGCAGTAAACGGTAGACTGAAAACAGTAGACTGGAAACTGGAAACTGAACATGGACTTCCACTACATTGAGGATGTCGCAAAGCTGGAAGGGGAGAGGATAACCATCAGGGGCTGGCTCCACAACAAAAGCTCTAAGGGGAAGATTCACTTTCTCTGGATACGGGATGGCACCGGCATCATCCAGGGGGTGATGGTCAAAGGTGAGGTGAACGACCAGGTATTTGATCTTTACGATCAGCTTACCCAGGAATCCTCCCTGGAGGTGACCGGAACTGTAAGAAAAGATCAAAGAGCCCCGGGCGGATATGAATTAAATCTTTCAGATGTCAAGATCGTTCAGATTGCACAGGATTATCCCATAACGCCCAAGCCACACGGATCCACATTTTTGTTTGATCACCGTCATCTTTATTTGCGATCGAAACGACCGCACGCTGTTTTAAAGGTGAGAGACGAGCTCATCTGGGCGATAAGAAGGTACTTTTATGAGAACAATTTTGTTTTAATCGACACTCCCATCTTGACTGGTGCGGTGGGGGAGACCACCACCACTCTATTCGAGACCCAGTATTTAAATGAGGGAAAGGCTTACTTAGCTCAGACCGGGCAGTTGTATCTGGAAGCCGCCATAGCGGCATTCGGCAAAGTTTTTTGTTTTGGTCCCACCTTCAGAGCCGAAAAATCCAAAACCAGAAGACACCTAACCGAATTCTGGATGGTGGAGGCGGAGGAGGCTTTCTATGATAATGAGGATAATATGGATATGCAGGAGGATTTCCTGGTATACATCGTAAACTGGATTGTGGAAAAATGCCAAAAGGAACTTAAAGAGTTAGAAAGGGACATCTCCGCCTTGGAAAAGGTTCAAAAACCTTTTTATCGGATCTCCTACGATGAGGCAGTGGAGAGGTTAAAAAAAGCGGGAAGTGATATCCAGTGGGGTTCAGATCTGGGTGGGACAGACGAGACCATCCTGACCAAGATGTTTGAGCTCCCGGTGTTTGTTTATGACTACCCCAAACTATGCAGAGCGTTTTATATGAAACCACATCCTCAAAGAGAGGATGTGGTCTTATGCTCAGATCTTCTGGCTCCTGAAGGGTACGGGGAGATCATCGGGGGATCGCAGAGAAATGATGATTACCAGAGCCTCAAAAAAAGAATAGAGGAAGAGAATTTGCCTAAGGATGCTTACAGGTGGTATCTGGACCTCAGAAAATATGGCTCGGTACCTCATTCCGGCTTCGGTCTGGGAGTGGAGAGGACAGTAACCTGGATATGCGGCTTATCTCATATAAGGGAATCCATCCCATTCCCCAGAACCATATATAGGCTTTATCCATAAAAAGATCCTCGTTCGAGCGGGGTGCCCACACCCCGCTCTACCAAATGGTCAAGGGTGAGGGCACCCTTGACCAACAAGTTAAGACCTCACCCCCAGACCCCCTCTCCATGAAATGGAGAGGGGGATAAAGGGGGAGAGGAGAAAGAGAGAAAAAGCTAATATATGAAAAAGAAGATTTCGATAACTTATGACCAAGAAGCAGATGTAGTCTACTTAAGTTTCGGCAAACTGGTGTCGGCTTTTGGTGAGAAAATCCCAAAGGGGTATTTGCCAGATATGATCCAGAGACGCAAGAGCTGGTGGGACTCACCGTCACTAACTTTTCGAAGAAGTTCGGGTTCACCCCGAAGGATTCACCCTGAAGGGACGAGCCAAAGGAATTGTCCATTCCTATTCACAAATGAAAAGTGAGGCGTGACATACCCTGGATCAATCTAAAAATTATTCGTATGCACCATACCTTATGGTTAACTCCATTTTTCATCACTTAATCTGTTTCATCTGTTGGGAAAAATATTTGAGGTGTTAAAGTGAAAGGATATCCATTCAAAGAAATAGAATACAAATGGCAAAAAAAGTGGGAAGCGAGTAAAATATATCAGGCACCGGATCATCCTCAGAAGAAATACTATCTGTTGGTAATGTATGCTTATCCCTCCGGTGACATTCATATTGGTCACTTCCGCAACTTCATCATTGGAGACACGGTGGCAAGATGCAAGATGATGCATGGATATCAGGTCCTCCACCCATTTGGCTGGGATGCCTTTGGCTTGCCCGCAGAGTTAGCGGCGATAGAAAGAAAGATCCATCCCAGAAAGTGGACCATGGAGAACATTAAAGTCTCAGATGCAACTTTAAAAAGATGTGGAATAAGCTTTGATTGGAGCAGGGAGGTCATCACCTGTGAGCCTGAGTATTATAAATGGACTCAGTGGATGTTTTTAAAGCTTTTTGAGCGTGGCTTGGCCTATCAGGATACTGCCTTCGTCAACTGGTGCCCCGACTGCAAAACCGTTTTAGCCAATGAACAGGTGGTGCAGGGAAAATGCTGGAGATGCGATTCTGTAGTTGAAGAAAAAGAGCTAAAGCAGTGGTTCTTCCGAATTACCGCCTATGCCGAAAGGCTACTTGAGGGCTTGGACAGGCTCGAAGGTTGGCCAGAAAACACAAAGACCTTACAGAGAAACTGGATTGGAAAAAGCGAAGGGGTGGAGATAGATTTTGCCATTGAAGGAACCGATCAAAAAATCTCCGTGTTCACCACAAGACCGGATACCATTTATGGAGTCACATTCATGGCAATTGCTCCGGAAAACAAGCTGATCAAGACGCTGAAAATGGAACCAGAGCACCGAAGAGCGGTGGAGGAATATATTAAAAAGGCAAGTAAAAAATCGGAGATCGATCGCACTGCAGTAGGGGAGAAGGATGGGGTATTCACCGGGGTGTATGCTATAAATCCTCTTTCCGGAGAGAATGTCCAGCTATGGGTGGCAGATTATGTGTTGGCTACCTATGGCACGGGAATAGTCATGGGAGTACCTGCTCACGATCAGAGAGATTTTGAATTCTGCAGAAAATATGGGATACCCATTAAAGTAGTAATTCAACCTCCTGACCGTAAGTTGTTGGCAGAAAGCATAGAAGAAGCTTATACCGAACCAGGAACAATGATCAACTCCGACATTTTTGATGGTCTTTTTTCCACTGATGGAATAAACAAGGTGAATGAATATGTGGTGGAAAAAGGGTTGGGGAGGCTGAAAACCAACTACAAGCTTAGGGATTGGAATATCTCCCGTCAGAGATACTGGGGTGCGCCCATTCCCATGATTCACTGCGAAAACTGCGGCGTGGTGCCGGTTAACGAATCCGACCTGCCGGTGTTGTTACCTGAGGGAGATATTGATTTTCGACCGAAAGGGCGTTCTCCTCTGGCTGATTCAAAGGAGTTTATGGATGTAAATTGTCCTAAATGCGGAAAGAAGGCAAAAAGAGACCCCGATACCATGGACACTTTTGTCTGCTCATCCTGGTACTTCCTCAAATACACCGATGCACATAACTCGGAGGAGCCATTTTCAAAAGCAAAAGCTAAAGAGTGGTTGCCAGTGGATAAATATATTGGGGGAATAGAACACGCTTGCGGACATCTGATATATTTCAGATTCTTCACCAAGTTTCTGCATGATATCGGGTTGCTGGAGATAGACGAGCCTTCCACAGAGCTTTTCAATCATGGTATGGTATTAGATAAGGAAGGCAGGGTTATGTCCAAGTCTTTAGGAAATGTGGTCTCACCAGTGGACATTATAAATAAGCATGGTGCAGACACCGCCAGAATAGCCATGTATTTTGCCGCTCCTTCGGAAAGGGAGATATTATGGAGTGAGGAGGGGATTGTTGGAGCGACCAGGTTTTTGAATCGTATCTATAGATTTGCTCAAATGGCTGGTGGTAAAAATTTGAAGGAAAAGGTTAGACCTGAAGAATTAACTCCAAGCGATATAAAGGCATACAAAAAATTGAATCAGACTATAAAGAAAGTTGAGGAGGATACTGGAACCCTCCAGTTCAACACCGCCATCGCTTCAATGATGGAGCTTCTGAACGTGATGGACCATCTGGACGCGAAAAACTCAAAAGTTCTGGCGTTTTGTGTGGAAAGGCTGGCTCAGGTTCTGGCACCATTTGCGCCTCATCTCTCAGAGGAGATCTGGGCGATACTTGGAAATAAAGAAAGTATATTTAAGTCTCAATGGCCACCATACAACAAAGAGGCGATAAAAGAGGAAGAAATCACGTTTGTGGTCCAAGTGAATGGAAAATTGAGAGCCACAATGAGCCTGCGGGTGAATACGCCTGAAGAAGAAGCAAAGAAGCTGGCTTTAAGCAACGAAAAAGTAAAAAAGTTCATCCAGGATAAGAATATAATCAAAAGCATATTTGTGCCTAATAAATTGATTAACCTTGTTGTGAGATAGGGGAGAGAGGGCTTAAAGTAAGAGTTTAAGATATTTGGCGTAGTTTACATAATGTATGTTATAGGACGTTGATTTGACGCCTTTTGGAGAGGAATGTCGTGTTCTGGTGGAGCGCCGGCGGAAAAAAATGTCGTGATCTTCTCAAAATAATGTCGTATTCTTAAAAAAGGACTGACAAGTTATAACAGAGAGAAAAGTTAAATTAAATAGGACGGCGGATGAAGGACTGAGAGAGTTGATCGCTGGTATAATACAGGAAGAGATGAAAGCAGCCATCGAACGGGAAATCAAACGAGTGGTGAGAGAGAGTCTCACCCCTATGGTGAACAAAGCGGTTCGTCGGCTGCTCGCCCCGCGAGAAAACTGAGCATGAAAAAAAACAACAACTTTGAGACGTTCGTCATCAAGGAGATCACTTCCATGAAAGTGGACATCTCCTGGATAAAGCGCGTCATCTTTTTACTCCTGGGCGTCATGATCGCTAACCTATTTGTGTTGTGTCAGGACCTCAGTCCTGACACCTGTTAAAGCGTCAGTCACCAGGATTCCGCCAGAGGCGGAAGAGTAGAGCTCCTGACGCAACTATTTAATTATCTTTAAACCTTTTCATACAAAACGATCCCGGTTTTCAAAATCTCCTGGATGAAGGGGCGTTTTTCTCCCCTCATCCTGGTAAACTCTTCCTCGGTATAGACCAGTGGCTCTAAAGCATGGGTTCCTCTGTGTTTATCTAAAACCAGACCGATGCGATCGAAAAAACGCTCTTTAAAGTCTCCCACTATGACCAGATCGATGTCGCTCCAATTATGAAAATCTCCCCGACTGAAACCCCCGAAAAGAATGATCTTGCTTAGGGAATATTTCTTCAAAAGCCTATGAACCAGACTTTTTATTTCTTGCTTAGCCTTTTTATCAATGTTAAGATTTTTCTCGCATAGCTCACACATTTCTCTGCATCCTTTTTATTATAGAACTGGTGGGGGATCTCATCCAGGAGCCCATTGGGAAACAGGGTCGGAACATAATATTGATCTATCTTTTTGGCTTCAGAAAGACGATCCCTTTACTCACCCTCACAAATCACAGCTCTCAAATCTCAGTCTCAAGTCTCAGATCTTTAGCTTATTCGCCAAATCTCCGATAAAGGGGATCTTCCAGTCCTGTCCCTGAAGTGAGAAAATTATTCCAGCCACGGCGGCGGCTAAGCACAGCATTATCACAACGCTCCAGAGTAGATCGCTTATCTTGGGAAGAAGAAAGATCACCGCTATGATCTCGATTATAAACAGGACCAATCCCTGTTTCCCGTGCCTGAGGGCAAAGGGATTGTCCTTCATTTTGACCAAAGGGACAAAGCACATAAACGGAATATAGCCCAGGATGGCGGCGGCTTTCCCCTCCTCTACCATCTTCTTTTTTGCCTCCTCATCCATCTCAGGCTGTGCATCATCCTTTCTTTTTTTCTCTTCTTCACTGGTTCCGAAAATTTGTTCTGACATCATTCCTCCTGATGATATTTTTTCATTTTCTTATCAATTTCACACTTCCCAGAATATCGGTTCTCCCTTTTGACCGGGCAGATCGAATCTGATCACATCCATAGCTGGCCATCTCTCTATTTCCTTCCCCTGCCTCTCCCCTATCAGTCGAAACCATATCTCTTTTTCTTCCTTAAACTGCAAAAGACTCATTGGCACTGCCAGCTCCATTATCTTCAAATAAGAAAACTCCAACTCAGAGGAGATCAATCTCCATTCCTTTTCATCCACTCGCTGAAAAATAGTAGCTTTTCCATCTTTCAGTAAAATCTTATATCTGGCAGGTTCTAAAAGCTCCAGAATAAACTCATACCCTCCTCGATCAAATTCATCTCTGGATATGGTGGTATCGATTCTGAAATATACTCTGCTTTTGTCTGAGCCAAAGTATATACCTGAGACCAGCGAGGAGACCTTATGCATTGTCCCTCCCGCCTTGCGAGGGTCAAAAAACCCTGCCTGTTGCCATTCATAATAATGGGTTCTCTTTCCATCTATTATCGGCTTCAGGTATCCGGTGGGCGGGAGAAAATAAGTGGAGACGAATCTGGACTTGATAGATTGATAAAGCTCCTCCGGGGGCTCTTGATTGATCAGCTCATAAACGTAAAGCAGATGTGACCTGAAGATTCTGTCGAACTCCTCCGTGCCCGAACTCTGATGCTCATCCCCATACCACCAATTCCAATCACTCCCCTCAGCAATGTAAATCTCTTTCCAGGCTTTTTTCAGGATTTCATCTGTTTTAGAGTTTTTCTCTGCTCCTTTTTCATACTTAATCAAGGCGTCCCGAGTTTTTTTTAGAAAATCCCAGGCTAAGTTATCCTCCGGATGACCGATCCATATTCTAAAATTATGGTTTATCCATGAACCGGCAAACAGATGAGCAAGCTTCTGGGATTGGCTCGACCTTTCCAGAAAGTCACTTATGGTGGTGGTGCAAAGCAGTTTGTCCTCCGAAAGCTTGGAGTAAAGCGCAGACAAAAAATCGTGCCCATCATTTTTGTAGTATTCCCAACAATTCTCCCCATCCAAGATGATGGGGACAACAGAGTTGGGCAGATTATCTTCAGGGATCATGTTCCTTATTTTGTGTAATCGTTTGACAAAATCATCGGCGGCTTCTTCCGCATCCCAGCTGGAATAAACAAATCCTATAAGATCGGAAAGCGTATGGTCCCGAAATAGGATGAAAAGTTCTTTGTTTTCCACAGCTATCTTATAAGGTTTGTAAAGGATGCCAGCATCTGTTGGGGCAGTTTTCATCTTTTCTCTTTCCCTTATCCTGAGGCTGAGAAATAAAATCTCTTCATCCGTGGCTATCCATTTCACCCCGAACTTTGCTACCAAAGGAATAATTTGCTCGCTCACGCTGCCCTCTGAAGGCCACATGCCTTCAGGTTTTCTGCCAAAGGTTTTCTCATACAATCTGATTCCTCTATCAATCTGAGCTTCCACGTCTTCCGGATGGGAAAACCTCTCTTGAGGCAACTGAATATGGGGAAGGGCAAATTGGGCAATCCCGGTGTCACAAAGCAAAGGCATAATGGGATGAAAATAGGGAGAAAAAGTTATCTCGATCTGTCCTCTGTCTTGCAATTCTTTATATTTGGGAAGGATCTTTCCCAGAATCTCCCTTTGCTTGAGGATCAGCTCTCTTTTTTCCTCCTCGGAGAAGTGCCTCCCTTTTTTGATTAAATGTGAAATAAAAGGATATTCTTTGAAGATGGGATCTATCCACACCAGATTCGACCAGACTTGTAGATCCAGAAAATCCTGCACATCAAATTCACGAACCTTTGATTTCACATTTTGCAAATCCTCTCCCCTTTTCTCATAGAGCTGATAGAATCGGGGATGAGGATAGATCATGGTTTGAAAATTGCAGTTAAAGAAACCGGAAAGTATCTTCTCCTTCTCTACATCGGTCAGATCTTTAGCTGGTCTTTCAGACAGAAGCAGATGCTCATCATAAACCTCATTTTGCGCATAATCCTGAATCTGTTCAATTAAAGAAGGAACCAGATTGAAGGTTGAGCGAATTTGTGGGAACTGATCTAACACCGCCACCATGTCATAGTAATCCTTAAGACCATGCAGGCGCACCCAGGGCATTTGATACTGGCCGGTCTTCGCATCCTTGTAATACGGTTGGTGCATGTGCCACAGGAAAGCTATCGACAGTGGAGAGGAATTTCTACCCCCTTGGTTCTTGGATGATTTAGAGGAAACTTCCTTTCTTGCGGTCATGTGAATTTCTATCAAAGGTTTTCCGCCAGCTGTATCTTTGCTCTTTGGACCTCCGGTGAATCAGGATGCTCTTCTATCAATCTATTCAACATCTCCCTGGCTTTATCCTTTTGATCGGCTTTGAGATAAGCAGAAGCCGCCTGGAGAAGATATTGAGGCGCCAGAAAACTTTGGGAACTTAAAGAAGCCGCTTCAACAAAGTTCTCTCCTGCCTGGATAAAGTTTCCCCTCTGCATGTGGCAATCTGCGATCCCCGCCTGAGCTGATGCGGCAAGCAGAGGATCCTTTTTATATTTCTTCAGGTATTTCTCAAACATGGACTGCGCCTGAACATAATCCTTAGCATAGAAATATGCGGAGGCCAAAAGGAAGGATGCTTGTTCCGCACTTTTCGTACTACCATACTTGTTCACCACCATTTGAAGATCAGCCACCGCCCCTCCAATGTTCCCGACTTGAAGCTCCAGATTTGCCTTTCCCAGAAGCTCCGATGCCTTTTGTTCCCTTTTAGCTTGAGAGGAAAAGATAAAGAACACTATCACCCCAACTAAAATCACACCTCCCGCCCCCATAAGCACCTCATTTAAGTGTTTCTGTATCCATTCACTTATCTTCAGAGAGTAGGTGACAAACTTGTCCTGCTTCATCTCCTTTTTGGTAATCCTATGAGGACTCATACATATCTCCTTATTTTAAGCTGACAAACTCAAGTTTAAAAAAGTGCGCAAAAAAACTTTTACTTCTTACGCTATCTTTTTTGAGCTTCTTAACTCTAAGTTTTAAAATTTAAGAGAAAATCTCATCAAAGCAAGCATTTTTTGCCTCCTTCCTATCTGCACTGATTATGATCTCACCTCCTTTCTCTCTTTTCTAACAAATGGAGAATGGGACAAGGTATGGGTGTTGTTTCATATAAAAAAAGCGAAGTCCTGCCCCTTCCTTTTAAGGGTGGACTTCGCTTTTTATTTACTTGCACTCTTTTTTAGAAGAATCCGGTAAAGCTTATCATTATGCGGCTGTATTTGTTGCTTTCCTTTTTGGAGAACTTGTTTGTTTCCAATGGCTCCAAAAGCACCCGGTTCCCCCGGTCAAAAGGAATTAGTCCAGTGCTAATATCTTTATTAACATCGTCATAGCTAGCATATTCATAAGTGATATCAAACTTTATCTGGCTCCAGCCTATTCCGGTTCCGAAGGTGAAAACATTGCCATTCACCCACGAACCATTCTCAACGCCGTAGTCGGATTGCACAAAAGTAGGCTGATAGACCGTATCGGTGCCGTAGACATACATGTCCATTCGAAGATACACCAAGTCGGATTCTAGCTGTGTTGTGTAAAGCTTGGGATCGTTTCTAAAGCCGATCCTTAAAGGAATAGTTCCAAACCTGGTCTCGATCATGTATTCAGCCCCGATGCGAAACTGGGTCAGGTCTCTCCATTCTAAACTGGGCACGAAAGGTGGCTCGTTCCCCTCGCTTCCCCACCATTTGTCCGTCAAATAATCGCCCGTGGTTACCTCTTCGCCTGAAGGATCCGCAATGTTTCTACGGTAAGTAACCTCGGTCTTGGAGTAATTCCTGAATTCTAAATCTGCGGCAAGTGTCAGGGAATTTATCTGATAGGAGGTGCCAAACCCGATCATGGTGGGCATCTTCCACTTTCTGTCAGTTTTAAAAAAGGGTGATGCTAAAATGGAGGGGGTTTCAACAATCTCCCCCAATACAATGATATCTTGAAAAAGTTCTACATCGTTGTCTTCTTTCAGGGTAAAGGGAGTCTTTACTACGCCTGCCAGGCGAAGCTTATCCAACGTATACATAGCCCCGAAGGTGAAATTGAATCCAGAATATTCGCTTTTGATATGGGGATGAAACCTGATTCCATCGAGTCCTGTAGGATCGGCAGAGGCAAAGAAATTTGCATCACTGGTAAAGTTCCCAGCATAGATATTAACACCCGCTCCTAAGGAAAGAGACTCAAAAAGTTTTCCCCCCAAGGAGATGTTGACTACATCTAATTTACCTGTCACTTTTTCATCTATCGGAGGAAGCACATAATTTTCGATAGTGGTGTCTACATAGACCACGCTATCCAGTATCAAAGCATGCCTGTTCTCCTGAGAGATGTCCGCCAATCTCTGGTAAAGCACGCCTCCTACCAATTCTGTGTCCCGGATCTTAAAAGGAATGGCAACACTGGCAAATGAAATGGCATTCTCATCATACTTCAGTTCGTCACCAAAGCTGTATTCAAAATCAGGCGAATTAAGGGTGGAAGTATACTCTGTTCGACCCATATAAGAACTGAAGCTTAAGTTCATCTGAGCTTTGTCCAACTGGGAGAGCCCGGCGGGATTCCACGAGGCGGCAGTGGGGTCATCCGAGACGGCAAAAAATGCACCCCCCATCCCTCTGGCTTTAGCTCCACCACCCAGAAAATTATAGTCGGTCAGTGCAAACGGAGAAAGAAGATAATTCTGTATGGTGAAATAGTCGGTGGTATCCACCTCCACCTCTGGACCGAACTTCTGCCCACCTGAAGCTGATACGGAGACGAACAGAAAAGCCAGTATGATTAAACCTGAAAGCTTTGACCTCATTTTATCTTACTCCTTGGTTAAAGTTAATTTTCCAGCTCTCTTTCTGCTCCACCTCATCCAAGGATGAAGCGGCCAAAATCGAGTATAAATTATATTGGTTTTCAAAATGATTGTCAAGCAGATTTTGCAAGAATATTTCTCTTTTTTTGAAATAGGACATAAGACAAGCTTTGGTCGCCATTTTTTGCGAAACCGAATTTGGAGAGTATTCGTCGAGTAGCCATAGCCTGCAGGTGAAGTGCAGACCAGCACCTAACTTAAGTTAGGTGCTGGTCTGCCTGGACAGCATTTCCACCTTCCTGGTCGGCCAAGCTTTCCGGGGGAAAATAATTCTTGCCCAATTGGAGATTTTGGTCTACATTTCTTAAAGAAATTCAGAAAGGAGCTTTTGGTATGAGAATCCTTCTGGTGGTAGGGAGAAAAAAAAGAGGAAAAACTACACTGGTGGAGAAACTAATCCCCGAATTCAAAAGCAGAGGATATAAAGTGGGGAGCATTAAATATACCACCGGCGACCATGTGTTCGACACTCCGGGAAAGGACTCGTTCAGGCATGCTCAGGCTGGAGCAGAAAGCACACTTATTTTGTCACCTCACAAAATTGCTTTCTTCTCCAACCACATGGTGGGAAAAAACAAAGAGGAACTTTTCACACTTGTTTTTAAAGGATATGATCTGATCCTGGGAGAAGGATTCAAAGACTCCCCTTATCCCAAAATCGAGGTGATGGATTCTTCACGCGATCAGATACCTCTCTGTACCCCTCAGAATAATCTGATAGCCGTAGTTTGTGATGGGGGAGTTAATGTGTCGGTTCCCGTTTTCTCCATGCACCAAATCAGAGAGTTGGTAGACTATATTGAAAAGAATCTTTCAGAAGGATTGGATAAAATCGGCGAGAATGATTAAAAACTAACAGTTTGAAAACCTCTCCCCCTATCCCCCTCTCCATTTCATGGAGAGGGGGATAGGGGGAGAGGTAAAAAGCCATGGTTTTAGCTTTTGTTGTAAATCTGAACTTATACAAGAAATCCTTTGGGGAATATCCGAATTTCAAATTAGGATTTGAGGTCCCGCTTTGATTTGAAAGCTCATGCAAAGCCTTAGGCCAACTCGTCACTTAATTCTCACGGGAAAGCTATATACATTCATCCTCTTGCCCCGCACAAATCCGACCAGGGTTATCCCCAATTTTTGAGCCATATTCACTGCCAGGCTGGTGGGTGCGGTTCGGGAAACTACCATACTTAATCCACAGTTCCAGAGCTTGGATACTATATCCGAGGATACCCTTCCGCTTATCACCAGAAACTTATCTTCCAGTTCAATCTCTTTCAGGAAGCTCTCACCCATCACCTTGTCCACAGCATTATGCCTGCCGATGTCCTCATTAAACAGAATAATGCCACCTCTTTGTGCCAGCGCGGCACTGTGAACGCCGGCAGTTTGCCTGAAAAGCTCGGATCTTTTTTCAAACTGGGACACGACCTCAAGCACCTCATCCGATCTTAAGGTGAAATCCAGATTGACGAGAATATCTTCCAGTGGATTTATCGCTTCCCAGTTAGTAAAAGTCTTTCCTTTCCCGCATCCCGAGGTGAGGATACCTCTCAGTTGGGAACTTTCTGGAATCTTGTAGGAGGAGTCAGTATAAATGGTTACTCTGTCCTCTGCGGAATCTATGCTTTTGATTTCCTTACTCTTCAAGAATCCTTCGGAAACCAAAAAGCCTACGGCAAGATAGGCTTGATCATATGGAGTACAGGAAAGAGCCACTACTTCCTGCTGGTTTAAGAAGATGCGCAAAACTGCTTCTTCTACAACCGTCTCGTCGATCTGGCGACGCTCACCCTCTTTTATCCGGGTAGCCTTATAGATCTTGGCCTTACCTCTCATGTGCCTCTTCTTGTTATTCTTAAGAGTCATCTTTGCAACTAATCTTAAGGTCTTAACACATTATTTATCAGGATCCGGAATACGATAATGTTGGAGAAAACTTGTTCTTTAATACAACCGGTTTTTCATGTCTAAAGAAAATAGAAAGGCAGGAGAAAAAGAGATTTCACAACTCGGTCTCTTCTCCTCCTGCCACAAGTCTACTGAGCCTAAAGCAGGAAATTATCTGTAAAGAAAAATTCCCAGAAGCCAAAAACCCAGCGAGGTCAGGATAATTCCACCGCTGAAAGCTTTTGCCTTGATCTGCTCCATTCGGCTAAATAAAGGCTCTGTCCGCTTGCCCAGTTCTCTTCCCAGAAGTATTCCCAGAAAGCTCAAAAGGGCGGCATAGGTTCCACTTATCAGCACATAATCCGCAATCCTGTGGACACCCTCCACCCAGTAGACATTTTTGAGCAGGTAGGTGTTGACCAGGCCAAATACCGCATAATTCAGGTAAGATGCTCCCAGGCCAACAAACCCCCAGGATAACCAACTGGATAGTTTTCTGCTCTCAGCCCAGGTAAACGCTAAGTCTATAATGGCAGCAGTGAGAAGGACAGCAGTAACCTGGCAGAAAAATATCGAGGGGAGACACATTGCCTTAAAGCCTGCTGCTACCATACCACAGGCCAGGGTGGTTCCCGGACGTTTCAGGATGAGGCGAGAGGCGGATAGAATCACAATGGCAACCAAAGCCAAGACAGGAGACGTGGGGAAAAACTCAACCCCTCTCATTGTCCTGATTCCCAAAGCCTCCAGCCCTCCCCAGATTGATCCGAAAAGGATTATGCCTAAAATCAGCTTCTTTTTGTCCATCATATAAACATCTCCTTTTTATCCATAAGGATTAATCTGTGAATGTCAAGAAGGCTTGACCTTGTCTTTTTCTTTTGCCTCTTTCATCTTAGCCAGGACCATTCCCACCAGGGAAGCGGTTAAGGTCAGAGTGCCGAAGGGTTTCAGCATCTGGTGGAAGAAACCCAAATCTTCTGAAACCTTCGGGTTCTTGATAACATCCGGATAGTAATCCAGAGGTTCGGGAAGCACGTAGATCTTTTTGGTCCCCGTGCCAAGTTCCTTCTCTCCGTAGATTACAGGACGTCTTCCTTTTTTCTCCAACCTTGCTTTTGCCTTGTGAGCCATATCGAGTATCTGAGCTCTTTCTCCAAAAACCAGGCAGTCGGTGGGGCAGGCTTTGGCACAGGCTGGCTCTATTCCCTCAGCCAGACGGTCAAAGCAAAAGGTGCATTTGGTTGATTTGCCGGCTTCAGTGTCAATCACCGGAATGGTGAAAGGACAATACTCCCGACAGGCTCCGCAGCCTATGCAGAGTTCACGGTTTACATGCGTTGCCCCGGTGTCTTTATCAAATGTCATGGCTTTCACCGGGGTTACCGGACAGGCTTTTACGCAAGCGGGATCAACGCACTGCATACAACGGTGCGCCCGGAAAAGCCATTTTAATTTCTCCTGCTCCTCGTGCTCGTAAAACTTCACCAGGGTGTAAGTAGCAGGAGAAAGCCCGATTGGATTCTGGTAGCCGCCTGCTGCCGCAAAGAAGGTGGTTTTTTCGGCTGGAAGCTCATTCCATGCTTTGCAGGCCACCTGACAGGCGCGGCAGGCTATGCACTTCTCCATATCCAGAAGCATCGCTTTTTCTGCCATATTATCCCACCTCCTTTTCAACATTGCAGAGGAACGCTTTATATTCAGGTATCATGGTATTGGCATCGCCCACATGCGGGGTCAGAGAATTAGCACTGTGACCCTTGGCCAGACCCTTATAGCCGTAGTGCCATGGTAGTCCGATCTCTTCATAAGACTTCCCATTCAGCTTGAACGGTTTGAATCGAGCAGTCACAACGGCGTAGGCGGTAATGCTTCCCCGCGCAGTGGTTATCTTTACCTTATCCCCGTTGTTGACACCCTTGGCTCGAGCCAGAGATTTACTCATCTCCACGAACATGTCTGGCATGAGTTCCACCAGCCAGGGATTATTTCTGGTCATCTGACCCGCCTGCCAGTGCTCGGTGACCCGGTAGGTGGTGGCGATAACGGGATACTTGTCCACCGTCCCTACATCGTCCATCTCGCCAGCCCATATCTTGACGACCGGATTGATCTGCTGAGCAGACATTGGATTCTTGATAGGCGCCTCCAGAGGTTCGTAGTGCTCGGGGAAGGGACCGTCTGCTAAGCCGAAACCGAATAGGCGAGCGTGACCCTCAGGCTTCATGATAAAGGAGTATTTCTCTCCAGGAGGCCAGCCTCCGTCCGGAACATCCCCTTCCCATTTCGTTTCGGGTCCCGTCCACCTGACCACCCACTTGTGAGGAGCGTACGGCTTTCCTGTGAGGTCACATGAAGCACGATTGTAAATTATTCTTCTGTTTACTGGCCAGCACCAGGACCATTTGGGATAGAGGCCGATCTTGTTGGGAGCATCGGCGGGATCTCTTCGGGCAGACATGTTTCCTTCCTCGGTGTAGCTGGCGCAATAGAGCCAGTTTCCGGAGGAGGTGGTGCCGTCATCCATGAGCTTGCCGAAAGATGCCATCAGCTTCCCGGTGGTCAGATCGAAGCCGTTGATCTCCTTAGCCACCAGATGCACGTCCGGCTCCTCTCCTCCTCCATAGTTCCAGTTCAGATTCACGATGGGATCGGGAAACGCGCCGCCGTCGCCGGCATAGAGTTTCTTCAACTCTTTGTAAATCCGATCGAGAATCCAAAGATCAGATTTGGCATTTCCCGGAGGATGAACCGCCTGATATCTCCATTGCATCCAACGACCGCTGTTGGTGATGCTTCCCTCCTTCTCCATGGAAGCAGCTGCAGGCAGCATGAAGACCTCTGTCCCTATCTTCTTGGGATCAACCCCGGGAGCACTCCAGAAAGCCGCTGTTTCGGTTTCCCACAGATCTGCCGCCACCAGCCAATCCAGCTTTTGCAGTGCTTTTCTCTCCTTCAAGACATTGGGTCCTGCCACTGCCGGATTCTGACCCATGCAGATCAGACCCTTTATCACGCCGTCGTACATGGCCTCAAACATGGATATGTGAGAGTAATTGGCGCTCACCTTGGGAAGATATTGATAGGCGAATTCGTTATCCTTCTGCGCCTTATCTCCCCAGAAGGCTTTGAGCAGGCTAACCAAGTATTTAGGCGTGTGCTGCCACCAATTGGCACTCTTGGGATCATTTGATTTGGGTGTCCACTTTTCCAAGTATTCGGTCAAGGTCTGGTTTTCCACTCTTGGAGTCTTAAGATAACCGGGAAGAATATGGAATAGAATAGCATGGTCTGTGGAACCCTGCACATTGGATTCCCCTCTCAGTGCATTGATTCCGCCTCCGGCTACTCCAACGTTCCCCAACAAGAGTTGAAGCAAGGCATAGGTGCGCACGTTCTGCGTTCCCACGGTATGCTGGGTGGTACCCATGGCATACATGATGGTCCCGGACTTGTCCCTGGCTCCGGTTGCCCCGTAAGTTTTCGCCACCTCCACTATCAGCTCCGAAGGACATCCAGTGATGCTGGAGACCTTCTCAAGAGTGTAGCGGGAGAGATGCCTCTTTAAAAGCTGGAACACGCAATGGGGATCTTGCAGAGTTGGATCCTTCTTGGGATTTCCATTCTCATCCAGTTGATATTGCCAAGTATCCTTGGCGTACATTCTCTTGGCTGCGTCGTAGCCGGTGAACAGGCCATCAGTGAATCCGAATTTGTCGGTGACCAGGTAAGTAGCGTTGGTGTGATCTAACAGGTACTCCTTGTTGTACAGATTGTTCTCAATGATGTAGCTCATCACCCCGTTGACGAAGGCAATGTCGCTTCCCGATCTGATGGGCGCATAGAGATCGGCTCTGGCCGACGTTCGAGTAAAGCGCGGATCGACGCTGATAAGCTTGGCGCCATTCTCCATCGCCTTGGTAACCCATCTGAAGGAGATGGGATGATTTTCTGCCGCATTGGAACCGATGATCATGATGCAGTCTGCATTCTTGATATCGATCCAGTGATTGGTCATAGCCCCTCTGCCGTAGGTTTCCGCCAAACTGGCGACTGTGGCAGAGTGTCATATACGTGCCTGATGCTCTAAATAGACTATGCCCAGGGCGCGGGCAAGCTTTGACCAGAGATAGCACTCCTCATTATCCAGAGCCGCACCGCCCAATCCGCCGATGGCTTCTGTGCGATTTACTATCCTTCCCCTTTCATCCTTTGCCATCCAGTTCTCGTCTCTGGTCTTCTTTATCCTTTTGGCGATCTCTGGCAGAGCCCAATCCCAACTCTTCTCCTCCCACTTGTCGCTGAAAGGTGCTCTATAGAGAACCTTGGTCATTCTTCTCTCGTTGTTTGCCACTTGAATCAGAGCCGCTCCCTTACTGCAGAGTGATCCCTGATTAATGGGATGATCCGGGTCGCCCTCGATGTTTATCACCTTGCCCTGGCTCACCGACACGATCTCACTGCAACCTACCCCACAATATGGACAAATGGTGGTGCTTTCCGTGGCATACTTGGTCTTCAGCGTTTGAGCTTGCGCCTGTGAGCTTTTAAGATGAACTCCGAAGGTGCCCAAAACCGCCCCAGTCGTCACTCCACCGGAGATTTTTAGAAAACCTCTTCTTGAGATTTTCATGTGATGTCTTCACCTCCTTAAAAGTTTCACTTTTATTTTTTCTCTTCCTTCTTCAATTCGACATCCGGTTCGTAAATCTCGTTCAATATCATCATGGACTCGTGGATTTTTTGTATCTCCTCCTTGGAAATTCCGGATTTCTCCTTCTTTGCCATCCTCTCGATGATCTGTTTTAATTCAGCATCACTTTTGGTCTGATGAGCCATGACCACCTTATCCAGGGAATGGCATTTGCCGCACTTTTCCTGAAAGAGCCCCTTGTGAGGATCTTCCATAGGAAGCAAGGTAAAGGTCGTTTCAATCTCCTTCAGGGACTCCTCGCTGATCTTGATTCCTGCCTTCTCATGCATCTGGACCATCATTTTCTCCATGCCAGTTCTAACCTCTTCCAGGGAATGGCAGATTGAGCATCTGGTCTGAAAAGCTGTCGGTTTCTCCTCCTTCTCTGGAACTTCCTTTTTTGAAGTTTGAGCAAATGCCCATACAAAGACAAGCAACAAGATCACCGAGAATATTACGGCTGACTTTCCCTTTTTCATAAAATCTCACCTCCCTCCGAGATTTTGTTTAAAAAGTTTACAATTAGTGATTTCTTTCACATGAATTTTCAAACAAATAGATCCTCAGAAGGTGCAATCATCCAATACGTGGGGCTTTTGTAACCATCCCTCTGAGCCAAAACATCCAGGTATATGGTGTTAAGATTCTCTAAGTATAAATCAGGCTTTTCAGATTCGGGAAGCTTCCTTTCATCCAGCGTCTTGATGTATCTTTTGCACTTGTCACATACATCCACCCGGAAAGCTGATTTTTCCGTAGATGAATCTTCATCTATAAAAAAATATCTCAAGCTATTGTGATCCTCATTGCCGCAGAAAGGGCACATTATCCGCTTGTGATGCCACTCGGTTCCACAGAAATTGCACCTTAGTATTCTTTTTCCATCATCCCTTCTCAGTTTTTCTATCGCCGGGTAACTTCCACAAACCGGACAATTTCCCTTGAGCCAGTTTTCTTGATCCACTTTTTGTTTGAGTTTGTCTGCATAAAGCTCCAGCACAGCCTGGCTCAGGTTCAGACCAACAAACAAAAGAGAATCTATTCCAATCTGATATTGGGAGGACAGAGATTTTAGGCTTTGCAAATCTTTAGAAAGGACTGAGCGGACAAGTTCACTCAAGTTTATTTTTTCTTTATTGGCAAGGAAATTTCGGACTTCCTCCCTGCTGAAAACCTTATGCTTTTCCATCAGAGGAAGAAAATCACGGAAAAACTCGTCCAGAAATTTTCCCTCTATCTTTAGCTTTTGTATGTTCAGGAGGGGCTTGTTTTCCTCTACCCGCCTTTGAATCTCCTCACCCGGAATTCTTACATCCTTCTGGTGCCTGGTTTTGAAAGCGGATCTAACTTCAGCTATCTTTTGGCAAAGGTCAAGATATGTTTTGCTCTCTGCTTGAGCGGCCATAGATTAAAGTCCTTTTGATTTCCCTCACTTTTCAGCGCCACAGCATAAAACCATACATAATTACTCCAAATTTATGTTTTCTCTTATGCCTTGTCAAGGAAAAAATGTTGTTACCATGATCGCCATTCTTGACGAATCCATCTAACCTGTGTAACGTTTTGTGATTAGCACGAAGTATGATTTTTATTAGATTTTCAATTTCCCCAAAATTGGCGAGCTGAAACCTGAATTATATAGATAACAGAAAAGGTTCACAGGCATATTCTCTTGTCTCATAACCACATGCAAGCCGAATCATGCGAGACTGAAACTTGGCACAATGTTTGTTTGGTAAAAGTAAGGGCAGGTGTCTGAAGAGTTTTTGGTAACAGTTTTCAAACTCGCTGTAAGAATTCGTGCTCTGATCAAAAAATCTATTTGGAAAACGAAAACAACGATCACTAAGTTCAAGGAGGTTAAGAATACCAAGAGAGATCTCAAATTTAAATCCCGGGTTTGGCGTAGCTTTCACAAGGACAATTGGAATTTAACCAGCTACCATAATTATAGAAGGAGTATATCATGCTTAAAAAACTGAACCTTTTCCTCGTGCTCTTGCTGGGCATGGCCTTCTTGCAATGTTCAAAGGACCCTACTGCTACTGACCGCGGAGTTTCGCGAGAATTAACTGCCGCCGAAAAACTGCTGGTCGAGTCAGACAATAAATTCGGACTCAAACTTTTCAAGGAAATTATTAAAGAAGAAAAGGACAAAAACGTTTTTATCTCTCCATTGAGTGTTTCCATGGCATTGGGAATGACTTACAACGGCGCCAATGGGAGCACGCAAGAGGCAATGCAAAAAACCCTTGAACTTTCCGGTTTGACCATTCAGGAGATAAATGAGTCCTAAAAGAATTTGATCAAGTTGTTGACTGGACTCGATCCCGAAGTGCAGTTTCAGATTGCGAACTCGATTTGGTACCGTCAGGGTCTAACCCCTGAAGAGGAGTTCATCAATCTAAATAAGACCTATTTCGATGCCTTGGTGAGCGGATTAGATTTCAGTGATCCGAACGCCGCAAAGACAATCAATGCATGGGTCGATGAGAATACAAATGGAAAGATCAAAGAAATCGTGGATAGCCCGATTGATCCTTTGATTGTGATGTTTCTGATTAATGCCATCTATTTCAAAGGCACCTGGACTTACCAGTTTGATAAAGACCAGACGACCGACGATTGGTTTATCTTGCCTGATGGCACGGGAAAGCCCTGCAAGATGATGGAGCAGAGAGGACTGTACAAGTATTTTTCCAATGACGACTTTCAAGCCGTTGATCTACCTTATGGTGATGGGAGCTTTAGCATGACGATTTTTCTTCCACACCCGCAAAGGGATATCGACTCCCTGATTGCCAAATTTGATCATGAAAGCTTCAATTACTGGATTAGTTGTTTATCTTTCCTGAGCGATTCTTTTGATATCTACATTCCAAAGTTCACGCTCGAATATGAACTGAAATTGAATGATGCACTACAGACATTAGGAATGGGTATCGCTTTCTCCCCCGCGGCTGACTTTAGCAAAATGTATAAAGATGTTGGTGTCTGGATTGATCAGGTAATACATAAGACATTTGTACAGGTAGACGAAGAAGGGACTGAAGCGGCAGCGGTCACTTCTGTGAGCATGACATATGGCCCTCCGCCTGGGTTCCGAGTTGATCGACCTTTTGTGTTTGTGATTCGAGAAAACCAGTCTCAAACCATACTTTTTATCGGAAAAATCGTGGAACCTGTTTTTGAATAGATCCGTAGTTGCCCCATTTATGGGGCATCTTTAGCTCAATAAATTGAGCAACTACAAACCTTTGATTCGTTGGTCGAGGGTACCCTTTAGTCCCGCCGAAGGCAGACTTCAGGACGAGCCTATACCCCCGACCTTTTATGGTTCGACAAGCTCACCATAAATGCAGCAGGTAAGGCTTGACAAAAAGAGGTAGGTCGGGCTGTCCATCTGAACCACCCCACAGGAGAATTCGCAACCAGCTAAAATGATAGTGACGCTCCAAGGCTCCAGTCGATTCCGCCGTATTCGTTACCGTACTTCATGCTAACCAATTCAGGTTCTGCTGGAGTCCAATCAATTTGATAATAAGAAGTCTCTTCACTGATAGCTTTAATCTTTGAAATCAAAATGAGCCTGCCAGTTATTCCCAGGGAAACAGAAGGGCTCAATTTGCAGGCAAACCCAATCGATCCCTCTCCCCCCGGAGTGACCGCTGTAAAATGATCTGGCGAAACGTACTTGCTTACATCGCCTTTTTTCCATTCTCCGAAATCCTTCATATAGGTACGGCTATCGGTAGTCGTAGTAATTGAATGAATTACATAAGCACCTAAGGCAATTCCAAAATTGAAGCCAAGATTATCCTGAATGGAGCTTTGGTAGCTCAATCTTCCGAGAAGAGAGAAGGCATCTGCTTTGTTTTCTATTTTCCCAGACTGAGAATAAGATGGAGTTAAGCCCCCTCAGCAGAATCCAGGGATATGGACCTCCCCGCTAAAATCAGGAGTTAATGCTGGCAGATTCCAGGATTTTTCATAACCGGAGAGGGGAAGAATCATTCCTATTTCTATCCCAGCAACAAGCTTCTCAAAACCTATGGGGGTCATCTTAGTTACTCGAAAACTCAAGCCTGAAGAATTCATCTTATCTTCTTTTTGGTTCTTCTTAGAGGCGCTCCGCTGACCATTCTCATACCTGAGACAGTCCAGCCGATAGTAATGTTTTCCCGGAAGGGATTCAAAGCCAAGACTGAAAGTTATTCCACCAATTTTCACCTCTTCTCCATAGGCTCCGGATATCCCGGATAAGCCCACCAGAAGAATTACAGCCAAGAAGATACGCACCTTGACCTCCCTAATCCTGTGGAGTTATGAAACGATCATGATCAGGGGTAAGCTAATTTTTGTTTGTTGATCAGAATCGTGATAACTTTACCTTTGAATTCAATCTATTAAAACCCTATTTCTGTTTTGCCAACTCCTATTTCAATCTGAGAAGACAAGGTCTGATCTATTTCCCAAATTTAAGGTTCAATTGTGCTCATCTGGGCAGGGGTGAACCTGAAGGGATCAGACTGTTAGTTTAACAATCCAAAAACTAAAATACCAGTGACGCTCCAATGCGCCATCCGATTCCGCCATATTCATTACCATCCTTCATGGTAACCAATTCGGGTGAAGCTGGGTCCCACTCAGTTGGATCACGGCTCGTGCTCTCATTGATATCTTTAACCTTCGAAATCAAGATAAGACTGCCAGTTATTCCGAGGGAAACATGAGGGCTCAATCTGATAGCAAAACCTGCTGATCCCTCTCCACCCGGGGTGGCCGCGGTAAAATGATTTCTCTCAATATCCTCGTATACCTCCCCCTTCTTCCAATTCCCCACGTCCTTTACATAAGCACGGGTTTCGGTAGTTGTAAGAGTCGAATGGAATAGATAAGCACCTAATCCAAGTCCCAAATTGAAACTGAGATTATCCTGAATGGGTCTTTGGTAGCTCAATCTTCCGAGAAGGGGAAAGACACATGCTTTGGTCTCTTCTTTAGAGGACTGAGAATAATAATAGCTCAAATGAATCCACCTGGGTGCACATACCACCCCACTAAATTTAGGGATCAGTGCTGGTAGATTCCAGGATTTTTCAAAACCAGACAAGGAGAAAGATACCCCTATTTCCATTCCGACAAAAAGATTCTTCGAACCTATTTGGGTCATTTTGGTTACTCGAAGGCTCAAAGATGAAAAACTCATGTTATCTTCTCTTGAATTATACTTATAGTCAATCTGAGAGCCAGTCTGATACCTGACACATTCCAGCACGTAGAAATGTTTTCCGGGAAACGATTCAAAGCCAAGACTAAAAGTTATTCCACCAGCTTTCACCTCTTCTCCATAGGCTCCGGATACTCTGGATAAGACTACCAGAAGAATCACCGCCAAGAAGATACGCACCTTGGTCACCTTGCTCTTAAATTTCATGGAATTATAAAACGAGCCTAATCTGGGGTGAGCCCATTTTCGTTTGTTGATCTGCATCGCCATGACTTTACTTTTATATTTAGGATGTTAAGACCATATTCTTGCTTTGTCAAGTATTTTCCGCCGCACCACAGGTCAGTCTTTTGATGCTTTGGGAATAGTCTCAAGATCCCGCCGAAGGCGGGGGAGAATTCCCGAAGCTGGTGAAGAAAAGGCATCGGCATTTCCTTCAGGATGAATCCTGATACCGATGCATCGTGAGTTTTCTTATATAGCCAAGAATACTCCAGTTATCATAAGAATCAATGCAATGATCTTCTTGAAAATACTTTGATTTATCTTTGCATGTAATTTTGATCCAAGAAGAAGACCGATCAGCAGAAATGGTGTCAGGTATAAAGCAAATTTGACTACTTCTGCTGTGATCAGTTTATTGCATGAGTATAAGATCAGTCTATAGCAAGCGTCTACAAAAAATAAGCCATAAAGCGTGGCTCTAAAGACTTGTTTGTCCCGTAGTTGATGAGTAAGATAAAGCACCAGGGGTGGGCCATTTAAACCAAACATTGCGCCGGTGCACCCACCAGCAAGTCCGGAGACTGGCGCCCAGGTTTTACTGAGTTGTCTTTTTATATTCTCCTTGTCTAAGACTAATATTTTCAGCGCAAATAAAATAACAACCACACCAAAAACCCTTTTCAATGCTTCGTTTCCAAAAGAGACCAAGAAGTATGTCCCAATTGCTGTTCCGATCACCAACCCAGAAAGAATCAAAAGTGTACTTCTTCTATCAATAAACCTTCGATTTTGTATGGTTAGAATTATCCCGGAAATGAAATCGAATAATAAGAATACCGGCACAACAAATTTGATATCCAGGAATAAAGCCAGAAGTGGAATTGCAAATAAGGCACTGGCAAATCCGGATAGTCCCTTGATGAAGTGACCAATTAAAATAATAAAACCAGCCAGCAATATTATCTCTGTTGTTGTCATAACTAATTAAGACATTGATTTTAGCGGTAGGTCGGGCTGTCCATTTGGATTGCCCGACAAGAGAATTTACCACCGGTGTCGGGTAGCTCTCCCCCGCCGACGGCGGGAGGATCGCAACCCGACCTACCAAGCTTTATTCTTAACTTCATCTGATTGTTAGATCAAACCACAATTTCTCGCCATCGGTTTTGCAAATTATCGCGCCGTTTTCTGTGGTGCGATGGTATTCAATTTCAGGAAAATTTAGTTGCATCAGCGCTGGAATTTTATCTTTCTCGTAACGAAAATAGTGACGGGTGAAGATAATCTTCTGTGGTCTGATGGCGGAGATGACCTGGATAATTTCATCCGCATCTCCCAATTCAGACAAAACCAGAACCGAACAATTTTTCAACTTATCCCAATCAAATTCTGGGTTAAAATGAACCCTCTTCATTCCATCAAAAAGGCAAAAAGAGATTTGCTTATACAAAATCTTTATCAGCGCTTTCTTGGAAATCGATTCTGATTTATCTGTTTTCGGATAATCAAAAAACCGAATCAAAAGCTTTTCTTTCTTATCGGTTATGGCGTCAATAGAATCCAAAAGGATGAATCTATCCGGCATTTTCTTAATTAGATTTTCATAGCTTTCGTCCGTGAGCAATGAAGGATCTGGCAATAAGATTTGTTCAACCTCCCTATTCTCCAGAATCGATCGGGCTGAATTCAGATTCAAAGAGTCAAAATCCGTAAGGATTAACTTATCAATTTCAGTAATCCCTTTATGGTTTAGAAATGGAACAACAATATACTCGCCAGCATCGAAAGTTTCCCCTTTTTCTCCTGCGTTTATCAAAAAGGTTTTCTTATTTGGAAGATCAATGATGGCAGAACTTCCCTGGCTAACATCCAGAAAGGTTATTCTGAGAGGTCTATCGCTATGTGAGAACCCCTCCCTCCAGATGAACACATTGGCAATTATCAGGATCGAGAAAAGAAGAACCTTTTTCTTTGAGGCAATGGAACTAACCAAAATCCAGAGAAAAAAGTAGTAGAGTATGAAGCTGGAAATTGAGGGAGCCGGGATGGAAAGTTTTGCTATCGGCAGAGCGGCAAAAAATTCGGTCAATCTTAAAGTCAAATCCAGACATAGCCAGTTGAAAGCAGAAAAAATAACTGCCAGAAAGTTGCTGAAGATGGCTGAAAACAGTGTGAAGCAAGCCAACACCACCGACAGTCCAGCCAGAGGGACTATGAATATATTGGCCACCACTATTACCAGAGGAATCATGTTAAAATAATAGGCTAAGATGGGAAAGAGAACCAACTCTACGGATACAGAGATCAGAGCAGGCATGATTATCCATTTCCATAAATTCTTGTGAGATCTGCTCACATATTTTGACACCAGCTTGCTCAGTTGCGGATATAAGAGAAGAATTCCAAAAACCGAGGCAAAGGAGAGCTGAAATCCCACATCAAAAAGAAAGAGAGGTGAAAAAAACAGAATAACCAGGCCAGAAAATGAAACCACATTTATCAGATTCACATCTTTATATAAGAGAATGCCTACGAGTACCACCGCCGCCATAATTCCTGCCCTCACCACCGGGGGATCATTATGTACCAGATTGGAGAATATGAAGATACATGGCAGGGTCATCAAGGTGGCAAAAATCCTGGGAACTCGAAGCAAACTCAAAGCCCCGAAAATCACTCCTATAACCAACCATACATTAGAGCCGGAGACCGCCAGAAGATGAACTGTGCCGGTATCTCTGAACATGGTATAAACTTGTTTGGGAATCTCTCTGGTCTCCCCTAACAGAAACCCGGCAAGCAGGGCCTTGTGATTTCCTGATAATGTCCTGTCGAAGATACCTAAAATCCATCTTCGTAAGGGAATCACTATCTTGGAGGAGAAGATATTTCCTTTACTTGTCTTTAGTATTTCAACCTGATCTGCGTGAGACAGACTAACAATTCCGTAGATTTTTTTACGGTTAAGATATCTTTTGTAATCAAATGCTCCCGGGTTTCTTTTGAATGTGGGCTCATTCAGGTATCCTTTAAATTTGATGTTGTCAGCATAGTCAAACTTAAAAGTGGGCTCTTTGACTTTCAAAATTATCTGACCGGTGGTGGAGTATGTCCTTTCCCCTATGGATATTTTCTCCACCTCAAGAGTTATGAAAGTTTTGTTTTTCCTGACATCAGGCTCCTCCATAATCTTTCCGGTAATGGACACCTTGGAATTTAAGCTTAAGAAATTCTTTACGTGATTTGAGGGGAAATCCCGGGTTAGAAGCTCATGTCTGAAGAAACCTGCCAGTACAATCGATAGGATGAAAAAAAGGTTGGCGCTTCTTCTCTCTTTACGCAGGAGGAAAAGCACGCAGAAGAGAAGTGTGAGGGCAAAAATTGAAAGGAGTAAAACTACTGGAAGATCAAAAAAATTGCCTAAAAGAATGCCTGAGACAAAAAGAAGTAAAGCATAAAAGGCGGGACGTCTCATGTTCCGTCAGAGAAGGAGGGTCACTACAGATTTACAATATTCCATCGATATGAGATTTCAGCCTTATCTTTTAACATAACTGAAACCGAACAGTATTTATCCCTGGAAAGCTCTATGGCTCGTTTGACATCCTCCTCTTTGATGTCAAATCCTTCAAAATTGAACTCCACATCTATTCTGGTGAAATATTTTGGATGCTGCGGCGCTTGCTCTGCATTAATCTTGACGGTCATACTTTGCAGATTCACCCTTTTCTTTTTCAAGATGGAGATAACGTCCATCCCGGTGCATCCAGCCAAAGAGACCAGCAAAATCTCCATGGGTCGGGGACCTCTATCCTCGCCACCGACTTTTGGTTTGGCATCAAGCAGAATCCGATGGCCTGTCTCGGTCTCCGCTTCAAATGCTAATTTTTCTTTCCATGACAAATTCACAAACATTGTCTCTCCTTTTTAAATTGCAAAAAAACTCAAGGTGAAATCATTCACTAAAAGAGAGGAGACTCCTCTCCCTTTTCCTATCAGGTGGAGGGTTTGCGTCCATATCCGCAGATGGGACAGGTTATCTCGTCATATTCTTTTTTTAGTTTGGCAAAACGACAAAAGGGACACTCCTGTCCTTCCATCAGAATCTCAATGGTTCCTTCAGATTTATTTGAAGGATTGTTTAGGGAACAAGTATGCTTGGCTTTATCTGAAATCTTATCCATCATAGAATGTCTGGAAATCTTTTATTTATCCGCTGACACAGAAGACCGTTTGGGAAAGCTCTAACAGACGCTGGATGATTCATCATCCCTCCCTGTATCCAATTCAGGTGACTGATCAAAAGTCCTTTTGAACGCAAGGTATGAACCGTATGGTTCATATCAGGGATGAGAAGACTTATTTGAGTATTTTATCAATTTTTCCCACAAAATGCTTTTTGGGAACCGCTCCGATGACCTGATCCACCACCTTTCCTCCATTGAAGATGAGAAGGCTGGGAATGCTCATAATTCCATATTCGGCGGCGGTTTGACTGTTTTGATCTACGTTCAGCTTTCCTACCTTCAACTTTCCTGCATACTCCTTCGTGTTGTGTCAGGACCTCAGTCCTGACACCTTTTGAAGCGTCAGGAGTAGAGCTCCTGACGCAACTATGAAGATTTTGTCAGGATAGCAAATCCCCTCATCTGGTCTTATCTTCTATCTTTTTCTGTTCTCCCGGAACAGGGCAACTCCTCTTCTTAAGTCAGGTGTTGATTCCTAGCATGGGTAAGATTATCCCGTAAAGAACTAACCATCCCGCTACGATCAAAATTGGGACCAGAAGACTCTTCAGTTCCATAATCTTTTTCTTCACCACTCTTTCCCTTTAAGGGAAAAGGATTCACTCTGAGAGAGGGAACTCCTCCCAGACCCCTCTTCTATCATGTGCAGGCTTTGTGTCCATATCCACAAATGGGACAGACTATCTCATCACCTTCCCTTTTTAGCTTAGCGAAATGACAAAAGGGACACTCTTGTCCTTCCACCAGAATTTCGATAATGTTCTCAGAAGTCCTCAGGTCGAGTTGCGAGCTACCCGACAACTCTTTTTGTTGGGCAGTCCTGTTTCTGGTGGAACAGGCCTCCTTACCTTTTGTAACTCTTTGATCTGTTCTCAAAATTATTTCACTCACAAAGCGCACTGCACTCTTTAGCCATACATCTATCCATGATCACGGTTATACTGTTCTGCGACGCTTTAATGGCGGCAGGATGGTTTATCACGCCCTCCTGCATCCAGATGACTTTAGCGCCTATTTTGATGGCTTCATCCACTACGGGAGGCACGTGCTCAGGTCTACGAAAGATATCCACAATCTCCACCTTCTCTGGTATAGAGCTTAGGTTGGGATATGCTTTCTCTCTCAGGATTTCTTTCTCCTTGGGATTGACCGGAATTATTTTAAACCCTCTTCTCTGTAAATATCGAGCCACCCCATGAGAAGGTCTGCTCGGGTCAGGAGAGAGCCCCACCACCGCCACTTTTTTGTATTTCTGCAGAATTTGTTTTATCTGTTCATCTGACGGATTGGCATATTGCTGAGAACTATCCATAGCAGGACTTCTACTTGATGATCTTATCAATCTTTTCTATGAATTGTTTCTTAGGGACTGCTCCTATGATCTGATCCACCACCTTTCCTCCATTAAATATAAGAAGGCTGGGAATGCTCATGATCCCATATTTGGCGGCGGTCTGGCTGTTTTGATCCACGTTCAGCTTTCCCACCTTCAGCTTTCCTGCATACTCCTGGGCGATCTCCTCCACAATGGGACCCACCACCAGGCAGGGTCCACACCACTCTGCCCAGAAATCAACCAGGCAGGGCAACTCAGACTTTAAAACTTCACTTTCAAAATTGCCATCATTAAGTTCAATAGGCTCACTCATCTTGACCTCCTAAGCTTTACCCAATGAGTTAGATAAAATTCGTAACCTTAGTTTTGCCAATTTATTCAACTTGCTTATTCCTTTTCCTCTCCCCTCTGGTGAGAGGATTAAGGTGAGGGGCTGCTTTTCAATTTTTTGAGCATTTGCTTTCCCCCTCACCCTTTCCCTCTCCCCTTGGGGAGAGGGAACCTCCTTCTTTTATTAACTCCAGTTTTATTATGTGAAACTCTAATTTATCTACTCACGAAGAGAATGTTTCATCTCCTTCAGCTCTCTTTCCAAATCCTTGAGTCGCTGCACATAAAGATCCAAACGAGAAAGATGGGCTTCGATCTTTTTGGTCTTATGAATCTCACGTGCCGGATAACCGAACACGGTGGTATCATCCGGAATATCTTTGGTGACACCCGACTGAGCACCGATCACCACCCGATTGCCGATCCTGATATGTCCCGCCAACCCCACCTGTCCAGCCAAAACCGAATCATTCCCCACCTTGGTGCTTCCCCCTATTCCCACCTGGGCCACGATGATGCAATTTTCTCCGATATCCACGTTATGACCGATCTGAACCAGATTATCGATTTTGGTTCCCCTTCCTATTCGAGTGACACCTAAGGCGGCACGATCTATGGTCACGTTCGCCCCGATCTCCACATCACCCTCTATCCTCACCCCTCCGATCTGCGGAATCTTATGGTGGACTCCCTTATCTTTTGCGTAGCCAAACCCATCTGATCCGATCACCGTGCCGGAGTGAATAATTACATTATCCCCTATTTCGACGTTTTCCCTTATAGTGACGTTAGGATAGAGAAGCGAGTTTTCTCCAACAGTTGAATTGGCTCCAATAAAACTTCCCGCCAGAATGGTTGAGTTGCGCTTTAACCATGCTCCCCTTTCCATAACCACATGAGGACCTATGTGCACTCCCGTCTCCAGTTTTACCTCTTCTGCTAAAACAGCGGTAGGATGCACAGCTTCAGGATAAGTCTTTTTGGTGTCAACAAAAAGCTCTACCACTCGGGCAAAGGCAAAATAGGGACTGGGATGTTTGATCAGAGGTATACCGACCCCCTCTGTTTTCGTTTCTTTCCCTACAATCACCGCTGAGGCAGAGGTGGTTTCCAGAAAATCTGCATATCTGGGATTAGCCACAAAGGTGAGATCACCTGTTTGGGCATCCTCTATTCCAGCCACTCCCCTTATTTTGATGGAAGGGTCCCCCACCAGCTCTCCGGCTATGTATTCAGAGATTTCGCCTAAGCTTCTTTCCACTTTTTCAGGTTTCATCATCCGGGAAGACCTGTAGTCCTTAGAACTCAAAATCCTACTCCAGTTTATTAAGCTCCTCTAAAACTAAATCAGTCAGATCCAGACTCTTCTTGGCATAGGCGATGTTGCCGTTCACCGAATCGAATATCATTATGAAATTTTCCTCGGTGGCGATCTTTTCCAAAACCTGGTTGATCTTTTCCAGAATTGGCTTGGTCAACTCGGCATTTCTTTTTTCCGCCCTTCCACCGGGACCAAAGATGTCATTGACGAGCCTTTGATGTTCCAGTCTTTTGGATTTCAGATACTCATTTTTCTCTTTTCTTTTAGCTTCGCTTAAAACCAAACTGTATTTGACTGAATCAGCTACCAGGCTATCTATAACGTTCCTCTGCATTTGATCTAGTTCCTCCTGCCATGCTTTTACATCCTTATCGAACTCGGCCTGAGCATCAGCAAATTCACCAAACTCGGTTCGGAGCTTCATCGAGTCCACGTAACCGATTTTCCCCTCTTGAGAGGAGGTCTCGCTTGTCCAGAACAGAAGAAACATCCCGGTCAGAAAAAACAGGATGGTTGAAAACACAATGACTTTCCTTTTCACTTTTTTCCTCCTGAGAAATTGAGTATCACTGATATGTTTTTTCCATTCAGTTATTTTTGCTCAACTTTAGCAGTATTTAGAATGTGGTTCCAAATTGAAAATGAGGTCTCCACTCTCCTTTTTCCGGGCCATCAAATCCGTAGGCAAAATCAAAACCTATCACCCCCATTCCGGGAATTACCAATCTCACCCCCAAACCGAGCGATCGGTAAAGATCGTGATCAGCTTTATGCCTGAAGGCGAAAGGTCTTATACTCCTGCCGCTCAGCCAGGCATTGCCTGCATCAGCTAAGAGGAGAAAATACATCTGCTGTTCCACCAGTGGGTATTGAAGTTCCGCATTATAAACCAACACACTTCTGCCCCTTTGTTCTCTCCCCTGCGCGTCGACCGGTCCAATAGAACCATCAGAGTATCCCCGGATCATCCCATCCGGATCCGTGCCCCCCGGCGAGAAGCGCTCGCCGTAAACTTCCGGCAAATCTTTGTCCCTTCCATCCAAGACGCCCGCCTTTAGGTGAGTCACCAGGACAAATTTCCAGAAGAGGGGGAAGAAGTAGCTGGCTTGAAATATGTGTTTATGATAGGAAAAATCCCCTCCCAAAAACTCTGCCGCCAATTCTGTATTCCATGAAAGGATAGAGCCTTTGGTGGCGAACTGAGGGAGATCTCTTGAATCCCGGACTACGGTAAAGGAGGAGGTGGCAGCATTTCGAGGCCAGTCCACCTCCGAAAGATAGTGCGGAATGTAGGTGGTATCTGTACCTGTGGAATCCACAACCATCAGAGGTGGAGCAAAATCATAGTATCTTATCTGCTCCCAGCGATAGCGCCAGTACACTCTGAAATAGTTATCTGGCCAGGAGAGTCTTCTGCCCAATCTCAGCCCGAATCCTTTGTTCTCCTCAGTGAAGTCATCATACCACCTCCGGTTAGTCTTATAGATATCTAAACCGATTGAGGTGGGAGTGTCCCTGAACCAGGGCTCGGTGAAGGAAAGTTCGATGGTTTGTGTTGTTTTGCCAAAGTCCCAGTTAAGTTTGAGATCCTGACCATTGCCACGAAAATTGGGAATGCCCAGACCTATGTTGCCCACCAACTTGTCTCGGGCACTGTATCCTGCTCCAAACATGATCTGTCCGGTGGGCTTTTCCTCCACCTCAATGATCAGATCAATGTCCCCATTTTCCAAAACCTCGTAATCTGGTTCAACCTTTGAAAAGTAATTCAGATAGGTGACATCGCGCAGACTGCGCATCAAAAGAGAGCGTCGGAATCTCTGTCCGGGCAGGATGGAAAGCTCCCTCCTGATCACTTTTTCTTTGGTCTTGGTGTTGCCCTGAATGTTTATGTAATGGACGTTCGCTGCCACCCCTTCGGTTATGTGATAGGTGATGTTTACTACACTATCCCTGGTGGTGGTTTTATCCTCCACCTGAGCATAAAGATAGCCTTCCTCCTGATAAAGCGAATAAATATTGCCCAGAGTTTCCTCATATTTTTCTTGAGAATAGATATCCCCTTCTTTAAATTTCACCACTCCATTCAACTTCTCCGAGGAAAAAAGTTTGTTCCCTTCCCAGGAGGCCTCCCCGAATCTGTATCTTTCCCCCTCGCTCAAGACAAGCTGGATGAACAGATTCTTCTGGTCAGGACCATACCAGACCGAATCAGAGACTATCTGTGCATCCAGATACCCTTCCTTCTTGTAGAATTCTATAATTGTCTCCTTGTCCTCCTCATACTGATCCGGATCGAACTCACCACCCCGCCACCAGCGATCCTCTTTGTTTTTCATCTGCTTTCTTATCTTGGATGCCTTGAAGGCTTGGTTCCCCTCCACAAAGATCTTTTTGATCCTTACCTTTTTGCCCTCGTCGATTTTAAGCTTTAAGATCACCTGTCCCGGAGTTTCCGTTTCGATCAGCTCAGATTGGATCTGGGCGGAAAGGTATCCCTTCTCATTATAAAGTGATTTAATCTGATTCACCGCCGTCTTTGTGTCCACCGGAGTTATCACTCTGCCGGGGGTGAGGTTTATCTTCTCCTCTATATCCTCTTTCTTTATCTTCTTGTTTCCTGAAATTTCAATCTCCACAACCCGGGGATACTCCTTGACCACTATGGTGAGCTTTATTCCCTCTTCTATCTCTGTCCCCTCGATCTGAATATCCGAGAACAGATTCATGGCATAGATTCTCTTAATAGCCTCCTGGATGGTGGCAGACCTTAGCTCAGATCCTACCACCAGACCAGTCATGTTAATTATCAGGGACTGATCCACGCTTCGGTTGCCCTTCACCTCGATCTGGGTGATAACCGCAGCGGAGGATATCTGACAAAAAATCAAACTTACAAAAATGAAGACTATCGTGGTTATTCTCAACATTTTTTCAATCATACTTTCTTCTTTTGGTTAACTTTCCTCTCCGGGTTTACATTTATCATCTCTCTTCGTCCATTCTCATTCAGGAGAAAGAATTCTTTCGATCTTGACCTCAGTATATTCCTGACGGTGTCCTTTCTTTCTTCTATATTTCACCCTCCTTTTGAACTTAAATACCGTGATCTTCTCCCCTTTCCCCGAACCAAGAACCTCTGCTTCCACTTTAGCATTTTTTACAAAAGGGGTTCCGATTAAGGGTTTCTCGCCGCCAATAAAAAGAACCTTATCGAGGGTCACTCTCTCCTTCGGTTGAACCTGGAGTTTGGGTATTCTTATCTTCTCTCCTTCTTTGACGCTGAACTGAAATCCTCCGGTCTCTAAGATGGCATACATAAAACTCCTCCTTGGGTCTTTCTCAGTTAGGTTACGATCATCATCGAAAGTTTTATGATCCGTTGTATTTTCTTTTCAGAAAGCATACTAATATTTTCATTATAGCAAGTCAAGATAAAACTATCTTTTGGACTTGAACATATCCGTGACCTCCAACTCTTGATCCAAATCAAATATCTTAAACTCTTTAGAGGAGAGGTCCTCATTCTTCACTAGTTCTATATCCAGCTTAAGTTCTTTGCTTAATTTGCGTATACGGCCGGCTTTTCCGTCTCCAAAAATCCCAGCCACCTGTGGATGAACCATCAGTCGATAATTTCTGCATCCGGCACCTACTTTGGCTCTCTTGAACCATCTTTCAATTTTCATAGCAGTAGTCTCTTTGGAAATTACCCTTCCAATCCCGCCACAGCATGGACATATCTCGCTTAAGGTGTGAAGTATAGAGGGTCTGATCCTCTCTCGGGTCATCTCGATCAAGCCAAATTCAGAGATGGGCAGGATGCTGTTTTTTGAACGGTCGTGTTTGAAGGCGGCTTTGAATTCTTCAAATACCTTTTTTCTATTCTCCGCCGATTCCATATCGATGAAATCCACAACAATCAAACCTCCGATGTCTCGCAGTCTGATCTGGCGGGCAATCTCTTTGGCTGCCTGCAGATTGGTTTTGAGCACGGTGGATTCCTGGGTGGTTTTTCCCACGAACCTGCCGGTGTTAACGTCGATAGTGACCATGGCTTCGGTCTGATCGATCACAAAGTAAGCCCCCTTTTTCACCCACACCTTCCGATCCAGCATCTTCTCTATTTCCGGCTCGATGTTGTAGGCATCGAAGATAGGGACTTTTCCGTCATAAAGCTTTACCTTGGAACGTAAACTCTTGGCGACAATTTTCAGATAGGAGAGGATTTTCCTATACTCCTTTTTAGAATCAACTACCACACTTTCCACCTCACCAGTTAAGATATCCCGCATAATGCTGTAGATTAAGCCGATATCCTTGTACAACAGAACCGGAGGGTTCTTTTTCTCCGCCTGCTTTATTATCTTTTTCCAGAGCCTGGAAAGATTTTTTATATCCGACTTAAGCTCCCTTCTCTGCTTTCCCTCTGCCACGGTGCGGATGATGCATCCGAATCCATCCGGCTTTATCTCGTAAGCCAATCTTTTCAGCCTTTTTTTCTCCGCCCAGTCGTAGACCTTGCGTGATACCCCTACGTGATCTTCCCCTGGAACTAAAACCACGTATCGCCCGGCTAAAGAAAGCTGGGTGGTAACCCGGGATCCTTTGTTTCCTATGGGTTCCTTGGTCACCTGAACCAAAATCTCCTGTCCTTCCTTTAGAACTTCCTGAATGCTTTGGGGTAGCTTCTTGGTCTTTTTTTTCTTTTTCTCCTTCTCCTCCTCTTCCTCTTCCAAAAATTCAGCTTCATACAAAAGATCAAGCTTAGCTTTAGAATCTCCTATATCTGAGAAATGAAGGAAGGCACTCTTCTCCAGTCCCAGGTCAAGGAAAGCCGCCTGCATTCCGGGCAGAACGGTTTTGACCACCCCTTTGTAAATATCTCCCACCATCCTCTCTGCCTCTGGACGTTCCACCAAAAGCTCCACCAGCTTCAAATCTTCTAAGATGGCTAAACGAGTCTCATATTCAGAGGCGTTGATGATTATGTCTTTTTGCATCTTTGGCTCCGTCTAATACGTATTGTACTGCACAATCCAGCGTTTCCAGATCAACCAGGGTGTTTACGCAAGGACCATGGGGTCTCTGATTCAGTATGCCATATACCGGAATAGGATAGGCATCCTGAATGCCGGAACAAAGATCCCGTTCACAGGCAACCGCCACGATGACGGTTGGCTTTTTATCCACTAGCACTTTCCGGGCTAAAGTTCCACCTGTGGCGATAGAAATATCAATATCATGTTTTTCCTTTAGCTCGATTATGTTGCCAATCAGGCATCCTCCGCATCGTCGACAATTATTGTAATCGGCGATAATCTTATGGGGGCAATCGAAATTCTGCAAACATTGAGGCAAAAGAATCAAAAGCCGTTCCCTCTTTATCCTTTTTTGAGTGGCTTTGAAAAGTGAGTTGTTAACCTGGACAAATGACTCCCGAACCTGATCTTTGGAAAGCCCAAAGAGTCCTCCCAGGAAAAGATTGATGGGGAACAAAACTTTTAAGGTTATCTGTTTCTCTCCATGGGGAAACAAAAAATCTCTCTCTAAAGCCGAGGATAGCACGATCAAAAACAATCCTCCCGAGACAGTAATCAGAAAGACAAGCCCAAGAATTTTCACCGCCAGGCTCAGAAGAGGGCTCATAGTGCTAACCCGGGGAGAGATCAGATACCAAAAGAATGAGGCCAAGATGATAAGCACCACCAGGCTAAGAATGGACAAAGCTAAAAAAGTCCATTTCTCCTTTGTTTTAGATCTGTTTTCCAAATCAGCCATCCTGTCACCTGTTCAAAATGGTAGCCGCCCATTTGGACGAAATTCCAAAGTTAATTTTCAACACTTCACGTCCAAAATAGACGCTTACCTTTTTATACCAACTCTAACAAATCTTGTTCTGTTTTAATTGCAAAAAGTTTATCCTAATTTCTCTCCAGGTTTGACCCGGTATCCTCTGACAAATTCCTCAATGCTCATTCTTCTTTTGCCTTCTGGCTGAACCTCAAGCAGGCTCAAAATTCCCCTTCCTGTTCTTACCCAGAGACTCTCTTTTTTATCCGACTCTATCACCTGTCCAAAATCGCCTGTGAATCGAGCCCCTCCGATCGCCTGCGCCTTGAAGATTTTTAAAATCTTCCCCCTAAAAAAAGTAAATGCCCCCGGATAAGGCGCCAGACCCCGAATCTGATTCTTGATGTGAATAGCTTCTCGGGACCAATCTATTCGGCAGTGCTCTGGTGTGATCTTGGGTGCGGGTGTGGCAAAAGCATCATCTTGTTTTAAAGCTTTTACCTCTCCCTTTTCGATCAGATCCACACTCTCAAGCAAAACATCCGCCCCCAGTTGTGCCATCCGATCATGTAGTTCTCCAAAGTTCTCCTCCGGATAAATCTCGATTCCCCTTTGCAGGATTAAATCACCGGTGTCCACCTTTTTTCTAATGTAGAACGTGGTCAGACCGGTCCTGGTTTCACCATTCATTATAGCCCAGTTGATGGGCGCCGCACCACGATACTTGGGCAAAAGGGAGGCATGAAGATTTACCGTCCCCAAAGGAGGCAAAGAGAAAACCACTTCTGGAAGAATGCGAAAAGCCACCACCACAATCAAATCATGGTTTAATTCTTTCAGGGTTTTGACAAAATCCTCATCCTTTAGATTCACTGGAGTTAGAACCTTCAGGTTACGCTCTAAGGCAAATCTCTTTACCGGCGATTCTGAAAGTTTCCGTCCTCTTCCTTTGGGTTTGTCGGGAGTGGTCACCACACCCGCTATTTCGTGCCTGCTTTCAATCAATTTCTTCAGGCCGGGAATGGCAAAATCGGGAGTCCCCATGAAGATGAGTCGCATAGGTCTTTTTGACTCTGTTTTAAACGAAGGTTATCTGTCAGAAAGTTTCTTTAATTTTTTGGACAAAAGCTTTCTTTTTATGGAGCTGAGGTGGTCGATGAACAGAATTCCATTTAAGTGATCGATCTCATGCGCCAGCACCCGGCTCAAAAAACCTTTGGCTTCGACAATTATTTCCTTCTCATTCAGATCTATTCCTTTAATCGTCAACTCCAGCGGACGGTTGACATCTGCATAGGTGCCGGGTATGGAAAGGCATCCTTCTTCCTCTATCTGTTCACCGCGTGAATCCACCACCACTGGATTGACAATGATCAAAGGTGACTCGTCTACCAGAAAATGTGAACGATCCACCACAAAGATTCTTTTCTCTTCTCCCACCTGATTGGCAGACAATCCGATTCCTCCCGCATTCTTCAGCGTGCCCAGCATCTCGGATGCTAACTTTCGTATCTTTTCATCCACCAAGGTGATCTCTTTAGCCCGCTTCCGCAGGACAGAGTCACCGTATATTCTTATGGGCAAAACTATCATTTGTTTCTTTTTTCTATGCTAATAAAAACACCAGATGATTTAAATTTCTGGCGAGATCAAATCAAAATTTACTCCTCCGCCCCCATCCTTCCAGCGATAGAACTTTTCAAAAATTCGATCTTCACATTTTCAGCCACCTTCAAGACCACCTTGTTTTCCTTATCATCCATGCCCACGATGGTTCCGTACATGCCGCTGTTGGTGACCACCTTATCACCTTTACGCAACGTGGAAAGCATCATTTTCTGCTCCCTCGATCTTTTTTGCTGAGGTCTGATCAAAAGGAAATAAAATATCACTACTATGGCGATTAAAGGCAGAAAGGCGGCAATTCCTCCCCCCTGCCCACTACCACCGCCACCTGTTCCCATAGCATAGGCTGTCTCGATCATGAGACCTCCAAAAATTAAAAGTGTGGCAAAAAAGAAAATCCATTTAGACCAACCTCTTTTCTCAGACAATTCCAACCTCCGAGTTTTGCTTTTGAACTTTGTCATTTCGATCTCCGGTTTAATTGTTTCCGACATTATCTCCCTCCTCTTTTTGGTTGGACTGATACTTTTTCAAAAAATCGTTTTTCCATTCTAAAAAGTTACCTGATAATATAGCCTCTTTTGCCATCCTCATCAAGTCCATATAAAAATAAAGACTATGGATGGTGGCAAGTCTGAGTGCGCTGACCTCTCCTGTATTGAAAAGGTGTCTCAGATACGCCCGGCTGTAATTTCTGCAGACAGAACAACCACACTCTGGATCTATGGGTGAAAAATCGTCCGCATACTCAGAATTCTTTATAATCAACTTGCCGAATCTGGTGAACAGGCTTGCGTTTCTCGCATTCCTGGTGGGAAGCACACAATCAAACATATCGATTCCCAGACAGATCGCCTCCACCATATCCTCCGGAGTTCCCACGCCCATCAAATACCTGGATTTTTCTTCCGGAATGTATGAGACACACAGATCCACCATCTCAAGGGTGGTGCTTTTCGGTTCTCCCAAAGAGAGTCCGCCTATGGCATATCCGGGAAAATCGAGTTTCATTAGAGCCTCAGCCGAGTTTTTTCTCAGCTCCGGATAGGTACTACCTTGAATAATACCAAACAAAACCTGTCTATGTTTGAAGCCTTTATCTTCCAATTCCTTATGCGCCAGTTTACACCTTTTCGCCCAATTAAGAGTTAACTGGTTTGCTCTTTCTGCTTGTTGGATGGAGCAGGGATAGAACACGGGTTCATCCAGCGCCATTATTATGTCAGCACCTAAGGCGTGCTGAATCTCTATCACCTTCTCCGGAGTAAATAGATGATAGGAGCCATCCAGATGCGATTGAAATCTCACTCCTTCTTCTGAGGTTTTAGTGAGCGAATTCAAGCTGAATACCTGAAATCCTCCGCTGTCGGTGAGGATTGGTCTGTTCCAGCTCATGAACTTATGTAATCCCCCCGCCTTTTCTACCAGTTGATGACCTGGTCTTAAGTAGAGATGATAAGTATTGCCCAGTATCAACTTCGCTCCGACGTCTTTCAGATCCTCAGAGGAAAGGGTCTTAACCGATGCTTGAGTTCCTACCGGCATGAAGACCGGAGTGTTCACCTCTCCGTGTGGAGTCTTTATCACCCCCACTCGTGCGTTAGAGTTTTTATCCTTTTTTACTATCCGAAATTCAAAATCGTCCAATGTAAATGCTCTTAAGGGTTAACTTTAAGCCGTGCGAATAATTGTCTGTGCCATAACGGATTACAAATCTGTAGTTGCCCCATTTATGGGGCGGTTTTAGCTCGATAAATCGAGCAACTACGGGGCGGGATTCGTATGAATGCTTCGCATAAATTACCGCCCCTATGGGGAACAATGCTTTTTTACTCATAGGGCAGGGTTCATCCTGAAGGGATTCACCCTGAAGGGCATTTAGCCCTGCCAATTCGGTTTTCCCATAATCTCTGTAGTTGCCCCATTTATGGGGCGGTTTTAGCTCGATCCTTCGACAGGCTCAGGATGGTGAGCTCGTCGAACCATAAATCGAGCAACTACATCCGCTCAACTCACTTGCCCTTAGGCAGACCCATATTCAGCTAAAACTTCGGACACGGCTCGATATTCATGCGCTTTGGGGCAATAGCAGAAAAGACACATCTTTCCCACATCCGGCTCACCCCTTTCATTCAGACATTCAATGTCTATATGAGTTGCCACGATCTCGCCGATGAAAAGATTATGAGAACCCAGGTCAAGTATGTTCCTGACCATGCATTCCAAATTCACCGGACATTCGGCGATCAAAGGAGCATTTACCTTTGAGCCTTTTACCGGAGTAAGCCCACAATCGGCAAATTTGTCCACGTTTTTTCCTGAGTGTGTTCCACAGAAATCGGTTGCCTTGAGTAATCCTCCTCTGGGAACATTGAGCACAAATTCTTTTGACTCTTTTATGATGTCTAAGGAAAACCGATTCTTCCTTATGGAGATGCCCAGCATGGGCGGCTCAGAACAAACCACCCCCACCCAGGAAAGGGTGATGATGTTAGGTCTTTCCCCTTTCTTCTGACAGCTCACCATCACCGCCGGAAGCGGAAATAACATGGTCTGTGGTTCTAATAATTTCTTTGGCATATTTTGTGTTCTCCGAAAAATAAGTTCCAAGAATAAAAACGAGTCAGCATGAAAACATTCCTATCTGTAATGAGAATCATAACTTGATATTTGCTTTTGACGCTTTAGCTATGAGATAGTTAATGAAAGCCGAACACGACACTAACATGAACTTGGCATCTTCAAAATCCAAATTAGGCTCGTTCATCAGAGCATGACGTATTCCTTGTGCATCGCTCGTGTATCCGTACAGACTACTAAACGCCTGTTTCAAAGCTGGATGCAATCCCGTTTTCTTTTCTATTTCTTTTAGGGCCTGTTCTAAGGTAGAATTAGCGTCATTCGTGATTTGCTTGCTAACTGCTTCCACAGCGCTTATGGATTCCTTAATGGAATTTCTGTAATCAGGCGAATTTCTATCTAAGAGTAGATCCAAAGCTGTCTCCAGGTGGGTCTTGGTAGTTCTTGGGGCACCTTTAAGTACGTCTTCTATTTCGCTGATCTCTTCTTCTGATGTTATCTGAGTAATCTTTCTTCCTACAAACCGATACGCGGAAAGTTCTCGTTTCAGAACAAGGTCACAGGCAGGTATGAAATCACGGTTAACATATTCTTCTGGATAGTTGTTAGCAACAAATTCTAGAAAATCATAAACTTCATTCCAAGAGCAGGCAAAGAAATGATCTCTTAAACATTCCCGAATAGCCAGCCAATCGTTGCCTATTCTATCAACTGGTTTCTTAAAAAAGCCCATCCATAATCGCCGAACTAGCGTTTGTATTCCTCTATGCGTGGGAAGATAATATCCGCCGACAGCGCGCTTCACGAGGGTCCAATAATGAATAGTCAAAGCGTTCCAAAGCCCGTTTCTCAAGTCATCATCCATAGAATCAACTTGCATCACCTTTTTGATGGGCTTTAGGCCCTTTCTCTGAGAAAAAGATTCCATCTTTACCTATCCTTGTTTCTGCATCTCCTCACAGGCTAATAGCAAACACTCACTACTAATAGCAAATATCATTGAAGAAATCAAGTCTGAAATCCTTGAAACTTAAAATTTATTGTTTGTCGCCTTTTCATTCCGCTCAAAAATAAAGCGGCTCTTCAACGAGGAAGAGCCGCAAATTTTTTTCTTTTCGGCAAATGTGACAAACCGAATCCTATTCAGATTCCTCTTTAGCCTCCTCATATCGTCCACCCAGATGCTTTGCCAAGAACTTTTCTGCGGCGGCGTAAAACTTTATACGGTTTTCAGGCTTGGCAAATCCGTGACCCTCATCCTCGAAGAGCATGTATTCGTAGTCGATTCCCTTCTCTTTCAGCGCCTCCACTATCTGTTCGGATTCTGCTTGGGGGACGCGCGGATCATTGGCACCCTGCGCAATCAACATGGGGATCCTTATCTGGTCGGCCTTGAAGAAGGGGGATCGGGATTTTAAAAATTCTTGTTCGGTGTCAGGGTTGCCGATTCGCTTATATAAAAGCGCTTTCATGGTGGACCAATAAGGAGGAATGGATGTAATCCAGGTGGTAAGGTTGCTGGGACCGACAATATCGACCGCACAGCAGAAGAGGTCAGGCGTAAACGTGGCTCCAACCAAAGCGGCATACCCGCCATAAGAACCACCATATATGGCAACCTTTCCCGGATCCGCTATGCCTTTTTCAATAGTCCATTTGACGCCGTCCACCAGATCATCATGCATTTTGCCGCCCCACTCCTTGTCTGCGGCGTTTACGAAATCTTTGCCATATCCGGTTGAACCGCGGAAATTCACCTGAAGGCAAGCGTAGCCCCGGTTGGCGAACCACTGGGCTTCGGGATTATAGCCCCAGGTATCCCGGTACCAGGGACCTCCATGCACGTTCAATACCATAGGCAGGTTGGTTTTACCTTTTCCCGGTGGATAGGTGATGTAGCCGTGAATGGTCATTCCATCCCGTGACTTGAAGGATATTGGCTCCAGAGGAACCAAAGTATAGTTGTTCAAAACCGGTCGGTGATGAAAAAGGAAAGTCCCTTTCTTGGTCTCCCGGTCATAAGCATAGTATGAGATTGGTCCGTTATCCTTGTCGAATTTTACCAGCCAGGTATCATCAGCATCGTCCCGGTTGTAAACAGCAAAGTCTCCCTGATCGAGCTTTTCTATTGCCTCGAAATCACCTTTTATGGATTCATCCAACACCTGCCATTCTTTTCGGGCCTTAGTAAAACTAACAGCCTGGACTTCGTACGTATCCGGATGGATCATCAAACCACTTACGTCATACTGTGGGTCTTCAGCTATCACTTCGAAATCCTTGGTGGCAATTTCCATCTTAACTAAACGTCCTGTATTGGCGTCTCGAGAATCGAGCAAAACCAGATGTTTACCATCTTTAGAAAAACAAATCGGTCCACTGGTTAAAGTGTTTTCCGAATCCCAGGTGATTAATTTATCCCAGCTCGCCTCCTCATTTTCCCGGAGCATCAGGTCGAACCCGCCGTCAGGTGTGGACGCCAAAGCACCACGCACTTTGAAATCCGCGTCGGTTACCCAACCTATGATATTGCCCGGGTTCCTGGCAACAAGCTCAAGTTCACCGGATGTTAAGTCAAGGTGATAAACGTCGAAGACCTGCGGATTCTCTTTGTTCATGGATATGAGCAGTTCATTGGGAAAATGTTTGTTTCGGTCGACAATTTGAACTCGCACATCCTCAAACGGTGTCAAATCCCTGATCTCGTCCGTCTCCAGATTTACTCCATACAGACGGAAGTTCTCATTTCCACCGACATCCTGTAGATACATGATGTGTTTGTTGTCCGCGGCCCAGAAATAAATGCGTATTCCTCGGTCATCATCCTTGGTCACGGGTTTGTCATCCTCCTCACCGATGGTTCTCACCCAGACGTTTAATACGTTGTTTACCGGAGCCAGATAAGCCAACATAGTTCCATCCGGTGAAATCTGAGGTGAGGCTTTTTCCGGATTGCCGAAGATCACCTCTCTGGGGATAAGTTTGGTCTCAGTAGTCCCACAGGAAGAGATGAAAAGCGCCATTAAGGCACAAAGCACAAGCGCTCCCCACACCCACATTAACCTTGAGCGTCTCACGGTTCTACCTCCTTTTGTTTTAAGTGAACGATTTCTTATATCTGTTGGCAAAATCTCTATTTCTCTATTTCTCGTTTGAATGAAACCACTTTATGGCAATCCACACTAACCATAAATTTTCTGTTGACTCTTTTATAGCGAATATCATCCGGAAAGTCAAGCCTGAAATTCTTAGATCTTGAAATTTTTTCAAAGAGGGAAACGCGAGATAACTCTATTTTGGGGAAATGCCGGCAAACTTTATTGCCATGTGAGGCTCATTTTGTCATATCATTTAACAAGCCCAGATAATCAGAGAGAAGTCCGGTTATGAGAAAACAGTATTTATTTTATGCTCTCCTGAAATAGTGTTCGGTCTTTCCCTTTCTTATTACTGTCTTCGTTCTTCAGTTTCCATATCCTTCAAGACTTTCTCCATCCAAGGTTTGATTTCTGGAAGATAATGAGTTGCCGTCTTCCATACGACTTTTAAGTCAACTCCAAAATATCCATGAATCACTTTATCTCTCATTCCAGCCATGTTCCTCCACGGAATCTCTGGATATCTATTTCTGATTGATTTAGGAATTTGCTTTGTAGCTTCACCGATAATCTCAATGGCTCTTACCACAGCAAAAATTGTTTTCTTATCTTCTGAAAAATCCTCGAACTTCACCTCCTCTACAAACTCCTCGATAGCCTTGATGGACTCAAGGATGTCTTCAATATAGTCTCCATATTCCCGTTTTTTCATATATAAATAACCTCCTCTAAGATGTGTTTGCCGATTCTTGGCTTTAACGCACTTTTCATAACAAGGTCCACCTTCTCCCCTATGATTTCGCTTAAATGGTTTTCCAAAGCCACAAATTCAAGAAGACTTATCGGCTCTTCAAACTCCACCAGAATATCAAGATCACTCCTCTTTCTCTGCTCGCCTCTCACAAAAGAGCCAAAAATGCCCATCTCTTTAACTTTGAACCTTTCCCTTAAAACAGTCTGGTTTTCTTTCAGTATTTTCTTTATCTCTTCAAGCGTTTTCCTTTCTTTTCGCTTCATTATCCTTCCTCGCACAAATCCCAACAGGGCTTATTTAAAATTTCGCTGATCTATTTTTCTTTTATGTTTATCTCGAACTTCTGTGGACAATATATTATTTTTACAGGGGGAAACGCAAGATAAATATATTCTTGCGGAGGGGCGACAAACCTGGTCGTCTTATGTGGTTCATTTTATCATATCATTCAACAAATCCAGATAATCAGAAATGATTCTGGTTATGAGGAAATTCTTCCTGACCATTTCCTTGCCCTTTTTGCCCATCTCTTCGGCTAGTTCAGGATTTTTGAGTAGCTGTACGATCCTTTCTGCAAAGCCTTTTTTGTCTCCAACTTCGACCAAAAAACCGTTTTCACCATCGGTTACTTGCAGAGGAATTCCTCCTATGTTCGAACTCACCACCGGAGTTCCCTTCCACAAAGCCTCGGTTACGGTAAGCCCAAAGCCTTCTTTAGTCGACTTCTGAATTATAACTGCGGAGACTCTTTGCAGAGCATTTACCAGGATGCTGTTTTCACTGGTTATAAGTATGACGTCTTTATTTTCGATCAAATCTTTCGCCTTTCGCTCCACCTTCTCATAGATCATCCATCCCTCTGGGTCATCCGCCGCCATACTTCCGCATAACACCAATCTGCAGTCCACCTTTTTCTTGACAAGTTTAAATACCTGAATGACTCCCTCCGGATCTTTCCACTTGTCAAACCTTGATATCTGGGTGATCAGGGGTTTGTCCCGGGGTATACCAAACTTTTTCAGATACTTTGAAATGTCCCCCTGTGAAATTTCCATATTTTTTGGAGAAAGAGGATCGATGGCTGGCTGAATAATCCTCTGTTCCACCGGCAAATCTTCTCTTCTATACTTTTCACTTGAGATAATCATCATATCATATCTGAGGATGAATTTCTTGAGGAAATCCCAGATCGCGTTATTGGATGTTGATAAATCCACATGACATCTCCAGATCCAGGGCTGCTTTTTAGCATAGTACTTTATCAGAGGGAGGGGCTGTGGATCGTGAATAATTACATAATCATGATCTATATGCGTAAACATGGAGAAATCCTCATTGGCTCGGATATACAAGCGTTTCTTTATCTCAGTAAGATTTATGGGAGCTCCCTGAAGCGCATTGTGGAATTTCTTGGTTATGGCAAAGAAGTCGGGGGTTCCGTGCAGAATCCTCCAGCCGGTGTCAATCCCTATATCATTCATCAGCACCACCACGGATCCCAAAATTTCCGCGACACCGCCGCCCTGATAGGTGGCATTTATGTGCAATATATGCTTTCCGGTAAGCCTTCTCGCCTTCCGGTAGATGGAGGAGAGAACTTGATCTCCCACTATTTCACTGTAATCATCCAAGCTTTTCATACTATCCCCTGACCAGTTGTTTGAGAAGTAATCTCACCTCCGCCACCGAATCTAAATTGAACTTAGCTTTCGAAGGACTTAACCCTACTTTAATGGAATATGCTGAATCGGGAAGGACGGCAAACAAATCTTCGTCCGTCCAGTCATCTCCTATTGCCAGGATAAATTCCCACGCGCTTTTTGAAAGCCAGTGCAGTGCTGCTCGTCCCTTGTTTATGCCAATGCTTTTTATTTCGATGACTTTGCTCCCCTCTAAAACTCCAAGATTAAGATTGGCAGTAAGCTGCAATAGTGCGTCTTTTAGCTCCCTCGCCCTTATCGAAGCTAATTGAGGCTCTGCTTTTCTGTAATGCCAGACCAAAGAAAAATCTTTTTCTTCGATGAAAGAACCAGGGGTCCGGTCCTCATACCATTCAAGGACGGGCCTCATCTGTTCTTTCCAATCATCTCTCAGGGGCTCTATGGTCTCCCAAGACTTCCCCCGATCCTTGATCCATACGCCGTGCTCGGCAATCAAACCCAGATTTCGGTTTCCAAACCATTTGTCCAGAGTTTCTCTGTCTCGTCCACTTATGATCACCACTTCATTCTTGAGATTTTTGCCAAGCTCATTCAGCATACCCAGAAGTTCCTCGTCCGGCTTTGCCTTTTGGGGCTTTTCGGCAAAGGGAACCAGGGTCCCATCATAATCCACCAGTATAATGTTATTATCGCTCTCAGAATAGCTTCTAATTAGTTTTTTTTGCGTCTCCTGGGTTAATTTCCTGACAGAGAGTTCAAGCTGGACCTTCTTGATGCTGGACAAAGCGTCTATAAAATCAGTCCCCCAGCGCACCACGTTATAACGCTGAAGTCTTTTTTGCATTATCCGGTTGCGCTCTATCTGTTCTTCCTCCGGCATGGTCAAAGCTTCTTTTAAAGCCTGTGCCACCTCCTCCTGGTTATTTGGATTCACTATAATCGCTTCGCCCAGCTCCTTTGAAGCTCCTGCCATCTCACTGAGAATCAAAACCCCCTTACCGTCCACCTTAGTTGCCACGAACTCCTTGGCAATCAGATTCATTCCATCCCTCATGGGAGTCACCAGAGCGGCATCTGCTACATTATACAGGGCAACCAAGCTGTGAAACGGCTGGAAACGATACAAATACCAGATGGGTACCCAGCCGATGGTTCCATGTTTTCCATTAATTCTGCCTACAAGCTCATCTACCCTGTTTTTTAACTGGGCATAACGCTCCACCCCGGTGCGCGAGGGAACTGCCACCAGAATAAGAGTTACTTTTTCCTTATATTGCGGGTTACTCTCCAGAAAGAGATCAAACGCTTCTAAACGTTGGGCAATGCCTTTTGTGTAATCCAGACGATCAATGGATAGTATTATTTTACGATCTCCCACCTTCTTACGAATCCTTTCAATTCCCCTTTGTACCTCTGGCTCTTGCACGGCAGTGGCAAATCGCTTGTAATCTATTCCCATAGGAAATACGTCGACCTTTATTACCCGATTACCCGCGCTGATCTGACCAAACGTATCTTCACAACCCAACAGGCGATGGACACTGTCAAGAAAATGGAGAACATAGTCATTGGTATGAAACCCGATCAAGTCCGCTCCTAAAAATCCTTCAATAATCTCCTTGCGCCAGGGAAGCAGGCGAAAGACTTCAAAAGATGGGAAAGGTATGTGAAGAAAGAACCCTATGCGGGCTTCTGGCAGCCTCTCTCTGATAAGTCCTGGAAGCAGCATCAGTTGATAATCGTGAACCCAGATTATGTCGTCAGGTTTGGCAATTTTTACCACCGCATCGCAAAAGGTTCGGTTCACCTGTTTATATGTCTCCCAGAAGCTCTTGCTGTATGAAGTATATAGAGGAAAGTGATGAAAGAGCGGCCAGATAGTTTTGTTGCAAAAACCGTAATAGTAATTTTCAACGTCGTGCTGGGAGAGAAACACAGGATAACAATCCTCATCAATCAACTTTTCGCCGATTTCTTCTATTTCATCCATTCTTAGCTTCTCCAGAGTGATTCCCGGCCATCCTATCCACAAACTCTGGTATAATTTATAGAATGAACTCAATCCCGTAGCCACACCACCCACGCTGGGTTGAAAGCGCAGGCTACCCTCCCTTTTTGTCACATTTATTGGCATTCTATTTGAGACGATCAACAACCTATCCATGCTACATCATTCCAATTATATTTTAGTATACCATCCTATGCATGATCATTTTGGCGAATCAAGCGAACCACAAACGTGCTAAGCGAAATTGGGGTCTTTAATTTCAATGAATTGCGCCCATATGGGCGGCTACCACCCGCCTGTTACCACGGTGTGGGAACGTCTGCAACTTTTAAGACTTCCAATGTCCGCCATAATGCATCTGGTTAATACTAAATAACAAATATTTTCTCAAAAATCAAGTCCGAAATTCAAAAGTCTCAAAAATTCTTGCTCGGCAGTTAGCGGAAGGAGAAAAAATGAGGCTTATCTGATCGCAGTTAGCAATCATACCTCAGGTAAAACAGTAAGAGATATCCGAATTTTTCTTGGAGGAGCAAGGAAGAAAACTGTGAAAGGCTTTAAAAATAGATTTTAATCTGACTCCCGCGGACAGACTCGAATCCCGCCAAAGGAGTGAACCGATCGGTTCACCCCCACACGCGTGGGGACAATCTGCAGAAATCGCTGAAAGATTTGATCCTGTCCGGTTCACCCCCACACGCGTGGGGACAATGTCCGGGTATTCATCGCTTAGCGGAGTCATGTCGGTTCACCCCCACACGCGTGGGGACAATGGGTTGCAGGTCTTCGATTTCTTGTCTCAGGTCGGTTCACCCCCACACGCGTGGGGACAATCCGGACGACGATACCTTTGGCAAATACATACCCGGTTCACCCCCACACGCGTGGGGACAATAACAACGGCGGGCAAGATTGATACGGTTGTAGCGGTTCACCCCCACACGCGTGGGGACAATAGTGCCACAAAAACCAAAGTTCTCCACTGTGCCGGTTCACCCCCACACGCGTGGGGACAATCCTATCGGCAGGCTCAGTTTGAGATTGTCAAGCGGTTCACCCCCACACGCGTGGGGACAATAGATTACCCTGTGGGTTCCCACCGTCACCGACCGGTTCACCCCCACACGCGTGGGGACAATCTTTTACCGACAGGCGTTAGCAATAATGCCTCCGGTTCACCCCCACACGCGTGGGGACAATGTCTGAATCCCAATCGTGTGTGTCGTCTGCGGCGGTTCACCCCCACACGCGTGGGGACAATACTCTGCATAGTTGCCCTTAATTTACTGTCCTCGGTTCACCCCCACACGCGTGGGGACAATTATTGGGTGCATTCTTAATAGAGTTATACCATACGGTTCACCCCCACACGCGTGGGGACAATGACAGGAAGGAGACTGGTATATGCAACTACGACGGTTCACCCCCACACGCGTGGGGACAATCAATTTCTCTTTGTCAATTTTCTGTTCGAGAGCGGTTCACCCCCACACGCGTGGGGACAATACAGCCAATGAATTGCTATCTCAATTTTATACCGGTTCACCCCCACACGCGTGGGGACAATTGTATTATTAAAAACACAATCCGCCGTATTAACGGTTCACCCCCACACGCGTGGGGACAATTGTGACACCGGGATTGCCCAATTTGCCCTTCCGGTTCACCCCCACACGCGTGGGGACAATTTAAGGGAAGGCTCCGACAAGCAAACATATATCGGTTCACCCCCACACGCGTGGGGACAATACTGAAGAAAGAACCCATTTAGCGTATCCGGACGAGAAAAAGCCCTTCAAAATCTTCTATTGACCGCGCCGTACGTCCCCAACTGCGGATCTGGAATCCCTGTTCGTTGTTGCTCGCATGAATCATCACACAACCGCCTTCTCTTGCCTGCCGGCACGCCTTCTCCCAAAGTCTATCCCGAACCATGGCCGAAACGCGTCCCACGAATACGCCAGCCTTCGGTTCCAGGAACCACCGTGTCAATTCGCCCCGCAAGCCGGGGGGAACTCGCTCAAGGATCAGAACCACCATCGTCGGCCTCCGTTTCAGCCGCATCCAGCGGATGGATGCGCCCGCCTTCCACCTCTCCCTCCTCCGGGTCCCACAATGACCCAGGCACGCCGGATTCGCGGTCGAACTGCTCACCCTCCCGAGGCGCCCCTCGCACAGGACACGATAACGCTGCCTGGACATCGGGAATGATCCTCTCGAGAAGTCGTGTTGACACAAACATGTCGCGGCACGCCAAGCGCACCCTTCGCTCCAGTTCATTCGTCCCTTGGGTCACCGAGCGGAATGCTACTGGAATCGAGACCGCTGTTTTGTACAAATCGGCGACATCATACACGAACGATAGCATCTTACCGGTGTGGATGAACCCAAGCGCAGACGAGAAGCCCGCAGATGCAACCGCGGCATGACAGATGCCGTACAGGCATGAGTTAGCAGTGGACAACGCTCGGTTGACCGGGTCAGCGTTGCGCCACTTATCTCGACGGTAGCTTCGGCCCGACCAGGGCACACCCGTCTCCCGAGCGGCCCTGGCGTAAGCCTCCCGAACGCGGATACCCTCCATCCCGCGGATCTGGCGGAGGGTCAATGTGGGATCGAGCTTCTCACAAAACCGTAACTGGTAGAGGCGGCGTACAACTTGCATATGGAGTTCCTTGTGCGCCCACATCCGGGCCTGGTGCAGAAAGTTCGATGCGCTGCGCGTTTCGCCCAAGCCTACCGCGTAGAACCTGACCCCTTCTTCCCCGCACCACGCCACAAGACACCCGTGGTCAGCCAGCACCGACACGGCGGCGTGGGTGATTGAGACCCCCGGTCCCAACATCAACAGAGCCAGATTGGCGCAAGGGACAGGCACCTTCCCCGCCGCGTCATGGATCGCGATAGCCCGGGCTTCCTGGTCGATGCGACAATGCTCAACATAGAGATAACTCCAGCCGTCTCGGAACTTCGGTAAAACGTGTAGATCTTCAATTTTCATGTCGTCTCTGTAGGGGGTAGGGGTGTGCCCGGCGCCACAGAAAGAAGGCCAAAACCGAAGGCCTTGCCGGGTCCGATGCCCTTGAGTAGAGTCTCCTGAAAACGGGTGGGGTCGGTGACCTTGAGGACTCCATCGTAACGCACAGAGCGCAGGCGAGCCTCTTGGTCTCTTTTCTGCGGATTTTTGAAATACATGTAGCCTTGTTGAATGGTCGTGGAATCCTTGTCTATGGAGAATCCCCCTTCTTTTCCCCGACTGTTGAGCCATTCATTGAGCTCCTCCGTCTGCACAGGCACACGCTTTCCCACCCATCTCTCAGCGACAGGCTGTCCGTTCCTTTCACGCGAATTCTTGGAGAACCGTTTCGTGGGATTTGCCACGAGACGGAAACGAAGACTCGCTCCTTTTGTGAAGCAGGGATCGAATGATTTGACTTCGGGATCAGCCGCCAGAAGATAATCAGCGTTGTGGAAGGCATAATCCCAGTCGGGCTTAACGGCAGACTGTACGAGAATCACTACCCGGCCACCGGGTTGTGGATCAATACGAAACAGGAACCCGGCATGATCATTCCGTGAAGTATGAACATGACCTTGTGCAAAATCTCCCGGCTGGTAAGGTTTCAGGAAACCGGCATCCTCGGATCTGCGAGCATCCGAAGGAAACGCCATGCACAGCCGCTGGTGAACGTGGTAGAGGTTTCGTAGCCAGAGTCGTCCAGGCCCGGGGGCGGTCAGGGCTGCCGCCTACATTGACGTGGAGTCTGGAAAGGAACATTTAACGGCCCTCCCCTGGCGAAGAGCCGGACACGCCCATGAAGAAGCTCCCGCCGGCCGTCCGTGCGCTTTCGAGCACTTGGCGCCTTTGGCCAGTTCGACGCTCAGTCAGAAGTCTCTGTATCTGATGGAGAATCGCTTGGCGCTGGTCCGGGTTCAAAGGATCTACCCGCTTCGATTGCAAGTCATTTCCATACTCCAGCATTGTACACGCGTCATGACAGAGTTTGCACAGCGACCGCAGATCTGAATTGGTTTCATGTCCAACATTCTCATAGCTCACATGATGTACCTGCTCTGCGGTTGACTTGCAGAAAACGCAGAGATGGTGGTCGAGTTTCAGCCGGCTTGACCTTGCGGCCTCCCATTGTTGTGAAGTGTAGTCGGGACGACGTACGTAGGATCGGGCCGAAGGCTCTTGAGTCGCTTTCCCCACATCTACTGAGACTTGATCTTTGACAACCCATCGTGGACAATAACCATAGAAACCAAACACCATTGGCACATCGTGGACGAGCCGAGCGCCAGCGGGTATCTGCGATCCCCGCGGATGTTCTATATAGATGTCAAGTATTCGCTTCTTTCCGTTATCTTCACGGTCAACAGGGAGGATTCGCGGTTGCCAAGGAATCGACGAAAGCGCGTCGGTCTGCTTGTCGAAACTTCCGGTGCCGGCGAAGATAGGTTCAGCGGGGATGCAGCACTTTCGACCCAGGAACAAAGGCCAAGTGGGATTCTTCAGGGCGCTGACGCACTCATTGATCGTATCCGTAGCGCCCTGGAGCGCTACGAGAAATGAGGCATCATAGAGATATTGACGGCGGGAAAGCAAGGTTTCGATTTCTCCGGTTGACTCGGTTCTTTTTGGTCCTTTTCCGTCAGCCCTTCGGATGCCATTCGGATGCCAATCTTGGCTCCTGCTCTTGGCTCCCGCCGTGTGGTAATCCCAATCCAAAGTCCCTTTTCGATCCACGCGTACGCCCATCAGTAGTGGTGTCAGCCGCTTGAGCGCCCTAGATGAATCTTCACGACGAACCCCCATAGCGCAGAGCAACAGCCCCAGCACACCTGACTTACTCGGGTACGCATCGGTGCGACGCAACTGAAAACGCGACGAGGTTCCCCAAGACTGCATAGGTCCGGCCAGCCGCAGAAACAGAGTGTTGTGCTCGCTGCTCATGCTGTCACCCCCTTTAGCAGTCTGACGAGGGAATCCACAAGGTTATCGAGCGTGTCGACTCGTTCGGCTTGCCGGATATCGACTGATGCAGACCCCACCGCCAAGAGCACCCTCCGTACGTCTGGAGGCTCGAATGCTGCCACAACGCTGTGGATGTACTCGCGCAGTGCCGCTGCAGATTCAGTCATGAGGTTTAGGCCCTCCACAGGCTTTAGGAAGGCATTGGCATAGCTTATTGGCCACTTCGGCTTCGACACTTCGACCAGGATGAGTTCCGGGACGCCGTGCGCTGCAAAGCTATTCTGCTTTCCTGTTGGATTATTGCGCGACGCTGCACGCAGAAACACCCCGGCCGCACCCGCTGTCTCCTCGTCCTGCCAGGAAAGATGATTCTTCAAGGCATCCACATCGAGGTTGAGATACTTGTAGTAGACAGCCGAGTTGAAGAACGTTTCGGTCTCGCCGGAGCCGAGAAAAGCGGCACCTGCTTGCTCCGTCTGAGTTGTTGCGAATTCTCGTTTCTTGTCATCCATCGCGGTGAAGTAGTCACTCTCGATCAGCGTCTCGTGGGTGCTGATCGCGTGAGCCACCTGGCAAGCCGCCTCGACGTTCACAACCAGATCGCTGGTGGTCATTCTTCCGAACAGTCCGATATCGACTGTGAGACACTTGCTCTTTTCTAGAATCTTTTCTTCGAAATCCCTAATCTCTTTCTTATGCTCCTCCATATCCTTTTTTTTGCCCTTGATCCACGCCGTGTACACGTTTTCCGGCAGGCCTACAATAAGCTCGGCAATCGAGCGAGCAAAGGGTGGGGGAAAACGGACCAGTTGACCCGTCTGGTCGGTCGCGTCACTCTTGGCCGAAGATTTCTGGGGCCGAGCTTCACTCTCGTCACTCTGTTCTACATTCTGTGTTTGACTTTTAGTGCTTTCCCCCTTGAATTTAGCTGCAAGAGCAAGCTTGATTTTCCCCAAATCATCATCAGAAATCCGTGGTTTTAGTTTGCGCACCTCCTTTGCCACCATACCGGGGAGGTATGTTGTGTTGCAAGAACGAGCCTCACCGAACACCTCCTTGAACTCTATTGACCACCGGATGTTTCGCTTGAGACACTGACTACTGATCCGACCGCGCGTTACTCCGCCGAAAATACACTTCTTGGGTTGCCCCATGTCGTCCCGGTTGAGGTTTCCGGGAGGCATGCTCTGTAGCATATGAATCTGTACGAACATATAGCTTCTCCTTTCTTCGGTTTCAGTCGATGAGTTGGTCAAGTCTATCACAAAGACCTATCCAGTCGATCGACTCCGGATTTCTCTTTCGCATATTACTGACAAGGCCGGCTCGCATAGCCGCTTCTAGGCGGAAGCCACGCGGGAATGAGACAGGGTAAAGTGACGCCTTTCCACCTGCACTAAGCTGTCGTTTAGGTATCGACATAAGTGGGTTGAACTTAGCGTTGGATCTAAGGATACGAGCATTAGCACACACCGCAGCCATGAGTTTCAGCATCAGCCACGCCACGTTAGGCGATGGAAGTCCTTTGATATTCTTACCACGGAGTCCCCAATACAACCCGCTAAGGATATCAAAGCCAGCTGGAGATTCATGCATCTGCCGAAAGGCGGCGTTAGATAACGTAGCCCAGTCAGCACAGGTAAAAAGCATTACGGCTGCTTCCACGAAATGTCCAATGCCCTGCCCTTGTTTGAGTTTGGGTTCCTTCCATCCGTCCAACGCCTTCTGTTTTTTTACCAACCGATCAACCGGCAGCAAGCTGCGAATCGTTTCTGATGAGAAATTCGTTAATTCAATTCGTCGATGATCGAATGTCTTGGCTTGCTTAGTGCATGGAGTCACGAGATACCAACCCTCATGTTCTTTGTTTTTCTCATAGAGGAATGACTCCGGAGGTTTCTGTTCCTTCTTGGTACCATGTTTCCCAAGGAGCTGCGCCAAGTCCTTATTGTACATGGCCTGATCTTCTTCGGTGCTTTTCGCCGTCCTTATCGCTTCGTCCTTCCAGTAGAAGGCACAAGGATCTTGCCATTGAAATCGAACTTTCTTTCCTTTTTCTTCGTTGAGTTTGGTGTTTTCGTTCTTTAGATACACGATTTGGCCAACTGTAGGCACGTTCCTCTGACCACAGTACCAGCAAATGCCTTTTTGGGGCGGTGTAAGGTAAATACGCCGGGGATTCCAAGTAAGCGCCTCCAAATAGGGGATTGGCTTGTTCGATTCATCCGGCTTGAAGTGGCGCGACCACTTCGCTTCGCTTGCCTCGCCAACCAGAGGAACAAGGTTCAAGCCAAGCGTTATCGCTAAGTTATCGCCTTTTGCCATTGCCATGAAAGGTGGGGCACCGTGAACGGAGGGACTTAGCCCTGAGCCGCCTTGTTGGCTCCAGGGCACCACTCGGAGCATGCCAAGGGTTACGCAAGGCAGGCATAGGCGCATTTTCTTGTCGTCGCCGTGATGAAAGTGAGCTATGTTCGTGCCCGAAGCCAACTCAGCGAACAAAGAGCCCACTGACTTCAGTTTTTTTTCATTGCGTACATCAGTGTCTTGCAGGAATGGCGATTTGTCATCGAAAAGGTCAAAACAATGCGCTTCGTCCTTGATGCCGTTGATGAGCTCGCTCGGTATTTTGCCATTCCGCAGCGACTCCCGAACCTGCCTCACCCCTCCCGCTGCGTCCGCCTTCCAGTAAAGCAGCGCAAGGAGGAACCGGTGCGCGGCGAACAGGTCGAGCGGACTTGCTGGCGCGATGCAACGAATTTCTTTCGCTTGCTCGAGTGCCTTCATAGCCCCTAAGCGGCCGAATTGCCCGTCGCGGTAAAAAACCGGAATCCATTCTTCCTCAAGTAGGTTATAATTCATGAATTCCTCCAATCAATTGACCCACTTTATCTAGCTTTCTTTCTGTTTGCGCTGTAACCGCCAATGCCTGGCTGTGCGGCAAAAAAGCTCCCGCGGCTGGCCTCAACTCCCCAGCAGGGGGGGTCTCCTATAAGACGTTCTCGCTCCGAAAACGTGAGGCTCAACTCCCCAGTACGGGAGGTTTCTAACACCCACCTATTCCACCCACTGAGTTACGTGGGAATCTCTTATCTAATTCCAACCAACTCCAAATATAGGAGCCTGTTGGCCCTTGTCAAGAGAATAGTCCCGGATGCCCGCCGCTTGCCCTGGGTTGAGGCTCACCTTGTCGATGGATTCCTGTTGCCAATCCTCAAACTCACTGTGGTCAAGCCCCGAACCGCATGGTTCGGGGCAAGTCCGTTCTAATACCTAACCTTAGTCTCTCTCAGCACAAACAGCACATTCTCCACTTCTTCAGTGGTGAAAAGGATAGCTCCACTATTATGAGAGATCAATGTATGGTGCATGCACGGAATTCGTGCCCGCAGGTATGAACCGTCTAATTCACACCCCAGGAGGTTGAAAAAAATTGAAAAACGACATCAGAAAGGCCAGAAAGGTCAGAAATACCAGTTTCGCAGGCCAGGCGTCTTCGTTTATTTTGGGGATCTATTCAGATAGATATAAAAAGCTCCCGCGGCTGGACTCGAACCAGCGACAAGGTGGTTAACAGCCACCCACTCTACCAACTGAGTTACGCGGGAACGTTTTCTTTATATTCCTACCGGAGGGAAAATATATAAGTTTGTAGGTATTTGTCAAGAAAATATTGAAAGATGAAAAAGGCTTAAAAGTTGTGCAAAAAGGTGGCAATCGATTCTATTCTTTTGATCTCTCCCGTTTGAGTCTTTCCAGTTCTTTGCTCATTTCCTTCATTTCTTCCGCAAGTTTGTTTAGCTCTTCTCTCAATTCATTCAGCAACTTCTTGTCCCGGTCCTTCCAATCTTGAACTTGTTGCGTGTAATCGTACGCTGCTTCATAATAGAATTGTGGCGTTTCCGGAGGTTTCGGAACCCCCCAGTCCGTCATCCAAGAATAACCATAGGCAGGTTTCGCCGCTCCTAAGACAACACTCAATTTATTTACCTTGCCATCTCTTATGATCAAAAATTCGACATGTTCGCCAGCTCCCTTATTCTGAATAAGCTGACGGATATGAGAAACATCTTCGACCTCTGTTCCTCCAAACTCGATGATCACGTCGCCATCGGAAAGACCCGCCTCTTCTGCAGGACTGTCCTCCACCACCTGACTTACCAGCACGCCTGCTTGAAGATTATATCTTTCAAACAATCTCCCATTTAAATCCTCAGGATAAATCCCTAGATAGCCCCGCCTGACGCTTCCATATTTGATTATCTGATCCGCTATCGCCCTGACTTTATTTATGGGCAGAGCCAGACTAACTCCCGAGGAGGGCAGTTCGATCTCCCGCGGTGGGATAGTAAATGCTTTCTTCATGCTCTTGTCATTATAGATTTGTATAGCCCCGATGTAAGAGGGTTCAGACAACTTAGCACAGACCAGACCGATCACCTTCCCGTAGGTATCCAGCACAGGTCCGCCGCTGTTTCCCGGACTGACGTTGGCGCTCATCTGAATGAACCCGTCCTCTCTCACTCCGTTAACCAATCCTAAGGTTACGGCGTTGGGAAGCCCGTATGAGTTCCCCACCACGGTAAGCCACGATCCAACTCTGATTTTATCTGAATTTCCTAATTTTGCTGGAATCAGATCAGTTGTCTCCACCTTCAGAACGGCTAAATTTAACTCAACGTCTGTTCCCACCAACTTGCCTTCAAGCGATTTCTGATCGGGCAAAGTCACCTTGAAACTTTTCATTCCACCCACCACGCTGGCTGAAGTAAGGATATATCCGTCGGAAGTATAGATGATCCCCGATCCCACAAAAGTGGAAGGCACGTTTTTCCTTCTTTCACCCTTGACAGCCTGGCTTTCCGTCTCTATGGTCACCAGAGAGGGCTTGATCGACTCCACCAGACTGGTGATATCCTCCTCCAGAGAGGATAACACCTTACGCTGGGCGTAACCTGGTTTTATCCAACTGAAAAGAAAAGCGCAAAACATCAACCATAACAACAAAACTGAATATCTAAATTTCATTTTCCCACTCCTTTTAACCGAGTTTGCCAAGCTCCGTTATAAAGCTTTCGAATACACTCAAATCCACAGGCACCCTCCATCAGTAATCTATCTTTTGAGATGCTGGCTGAGTCGATACCACTGGAAGCACATAGTGACTTCCTCTTCTTCCTGTGGGCAGATATGATCTTCTTTCGATAACAAATCTTTTGTATATATCCTCAGGTCGAATCCTCCCATCCTCTCCCCTGCTTGCCGAAAAGCTAAAATTGTCGATGATGAAAACTTTGTTCCTCAAGGGGGAAGTTGGTGCCACTCGTTTTAACATCTCTTGATATAATGAATCTGCAATATCCTGAGAACTAACCTGAGTTTGACTCTCCATCTGTCTTTCGTCCTGGGAGAAGTATTCCTGGCGGATGGGAGTTTGTCTTTGGCTGAACATAACAGCCCAAGCAACAATTATTACTGAAACTGCGCCCGCCAGAGCCCATCTCAGTTTTACCGAAGGAAACACTTCATGCAGAAGTTTCTGCCACCAATTTCTTTTGTTGCTCACCTCTTCATTAGAGGAGAGGGTCTGGATTTTTGCCAAAAGTTTTTCATTGAAGTCAGTCGAAGGAACGAAAGTTTCCAGATCGTCCTTCAGCAAAAAGTTTATCCGAGAAATCTCCTCCGCCTCTCTGGCACACTCAGGACAGCTATCCAGGTGAGCTTTGATCCGTTCTCTCTCCTCCGAAGAAAGTTCCTGTCTAAAATAGCCGAATAGGTATTGGCGAACTTTTCGACAATTCATATTGCTCCTTTATTTTTGGTTTCAGTTTCTCCCGGAGCATTAGCCGTGCCCGGTTAACCCGGGATTTCACTGTGCCCAAAGGCACCTCCATGCATTGAGACATCTCCTCATAGGAAAGCTGATTGACCTCTCTTAACAAAAATGCGGTGCGATATTTGTCCGGCAGAGAGGCAATGGCTTTCTCCAAAGTGGAACTCAAACAGTTCTTATTTCCACTTTCTTCAACTGCATACCTGCGATCATTTTTAACCAAATCTATGCCAAAGAATTTAAATCTTTTCTTCCGTTTCAACTCATTCCGGCAAAGGTTCAAGGCTATGGTATAAATCCAGGTGGAGAAAGCATAGGTTGGATCATAGCTTCCTTTTTCCCTATACACTCTCAAAAAGGTCTCCTGCAGGATATCTTCAGCCTCCTCCCTGTTTTGCAACATTCGATAGATGAGATTGAACAACCTTATCTTATACCGATCCACCAGCACAGAGAAGGCAGTAACATCGCCCGCCTTCACCCTTGCTAAAAGTTCCTTATCCGCAGGATCGGAGACCTGCCACTTTCGGTTCGGCGCATGCTCTGGAGTGGGCACTCTCTTTCTCCTCTTCCTGAAAGGTATACAATCTAACCGCAGAAAAGTTCCCTGGTTTTGTCCATCCCGAATAAGTCCTGATGGGGTTCTCTTTCCAATCTTGGAAAAACCAGAGTTTTCTTTGTGCCTTACTTTTACTACGGTATCACAAAAAGAAAGTTTTGAAGCTTGGGAATAACATTAATCCTGAAGAGAAAGTGCTTTTCTTCTGCGAAAGGAAATGCTGAAACAAGTTGTTATTGATCGAACTTCTTATGCTCAATGAATTGAGCAACTACAAAGGTGGACGCTCATTTGAACATCACTTGCGAGGAACTATTACCGGTATTTCGCAGGCTGAAGCCTGCGGCTACCTTTTTCGATCCCTAAAAACGCTCACTGCCCAATGAATTGGCAACTACAATCTGAAAGTGATATAGAAGAAGGCATCCGTTCAGAATTTGAACGTTTCGGAGAATATGGGGACAATCACAAAACAAAGTAGGCTTGCAGATGCCTAAAGTCGGTATGCCACGGAAACAAAGATTCGATCGGTGGTGTATTTCTCGGTTAGACCCTCAGTGATGAAATCTTGTAACTCCCAGGATCCATGCGCCCAGGCAACATCTAACGTCATTACCTGATCGATTAGAAATCCAATACCAGTGGTAAAAAAGCTACGATTCTTTTTTATCAATTCAGACCTGTAAGGCAACGGATCCCGATAAAAGCCGGCTCGTAGGCTGGTTCCCATCTGAGGAATGAGGAATTCTGCCCCCAAATGGAAGCTGAAGGCATCCGTGTAAGTCCGCTTAATCTGGCGGTTAGCTTCCCCCATGTCTGCCAATCTCTTATATTCCATCTGAGTCCAGTCGGTATAGTTTATGTCCCCGGCTAAGGTGAGATTGTTCAGATTCAGAGCCATCCCTGCGCCTAAGCTAAACGGCAAGGAAACCTTATATTCGGAGTTCCCGTAATCATAGTAGCTTTCAGCATCCTCCTCAGTGAAAAATTCCCAATCTTCTTCGATGGTATAAGTTACAGGAGAATCAATTGTCCCGCCAATAATAAGGTATTTGTTAGGTTGAATTCTCACCCCCAACTTTGCATTGAATCCAGTATAACGATCTTTAATGGCATCATCGTACCTAATTGCAGATTCCAAAGAAGTGGTGGGGATCTTCTCATAGAGCCAGGTGTAGTTATTCTTTCCACTCCACAGGTTTAGTGCCCCACCAACAGAGACATTGGGTGAGACATCGATGGCGGCGCCAAGGGACCACAGATAAAGTCCGCCTGATTGAGATTCGGTTCCTCTCTCAACCTCATCATTGGCAAATTCCATGGTTTTGTCGAAGCTTTTAACTCGATTCACCCCCAGCGCCAGAACCAAGCTTCCTCGATAAGTTGGCACAGGCAAAACCACGTTGGCAGAACTGAAACGGGTGTTGTTCAGAAGCAGTCCGTCGTGCTGAGGATAAAGGCCCAATCTTGTTTTGTTGTCCATCCTCTGGTGAGTAAGACCACCAGAAAGCTCAATTCTGGTAACCCGAGCCAGTCCCGCCGGATTGTAGACCAGGGCGGTGGCATCGGTAGCCACCGCTATATGAGCACCTCCCATGCCCAGTGCCCTTGCACCTACCACAAAGAAATTACCTGCGGTGGCTTCATCCACCACATCTTCATCCTGGGAGTAGACACTCAAGGGGAACAAAAACATGAAAGGCAAAAGCAGGGAAATCGAAAAAAACAGTTTTCTTCTCATAAGACTTACCTCGATCTTGTAGCCGAATTTTTTCTTTTATACCTCTTCGTCGACAAATTTAAGTGAATCTGCCTAAATTCGTATTTATTCTGTTCTCCGTCTCTTGGCTTTTTTCTCCTTGGATTCTTCTTCTTTCTTTTGTTCCTGTTTTGTCTCTATTTTTGTAGGTTTAAGTTTACCTTCTTCTTTTACCTCAGTTGGCTGTGTCCCTTTTGTGGGAGGGAGGTTGATAAAAGGCACTGAGGGAGTTCCTCCCTCAGGACGAACATATGGTGGCATCAAGCCCCTTCTCCTTTCCGCCTTTTCTGCACTCTCAGGCTCATACTCTCCATCATCATAATAGTAATCATCATCCCACCAATACCGATCCCACCACCAAGGATAGGCATAATAGCGTCCCCAGCGGGGGCTGCTCCAGTAGTAGTCAGGATAGTAACCATAATAAAATCCGTAGGGGTAGCTGTGGTAGTCCCCGTGGCAGTCAGTGCAGTGCTCTCTGTAATAACGTCCGGAGTGCTCAAATGCTTCCTGTTCTTCTCCCTCGACCCGAGGATGAGTGAGAACGGTGTAACATCCGATTCCCATTATTCCTAAAATCACTAAGAGTATGCCTAAGAGAACAATTTTTTTCTTCATCTTTTGCCATCACCTCATTGAAAGTTCACAGCCTTCTTATTTGCAGTTCATCTTCTGTCAACCTCTTTTCAGTAATTATGACACGGATTTTTCGCAAAACTTGCGATCAAACATTATGTGCCCTCTGTGGTCCAATTACCACCTACTATACTATTTACGTTTTATCGGACAAAATAGAGCAACCTAAAAGGGGCGGCCAACTTTTTAGACTTTTGCAGTCATTGAATTGTTCGGTAACCGCAGACTTTGGCTCTTCTTGACCCTTGACCCTGCTTTATCAGAACGACTCAAAATAAACGATCCTAAATCCTCTTCCCCAGGTGCTCACATCCTTTCGATTGAGAAGCAAGTTTTTCAGGTTGAACTGCAGAAACAATCTTTCAGAGAAAATCCACTGGACTCCTATATTGAGATAACCATATCCCTGGCCAAAAAGCTCCTTGGCTTTATCATCATTTGAGCCCAGATCGTACTCTGCCACCAGACCCAGATTGTCGCCGATCATAAGGTCCGCTCCAAAAAAGAGTGAGATGTCTTTGTCCTCATCATCGTTTTCCAGGCTATAATTTATTCCTCCGTGAAATCCTACCGGAATCTCTCCCATTGCGTAACCTTTGCTCATCACCGCATAAAAACCTTTTGATTTATATGTGTATCTGTCTAAGCTATCGTCATAAGCTCCATCACCTTGAGAATCATAACCGATCACAAAAGCGGGAAGAGACCAGCTTTCGTTGATCAATCTGTATTTGGCGGCAAACTCTATTCTGGGATTCCAATCCGGCTCTCCCTCACCGATCACGTTCTCCCCCCCAAAGGACATGCCCACCATAAACCTTTTCATCAATCCAATGTCTAAGCCAAATATCACTCCTCCCTCAGGATATATTCTGATATCGAAATCAAAGCTTGCTCTCGGCAAAAGCCCGGCTGTGGGACAGTCAACCAGCCTCCTGGGCTGAAGTGTGCGAACCTTCGAAACTTTAGTCACCGTCTGGCTCTCCTGGGCAAATACTGACGTATTAAACATAAAGAAGAAAAGCAAAATTAATTTTTTTGTTCTGCTTGTCATCTTTCCCTCCTCTTTCTGATGACCTCACTGCTTTACCATTTTGATCAAATCTAACCAATTCCTCACGATTAGTCAATCAAAAAGAGAAGGAAGTTTAGCTTGAGATTTTTTTCATAACATAATCACGAACTTCTGCTGGCCAAAACCGCTAATGTTTTATTTCAAGTGACGCTCTAAACGTCCTACCAATAATACGAAAAGCAACAATCATGCCATCAAAACAAAGCCACCCACCCTTGCGGTAAGTGGCTATACTACAACAAAATATGCTGATGACTTAGAGCTTGAAATCAGGCGCCCGTTTTGCCTGGTGCACAAATATTGTTCGGTGCTCTAAATTTTTTGTGCAGATTACTGTTGATATTTATCGTAGAAGACAATCTCCCGAAGTTTTTTTCTGGGCTTTGGATCCGGAAGAAATTTAGGATAACCTAAAGGCATGATCTCCACCACTCTCATCTCCGTGGGGATATTCAAAATCCTTTTTATCTCATCCTCTTTGAAGGCTCCGATCCAGCAGGTTCCCAATCCCTCCTCCACCGCCTGAAGGGTCATATGATCCATGGAGATAGCCACATCTATGGTATATGCTGGCTGGCCCCCGGAGAGGACATAATCTACCATGGTGGCACATCCCACGATGACCACCGGCGCCTCGGCGATAAAATATTGATTATTTGATGCCACTGCGATCTTCCGGCGGAGCTCCTTGTCTTTGACAATCACATATCTCCATTCCTGGCGGTTTTTGGCAGAGGGAGCCAGTCTCCCTGCTTCGAGGACGCGCAAAAGTTTCTCCTCCTCGATAGGTCTATCTTCAAAACTTCGGATGCTTCTTCTAAGTTTTATTGCATCGAAAACGTTCATATCGTTTGTCTCCTTTATCTAGGGTTTTTGGGCCAGGATGAACTTTTATCCATAAATAAGCTTTTATTCCTTGTTCCAAAACATAAACCAAAAGGATCAGGCCAATAGTCTTTCTGAGAGTTAAAACAATGGTAGCCGCCCCGCTTTAGCGGGACGAAAATGCTACCTTGATCTTTAGCAAATTACGCAACCTAAAGGTTGCGGCTACCAACGCAAATTCTAATATTGAGACACGATCCTAGATGACAAATTACTCTTTGAGCTTTTCCCATCGATCAAACAGATCCAAAATCTCGTCTTTTATTTTCTTGGTCACCTTGTTTAAGTATAACTTTGCTCTTTTCTGATCGAACTGAGGAAAACCTTCGTTTTCCTTGTAAATCAGGATAGAGCCGGGAGAAGGAAGACAGTACATCCCGTTTTTTCGTAAGAACACCATATCCTTTTTATACCTGGCTTTCTTCACCAATTTGGAATTTATCGCCAGAATCGCCGCATTCTCATCCAGTCCGGCATGTCCCCCGGTTTGACCAAAGAACTTTATGGTCAGCTCCTCGCAAAGAATCCACCAATGAATCACCGCTACCTTTGCCTTCTTCTCGTAGTGAACTTTCATTGCGGCATTTTTCAATTCACTGATGTGTCCACCATGTCCGTTCATCACCAGGATACGACAGAAACCTTTGTCTGTCAGAGAAAGCATTATCTCCGTGAGGTAGCTTTCAAAAGTTGGTGAGCTCACGGTGAGAGAACCGGGATAAGAGTACAAGGACCCGGTTATTCCATAGTACACTGGCGGAGCTATGATAGCCTTCAAATCGTCTGCAATCTTTTCACAGATGAACAAGGGAATGGAGACATCCGTGCCCAGATTGGTTACGCCATGAGCTTCAATGGTGCCCACCGGAAGCAAAACTGTATTGATCTTCTGGGGGACCAACTCCCGAAACTCCATCCAGTTCATCTCTTCCAATTTAAGGGGCATTTTCAATCCTTGAGAGTGTCAGGTTTAAGATTCAAAGTCTAAAATCAGAGCCGTTCAATTCACTAATGCGGGTTCTAAAAAGTCTTTGTAGAGCGGGAATTGGAGTGTCCCGCCCAGACGGGCGTCCGTCTGGACGCTTTAGCGAGACCAGGAAAAACTACTTTATTTTTCAAGAACTTGAAAGTCAAGCTAAAGCTTGACACTCCAAAACAACAACTCAAAAATTTACTTTTTCAGAGCTCTCATTTATAATATTTCAACACATATATGGTTGTCTTTTCCGGCAAGCTCTCTTTGGTGAAGCTCACAGAACCTTTGTCCACCTTAACCACATTTTCCTTCCCTTTGAGAAACTCATCCACTCCCGCGATAGGAAAGTTTTCTCCCAAAAACGGAGTTTTGTAGTGCATGGGTATGACTACCTTTGGGTTTAAGCTGGCGACGACCTTGGAAGCGGTGGCAGCATCAATTGTGTAAAATCCACCCGTGGGTACAAAAAGAATATCTACCGCTCCGATCTCCTTTATCTGGGAATCGGAAAGATCGGTTCCCAGATCCCCCGCATGAGCAAGCCTGATTCCTCCCCATTCCCAGGTGAAAATCGTATTTTCCCCTCTTTCGCTTCCTCCCTTTTCGTCATGGACTGAGGCTACACCTTTAAACGTTATACCTTTTGCCTCCTTTTCTCCTGCTCCCTTAATCACCTCCGGATTTCCCTTAACCACAGAGATGCAGTTGTGATCAAAATGGTCATGCGATACCACACATATATCTGCGGTCTCATCAGGCAAGGGATAACCTACGCTTTTATCAAAGGGATCGGTCACTATCTTTAGGACATCATCCAGCGAAATCAAAAAACAACTATGCCCCAGCCACTTGATGGTCACCTCTCCTTTGTCTGTCATCTTTCACTCCTTTCTGTTTACAGGTTAACTCCCTTTCTTTCTGTTTTCCTTGCGTAACTCTCGTCGGAACTTCTATTAAACAAACAGCGTAGCCAAGGCTTCATGCCTTGGCACACTCTATAAGGCTGAGATACCTATGCCCGGAAAGAAGCATAGGTTTCCCTTACGGAAATTTTATCAAACAAGACCAGCTGAGAGGAATAATAGACCAGCCGATAAAAAGAGCTGAACACCACAAAAATTTGCTGAATCAAAAAAGTAAGAAAGATAAAGAAACCTGTTTGCGGCATTGTATTCATACCTTTAGTTAGTCCCAGATAGACGAAAATCGCTATAGTTAAAATCACACTCAAAAAGTAATATAAACTTAAAGTTCTAAAAAAGTTTGTCAACAGAAATTTAAAAGTTTTCCCTACCACTTTTAAAAAGCGTTCACCAAAATTTTTGATAAAGAATATTCTGAGGTAGTCACCAATCATATTCACCAGAAAAAACAACAATACACCTATTAAAAACTTAGCTATCATGCGCCAGGAGGTTATCTCCCACAAACTTCCTTTTCCCACCACTTGGTTGAAAACGATTAATAGAAACAGAAAAGCAAAGATGGCGATAAGATAAAGAACAATCATAAACAGCCATATCTTAAACATGCACCAGAAGTATTTCCCGCAGTAGCCGAAGAATATCTCCATCCTTGAATTTTGCCCTCTGTTTTTGACTCCATCGCGCAACATTCCCCAGAATCCTCCGGAAAGAAAAATAAATACCACCATTGCCACACCACAGACCAGGATGAACATAAGAAGATAAATGGATAAGGTTTTTCTCCAGTAATAAACGAAATCGATAAGAAGAGAAAGGTCAAACCAGGTGAGAAAATTTGAAGCTTTAACGTTTTTGGCAAAGCTCGCTGAGAACATGACATACAAAGGGGAAAGCAATGCTAAAGAGAAGATGAGTTTAAAAAGAAACATCATTCCCACTAAAAACTTTTCTGTCCAGACGTTTTTTACTCCCTCTACAAATGAACTTAAAATAAACATCATAATCCTTCTCTAACACGATTTGTCCGAAATCCCCAAATGGGGAATTTCGGACCTACTCCTTGCCATAAATTTTTAATCCTATAAATCCTCTCCTAAAACACTTGTAAGTCCGATATGTCCCGCCGAAGAAGTGAACCGTCTGGGACGTTGAAAAGTAGTTTTGGAGTGCAGAAGCTTGCTTCTGCGATTATAAAGCTTAAAAAGCCGACTTCGCACCCCGCCAAAGGCGGGGTGCACTCCGGTTTGCTTTTTCAACAAGCCGTCTGTTTCCCCCCGAAGGCAGGACTATCCAACAAATCCTTCTTGTCCGAAACCCCCGTTGGCGGGGGATCTCGGACCTACCTCTGAAAGGCTACCTTGTCAACTGTTTTTCCTCTGGCGTAGCCCCACCTTTGGCCGGGCACAGAGGCATGAAGCCTCTGCTACGCATTTTTATATTATCTGTAGGTCGGATATGTCCCGCCTTTGGCGGGACTATCCGACAAATTTATCTTGTCCGAAATCCCGCCAGAGGCGGGAATTTCGGACCTACGTTTTTACCATCAACTTTTTTAAAAACAGGTTATCCAGTGCATCAAAGTTTCCAGCCAGAAAAGACATTGAGTGGATAACTTCATCCTAACCGAATCAGAGGACCTGGCAGTCAGGCTGTTGTTATTAACGTTGATGTCCAAAGCGATCTTGTTTTCCGGGTCAATTATAGCCGATTTAATTTCCGAATCAGTTTCCATCTCAATTTTAAGCCATCTTTCTTTTCCATCCCAAATTTGTTCTATTCTTTCTCCATCTTCAAGCTCAATTACCACATCCACGGGTATGACCACCTCACCCAATCTCCTCACCACGACTTTGGTTTTGTATCGTCCCTTTTTATCTCCGCTTTCCAGAGGAACACTTTCTATGCTTGCTACCTCGTAGTCACAGACGCCGGTTCCAAAAAGTAACTGCTCTAACAGAAATGTTACATCTTCTCCCGTGACTTCACTTGCTACCCGCATGAAATCTGAGGTTTTCGGATGTTTGAATTTGTAGCGTCGAAAATACTCTTTTACCAGTTCATCCATCGTTTCCTCGCCAAGATAGTTTCTTAGAGTTTCCAGGATCAATGAGGCTTTGAAATAAGCCATGCCGTGATAGCTCAGATAATTCCGAAACTCCCAGGAATTTTTGACTACCGGGTCGCTCTGCATATCCAAAAGATAACCAAATCTGGCATGATCCAAATCACTTAACTTTATTCCCCACAGGTCTATAATATTGGCTCTCTTCCCAAATCTTTTTTCTAAGGCTCTCCTTTCTGAGTAGACGGCGAATCCCTCATCCAGCCAGGCTTCCTCGAACTCATTGGATGCTACCATGCCATACCACCACTGATGTGCCATCTCATGGAAAAGAACCAATGCATCCGCTCGTATCCTCTCTGGTGGTAACCTGGAGGGAGAGATGGTTATCAGCGTAGGATATTCCATAGCGCCTCCCCCCAAGCCGATTTTAGTGTCCACTATGGTGAAATGATCATAGTGATATTTTCCGAAGCAGGAACTGTAATACTTTAAGGCAAACTCAGCATAATCTAAAATCCTGTCCACGTCCTCTTTACGTTCAGGTTTATAGAAAAGGCTCACCTCTATCCCATCCACCATCCTTTTGCAGATTTGATAATCCGGGCTTGCCGCCCAGGCAAAATCGTGCACATCCTCTGCATGAAAAACCAGGGTCTTGGTGGAATCAGGATTCGTTCGCTCTTCCACTAAATAACCGGTCGAACCTATCACATATTCCAGGGGAACTGTAATGGAGACATCGTAGGTTCCAAAGTCTGCGAAGAATTCGCCTTGGAAGTGATACTGATGGGCATTCCAATTCCCATCCTCTTCCAGGACCGCCATTTTGGGAAACCACTGACCGATCATGAAATCCTCTCCGAAATATCCCATGCGAACAAAAATTTCGGGCAGTTTAACCATAAACTCAATTTCAAGTTCTATTCTTCCCTGCGGAGGCAAAGGATCGGGGAGGGGCAACTTCATGATCGTCTCATCGATGATCTTTTTATCTGTTAAATCCAGCCCCGAGCTTAAGCCTATTCTTTTTATCTTCATAAACCCACGATATTTTTCTTTCTTTTTAATTCTATCAGGAAAGACACTTTCCTTCATTAAGGTGGTGCTGTCGCTTTGGAAGGCATTGGGATAAAGATGAAGAAAAAGAGTATCCACACTTTTTCTTGAAGTATTTACAAACGTCAGAATTTCATCTCCCCATAATTTTTTTCCTTGGGTATCCAACTTTACGTCTATCCGGTAGTTAGCAATATGGGGAGCGTGTTTTCCGTCGAATGAGCAAACGTCAACCGATAAGAGGAAAAAGGAGAAAAGAAAAACAGTTACCAGCTTGAGAGAGGGGAAATGCATGCCATCATTTCAAAAGGAGTTGCGGAAAGTTCAAAAAACGAAATCTCTCGTCTACTATTGATATTAATTAGGTTTTTTCCAAGCAAAGAGGGAACTTCCAGCTCTCTTGAAGTATCTTTGCTTTTTTATTTCCTGCCCATCAAAGCGCGGATATGTTTTTCTACTGAGACAGAGAGAGATCTGAAATTGTATCCGCCTTCCAAGACAGACACCAGGCGACCCTCACTGCATTCAGACGCCAGTCTGGTGATTACCTCGGTCATCTTTTTGTATCCGGCTTCTGATAAATTTATTCCGGCTAAAGGGTCTTCTTCGTGGGCATCAAAGCCGGCGGAGATAAAGATAAACTCCGGGGAGAATTTTTTTGCCAATGGATAGAGTATGCTTTGGAAAGCCTCGATATATTCTAAGTCGCCACTTCCTGCAAACATGGGCATATTGAAGGTGAATCCCTCACCCTCTCCCTCTCCCATTTCATTTTCACTTCCTGAGCCCGGGTAGTAAGGGAACTGATGAACGCTGAAGTAAAATACCGAAGGGTCGTCTAAGAAGATATTCTGCGTGCCATTGCCATGATGCACATCCCAGTCCACTATCAAAACCTTTTTCAAACCGAACCTCTTTTGAACGTATCGTGCACCCACCGCCACATTATTGAAGATGCAAAACCCCATGGCTTTGTCTCTTTCCGCATGATGTCCCGGAGGCCTTATGGCACAAAACGCATTTTTGATTTTTTTGTTCATCACCGCATCCACCACCGCCATCACTCCGCCCACAGCTAAAAGAGCCACCTCATAGGATTTCGACCCGACATGCGTATCGGGATCCAACATTCCTCCACCATCTTGGCAAATCCTCTCCACCATCTTAATGTAGCGGGGATCGTGCACCGCCTCCAGCCATTCCACTGAGGCAGGATAAGGTTGAATGTTTTTCAGCCTCGGTAAAACTCCCTTTTTCTCCAGGTGGGTTATCAAAGAGGAAAGCCTCTCTGTGCTTTCGGGATGATTCTGTCCGGAGTCGTGTTTAAGATAATCTGGATGAAAAACAAAACCGGTGGGAAGTGCAGGATCAACTCTTTTGTGACTCTTTTCTCTGTTTTTCTTATCTTGCATTTTTGATCTGTTTCCTTATTCTATCAACTTAATTTTTGGACAAATTTATGAACCTTTTGCAAATCGGATATGCCAAAGGATCGTTTAACCAATTTACGGTTAGTCCGAAAGTCCCGCCGTTGGCGGGACATTTCGGATTTCCATTTTATGGTATAAAAGTGAGTTTCCTCAAATTTAAAACAGGATAAAAAGAGAAACTTTCTTTTTCGATTCAACTTCTATCTTTTACCCCTGATCATTCCCACGGCAAAATATTTGGGATCAAAGTATCTTGTGGCTACATCCTTCACCTGTTCTTTGGTCACCTGAGTTATCTTCTGCGGGTATTGCTCCACCTCCTCCATCCCCTTTCCCAGGAGCTCAGCTTTGGCGTATTGCTTTACTAAAGCGGAATTGGTCTCTAAATATATCTGATACATTCCGCTGATATAGTTTTTGGCGGTCTCAAGCTCCTCGTCTTTTACAAGATCGGTCTTAAACTTGTAAAATTCGGTTAAAAGCTCCTCTCTTGCCAATTCTTCATTTTGGGGTGAAGTGGCTATGTAGGCATAGAAAACCCCACCCTGCTCCCAGGAATCATTAACCCCATACACTATATAAGCCAAACCTCTCTTTTCCCTGAGCTGGTGAAAAAATCTTCCCCCTGTTCCGGAAGCGATTGCTTGCAAAACCTTGAGAGCATATAAATCCTCTTCCCGGTAAGGACAGGTTACAAACCCCAGAACTTGCGCCGTCTGTGCCTTCAGACGACTCTCTACCAGCATATTCTCTTCGAATTTGAGATCGATCTTTGAGACTTTTGGTTCTTTGATCTCCTCTCTTTTGAAATCGTTAAATAGTTTCTCCAATTTTTGCTTTAAGTCGGAGGAGTCAAAATCACCCACTGCCACGATGGTCATATTGCTTGCGGAAAAATGCTTGCTGTGCCATTGGCTCACCAATGCTTGATTCAGATTTCCAACCGCCTCTGCTTCGCCCAAACTATTCAAACCGTAAGGATGATCAGGAAAAATCGCCTGATAGAAAAGCCGGATGGGATAATTTCTCATACTATCTTTGTTCTTTTTGATCTTTGCCAGAAGAATCCTTTTCTCCTTCTTTAGCTCCTCTGAATCAAAAACAGGATTTTTTATCACATCTGCCATTATGTCCAGACCCGCTTCTAAGTTCACCGACAAAAGCTTAACCAGATATCCAAAGTAATCTGCTTCAACCTCCGTTTCAATGGACGCTCCCAACATTTCCAATAAATTAAATATCTCAACCCCACTTCTATTTTTAGTTCCCTTTAAACTTCCTCTCAGAGTAAGCCGGGTTATTCCGCAATTTTCTAAAGATTCATAAGCTCTTCCCCCTTTGAAATGAATCCCCAGGGAGACCATGGGCAAAGAGTGATTTTCCCTGGTGATCAAAGTGGCTCCACAGGAAAGAGTATCTTTTTGGGCGCTTGGTTCAACAAACTTAGGGAAAGATTTGCTCTCTTGGGATTTTGCCAACTCCAGTTCAATTTTCTCTACCTGTTCCAACTTTTCCTTCAATCCTTCTACGATTGCCTCTTTTATCCGTCCGGCATTCATCTTTTCATCGAACTGGCTCTCCGGTTTGTATTCCAGTATGCTAACATTTTCTAAAATCAGATATTTTGAAGCCACCTTTTTGATATCCTCCTCGGTAACCTTCTCCACACCCTTCAAATACTGCTCACCCAATCGATAATCTCCATACGACTCAAAGGATGCTAACTTTTCAGACAGACCTCTGACGGTCTCTATGGAGGAAAGATAGGAGAATTTGATGGCGTTTTTGGCTTTGGCAAGCTCATAATCATATATCTTCTGTGTCTTGACTCTTTCAATTTCCCGGAAAATCTCTGCCTCCGTTTCCAAAAGGTTTTTAGCCTCCGGCTCCGCCTCGACCAGAAATACCCCAAAATCTCTCAAAGCAAAAGCCTCAGATTTTATGGAGCTGACCAGTCTTTTTTTCTCGATTAAGCCCTGGCTCAAGCGGGAGCTTCGACCATGCCCCAGAATATGAGCCAAAACCTCCAAAGCAAAAAAGTCCTCCTCCAGTTGTCCGGGGATATGAAATCCCATCTTAAGATAAGTCTGGGTGATATCCCCTTTCATCTGAGTGTATTTCAATTCTTTCTGGAGAGGCTCCTGCGGAACCAAAGGCTTTTTGGTCTTCTCCATTTCGACGTTGCCATAATATCTTTTCACCTCTTCTAACACTTCCTTTGTGTCCACATCTCCCACTATAGCCAGAACGATATTATCCGGTCGGTAGAAGCTTCTGAAGTAATCCTCAAATTGGTCTCTGCTCCAACTTTCCACCTGCTGGGGCGTTCCCATTCTCCATCGGCGAATAGGATGATGATCGAAGGCAAGCTCCATTAGCCTCTCCCAGGCTAAGGCGTCCGGACTATCCAGCTTTCTTTTGATCTCCTCTATTACCACCTTTTTTTCTCTTTCCAACTCCGCCGAATCGATGGCTGAATTCCACAAAGCATCCGACTGAAGCTCCAGCCCCTGTTGAACAAATCGGCTGGGGAGCACGGTGTAATAATGCGTATATTCGTAAATGGTTCCCGCATTCAGATATCCGCCCAGCTTTTTGGTCTCCTCCCTTACCCGTCCCACTGTTCTTTTTTTGGTCCCCTTGAAGAACATGTGCTCCAGAAGGTGGGAGATGCCGGTCAAACTGTCCGGCTCATTGAAATATCCGGTGTTCACCCAGGTATTGATGGCAACCACCGGGGCAGAATGGCGTTCCTCAATCAATACGATCATTCCGTTATCTAATAAAGCTCGGGTTACGTCAGAGCTGTTCATTTTACTGCATCCTGATGAAAGCCAGTTCATCAAAAATAACAGGATAGATAACTTGGCTAATTTTAAACTCATCTCAACTTTTGCTCCAACTGCTTCTCAGTCTGCTTAATTAAGCAATTTTTATAAGAGCTGTCAAGCAATTTGGGAGAGCCCTTTTTAAAAAATGGAGAAATGCAGACGGGCATGGATACCCCACGCAGGGAAAAGACAACTTATGTCCCCAAGACACGGCTTCTATCCCAACAGAAATAGTTTGTCAAAAGTCAACTGAGATTAAACGGATGATGCGGATTATGTAGCGGAAGGTCAGTCGTCCTTTGACTCAAATGAGCTTTAGCCTCTCCCCATGGAGATCCAAAGGTTTCCGTTACACTTGATTCTTAAACCGTAGTCGGAAATTCCTATATGTGGGTTGTGAAGCCATCTAACACCGGCGAAAAAAATGTAGCACTGGAGCTTGCCCTGAACCATACGGTTCAGGGCTTGTCTCCGACGAGAAAACTTCTAATGCAAAAACAGTAAAAAAACAAGCCCCGTCAAGGGGCTTGTTTTTCGGCCGTTTTGGTTAATCTCAAAACGAAAAGTTTCTTATCCTTCTAAGATCCTCTTATATTCCTTCTTGTTAGTTAAAATCTGATAGGCTTTCTGAATATAGGGATCGGTCTTTAATAAAACCTGCTGATAGAATGCCTTTTGACCATAAAGATTATGTAATATGTCTCTCTTCAAAGACTTTTTGACGTAGTCTATGCTTTCCTCGAAATCGTCTTCCTTCTCTTTTTCGATCAGTTGTTCCAACTCTGCTAAGGTCTCGGAAAACGTATCGGATTTTTCATGCTCCTCGATTTTACTCTTCAATGGCTCCAAGTCAAGCTCGAGGGAGGATTTATAGGTGAAGTTTTTCTCTTTCAGAAATTCTTTGAACTCTTCCAGCATCTGCTCATCTATCTCGAAATCTTGAGGGATATCAGGATGTTTAGCTACATATGAAACGGCGAAGTTGAAAAACATCGACTGTCTTTCCAAGTTATATTCGATGGGCTTAAACTTGGGAACTGTTATCTCGATATCCGGAACTATTCCGCCCCCTCCATACACCTCTCTTCCACCCTTGGTGTAAAAAACTTCCTTCTCTACCTTCACCAGGCTATCCGGTTTTTCTTCTTCATCCTCACCTTCCTCTGCCACCCTGTGTCTTTTGGCTCTTTCCGGCTTTTGGATACATCTTCCACTGGGGATATAATATTTGGCAACGGTTAGTTTCAGATAAGTATCATTAGGCATACCAAATATCTGTTGAACCAGTCCTTTGCCAAAGGTGGTGTTTCCGATGATCACCCCTCGGTCCCAATCCTGGATTGCTCCCGAGACTATCTCCGAGGCCGAGGCGGTTCCTTCGTTCACCAAGATGGCCAAAGGACCGTCAGGAAAGATGGAAACCTCTCTGGCATTAAACTCCTTTTTGAACTCGGTTCGACCCTGAGTATATACAACCAGCTTGTCTTGATCTAAAAAGAGATCAGCGGTTTCCACAGCTTGATCCAGAAGCCCACCACCGTTGCTTCTCAGGTCAAAAATCATCCCCTTAATACCTTTGCTCTTCAAGTCCTCTATGGCTTCTCTTAACTCCTTTCCCGAGTCTTTGGAGAATTTGGACAATCTTACATATCCGATTCCTCCATCCATTACCCCATAGTATGGAACACTCTTAAGCTCGATTATCGCCCGTTCAACCTCGTATTCCAAAAGTTCTGCCACCCCTTCTCTTTTTATGGTCAAAACCACGGTGGTTCCCCGTTTACCCCTCATCAACTTGGAAGCATCCTCCACGCTCATTTCCCCCGTGGATTTGCCGTCGATTTTGACTATCTGGTCACCTGCCCGAAGGCCCATACGATATGCCGGCGTTCCCTCTATGGGAGATATGATGGTGACAACGTTGCTTCTCTTGGAGATAGTCATTCCCAACCCCTCATATTTCCCCTCGGTCATCTCCATCAATCTGTCATGAGCTTTGACATCCTGCAAGGTGGAAAAAGGATCGAGAGTTTCTATCATTCCCCTTATTCCAGCATAGATCATATCTTTAACGTTGACCGAATCCACATATTTCTTATTTATGTCGAAAGCTACTTTATCGAAAAGCTTTATATAACTATAGATAGTCCCCCTCTCAGCCTCTCCCATCACCCTGGGTTCCTCTGTGGCCTCTCCCAGGCCCACCACCCAGATTATCCCCACCGAAATCAATGCCAGCGCCAGGGCAACTACTCCAAATTTCCTTTGTTCTCTCATTTTCAACCTCCGAATTTTATTTTCCTCACTAAAGTTAATTTAACACAAATTCTCATTTTGTCAACGTCAAAACTATATTCTTAAATGTTCGTTTCTAACAGCTTCAAAGGTGACAGACGTTTTCCACTTCCTGTTTAAGCAAATAACAGACCGTCATATTGATTCTTATTCTCAACGGCAAGACCCCGGATGAAGAATTAACCCGTTGTTGTGTAAGTGATTATTCAATAAACGGAAGAGGTCCACCTTCAATAAAAGGAGAAGCTTGAAAGCTGACAGGCAATTAGCCGTGCCGGTATGCAAGAAGTTTCATAGTTTTTGCAAGATCTGTACAGGCGAAACTTTGTTTTTGATTTTGTGGTTCTTCTTTGAAATTTGGTTTTGCTTTCGAGAAGACATCACCTCCTTGACCGACCGCTCCCCATAAGTAGTCCCCTCTTCCCTGTCAATCCTTTGACTTTGAATGCTTCGATAGCACCTATATTTTATACAATCATCCAGACAGGAATGTTTCAGATGCAACTATAGCAAACGAATTAAATAAATTGACATAATCCCAGACGGGTCTCCGTCACCCTCCCCCTCGCCCTCTCCCATTGTACAGACCGGGGACATAGGTAACACATGTTCGGAGACATAGGTTACACTTTGAGGTATATTACCCAACTTGGAAAGGAGGGTATTATGCCTTGGAAAGAGGTAAGCGTTATGTCTCTTAAAAAAG
>Ga0209979_1000105_pt1 | contig 140427 bp, 138 predicted proteins | sample AnhtaG_FD_183114 | JGI IMG/M metagenome (GOLD analysis project Ga0209979, IMG submission 183114) | Deep subsurface microbial communities from Anholt, Denmark to uncover new lineages of life (NeLLi) - Anholt_01485 metaG (SPAdes) (version 2) | ecosystem: Environmental > Aquatic > Marine >...
GTCATAGACGTAAGTTCCAGTATAAGAAGAAAATCCATCCTAACAACCGCCCCCCCCTCGGTCAAGGAAAATTTTTCAAAATCCCTCAACTATGGCTTACCAGCATAGGTTATGCCAGTTACGCAGGCTTTTCTCGACGAGACTACTCGCCATCAGAGTGAATTTGTGACCATTTGTGACTATCTTCTCGCTTGGCCTCAGGCGCTCCAACGCCTTTCGCTCCTCTTCTTCTGTCGAATGGACGTAAAGTTGCGTCGTGACCAGGGACGCATGCTGCATAAGCCGCCGGGTCACTTCTATGGAATTTCCCGTAGCAAGGCACCTTGAGCCGAAGGAATGCCGCAGGTCGTGCAGCCTGATCGTCTTGGAGAGTCCGGCTCGCTTCAGGGCCTTCTTGAAGTTGACGTGCAGGGTTGACTCGTCTATGTACCCGAAGCATCGGTCACTGTCACGCGAAAGCGATCTCAGGACTTGAATAGCCGTCGGCCCCAGCGGCAGCCTGTGATCTTTCTTGTCCTTGTTGACCTCTGCCGGAAGGCAGACCTCTCTCTTGTGGAAGTCAACCCATTCCCAACGTAGGGCGAGAACCTGCCCTCGACGGAAGCCGGTGTACAAGCAGAAAAGCAGAAACGGTGCGAGCCAGGGCGGAGCGGCCTCAAGGAGCCGCGCTTCTTCGTCAGCACTGAGGATATGCCACCTTTTTCGGTACTCACGGAAGAACGCTTTTGAGAGGACCGGGTTCTCGTTGTGTTGCTTCCACTCCATTGCGGTGTTGAAAAGATGGCGAAGGACGGAAAGCTCCCGGTCAACCGTCGGCTTACTCATACCCGCCTGGAGCCTCGACGCCTTGTACGCTTCAACGTCGCGGGGCGTGATCTGTGACAAAGGGCGATTCCCGAAGAAGAGGCACAGATGCTTCAGGATAACTTGGTCGCGTTCCCAGCTTCGTTTCCGCGCTTTCTGCCAAGCGAAATACTCCTCTGCGAAGTCCTGGAAGCCAGGAGAGGACTCCGGGGCGGCGATGTTCAAGAGTCCCCTTCTGGCATCTGTCCTGGCGGCTTCCAACGCCTTCTGTGCTTCCGTCTTGGTCTTGAAGCCGCCGAGGCGCTTCCGCACACCATCAGCATAAAAATCTATGCTGTAGGTCGTGCCTCGTTTACCTTTTCTCACGTAGACGCCCATGACTCACTCCCCTTTCTCCGCCGGGGCGGACTCGGCTTTTTTTAAGCTCTTCTGCAACTCCTCCAACTCGTACTTCACCACGGCGACTGCGTCCACCATCTTCACATAGAGATCGTTGCAGACACGGTGGAAGATTCTCTGCACGGCCTCGCCCTCGGAAGGCCCAATGTCTAAGCAGCCATAGTCCGCAACGATCTGCACGCTGTCGTCGAGTACCTGTAAGGCGAAGGCGCGCCTCTCCTCTTGTGAAATGTTGCTGTAGAAACTGGGATCGAAGAGCTTTCCCACGTCCATGTTGCACCTCCCTGGGGCTTGTCGCCCCATAAAGAAAGCCGCAGCGGGAGAAAACCAAGACATGCTCGGTTCGGCAAGTGTCGCCACTCACCACCACTGCGGCAATTCCTTGTTGCGCATGAAAATACATGCCTGGTTTTCTCGTTGGACAGCATAGTATCTCCAGAGCACATGTCAAGAAAAACTTTCATTCTCACGATCTTGACCCGTAGTCTTCGTGGCGTCCACCTTTCTTGATGACCTTCCAGTATCCATCGGCATCGCTGCACCCTCATTGCTCAGTTTCCTTTGCAGCCGCAAAGGGGCCTTTTTCGCTTCACCGCGACTCTTCCTGTTCGGGGTTGTAGGAGATTCCCCTTCGGGGAGAGGGGCCTGGTAGATATATAGATGTCGTGCATTTCTGCATGCGAGAGAAACCTGCGAAATCCGCTCCATCGCTTGCATTTTTGCCAGCGACGGGAAAACCCTTCACTTGCATTTTTGCAGGTCGCTCGCTTGCATTTTTGCACGTTAGGAATTTCTCATTTCGCATAGTAAATCTCCGGCCACCATTTCGCTCCTTTGTGCCCGAGGCGGTACACGGATGTCTTGTGTCCAATGAGGCCGCCAGGTTGATCGAGTTCAAGCCACTTCTCTCGTTTCAGTTCCTTTATGCAGCGGGAGAACGTGCGGGGATTGCATGGAGCGTCGCTGTACGCGACTTTGAGACGTGAGCCGTTGAAGGATGCCACGAATTCGATCATTACGAGCCGGGCCATAGGTGTCAGGTCGCGCCATTCATCGCTCTTGAGTAATGCCCGTTCTACAGCCGCGAACGGCCCGCGATTTCCTTTCTTTTTCCTTGCCATAACGCCTCCGCGATCTATGTCTCGCCGCCAAGGCCCCCGTCGAAGCAAGAACCCAGCGGCGGAGACGCCATACTTACCCCGCAAGAGCGGGCGTTTTTGCTGTGGTTTCAGGGCCTATTTCGGATTCTGTATCCGCTCCCACCGTAACTACCGTAGTAGGAGTAGGTTCTGACTCGATTTGGGGTGTGTACAATTCGCGGCCTGAGTCCCCACCTACTTCCGCGTGGGCTTGCGTGCGTTCTGGAGGCTCAATCGCCCCGTGAGAACGTGTTTTCCGCAAGGATTTGAGTACTTCCGGGTTGCCCCGGCCGGAGACGCCTTTGCGGCGCGGGTTTCGACCGAAGCGATACTCCCAAAGAAAACACACGCCTTCCTCTGTACACTTGGCGATCTCGGATAGCTCCTCGCCCACACACTCTCTGCACTTCTGCCGGATCGCCTTCAATGGGGACGGACGCCCGCCGATTTCTTCCGGGTCCGGCATGCGTCCAAGACGATAAGACCATAACGCACAACTCGTTGACGGACAGTCTCTGACCATGTAGAAATTGTCGCCGCAACACTTCAGACATTCTTTGCGGATCGCCCGTAGCGGCGTCAATCGCCTCTTCTGTTTAGCCGCTGCTTCCATCAAAAACTCCTTCCTTCGCTCCTTCGTTTCCTCACGAGTCAAAGATTCCCCCTTTGACGACCCGGATCGCAGGCTCACCACGTGCCACAGTCGGGAAACGCTCCCCCTTCGGATAGACCTTGTTTCGCTCCATGTGGGCGTCCAGGTCGTGAACGTCAAAGAGCACCCGACGGCCCAGCTTCACAAAAGGAATCTCCCGACGGTGGACCTTGTTGTAGAGCGTGCCGACGGCGCTCCGGATATACTCCGCCGCTTCCTTTATGTCGAGGTAACGGTTCTGAGGCGAGAAAAGGCGACCGGCGACACTCCTGCTTTGTCCCGTCTCTCGTGAATCTCTTTTCGCCTCAGATCGTTGCATGGTCAAGCTCTATATGGTCAACATTGGTCACGAGAAAAATCGCTTCGCGGTTGTAATTCTCTGCTATCACGTGCGCCGGACTCGACTCCAGTGGCACTATGAATGCCATCTGGTCACCTTCTACCGCTCATTTTCCGCTTTCAAGAGCATTGCTCGCCGCCCTGAGCGCCTCCTCCACAGCCGGAATGACCTTCCGCCAGACTTCCGGCCTGAGCGTCAGACCTTTCTGCGTCGGCTTGGCGTTGTCGTCTCTTGGCAGGCCGGTCCATACCCGGACAGCTACTAGGTCAACGCCCTTGTATTCCGTCGCCTCAATCCGGAGCGTTTCATATGCGTTCTTCTGAATTTCGGTCATTGTTGTCACCTCCAAGCACTCTCATGCCTCCCACGGCTGCCGCACGCAGTCAGCTCGCACCTTAGCTAACCGCTTCTCCGCTGCCCGTATCGCCCTGGGGTTCGCGTTTATGTTTTTGAGGTGCGCTATATGCGCCTCAAGCTCTTGAATTGCCTTTTGAGGGTTCCTGTCCCCTTTGCCTTTGAAGTCTTCTCGCAAGGGCTCCAATATCTCCCGAATTCTGCGCCCGTGCGGTTTGGTGGCTATCTCGGAGTGAATAAGATCAGTGGGGGCCTGCGCGCCGGAATCCCGCAAGAATGTAAATGTCCCCTCAATCCACTCACGAGCCACCTTGTCACCATCAACCTTGTGTAGCCTGCGATATTCTTTTACCAGCGAAGCAACAGCATCCGCGCGCGCGCTTTTAGGTTCTATGGTTCTAATAGGTTCTATAGAACCGCCTGACCGTTCGTCTCCCCGTTCGTCTCCCCGTTCTCCCGCATTTTGAGGCGGATTTGAGCGACCGTTCGTCTCACACTCTGCCTCACCGTTCTCCCCTTTTGCCTCACGGTTCTCTGCAATTTCGTGCTCATTTGAGCGACCGTTCGTCTCTGGGAGTGGCGACGGCAAGCCGTAAACGATGATCTTGTACGGGCCTTTCTGGTTTGGTTTGCGGTCCTTACGGATAAGGCCCCATTTCTCAAGGTGCTGGAGGCTCAACTGTGCCCGCCTTTCAGTCATGCAAACCTGCCCGCGTCGGAATATCGGCCCTATCGCCTTTACGATCTCAGGGGCACACGTCCAGGTAGCCAGGTAGCCCTTGTCATTCCCCTGCCAGCGTGCCTCTGCTTGCAGGTAGCAGTGAACAACAAGGTCAATAGGCCAGAGAACGCGCTTCTTGAATACCAGGTCGTATTCCCATAGCGCCGTCTTGCGGAAACGTGGGGCCTTGTTTTCTTCCGGTAGGTGTTTTTCTGTCGTCTGGTTCATCGCTCCGTCTGCTATCTCGCTCGCCCGACCCAGGGCAACCGAAGTCACCCCAGTCCGGACGGAGACGCCATGTTTATCCCGCGCGAGCGGGCGTTTTTTCTTGGCTTTCCGGCGATGTTTCGGATTCCATATCCGCTTCCACCATAACTGCCGCATTCGGCGTGGGTTCTGACTCTATTGGTGGTGTGAAGGGTTCTTGGCCGGAGTCCTGACCTACTTTGACGGGGGCTTCCGTGCGTTCTGGAGGGCTAACTCCGCTGTGAGAACGTCTTTTTCGCCAAGATTTGAGCACTTCCGGGTCGCCCCGGCCAGAGGCTCCTTTTCGCCGGGGGTTTTTCCCATATCGGTACTCCCAAAGGGAGCAGAGGTCTTGCTCCGTGCATCGCGCTATTTCCGCGACTTCAAAGCCGACACATTCCTTGCATTTCGCTCTGATCGCTCGCAATGGCGAGGGACGCCCGCCAATTTCTTCGGGTTCGGGGTTGCGTCCAAAACGATAAGGCCATAACGCACAGTTTGTTGACGGGCAGTTGCGCACCATGTCGAAACTATCTCCAGAACACACGAGGCATTCCCTGCGGATTGCCTTCAGTGGCGTCAGCCGGGTTTTCGCATTCCCTGAATCCATCATTCTCCTTTTCCTGTTGCCCTAAACTGCCAGGGGTGCTAAGCTGAAAATGGCGTGCGCGCAAAGTGATCGTGCGTTCGCCGTTCGGGAGGTAGCTGCGATGCCTTTGCCGAGGATTCAGCTATCTCCTTATTTTTCGAGCAAAGAAAAAGCCCTGTTCCTCAGCGCCTGTGCGCGAGATCAGGGCTTTCAACTCCCAGGCTGTCGCCACCTGGAATCTCTGTCTTCGCTTCGGTTTGTTCCTTTCGGGATTCTGTGGTCTGTCGGTCGGTAACTGAATCGGTTTGGTTATCAGCTATAAGAGACGACAGTCGTCCTGCATTTTCATAGTCCATTAAAGTCTCATCCCATACCCAGTCTACGGCTGGGCCGAGATTCTCAACAGCTTCCTTCGACGGTCGCCTTATTATTCTCTACCGGCGACTCCGTGAGGTGACTGTTGCCTTCAGGTTAGAGGGGACCTCTGACAGGCACCGCCCACCGGAGGCGACACCCTCTCACATTAAGCATCCCCAAGCATGGTCGCAATGGCCATGTAGAGGTGCTATTAAATTGTCTTATCTACAAATACCTGTACACCGTCTCTGTTTTGGCTCTTTTGCCATATACCTTACTTGATTGACGATGATAGGTTTTGCAATCAAGGTAATAGTCGCTGCTCTGTATCCGGGGAAGTCTGCCCAACTCCCGTGGATTCGGCCTTACCCTCTGCCTTATGTCGCTCGCGCAGATCGAATGTAGCTGGCTTCACCTTGGCAAACTTGTCACTTCGAGTAAGCGTTGTAGTGAGCGACATGTACAGTTTTTTCGGGTCCTCAGTGCGGGGATACCCTCCTTCTCGAAGCCGCTTCCCGATTTCGTCGACGTGCATCGCGCGTCCCTCTTCCCGAAGCACGCTCTCGGCTGCTTCGGCTGCGGTGGACTTAGCAAATCGGGTTTTCTGTCTGTCCTGAGTGGGGAAGAACCTTTCTCTCACGTCAAGCAAGAACTTGAGTTCCTTCTTGAGCGTCTTTATCTGCCCGGCGTATTTTTGGATAAGTTGCGCCTTCTCCTCGATTTGCCGCTCGGTTCGGCTAATTTCAGAATTCAGGTCTTCAGGTCTTATGTAGCGTCTTTGCTCGTCAGACATGTTATTTTCCCCCATTGGAGATAGACTTTCTATTTTTAACAATTGGATTATAGCATAACGAAATAGCATTTGTCAAGCGCGATCGCCAAAGACACGAAATAACCCCACAAGCATTGCCATCAACATAAAGGCATGCAGCGACTTGCGTGAACTGAAATAAGGCTGACTTCGCGTTAGAGACTCCAATTAGCGATTTTAGCTTAGGTTATTACAGCGCGGCATAGTGGGGGGCGAATACAAAGAGAAACCACAAACTGGCAGTAGCGCTTTCATTAGATACTTGCACATTGACTTTTAGTGCTTCAGGTGCGGATTAGGATGGCAGATGTCCTTGAAGTTGTTCACGTGTGAGAAAGGGAATCTCAGGGGAGGCAATCCGAGCTTAGATGCTTTCAGGCAGTGAACTGAAAAGAACAACAATTGCACAGCATAGGCGGAAGAGCGCTGCCAGGATGGGTGGATTGTGGCATTCAAGGGGGAAAGGAGCCAATCCTGCGCCTTTGAGGCAATTCGTGCCTCAGAATTCACGACTGCCACGGGGGCTTTCTCGGTTCTCTTGTGTCATAGCCCGCGACGCACAGAAATCCTGGCCGGCCCGTCCGCAAACTCCTTTCTTGGAGCATGGTCGCGTAACACGCGGGAAGCGGACGGCCCCGCTTGCTGAGTGCATCTTAAATGCCACGAGTGATCAGCCAAAGTTTGACTTAACAAGCTTTCAGGATCATGGCTCGCCGCATTCCTTTCGGATGGAAGGTTGTCTCCAGAGCATCATCCATTTTTGAATCTCTGGGACCGACTGCGGGGCGACCCCTATGGGGGGATTCGACCTCTCCATATATATATGACTTGCCGCGCGGATATACGCCAGAAATCTTCAGGTATTTTTCTACGGTCCCGGTAGTGCTTAACAAGGGCTGCGGTTGAGAAGCGGAAGCAGGAGCACAGAATCGGACTGAAGCTCTGGGGCTGATGGGCTTGGGGACACCCCGTCGGGGACAGCGGGGGTTGCGATATTGTTATCCCTTGCCTCTCCTGTGCACGCAAAAAATTTTGAAAGTATTTTTCTGGGGGCTTCTTCCCACAATTCCACAACGCGAAGCCGTGGGATATTTGTTTCTGTAGCGCCGTTTGCCTTTCGTATCCACTGCGTCTAACGGGCCACCGAGGTAACGCTGTTTGCGTAACAACTGGCGTGGCTGCACCTCACTAAGACAGGGCAGATTAGGTCCGGCGTGTCCCTGTTTCCGACGTTGTTGCGCCGAACAGTGGCGTTTCTGCCGTTTCAGGAAGAGTACAAAGGTTGAATTCACAATCTGGCGTCCCCCAGCGCGTCGGCGGCGAATTCGTCCCCTGCGCCGTCGTGCTCTACGTTCTATTTGCTTATTCGTGTTCTATCCGCCATGCCTCGCCCTGTCAGGCCATCGCACTTGCTGCCGAAGCCTCATTCCAGGCAGATCCTGTTCACGGCGTTGGCCAACTCCGTATTGACGCTGTGAAGATACCGCGATGTCGTCGCGATGTTCTTGTGGTTCATCAAAGCTTGGATCGTCCTCAGGTTCTCACCGTTCGCCAGCAGGGCCGTCGCAAAGGTATGGCGAAGCATGTGTGGGCCGCTCCTATCCTTGCTGATCCTTGCCTTCCGACAGTAGCCTTTGATCATCTTCCACACCGCGCTACTGGACATTCTGGTGTTGTGCGTTGAAATGAAAAGAGCGCGGGTGCGGGTTCTTCTTCGCCGGATACGCATATACTTCCTCAAGGAGCTGATCAGCTTGTCACTCAAAGGGAGTGTTTGCTGCTCTCCCCCCTTGCGATGGAACTTCACATTCTTCTTTGTCAGAGACAGGTCGCCCACATTCACATTCGTCAGCTCACTTACCCGAGCTCCTGTCGAAAGAATCATCGAGACGATGAAGTAGTCCCGTGTCTGAAAGAAATCAGACTCTCGTTTCTCGATCACTTTCAGGAGCTTCCTGTACTCCTCTGTCGTTAAGAACGACGGCTCACTTGCTCGTCCCCGCGTCACTGATACCAGAGATGCCGGGTCGCTTCTGACCAAACCTTCCCTATAAGCGAACTTGAAAAAGGACTTGATCGTGGAAAGCCTTCGTCCGCGAGATGAGGGTGAGTTCCTTCGTTTGAAGCCTCTTTCTGCCAGGAAGGTCAGGAACTCACGAATCACCGATTCCGTGACGTCGCCTGGCAGAATTCCTTTTCCGTGACGGTTCTCAAGGAACTCGATGAACTTTGTCATGTCGTCGGCGTACGCCCTCAGGGTTGCCTTCGTGGCGTTCCGCTCCTTTTCAAGATAGGCAAGAAATCGTTTCAATACCTTTCTCATTTTTAGTCCTCCTTTGCACGCGGCACGACGACGCGCAGGGGGAGGGCATTCTACAGGAGCGGCCGAGGTATTGGCGGTACATTCTTGTGAGGGAGTGCTGAGGCCACTGATAGACTCCCCGCCCGCGGGGCCGACCGCTCGGAAAGGCAAAAAGAGGACGGACAGCGGGACGAAGCTGTTCATCCGGTGCGCCCGACGAGACAGATTCCCTGTCTTAGAGCAGGAATACGAGGTGTTCTGACTCGCAGCACGGACAAGATGGGGTACGTTTCTGTTTCACTCCGATCCTCAGCTTTCTCGGAGATTTTGAACCGTACGCACGTATAGTGGCCTTTTTGATGATTGTGGAACTGTCCGAAGATTATATTCCGTCTTTCTCGAGGCCCGAAGCCGAAGAGCTGGGCCTCGCTGCGCGAGAAATAGAGCCGCTCGCATTGACGTGGTCAGTTGTCCCTGGGCTGCACACCCGTCGAACACATAGGACCTGACGCTGGGCACATCAGTCAGTGAGCATGAGAACACGGTAGAAGCGGCGTTCGAGAGTCGCACTCCCGAGGTCCAGCCACGAGTGCTGTCCGTCCCCTGTGGACTCGATGACTTCCTGTGCCGACCAATTCAGAAGGTCGTCAGATGCCTCAATCTGATAACGGCGGCCCCCCAGACCTTGCCACGAGAGCGAAAAATCTCCACTCTGGATGTCAGTTGATAGTTCTAACATTGGCATTCCTTGCCCTATGCCGAACTGGAATGTGTTGTACCAAAGATCCCAGAACAGATAATTGCCGCCGATCCCTTCAGGCCCTCCAATCCAATTAGTATAAATGTACAAGACAGCCGTCGCGCGGTTTCCGGGGGTGACTGTCCCATCCATCACGGCGTGTGGCTCACCAACGCTCCACGGAACACTTTTAGTATCGACATAGCTTTGCAGATTCTCGTAACAGCGTCTGAACTGCCATGTGCCCCAATAGACTTGATCCCCGAAATTGTGGCTGTCGTAAATGCCGCTGGGGTCCCAACCCATGGCCAGATTCAGCCGTTCCTGGCTTGCTGTGGACGACAATATGAGGCCCTGTTCCTTTTGCAGTGCGACGAGAACCACTTGGGGGTTTACTCGATGTTCCTGACAGGCGTCGTAGATATGCTGAGCGGCGCTCCTGCCGTCGAAGCTGTAACCCGCTAGGACGCTGCCGTGCAAGTGCAGAAAGTCTTGGATCTCCTCCAGGGTCATCGAGGCAAAGTTGGTCAGCTGCTCGTCGGAGATAATGTTGTTCTTGTCAAAGCTTATCGCTTCTGCCACAGGCCCCCATAATTGCTCGCTCGGAGCATGTGTATACGGATCGGATCCTGCGCCTCCCCAACCGTAAGGGTCCACAGGCACACCGTTGAACCTAACCTCAAAATGCAGATGGGGAGCACCTGGCGCGCCAGCATCGCCCGAGACACCTATGACCTGGCCTCTCGTCATGGTCGCACCATCCGACGCGACTCTTTGAGATAGATGCAGATAATGGGTGGTGTAGCCGTTACCGTGGTCAATATAAATAGTATTGTGCTCGCTCCCTGACACACAATGAACGAGGCCGTCCGCTGCAGCAAGAACATCTATTTGTCCATCTGGGCTTTGATCGATTGTTCGATAATCGTAGCCCGGATGGCCATCGTAATAGAGGAAATCGGGGCTTCCTCCCCCCGAGTAACTTCCATTTATTGAGAAGTCGGTGCCAGTGCTGTTTTTGAATCCGTATAATGCGTTCTCACCGATCGTAATCACATAATCCTGACCATATTGGCTACGCCCTTCTTCGCCCGTGTACGCAATCACAATCCCATCTGCTGCATAGGGTGAGATCATCGAATGGTCGAACACAGCGTTGATGGTAGCCGTATACGGGCCGCGGTTGGGGAGCGGAAAACCTATATAGAAAGTCTGACCTTCTATGATGGTGAAGACCAGAGCGTCTGAGGTTCCGCCGCCCGGTGAAGGATTGAACACCGTAACCTGTGCTGTCCCGGCTGTGGCAATATCCGATGCCGGGATGTCCGCTTCCAGCCAGGCCACCAGCTCCGACCCTGGGGAGGTCTCCACACGAGTCGTGGTGCGGTCAGCCCCGTTCCAATGCACCACCGAGGACAGGTTGAAGTCGTTCCCGTTGACCTTCAGGACCAAATCTCCTTCTCCCTCCGTGCAGCTGCTCGGCTCCAGAGAGGTGATCTCAGGAGCGGGCGCTACTACGTCAAAGCTGAACTGATCCGAGGGAACGTCCCCAGGGTTAATGACCTGGGCGGTCCAACTACCAGGGTTAGCGGTGAGGTTTGCCAGTATCTCAATCCGGCTGGGATTCACGAAAGTGGTGCGCTCACTGGGGATGGGATAGACACTCCCACCGGTACGGAGAGTTACTGCTGAGTCGGAAACAAAATACTCGCCGGTGATGGTGAGCGTCTGTCCGTCATTGGAGCCAACAACAGGGCTGGGACTGACACCCGTGATTATAGGGCCTGCAGATAATGTTTGGAAATATAGGATCCCGGAGACATCGCTCCAACCCGCACTGTTATGGGCCTGCATGTTCCAGCGGTACTTCTCTCCATGCACCAGCACGCCGCTGGGCAGAACAAGTGAGGTCCCATAAATCTCCTCGTTTCTGTAAATGATATTTGCTGCGCCGTATGGATCCTTGCTTATGGCCAGAGCATAATAGTCAGCGTTTGACACGGCTTCCCATTGAAGTGTCGGTGTGAGAGTATCAATTGTTGGGCCGGGAGGTGTGGATGAGCCTGGAGCTGTCGGTACCGGCGGATCGGGTTTCTGGGCTGACGAGGTAGGTGTTTGAAAATACAAGGTAGTGGAAAGATCGCTCCAGCCTGCGCTGTTGTACGCTTGCATGTTCCAGCGGTATTTTCCTCCGTATACCAGCACGCATCTCGGCAGAATGAGTGAGGTGCCGTAGATTTGCTCATTGCGGTAAATCACATAGGCCGGACCATATGGATGCGTGCTTATGGCAAGCGCGTAGTACTCCGCGTTTGAGACGGCTTTCCACTGAAGTATCGGCGTAACAGTATCAATCACCGGCCCGGGGGGAGTTCCTGATCCGGGAGATGTAAGGTTCGGTGGGTCAGGTATCTGAACAGCTTGCGGGGGCCCCGTGACCCTGAGGTCATAGCTCCCTGTGTCGGCGCTGTGATAGGGCTTGAGCATCAGGTAGTACGTTCCCGACCTGGGACACAGCCAGTCAATCACTCCGGCAGAGATGCGATAGGTTATCCGGTTCGAGCCATCCACGTCGTAAAGGTAAAAGTTTATGATGTAATTCGTGAAGCCGGAAACGTTCAGCAGCTCGATGACGTAGCTCATGTCCGCCACAGCATCGAACCTCACCCAGTCGACATCGTCAGGCGTATGGATATTCCGCCTCTGGATCGTCCCATCAACCGGGATGGGCCTGGCCAACCTGGCTATATCGTCGGTCTCATAAGCATCCACGTCCGGATTCAGACCATCCGCATAGACCCTGAGGTCATAGCTCCCTGTGTCGGCGCTGTGATAGGGCTTGAGCATCAGGTAGTACGTTCCCGACCTGGGACACAGCCAGTCAATCACTCCGGCAGAGATGCGATAGGTTATCCGGTTCGAGCCATCCACATCGTAAAGGTAAAAGTTTATGATGTAATTCGTGAAGCCGGAAACGTTCAGCAGCTCGATGACGTAGCTCATGTCCGCCACGGCGTCGAACTTCAGCCAGTCCACATCGCTCGCCGTGTGTATTGTCCGGCTTTGCACGATCCCGTTCGTCGGGATCAATTTGGCCTCCGCCGCGGTGTTGTCAGGCTCAAATGCGTCCTGGCCGGAACAATCCGCCCTGAGCCAAAGCAACATGAGAAAGGCGATAATCCACCATATGTATCTGTACCGCAGGGGGATTCTTTGGTGGTTTTCCCCTTTGAGCCGACGAAACGCGAAATTTCTCGTCTCGCACGTCCGGGGATTATATTCCTGCGCTCCTTCCATTGTGGTGCCCTCTGATTTTGATGTTTACATTGTGCTGAAGCTTGTCTCCTCGACGATCCCTTTTAGCGCTTGAAGGTGGCAGAGCCTGATGCATAGCTTATGGCCTCTGCGATCACGAAGCCTCCGCTCGCTCTCTTGTATTTTTCTCTATGGCGAACAACACGCCGATGATTTCTGCACCTGCCATTGTGGCGAGTCCTAAAGCAGTGTGCCGAAGCCGAGGACGAATTGCAGGATTTCGCTGAACGCCCACTTCCGCTGCTGCTCAGCGTGCACTTTGAGGGTCTCGGCGACGTTCACGCCGAACTTAACGCCGCCCACGATCGCTATCACAAGCCCCACTATCCAAAGAAGCACGGCAATCGTAGAAGGAACCGGAACCGCTTGTTGTATTCCACCACGCCACCTCCTGAGTCTTGATCCTTCCACTTGTGCCCCTAACGCGTCCCGAAGGCTCTACAATCTATAGCCTACAGCAGTACCGAATTCTGAGGAGGTTCGTCCGCAAGGACAGGCAAATAAGAAGGCCGCCGGTGTTACTATCAACGAACGAGTTTCATGCGCTACCGCCCTCAGAACGCAGGTATCAGTCGTGTTTTTTCTTATCCCAGCTTTCACTCGCTCTTTTTTGTGACTCCTCTGAGGTCCGGCCACAGGCATCGCCCGCAGTTTCTATCCTCTCGTTCTAAGACAGCATGTTATTCGTCAGGTGCCCACATCTCTGTTAGGGAACCCATCACGTCCCAGGCCAATATGGCCGCGAGGCGGTCAAGCTTTGGAAAGGTCCCTTCCTTGATGGTAATAGTCTCACGCTCGTAACCCCGGCTAGTGGCTTTCCATCTCACTTCCGTAACGTCCCCGAGATCTCCCATTTCCCACTGCAGGGAACTGAGGTTAGCCAAGAGACGCCCCGTGTCCACCTCCTTGACAGTCGCCTTGAACTCATAGCCGACCGGGGAAGCCGGATTCCGACGGACGAGCAGTTCCATGAACACATCCGCCTTTTGTCTCAGGGACTTCATTTCCACGGTCTTCACTGAAAGCAAGTCGTGTGGGTCGCCTTGCTTGCCGCTCTGCGTGGCGATTAGGCGCATTATCGTTGCGCGGTCCACCATAATGGCCTTAGCTCTCAAGAATTCTCCCAGAAAGCTTTCTTCAAACTGCCACATCCAATCCTCGGCAGCCAAGGGCCGCCCTTCAAGTTCAACGTGCTCATCTGCGTGGACAAATCCGGGACCTCCCTTGGTCTCAACCTCGCCGCCGGGTCCCGTGACCTTTGCTTCCTTCAGGCTTCCGGAAGCAACAAAGCGCGAAGGGCTACGCCACTCCCTGACTTCATCGCTCAACGCGCGGTTCAAAAACACTGCTATGCGGGGCTTACCCTTTTCGGCGTACGCACGTTTGAAGCGTGCGATAGTTTCCGCCGAGGGGTCCACTTCCGGCGGCCGCTCGCGGGGAACAGCTGGGGCGTAGCCTGGAGCGGGTCGCGGCGATTGCACAGTCGCCGGAGCAATCACGCCCGAAGCTGGAGCAACCGGAGTTGTGGCAACTGGTGTGGGAGCAGGAGGAACTCTCCCCGGAGGGGTTTCCTGTTCCAAATAGATGGTTTTACATCCCGAGGCAAAAATCGCGCACAGGGCTATTGTGAGTAAACAAACTGTTGTTTTCATTATCGGCCCTCCCTGATCTCAACGTAGTAATATGCGATTTCCTGAACCTTTGTAGACAATTCCTTATATGTGGCAACACCCTGGGGCGGCAAGTGAACCCTCTGCCAGGCAGTAGGGCCTTCTACCGGCGCTTCATCGCGGTCGAAGAATTGAGTTCTGCCCTCGATTTGCAGCGGATAGTCTGTGCGGTTTCTGAGCACAGCCCATACTTCTAAGGTTCCAGTCGGAGTTCGCCGGGCGCTGGTTGATTCCACGGCGATTTTGCCTCGTTTCTCTTTGGGCTTGCCGTACCATTCCTCCAGGGATTTGTCTATGATGGCGACACTGTTCATTCGAATCCCCGCGTATGGTGCTTGAGGATCGCGAACGCGCACCCCGGGTCCGGGTCCCTCGCGGACATCAACGGTTTTGCATCCTGATAGGAAGAGAAAAAACGCGACAACCAGAATCGCAAATTTGATTGTTATTCGCATGGGAACGTCCTCCTTATTGTTGAACAGTTGACAATGCTGACTGAGACCTAATCCAACCGAAGCCGTGTTGGCCGTCAACGAAATCAATTTTCACCTGGCCCCGAAGATGTGTGATTTCGCAGCCCGAAGAGTCAAGAAAAGACACGGTGACGGTCTCTTCCTTTATGGGTAATTTGCGGGTGAAAACATGCACAGCATCAGGCAAATTGTCCCAGTATCTTGTGTCAGCACGGGGTCTAACCTTGGATGCAATCAACATTTCTGCTATGCCAAGGAGCGCGACCCCGCCGCTTATGGCCTGTATCTTGCTGGTGGACTTTTTAAACATTGGCGCCGAAAGCATGGCGGTTGACGAAACGTCCGTTAGAACCGTCCCGACCTTCTCATGGGTTTCGCGGAAGGATGCCTGCCCTTTCAGTATCTTGTCCACAAGCCGCCCGCCTCGGGTCATGGCCTGCCAGGCGATGTCTGCCATTGGATATGCGTCATACGTTTCCTGCCCTATGGCGATACGTGCTCTTTGTTCCGCAAACGCTTTTCCCCTTCGGAACTTCAGCTCGTAATGGCCAACACCGTCAGCTACTTTCCTCGGTGATGTGCCCGTCTCTGCGACTATCAGAACATTGTGATTCCATTCGGGCAGTACAAAATCGGGGCGCAAGCCCTCGAGTTCTTTGTACGACTCGGTTGCCAAGGACCTATCTCCGAGGCATTGTGAGGCCCAGCCGTCAAGGAACATGAGCAAGGCAAAATCACAGCGGTACAGCTTTTCTTCGGCAAAGCGATCCTGGAAAAGTCCCCTCTTGAAATAAGCTCTGGCGTTCTCGAAATCCCCGCGATTGAGATACAGCAGTCCCCGGTAATAATACGCCATAACTCGCTCGTAGGGTTCTCCTTTGAAATCCTTCATGCCCTCCTCATACCAAAGCTTCCTTGCCTTCTTCGCTATCTCATTGTTGGCGTAAACGGTTTCGATACCGCCCAGGGCCTTATCAAAAGAATCCTCGGCAACGTCAGGCGCACGGATATACATAGCGCCCAATCCTGCCCGAAGATGATTGAGAACAAGGTTTCGTCGGCCCTCGCGCAGCACCTTTCCATACACTGGCCATAACTCTGCCGGCTTATCCTGCAAATACGCATTCATTCTCTCAGGAGGCACAACCACGTCGCGGTAACTGGATGATGTGGTGCAACCTGTCAGCCAAACAACCAATCCCGTCAAGGCGGCGGCAGCTATGAGCCGGCGGCTACCTGTAAATAACATCATCTCCTGCGGCCTTCTTGAATTCATAAGCGTTGCTCCATACAAGCTGCAAGGTCTCGAGATCTACCATCTCAAAGGTGATCAGGAAATACCGAGATTCGATTCCGGTCACTTGACTCCCCGCGACGCGGTTCGTAATACGCCCCCCAAGCCGGTAGTCCGCTCCCAATGTCGCAGCCGCTTGAGGAATGGTTCCCGGCCCGACAACCCCAGCACGCTTGAGCTCCCGTTCCTTCTCTACCATGCCGGCGTAGTGACGGGCGACAAATACCATGCGTCCCTCTGCCTTCCGGTGCAACTGCACGCGTAGCCGATCGGTCAGCATGTTCTTGTTGATGCGACAATCACTCTCGTTATGAAAGTACTCTCCATCCACAATGACCCGCGGCGGCTGCGTCGCCTTCGAAAACGCGCCCGCAAGGGTAGGGTTCGCGAGCATATCGCGCATCATCTTGTCTGTCATGCTTATGATGTCCTGCGATTCGATTCCCGTGCCCCGTACCGGGCCGGGGGTGTCAGGAGGTACGTATTCGGTGGGCGTGCCGACATCATTATCGACTCGCGTTGTAACGTACGTGCAGCCAGCAACAAGGACCAAGCACGCGGCCGCAGCACAACTGAAAATCCATTGAACTCTCATTTTGAATCCTCCTTTCATGTTCGACGTTGGGCCTTGCGAATGGCTGAATTGTATCGCTTTTTCAGTTGCGGATAAATCTCAAAGGTGGCCTTGAGGGCATCGTTGTAGTGCTCGTGGGAGGAATGTGTAACGTATAGATAAACCGCCATATCGTCGATTGAATTGAACGACAGATCGGACGTGCTTCTTATGAAATCCCATCCGCCGGAGGCTTCAATCGCAATGGCGCGCCCTGCGGCTTCGCCTACCGTTCCCCAAAGGAAGCCGCCGAAGAAGGGCACCTTCTCGAACGCCTTCTGTCCCGCATACGTACCGGCATGCCACCCAATTGTAGCGCCTATCTTAGCCTGAATGGCGTTGTCAACCCATTCAGCCAAGACCCCGTCCTGCGTATAGGGGCACATATACTTTCCGGTACTGCCCACGATCGGCTCCGGGGCAATCACTACAGTCGGCTCCGGAAGCGGCTGTGTGATCATACAACCGCTCATCAATGCAACTGTCACGATCGCGAGAGGCAACAATCCAAACGCCCTTATCTTGTTATGCTTCATATCTCCCCCCTCCTTTTTTTCTTTCCTGTCTTTCCATTCCAGTCCACTATGCCATCCTCGTTTTCTAAATCCAGCACAAAGGCGCGTGCCAAGAAAGAACCTATTTCGATTCCTCCACTGATCGCTCTATGTCCGCCGTGAGCACCCAACCTTCAAGGGATCCAAGCTTGACCTTAGTCCAGTCTCCCAATTTTTCAGTACTATCGAATTGCACACCCTTTCGCACTCCGCCCAGCGCGGGGCTGTTCGGATCAGGGCGCTCGCGGATAATGATCGCCTGAACATCTGGTTCACGGGCAGCGATAGTCTCATGACTGCCTTTGGTGCGGCTCAACGAATCCACCGCGATGAACTCGGTGTATTCAGACACAAGCCCGTACTCCAGCGCCAGGTCTCTGATTTCCTCCGGCCGTTCCCTATCCGGGTATAACTTGGCTTGGTCAACGAGATCTGCAATCTTCATCCTTGCCCAGACGAGCGGAAGGCCCTTGTGGCCTGCACCAGGAGTGTCCAGCTTCACAGGGATTGCTATCTCGTGAACTCTATCGCCCACCTTGCCACTGATCCGCACTGTTGCGGAGCCGCTGCCTCTGAAACGTCCGGTGAGGACAGCAGGACGGCCTACGAACAGATTACGTACAAGCTCGGGATATACGTCGGAAACTTCCATCGCACCCCAGTCGATATTTATGTCGGTCATGGCCGGGTGGCTGACGCGCTCGAGAAAGCTGTCCATGACTTCCGCACTTCCATGGTGACCTATGTACGCCACGGCGCATCTGCCAAGCTTGGCTATACGCTCAAGCAGGCACCCGTTGACCAAGTGGCCGATGCCAAAACTGAAGATTCGTGAGTCGCCAAGTTGCCTGTCAATCACACCAAGAATATCTGCTTGGTCATTCACCCAGCCGCGCGAAAGTAGCACAATAAATCTCTCTCGCTGGCCATCTTGCGGCAAGACCAGCGCTGCTGTGATCGCCTGAATCATCGTGGTGCGGCCCCTTGCTTGCAGGGACCTGAGGTCCGAAAGGGCACGCCGCACATTTGCCCGGGTAGCCCTGGTACCAAGAAAGGCGTGCGTTGAAGGTAAGGCGTGCGTTGAAGGTTCTGAAGGCTCAATATACAAGGGATCTCTAAGAACAATGTCCGTTTCATAGCGGGAAAAATGGATGATCCCAAACATGTCGTCGCGCTTCAGTTTTTTCAGTGCTCGCTCCACTGCCGCTTTCACCTGGGCAATCGGCCGGCCCGCCATGCCGCTGGAGCAATCTAGAACGAAAATTATCTCCATCGGTTGGCGACGAAGCTTGGAGAGCCTGTCCGGAGGACAAAGCATTAGGCTGAAGAAGCCGCCCCTTTCATCCCGATGGGTCAGTAGTGCCGACTTGATCTGCTTGCCTGCCACTTTGTAGCGCAGGATGAAATTCTTGTTCGGGATACTATCCAACGGCTTTAGAGTCACTGCGACTGTCTCCGGCGAAATGTAACTCTTCGTGATTGCGTGAGTCGGACAGCTCACATCTTCGATCGCAACACCGGTATTGATGTTCACAGTCAGGGAGATGTCGCGCCCGCTCCGCTCCCTCGGAGGTGCATATCGTATCCGCCGACTTGGAGGCCCGCTAAACCGCGGCCCCACGACCATCGGGAAAGAGTACTCGTAACAGCCATCGGCATACGCCAGCGTATGGAAGTACTTGATATTGAGGTCGATATCTTTCCCAGGCTCGAGGTTGGCTACCCGTTGCTTGAAGGTGTTCGGCTGCTGTTGTGTCAGAAGCGTCGCGATGTAGCCTTGTTCCTTAGCTGCCTTATACGTCTTCTCGGCCTCCTCCCGCTCGCGGATAATCCCCCGAATCTTGCGATCGCCGATCGCCATGATGAATTCGTTGATGGCCGCATTCGCTGGCAACGGGAAAACATATTCGGCCTCGATCTTATCCTCATATGGATTGTGGAACTGTTGCGTGACGCTGGTGGTTGCGATGTAACCGCTGATATCGGCCTCAACATCCGTATGCTTTAAAGGAAACGGCACTTCCACTTCTGTTTCCGCCAGCTTGGCCATGAGCGTGCCAGACCCAGGCATGTGTTCCACCCGGGGTAGCAGCCCCACAGGAGGAGCTTGCGCCGTGGCGCCCAACCCGACCGACAATTGATGGCGGGCGACTATCCTTGGGAGGCTGGGCCGTGCAATGACCCACAGTTCTTCATCAATGGACGGCCGAGAACCGTGTGGGGCTGGTCGTCCTGGCAGCCGAGGATATTGCGACACGCTTGGTGCAAATACAAGGCCCACTGGGCTCTCAGCCTGCAACCCGATGATATTGCCTAACAGACCTCCTGGTTGGACCCCAGGCGAGGGTGCCCTGCTTGGCTCGAGAAGAGCGCAGCCAGTCAAAATGGCGAGCAACAAGAGGGATGGGAAAGGTAGTACTGACCAAATAAGAGTTCGCCATTTCATCGTTTCTCTCCACCTTGCGAGATTGACACAGAAGCAGGAATCCGCTTCCCTTTTAATGATGCTGCCACAGTGAGTTCGACCGCATATTCCGGCTCTTGATCACCAGCGATCTGCACGTGGAGTCGCGCAACCCGGGTCTTGCCTTTGGGGAGGTCTGGGCCAGTGTTGAAGGCAGCGATAATGATCCGGCCTTTGCTCAGAGCTTTCGGATCGTAATAGGGGGGTTCTTTGAAGGCGGGGTGTTCCCCTCCTTCGATGCCCACAATCTTTGTGCTGTCCGTCCTATCCGAAAACTCGAACTGATAGGCAGCGAGGGGCTCATCCCTGGAATCCACATATATATCAATCGCCTCGAAACGGACAGAGGCCGCGGGGATGTGCTCCCGGGCCTGCCTTTCCTTGGCATCCTTGACAACCGCAGCAAGCGCCGCGACTTTTACGTCTGCCCAATCCACGCCGCCATCAGCATTAATGTCCCATTCGTCCCTCATTTCAACACCTGCTTTGACATGGCCGGCCAGAGTAAATGCGTCGAGGATGTCAACCCGGCCGTTTCCATCTATGTCCGCTCTTGCCTGTCGAGGGAGGCCCACAATCCAAACGGCCAAAAGGACAGCGGCCGCAGTCGCGATTGCCCCTGCCGATGCCCACAGAAGGACCGGTCGAGGTTTTCTGCGCCGGGCAAACCGCCTGCGGGCCATAGAAACAATCGTCTCATCCACCTCAGATGGGACGGGCACCTTCGCCGCGTAAAGCGCGGACAGATCCTCCACAAGTTCCTTTGGAGCCGTGAGTTCCAGCTCTGTATTGCGATTTTCGTTCGGGGTACTCATGTTTAGTCTCCAAAGGGTTAAGTCTGCAAAGGGGGCAAAAGGTTCATTCCTCTTGAATTTTTTCAGCACACCATCCCGCCAAGGAGTCCATCTGCGCCGGTGCCGGGGATTCAGATCTGAAAATACTTCCTTGTACGCTCATCATCTCTGAGCGTTTTCAGCGCATTATGAAGCCTTGATTTGACCGTCCCGAGCGGGATGTCCAAGGCCTCGCCGATTTCTCCAAGAGTCATTTGGTCCACAAATCGCATGAGCAACACTTCGGTCTGTCCTTCTGGCAGCGCCGCCAAAGCAGCGGCGAGCTCCTCTCTGGAACCATGATCCTCACTTGGACGACGGGCAACCTGCTGGACGATTTCATGATCGGAGACATGGCGCCTTCTTTTGCGCCGGATTCGGATAGAAAGGTGTTGGACCACAGGATAGAGAAAAGTCGTCATTTTTGCGGAGAGCTGAAAGCCTGGAGATTTCTTAAGCAGGTACCTGAACGTATCTTGAAGAACATCCAGGGCATCGTCTTGGTCGCCGGTAAGACGGTAAGCCAGCCCGACTACCCAATCTTTGTAGCGGTAGTAAATCGCCTCGAAGGCCGATGAGTCACCACCGTTTGCAGCGGCAACCAGAGCCTCATCGCTGCGGTGATCGTATGTTGGTGGCGCTTCCATTGCGAGCAACCCCCGTCATTTGGATACACGCGCGCCGCCCACGGAACAGGAATACGCTCTTAGCTGTTCCGTGAGAGAGAGTGCGGACTGCAGTGTACCCGACAGGCGCTCGGAGCGGATGGGAGCATGTTCCGTTGGTCACACCAAGACACAGACGTGGAACAATCCTGCAGAGCTGAAAGATTAGCAGAAGGCTCAGCCCTGAGAAAGAAAGGATGAGAACAAGCAGTCGAACGAAAAGGCCGTCATCTCGTGACACTGGGGCTCCTCCCCACTCCGGCACCTCAACCAATAAGCCAATGTCCTGGAACTGATTACACAAAGCTACCGCCTCGTTAGCCAAATGTCAAGCGCTCCTTGACGCTCTGGATGGTCTGATCCAGCAGATATTCCCCGGAGCGGTCATCGAGCGGGACAGGTCCTCGGCGGAGAAAGCAAAGCAGGAGACGGCGCGGACGCCCCACTTTCGGTGGGTGGTTGAGGATTGAACGTTCTTGGGGTGAATCTGTTACCAGAGAGCCGTCACATCGGCTCAATCCTGTGGGCAAAGAGGATGGACTGCTTCATGATAAGGAGTGTGTTCTAACGGGAAAGATCAATTCTCGTGATTTTGCACAAATCTGGCTTTCACAACCTGCGATATGCAAGGGTGATCTGACGATTTGGTGGCGAAAAACGCCATACAACTCGACATAACAAGAGGAATGCCAAGCTGGCCTCTGCGTCTTCACCCCCGTCGAGTCTCGGGACTCCCCTATCAGCCCAAACCGATGCATCGCACCGGTGCCGATTCGGGCCAGGCGTATCTGACGGTGCAAATAGACGGCGAGCGATACAGCGTGTGGGACACAAAGTACTTTGACCAGCTTCAGGTGGGGTCAGAAATCGAGTACGACTTCCGCCAGAGCGGCAACTTCAAGAACATAACAGAAGTCAGCAGTCTCGACGGGCAACCACCGTCGTCGTACCAGCCCAATAACAGGAGCAGGAACATGACCAGACTTAGCTGCCTCAAGTCAGCGAGCAGGATCGTCGCACCTGTCCATCTGGACGTTGACGCCAAGCGGGAACTGGTCGTTGACACGGCAAGGTACTTCGAGCGGTACGTTCAAGAAGACGACGTTGGAACTCTGCCTCAGCAAGACAAGGGTGAGAGGAATGCAGGGAACAGTCAATAAGGTCTGGCACAACCACAGGGCAGACGGCTCGGAGTTCTGGGTCCTTTCCGTAGACGGACAGCGTTACAGCACGTGGGACAGGAGCCTGATAAAGGACGTCAGGGAAGGAGACCCGGTGGAATTCGCGTTCACCCATTCCGGACGCTATCGCAGCCTCACCGCCTTGAAGCGACTGCCGGGACCTCCCTCCATCACATCAGACAGGCTCGGCCCCAGCCCTGCCTCCCTGAGAATCGTCAGGATGAACTGTCTCCGCACGGCGGCCGAGATGCTGAAAGACACGACGTTGCTGCCCGAGCAAAAGGTCTCCCTTTCAATAGCGATGGCGAAGACCCTTGAGAAGCACGTTATGAGCCCTCCGGAGACGGGGGGAGAACAAAAACCAGAGAATCAGAGCCAGAATCCTGAAAACAAGCGGGAGGCGGAAGCGTGACCAGACCGCGCTATCTCTCCATCACACAGCTGAAGATGTACCTGCGATGTCCCCTGCAGTATTTCTTTCGTTACGTCTGTGGTATCAAGACACCGCCCACGGGCGGTCTCACCTTGGGACGAACCGTTCACGAAACGCTAAAGCAGAACTATCGACGGAAGATGAAGACTCATAGTGATCTCCCGCTGCCTGACGTCACGGATATTTTCAGTCACCACTGGGAACGCGAAGTCAAGGAAACGGTGTTCAGCGACGGTGAGAATCCCGGCAAGCTCAAAGACCAGGGTGTTCAACTGCTCGGGGCCTACTACCAGAAGATCGCTCCAAAAGTGCAGCCCATCGAGGTTGAGAAAGAGTTCCTGATTGATACCGGAAGGACCCAACTCCCACTAAAAGGATATATCGATCTAATTGATGACGAGCGCCGTATCATAGATCACAAGACCAGCAAGCGATCTCTCCAAAAGGAAGTGGTTGACAGAGATATTCAGCTAAGCGCGTACGCGATGGCCTACCGAGCGTTGTACGGAAAGGAAGAGAAGGCGGTTCGGCTTGACGTGATGATCCGCAACAAGAGCCCGAGAATCCAGCAGCTTCAGTAGCGACTAACACCTGGATCTCGCCATCCCTGAACTGCTGCTCCGAATGAAGTCGCGTCCCAGGATCATCCCGCGATCCCGGTTTCATGCCGCCGTGGATGTACCCGACGCTGAATCCCCACTCCTCAAGACGACCAACAAGGTAATTGAGCGTGTCTTTGAATTCAGTGAAAACAAGAAGCCGCTTCTTGGGCTCATCAAAGAACCCTTCTTCCTGGAGCAGGTCCTTTAGCCGAGAGAGCTTCGCCTCGACACCAGAGTCCTCAACGCTTTGCGCTTGCTCCGCAAGTTGACGCAACTCTCGGACCTCTTCGTGAATCTGGTCGGCGTTGCCGGCTAAGGTGATGGCCTCGAGCAGCTCTTCCAAACGTTCACGCTCATGCTCCTCCATTTCTTCCACTTCTTCGGGATCAGGAAGATCAGGTGGTACCAGGCTGACCAGTTCTTGAGCGCGTTTCAGCCCTTTTTCCAGCCGTGTAGCGCGGTTATCGAGTGAATGCCGCATTGCGTAAGTGCTCGAAGCAAGCCGACGCTGATAGAGAGACATGAGAAAACCCACTGCTCTGGCACGTGGGTCGTCCTGTTGGGCAGCGGCTCTGGCGCTCTGTCTCTTCACAAAACGTGTAACGTCGCGGTAGAGGTCAAACTCCGGCCCGTCAATCTGGAAGTCTACAGAATGCGGAATCCGCTTAGTGAATATCTTTTTGGCTACCCATACGCCGTCCGCTTGGCGCTGAGGGAAATAGACCATTGCCTCTTTGGTGCGCCGTATGTAGAAAGGAGCACGTCGTCGGCCCATCGCCTCGTGGATCGATTTAACGTCCGCATACGCGTCAGCGTCCAGAAGCTGCAGGAAGAGGGTAAAGTTAGCCGCGTCGCCCTTGTGTGGGGTCGCTGTCAGGAGGAGCACATGATCCGCCGTATCTCTTAGAAGTTCACCGAGGGCGTACCGTGCAGTCTTGCGGGAAGGAGGTGTCCACGACATTCGATGGGCCTCGTCCACTACAGCAAGATCCCAATGCACCTGTCGCAGTCCGGGCAGAATCTCCGAGCGCTTTGCGAGATCCAACGATGAGATAACCTGTCTCTGCTCCAGCCACTGGTTCACTCCGAACTGGTCCCGAATGTCCCCTCCCTTTAGGATCAGAAACTTCTCATCGAACTTCTCCTTGAGCTCCCGTTGCCATTGGAAGGTCAGGTTGGCTGGACAAACTACCAGGATGCGTTCCGCGAGTCCCCTCAGCTTGAGTTCTCGGATCAGGAGACCGGCCATGATTGTCTTTCCAGCGCCGGCCTCGTCTGCCAGAAGAAAACGAACCCGAGCGAGCTTCAGCAGGTAGTCGTAGACCGCCTCAAGCTGGTGAGGTAATGGATCGACGCGTGAGATGGACAACCCAAAGTAGGGATCGAACTCGAAGGCCATTCCCAGAGCATAAGCCTGAAGTCCCAACCGGAGAAGTTTACCGTCCCCATGGAAGGTGGGTACTGACTCGAGAATCGTGAGCCCCGCGAAATCGCTGCTTGACAGCGCCACTTTGCGGAACTGCTCTGACCGTATCCCCACAAGGCCGACGGCCCAGCTTTCGGGACCGTTGGCCCGTACGGTCTCCACACGCATGGGCTCATTGAATAACGGACCGGTTAGGATCTGGCCTTCGCTGATGATGGTGTGGTCGCTCATTTGGCTGATTTCCCCTTATGGGGCTTCTCGGCCCCCTGCTTTTCCGCGGACACCAAGGTCTTGTCGCAAAGAGCCTGCAAGGCCGAATCATCAAGCTGTTTGACATTATACCAAAAAAGCCTTCCAATGAAAAACTTGGACACCGGTAAGTTCCCAGCCATGAACCGCGTTCTCTCAAGCGGTTTGAATCAAGCGTCCACGCTTTCAGAGAAACGGTCAGCAAACTCCTGACGGTGCACGAGCGATTTCGGGACGCTTTGAAGCAGGGGATCATTCCGGCCGGGGAGGAGGCGCAGAACATCCTCTACGAGCCGAACGAGGCCGAAGAACACGACATTGTGGATGCTCTGCGTCAGGTAAGCGGACGGTGGTCCTTTATTTCGGAGACCTTGATCCTTCAGGCTGGGAGATGCTTCCCGCGATGATGGAAACACTGCAAAACGAAATGAAGCTCGGGGACCTCGTGGTAGGAGAACGCTGCGCTTTGACTGTGGAGCAAGTGAACGCCTTCCGGCGTAGCTTCTTTCACCTCCTGAGCCGTTTCCTTAATCTTCTCCAGATTCATCCTTCCCCCCCGATCTCTTTATTCAAAATCCTTTAAACAATCTAGGCTTCCTTATTCTTCATGCTCGCATTATATTCAACCCTGTCGCTTTTGTCAAGGAGTTCTTTGTCTTTCCCCTTACATCATACGCCTTTTCCCCCTTTTTCTGCCCCATAGTTGCTAATCCCAGTAGAAAAAAAGTTGAAAATTTTGTTGTGCGTATTCTGGGCGCAAGGTATATATAGAAAGCGAAGCAAATCCCCCCATAGGGGTCACCCCAAACCGCCTCCCTGCAAGAAATCTGAGAGGGCCGACAGGGATCGCGGGCCTTCCCGGCAATTAAGCTCGTGGATCGAATCAGTATCCGCGTTGATGTCCACAAACAACGCATCATCGTCGGAGGCGAATTCCTTTTTGCAAAAGCGCACCGCCTCAAATATGGCCGCCAATATCACTTCAACCCAAGAAAATGCCCCTTGGATCTCAAGGAAAAATGAGTTTCAATTTTTGTTTTGTGTACTTATATGGCATCCCATAACTATAAAGGAAACGCCGCTGTCCCCGACGCCCTTTGCCCACGACGCATAACACCCTTATCCCCCCGGTAAATAGCAAGATAGGCACACCCTTCGGGGAAACCTGTGTCTCTGTCAACCTGCTTGCTGCCATGCTCTACCAAAAGGTTGGCTCGTGCGGGGAGAAAACCGCATAACTCCATGATAATGAATATGGCAGTCCAGGATATTGACACAACTACCTATCCCTCACTACCTTATGCGATTGTTTGGCAAGCCTAACTGCGTCCGATAACGTCCGGTCTGTCAACTACAGCCCTACGGGGCACACCTTCCCGAACACGGGCCAACCTCATCAACCTTTGTGCTCTGCGTGGGCGTCTCCACGCGCGCCAAGCCTTGTCCTTCACTTGTCAACACTTCGCCCAAGACTTGTCAACACTAACCCAGGGCAAGCGCAGGAAGAGTGTAAAAGTTAAAAGAGTAAAAGGGGTGAAGGGGTGTAACAGTTCAAACAGTTCCGAAGGATAGAAGGGTTAAAGAGTAAAAGAGTAGAAGAGTTCAAGAGTTCAAGAGTTCTAAGAGTACGACAAAAGAGTTAAAGAGTTAAAGGATAAAAGAGTAAAAGAGTTTTAAGAGTAGCCACAGAAAGAGTAAAGACTTAAAAAGTAGAAGGGTTAAAGAGTATAAGAGTTCAAGAGTAGGGGAATAGAGTATAAGAGTATAAGAGTAAGAGAGTATATAAGAGTTAAGAGTTCTAACAGTATTAAGAGTTCTAAGAACTATTAAGAGTTAAAAGAGTAAAGAGTTCCGCGTGCGCGTGTGCGCGTAGGAGGTGCCGACGCTGTTATTGAAAGTGATAAGATTGTAAAGAGTAGTGGACAGGTTTGCGCGCAACTTTAGGAAAAGGCGAAGGTTTGAAGGTAGAATGGGGGAGTGGTGGGAGAATGTTTACCGACAGAGAGAGGGGGAAAGCAGTTACAGGATTGTAGCTTGGCATGCTTCTTTCATGTATTAAAAGGCGTAGAACCTGGAGGTCGTTTTTATGCGCTGGACAAAGGAAATTGAAAGCCCTGGAGTATCTCGGAAGCGCAAGCCTTCGGGTTCTACACTCTGGGGCTTTCGTTTGCGCAGGAGGGAAAGGAGAAGAAATCATGAGCGCATTTGTTGTTAGTAGAAATCACATCCGGTACTTAGTGTCAGCGGCAGCCGACCGAAACTTGACAGAGATTCAGGACTATCCGCTTTCTTGGTCTTGGGAAGGTGAGATGCACACGCTGCCCTTTGATGACCGAGCGGAACAAACTTGGCTCGGGCAAATGCTCTGGGCCGAAAATGTTAAAAGTGTCAGCTATCGGTATCGTGACGACGAAACAAGTGAGCTTCCTGGAGTAGTAGAAGAAGCAGAGGGCGGTTTCCAGTATGGCGATCATAAGCCGTGGAGTTCGTCGCCCATTACGCCGGTACAGGTCTTAAAAGCATGTGATTGCTATGAGTACCAGTCATGTGAACACCCTGAATGGAAGCAATCTGAAGCGTATGCCTTTATTCAAGCCCTGCGTGAGCGTGCGATAGAGGCCCTTCCTGGCTATGACAAGGCGCAATGGGAAATAGACGAAATGGAAACCCAAAAACAACCGGCGAGATGAAAGGAGGCACCATGAACACCTACACTGTCAAAACAGGAAGCTATAAGGGATACCCGACCCTATCCATTCTCGCAGAGGGCCGACCGGACCCTGTCATCCGGTTCGGGTTGAGAAAGGCACGTGCGATTTATGCGTGTGTCACCGCGATTGAGGAGTTTATTGACAAAAACGTAAGCGAGCAAAAGGAACCATAGGGTTATGCTGGCGCTGGAAAGCGAAAACAGGGTTTTCGAGGACAGGAAACCGCAAAAACCCCGCAAGCGGAAGCGCCCTGCTACGTCTGCACAACGTAATGCTTGGCAAGAAAACCTTCCGCCTGCGGGGCCGCGTTCTCGCCTTCCCTGGTGGTGCTACTCACGAGAAGAACGAGAGTTTGCGAAAACCCTACGTTTAGAACATCGGGCCGATGGCGACAATCGGTTGCGAAAAGAATTTCCGAAGCTGAAGCCTAACAAACGCCCTAATTGGCAGGGCCTTACAATGAGTGAGCGTTGGCGGGATAAATGCAAAGGTGGGAACGTGCCAGCGGCACTGAAGTGGCAAGAATGGCAGGAGTTTCGCCAGTGCGTACCGCTGGCTAACCGCGATTTTTCTGAAGGGCGCACAATAGATGACGCCCTGCAAAGCGCCATAGCCGAAGGGCTTTTGCCTGATACGGCCACAGAAGACGATTTTCTCAACGCCTACGCTGGCGAATCGGCTCCTGATTGGTTGGCAATGGCACGCGAGCTTATGCAACAAAACGGCGGACAGGTGCCTTCAGTAAGAGAAGATGCCGACCTTCTCAGGGTCGAGTTAGCTCAGACAACCACAGAATCTCCTTCCGAGCTTGGCTGCATGACTTGTGAGCAAGCCGAAGGTCAATTTGATACTGTAATAGCTCCGCCTTCTTGGTTAGAAGATACCCTTGCAGAGATAGCCGTATCAGACAATGACCATGACATTCTCGATAATCCGTTCTGTGATAATAATGGCGACTGGCAGGTAATCAAGCTGAATCTCTGCCGAGAGTGCTGGATTGAATTACATCTGAAGCTGGCAGACTTCTACTTCAGCATAGGAGACAACGGTAATGGAGAATGCAATAGTAATCACCCCGGCTAATGTGGGGCCTGGTAAGGCGTCCTGGACGTGTATCAAGTGTGGCCTGACGTTCCCCTCCCAGGAAATAGCAGAACAAGTCCAGCGCTGTCCTCAGTGCAAAAGAAGAGGCACTATTGAGCTAATCCGGCGAATGCCGGGGAAGAGTGAGAAACCGAAGCAACTGGAGATGTTTTAGAAAGGAGTGGGCCTACGATGAAAGTTGGAATGAAACTTACATATAGAGGCATCAAGAAGATTGTCGAAGTTGCTGGACTGGCAGACCGATTCCACTCACGGCAGGGTTTAGTAGCCATCGCAAAGATTGTTGGCCTAATCCTGGGATCTCTTGAATACCAGCCAAACCACTATATTGGATACCCGCTGAACTGGTTGCTGAGAGAACACAAAGAAAGCATATGGAAAGCATAACCCACAGCAACACATGTTTACAAAGGAGAGGAAATGAACGAAACCGTTACAAACCTTGAATATCTGCTCAGAGTAATGAAAGAGGACCTTGATTGCATGGGCAATCTTCTCGGAGAAATGCTGCGTCAAACGGGCATGGGAAAGCCCCCTGGATGGAATCGCCTGACCAACTGCCGAGAACCTCGACTGCCCCCCATTCCTTCAGTTCCCCAAGTCCGAAATCAAAATCGGCAGGTGATAATCCAGTCCTTTGCCGAGCCTGCTCAACAGCGATATAGGTCCCTGTCCTCTCTTCATGCTCGTAGCAGACCTCCAGAATCTGCAGGGGGATCCTCTCTTCCTCTTCCTTCGCGGCCCTTGCCTTCTCAACTTCGGCTTCCTGTTCTTTGCGGTCCAGACGCTTACTGAGGCGCTCTCTGAATAGCCTTATCGCCTCCGTCACGAAGCCGCCGGCGATGAACCAAGCAATTCTTTCCCACCACTGCACAAGCTTCTCCAACTCTAACCGGCGGGGCCGGTCTGGGGTAGTCCCTCTAACGGGTAAGTATCAAGGGGGACACTGGCCCCGCCGTGGCCATGCTACGCCAGGACGTTCACCGCGTCAAGACTGTGCGCCAAAAAACCTAGGGCAAACAAGGTGCAAGACACGAGGGGACACTTTCGGTATTGACAGATCGCCTTCTCTGAAGGAATGAACTTTTTCTTGACACGTCTATCAGGGAGGCTATCCTTTTAACAGTAAAGTAAACGGTAGTGGTAACCACGGGGAAGTAACGCACCATGGATCACTCGTCGAGGCTCACTTCCAAAGGGGAGGTCTAACCATGAGACGCACTCTTATCTTACTCACCTGCACACTCCTTGTGTCTCGCGTCCACGCGCTCCAGCCAGGAAAAAATGACGTACTTGTCCGGGTTGTGGACACAAGACAAGCGCTCTGTTGTGTGGTTAAGATGCCGGACGATAGGTATATGATTTACGACGCCGGGCACTCGTACGCCATCAACAAGATTAACGAGCTAATCGAACTGCAAAAGGAGATCGGTCTGCTTGTGTTAAGCCACACGGATCGTGACCATATAGGGGCGGTTGATGAAATCTGCCGTGACTACAAAGTGAAGGAGGTTCTCAGGTCTGGCTACACGCGAAACACTGAGCCGTGGAGGATAGCCGATGGAGCAATCGTGAACGAGGAGAATTGCAAAGACATCAAGCTCAGCGAGATCCGAAGGTTACACCCTGGGAGTTCGGGGACGTGGATGTGGAGATGATATACGGTTTTGCTTAGCCTCCTGAGAATTGGGGTCTCGATCAGGATGAGAAGCTGAACGCAGGTAGTATTGTTGTCCGCCTTACCTACAAGGGAAAGTCAGTCCTATTCTGCGGGGACATCGTCGGTCGGCACGTTGGGCAGGCAAAAGACACAGCTATCGCTTCTGAGCTTTACATAATCGAGAACGTAGCAAAGGAAAAGGTCGACTCGGATGTAATCATCGCGCCTCATCATGGGTCGGACGGCGCCAGTTCGACAGCCTTTATCAACGCGGTTAGCCCAACGTTTGTGGTCTTTTCCGCTGGGCGTGGTCAGAAGCATCCACGCCAAACAACAGCTTGTCGTTACATCAAAGCAGGCGTTGAAAGGAAGAACATGTACCGCACCGATCTCAAGGATGACGAGGGGCCTCTTGAATGGGCTATGGGACGAGAAGCCGGTCATGAGGACCAAAGGTGGGACGATAACGTAGACATCGTTATACGGGAAGACGGCACAGTCGAAGTCAAGTATCTTGACCAGGACAACCAGGACTATCACGAAAACATCACTAAGCCTGTTCTCGGAATAGCGATGAGTCCAGACGGAGCTGTGAGCCTGACGTGGCCACCCTTCGGCGAGGATTCTTTCACCGTCTTTTGCCGCGATAACCTCCTGAACGGGGACTGGATGCGGGATGCGGTTGATCCGGACGGCAACCCCCGAATATGGCGAGGGAAGGATTCTTGGACGGTGGACATGGGCGGATACGAGTATGGTTCCTCTTCGTTCAGGACCGCTAATGTCGCGAAGGCAGCCGAAACCGGCGCTGAGCTTACATGGAACAGCCGTCCCGGAGACAGCTATATCATCTGGTCTGCCGCTGACCTTTCCGCCAAGAATCCATGGACGACTAAGGAGGCGACAATTGCATCCGGAGGTGAAAGCACCACCTGGACCGATCCCGACACGACATCCATCCAGAAGTTCTACAGAATCGAAATCGAGTGAGCGCGCGAGCAAAAGGCGACATTCGCCCCGGAGGGAGCAGCCACCGCAGAGAAAAAAGGCCGCATGCTTCTGGCGAGGGCTCTGGTTATGTCTGCGCAATCAAAGGCCGTTGCGTACGTACTTGTTGGAAAGCCGATGCCACCCGCCGGTCGCAAGACCGTGATTTGGAGAAGCACAATCCGGAGCCATTGTCGGAAATGATGCGGGGTTTCGGACCCGGTCGAGAGCAGAACATATGAAGGAGAAATCGACATATGGACTGAGCACGGAGCGGCTCGCACGCCTACTGGCAATTGGCCTTCAAGGTAGCGACACCCGTGACAGTCTTCACGCTTGTCGAACATCCACGGAAGTCCTCAAGGAGATGCTGGCTGGCAAGCTGCCTCTTGACCCAGCCATGCCTGATTCATTGCCAGCCCTTCTCAACCGTCCCTGCGATGAGCTACTTACCGCTGCTGATCGGACTATGGGCGATCTTCTGCTGGATTCCAGGACTGATCTGGCGCTTATCAAGGCGCTGAAAGACTATGGCAGGGAATTGCGTTGCCGCGACGAACCAAAGTCCAAGCAGACAGCGGCAACGGTGATCTACTACGCCGCCATCGCCAGTGGCCTGGTGTTTCATAGGCACAAGATGATCCAGCACTCGTATGGAAAACTGCAAGAAGCCTATGTGGACCTCGGACAGAAGGACTGGATTCCCTCTGACTTGAAGGACCTATTTCGGAAAGCACATGTCCTTTGTCAGCAGCAAAAAGGAAAAGCTGAGTAAGAGCTCCTCGCCCCCACTCGAGTTTTCCTGTCCCCTTCTCTCGCCGGTCTCGTCCCACAACGCGTGATAACATGTGCATAGAAGAAGATCGCGCGCTTTAGCAACAGTACGGCGCGTGAATTCTGAAGGTGACAAGTAGCCGGTCCGAGGTGGGACCGGCGGGGCAGCTTACAGCGTTGTGGTAGACCAATCAACCGGGTGTGTCGAAAACGAGATTCACATGGAGTCGTGCTCACTTTCCCGCGCATCCGCCACTATGCGCAAGTTTCGGCCACCGGGGGCTGAAACCGACGGCACAATCGTGTGCTTTGGTGCAAACTGAGGCGGGAATGCGGGACCATCAGGTTCTGGGATGTTGCGCGGGCTTCCTGTGCTGGCACAGACGAACGGCGTGCGAGTCCGCGAACGATCAGGTTGGACACCTGCTGTTTCGCTCCGATCATGGAATCGAACTGAAAACGGCCAACTCGTGAACCGCGTAACCGCCCCAATCGGTGCCCGGCTCCGTGCACAGCAACCGAATATAGCGGGCCTTCACCGGCGCAAATCGAATTACATCCGAGTCCCCGTGCCAGATCCTTTTGTTGTTGTTTCGGAAGACTTATCTCCAGTTCGTGGCGTCCGTTGAGACCTGGACTTTGAAGCGGCGCGCATAGGCTTTCTACCAAGCAACAACGATCCCGCTGATGGTCTGCTCTGATCCCAGATCCACAGACAGCCACTGCTCCCCATTCTTGTCGCTAGACCTCCGTTGTTCCATCGGGACGACGTGCGGCCTCCACGAACCGAAGCCCATGCGTCTTTCCCGAGGGGCATGTTCAGGCAAGCGCATGGTTTAGCGGCGGCAGCCCCCTTCGGCCGAGAAGAGAAGACGCAATATCTGAGGGCATAAGAATGTGAATAAATGTGTTGACAAGGTGTTCATAAGTGTGGGAGATTACCCACGCTTTGTCAGTTTTGCTGCGGTTTTTCGCACAGATTGGTAGATTCAAAGGGGGGGTATTTCATTCCCACAGACAGAACACCCGCCGGGACTTCAAGACCGAAGGTATCGTTCGCCATTCACGGTGTCCGAGGGTAACGCATAGGCGCCATCCCTTCGGCGGCGAGGATCAAGAGAATCCCGGAAACAGCAACGGTGAAAATCCTTCTCTTTTTTTGATTGATGGACTGAGCGCATATAGGGATCGGGCGCCGCGAAATCAAAGTTGTGGAGGAGGCGACCATGGCGGGTAACTCACTGGCTCAAGCCACCGAAAAGGAGCTGGGATCGCTTGTCCTTCCGCATGCTGAGATTCTGGAGCATGCCAATGACGCAATCATTGTAACCGATGTTCACCACAGGATTGTCATTTGGAACTGCCGCGCGGAGGAGCTTTACGGGTTCGAAAAGGAGGAAGTGCTGGGCAAGAGCGTTACGGAGACGATCGTTCCGAAACGGCGGCGAAAGGAAGCTGTCCGGATCCTAACGACACTCGACCACGCTAATTCGTACTCCGGGGAGTTCCTGCAGGTGACAAAAAACGGGAGGGAGATTCCGGTCCGCATCTCGGTCCGACCCATCTTCGACAGTTCGGGACGAAAAGTGGGTTTTCTGGGAATCGACAGTGACATCTCCGAAACAAAAAGAAACGAGGAACGAATCCGCCGCCAGAACCGCGAACTGCGCGCTTTCAAGGAGGTTGCCTCCGTAATATCCAATCCGATGCCAACCAAGGAAGTCTTGCGGGAAGCCATCCGGTCGATTGTCAAAGCCGTGTCCGCGGACGCTGGTGGCATTTGTTTGCTGGACGGAAATGGCGCCGTGTTTTCTTCCCTCGCTCTTGACGGGGCTCCAGAATGGCTTGAGAAGGAAGTCTCGTCCTATTCCGTGGAAGGCAGCTTCTCAGGTCGGGTAATAGAATCAGGAAAGGGCCTGTTGATTCGCGACGCACGCAATCCCCAAAGGAAAAGGTGGGTATTACCGGCAACGCTAAAGGCGGGTTTTCGCTCGCTCATTGGTGTTCCGCTGATGGGGAAGAAAGGCACATTCGGAACACTCGAGGTGCTGAGTTGTAAGGCGAACCGGTTTAACTCGCGCGACCTGCGATTCCTGATGACGCTCGGCCACCAGGTTGCGGGGGCTGTCGAAAATGCCGTGCTTAGGGATGAACTCCGAAAGGCTTTCCGAGCAGAATCGAGGCTTGTGAGGGAAGCACGACACCGCCTCACAAACAATCTTCAGTCAATCGCCTCGCTGCTATCAACCGCGGTGGCATCAGAGCAGTGGGCCGGGAACGGGAAGGCGGCTATTGACTCGGCTGTGCGAAGGATATCCGGTATGGCGGCAATTCAGCAACAGATGGACCTCGATGGCCTGGAGAGAATCGAGCTTGCCGAGGCCATCGAGCGGATGGAGGGATGCCTCAGAGAGATCCACGGTCAACAACATGAAATCACCTTTGCCACGAAAGGCCGTGGCGCGAAGCTTTCCCCGTCTCTGGCGAGCTCGCTGGCCATCGCCATCAATGAGGTTGTTTGGAATTCGTGTGCTCACGCGTTTGATCCTGGGCAGAGAGGCTCGATCGCTGTTGAGTCGTGTGTGGCCAACGGCTTAGCCAAAGTATTGATTAAGGACAACGGCAAGGGAGTCTCAGAAGACTTCGACCTTGAGCGCGATGCTGATACGGGGCTGTCCATCGTAAAGAACATCGTTGAGAGGGACTTGAACGGGAGGCTCACGATCACCGGAAAAGACGGCACCACCGCGACGATAACTTGGGCGGCGGCATCCGGGCGAGCGACTTAGCGTTGTCCCCAGGAAGGGGCTTGTACAGTGGTGATGTCGAGCTGATCGGGCGTTTGGACGGCCCGGAAAAAAGCTGAAAATTTTTCTTGACAAGCCTGGTGCCTGGCTGTTTTATTAGACTCGCAGAATTGCTGGAAGACTGCCCATTGCTGCCAGTCTTCATGGGCCCAGACGCCCTTCTCGCACCATTGTTGTGCCGCAGAAGGGCTTTTTTGTTTGGAGGCTTGGTCCAAGGCTGAGGCGCCCAGCTCTCCGATTGGCATACTGAGCTTGGGGCTGGGAACGATGAGTTTCGTAGGGTCAGGGCCCGGCATCCCCTCAAGGGTGCCGTGCAGGTCAAGAAGCGCTGAGCGCTTCATGGACAAAGGGAGCAGATCATGAGAGTGGTCATCGCGGAGGACGATTCCATTGTCGAACTCGGCTTGCGGAGGATGCTAAAGGCTGTCGGGCACGAGGTCGTCGGTTCGGCAAGAAACGGGAAAGAAGCTGTGCAATTAGTGCAAGACCGTCATCCGGACATCGCGATTTTGGATATCAAGATGCCGGAGGTGGATGGGCTGCAGGCCGCGCGAACGATAACGGAGAAATGCCCCGTGGCAATCCTCATGCTTACCGCCTTCACGGAACACAAGCTCATTAAGGAAGCGGCGGAATCGGGGGCCTTCGCCTATCTTCTCAAGCCGGTCAGCATGAATCAGCTCGAAGCGGCCATGGATCTGGCCATGGCCAGGTTCAAGGACCATCGCCAGTTGAAGACGAAGGCGGAGAGCTTGGAAAATGAGCTTGAGAACCAAAAACTGATCGACCGGGCTACAAAGATTCTGGCCGGATACCTCAGTGTGTCGGAGGCTGAGGCGCTCCGGCGCATACAGGAAGAAAGTCGAAGACAGAGAAAGAAAATAGAGGAGACGGCGAAAGCAATCATTGCCACGTGCGAGATAATGAGCAGGCCGGCGCAAGGTTCCTCGCGGAGGTAGAAAGGGCTGATGGCTCTCGTCCCTGGGACAAGATAGAGATGTCGCCGGGACAGCCCGACAAAGTTGCACCTTCCTATGAGGCTTTCCGCGGAAATAGCGGCTTGGGCGAGGGGAGGCCGGTGAGAAATGCTTGAGCATGTGCCCTGGATAGTTGGCGGGGTCGCTATTGGATTCTTTGCTGGTTTTTCCTTGGGGAAACACAGACGGGCCAGAAAGGGATTAAGCAGGCTTGATCTGGAAAGCCAGCCTGACAAAGTGGGGACGGGAAAAGCAGAGCAGGCCGGCATCAAAGAGCATGCTGAGCCTGATCGAACCGTGTTTATCCGGTGGGGAGGGAAGCATTATCACAGGAAAGGATGTCGGCATCTGCGAAACCGGGACGTTGAATCGATCGGTAAAGAGGAAGCTCTGAACAAAGGGCTAAGACGATGCCCACGCTGCCGACCGTGAGACAGAGCGCGGGCGACTTGCGAAAAGGGAATTTGATTTGAGAATGGGAGAGTTCGTCTGCGAAGTGCCTAAGGGTAACCATGACTGTTATTCCGATGGTGAGGCCACTATTGCCTCCCTGGCGAGCTCTTTCATAGATAGATTGTTACCGGAAGGCGGCCATCACTGCTGTTTTTCCGGCGAGGCCATTATCGTCTCATTATCGGCCTCTTAACGGCTGAGGCTGGCACGATTCGGGCCGGAAGGTACCCAGTGCCGCTACCGATCCGGTAGGGCCATTGCCGCCCTCCTTGCGAGGTTTGTGTCTCGCGAGAGAGGGCATTTTTGTCGCTTGGTTTTTGGCTGGTTTTGCAGGTCGGGTTGGGTGAGTCAGCGAGGAGGTTTTCGCAAGCCACCCCACGCTGACCGCCCGGGCGATCACCGGTGGCGAACAATGGATTGTTGCGTTCTCCTCGTAGGCTGCATCGAAAACGATGTAACTGAGGGGGCGGAGCTGTGGAAACTTGACAGCGCTTCTGTTCGCATAGCGTCTGACAGGAGGCCGTGACATACTGTAGAAACATGCCTGACATGTCCCACGAATCGCTTGAGTTGGAAACGTTGCTGGACTATGAAGTCCGCGGCTCCGCACGCTACCGGCGCTCGATGTCTCTGGTCATGGTCGTTCCGGTCAATAGCTCCATTAGATTAAGAGAGTTGCTGGGACCGGTCCTCCGCGACAGCGATGAGCTATTTGAACTCAGAAGTAAAGCCGTAATCTTGATGGGGGAAACAGACCGAGACGGAGCTTTGGTTGCCATCAGGCGTTATAAGGGGGCCTGCGGCGGTGAGATAGATTTGCTCTTTGCGTTGGCTTGTTTTCCGGATGATGGGTGCAACGGTCGGGAACTCCTTGAGGCCGTCTGCCGACGTCGTGATAAGGCCTTAACGCTTGAGCGCGGCGCGGTGGTTGTAGCTGGGTAGTGGGGAGACGCATGAGAAGCGCACTTAGATAGGCAGTAAGTCTGGACAAGGCAAAGCCCACGCTCGATGAATCGCACGCTTGTTTGTAGAAGTCCGTTGAGGCTTTCCAAAGAACGATCCGCCTCAGCAAGAGTGATAACCAAAGCGGGGTTGACCGCATGACTTATGCCCCCCCGCGCGGGCACTTCCATCACACTTGAATTCTCCAGTCGCTCATAACCCCTTGTGCGGACCGCCCGATGGAGGTGCCCGCCCCCCCTTCAAACAGATCGAGCTTAAGTTGGGGAAAAGGGGACTTGCCGATCGATTTGGTGAGCATTTCTGGCAGCATGCTCCAGATGGGGGAATTCCGCAGGAGTTCTTGAGAAAGAGTTGTCGAAAACAGTGACCGCAGGAGCGGGTGCAGGGTTGGTGGTTGCTACAAAAGATTTTTTGGGTTTGTGGCTGAATCAGCGCGGGCTCCGAGAGCGACATCCACAGGAATGGTTATTGTCTTTGAGGCTCCGTCTCGACGCCTGCATTCTCCCCGCCGATAGCATCAAGGAGGTGAACCGAGGGGCCGCACCAAGTGGGGTCAGGATCCCAAGCAGCTTTGTACCCCAAACCGTGTCATGCGCACCAATGAAAAGCGGCCCCTCGGAGTACAAAGACTGGGTGGATCCACACGTTTTGCTATCCACGACGTGTAACTTGGAGGCGGCCTTGCATCTCATGAGCACGATTGGGGGAAGAGGGATGTCCCTTGGCGATGTCGGATAATTCCCGACATGCGAACGCGGTATGTGCCATATGTCGAATGGTTTCAACACAGACGGATCACTGTTTGTGAAGGAACGGCAGGTGCGCCGCGCCCAACGGCCGGCGGGACTGGACTCCACGCCTTGCTGGCTGTGCAGGTCAAGAAAGGGTATGAGGAAGTAGGGTCAGTAGCTTCTCCATCGAGGTAAACAGGTCCAAAGCTTGTGGTGACTAACTGGGTGTTAGGGTACCGCTGCAAGGTGACGCGAGACCCTTGCCAAAGGGCCGTGCTCAGTCATGGGAGGGAGATAGCTTTTGTAGAAAACCTTCTGCGCAACTGTTGAAGTAATTCTGCGCTGTTGGCGGTCAATTACCTGATGTGAATCGTGCTAACAGGAAAATGCTGCAAAAAGTTTTGTTCCAACTTGCTGCAAGCAAGCTAATTTTGTCGAGCGATGGCAGGATCGCATCTTTACGATCCGTCTAAGGCACATGTGTTGCTGTGTCTCGTTGTTAAAAGAACCAAGAAGTGCGGTGTCATTATCGCTCACAGACTCGTAGCGCGAACGCCTTTCTTATCCCATGTTGTGCCAAGGATTACGATTTGACCCAGATAATGCCGGGACCTTGCAGCGAACAAGAGTGGTTCCCCCACCAGCTGCCCATCCCTCCCGATATACATCTTTTCGCAGGTCAGTTCAGTATGCCAAGAAACGGTCTATAAGGGAGCAACATGATTGGCTCCACGCGGAACTGACACGCTTTGTCGGTGGTTCTGCCGGAAAAGATGTTGCGGCCCGGTAAGCATCCAGGGTTGACCCCGGTCGAGCGCTTACAAGTCAGAGATAAGCAAGCTCTCGAACGCACCTTTGCTGCAAATGTAAGCGACCATTGGGAGCTGCAGTAGGTTATCCATCCCTGAGCGATGTAACTGAGGGGGCGAAGCTGTGGAGGGGAATTGTCGAGCAAATACTCGGAAGCCAGACAGGCAAGGGCAGCCTGAGTTGCATGATTTGGCGGCATGTTTGGCATATGGGAAAGGACGGTCAGCCATAAGTGATCGCTGAGCGAGCGGGCACTTTTGAGTGTAACTGCTGAGGCTGTTCAGGCCCCCTAATAGGACCGCCCAGACGAAGTTGCTCGCTCGCTCTACCTAATGGTCGAGAGCGCAAGAAAGAGGGATGTTCGTAGGTTGCGTACACCATTCACTCCGGCATCTTCTAAGAGAAGGAATCCCTGCCCGCTGGTGGACCACGGCCGCCCGGGGGCGGCTTCCCGCCTCTTCGGCCGTACTTCTTGGATCAACCGCTGGCGGGCAGGGTGAAAATCGTCCTGTTACGAAAGATCGGGCGGGTGGCGTTTTGGCGCTGATAAAAACCATCGCCGAAGTTGTTCAGGACCCCTTCGCAGGACGACCCTCATAGAGGCGCCGCCCGCTCTGACCGGAATGACAAGACAATGCCGCTCAGACAATAAGGAGTGTTCAAGAGGGCCCAGTCTCGCCCGTCCAAGCTGGGGTCCATTGTTCAGCACCGCTTCGGTATTGCCGTAGCTCTTTGTCGGGAATGTTGTCCAGGCGGCCGCGTCAAGATGGTTGGGTCCTCTGGGTCAGGACCACGATAGGCGGGGGAAGGAAGAGAGAAGCCACGAGCACTGAACGCCCAATCCAGAAAATCTTTCCTGGTTACCGCTTTCCTCGACGGTAACTGCTTGCGAATTATTGTCATCGCACACGCGCTTTTTGCCATGTTTTGTCACGGTTTTGGGTACAAACTGGATACACGAGGGTGGATACATGAAACCTGTCAGCGCAGGCGACAGGCTCCGACTTGGCGGAGTAAAGAATCTAAAGACCTCGATGCCGGCCGAGATCCCTTTTCAGGTGATGCCGATGTGCATGGCGACTGCGAGGCATTCAGAGGGATAAACTGATGACTGCTCCGTGGTCCGCCCCCCGAGCGAGCGGGCGCTATCAAGCTGAAACGGTCAATACGTTCAGGACCCCTTCGCAGGACCGCCCAAACGGTGGCGCCCGCTTGTTCCCTCGCTAACCGTGAGTGTGTCGTAGTTGTAAGCAGCGAAACTCTCTTCAAGCCCGTTTTCCCTTGCGAACGCGCGAGGGCATGCTAAGGACTGCGAAGGCCTCGGTGGCCGAGGGATCGCGAGACAGGCAATACCCAGTTCTTTGAAGATCAACATATTACCGCCAGAGCAATCGGAGTGCGCGTCCGAGCATTTTAACCGTGTACCCAGTTTGTATCCGGAATGACCCATTCGGCAGTCGAGCTTGACGGCCCCCGAGCGAATCCGCTCCAATGCGGAGTCAACGGCTTCCACCGTGGAATGAACGCCTTCCACCGTGGAATGAACGGGCTCCACCGTGGAATGAATGGCTTCCACCGTGGAATGAACCGGCTCCGCTGCGGAGTCAACGACCTCCACTTCAGCGGGAAGCGTCGCCACTGCAGAGCGACCCAGTCCCACCGTCCTGTCAAACGTTCACTGCAAGGAATGAACGCTTCACTGCAAGGAATCAACGGTTCACTGCAAGGAATGAACGCCTGGCTCCGACAAGGGAAACACTCACTCCCGACCGTTTAAGCAACGCAACTCACACAGCATCAGCCTATTGCGAACAATTCGCATGATTGTCATACCAACGCCGTCACGAACGCCCCAGAGGGGCGGGAAAGGAGCAAAAATGGCGGACTATATTCCAGCTTCAGACTCTTTGTTTGACGAGTGGGCAAGGAACTTTTCAGAAACTTGTGGCACACACGTTGCAGAGCTCGGCCTTTCCCCTCAAGATATGATGTCGATTAGCAGCGCCTATATGGAGTGGCAGTCGGCATATGTCAGTCATCAGAATGCCAGGAACGCCGCCAGAGGAGCAACCGAAGACAAGGACGAGGAGAGAGACGACGCCGAGGAACTGTTCAGGCGCTTTACCAGGGTCATTCAGGCGAGGCCTGAAACAACGGATTCCCTCCGGGAGGCACTCGGCATTACCGTGCCGGACAGGACCAAGACTCTGCTGGCCGCACAGATGGTCTTGGCGAATGAACCTCCACTGCTTTTGGTTGACCATTCGCTACGCGGCCAGACGACGATTCATTTCGGCCCCAATCCCTCTAATGAAAGAGAGAACGCCCTACCACAGGGCATGAGGGGAGGTAAGATATGGTATCACATCGGAGGTCTGCCGGAAACTGAGGACGAGTGGAGGTGGCTGGCGGATGACACCAATTCGCCATATACCCACATCATTGGCGGCGCCGAGGCGGTAACCATCGCCTACCGGGCACAATACTTTGACAGAAGAATGCGTCTGGGCCCCTTTGGCGACCCGGTAGTAGTTACCATTTCAGTATAATCAAAGAAAACGGGGCCGGGGGTTCGCCTTCGGGGTGGGGCATCGTCGCAGACCACTAAGGCACGAGGGCACAAAGACATATCCGGGCGCAGTGATTCCTCGCCTCGTGTCTTGGTGTCTTCGTGGTGCGGGCGGAAGGTTCCCAGTACGTCGGAGACATTTTCATCGTGTCCGGGTGAAGATAAGTTCATGGGGGACTGCTTTGAAAATAAGCACTGAGCGATTTCCCTGTCCGTAGCCATGGGCAGGCGAGGAGGGCCCCGATGTCTCTCGCAAAGCCGCGAAGCACGCAAAGCAGGATATTTCATGCCCGGTCCGTCAGGCGCCTCTTGGTGTCCCTGGCCGCACAGGCTTGGCGACCCTGGCCGCACAGGCTTGGCGAGAGGACACCCATGGCAACACGCGCCGTGAAAAAGAGCCGTACGCAGCCGGGATTTTGGCTGACTGACTTCAAAGGCAAAATCATCTATGACACCTCCAAACCCCACGGCCAACCCCGCCGTTCCCTCGACACCTCCCGCGCCACAACCCTCTTCGGGTTCAAAACCAAGGTCCCTTTCGCCCAAGGTCTTGCAGGAACGATTGAGTGGTGTAGGGAGACGGCGAGAGTTGCAGAGCATGGCGAGGTACGGAAATAGGAAGGCGAAGACCGCCTATATAACTGCATCCGCGGTGCTGAGCTGCAGTGCAGATAAGGCGGATGTGACGTGCTCGCGATGAATAATGATCCACGGCGAAAGCGGGGGTGTTGTCTATTTTGTCGTTGAAGCGTGCGAACGGCAAGGCTCGGGCAGTACGTCTGGGGAAGGAAGGGCTCGCGATCCTTGGCGGGCAGATTGGCGCGGTGTTGGGCGGTATCGTGGGGATCCGCATTGTTACGGAAGTTGCGCCGCCGCATGTGTATGGCGAGGCAGCGCTGGTCCTTGGGCTCGTCAACCTCGCTATGGGTTTAACGGCCACTCCGTTCATGCACTATACTGCTCGCGCGTACTCGGATGTGATCCTGGAAGGCCGTTACCGTCCATTTCGTGCCTTCGCGCTGAGACGCCTGATTGTTCTGTGCCTTGGCGGGGCAGTGATCCTTGCGTTGGGGGGGGTAATTCTTGACCTCTCAACAGGGGAGTTACGACTGGGCCTTTGGGCCCTGGCCGGCGGTGTCCTCGTTGGGATGAGCCTCAGCGCCTTCGAAAACGCGATCTTGACCGTTGCTCGCAGGCAGGCCGCGAGAAGCATATGGCAGTGTGCCCAGAGCATCGGATTTCCCGTTTTTGCCGCCGTGGCCATGTTGCTGTTTGGTCCGTCATCAACCAGCTACCTGTTTGGGCGTGCCCTATTTCCAGCGTTGGCGGTGTTCTTGTTTTGGAGCCTGACATCGGCCAGTTTCCCATATCAAGGACCACGCGTCGCGAAGGCAGACGCTGCGGTTTGGTCCCGACAAGCATTGAAGTACGCTCTGCCTCTGATACCTCTCGCGATCGTTGCGTGGGCCATTCAGATGGCTGATCGGTACATCCTGGCGAACTACCGAACCCTGGCCGAGGTAGGGCTTTACTCAGCGGCGGCCGGGTTGGCACGGCAACCCTTCTTGGTGGCTGGGGCAACTTTTTCGAGACTTTTTAAGCCCATTATGTTTGCGGCATCAGCGCGCGGAGACGAACGAAGGCGCAGGAGGGCGCTCTGGTACTACATACTGCTGATTACGCTTATATGCGCCGCTGGTTTCGGGCTGTTCGTATTCATGGGCAGATCAATCGTCCGCGTTCTCCTTGCTTCTGAGTATCGCGAGGGCGCGCTGCCGCTGTTGCCCTGGATCGCAGCAGCAGGTGGCTTCTTGGCGATGTCAGGCACGTTCGAAGTGCAAATGTTCACTGATAAGGCGACTTGGAGGATCACTGTGGCTTACGGGATTGCTGCCGTAGTGAATGTGGGTCTTAATCTGCTGTTAATCCCCGGCATGGGGACGAAAGGTGCTGCAATTGCAATGTGCACCTCGTATGCCCTGTATTTCGCGGTCGGCATGCTTTTCATGTTTTCAACTGGCCGTCTGGTGGGACGGCACGGCGCCAAGTGGTAGTCGGTGACACGGCCGGGGATTAACTCATTCGGTTCAAACTGGGTTGTCTGTTTCACGCTCGCCTGACCATTGCGAATCGGCACATGGCGGTTCTGGGCAGAATCCATGCAAAGGGAAGTAGCTGGTGATGTCAAGAATCTTACGAACTGTTTCGCGAAAGCTTGTGCCACGCTCCATACGGACCTTTGTGCGTAACAGGCTGGAATTGTGGCGCTGGGAGCACCGCGGACGGGGCCGCCGCGTCAACCCGCCCCACATTGTCAAGGAGAGGCATGTGAAAGCGTCCCAGAAGAGATACGGGGCGAGGGTCTTCGTAGAGACGGGCACCTACTACGGGGACATGGTGGCCCCAGTCAAAGGCATCTTTCGGGAGATATATTCCATCGAATTGAGTAAGTCGCTGGCTGAGAAGGCCCGGAGAAGGTTCCGACGGCATGCCCACATCCGAATTCTTTGCGGGGATAGTGCAACCCTGTTAGCAGATGTGCTCGCGTCGATTGTGGAGCCGTCCGTGTTCTGGCTTGATGGCCACTACTCGGGGGGTGAAACAGCTCGCGGCGCATGCGACTACCCCGTGCTGGCCGAGCTGCAGGCCATTCAGCATCATCCTGTAAAGGCACATGTCGTTCTCATAGACGACGCGCGGTCGTTTACGGGTGCCCCAGGCATCCCGGCACTTGCTGAGATATTAGAGCCTTTGAGGCAGATTAACCCAAGATACGCGATAGACATTGTAGACGATATCATTAGAGCCTTGCCTCCAAAGCGCCGGAGCGCGCTTGCTGCCGAAGGCATATAGGCAATGACTAGGAAGGCGCCCAAGGATGACCGAGAGACTGACAACTCGCAAGGGGACCTCAGCGGGTCAGAAGGCGGAGTTCCGAAAGGGATTCTACCCGGGTCGGCCTGCCCACTGGATCGAGCGTGTTGTGTACGAGACCGAGTCGCCCTCCCCCACCGTAGCTGAGCACCTGGCCGCGATAGAGAGAGGACAAAGAGATTTCTCTTATCCGGGGCACGATGCAACTGTCTTTCGCCTTCTTCGGTCACTGATCCCTGAGAAAGGATTGCGAAAGGGGGCGGATATAGGCTGCGCCACAGGGTGCTTCCCAGCGATGCAACTGGCGTGTGGAATCGAGAAGTGCACAGTCTTTGAGGTCAGGGACGTGGAGGTGTCTCACCCCCAAATCGAGGTCCGTATCCAGGATCTTTCTAACGAAGCTGATCTTAAGCCAGAATTCGACCTGGTCACATGCCTCTCAACAATCGAGCACGTTGGCTTGGGGCGTTACGGGGACCGTCTCGACCCATGGGGCGACATCAAGCTGGCGCACAACATACGAAAGCTAGTTCGCCCGGGTGGTTTGGTCCTGATATCTTTCCCGGCTGGCGCCGGCTGCGTAGTTTACAATATGCACCGAATTTATACTGCTTATCGGCGGGCACTCTTATTTGAGGGATACAGAGTGCTGGGCGTTCACAGGGGCCTATCAATCTACCGGCGAGCGCGACACGCGTTGGGGAATTTTGTCAGAGGGCATCTGGGCCGATTTACACAACCCGTCAACCTGCTCACCGTAGCATAAAGCCTCTGCCTGGGCCCTAACCCGGTGCGTGATGAAAAGTAGACCTCGCTCAAGAAAGCATTGCACGTTGTCCCGGCGCGACCATTTGAGGCGGACGGCAGTAGCGACTGCGTGACACTTGACTGCACGGGGCTCGGGCACCGGCTGAGGCGAAGGTGTCTATGAACGATGAATTGTACGGAAATGTAACCCCCTGCTATCCAGACTACTGGAGACGCAGGTACCTTTATCCCGCCTGTCAATCTGGTCTCTCCATAGCATTGGCCGGCATAGGAGACTGGGAGCGCTATTCCAGGTATTATTGGGCCAGCGTCGGGTACCAAGCCTGGGACTGCATGTACTTGCATCATAAAACCACGGGGCGATCACGCATATACGACATCGATGAGCGAGCTGTGCAGCGCCTGCGGGAGGCAGGCGTGCGGGCCGATCTCGTTGGCCTTTGCTTGACGCCTCTACCTGAGCGCTACGACTTGGTGTTTGCTGCCGATGTGATAGAGCATGTCAGCAGGCACATGTCGTTTGTCCGGAATATTGCGGAGTCACTATCTCCCGGAGGCCGGATGGTGCTGACAACACCAAACGCGGACTGGTGCCGGCATGCCCTGTCTCACGGTCATGAGTGTCCTTCGCACTGGTGTTCTTTCGCGCCGGTCCATTTCAAGAATATTTCGAAAGAATTGGGCTTGATAGTCAGGGACCTCGTGACATTCAAAAGTGAGGCTCCCTTTACTGGCCACAGAAGGGTTCGCGCAACGATATCCCGTGGGATTCACTTGGCTGCCGCGGCATTTGTTGCGCCCACAGCCAGATGGAATTCTATTTGCTTCGTTGCTCAACGTGCATGATGGCAGATTAAGGGGTAGCATATGCCCGTGTGCGCGGACAGGGCCAACTGCTCCATCTTAATTCCCTCGTGTGACAAATATTCCGACTTGTGGCGGCCGTTCTTCACACTGTTCTGGCGGCACTGGCCTGACTGTCCATTCCCGGTCTACCTCGGCAGCAACTAGGCGTGTGGGATGTTCTGGTTCAAGAAGCCAGACTGTTGATCAAGTCGAGCCGCGCGCTGCACGGGGAAGAAGCGGCTCAACAATGTAGCATCCAGTACTATGGGTTTTACCAATTCGATGGGTAGAGCGCTGATTTCGCTGTTGCCGGCGGACAACGAGTTTGTTTTCAGGATCGGCAAGAGAATTGTTGACCGCTACAACAGCGAAAACAATTGCGATATGGTCACGAACGGAGAGTTCCGTCTTCTCAAGCAGCTGTTGCCGGGGGCGTCGGTTGTTTTCGACGTTGGTGCGAACACAGGACAGTGGACGAAAGAAGCGCTCAAGTTTAACCCGAAGGCTGAATATCACTGTTTTGAACCGTGTGCAGAGACCTACAAGGCGCTAATCAGCAACAGCTTCCCAGCGAACGTGACGACCAACAACTTTGCACTTGGCAGCTCAGTAGGTGAGCTGCCGCTTTTCGTCTCTGCAGGAAATTCCGGCGGTAACTCGCTTTACCACAGACGGGGAATTGAAACTTCTTCGCAACAACAAGAGATCGTTCGGATTGATACTCTGGACGACTATTGCGAAAGGACCGGCATTCACAAGATTGACTTTGTAAAAGTTGATGTTGAGGGACACGAGCTTTGCGTCTTGCAGGGGGGCAGCCACATGCTGGCTCACGGAGGAATTGGAATCGTACAGTTTGAATACGGCGGCACTTATATTGATGCCAGGGTTCTCCTCAAAGATGTCTTTGAGTACGTGAAGGGCATCAGCCCAAGATACTGCTTCTACAAAGTATATCCATCGGGGTTACGATTTATACCTGCCTATCGGCAGATACTGGAGACCTTTCAGTACTCGAATTGGCTGATCATGAACGGCCTGTGCAAAGCATAAGGGTCCGAAAGTGCTTAATTCGTTGAAACGCGCAGTGGGAAACCTTGCTGCGATCGGTGGAGTCTGGGTCCGGTTTCCGCGGTGGCAGCTTCACCGCGATTAGGAAAAGCGTTGCTAGCACTACGCCAAGATCGCGCAGCAGGGGGGCGGCGTTGGACGGTGTCGGAAGTCGTCGCTACCGTTCGCTGGCCGGAGGGCTGAGGTGCATACTTTCGCGATAATCCCGTGAAGATCCGTGTGAAGCTCTTGACGGGTTGTTCAGCTTTTGCAGCAACCAGTGGAGTTTCCGTGCACAGGAAGGTCGTTTTGCAGATCGTGTTTTGTAAGTTTTGTATGAATTGTCCGTGCTGAGCAGACTCTGTATGTGGTAAGACATTAGGGAGTGTAGGAACAATGAGGATTCTCGTGACGGGTTGTAGTGGATTGATCGGTTCCGAAGCCGTTCGCTACTTTGGCGAGAAAGGACACAAGGTTTATGGCATGGACAATAATATGCGCCAGAGATTCTTTGGCCCGGATGGGGACACAACTTGGAACCTGGAGTTGCTTAAACAGGAGGTAGAGTCTTTCGAGCATTTTTCTCTTGATATTCGCAACCAAGATGCGGTTTTCAAATTCTTTGAAACACGCGAGTTGGATGTTGTAATTCACTGTGCGGCTCAACCTTCACATGATAAGGCCCGTGAGATTCCGATCATTGATTTTGAAGTCAATGCCCTTGGCACCATTTACCTTCTCGAAGCCACTCGCCGTTATCGTCCTGAAGCCGTTTTCATTTTCATGAGCAGCAATAAGGTATATGGGGATGCACCTAACGATCTACCTATGCTTGAGCTCGAGACCCGGTGGGACTACGCGGACAAAAAGGACTATGATGGCATTGATGAAACCTGCCGGATTGACCGTTGCCTACATTCTTTGTTCGGTGCTTCGAAGGTAGCCGCCGACGTCATGACCCAAGAATACGGCCGCTATTTCGGAATGAAGACCGTTGCCTTCCGGGGGGGATGCCTCACGGGGCGGCGCCACAGTGGCGTTCAGCTACACGGTTTTCTTTCACATCTTGTCAAAGTTGCAGTAGAGGGAAGGAAGTATACCATCTTTGGTTACAAGGGCAAACAGGTGCGTGACCAGATCCACAGCCTAGACGTAGTTCGCGCGATGGAAGCGTACATCGAAGCCCCCAGACCCGGAGAAGTATATAATGTCGGCGGCGGTCGGAAAAACAGCGCTTCCATACTCGAATCCATTACGGCGATAGAAGCAGCCAGTGGCAAACGCATACATTACGAGTATTGCGAGCAGCATCGTGTAGGAGATCACATTTGCTACATTTCCAATCTTGCCAAGTTCAAATCGCATTATCCGACATGGAAGGTGAGGCGTTCCTTAGAGGACATCATTGCGGAGATGGTTCGCGAGGAGAAGCATTCACTTCAACAGTGACAGGGAGGGTTAGCAAGAAGGACATGTTGCGCGTTGAGAATCTTTTAACAGCCTTCGACGATTCTGTGGCTGGGATCGTGTATGCCCTCGCTCCCTTGCCCTCATTGGTTGAACTTGCACAAAAGGAGCGGCCCGTGTTCTTCCTTGCCAGGTATTGAACCGGAGACTGCGGCGCTAAAAGAGTCTGGGCCCTCGCACGCTCGTTCACGTCAACAGAAGCTTGGCTTTGCGGAATGCTGAAAGCCTCTCGCGGTTTTCGAACTAAGTCCAGCAATTGTCTCTTGGCATAATGGAAATACCAGCGGTGGGCGTTTGCGCGGCATGGAACTACAACGTGGAGGATATCAAGATGGGCCGGGGCGAAACGCCAACAGACTGTTCCGTTCTCATTCCCTCTTTTGACAGATACTCTGACCTCTGGTTGCCGTTTTTCACATTGTTCTGGCGGTACTGGCCTGACTGCCCTTTTCCTGTCTATCTGGGCAGCAACGAACAGGTTTTCTCCCACCCGCGCGTGACAACGATCCCTGTCGGCCCTGCCGGCAGCTGGGCGGAGAGGATAGGAAAGCTGCTAAACGCAATAAGCACGCGATACGCGCTGATGATTCTGGAGGACTTTTTTTTCAGACGGGCGGTCGACAATAACCGTGTCCTGTACTGTCTCCAAACGTTGCGCGAACTTGATGGTGCAATGCTTCGGCTGATCCCCAGGCCAGGGCCAGACGCTCCGGTTAGACAGTTCCCGGAGATAGGTCTAATCAAACCCGGTGCTCCCTACCGCGTTAGTACCCAGGCGGCTATATGGCGACGTGAGTTCATACTTGCATTGCTGCGCGATGGCGAGTCTATATGGCAGTTCGAGGTCAACGGCACCGCTCGCAGCGCGGATATTGACGACGGATTCTACTGTGTATGGAAACCCGCTATGCCCTATCGCCATCACGTGGTCGAACGTGGGAAGTGGTTTCGGCGAGAAGCACGTCGCTTTGGTAGTATGGGAATAGGCTGCGATTTCTCCCGCCGCTGCATTATGACAAGAGAAGAAAGCTTGCGGTGGAATCTGAGCAAAACACGGTCCGGAATATTGAGAATTCTTCCATGGAAGCGACGGCTGCAGTTGGTCACGATCATCCGTAGGTTCAAGGGGAAGTGCCAAAGATAGGCGAAGCGTACAATCTCGTGGCGTTTTGAGATTATCAGCTCGGAAGGGTGTGGCGACCCATAGGACGGTGTTTACTGTGTATTGGGACACGCGGCGGCCGGCGTTGTAGTGGGACTGGTGGAATGGATGCCGAGCGATCTGCGGGAACTTATCGATCCGCCTGCTGCGGCGCGGGTCCTTTGCATCGTGCACAATGAGTTCGAGAGTCTTTCTTTGAGACCTCTTTGCATTTTGGGTAGAAGTTTTTGGACAGCTGGATCACAACTTGAACGAGGTCAGAGTTAAACGGTAAGACAAAAGGCTGCCGGTTGGTGTGGCTGGCGGAGGAATAAAGGGCGTCTTCCGCTTCGTATTCAAATCACGGGGAACACTGGCTCTGTCCCAGGATGGGACGCTAATGAGCACGACAGCGAAACGTAGCGTGCCAAAAGGCATTTCAGAGAGGCACATGAAGGCACGATGTTTTCCACACCGTGCGGGGACAGGGGGGTGCGCGTTCGCCATTTTTGGTTGCGGCAAAAAGCAGCTTTGGGGTCCCCTGCTCGGGATGATCATAGGCGAGGCCCAGAGACGCAACGGTCTGGACGTGCGAGCAAGTCAAGATGCTGAAACTCTTTTCTGAGAAGACAGGGAAGGACTTCCTCATCGTTGTTCGCAAATAGAGAAGAAAGGCAGAGGAATCTGCTTTGAGTAACATTGGACAAGTGGCTGCAATTGTGATGGCTCGGCACAAATCAAGCTCTTTCTTGTTGTGCTGCCCTCGAACTAAGCTGCGGGGGAGTCCATCATGAAATCCGTTCACCCGGAGATCATAAAAATGCCGTTCAGGCTCATGCTTCGGCGCCGAGGGGCCGATTCTGCAACGCCCCAGGTCAGTTCTGCGCAGACCGTTTCAGTATCGAGCGCCAGGCCGCTGCTTAGCGCTGATTTTCAGGCCAGGATGATTTTAATCAGCGTCATAGTGCTGGCCATCTATGGGGTTGCCGTTTGCCTCGCGGACCCCGCGAAACGCGACGTGACGTCAGCTGCGCTTGGCTTCCAGGTTGCTTGTTGGCTCGCAGCGTTGTTTCTCATTGGACGCCGAAGGGGCAAAGATTGCCTGCGTTTTAGCAATCCGGCCCTGGTTGTTTTGCTTTGGTGCGGGGCTTACTTTCTATACCCTTCGTTTACGTGGTTGTTGTCTGGGCCGACATATTGGGGTATCGTGACTGACGAACAGGTTATCGTTAGCCTCTTTTGGCTGCACGGTTTTTTTATGATTGCCTTTGCGATCGCTTACAAACTTGTCAACCCTGCGCCCTTTCGCGTAGACAGCGTCGACGTTCAGCGGTTGCCTTCGGGATGGCTTCTTTTCGGCATCTCATGGGTCCCGCTGGTTATCAGCGTTCTATCGAGGGTCGTTGGAGGAGGTGGGCTGGTCCCGAAGCAGAATTATGGAGATGTATGGTACGAGGGACGCAGGGCCATCGAGGCCGCGAGGGCGATGGGTGGAGTTGCCTATCTCAAAGTGCAGATTAGTTCCAAGACGTACCTCTATCCTGAGATGGCGTGCGGCATAGGGGCTGGTCTTGTTCTGTGTCACACGCGGTATAAGCGAGCGTGGCCACGGTGGCGCATATACGGCCTGATTGTCGCGAGTTTGTCCCTGCGGTACATTCTTGGTTCAGGGACAAGAAGCCCAGTAGTGATGATTCTTATAATGATGCTGATCCTTGCGAACTCTTTGGGGAGAAGGATCTCCTGGGCTAGGATCGTTCTCCTCCTGGGCGCAGCAATGCTGATTTCTAATGTGCAGGGGATTTACAGAACTCTAAGGTCGGAAGGGTTCACCAGCAGCGTTGTCGAGACGTGGGAGACGCTTCGACGAGGCAAGGGTTCGAGTTGGCACGTAGATGAGTTCGCCGGGATGCTTTACAAAGAGCACATTGGCGTCCAGATATTTGGGCAGTCGCGACCGGAGGGTCCCATGTATATGGTGCGTAATTTGCTAAATGTTGTACCGTCACAACTCTTGCCGCAGAAGCTCAAATGGACCGGAACAGCGTCTGTGATAATAAGGGAGCATCTCGGACCATCTGCTGAGAAGGAGGGTCGTGGCACCGCAGGGGCGGCGATCGTTGACGGCTATCGTGTGCATAGGTGGCTAGGAGTGCCCTTCGTGGCGGCCATTCTGGGTGTGACCATCGGTTTGTTGCAGTCATGGGTCATGAAGAAAAAACATGGGCAACGTACGCCGGACCTGATTAGGGTGTGCTTGTTTGCAGCGTTTTGTTCTTGGCTCATGCTTGTAGTGCGCTCGGAGTCATCTCAGTTGGTTAGCAGAATTGGGTACTATGTGGCACTGCCTTTTTTCGTGGTTTGGTTCTGGCAGTTGGTGTTTGGCTGCCCCGGAGGTCGGTGGTTTAGGCCGGTTCCTACAATAGTGTGGAAGAGGCGGGGTCAGTCGGCTAAGAATAGGACAGAGCTCGAAAAGGGATACGAGTGAGGGCAGGAAATGCCGTATTTCAGCATCATTATTCCGGTGTACAACCGCGAGAGAGAGATAGTAAGGGCCATCGACAGTTGCCTCTCTCAGGATTTCCAGGATTACGAGATCGTTGTCGTGGACGATGGTTCGACCGATGGCTCGGTGGCCGCTGTGCAAAGCTACCGGGACAGTCGCATCATGCTCCTGCTGCACGAAAGTAATCGGGGTGTCTGCCCTTCTCGCAACACTGCGATTCGTCAGGCATGCGGCAATTGGATGGTCATGCTCGACAGCGACCATTCGTTTGTGGACAGTGCACTTAAGTTGTTGGCATCGTTGACTCGGCAGGCCCCAGCAGACGTGGGCAACGTGGCGACCAGCATGCTGTGGGACACGGGCCAGCTGACTCCGTCACCTGACGTCCCGGATGGTCCGATCGGATACGAGCAATATCTTGCCTGGTGCGATCGCTGGAAGGTGGGAGAATACTTCAACTGTGTCCGCGCGGAGGTTTTCTCAAGTGGCATCAGATACCCAGATAACCGGGCTTACGAAGCGATCTTCCATCTCGAGCTGACGAAACGTTGGAAGCTAATGATCTCCCGACACGTTGTTGCCGTTTATCACACTGATTCTTCGAACAGGTTATGTGGCTCGGCAGAACCTTGCTTTAGGAAAGCGTTGCTGCTGCGAAACGCCAGGGACGATGCCCGGGTACGTGAGCGGATCCTGAAGGATCACGGTTTAGCTCTGAAGGAGTACTGTCCTAAGTCTTTCAGAGCGATGCTCAGAGGTGCTGCGATGGCCAACTTCCTTGCCGGGGCCCGCTACCGAGGCCTGCGACACAGCGCACAACTACTGTTGGCGCCGGGCAGTGCGAAGACCTGGGCGACGCTTGTCTTGGGATTAATCGGCCCGGGCATTCTTGCCTGGGTCGTGAGCAGACCCTGGAGGACAAGCGACTGAGGGACGCAGAATTGTTGCGTGCTGGGCGCGACATGAACTACGGCTACTTTCACGTCGGTCTGTATGCGCAACAAGTGGAAACCTTCCTGCAATACTTTGATAAGTCACGCTTCCTGTTTCTGCTGTTCGACGAGCTTCGCGCGGATCCGCGAGCCGTTTCTCGGGCGGTCTTCCGTTTTCTCGAGGTGAACGACTCCGTGCAAGTGCACCTCTCAACGAGACGCAATGCGGCCGGCAGGCCTCGATCGAAGCGTGTCCAGGCCTTCCTGACGCAAGAGAGGTTCGTCAAGACTCGCTTGCGGCCCCTGAAGCGCATTCTCCCGCCGCAGGTTTCCCATCGGCTGAGTTACTATTTTATCGGCAAGAACACTGCACCTTTCAGGTATCCGCCCATGCCCGAGGAGATAGAGAAGCTGCTCCGGGCGAGATATCGCGAGGACGTGCTGCGTCTCCAGACCCTAATCGGTAGAGACCTGAGCCATTGGCTTCCCTCTGATGGTTCATATCATCAACTCGAGACGGGCCAGCGGAACATCATGCCGCGATCGGTCTCCTGCGCTCGCCGTATGGAACTTGGGGTTTCGCGAATGAAAGGCGTTGACGAAGGACCATGAGGTCAAAGCGGTCAAATTCATCCCACGCCAATAGACCGTCGCCTACCGGCAAAAGGATTTGTGTCCTCCATGTCCTGGGAGCCATGAACCGCGGCGGAGCTGAGACATGGCTTATGCATGTGCTGCGGCACATTGATCGAGAGATGTTTCAGATGGATTTCCTGATGGGTACTGAGAAGCCATGCTCATACGACGACGAGATCCGGGCGCTGGGTGGTCGCATCATCCCCTGTCCGTACACCAACCGCCCGCTGCGGTATGCGCGAGAGTTCCGCCGCATCCTTCGCCAAATGGGGCCCTACGGAGTCGTTCACAGCCACGTTCATCACTTCAGTGGATACGTCCTGAAACTGGCCGCGAAGGAGGGCGTGCGTGTGCGGATTGCCCACTCTCACAGCACCGCCGATGGCAAGGGTAATGCCCTTCTCCGACGCTTGTACAGGCGGCAGATGAAGCGCTGGATACGTTCTTATGCTACTGCAGGGATCGCCGCTTCTCGAGAAGCAGCAATAGCTCTGTTTGGGCCGTGGTGGCGGCGTGATCCGAGATGGAGAATTATCCATTGCGGGATCGACGTCGCGCCTTTTAGGCAGCCTGTTGACAAGGAACAGATACGGCGCGAACTGGGCATACCTCAGGAGGCGATGGTTGTTGGCCACGTCGGGTGCTTTGACGAACTTAAGAATCACGTGTTCCTCATAGAAGTGGCTGAGGAGGTCGTCAAACGCCATCCTGATACATGGTTTTTGCTGGTTGGAGACGGTGCGCTGCGGCATGACATGGAGGCCCTGGTGGCAAAGAAGGGACTAGCGGTGAGGTTCGTTTTTGCGGGCGCGAAGGGCGATGTTGCGCGGCTGATGCTCGGCGCAATGGATACTCTTCTTTTTCCATCCCTGTGCGAGGGACTGCCGTTGGCATCGCTCGAGGCGCAAGCTGCGGGCCTTCCCTGCGTCGCTTCGGAGGCGGTGCCCCAGGAGGCGGTGGTAATCCCGTCCGCGGTATGCCGACTGCCGTTGAATCTTGGCGCAGCCGAATGGGCACGGGTGGTCCTGAGCTGCCTCGAACGCGGCCAGCCCTGGAGGAGGTCAGCCCTTCGGAAAGTGGTTGAGAGCGATTTCAACATTGAGCGCGCACTGCCGCCACTTATTGAAGTGTACATGAGACGATAATGTAGGACAAGAACCTCATTTTGTCTTCCAGTGGCCGGTCGTTTCTTTCTTTTTGGGCCACGTCGTGCCCCGGGGTGAGCTGATCTTTGCGGTAGTCGCGTCGGCCCTGGTTGAACAGTTTTTGCTCGGGGCGCCGCGGATGTACCGACGTCTGGTTAGAGAGCTGACGAATCCCAGTGATACGTAGGGAGATTGGGCACTGAGAAAATGAGAGAGGAACAGGTCGCGTATCTGGTTTGCCCGCAGTGTAAGGCAGGCCTCGTCATCGTTAAACGCAGAACTCGAGGCAGAGGTGGCCTTGCGAGTGTGGCCTTGCGATGTTCGAAGTGCGGGGCTTTCTTTCCCATCGTTCGACATGTGCCCCGCTTTGTGCCGCTGGACAACTACTCAAGTAGCTTCGGGTTGGAGTGGTCCAAGCATAGCAAGACCCAATACGACGGATATAGTGGGGCACCAGTCTCTGAAGATAGATTCTTCGGAGAAACGGGATGGCCAAGAAAGATGCAGGGAGAATTCATCTTGGAAGTTGGAAGTGGCTCAGGTAGGTTTACGGAGCAAGTCGCGTCAACCGCAGCCGTAGTGATATCGATGGACTATAGTCGCGCTGTGGACGCCAACTTCGCGTCAAACGGCGGGAAAGAAAACGTTCTGATAGTTCAGGCGGATGTATACTCGATGCCTTTTAGGAAGATGTTCTTTGACAGGCTCTTTTGCTTTGGGGTACTGCAGCATACACCAAAGCCAAGGGAGGCATTTCTGCTGCTGCCGGACTACCTAAGGCCCGGAGGGGAACTCGTTATCGACATCTACAGAAAGCGCACTGGCGTTCTACAGCTGGTCAAGACCAGGTACTGGGTCAGGCTGGTTACGCGCCGGATGGACCCTGCAAAGCTTTACAAATGGTGCAAATGGTATGTCGACCGCATGTGGCCTATCGCGGGCCTAATAACAAGACTTCCGTTTGGAAGACAAATCAACAGCGCCCTTCTCATCGCCGATTATCATGGGGTGCACCCGCTATCCGAAGGAATGTTGAAGGAATGGGCTATACTTGACACGTTTGACATGTTGTCACCGCAATATGAGAAACCTCAAACGCTCCAGACGGTGAAGGGGTGGTTTCGCCGGGCCGATCTACAAGACGTCAAGGTTTATTATCGGCGCAGTATTATTGTGGGAAGCGGGAAGAGGAAACGCGAATGATCGCAGGTTACGCAGGCGTGTATAGAGAATCAGAACTCGAGCAGAGTCTTGAGGAATGCTTTTGACGAAGGCCCCTGGTTACAGAAGATACTAACCTTTCTGCGTCTTTTTGGAAGGAGCAGCCAGGAACGGCACAGCTGAGACGCCGGTACCTCCGCCCTCTGGTTCTACTGGCTGTGTCGCACGTACGACGCTTAGTTGGAGGGTGCCCGCATGGACAAGTGTTCGTGCTGTTACCCAGATCTATTCGGCGAAGTACGTGCGGCGCCACAAATCCCATGAATGCCAAGCGAGGGTGGGGAGCGCGCGGCGCCGAGGAGTGGTGCCGACCTTACAGTTCTCGGACGAACTCGTTGGTCTCACTGTTTAATTGCCTTTGGAGGTGATCGAAGCACCAGAAGGTTGGGGAAGGCGCGATGGCTGGTATAGCTGGTTTTTTCTGCCCGAGAGGTTTGCCTGGTCATGCTAACGCAAGGCTTGAACGCGCCCTGGCGCTTCTCGTGCACCGAGGCCCCCACGACTTGAAGATGTGGGGAGATGCGCGAGGCCGAGTCCTGATCGGCCATCGGACATTGCGCCTTGCCCAGAAGGAAGAGAATGGCCAGCAGCGGCAGCGTGGTCCCGATAGTGACCATATCGTGGCGCTCGACGGTGAGGCATACAACGCCCGTCAATTAAGTGAACAGCTAGGCGAGGACGGGCAGGAGGTAAATAGCGTCGCTGAGCTACTATTGCTCGCATGGAAGCGGTGGGACAATGATTGTTTTGCTCGTATAGATGGGCCGTTTGCGTCCGTTTTATGGGATGCGGGGGCGGAGAGGCTCGTGCTTGCCCGCGATCCTTTCGGCGAAAAACCTATTTATGTCGCGCGGAAAGGATCCGGCGCTTACGTGTTCGCTTCGACGCTTTCCGCCATTTTGGTTTTGCTGGGGCATACCCCTGAACCCCACTGGCCGGCGTTGTCTGAATACTGGAGATACAGGTGCATTCCTGCCCCGTATACCGCCTACCAAGGGATAGAAGCCGTGCGGCCGGGCTACTGGGTCGAACTGACTCCAAAGGGACGCCGCGAGGGTGCATACAGGATACCAAGCTACAAGGTGCCGACTCCGGTTAGTTTCGAACGTGCCGTCGAAGAGGCTGAGGAAGTTTTGTTGAAGAGTCTTGAGCGACGGTTGGTCCCGGACATGTCCCTGGGTTGTTTGTTATCGGGCGGCGTGGATTCTTCACTGGTTACGGCTCTCACGTCGGCAGAGGCCGGGAGAGCAATCCGGACTTTCTCAATCGCGTTTGAAGATCCCCCATACTCTGAGACTGCTTATTCGCGTCGCGTGGCCAGGCGATACGGAACGCAGCACGAGGAGATACTTCTGACACCCGAGGCCCTGGAAGTGCTTCCTGACATTGTGTGGCACCATGGGCAGCCTTTTGCCGATTACTCTTGTGTCCCAACGTGGCATGTGGCCGAAGCTGCAAGCCAGAAAGTCCGTGTGGTTCTCACCGGCGATGGCGGGGATGAAATCTTCGCTGGTTACCTGGGGGTGCGCTTCTTGGACCTTCTGCAACGGTATCGCAGCGCTGTTCCTCGCGCTCTTTGTGCAGCCGCAGCGTTCTGCGCGAGAACCTTGGCTCTCATTAAGCAGAACGATGTTGGCTTGCGAAGGCTATCACGCTTTTGCGAGGCCGGTGCCCGCGATCCAGCCCCCGCCTATCTATCTTTCTCTGAAAGCAGCGAAGGGGGGGGCAAATGTTTTACCCCTTGGGCGTGTGACCAGGGGGCGATGTTCACGGGTGGATGGGTCAGCAACTACTTCATGGCTGAGCGACAGGATGAGCTCGACGACTTTCAGAGGGGGATGGCATTACTCGTTCGCGGGCGGCTGCCTGACGTGTTCACGGCGAAAATGGACGTGGCTACCATGGCGCACTCCGTTGAAGCGCGTACCCCGTACCTCTGTATGGATTTATTCGACCTTACGTGCGGCATGCCCGCAACTGTCCTGATGCACCACGGAGTCCGCAAGGCCGTCTTGAAAAAGGTCGCGGAGAAGTACTTGCCCTGGGACCTTGTCTATCGCAGGAAGATGGGGTTTACCCCACCGATCGGCGAGTGGTTGGCGTCGGCGCGCTACGCTCCTCTGCTGGAACGTGTGCTGGACACCTCCGGACCGGTGGGAAAATGGTTCAAGCACGACTACCTGCGGCGCCTGAAGAGCGCTGCCCCAAGCAAGGACGTTGGTGGTGCCCTTTTTCGAATGGTTTTCTACTGGCTTTGGTGGAAAATGTACATCGCTGGGGACCAATTACGCGGCGTTCCACTGAGCGAGGTGGCCACTGTATGCACACGTGGGCGCAGTGGAACATGAGTACACGAGGTGGACTCTCGCTCGGGACATAGCGGTTGAAGATAGTGAGACCAGGGGCCTGTAACCGATAGGTGTCCTAAGCCGGCTTCATCTCCAACAAAGCCGAGGAAATCTTCGTCAGCCTGGAAAGCACTTAGGGCGAACTCATTCGGGGAGCGCTGCTGGCCGCGGTTATAGCCTTGCCCTTAGTAACTGCTATCCTTCGCCAAAAGACACCCCAACAAGCATTGCTGTTTTGGCTTTTCTCTTTTACCGTTGGTGCCTGTATGGTTTCCGGGGACATATATGATGCCCGGTACTTGATCCTGTTTGGAAGCCTTCTGCTCATCGCCGGCAGGGTGGCAAAGCGGCAGGAGGGGTACGGGCATCCCATTTCCGGCGCGTGGACGTGCAAAGCGATTAGGACCCGAAGAGACTATCGGTCGCGGCGCTCAATAGCCGGAAAACAGTGGGGTCGGCTGGTTTCCTGCCGGACAAAAAAAACAGCATGGATGAGCGTGACAGTGCCATCATATGTCTTCACGCGGCACCGATTCGCGACGGTCACATGGGGGGGCTAGAGTTTTCTGTCCCGGCATTGGTTAGTGCCCAGCATCACCTGGGCGGGCGAGTCGCTCTTCTGGTGACCGCGCGACACGGACGGGTCACGAGGGACCTTCCCTTTCCCGTGTTTCACGCCGCGGATTTTGGTTGGAGGCACTGCCTCTCAGCGCTACCGAAGCCTTTCAACCGCCCGCACCTGGTCAACCTCCACAGCACTTATATACCTCTGCATGCATGGATAGCGGTTTGTGCCAGGAAGAATCGCATTCCCTATGTGGTCACACCGCGGGGCGGGATGAGTCGGTTAGCGCTGGCTCACAAACGCTCGAAGAAACGACTTGGGAATTTGCTTTTTTTCGATCGGCTGATTCGCCATGCAGCGGCGGTGCACTGTTTGACCGCGGGCGAACAATTGCAAGTCCTCCGTTGGGGGCGGCCGACCTTCGTAGTCCCGAATGGGATTGACATGCCTCTCACCCAGGACCCGGTTATGCTTATTGACGGATTTACCCGGGAAGTGCAGGGAACAAAGCAAAATGTGCTGTTTCTCTTTCTTGGCAGGATCTCCACTAAGATTAAGGGATTGGATTTGCTTCTTTCTGGACTCGCGTGGGCGAGGCGAAGCCGTGACGGCCAACGCGCGCGGTTGTGGATAGTTGGGCCCGACCCGTTTCGCGACAAAGCGGACTTACGGAATATGGCCCAAAGACTCGGCATCGCAGACGCCGTCGTTTTTGGGGTGCCCGTCAGCGGACTGGAAAAAAGAGCGATTTTTCGGGCGGCTGACGTATTCGTTCATACGTCCCGCACTGAAGCCTGTCCCACGAGTGTTCTCGAGGCGCTTTCCTGGGGATTGCCGTGTCTCCTCACCCCAGGCACGAACATCGCCGATGACGTGGTGGCGGCTGGGGCGGGCTGGCGAGCTGAAGGCACGGCCGAGTCGATCGGTCGTGCTATTTTGAAGGCCATATCCGCTGAGGAAGACAGACGCGCGATGGGCCAAAACGCGAGACGACTGGTAGAACGCAGCTATACCTGGGAGATTATCGCCCGCCAGACACTGGTTCACTATGCTGAGATCGTGGGCTCTCAGTCCCGACCTTTCCATGAGGATGGTTCGGCATGAGTGGATACGGCGAATTTGAGCAATGCCTCGATGATGTCGTGCGCCGGCTCGGGAGCCAGTCCTTTCATAGGCGAAGCCGCGAGCGCTATCTCAAGACGCTGCGGTTTGCTGCGGCCTGGACGCAATTCACCGGTTTTTCACGTGTAGCAGAAGTCGGTCCCGGGCCGGTGCTGCCCACCTTGTGCCTCGCTTACAGATGCCAAGGCACCGCTTTCACGCTTATGCGACAGGGTTGGGAGCAGAGTTTGAAGGGTTTGGGCATAGACCTAAAGAAGTTTGACGCTAATAAGGACAACTTTCCTCCGGCGGAACACGGCACTTTTGACTGCGCGTTTTTCCTAGAAGTCATCGAACACTTGAACCGCTGGCCCTACGAGGTGTTGTCAAACATAGCCTCCATTCTGAAGCCTGGCGGTGTGCTCATCCTGTCCACACCTAACTTCGTTCGTCTCTCCAGTAGGCTAAGAATGATCGCGGGACGGTCCCCTTTAATCAATCCCTTTGTTGAGACAGAAGAGGGGCGCAATCACGTCCGTGAGTATACATTGGACGAACTGACTCACCTCTTTGACCTTACCGGCCTTCAAACGGTGCGTGCAGAGTACTGGCAAGCGCCGTTGGTTGGCAAGGCTCGTTTGCTAATCCCGTTGCTTGGTGCCATGCCTACGCTGCGCAACTACATCTTTTCTTGCGCAAGACGGAGGCCCCGCAGATGTTAACCATCGACCATGCGCATACTATATATCCACCAATACTTCGCTACCTTTGATAGTGCAACTGGATGTCGCTCATACGAGTTTGCACGCCGATTTGTCGCCGCTGGGCATGAAGTCCATTTGGTGACTTCGGACGCCATGCTCCCGTCCCCGCTGAAGAAAGAGCAAGCGAATTATCGCCTTTGCATAGAAGGCATTCGAGTCAATGCTATTCCCGTGCCATACGAGAACCGCATGGACTTCCGCAGACGGGTTGGCGCTTTCTTCTCTTTCGCTTTGAAAAGTTGCCGTGTAATACGCGTGTTGGCTAAACCTGACGTCGTGTTCGCAACGAGCACTCCGTTGACTGTTGGCATACCAGGCGCGTATGCCGCGTGGTTCCATTGTTGTCCCCTTGTCTTTGAGGTTAGAGACCTATGGCCTGAAGTGCCGATAGCACTGGGCTGGCTTCGGAACCCCTTACTGAAGTTCCTAGCGCGCAGGTTTGAACGTTGGGTTTATCGCCGCTCGGCAAGAGTTAACGCACTCTCCCCGGATATGGCCCGTGGGGTCGCAAGAACCGGATTTCCTGATAGTCGTATTGCGGTCATACCTAATTGCTCCGACGTCAATTACTATGCGTCTGTCCGGGGAGATGATGAATTCCGCCGTCGAATGGGATGGCCGAAGGGAAAAATAGTAGTCGTGCATCCTGGGGCGATGGGCCAGGTCAACGGTCTCGGCGGCGTATTAGACGCCGCGCCCTGTCTGGCGAAGCTTGCCCCTGAAGTGCTTGTAGCCCTTGTGGGTGACGGGCGGGAGAGGAAGGAAATTGAGTCCCGGGTCGCCGAGGAGCGGTTAGATAATGTTCTTTTTCAAAATCCGGTGCCCAAAAGAGAGATGCCCCGGCTTCTGGCGGCATCAGACATAGGGCTTATGACTGTGTTGCCGGTTCCGGCTCTTTTTGCCAATTCGGCGAACAAATTCTTTGATTTCTTAGCGGCGGGACTGCCCGTTGTTATGAACTACGGAGGCTGGAAGGCCAAGCTACTCCGTGAGAACAAGTGCGGATTAGCCAGCAAGCCGGGAGATGCCGAAGGTCTGGCGATTGCCATAGCACAACTTGCCGCAGACGAAAAGCTACGCCAGCGGATGGGAGACAATGCTCGTCGTCTCGCCGAGGAACGCTTCTCGCGCGATGACCTTGCACGCCAGTTACTCCATGTCCTGGAGGGCGTTGCGACAGAGCCTTCCGCTCAGGCTGACTGTTATTCTGGTCATATCACGACTTGCAACGGTAGAGGCAGGGCGGGAGCGGGTGCTGCGGGATTTCCGCCCTGAGCCGATTTGGGAAGCACTGTACAAAGAGTATATGAGCCTCCTATCCGGAAAGAGCTCCGTCCTTCCCCAACATCGTGATAGAGGTCCACATGCAGCTTAGTACATGTTTTCACAAGTACGATGGCCTATGGGTAACCCACCACCTGTTTCTGACAACATCAACCTAACCTCGTCGCCACAAGAGGCCTCTCGCGAAGCCGCAAAGGATCGCTGAGAATCAGACAGTGAAGCCGCTTGGCGTCCCTGGCCGCACAGGCTTGGCGTCCCTGGCCGCACAGGCTTGGCGAGAGAACACCCAACGCAACAGGCGCCGTGGAAAGAGACTTCCATCTGAAACGAATCGTAGATGTTTTTGGAGCGGCCCTCGGCCTGGCCCTGTTCAGCCCGGTGCTTCTGATCAGCGGGTTGCTGATTCCGCTCACCCTGGGACGGCCGGTGTTGTACGTTGGCCAGCGGCCCGGTCTTCACGGCAGGATCTTCCGGCTGTACAAGTTCCGCACGATGACCGACGAACGCGGGCCGGATGGTCGTCTGCTGCCTGACGCCAAGCGATTAACTCCCTTGGGGAGGTTTCTCCGTAGGCTGAGTCTTGACGAGCTGCCGCAGTTGTGGAACGTGCTGAAGGGGGACATGAGTTTAGTGGGACCGCGACCTCTTTTAGTCGAGTACCTCGACAGATACACTCCAACGCAGGCTCGGCGGCACGAAGTTCGTCCCGGTATCACGGGCTGGGCACAAGTCAACGGTAGACAGAAGCTGCTATTCAGTCGTAGGATCCAGCTCGATGTATGGTATGTCGAGAACTGGAGCATATCGTTAGATATAAGAATAATGTTGAAGACGGTCGCCGCTGTGGTTAGCAGAAAGGGAGTGCTGTTCGGGCAGAATGTGGCAGATGTTGACGATGTCGGTTTGTCTGCCTGGCGCTAACGAAGTAGGAGCAAGGAAGCAGACGCGATGAACCTGACCGTCGAGGGATTCATGTTGCGCGCACCAGAACCAGATGATATCCCCATGCTATATTCGTATCGGAACGATCCAGAGGTTGCTTCCGCTTTGGGGGGGTTTTCGTATCGGCTCTCCATGCAGGATGTCTCAGAATGGGTGGACTTCCATAGAAAGCGGCCGAATGAATGTGTGTGGGTGATTACCGAAGCAAGCGACCGGAAGTGCGTCGGACACGTAGGGTTGTATGAAATAGACAATCGAGTCAGAAAGGCGGAGTTTGCCATCTGCATTGGTGAGAAGACCCTCTGGGGCAAAGGCCTCGGTGCGCGGTGCACAAAAGCGGTTCTTGATTACGGGTTTCGTCAATTGAATCTTCACAGAATTGACCTTTCTCTTCTGGAGACAAACTCGCGTGCATTATGCCTGTATGAAAAGATCGGATTCCGCCGCGAGGGTGTTTTACGGGATGCCCAGTTTAGGGATGGCCGCTACGTCAATGTCATACTCATGGCCATTTTTGAGGAAAACTGGGCGCGTGCCGGGCGAGAGCAATCATGACGGCGTTCAATAGGTGGGAGTACGGAAGTAACTTTCACTGGTGCATTCCCCAGGCACCCCCCGAAAAGTCAAAGCTCCCCGAAGGTGCTGTGCTTTACGCAAGTGGACGGGAGGCCTTAGGTGCATTGCTCTCCAGCCAAATTCGGGCGCGCCGTTGGAAACGCTTTTTCGTTCCCACCTATTTCTGCCAGGAAGTGGTTGCTTATATCCGAGACATCGGCGTATCCGTTGAGTTGTACGAGGACTTGCCTTTGTGGGCGGTGCCTGATTTTAGCAAGATGCGGTTGCGCCCGGACGATGCTGTAATGGTCGTGAACTACTTTGGGCTCCGAGGCCAGCTTTCGAGTGATGTCCTAGATGCAGTCGGTGTTAACCTCGTGGAAAATCACACGCATGACCCATGGAGCGAGTGGGCGAAGAAGAGCGATGCGTCTTACTGCATCGCGTCGTTGCGCAAGGTTCTTCCCATCCCAGATGGGGCTGCGCTCTGGTCGCCTCGAGGGCTTCCAGTACCCAAAGCTCCGGCGTGTACGCAGTCTCATTTCCGTGCCTCTCACTCAAAACTTTGCGCAATGCTGCTGAAACACCTGTACCTAAGAGGCGATGCAATCCCGAAGCAGCTTTTCCTGGACCTATTTGCTCGCGGCGAAGCCTCGATAGCCGCTGGGGAACCCTCCGAACCATCTCCGCTCCTGGAGCCGTTTCTGGCCGCTTTCTCGGTCAAAGCCTGGCGAAAGGCGCGGATGCGCAACCATCGTATATTCTGCGAGGCGGTCGCGGAGTGTAAGACTATTAAAGTTCTCCCCTCTCAGGAAGCATCCGGAAGCTGTCCGTTTTCTGTGATTGTTGTGTTTCCTGACAAGCGTTTTCGCGATTCCGTACGTAAGAAGCTCATTGAGAATTCACTTTACCCTGCGATTCTGTGGCCGATGGCTGGCAATGACACGAGACAACTTCCTAAGGCCACAGTCGATTTATCCGAAAGGATGCTTTCCATTCCGTGCGATGGAAGATACTCGCCGAGGGATGTCAGGCGCGCTGCTTCCATCCTTCTCCAAGTCGTGGAGTCCGTTCAAAGCAGTCGAGTTTCGAGACAGCCAGTGAAGACAAGGCTGTTTCGGAGCCAGGAGGGGGTTCTCCGGGCGATTCCCCACGGGAAGGGAAGGAGAATTTCATGATCACTACGTTGTTGGCGCCGTCTGATGAGCGATGGCTTTCTGCGTTGTCGCGTTGTCGTCACGATTTCTACCACCTTCCCGCTTACGTGGACCTGATGGCTAAACACGAGGGCGGCGCAGGATGTGCTTTTCTTGCGGAGGAGGGCGACGGGTTCTTCTTCCTCCCACTTATAGTTCGCCCAGTGACCGTCGTGGGAGCAAGCGTGCAAGAGTGTCCAGAAGAGAGGGATGCGATTTCCCCCTATGGTTATGCATGTCCCCTTGTCAGGTTGCCATCCTGTGACTCGGAGCGCCGTAGGTTCTTGGATGCGGCAATCGCCGCGCTTAAGAGGGAGATGGCGGAGCGCTGGGTCTGCAGCGCCTTTGTCCGCCTCCATCCGCTGTTCGGGGGAACACGGCGCGATCTGGCACGGCATGGAATCGTGGCCCAACAGGGGGAGACCGTCTTTCTCGACCTTGGATTGAGCGATGTCGAACTGTGGCGTCAGACGCGAAAGGGACATAAGTCCGAAATCAATAAGCTCAAAAGGCAAGGTCTTGTCGCAGAAATGGACACATCGTTCCGCTGGTATGAGGATTTCATACGGATGTACCGCGATACCATGGAGCGCGTGGGAGCCGATACGTACTATTACTTTGACCCGACGTACTTCTCTGGCTTGCGTGAAGCGCTCGGCAGGCAGCTTCACCTGTGCGTCGTTCGGAATGAGACAGGCCTGGCGGCCGCTGCGCTGATTACTGAGTCCTGCGGGATCGTTCAATACCACTTGTCCGCGAGCGTTCCAAGTTGTTCCCACCCGCCAGCTACGAAGCTCATCATCGATTTCGTCAGGTGTTGGGCAAAGGAGCGTGGTAATAGGGTGCTTCACCTTGGGGGCGGGCGCGGCAGCAATTCAGACTCGCTTTTTTCTTTCAAGGCCGGTTTCTCTGAACTGCGCGCGAGATTTGCCACGTGGCGGTTAATTTTTGACGAGGAGATGTATGCGCGTGCTTGTCGCGCGTGGGAAGATGCGGCCGGCGTTAAGGCAGACGATATGTGCGGCTTCTTCCCGGCTTATCGCAAACCCATACCTGATGAACAGTCTTGAAACACGGGACAGGAAACCTTCCGTTTCGGCAGCCCTGGTTTAGGAGGGATCACACACATGTCAAAGCAGGCGGGTGAGGCAGCGAACGTCAGGGTATTTTGCCCTCGGCTTGGGGAGCGCGAGGAGTTTGCGGAAGGGCTTGCGCCCTTGTGGGACTCACGCCTTATCAGTCTGGGCAAGTATTGCGAACGCCTTGAGGAAGAGGCGGCGAAGTATCTCGGGGTGAAGCATGCCGTTGCAGTCGGGAATTGCACCTCCGGGCTGATGCTGTGCATGAAGGCGCTGGGGATGGAAGGGGAAGTGATCCTGCCGAGTTACACGTTCACTGCGACGGCGCACGCGGCAGTCTGGGCGGGGCTTGAGCCGGTCTTTGTGGACTGCGAGCCCCTAACGTGGACGATAGACCCTGCCAAAGTTGAGGAGGCGATTGGACCTCAGACCGGAGGCATAATCGCTGTGTCTATTTTTGGTGTGCCGCCGAGGTATTGCGAACTCGAGCAGCTATCGAAGAAGCACAATCTTCCTCTCTTGACTGACTCGGCTCAGGCAATCGGTAGCGAGTACTGGGGAAAAAAGGCCGGTGGGTTCGGTGACGCGGAAGTGTTCAGTCTTTCGCCCACGAAGGTGGTGACAGCAGGCGAAGGTGGTCTTGTCACGACGAACGATGACAGGGTCGCGGAGTATGTTCGCCAGGGGCGGGATTATGGGAAGAACGGTAGCGACGTGGACTTCATCGGCCTGAGCGCGAGAATGAGCGAGTTTCATGCGTTGCTTGGGCTGCACAACCTGCAAGCACTGGAACAGGCTTTGACGAGACGTTTTTCGCTCATCGAGCGATACAAAAGGCGGCTGAAGGAGCTGGCGGGAATCAGATTCCAGCACGTTCCGCGTGGGTGCCGTCCGTCAACGAATTACTTTGTCATTTATGTGGATGATGAAAGATGCCCTGTTTCCCGCGATGAACTCCATTTTCGGTTGGCTGAGATGGGAATCGAAACAAAGCGATATTTCTGGCCGCCGGTGCACATGCTGAAAGCCTACCGTCAATACCGCAAGAAGTACGAGGGGAAGCTTCCAGTTACAGAAAAGGTCGCGGCATCAACGCTGGCTATGCCGCTCTTCACTGAAATGGAAGATCAGCAAGTGGACCGCGTGTGTGATGGAATTGAAGGGATCCTGAGAGAAGTGAGTCTCAACCGAAAAGCGGTCGAGACAAAAGGGGAAGTGAGGTCGTGAGATGGTGAAACTGAAAGCATTTCTATGGAAAAGGCGGCGTCTACTCGGGCTTCTTGCCGACAGCCTCTGCGTCGTCCTCAGTTACTGGCTATCTTTTGTAATCGGGCTTGGCGGCCTGGGCAGGTCATACGCGTACCTGTTTGCTATGACCCTACCAATCGTGCTCGCTTCCCGTCTTCTTTTCTTCTGGGTATTTAAGCTGCATAAGGGTTCATGGAGATACGCGAGCATAGCCGACCTCGGAAACATAATTAAAGCCGTTGCGTCAAGTCAGGCGCTTCTTCTCATGCTGTTATTCTTAATAACGAGGCTGGGAGGATATCCAAGAAGAATACTGGTCATCGATTCCTTGATGCTCATCATTCTGCTTGGGGGAGTGAGACTTGGTTGCCGGGTAATTTGCGAGAAGTTCATGAAGAGCGGTGGTGATGGTGAGCGGCCATTGCGGGTGTTGATCGTCGGTGCTGGCGAAGCTGGAGAGGCGGTCGTCCGGAGTTTGAAGTATGGGAACCACGGTTCGGTTTTCCCTGTCGGATTTCTGGATGACGATCCAGTAAAGGCAGGATTGATGATTCATGGAGTGCGGGTCTTGGGAAAACTTTCCGACCTGCCCGCGGTCATTAAGCGACGAAAGGTGGACGACGTAATTATCGCCATTCCCTCGGCGACCCCTGCTTTGAAAAAGCGGGTCTTTGCTGCTTGCGAACAGACGCAAGTCAGGGTTAAGGCTGTTCCCAATCTACATGACCTCATCGCAGGAAGAAGGCGCATTGATGAAGTCAGCGACCTGGACGTTGAGGATTTGCTTGGGAGAGAGATGATCAGCACAGACGTGGAGAAAGCAAGCACGTACTTGCGGAGCAAGAGAGTTCTGGTGACTGGCGCCGGCGGTTCTATTGGGGGAGAGGTCTGCAGGCAGGTTCTCGAATTCAACCCGGAATCTCTAATCCTTTTGGGGAAGGGTGAGAATAGTCTTCATGATGTTCGCCTTCAGCTCGCAGCAACCCGCTCGACGACCAAGATTTACTGCATCCTGGGGTCCGTAACGAACAAGCCCAAAATGGCTGCAATCTTTTCCCAGTTTCGGCCGGAAGTCGTTTTCCACGCTGCCGCTCACAAGCACATCGATCTAACGGAACTGAATTGTGATGAGGCGGTCTTAAATAACGTGATGGGCACACGAAATATTCTGGATGTTGCGAAGGAGTACAGTGCGGAGAGGGTCGTAGTCATCTCCACAGACAAGGCGGCCGATCCCACAAGTGTTATGGGATGCAGCAAACGAATCGTCGAAATGATGGTGAGTTCGCAAAAGGAATCCAAGACGGTTTTCGTGGCAGTGCGCTTCTGCAACGTCTTGGACAGCAGGGGAAGTGTCATACCCACTTTCAGACGCCAGATAGAGCTGGGCGGGCCGGTGACAGTCACAGACAAGAGGATGAAGAGATACTTCATGACCATTCCGGAGGCGGTCGAGCTTGTGATTCAAGCTGGAGCCATAGGTCGCCACGGGGAGGTACTGATGCTGGACATGGGCGATCCAGTGAAAATCGCCGACCTGGCGAAACAGATGATACGCCTTTCTGGCTATGTTGACGGAAGAGACATGCGCATTGAGTTTACGGGGATTCGTCCAGGTGAGAAGCTAGAGGAGAAACTGGTAGGCCGGAACGAGACAGAAGTTGAAACAGAACATCCAAAGATCCGGCGGATCGATTTTGGGAACAATAGGCCAGACTTGGAGCGGCTTAATAGAGATATTGATTACCTGATTGAAAAGTCTATTGCCATGGAGCTCGATAAAGTCCGTCAGAAGTTGATGGAAATGGTGACCGAATACAATCCAAATTTGAGCCAGGAGACGCTAAGCTGGCTGCCGTGGAGAACAGCCCGGCAGAAAGTGCAGCCTCAAGGAGTTCACCCGGCGCAAACGTAAGGAAGAAGAACGTTTTCGTCTGGCAAGGGACGGGGTGAGCGGAAATAGCATCTAAAGAGACTTACCGCTGAGGAGATTTAACAAGATGACAAGAAGGAATCACCCGGAAGGGAGCTACGAGCAGGTGCCGCAGATGGAGGGGGCGGTCGAGCCGTTCGTTTATGAGAAGCGGCTGACCGTAAGAGACCTCTACCATATCCTCGTAAAGAGGAAGTGGATTCCGATAGCTTGTCTCATGAGCTTCCCTGCGATTGCTTTGATCGCTTCGATGAAGGCAACTCCGCTGTACAAGGCGACGGCGCAGATCGAGATTGAGAAGGAAGATACAAAGCTGCTGTCTTTCCAGGAAGTGGTTCAGGTAGATACGAGCAACGTTGATTATTACAACACGCAATACAAGATTCTGAAAAGCCGATCGCTGGCGGAAGCAGTTGCAGCAAAGCTCAAAGCGGCCGGGAATCCGCAGGACAGGAACCTTACGAGAGATGCCGTCCTGGGAATGACGAAAATCGAGCCTGTTCGGAACAGCCGCTTGGTGGATGTAATAGCGGAGTCACCATTTCCGGAACAGGCTGCCCGAGTCGCGAACTCACTCGCTAAGTCCCACATCGAGCAAGACCTCAACAAGAAAGTAGAATCCATACGATCGGCCTCGGATAAGCTTGGCGAAGAGCTCACGAAGGCCAAGACAAGGCTCGATGAAGCGGAGAAGAAATTCACCGACTATAAGGAAAAGAACAACATCGTCTCTCTGAACGAAAAGCAGAACCTCGTTTTGGAGGAACTCTCGAACCTGAACGAGGCGGCTGCTACCGCAAGGACAGAGCGGGTGAGAAAGGAAGCGAGGTACACTCAGCTTAAATCGTTTTCGGTTGAACAGCTGAGACATGAAGAGGAAGTGGTCAACAACATTCAGATACAGGATTTGAAGAAGAAGGAATTGACAGCCGTCCAGAACGTGGATTCGTTGGCGAAGCGATATGGAGAGAAACACCCCAATATGATCTCGGCCAGATCGGAGTTGGCGAGGCTTCGTGAAGCAATCAAGGTGCAAATTCCAAAGGTGGTTGAGGAGGTCAAGAACTCCTGCGAAAAGGCGAAAAGCCAGGAGGAACAGTTAGTTCAAGCCGTCGAGAAGAAAAAGCAGGAAGTGATCGAGTTCACGCGGAGGGTGAATCAATACGAAAGCCTCTCCCGGGAAGTCGAAACGAACAAGAAGCTCTTCGACGAGATTCTAAATCGCACGCGAGAGACGGATTTCTCCCAGAGAACGGAGAAGAGCAATATAAGGATCGTTGACAAAGCGGACGTTCCCAAGAGCCCATTCAAACCCCGGACGAAGCTGAATCTCATTCTCGCCATTGCTGCTGGCTTGATCGTGGGTTGCGGTGGAGCATTCTTCATTGAGCATCTTAACGACAAGGTCGAGAGCCCTGAAGACATTGAGGGATTCCTGGCGAAACCTTTCCTCGGAGCGGTGCCCATAATTACCGATAATAGATATGATGAGGTCGAAGAAAAGGCGAGAATTGCACATCTCTCCCCCGAATCGACAGTCTCGGAAGCATACAAAACTCTGCTGGCTGGCATCCATTACTCTACATCAGTCAATGGCATCAAGACTATCTTGGTGACAAGTGCTGGTCCTTCTGAAGGGAAGACCACAACTCTCACCAATCTGGGAATATCGGCTGCTCAGAATGGGAGGAAAGTTCTCCTGGTTGATTCGGACATTCGGAAGCCCTCCATTCATCGGATCTTCGGCCTGAGGAAGGACATCGGGCTTACAGACTATCTCATTGGAGAGGCCGGCTTGGGACACATAGTGCAAGAGACTGACATCCCAAACCTTTCGGTCATCGCCCGTGGGACCTCGTCTCCCAATCCTTCAGGCTTGATCTCGTCCGAGCGTATGAAGGAATTTGTAGAGCTCGTCAAGGACAAGTTTGATCTGATACTCTTCGACTCGCCACCTTGCACGGTGATGGCTGACCCGTTGATCCTGGCAAACCTTATGGACGCGGTGGTCAGTGTCTCGCAAAGCGGAAGGTTCTCCAGAAAGATGGTTGGGAGAGGACTTGACCTTCTCGATGGCGTGAACGCCAATGTTCTTGGGGTGGTGCTAAACGAGGTGAAAGAGCGAGACCGTCGCTACTACTATTACTATTACGGCTATAGCTACTATTACGGCAAGGACGGTGGGCGAAAACGCCGCAAGGGGAAGTCGCACAGGGACAAGTCAGAGCGAGGGCGAAAACACAAGCGATCCGCTTCGGAGCCCGTGTCCTGAGCGGACTATCACCCAAAGGCAAGCGAAGGAGAGTTCTTCTCTGTGTCGGAAACGCGGCGGATGACGCGTCGCGGGGAACTTCGTTTGACGGAAGGTACATGGACAACTGAGCCGGTCCTGCACTCACTTCGCCACTTCAAGGAATGTTGTACTGCGGTTTGGTCCCTCCTTCCCCCGCTTTAACCACCTCGCCTGTTTTTCAAAACTCCCTTTCAACACCCCTCTGAAGATCGAGAGAGCAAAGCCTCCCCTTCCGCCTTCGGGGGGCCTTTTTTCTTTTTAGTGTCCCCTTCTTTCCCTGTAGTACTTCACGCCTATCGTGCCCTTGGTGAGCTTCAGCTTCCCGTCCTCGACGTAGGCCGTTCCCCCCTTCGTAACGTGGATCCGGCCTTCTTGGAACAGCCTCACGAGCGACTCCTGTGAATACGTACCCGGATCGGACGTCCGGAAGAAACCCTTTGAGTCCCGCATGTACTTCCTCTCGGCCTCGTGGACCGATATGAAAACCTCCTCTTCTATGGGATTCCAAGCCGCGGCGTCGCTTTTAGTATAAAGAAAAACGTAATCCGCACTGAACGGCATGAAGCGCGCATGGGTCTTCATTCCCCGGACCACCTGTCTTCGCCAAGTGACGACGTTTCTGAAGCCATCCCGGCCGAACCTATCATCAAGGAGCAGGCGCAATGGCCCGAACACGCGCCAGTCGCAGTGCACCCAGATACTACCCTTATCGCTGAGGAGATCGCGCATGAGGGTGAGGCGTTCGTACATCATGTGGAGGTAGGAGTCGGTACCCTTGCCCCATGTGTCCTGATAGGCAACCTCCTCCAGGACGGAATGCTCTTTCATCACCACGTCGGGTTCCTCGCCAAGCTGGACCCGCATGGTGAAGTCTGCCCCGACGTCGAAAGGGGGGTCAATGTATATGAGGTCAATCTGGCCGCGGAATTTCGCAAGCAGCGACGCCATCGCCAGCTTATTGTCCCCCCACATGAGCATGTTGCGGAAGTCGTCGCGGTGGGCTTTTCGGCTGAACTCTGTGTCGTCGAACAGGTCGGGGTCCTGTGCTTTGATGCGGTCGTGCGGCTCGTCAATCGTTTCGATCCGCTGGAGGGGTAAGGGCGAGGGCGGCAGCTTCACCGGCCGCCGATTCCCATACTCGTCATACTTCCTCTCCCAGACCAGCTCCGTCTTGATCCGCGACAACGGATGCGGATTATCCGGTCCAAAGATCGGCTTCATGTTGCTGTCAGTCATTGTTCCTCACCACTTGAGCGTTGGGCGTTCTCACTTGTCCCCGTCGCCGGTGGGTTCGACAGCATTGCCAGCCGGGGTTCGTGGCATGTTGGCTGAGGGTAAATTCGGAGTTTGCCGGTGTGACACTCAATAGCCCGGCCCCCGACTAACTCGTGCGGAACCATCCCCGCTGGCGGGTTGTTCTTTCTCCTTGCATCCTCGTGGAGATAATCCCGAACTCCCCGACTCTTGCGTTTGCGCTTCTGAGCCATCTCGCCTTCTCCTTTGGAGACTTTTCGTTCTTGCTACCTCTCCTTACATGCCAGAATCAAACCGTCAAAAAGAACGTCCAAGAAACTCACGTCAAGTTTAGTTGGGAGCAGGCGTCATGTCAATCTTTCGTGATGGCTTCTTGCATGTTTCTTTTGACACAGCAGATTCACTTGTAAGCGGCTTTATGCAAGCATCGGGACGCATCCCAAGCGGCACTTTTTTACTTTCAGATTTTGTGTCGTGCACCAGATCGCCACCTGCTATGCGTATCGCAAGGGCTGTGTCCCCGACGGGGCGTCCCGTAGCCCGGTTTCCAGGATTCGCAGCGGCTGTTGCCTCTGACATGTTGGGTACACGTCAGGCGCCCAAAGACTCCACCGTCCCCACAGAAAAAAAGGTTTCAAAATTTTGGGCGTACATTTTCGCGGCAGGTCATATATATATGGAGAGGTCGAATCCCCCCATAGGGGTCCCCCCGTAGTATGCCCAAAGGACTCAAAACGTGTCCGGTGGCCAGCGAAGACCAAATCCCACAGGGTCGCCATGGCCCGCCAGGGGTGTCTCTCCGATCTCCGAGCGGGCCTTCCAGAGACGCGTCAGTCCCCCCACCAAGCTGGCCGGCTTGGCTTACCTACCCCAGATTTCTCGTGACCAATTTGTGACTATCCGGCGGCAAATTCAGTGAAATCAGGTGAAATTGTGTGAGTCTCCTCGTCGTAAGTCCCTGGTAGAGTTACGGTTTGGCAGCATAGGTTATGCCAGTTACGCAGGGGAGGCGTCGAAGCTTTTCCAGAAGCTCGTCCTTCACCGAGACCCGGAGCCCGCAATCAACCTCAGCTATGACCTGTTGTGCCTTTCCCACGCAGAAAAGCAGCTTGACTTTTCCGGAGCCAGGAGACCCTGTCAACAAGTCTTTTAATTCCAGGAGGTCTTTCTCACTCGCGTCGGCGTCTATGCTTATAGCCATCCCTCTGGACGCAAGCACGGAGATCGCCTCAAAAGGAAAGTCGAAACCGGGCTCGCGCTGCTGCCCCGATCTTTCCTCACTCGGGACAGGGCCAGGCGCCGCCCGCTTCTCGAGCGTGGTGGAGTCAGCCTGTTCCATAAAGACCACATTATCGGCAACAATTTTCGGGTTCAGGTCTTTCTTATTCAGCCTGCCGACGATGACCACCGGCTCCTCCTTAACCAGGCAGGCGGAACACTTCTTATGGGCCTCCGGAAAGACCAGAACTTCGATGGTTCGATCCACATCCTCGACCGTCAGGATGGACATTCGTTCCTGCGTTTTCTTCTTAACTGTATTGCGGATGGCAGCGATGACTCCGGCCAGGTGAATCCGGGAGTTGGGAGGCATGCGGTCAAGTTCCTCAATCGTGCAACACTCCAGTTCCTTGATCTTTTCTGCGTATTTGTCAAGAGGATGTCCCGTGAGATAAAACCCGAGAAGGTCCTTCTCGAAGCCCAGGAGCCGAGCAAATGGATACTCTTCCACATCGGGTGGTTCATAGTACTCCAGGCGAGCACTGTCTCTTTCACCGAGCATGTCGAACAGTGAAGTCTGACCCTTTTGCCGGTCAACCTGTGTCTTGCTGGCAAGCTCGAGCGCCCGGTCCAGGGACTGATAAAGCTGTGACCTCTTCCAGCCGGTGCTGTCGAAAGCGCCGCACTTGATCAAGCTTTCGATCACCTTGCGATTCACCACACGCAGGTCCACCTCACGTGTAAAGTCGTAGAGAGATTGATACGGTCCGTGCATCCTCCGTCTTTCGACGATATGCTCAATGGCTCCCCTGCCCACGTTCTTCACAGCGGACAGCCCGAACCGGATGCCCTCTTCCACCACGTTGAATCGTCCTTCTGATTCGTTGATGTCGGGGGGAAGAATCTTGATTCCAAGGGACTCGCATTCACGAACGTACCGGCTGACGCGATCGGTATTTCCAATCTCGTTTGAAAGCAGCGCCGCCATGTACTCCCTCGGATAATTGGCTTTCAGGTAGGCTGTCTGGTAAACAATGAAAGCATAGGCGGCGCTGTGGCACTTGTTAAAGCCGTAGAGGGAAAACTTCTGCAGGGCATCGAATACCTTCTCCGCCACTTCCTCGCTGACGCCCTTTTTGCGTGCACCTTCGATGAAATGTTCCCTTTGAGCCGCCATTTCCTGGGGGTTCTTCTTCCCCATGCTTCGTCTCAGCACATCACTTTGTGCAAGCGAGAAGCCCGCCAGGACATTCGCGCACTTCATAACCTGTTCTTGATACACGAAAACGCCGTACGTCTCTTTGAGGATCGGTTCTAAAAGGGGATGATCATATTCGATGCGCCGTTTTTTCCTCTTTCGTGAGATGAAGTCGGGGATCATTTCCATGGGCCCCGGCCGGAACAGGGCGATCATGGCCACGAGGTCTTCAAACCGATCTGGTTTCAGTCTCCTGGCCAGGTCCCGCATGCCCGGACTTTCAAGCTGAAAGACGCCAGCGGTCTTCGCCTGCTTCAGCCACCGGAAGGTCTTTCCGTCATCCAGCGGGACCTTGGTCATCTCCAGTTGCACGCCCTGGCGATCTCCAATCATCTTCACGGCTTCATCAATAACCGTCAGTGTTTTCAGCCCCAGGAAGTCCATCTTGAGAAGTCCGATGTCGGTAATGGGCTTCATGGAGTACTGGGTCACAACTTCGTTATTGCTCCCTCGGGATAGCGGGACGAGATTGGTCAAATCCTCGCTGGAGATGACGACACCCGCCGCATGTGTGGATGCGTTCCTGGCCAGGCCCTCCAACTGAAAGGCAATCCGGAAGATTCTTTTGACCATCTCATCACGTTCGTAGAGGTTCCGAAGCTCCGGTTGAGAGCGGAGGGCTTCCTGCAAAGTAACGTTCGGCCCGAAGGGGATAAGCCTGGCAACCCTGTCCACCGGGCCGTACGGATAGCCCAGCGCACGGCCTACGTCCCGCACGGCCATTTTGGCGCCGAGTGTCCCAAAGGTAATGATCTGGGCCACGTTCGACTTGCCGTACTTTTGCACAACGTACTTGATGACCTCGTTTCGACGGTTGTAACAGAGGTCAATATCAATGTCGGGGAAGCTCGGCCGCTCCGGATTGATGAACCGCTCGAACGGAAGGCCGTATTTCAGAGGGTCAATATCGGAGATTCCTAAGAGGTAGCACACAAGGCTTCCCACGGCAGAACCACGTCCCGGTCCGACGGGGATCCCCTTCTCGCGAGCCGAATGGACAAAATCCCAGACAATGAGGATATAGCTCGTTAATCCTTTCGCATCTATCACGCCGATTTCGTAGTCAAGCCTCTCACGAATCTCCGGGGTCACGCGATCGTACCGTCGAGCAAGTCCTTCCTCGCAAAGGTGCGCGAGATAGTCTTTAAGGCTTCCCTCGCAGTCGACATGAAAGGTCGGGTAGTGCTGGTGGCTGAAATCCAGCTCCAGGTTGCATTTCTCCGCGATGCTCACCGTGTTGGAAAGTGCCTCCGGGCACTCCGGGAAAGCGTTCGCCATCTCCTCGGGGCTTTTGAAATAGAACTGATCGGTCGCGAACTTCAACCGCTTTTCGTCCGCGACCGAGTTGCCGGTTTGTATGCAGAGCAAGACATCGTGAGCCTCTGCATCTTCCCTCTTCACGTAATGGGTGTCGTTCGTGGCCACCACCGGAATGGACAACTCCTTGCCAATCTCCATCAGAACAGGGTTGACCGCCTGCTGCTCACTGATGCCGTGGTTGTGAAGCTCGAGATAAAAGTCGTCCCCGAACAACTCGCGATAGAAACCGGCGACCTCCCTGGCTTGTTCGACCTCGCCTTTCAGGATAAGATAAGAAACCTCTCCCTTTAAACATCCAGAAAGTGCGATAAGACCCCGCCTGTGCTCTGAGAGCATTTCCTTGTCTATTCTCGGCTTATAGTAGAAACCCTCAAGATGAGCCGCAGTGGCCAGTTTGATGAGATTTCGGTAGCCTTCGTCATTCTTCACCAGAAGTACGAGATGGAAGCAGGCATCCTTGACTCCGTAAGTCCTCCGGTCCTTCCTGCTCCGGGGAGCAACGTATGCTTCCATGCCGATGATGGGCTTGACGCCCGCGGAGCGAGCCGCTTTGTAGAAGTCAATCACTCCGTGCATATTGCCGTGGTCGGTGATGGCCACTGCCGGCATCCCCATGCTGGCTGCCGTCTCGACGAGGGCAGGCGTGCGGCATGCACCGTCGAGAAGACTGTACTCGGTGTGATTGTGTAAATGGACGAAGGGCGGTTGACTCACTGTTTTACTCTCCCTCGGCGGCCTCAGCGTTCTCTGCGGTTCCCATCCTCTCATCGGTGTTCACCGCAGAGGCCGCGGAGAGCGCCGAGAAGGCGATCACTCCCATTCGATCGTGCTGGGGGGCTTGGAGCTTATGTCGTAAACAACTCTGTTGATTCCTCTCACTTCGTTGATGATGCGATTCGAGATTCGCCCCAGCAGATCGTATGGGATTTGCACCCAATCCGCCGTCATGAAATCGTCGGTGTTCACCGCTCGGATGGCTGCAACATTCTCGTACGTTCTCTCATCGCCCATGACTCCCACCGTTTTGACCGGAAGGAGCACAACGAACGCCTGAGCGATTTTCCCGTAGTATCCGGCTGCCCGAATCTCTTCCATAAATCGCGCGTCCGCCTCCCGCAAAAGATCAAGCCTCTCCGGCGTGACCTCCCCGATAATTCTCACCGCCAAACCTGGTCCGGGGAAAGGGTGTCGCCAAACGACTTCCTCGGCCATTCCCATCTTCTCTCCCAGTTGCCTGACCTCGTCCTTGAACAGGTTTTTCAACGGTTCGATTAGCTCGAAGTTCAGCCGCTCCGGAAGCCCTCCCACGTTGTGGTGCGTTTTGATCGTGGCCGAAGGCCCGCCTCTTGGGGAACGACTCTCGATGACATCCGGATAAAGCGTTCCCTGCGCGAGAAAGCGCGCGTCCTTCAGCTCCTCCGCAGCCCTCTCGAAGGTCCTTATAAACTCCGCACCGATGATCTTTCGTTTCTCCTCCGGATCCTCCACCCCACTCAGCGCGGTCAAAAACTCCTTCTCTGCGTCAACGTAGTCCAGAACAATTTCTTCCTGCTTTTCAAACCGCTTGCGAACCTCCTCTGCTTCCCCCTTCCGCAACAAACCGTTGTTCACAAATATGCATGTCAACTGATCGCGTATAGCTTCATGCAGCAAATGCGCAGCGACGGACGAATCCACGCCGCCGCTGACTCCAAGGATGACTTTCTCGCCGCCGACCCTGTCCCGGATTTCCTGAATCGCTTGCTTCCGGAACGACCCCATGTTCCAGTCACCCCGGCAGTTGCAGATGCGGAGCAAGAAGTTTCGAAGAATCTGTTTCCCATGGGCGGTGTGGAGAACCTCCGGGTGGAACTGGAGCCCGAAATGCGTGCCCCGGGCATCGCTCATGACGGCGATCTCGCAGTTATCCGTTCGCCCGACGGTCTCGTACCCAGGGGGAAGCGCGACAACCTTATCACCGTGGCTCATCCACACGGACTGATGCTTCTCCAGGCCCGCGAAAAGCGGACTTTCTTTTTCCAGGATCAGTTCCGCCCGTCCATACTCCCGCTTCCCACCTCGCTCTACCTTTCCGCCGAGGAGATAACCCGTCAATTGCATGCCGTAGCATATGCCGAGGACGGGAACATTGCCTCTGAGAATCGAGGGGTCGCATCTGGGCGATCTTTCATCGTAGACGCTGGCAGGCCCTCCCGAAAGAACGATCCCCCTCGGGGAAAGCCTTTCCAGTTCGCCCGGTTTAATGTCATGGTCAACGATTGTCGAGTAAACGCCGTTTTCGCGAATTCGCCGGGCGATCAACTGGCTGTATTGCGAGCCGAAATCGAGTACGGCTATCTTCTCCAGCGGTTCCATCCGTCACCAAAAACCTCTCTAACCTTGTAGGCTACCTTCCTGCGAATGGTATCAGTGGCCTTCTCCTGTGTAAACGCCTTTTTGTCGCCATCCGGGATTATTTCACTTTTCTCGACGACCAACGGGCAAATCTTCCCTCGACACGATCGGTCTCTTGAGCACATCCAGCCCCATCTTCTCACAGATTCGCACGAGCCTCCCCACTCCGACCCCCAGCACTTGGCAGTCGTGGGCGTCTGAGCCGATTGTGATCTTTCGACCTCCCAGCTTCTTGTAAAGCCGGACGATGTTCAAGGAAGGCCTGTAATCTCTGGATTTCGCTACCAGTCCTTTGGTGTTGACTTCCAGAGCTGCCCCATTTTCAATGATGCCCAACAGAGCCTTCTCTAAGTGAGGCCGCAAGCGCTCGCTGGAATCAAGGTAAGACGCGTCGCCCGTGAACTTCTTGACGTAGTCGAGGTGTCCGATCGCGCCGAAAAGCCCGCTTTCCGCCGCAAGCCGGACCTCTTCCAGATAACTCACGTATACCTCGTCCAGGTCCCTTTCAGCGAGCATCTCCTCTGAAATCATCGCTCCGCCAACGTAATGTACGGACCCGACACCGAGGTCTAACTCCTTATCACTCAACCAGTCGCGAACCTGATCTTCAAAGCGGCTCTGATAGTCTGCCTCGATCCCCTTTAGCATAGTCAGCTTCCCTGCATAACGCCCACGGGCTTCCTCAAACCGCGCGCCGTACTCTTCGTAATCGAGAAAGCCGTACCCCGGGTCCGCCGGATCGAAATCCAGGTGCTCCGTGAAACAGATGACCTGGAGTCCAATTTCAATCGCCTTGCGGCAGATTTCATCTATGGTGCAGCGTCCGTCACAGGAATGCGTTGTGTGAATGTGAAAATCCAGCATGGTCGTCGCCACCGCCGATACTGAAGAAAAGGGATAACTACTTACCTCGCCATCCCCACTTTCTGATAGGTCTGGAAGATTTTGCCTTCCGTTTTTATGGCGGGTGCGATGATCAGCTCGGTCAACTGCATCTCGTTGATATTGCGTGCGCCGAGGCTCCCCATGGCTGTCTGAAGGGCACCCATGAGATTCTGTGATCCGTCGTCAACGGCCGCGGGACCGAAGAGGATTTGCTCCAGGGTGCCTGTAGTTCCCACGTGGATTCTGGTGCCTCTGGGGAGGTTGAAGTGAGGAGTGGCCATGCCCCAGTGGTATCCGCGACCGGGGGCTTCTTTCGCCCTCGCAAAGGCCGATCCTACCATAACAGCATCCGCCCCGCTGGCAAATGCCTTGCAGATGTCCCCGCCGACACTCATTCCGCCGTCCGTGATGATGGGCACGTATTTGCCCTTGCGCTTGTGGTGAAAATCTCGTGCCGCCGCGCAGTCGGCAGTCGCCGTAACCTGGGGCACGCCAATTCCGAGAACGCCCCTCGTTGTGCAGGCGGCCCCGGGCCCAATGCCCACCAGAAGCGCGTCAACGCCGGTTTCCATAAGCTCCAGAGCCGTGTCGTAGGTAACGCAATTTCCCGCGACTACTGGCACTTTCATCTGTTTGCAAAACTTCTCGAAACTGAGAGGCTCGTACTGGCTCGAGATGTGCCTTGCTGTGGTAACCGTCCCCTGAACGACGAACACATCCACGCCCGCTTCCTGGGCGATGGCTCCGAACCTCTCCGCCTTCTGCGGGATACTGGAAACCGCCGCCGGAACGCCGGCGCTCTTGATCTCCTCGATCCGCTTAGCGATGAGGTCCTCTCTTATGGGGTGCTTCTCCTCGAGATAGACTTTCTGCACAAGCTCCGTGGCTTCCTCCGGCGAGGCTTTCGCGATGGCCTCCAAAACCTCACCGGGCTGCTCGTAACGTGTCTGCACCCCCTCGAGGTTGAGGACAGCCAACCCGCCAAGACGCCCCATCTCGATGGCGAACTTTGTGTCCACCACGCCATCCATCGCCGCCGCCAGAATAGGCACCGTGAACTTCAAATCTCTCAGTTGCCAACCCGTGTCAACCTCCGCCGGGTTAATGGTGACCTCCCCCGGCACGAGAGCGATCTCGTCGAAGCCGTAGCATCGTCGGGCCTTGCGGCCTCTCCCTACCCACATGCCCATGTTGTTCTGTCTCCTTTCGTTCTTGGAGGGTTCAAAAGAAAACGTCCGCAGACTGTCAGACACAGAATCCACGACTATATTCTTGCGTGCCGCTCATTCTTCAGCGGGTCGGGTGGCAAAGGCCTGGTTGTTTATGCCGGCCTCCTTCGCCATGACCATGACCTTCACCACGTCGCCGTGAGGGACTTCCTTTGCCGCTTTTATGATCAATCTCGCGTTGGGATTCTCCAGTGCCGCCTCCCTGAGCTTTCGCCTCAACTCTTGGAAAGCGACGGAGTTATCGTTGTAGAGGTAAAGCAATTTCTTATTCCAAACATCAGCAGGGGTAATGGTCACCACAATATCGCTCTTCTCCAGGCTCTCACTGGACGTGTACTCAGGCAGGTCCACCTTCACCCCCGGATTGAAAACAAAGGAAGAGGACAGCATGAAGAATATCAACAGCAACAACACTACATCTATCAATGGCGTCATATCCATGAGACCCTTCGCGATGGTCAGGTTCCTCTTAAACCTCATGTTCGCCCTCTTCCTGCTCTTCCCGCCTCCTCGCTGGCGAGGAGGTCCGCAACTTCAGTGGCGCTCTTCTCCATGTCCAGGACAAATGTATTCACCCGGCTAACCAGGTAATTGTAGGCGACATAGGCCGGAATGGCCACGCACAGCCCTGCCGCGGTTGTAACTAAAGCCTCCCATATTCCTTCAGCTAAGTCTTCGGCATTGACCCGTCCGCTTTCAGCCTGGATTCGCTGGAAAGCCCCAATCATTCCCAACACCGTACCCAAAAGACCCAACAAAGGCGAGATGTGTGCGATAGTTGCCAGAACGTTCAGATTTTTCTCCAGCCGAGGTATTTCGTGCTGCCCCGCATCTTCAATCGTTTCCTTGATCTCTTCTTTGGGACAACCGTGCTTGAGAATTCCAGCCTTCACGATGTGAGCAACAGGCCCCGGCGTCTCCTCGCAAATGGATATGGCATCCGCGATGTCTCTCTTTTTCAAGATGTTTCGGATGCCGGAGATGAATTGACCGGTGTCAATCTTAGCCCGATGCAGGTGGTAAAGGCGTTCGATCAATATGGCTATGAACAGGATGGAACATAACAGGATCGGGTACATTAACGGCCCGCCCATTTCGATAATCCTGAACATAGCGATTTCCATTCAATCCGTCGGTCGAAGTAGTATAAGGGCCTCCTTCGGCGATCTTTTCAATGGGAAGAAGAAGCCAACACCCCCAGGAGACCTCTCAACATCAGATCAAACAATAGCACATTCGGGCCTCGGTTTCTCAAGAAAAACATGGATAGGACCGGCGCTCCGCGCCCCCAAATGCGGCGGCGAAGCGGTGTTCCTCTGTGCTGTGGGGTCCCGTCGAAAAACCCCGGTGCCTCGCCCGTCTGCTATTCCTCTTCTTTCGTAATCTCCCTCAGCAGCACGTCTTTGAAAGCAACCTCGAACGGCCCGCCGGAATGTATCTGAAAAGCCAGAATGCCCTCGCGGCGCTTATCATCTCGGATGTCCGCCGTTATGGTCCCGTTAATTCCAATCTGGATATGGCCACCAATTGCCCGAATCACGTACTCATTCCACTCTCCTTTGACCCATTGACGGAATTCTAACTGATATTGACACCCTCGCTTTTCTGCTCTACTAGTGATATCATAAGAAGTGGGTAGCCGCACCTGCGGCATTGCGACCAGTGGCCGCTCAATGGCCATGAGCCTCCTGGGGAGGTCATGTTCGATCTTACCAGGGAAGCTTGGGGAAGGGCCTGGTATAGACTGGAGGGGCAGCCGTGGTCCCTGTGCGAGGAGCGTGTGCCATGGGAATCAGACGACGCCTCCCAGAACGACGAGGATCTGACCCCATACAACAATCATATTTATATGATCGACGCTCCCGGTTGTCCTTCCCGAAACAGGACCGAGGTCGGTGATTATGTACTCTTTGTGTCCGATTTCAGAGAATGGGCCCTCGTTTCGATTATGGGGGAGATGCGGCAGTGTTCTGACTTCTACAAATGGCATCATCAGCTCTACTTGCAGCCGAAGAATGAGACAGACTTGACACGCGCGGCCGCAGGACTGCAAAAACTGGGGGGAGGATGGATAGTTGTTCCGGATGAACCTGTCCCAATGCCCTAAAAATCTTCGGAGGTGAACAGCAATGCGTAGACTTCTGACGGCTTCTCTGGTTTTCCTCGTAGCCTCTGTCACCCCCAAAACGCCTAACGAAACCAGCCGACCGGAAAAGACCCCTCTCGACTGCCTGCGATCCACAGACATCCATGACAGGGCGCGGGGCAAAAACCAGATACGCAAAGAGAGAAGATCGCTTGTGCGAGCCCTGGTGCAAATGGTTCTCTCGGAAAGCGGGGGCCAGGAAAATGGTCCCATGGAAACTCGACCCTGGCTGAGTTCAAAACACGTTGCCATAACCTTGCTTGGCGAACTGCGTGCCGAGGAGAGCATTTGGGTCCTGATGGGCAATCTAACGTATCGCGTTAAGCCCCTCTTCGGGGGTATGGTGGAAACGGTTTCTGTGAGCGGCCAATTCCCGGCGGCTAAGAGCCTGGCAAAAATCGGAAGCCCGGCCGTCCCCGCCATTCTGAACAGGCTTAGGAGAACGGAAGAACCCCTCGAGCGTCACCTCTGCGTCTGGATTCTCATGGCGATAGACGGACGCGATGTCGCCCGGTTTCGGGTTGAGAAGGCCATCGAGGAGTGCCGGTCATACCTCCCTTTGAAGGCCAAGCTGGAGGCGGCATTGGAGTACTTCGAGAAGGAGAACCTCGGGCTCGCCCCGCCCGAAGAATCAGAGAACACCGAAGGCAAGTGATCAGAGGCGCATCGGACGGCACGCTTGACGCTGTCCGCGGCGCCGCAAAACCGTATTCACTTCTTGGTCACCACGATCCCGTTGCGGGGGAGGGTGAGGTTGCCATTGCAGGGCTCGCCGTTGGTATTGTTGTGTCGTCTGGACTGACGCTGTCCCTCATCGAGGAAAGGGCTCTGGCCCGTCCCTGTTACACAACCCCCATCCCCATCGCAAGAAACAGAAATGTCCATCGCCCAGACTCTCTCATCTCAGACTCTCCTCACGTTTTCATTTCTTGCGAGCCGCCTTGTCGAGAATCAGGCGGTCACATCATGTAACGACGTTGATCCTGTACAGTTGGCAGAAAGCGCGGAGCTGTTTCACGTAGTTGCCGTAGAAGATGATCTGATGCATGCCCTTCACATCGCATACGTCATCAACCTCGTTGATAGTCATTTCAACGTTTGTCCGGCAGCCACCCGCGGGAGGCATATCGTAGCAGCGAACCACCTTTCCCGTGTAGACAATCATCTGCGGCTCTTTTCCTGAAAGGTACAGCGCCATCGTCGTCTCCTGTCCCTCGCGCCACAGCACCTGTGGAACTACCCCGACGCCGGCTTCCGCATGGTTTCTCAAGATGTACGGTTCAGAAGGGCCGCTCGTCCCGCTCAACTTCGTGGGGCTGGTGCAGTGTGCCCCGAAATAGTGATTGGCCTCGGTCTCGCTGGAGGCGTTCTGCTGAAACCCGGGCCGGTCGAAAAGCTCCTGCACAAGCATCATCGTCAGCGTCGGATTGAGATCATTCTGACAGCCGGAGGCGATGCCTTCATCTCGCAGGCTCATGAAACCCATGCAGGGCGGAGGAAACGTTCGCTGACGGATACCTCCCAGACAATCCATCATGATCGCGTCTCCCTCCTCAGCCTCCAGGATTCGCTTGCAGACAAAGTAGGTTTTCGCCGCGTCAACCACCTCCGATTCGGAGGGTTCGACGACCTTCCTGGCGTTCTTGAGGTAAGCGCGGGCGAGGTCTTGCACGGCGTCCGTGGTCTCTATGTGCCCAAATTCTTCAGCAAACCTCTTCCGCGGAAACGCCACCACTTGCGTCCCAAGGTTGGGCACGGTCATTTTCCTGGACTCTGCCCCGGCCAGACTGATGAGCCGGCTCTCCTTCATCCAGCGTGTCGCCCTGATCATCCTCATGCCGGATTCAATAGCATCGAAATTATCCAGCGACGAGATCACATATACCCCCGGCTCGCGGTACAACTGGTTGATGTGCGGATTGAGAAGCACGCCTATCGTCGCCAACGTCACAGTCGGGATTCTCGTTTCCTTGACGATACGAACGATGGACGCCCACTCCGATTTCTTGAACGGAATCAGCAGCAAGCCGTCCGGCTTTCGTTCTTTCACATCATTGATGAACCGCGTCACGCTCTCCGCTTCGTACAGGGGCTTCTCGTCCATTCCAATGCGCATACCGACTTTCCGGGCGATCTTTTCGATCTCTTTTGCATACATCCTGTGATGCCCTTCCGCATCGAAACCAGACCCCGGCCAGCTATAGTACCCGACTTTCCTGAGCGACTCCGTCGAGGGATAGAGAAAAGCTCCCCGCACTGTGGCAATTCCCTTTCGCTTGCGAGTTGCCTCTCCTGCCGATGCAGTCGCCAGCAGCCCCTTCGAGCCCAAAGCCATTCCAGCCGCACCGGTACCCAATGTCCGCAAGAAATCCCTCCGAGGCATCTTCCATGCTCCCCCTTTCTGTGACCGTTCCATGGCTGTTCCTCCTCCATAGTCTCATTCAATAATTGCCTGTCCTCTTCAGAATCTAAACCTATTCTACGGCGAGGGCACCCTCTTTGCAACGTGGTTTCTGGTGTTGCTGCTTGCTGCTCAGACAGCTACGGACCCCAGCGCTCTCGGACCGTTGCCAGAGGAATCGCAGATGTGGGAGAGGCTCAAGCGCAGCGAAGGGTCAAATGACATTTGCCCGCGTTGGAGGTCGCTCTCCATCGGCGCTTCAGAGTCTGATTACCTGCCGACGCGAACACGATAGAATTTGGTCTTGGACGAGTTGGCACGAGGAGCCGACCACGAGGTGGCGGGGCCGAAATATTCCTCCACCCAGTTGACGAGGTCTGTGGAGCTTTCCAGGAGATAGTTCGGTGCTTCGCTCACAACCTCATAAGCTCCCATGTCGGGGCCACTGCCGGCGATGCGGGGGTTCCCGTCGAGGTCCTCCCCCGCATCCCAACAGATCTTGACAGTCGCGTCTTGCACGATAACGGTTGCTTGGAAGTACATCCCACCCGCGTCAATGCATGGAGACCCCGGCAGCAACGTGTAGTCCCCGTTTTCAGGGTCGGCAAAAAGCGGATCGCTGGCTATGTTGCCCCACCCGCCGTGGATCGCGCCCCACGAGGTGCAACAGTGGCTGATGTACTCGCCAAACGGCGTCGAGGGGTCGTCCGGCCAATGGAAGGCCATGTCTGAAATGGTGTTCGCGTAAACAATGCAGTTCCTGAGGAATCGCCAGTTATTGATCCCGATCGTGTTACCGGCGATAGTGCAGGACGAGGCGAACACCTTCCCTGTCTGCCGCGGCGACAGCGCATCGGGCGGCCAATAGGGCGTCCACCAGTCCAGAGGGTCGTAGGACATGGCGAAGATTCCCGTGCCCCGATTTCCCGAGATTAGGGATCTGGTAACACGGGCCACGGCACCATTCGATGTGGCGCCCAGCGAGTAAACGTAAACGCCGTCATCGCCGTTGTCGCGCACAGTGCACCTGTCCATGATAACCTGAGCACTGCCGTACCAGCCCGCATCCACAGCCACCCCCTTTTCACCACAGTCGCCGATGGTGCTATCGGACACGCTGAGCGTTGCGTGCCTGAAGCCAACCCGAATCGGCCCGGGAAACGGATCGTCGAACGGCCCGCGCGGGTGCGGCCCCGGGGCGGGCCAGGGCTGCCGGTGTTCGCCGGGTGGGCCTTTTATATAAACGACTATGCCGCTTCCTCCGCAGCCAGTGATCTCGCAGGCGGAGACTTGAACCTGCAGCTCGGTGTCATAGCTCGCCGCAAGATACGCGTCCCACACCTCGTCTTCGGTCTGTGCCGATTCAGGCAGCCAATCGTAGTCGAGCTGTTGCAAAGCCATTACGAGAATTCCTGCGCCCGCGCACGACTTTATCGCGCAGTTCGATATGCGAAACGGCGTAAAGCTGCCGGTCTTCCGCGGAGGGGCACCCACATCGGCGTAGATGCCGCAGCCGTCATATGGTGATCCATAGATGGCCAACCCCTTTACGGCATTATTCCATGTCAGGGTGAGAACGGGCTTCCCCGGTGTGAAACCAGACAGGAATACGTAACCCCTCTCCGAGCCAGACAGATTGACACCTTTCTTGAGAATCAGATTCCCGTGGTAAGAACCGGATGCAAGAATAACCTCATCTCCCTCTTGCGCCTGGTCAATTGCTTGTTGGGCCTTCCATGCACATAGGGCGGGCTCACATTCGTAAGTAGACACGTAATGAGTAGCACCGCGGGCGCCGGCGCCGCAAATGCTGAGGAGAAGCATGAGACCAATCGCACGAAGAGGCACTGTCACAGCGCGTTGTGCGACATTCCGTGCTGCGAACCGGGGCCAGGTCATCCACCTCAGAGTTCCACAAGTGCTAGGTCCCGCCTGCAAATCGCTCATGGCCACTCTCCTTTGACAAGGACTGGATCCCTTCACATGCAAACAATAAAGCACCGATAGGCTGGATAGTCAATAGTGAAAGCGGTGGAGGCCACCTGGAGGCCAGCGGGCAGGGCGGGCGGCAAGAGGGTCACGGGCAGTGTTAGGCTGCCCACCGGCCGTTTTGTGGCGGGGATGCGGGGTTGTGCAAAAGGATAGGCGGCCGCAAAATCAAAAGAGAACGGCTTGATCGTCGCAGTCGAGGTGAGCCGCTCAGCTTCAGCGCTCAGCCGCCGTCCGGATCACCACTTCCTGAGGCCTGACTTCTCCTTTCTCGCGCCTCCTTTCCCTCCTGCGCCCCTTGTCGTTGGCGGAGCGCACGCACAACCCGACCGGCACCAGAAAGGCCGATAGTGCCGCAACGATCATCAAAACGACTATCTTCCTCGTATTGAGGTCTTCTCCATATTGAGAATAGATCAGCGCCGCCGCAACAACCAGGAAAAAACACTATCCTATCAGACTAAGCGCCCTTCCGACATCTGGCTTCTTTTGCATCATCAGAAACTCCTCATTTCTGCCCGACCTCTGTTCCGCACGGTCCCCAGGGCGTCCTATAACTTGGCAGAAGAGGTCTGCACCGTGGCCGGTGTTTTCGGATCTTCGTGATCTTGACACTCCCTTGCTCCTTCGATCATGCGAGAAGCCTGTGTGGCTAACACCGAGAGCATCCTTGCATCCGTACAACGGAACCCTTCTTCTCCAACTCGAAACATGCTCAGGGTCCCAACCAACTCCCCTTTGACTGTCACCACCACACTCCTGTGACCGTTGATCCGGCCCACAACCTCATATCTTTGTGTCATTGATTCGGGGCGTGGGCCCCTGTACTGGATGCGGATCGTCTCTGACCGAAGGTTACGGCCGCCAAGCTCTTTCGCGTCTCTCGCAGCGACCTCCCTGGCGTCCGCGAGGGCCTTTCCGCCCAACTCGCGCTTCGACCTTACGAGAAGAATGGGGGGCTCACTTTCTAAAAGAAGAAATGAACACGCTTCGACACTTGCCGTAGGGAGAAACCCTTCCAGCAGATGCCGTGAAAGCGCTTCAAGGTCCATTGTGTGCGAAAGACGCGCGGTCAGCTCGTGCATTAGCCTTAGCTCGGTCAGCTTCTCTCGGAGCAAGCGGTTCTGCCTGGAGACTTTCTCAGATAACCGGGCGTTCTCCCGCACCAGTTGCCGTTTCTCCGCCGCCTTGCGAACGGTTGCCGGTATGTCCGCGATGTCCGCAAAGGGCTTTTTCATGAAGGCGTAGGCGTGGTTTTTGAGGGACTCCACAGCAAGTTCTCGGTCTGTGTACCCCGTAATCATCACCACTTCGATTTGCGGATCAATTTCCTTCGCTCTCTTCAGGACTTCGATTCCATCCATGTCCGGCATTTTCACATCAATCACACCCACGTCCACACCCCTGTTCGCAATAATGTCCACCGCCTCCGTTCCTCCACTGGCTGCCGAGACCAAGAAGCCTTCTCTTTCAAGAAGGCTCGCCACCAAATCCCGCAGCATCTCGTCGTCATCAGCCACGAGGACATGAATTTGCCCGTCTTTCTGCAAAGGAGATTCTCTTTTCTGCACCATTTTCTCGGAAGCAGTCTCCGTCACCGCCCTGCTCTGTCCGGGCCGGGTTCACGTTTTCCCTGCCGTCCTGCGTAGGGCTCGTTTTGGCCAAAGCGATTCCTGCTCAAGCACCTTTCACGCTCCGTTGGAAGGTGGGGCGCTTCAGACATTAGCAGTGTCTTTTTCTCGCTGCGTTCCGGGCGTATTCATTCACAATTTCCGCCAGGCGTCCCGGTTCGGCCGGCTTGAGTGCAACGTACGAGACACCGTTCGAGCGGAGGTAGGCCTCATCGTCCTCCGAACACTGACCCGCCACCGCAATGAGACCAAGATGTCTGTCGAGTTTTCTAAGGTCTTCCACGAGGTGACGGTATCCCCCGCCAGTCATGTCCAGATCAACAACCGCCACATGAACTTCCGTTTCCCTGATCCGCTCGGCCAACCTTCTCACATCCGTCACTAAGAGCACCCGGCAGTTGTTCAAGGTAAGGCGCTCGCACAGTTCCGGCCCCAGGTCAGGATCAGTGCTTGCAATCGCAATAGTCGGCTCCATCGTTCCCATTTCTCACCTTTCTTGACCCCGTCCGAGACAGCTCACCTGCAATTGGCGGGCCGAGTGAGAACAAACATCGCGTGCGCATTGCAATCCACTGCGTGCGAAGTTGTTATGACTAAGCGGCGCGAGGCACAGCACGACCCAATTCTCCTCCAACACACCGAAATACGGAGACAAAGCGTCTATCCAACCGCTATTTGCAGACGACGCCAGGAGACGAGGAAGAATAGGCTGCGAGACAAATCCCCTCGACATAGTGGACCATCACACAAGAGGAACGAAACGTGTCAAAGCCACAACACAGCGATGGGCCTCCAGGGCCACAGCGGTGGCTTGGGTGGCAACGAGGATACTCCGTTCTGCCGATTCCCCCCTAAGGAGCCGTGCCGCCGCCACCCAGGGACATTATGGAAAGCGAATTGCAGGAGGATCGTTTTTGAAGCACTGGTGTGACGCCTGTCTCAACCCCGGGCGAAGGCAGGGCGATCCTTTGCGATTGATTCGAGCCAAATGGAGTCTTGGGAAGGAACGCGGGTTGTGTTAAGGACAGTTTTGCGCCTGGCCCCTATATCGCCAGATGAAAATGCGAGCAGCATTCTGACGACGGCTCGCGTCACATATCACTCACTATTTCTTTCGGAGCAAGATCAGGATCAAGGTGAGCAGAATGCTGAGGATGATGCAGGTCACCATGGGGAAGTAGAATCGAAAGCCGTCTTTCTCGATCCGAATATCCCCGGGCAGTCTGCCGAAGTAGGGAATTCGGACTTTCAGGACGAAGGCGATCCCGACGAGCATGAAAAGAGCACCAACCAAGATCGGAATTTTTCCGAGGTAAGTCGGCATCCCAACCGGCGCCTCATCGTCCCCTGTATTTCGGAATGGTTCAGCTCAATCCTTCGAGCGCCCCCTTTCCGTTACTCTCCAATGAACTGCAACACTAATCTTCGAGACCTTCTCCTCACATCGAAGTCAATGAACACGATCTGCTGCCAGGTTCCGAGAATGAGCTCCGTGCCTGAAAACGGAACCGTCAGCGAAGGACCTAACAACGATGCCCGCACGTGAGAATGCCCGTTGCCATCGTGCCATTTCTGATCGTGATAGTAGGGCTTTCCCTGGGGCGCCACCGACTCGAACATTTCCTTCAAGTCCCTCACCAACCCACCCTCGAATTCCACTGTGGTCACTCCGCCTGTAGCGCCAGGGACGAATACCGTGACAGTCCCATCTCTCAAGCCCGTCTTCCGAAGCTCTGCCCTTACGTTCTCCGTAATGTCGAGTATGTCACAGTTCCCCTCGCTCTCCAAGCCGACGTATCGTGTCACCACTGACATCCTTTCCTCCCCATAGTCCTTGTATTTCCGCCTTTACCGCGATGACTGTTCTGCGATAAATCGCCGTATAGATCGGTCGTAGGTCCTCTCCACTTCGTCCGAGAAGAAGCAGGCCGGAAGCTCTCCCATGGACCAGTGATAGGCCATGCACTCGCAGCAATAGCCCTTCCTGCTGCAAGGTTCATAAGAGCAGTTGCATCTCTTGATATTCCTATCGTGATTCTTACACTCCTTTGCCATGCGAATCCTCCTTTAACCGGCACGACATGCCCCTCGGCTTGTCTCCCGTAGTTACGCGTTTGGCCCACAGCACTCCCCATATCAGGGGACCGTGGCCGCTTCACAGATTAGGCGCCATCCAGCATTGTGTCAAGGGAATCGCCAGGTGCTTCTCTCCGCGAGCAAACCGAACCGCGTAGCTGGCATTCCGCCTCTTGACCTGCCCAGGGGTCTGCGACTACAATCAGCACGATGTCCGCTCCCCTCCATGGGTGTGGCGGGCTTTGCGAACAATTATGCCGCGAAAATGGTGCAGCTCCCCGCAAATCGGAGACGGTGAAAATGATCGAGACCTACAGTTTCGGTTCCATCACTATTGATGGAAAGGAGTACCACTCCGACGTCATCATCTACCCCGACAGAGTGGACAGCAGTTGGTGGCGCATGGAAGGGCATCGGCTCGCCGTGGAAGACCTCACAGAAGCACTGGCCGCTATGCCCGAGGTTCTTATCGTGGGCAAGGGCGCGTACGGGTGCATGTCTGTCCCACCGGAAACGCAAAAGCATCTCGAATCCCTCGGAATACAACTCGTGGCAGAAAACACCAAAGAAGCCTGCGATACTCATAACCAACTCAGCGAAACCAAGCGCGTTGTAACCTGTTTGCATTTGACATGCTGACGACTACACGCACACTTGACCCCGATTCCCACGATTCCTCGACGATAGCCACATGACGAAATCTGTCTATGCCCGGCAAGTACTCAGCACAATTTGGTCACAGGCTCACGATCGGGAAGTTGAGCAGTTGTTGTTCTGTACTTTCGGAATCCTACCTGCTATGCTTGGGATACCCCTATTTGGGCCGGAGTCACGCTTTGAGGAAACAGACAATCCAAGAGAACTCGCATTTCAGGGGAGCATGAAAATGAGAAAAATCCTTCTTCTGGTGGGCATTTCGATGGCGGTCTGCGCCTTTGTGCCAGCTTCGGGCACAACCTTGTACGTGGACGGTTCGGTCTCTGCGTCTGGCAACGGGCAATCCTGGGAAACCGCATTCAAAATGATTCAGGAAGGGATTGATGGGGCCTCCGATGGTGATACCGTCATCGTCGCCGAAGGGACGTACCTGGAGAACATCTATTTCCACGGCAAGAACATCATCCTCAGCAGCACCGATCCGCTCGACGCCGATGTCGTCGCTAACACCATCATTGACGGCAATGATGCGGGCTCGGTAGTTACCTTCGCTGCCACCGAGGACGAAACCTGCGTCCTTTCTGGCTTCACCCTCAGGAACGGGAGCGCCTGGCGTGGTGGAGGAATCTGCGGTGGGACATTGGACGACCGCACTCACGCCACCATCCAAAACAACGTGATCAGCGGCAACTCGGTTATGGGTGACCTCAGTGCGGGCGGCGGGCTGTTCCTTTGCGACGGCACGATCCAGAACAACACCATCTCCGGCAACACGGCCAATTTCGGTGGCGGGTTTTATGAATGCGATGCGACCATACAGAACAACACGATAGCCGGAAACTCGGCCAATTTCGGTGGTGGGCTTTATGATTGCGACGCCACCATCCGGAACAACCTGATCATCGGCAACTCCGCGGCCTCCGGCGGGGGGTTTTATGATTGCAACGGCACGATCGGGAACAACACCATCTCTGGCAACTCGGCAGCCTCTTTCGGCGGCGGGCTACGTCTCTGCCGGGGCACAATCCAGAATTGTATCGTCTGGGGAAACTCGGCCGCGTACGACGCGCAGCTTTCGATGTGCAAGGAACCCACCTATTCGTGCATTCAGAACTGGGCGGGACTTGGCGAAGGCAACATTGCCGAAGACCCGCAATTTGTTGATGCGGACGGGCCCGACGACAATCCCGAAACGTTCGAAGATAATGACTACCGTCCGGGGGCGGGATCGCCGTGTATCGAGGCTGGCAAAAACGAGGACTGGATGAGCGATGCGGTTGACCTGGACGCCAATCCGCGTATTATGGGTGAAACGGTGGACATGGGGGCCTACGAATACACCTTGTTCGCCTTCAGGATAGTGGCAATTGCAGGGGCGGCTGGGGGCAAGGTTGAAATCAGGTGGAACAGTGGGCCCGGGGCTACATACACCATCTGGTCATGCCTCGACCTCGTCGCCGGGGAATGGTCCGAGGAGGAAACGATACCGTCCCAGGGTGGATCAACCACGTGGACCGATCCCGACACTCCTCCCCTGCGAAAATTTTACAGAATCGAACTGAAGCTAAGTGGATGAAATGGTCGAGCCGCAACGCGATGAGACGCACCATCCAAGGTGCCGGGCTGTAGCTATGCCTTTGAAGCTTCACAGGATACCCCAGGGCCTCCCCATCATGGCCATGTCGCGGTCTTCAGGCACTGGTCCAATAGCCACACGGCCTGGGACCGGGCTTTCTGGATTGCAGAGGTACTTCTGTCAACACACTTGACCTACTGGAACGATGAGTTGTCAGGAGACTCCCCCACAATGCGACGAGTCCATCCCGAGGATAACCCCTCTTTCATTGCCGATGACCAGCTCGGCAAGCTCGCAAGGTGGATGAGAATCCTCGGCCTCGACACGCTGTACTTCAAGGAGATAGACGATTCCGAGCTCATCCGAAGAGCCGTTGAGGAAGACAGGATTCTTCTCACGCGAGATACCCGCATCGCCGCCGAGCCCGGGTCCGCAACCTGCATCTTTGTCGAGAGCGATAATTGGATCGAGCAGCTTAAGCAGATCATTTCGCAGTTGAAGCTGAAGGTCGCTCAGGACAGGCTCTTTTCCCGCTGCCTGCTCTGCAACTCGCCGCTCGAGCCTATCCCGAAAGCCGATGTCAAAGACCGTGTCCCGCCATTTGTATTTCAGACCCAGGAGGAATTCGTCCGGTGCCCTTCCTGCGACAAAATCTACTGGCAGGGCACACACGTCTCTCACGTCCTCGACAAGCTCAAGCCGCTCCTGTGAAGCCGTCGCGGAATTGCTGAGTGTGCCGTGTCATAGCTGAACAGGAAAACCTCGTGCCGCCGGCATCTGCTCTTGCGTGAGCGAGAGGGATAGATCGCATCGCCGCACCTATCTTTTTGACAGGACTTTCCTCCGGGCGTAACCCTCGGTCATCAATCAAGACAGGTTGACGAACTCCGAAGCTGCCTATGCCAAGCGAGGCAAGTGGCTTTGCAGTGCGGGAGCAATACTCCCGCTTTGGAAGGCTGAAGCATGGCTTCAGCACTCCAAGGTGCGAGGCTGGGTAGCGATGCATCGCCTTCGGCGAGCACCCATCCTCCCCCTCCGTGGCCACACCCGTAGCCGAGGGGTTACCCAGGGGCAGCCTTTCTGAGTAGATGTCTATGGAGCGGCCGACGATGGTCGCAATCCGGCGGCGAAATTCCCCCACGGCTCCCCTTTCCGCGTGTGTCCGGTTCGACAGGATGATGATGAAGCTTTCGCTTTTCTTGTCTATCCAGAGGGAGGTTCCGGTGAAGCCGGTGTGGCCGAAGGAGCTCTCTCCCGGGATGACGTCGCCTCTTGGTATGTACGCGTAAGTCGAATCAATGTCCCAGCTAAATCCTCTCTTCGGGAGATCGGCCGCAGTCTGGGCCCTGGTAAAGAGATCAACGGTTTCCGGTTTCAGAATTCTGACACCGCCGTAAGCCCCTCGGTTCAATAGCATCTGAGCGAAGATGGCCATGTCGCGGGTGGTCGAGAAAAGGCCGGCGTTGCCGCAGGTGCGTTTCGAGGTTGTGTAGTATCGGGCGAGGGGGTCGTGGACCTTGCCGATATAGTCGGATGAACCGTCAGGAGAGGTGGGAGCTGCCCGTTTTCGCTGCTCGTCGTTCAGGAAGAACCCGGTATCCTTCATCCCCAGGGGCTGCCAGACTCGCCCCCGAAGCAACCTGTGCATCGGCTCGCCAGCAACTTCCTCCACAATCCTGGCGAGGACCACGAAATTCAGGCAGCCATACACGTAAAACTTGCCGGTCTCATAGGTTTTGTTGAGGGCACAGATATGCTTGATGACCGCGTCGGGGTTGGGAGCGGGGCCATACTTTCTTTCGACGAGGGACATATCAAGGTATGGCTTTAGGCCGGAGGTGTGGGTCAGAAGGTGTGCGAGGGTCATGTCGGATTTCTTGTTCTGTCCAAAGGAAGGAAAATAATCCACGACCTTGTCTTGCAGAGACAGCTTGCCGTCTTCAACTAATAACGCAACGGCCGTCGCCGTGGACACAGCCTTCGTAAGAGAAGCGAGGTCGTAGATCGTCCACCGCGAATTTGCAACCTTCTTGGGCCGCAGTGCACGGTACCCGTATGCTTTCTCCCAGACAACTTTCCCTTTCCGTGCAACAAGGACAACGCAGCCGGGAATATGACCTGCCCGGATTTCCTCTTCAGCGACGCCATCTATCTCACTGAGGATCGAGGGGTTCATCCCGACAGATTCCGGATCGGCCGAAGCCAGACGCTGTGAAGCGTGGGCCACTGGTAGCAAAAAAAGAACGAGCAGCCAGGCGATGAGGTGCACTGATGCTTCTCGAAGGTTTTGCCACAAAAGGCTGCGACTCGCGGCGGGAGGCTTTCGTGGGGACACGCCTCGCCATTCAGACACGTTGCAGCCTCCCCGAATTTTGGCGCGCGGTCTCGTGAGGTGATGACGTGTTCCGGTAAGACATGTTCCCTTCGAAATGAAGTTGCGGAAGGAAATTTCCAGGTGGTGCGACGAGGGGCAGAACGCCGGAGCTCCAAAGGCGGCTCTGCTGGCCCAGACGCCCAGAAAGCGGGCAAAACGCATTGGGAATGAATCTGAGAGCGACATCTTGTTTATCTCGGGTCAATCGTAAGCGATTGGCGTTGTGCTCGTTTTGACAAGAGCATAGGATGACCTAGCTGCGTTGTCAAGATAGCGGAGAGCGACGGTGTGGCCGCGATTGAGTGGCATCGCATTATTCCGCTCCTTCAGAGCTTGAATCGTTGGGTCAGAAGTCCCCCTCTGGGCGTTGCCCAGGGCTGAGGAGATAACGCGCCTTTCGGGGCTTGCGTCCCGAGGATTTGCGAAGCCCTGGGAAAGAAGGCAAAAGGAGAGGGCAGCCCTGTAAGGGCCAAATAGTGCCGCCCAAATACGGCCGCACCCGAGAGCCACGGTGTGACTGCATCTCCGTGCCGTGTCAGACGGGTTTCTCTCATTCTGGTGCCAAAAGGCCACTTTTCACCGCTGGCGCCGGGCTTTACCCGTCAGCACCCTTAGTGTCGCGATTCATAAGTTCGGTCACGTGTTCTGTCTTCGACAACATAACATGGTAACCAGGATTGTTCGAATCGTGTTTAAGTAATACCCGGTGATCATGAGATAAGCCACGCCCCGTGTGGAAGCGACACCCAACAATGAGATGATCGAGCCGAAAGCCAGACGTTGCTCCAAGAGGAAAATCGAAAGATGTAATTGCCGCACACCCAAAGACTACAAAATCGTGGCATTGAAGATGGGTTAAATAAGCATTGACGTGGTAGTTTTCAGCGTAATTATTATAGACTCGTATAGGGTCATACCCCGCAGCTGGGGAGAAAAACAGAAAATCCGTCATTTTAAGGAGAGCTTCTATGAGGTCGCCAACCTTCCAGCCGATTCTCTTTGTTCTGTCAATTCTCCTTGCAAGTTGCGTCGTCTGCGCGGCGCCTCTCTCAGTGGACGACTCACCGAAGAGGCCAGGCGAATGGGGATTTCGTCCGATAAATGGTGAGGAAAGTCCTGTAAATCCTCCAGGGTTCGTTTGGCGTCCGCAAAGAGGCGCCGTCAGCTACGAGCTTGAGTGCGCCCGCGACCCGAAGTTCAAACGTGTGGGTTATCGTGTGGTAGGAGTCGCCTACAACTGCCATTGTCCGTCAAAGGTTCTCCAGCCAGGACGATGGCACTGGCGGTTCCGATTTCGCGACATGAAAGGCATACCATCAAGCTGGAGTAAGACCCGCTCGTTTGAGATTCCAAATGATGCCGTGGCGTTTCCCATGCCGACGCGGAAGGGGCTCCTTGCTCGAATTCCCAAACGGCATCCCCGCCTTTTCGTGCGCCCCGAACAGTTGTCGCAATTGCGGAAGCTCGCTGGAGGAAAACGCAAGGATGCATATCGGCGGCTCGTTCAGCAGTGCGAAAGCCAGATGAATGACCCGCCCCTCACCAAGGAACCGCCCAAGTATCCGCCAGGAATGATACGGGGCAGCGATCCCTGGCGCGAGATTTGGTGGGGAAACCGGAGGTACACCATCAAGGTCTTGAACAGTGCCGCGACCCTCGCATTCACACGCCTCCTCGGAGGAAAAGAGGAGTATGGGCAGCTTGCCAAACGTCTCCTCCTCGCCGCAGCCGAATGGGACCCTAAAGGGAGCACGGGCTATCGCTACAACGACGAGGCGGGCATGCCTTACAACTACTACTTCGCCCGAACCTACACCTTTGTTAATGATCTGCTCACGGAAGAAGAGAAGCAGAAGTGCCGCCGGGTGATGGCCATTCGCGGCAACGAGATGTACTCGCATCTTTGCCCGCGCCACTTGTGGCGGCCCTATTCGAGCCATTCCAATCGAGCCTGGCATTTCCTGGGTGAGGTAGGCATCGCGTTTCTCGACGAGATTCCGGAGGCTGCTGACTGGGTCTGGTTCGCCATGAACGTGTTCTTCAATGCCTATCCCGTCTGGTCTGATTCGGATGGAGGCTGGCACGAAGGTTCTTCTTATTGGTCGAGCTATGTCAGCCGGTTCACATGGTGGGCGGACGTGATGCGCGTGGCCACAGGCGTTGACGCATATAACAAGCCTTACTTCTCAAAGATTGGTTTCTACCCCATCTACCTCCAGTCGCCCGGGACCACCGGGGGCGGTTTTGGCGATCTCACTGCGCATCGTAGGTCCAGCCACAACCGCGCTCTCATGAGCATTTTCGCCGTCCAGGCCCGCAATCCATATTGGCAGTGGTACGTTGACGTCCACGGCGGCACGCAGCAAGAGCGAGGCTACATCGGCTTTATCCGAGGCGCCTTGCCGAGCGTTGGGGCCAAGCCACCGGTTGACCTACCTACCTCGCGCTGCTTCTGGGGCACGGGGCAGGCGATGCTCAACACCAACCTCTTCGACGCCAGGCAGAACGTCGAGATCATCTTCAAGAGCAGCCCCTTTGGCACTCAGAGCCACGGATATGAGGCGCAAAACTCATTCTTGCTGTATGCCTTTGGCGAGCGGCTTCTCATACGCACAGGACGGCGGGACAGCTACGGGAGCAAACACCACCGAGAATGGATGTGGCATACGAAGTCCACCAACTGCATAACCGTGAATGGAGAAAGTCAGGGGAAACGCTCTGACAAGGCAATCGGCGACATCGTCTCGTTTCACACCTCTGAGCCGTTCGACTTCGTCGCTGGCGAGGCGGGGCGAGCCTACGGCGACAAGCTTAAGCGGTTCACTCGCAGCATCCTTTTCGTCAAGCCCGAGCTGATCGTCGTTTTCGACCAGCTCGAGGCGCCAAAGCCCTCAGTCTTCGACTGGTGGCTTCACTCACCCACAACAATGATGGTGCACAACCAGAGGAACATTCAGGTCACAAACCGAATGGCCGCATGCCGCGTCTCGCTCCTCGCACCCGAAGGTCTGAGGCTTTCGCTAACTGACAAGTTCGACCCTCCGCCTCGGCCCCGCATCAAGCTTGCCGAGTGGCACCTGAAAGCGCAGACGCCTGAACCAGGCAAAAAGGTTGAATTTGTCACCATCATCCGCCCTCACCGCACTGATGAGCTCCCTGCGACGGAGGCTGAAATAACCACAATTGAAAATGGATACGCGCTCGAAGCCAAGCTAACGTCAGGGCGGGCACTTGTTCTTATGCGAGCGACCGACAAAGGTGTGCTGCGACATGGAGATATATCCGTTGATGCAGAATTGGCTGCTGTCCGCTTCGACAAAACTGGCAAGGCGATACACTGCCTGAAAGTCGAAAATGCGAAGGTGCGTACAGGAGACGCCAAAATCCTTTTCTAAACCGAAGGTGGAAGTATCCCGAGGATGGCGCTCTTCAGTTGCTGGCCAGCGTCTTCAATTGTGATTCTCGGATCCAAAAATGGGGGGGAGTAAAGATATGGCAAATAGGTGTTACACTTCACTGAGGTTTGAGATGTTAAGGAAGCTCGGCCCATGGCCTTGCGTGCTGGGCGTTCTCATTAGTCTCGCCGCGCTCTTCTCGGTGGTATTCGGCGAGCAAGCCAGCGGTGAGCCAGTAGGGGAGAGGCTTTACAACGGCATCTGCTTGCCTCCGACCTGGCCGCCGCGAGTTGAATCCCTTACCCTGGAACCGCCAGGAAAACCCTGGTACCTGACATCTCCTCCAGCAGTCATTCCGATTGACGTCGGACGGCAGCTATTCGTGGACGATTTTCTGATCGAGGAGACGACGCTGAAGCGAACCTTCCACGTGGCGGAATATCATTCAGACAACCCCATTCTCAAGCCCGACCGTCCCTGGGAGCAAACACAGCCCAGTCCGACAGCCATGGTTTTCAGTGATGGTGTCTGGTACGACCCGCAGGATCAGTTGTTCAAGATGTGGTACATGGGGGGCTATGTTCGCTCGACCTGCTACGCTACCTCGCGGGACGGCATCAACTGGGAGAAGCCGGAGCTCGATGTGCAGCCCGGAACGAATATCGTTCATCCGGGGGAGCGAGACTCCTGCACCGTATGGTTGGACCTTGAAGAAAAAGACCCCCGGCGCCGATACAAGATGTTCCGTTCACATGGCGATGGAGGCTGGGCGCTGTCGCTCTATTTCTCGCCGGATGGCATCCACTGGGGAGATGCAGTCACCCGGAGCGGGCCGTGTGGAGATCGAACCACCGTCTTCTACAATCCTTTTCGCGAGGTGTGGGTGTACAGCATTCGCGACGGAGTTCGGGGCTTGGGGCGCATTCGCCGTTACCGGGAAAACCCAGACATGCTCGAGGGAGCGCGCTGGAAGCGAAGCGAGCCGGCATTATGGGTTGGCGCGGACCGCCTCGATTACCGGCGTAAAGACCTGAACGTCCAACCACAGCTATATAATCTGGATGCCGTCGCTTATGAAAGTCTCCTGCTTGGCTTGTTCACCATCTGGCGAGGGCAGCCACGGGATCGCGCCAAGCCGAACGAAGTGCTCCTGGGCTTCAGCCGCGATGGATTCCACTGGCATCGTCCCTGCCGGGATGCCTTCATTCCTGTTTCCGAACGATACGGCGACTGGAACTGGTGCAACGTGCAATCGGCTGGCGGCGGCTGCCTGATCGTCAGAGATAAGCTCTACTTCTACGTGAGTGCCAGGGCGGGGATTCGTGGGTCGCCAACCTCCGGGGTGTGCAGCACCGGCCTCGCTGTCCTTCGTCGGGACGGATTCGCCTCTATGGACGCAGGACAATTCTGGGGCACGCTCACCACCCGCCCGCTACAATTCAGCGGAAAACATCTTTTCGTTAACGTTGACGCAGACAATGGTGTGCTGCGGGTTGAAGTCCTCGACGAAGAGGATCGCGTGATTCCGCCCTTTTCCCGCGAAAACTGCGTTCCCATCAAAACCGACGTGACGCTCCGGGTGGTCCAATGGGAAGGTGCTTCCGACCTTTCTGCATTGGCGGGGACGCCTGTACGCTTCCGCTTCCATGTCAAAAACGGCTGCCTGTACGCTTTCTGGGTTAGCCCTGACCGTTCGGGCGCAAGTCACGGTTACGTGGCCGCTGGCGGGCCGGGATTCACCGGCCCCACGGACACGACGGGGGTCGCCGCTCTGGAGCGTCGCTTCCTGCAGGCAGAGATTCCCGCGTTCTGGAAAGGGCGAGTGGAGGATGTCCAGAAGGCGGTTGCCAACGTCAAGCGAGGGTCAGTGCAGACTATCGCGCGCTCGCCGGGGGGACGCCCACTGTATTTGGCGACGTACGCGCCGCGAATTGAGTTTCAGCGCCAGGCAAACTACAGCTCGGCGGTTGCAGCTCGCGATCCGCAGTTCTACGCGAGGAAGCCCGCCGGCACGCCGCCGGTAGTCTTCATCGTTGGCCCTCCGCATGGACAGGAGATGGAGAGTGTGGTCGGTCTCGTGAACCTGCTGCGGGTCGCGGAGACCGGCAAGGACTGGCGTGGCAAGGAATGGCCGCAACTCAAGGAGAACCTCGTGCGCTGTCGCATGCTGATCGCGCCCCTGTCAAACCCGGACGGCCGGGCGCGATGTCCCTACGACAGCTTCGTGGGGATGCCCGTCAAGGAGATGACGAGAGTAGGGCAGGGCACCCGCAAAGATGGAACTCTGTATGGTTGGCCGGGTGCGAAACAGAGACATCCGATGAAGGGTGACGTCGGGCTTCTGGGGGCATATTTCAACGACGATGGAATCAACCTCATGCACGATGAGTTCTTTGACCCCATGGCCAAGGAGACGAAGGCACTGCTCCGCGTCGCGCGCGAAGAAGCCCCCGACTATATCATTAACCTTCACTCCCATGCGTCAGCCCCCATGATTCTCCAGACCAGATACGTGCCTCGGTACTGCAAGGAAACCGAAGCACGATTCGCGAAACGCCTCATGGAGCGATACCGGCAGGCCGGCCTGCCCGCCGGTAAGCCGCCCGTGCCCTCGGAGGATGGGGTCAAGTATCCTCCGCCCTCCTTCAACCTAACCAGCGCCCTCCACCACGTTTGCGGCGGCGTTTCCATGCTGTTCGAGTGCCCCCACGGCGTGAAGGAGAAGAAATATCCGCAGCTCACTCACGACCAGATCCTGGACATTCAGTTGATCCTCTTTGAAGAGCTACTGGCGTTCGCCCTGGAGACACCTCGACCGGGAATCCAGGAGAAAAGTAAAGAGCCATGAAAAAGCCCTACCAATGATCGCTGGAACCGCGCCAGGCGCCAGTCAGTTGGCTCCCACGGATGCGATGTTGGCCAGGCCCACTTTTTCGATGAAAGGAAAAGAACATGCAGGGTAGATTAAGCCTTTCGGTTATGACGCCTCTTCTGGTGTTTTCAACCGGCATCAGCATTTACGTCCGACCAGCGGAGGACGAGGCGGCTTGGTCGCACAGAGTGCCGCAGGTTGAAGGAGCGAAGGAATACTTTGTGAGCCCCCAGGGAAAGAGTGAAAACCCTGGTACACGAGAAGCACCATGGAATCTCGCCTCGGCCCTCGCCGGCAGGCAGAAGGTTGCCCCCGGCGACATCATCTGGGTTCGTGGCGGAACCTACAGAGGAAAGTTTGAGGTCAAGCTCGTGGGAAAAGAAGGTGCACCGGTCCTCGTGCGGGCGTATCCCGGCGAGCGAGCCACGATCATGGATAGCGGCGTGACGGTCGTCAAACCGGCCTCCTACGTCTGGCTTTGGGGCTTGGAAATTGCAGGCTCAGTTCCGTTGGAGAAAAGAGAGACAAAGCAGAACGGCTCACATCCCACTGACCTTCCTGGGACGACTGGCCTCAACGTCTACGCCGGAAAAGGCTGCAAGTTCATTAACCTCATCCTTCACGACAACGTGAAAGGCGGCGTGGGGTGGTGGGTCGGCTCGACCGATAGCGAATTCCACGGCTGCTTGATCTACAACAACGGCTGGCGAGCTCCCGATCGCGGACACGGCCATTGCATCTACACCCAAAACAAGGAAGGCATCAAGGCCATCTCGAGCTGCATCATGAGCGCCCCATACGACGGCTCCTACACCATGCACGCCTACGGCTCGAGCAGAGCCTACGTGGACAACTACCTCATCGAGGACAACATTGCTTACGAAAGGGGGCCCTTTCTCGTCGGGGGCGGGCGACCGAGCCATAACATCAAAGTCTTCCGAAACTACCTTTACGGAGTTAGCATGCGCATCGGATATGGCGCCCAGAACGAAGATTGCGAGGTCTGCGACAACGTGATCGCGAAGGGCACCTTGTCGATCCAGAAGTATAAGAAAGTCGTCAAGGAAGGGAATATCGAAACACTTCCTGCTCGAAAGGCTGTCCTGATTCCCAACAAGCACGACCCCAACCGCGCCCACCTGGTTATCTTCAACGGCGCCAGGTCGCCGAAAGTTCAGGTTCGCGCCGCCGCTTTCTTAAGACCAGGCGACGCGTTTTCTCTCAAGCATCCGGAGGACTTTTTCGGGAAGCCTCTTTTTGAGGGGAAGTGTGAGGGGAAAGAGATCATAGTACCCATGAAGAACGAGTTCGCGGTGTTTGTCGTGTTGAAGACAAGACTGTGAGGCAGGCAGGCCGGGCGGTCGTTGTGGCGATTGACCTGTGGGAACCATTCGGTTTGCCGACAACACACGGGTGGCCAATTCCGACAGCAAGGAAGCTGTGTCAGGAACCTCCAATTGACCTGCAAAGCAGGAGGAAAGGATATGAAGCGGCGTTCGTTTTTGAAGCTCATGGGCGGCGGCGGTGCGTCGGCTCTCTGGGCGCGGAATCTGTCTTTCGCCAATTCCAGCGGCCCGAACCTGGAGGCGCAAAACGCCCCTATCAACAGGCCGGAACTGCAACACAGGAACAAAAACCGCTCCACGGTAGTGTGCCAGCATGGGATTGTCTGTACAAGTCAGCCGCTGGCGAGCATCGCGGGCGTAGATGTTCTCAAGGCAGGCGGCAACGCCATTGACGCAGCCATTTGCGCCAACGCCATGCTCAGCCTCGTCGAGCCCATGATGTGCGGGCCGGGCGGCGACCTCTTTGCCATTGTCTGGATTGAGAAGCACCAGAAATTGTTTGGCCTCAATGCAAGCGGACGCTCGCCATACGATTGGAGCCTCGACGACGCCCACACGCTTGGGCTTGACGAGATTCCTCCCTACAGTCCACTTGCGTGGAGTGTGCCCGGGTGCGTGAGCGGCTGGGCAGCGCTTCTGAACAGGTTTGGCAACCTCAGCCTGGCGAAAGTTCTGCAAGCGCCCATCTCTTATTCCCGCGAAGGCTTCCCAGTTTCACCTGTCATCGCCCGAAGCTGGTCAGTGGATGCGAAGAAATATCCGACTTTGGCGAAAACGTTTACGCCCGACGGCAAACCGCTGCGATTCGGAGACATCTTCAAGAATCCTGATCTGGCTCGCTTTTTCGAGCTCATCGCTCGCGGCGGTGCCAAGGCCTTCTATCAGGGAGAAGTCGCCGAAAGGATTGTCAAGTTCTCCCGAGAGCACGGCGGCCGGTTGTCCATGCGCGACTTCCGCGACCACTCCGTCACCTGGGTTGACCCGGTGAGCACGAATTATCGCGGCTACGACGTGTGGGAACTGCCTCCCAACACTCAGGGAATCGCCGTCCTGCAAATCCTGAACATGCTCGAGAACTTCGATATCGCCTCCCTGAAGCCCAATTCCGCGGAACACCTGCATTTGTTCATCGAGGCGAAGAAACTGGCCTTCGAGGATCGCGCCGTTTACTACGCGGACATGGATTTCGCGGACGTGCCGCTGAAACAGCTCATCTCCAAAGAGTATGCCCGGCAACGAGCCAAACTGATCGATCCCAAACGCGCCGCGCAAAACGTTGCGCCCGGCAGAATCGCCTGCTCGTCGGATACCACCTACCTGACCGCCGCAGATAGTGAGGGCAACATGATCTCCCTCATCCAGAGCATTTCCCACGAGTGGGGGTCGCGCTATGTACCGGACGGTCTGGGATTTTGCCTCCAGAATCGAGGGCAGCTTTTCTCGCTCAATCCGAAAGACCTCAACAAGCTGGAGTCTCACAAGCGTCCTTTCCACACCATCATTCCCGCATTCGTAACAAAGGGGGGCAAGCCTGTCTTTTCGTTCGGAGTAATGGGCGGCCCTTTTCAGCCGCAAGGACATTCGCAGGTGCTAATGAACATCATTGATTTCGGCATGTCGCCCCAGCAAGCCGGAGAACAACCACGCGTGCAGCATTACGAAAGCTCCACGCCCACAGGACGCAAGATGGTTGGCGGTGGAAGCGTTGGCTTTGAACGGCACATCCCCAAGAAGCTCAAACGGAAACTCGGCCACATGGGACACAAGATCAGACCTGACGTCGGTGTGTTCGGCGGCTACCAGGGAATCTGGCGAAAGCAGAATCCCCGCCGTTACTTCGGAGCATCCGATCCCCGCAAAGACGGCTGCGCCATCGGCTATTGAAAGTCACTCATCCGGTAGCCTTGCACAGATTCTTGTTTTCCGCGTCGTCGCCCCGCCCCCAATTTCTTCTCCCCCCATCTTCTCCCCACCCTCCGTCGTCTCAGCGGCTTCTCCTCCCTCCCTCTCCGCATCAGCGTCCATCTGCGTTCATCTGCGGTTTCCCCTCCGCGTTCCCTGCGGTTTCTCCCTTCCTAATTCCGCACTCTGAAATCCGCAATCCCAAATTCCTCCTTGGCGCCCTTTGCGCTCTTTGCGTGATGTCCCCTTGAAACCAGCCTCACACGTGCTGCGGACTTGCCTCGCCCCACAAACAGCAGGCTTCTGGACCAACGCATTCGTGCATAATGCGTGACCTGGTCACCAACCACCCAAGCGAAAGTATTGTAGAATGAAGACCGTCAAGCGGCACGAAGAAGAGTCTGCACACGCCCCCACCTCTCCGCCCCACCGCAGCTCCCGCTACGTAGAAGGGCCAACAGAGTGAAAGTCGGTATGCTCTCGCGGAATAGCTCCCAGAAAAAGCGATCTCTTCAACAAGGCCGGCTTCCGTATGTAGCTGATACTCGCATCGCGCGTCCGCGCATGGAACAGGTGCAGCTCGCGCTTAGCCCTCGTCATTGAAACGTACAACAGGCGGCTCGCCTCTTCGAACTCCGCCCCGCTGGGCTGCCCCGCTGGGAACACACCCTCGTCTAGTCCCAGGATCACAACCACGTCAGCTTGCAGGCCCTTCGCCCCATGCATGGTCAGCAGGCGCACCCCGGGGCCATGCCGCACCTCCGCCTCATTTAGCCAGTTCTCGACCTCGCTGAGCATAGACTCAACACCCGTCCATGGACGGATAACACGCGCGAAAACCTCGAGAAGTTCTGCCGGCCCCCTCGCGTGCGCCTCCCGCAGCTCGTCTACCCTCTGCGCCAACGCCTCAAGAAGTTCGTCCCCTCCGGCCCCCGCACGCAAAGCCTCATCAAGGGGTATCCCCTCCGCCAAAACGCTGGTCCACAGCGCGCTGACCCTATGCAGCGAGCTCTCCCTCTCAGCCCTTCTCTCTGCGTTCCTTGCTGCTGGGCTTGGCACCAGGCCAGCCCCTTCGAGCACGGCCTGCATTGTCTCGCGAAGGGCCAGGCTGTCAGACGGGTCCACCAAGCTCGCCGCGACTGAGCGCAGGCGCGCCAGGCCAGAGCTGTGGGCCGATACGCTACGCGTGTACGGTATACCGCTTCGCCTAAGGCAGGCCGCTACCCCGTACGCCAAGGCCCACTTCGGGAACAGTACAAGGACATCACGAGAGGGCCATGAGCGTCGCGCAATTTCTGCAGTCAGCTCGGCCTCCTTCTTGTCGCTCGGCACGTCCCAGACCTGGATCTTGCTGTCCAACCTGCTGTAACAACGAGGTAAGGCCTTCTCGGTCCTCTTCGGATCGAAGCGCCCCACCATTGCCATGGCCCCACGTATCACGTCGGGCGGGCACCTGTGGCATGCCTCAAGTCGCTCAATTCTGCATGTTGAACCGTAGTGCCGTGCGAATTGACGAATGTACTCCGGGCTTCCCCCGCGGAACCTGTAGATGCTCTGGTCATCATCACCTGCTACCGTCAAGCCGTCTTCTTGCCCCTTCGAAAGGCACCGAATAAGCCTGTACTGCCCCGCGTTTATGTCCTGATACTCATCCACGAAAAGCCATCGCGCCGCCTCCCTCAAGGGCCCTGCCACGTCCCGTCTGCCTTCGAGGATCCTGCACGCCAGCATTACCTGTTCATCGAAGTCAACGCAGTTGCATGCCCTCAGTATCTCACGATAACTACGGCATACCTCGCACGGCTTGCCGTCCGACTCGGCGCACTCTCCCGCTTTTCTGCACCGCTCCGCCTCAACCCCGATCACTCTTTCGACCCCTGCCAGCTGCGCCGCATCTCCCAGCAGCGTCCGGTAGAGGCCCATCCTCCCCCGTGGTATTACCCTCAGCCCATCCGAGAAACCCACCTGCTTCGCGTTCTGCAAGATGAGCCTGTGGCAGAACCCGTGCATCGTCAACACGCTCGACGGCCTGCGATCATGGCTCAGGAACGTCTCCTTGCTGTCGCTATCCCCGAGCCGACGCCGCATGTTGTCTCTCGCCTCGTTGGTGAAGGTCAGAAACGTGATCTCGGACGGATCCCCTCCACCCTCAACAACCTCCTTGATGAGGGCAGCTAAACGCCGAGTCTTCCCGCTACCTGGTCCACCCAAAAGGAGCATAGCTCCGCCTTCTCTCCTGCCAGATCGCATAGCTCTTCTCCTCTCCGCCTCATCGCCACCCCCAGCATGAAAAGGGGGCGCCCGCAATTACACGATGCGGGAATCCTATCTCAGGTGCGTCGACGCCCGAATGTGGTCGGCCCTTCCCTATGTCAGGGTTCCGCGTGAGACATAACGCTGTGTGAAGTTCCGCTGGCCATTATCCCCGGAATCTAGCCCTCGTCAACCCCAATTCTCCCTTTCGATTCGCAGCGCCTTCGTGCCTTGGCGTGAGACCTCCCTTTCCCTCATCCTGCCCATGCCGCCAAATCGGCCTTGACAAACAGCAGCCATTATGATATAAACCTACCATAACGATTGGCAACCACAACCACAACATATAGGTCAAAAAATGAACAACGACAAAAAATTCACCCTCAAATTCAAACACAAGGACTTCATCTGCAAACAGTTGGCCCTCTTCAAGCTCCACCGCCAGGTCGCCGAAGAAATCATTGCCCAGCTCAAGAGCTACCTCAAGGGCCTCGGCCTCACCTTCGGCATCAAATAACATGCTCCCTCCGAAAGCGTCCCCCTCTCTCCGAACCCCTTCCCACCTCTGCGCTCTCTGCGTCCTGCCTGGCCGTGGTCACCTCGCAGACCCTGGGCACGGGAAGACGCTCTCGGCAAGCGCCAGCAACAGTGCGCCAACGCGGGCAGGCTGCGGTTTCTCTTTTCCTAATTCCGCAATCTGCAATCCGAAATCCCAAACCCCTCCTTTGCGCCCTTGGCGCTCTTTGCGTGAAACCCAGTTTCGTTTCTTCCCCTCCCCTATGCGCTCTCAGCCTCCTCCGCGGTTTCTCTTCTCTCCTAATTCCGCAATCTGCAATCCGAAATCCGCAATCCCAAGTCCCCGTGCGCGCCCTCTGCGCCCACTTCCATGCACGCGCCCCGCGACCCCATTCGGGCCTTTTTCAAAACCCCGAGAGCAGAGGTTACTCCCTTTCCGTTGCGAGAGTTACATCCATTTCCCGCCTTCCAAAAGGCCCGAAAAGGCCCGGTTTTTCGCCAGCCCCTGTTTTTTTAGAGATTACCTCCCCGGTAACTTCTTGTTAGGCTCACGGTCCCCCCCTCCAACTTCCGGTTCCGTGAACGACCCCGCAAACCAAACACCACTGCCCTCTTTTGAAAAACTCCTTCTGGCAATTGAAGCACAGTGGTATAAGTTGTTCATGGGAAGAGGTGGTCAGAGTGGATTTTCGAGGCCCCAAGGGGCTGGGAAACCGTTCGGTATACCCGCCGGATGAAAGGAGAGATCATGAAGCAAGAAATATCGCGTCGGCGGTTCCTGGCAACCGCAGTAGGCGCTGCCGCGGTCGCCGCCACGGTCCCAGCCGCACAACCCGCGGCAGAGTCCCCCGCCAAAAGAAGGGCAAAGAGGACAATGAAGATCGGACTCTACACCATCACCTACCTGGGCATATGGTACAGGGGAGAGGGGATGCCGCTCAGGGACCTCATGCGCTTCGCCAAGAAGGAAGGCTGGGAGGGCATTGAGTTCGACACGAAGCGTCCCCATGCCGCCCCCATGGACCTGTCAGAGGACGACAGGAAGGAACTGCGCGACCTGGCTGGCGAGCTGGACTTGCCCATCTGTGCTGTCTCTCCGAACAGCGATTTATCCAGCCCGGTCCCCGAGCATCGTGAGGCTACGATTTGCTATGTGCGAGAGTGCATCAAACTGGCTCGCGACCTGGGCTCGCCAATATGCAAGGTATTCGCCGGCTGGCGTGGAGTGGCCGTGCGGGATGGATTAGGAGACTACAAGTACACTCGCCGAGGCCCCGATCCTCTCCCCGAATTTGAGAACGACCGCTGGGGTTATGTGCGGGATTCGTTGAAGGAACTGTCGAAGTTTGCGGAAGACCAGCACATCGTGCTGGCACTCCAGAATCACTCCCCTATCGTCCGGAACTACAAGGATGTGCTTGCCTTGATTGAGGAAGTGGACTCGCCCGCGTTCAAAGCCTGCATGGACATTCCCTGTGAGGGTCGAAACGGTACGTCAGCCGAATGGGCCCGAAAGGTGGTCCGCGATACCGGCCCGCTCATGGTTCACTCCCACTACAACGGCGAGTTCAAAAGAGGCGCGGATGGTCGGGTCGAATTGGCTGGTAGCCGCAAGGTCGCTTACGGCCCGTACGTCGAGGCTCTTGTGAAATCGGGCTACAACGGTTTCATGAACTGGGAGTTCTGTCACCCGGCAATGGAAAGTGGGGAGCGCGCCGGGATCGAATATGTACACAAACACACGCGTCTGGCGCTGGAGTTCATGAAGAAGCTCCGAGCCGATGCTGAGGCGCGCTTGGCGGGCAGCGGATGATAAACTGACATCGCAAATATCAAGTTGAATGCAGGCTCTGGGCCGGATCAAGTGATCAGGCTCAAACACTCTCATGGGGCGGCCTGGACGCCGTGCCCGAGTCTTGATAGAGATTGATGCTGGGAGCTGAAAAGTGAAACCTTGAGAGGGCGCAACATGGATCAGAAAAAGATTTCGCGACGCTCCTTCGTGGTAGGAACGGCTGCCACGGTGGCCAGCTACGCGATCCGTGCGAGCGGTGGTCGGGCGGGCAGACGGCCTGTCTCGCCCAATGAAAAGCTCAACATAGCCGGGATCGGCGTGGGGGGCAAGGGGGCAGATGACATGCGGAAAGTCAGCAGTGAAAACATTGTGGCGCTGTGCGATGTGGATGGGAAGCACGGGGCGGGGACCTTCAAGCGCTACCCCAAAGCGAAACGGTATAGGGACTTCCGAGTGATGTTGGAGAAGCAGCCGGAAATTGATGCGGTCACCATTTCCACGCCCGATCATGTCCACGCTGTGGCCACGATGACCGCCATGGAGCTGGGGAAGCACGTGTACGTCCAGAAGCCGCTGACGCACTCGATCTACGAGGCACGGATGTTGACCAGGGCCGCTCGCAAGTACAAGGTGGCAACGCAAATGGGAAACCAGGGCCATTCGATCGAAGGGATACGGCGGTGCTGCGAGATGATTTGGTCCGGAGCCATTGGCCAGGTTCGCGAAGTCCACGCATGGACACACTCGCCCATCTGGCCGCAGGGGATTCCACGTCCTACTGAAACCCCGCCGGTCCCTGATTCGCTCGACTGGGGCCTGTGGCTCGGCCCGGCGCCATATCGCCCTTATCATCCAGCTTATTTGCCGTTCAAATGGCGTGGGTGGTGGGACTTTGGAGGCGGAGCACTTGCGGACATGGGCTGCCATATCATAGACCCAGCCTTCTGGGCGCTGAAGCTTGGTGGCCCCTGTAGCGTGGAGGTCGTCTCCCAGGAAGGATGCAACAAGGAGACAGGTCCGACGAAAGAGATCATCCGATGGGAATTCTCGCAGCGAGGCGACATGGCGCCGGTGACCGTGTACTGGTACGACGGCGGTCACAAGTACCCGCGTCCGGAAGGCGTGCCGGAGGACGAAGAACTGGGCGACCCCGGTGGCAAGCAGGGCGGGCTGTTCATCGGCGACAAGGTCGCGATGACCGTCGGGCATCACGGCGAGGACCCGCGCCTGCTGCCCAGCGAAAAGATGCGCGACTACAGAATGCCTCCAAAGATCATCGCACGCGTGCCCGACCAAAATCACTTCAAGGATTGGATACGGGCTTGCAAGGGCGGCACGCCGGCGTGCTCGAACTTCGACTACGCCGGGCCATTGACGGAGATGGTTCTCCTCGGCACTGTTGCCGTGCGAGTGCAGGGGAAGTTGGAGTGGAACAGCAAGGAGATGAAGTTCACGAATAACAGCGAAGCCAATCAGTACATCAAACGCGACTACCGAAAGGGCTGGACGTTGTGAGCGCCCATTGACAAATCGGCTGACACGATGTGGAATGTTGACGCGCTCCGAGCTCCGACAACGGGAACGCATCTTCTGCATGCTATGTTTCCTCAGCGCGGCCAGACCTTGATCGTGACAGGGGTTGTGGGGATGACTCCAAACGGCCCCGCGGAGACTTTCCCACCTTCCCTCGGCTGATCCCAGAAATCGTGCGTGCAAGCTCTTATTCTGGGAAAATCTGGCACAGGGCGACCCGCTGACCACGTCAGCTCCATCGTCCCTGGGTTGAATGTGGCGTTGATCTCGACGTTCACACTGTGCTCGTCCCACGGCCTGGCCTTTTGCCAGGCGGCGAGGTCGAATTTCTTGTCGCCGTCGAAGACATTGAAATCAGAGACGTTGTCGGGATCGGAAAAGGAAATCATGGAGCCGTTGGCTACGAAGATGTTGTTCAGAACCTTATTTCTTTTGGCAGTCGCGAATCGTCCTCCAACCCTGCGCCCCTTGTTCACACGCATTTTGACTGCCTCTTTCGTGCTTCGAGCAACGAAGTTGTGGGCGAAGATCTGCTCGTCGCAATCGTGCTGGTAGATTCCCACGCCCTGGGTGTCCCAGACGAAGTTGTGGTCCACGAGGTTGGGTTTCTGTGAGGCCTCCATGAAGATGGCGCCATGTATGCTTTGAACGCCGATCACAACGTTCTGGGTGCAGCGCGAATTGACGTTCCCATAATCCATCCAGATGCCCGGCGCGCCCACGAGGTACTGGATTATGTTCTTGCGAATGAGCGTGCCTCTCGTGAGATGGAGTTTGATCCCGCCCGTCTCGTAGTAGCCTTCCACGTTGTGCCAGCCACAGCGGCGAATAGTATTACGCTCGATGAGAGTGTGCGCGACGCCGAGACCTTGAATGCCGCTGATGCCGCATTCGGTTATGGTGTTGCGTCGGACGATGTGGACGCCGCCCTCTACCAGCGGCGGCGCGCGGCGATCCGCGGAGGCGCCTTGTCTGCCGATGTCTATGCCCACGCCGTTGACCTGGCGGACGACGTTGTCCTCGATGATCCAGTGATGGCCGCGTCGGGTGGAGATGGCGCCTTCCTGCGGCATGGGGAAACCATTGCCGACATGCTCGATGGTGAACCCCTTGACGCGGATGTAGCCGAGGCCGAACGGCTCAGGTGCGAAGACGTGCTTCTGCGTGGTGATCTCGGACGTACCCGCGTTTGGATCACCGTCACCGAAGGGGTGGATGTGAACCGCCTTTCCTCCTGGTTCGACCCAGTACGTCCCCACTTCTCTGGGCAAATCCTCGTACCTGGCCACCTGCTTGAGACGCCTTCCGTTCTGGAAGATCAGGCCGCGCGGCAGGATATAAGGCGGCTTGCCTCCCATACGCTGGGCCCAGGGCATGAAGCTGAACTGCTCGTCGGTCACGTTTTCGATGGCGAACGGATTGTACCCGTCGAAGTACTCTTCAGGCAGCTCCGCCATCCACACACTCCTGGATTGAGGCTTGCCCGGTCGCTTTGAACGAACCCATCTCGTTTTCAGGATTCGTGAGCCCTTGATGACGACTTTCTGGCCGGGCGCCGCCTCATAACTGATCATGCGACCGGGCCCGGTTCCGCCTCGCGCTGGCCGGACCCATTCCCGATATGTCCCGGCCCTGACAATTACCCGCTCGCCCGGTTCGAGAACCTGCGCGGCACGATTGATCGTCCGAAGCGGCTTCTCCTTAGTCCCGGGATTGCTGTTGGACGCCTCCGGATGGGACTGATCCACATAGTGCGTCTTCGAAAACCTCAGCGGCGCCTCCCATGTCTTAAACTCTGTTCCATCCGGCAGATACACGGGTGGCTCCAGCGAACGAAGTGCGACAACTTCTTCTTGTGGACCCGGCTGCGCAAACCCAGCCACCGCCCACAGAACCACGATCACACCCACAACTCCGATGACAATGCGACTGTTCATGCTTATCTCCGTTCCTTCCGCCAAGATTTCACCCTTGTGGTCTCTCTTCCGTCCCGCGTGTGTGTGGCTGCGTTCCAGTTCACGTTTGTGGTCTTTTCATGCACAAAAAGTGGTCATTATTGCTTCGTAACTCACTGCAAGAGAATGGGCTGCGCTATGGCCTTTTAACCCCCAAAATGGGCTGAAATTCCAGTATTTTTCAGTACTTTCTCGACGAGGCCGCGTACTGGAATGGTGTCTGGAACCCAGATCCTTATCCCGTGGTACATCTGCCTCTATTTTTTGGCGCCATTATAGCTCACATTCTACCATTTGTCAAGAACGAAATGAGGACAAAACAGGGGGTTGACCGCAGAGGGCGCGGAGGAGCAGAGGGGGTTTTGCCCTTCGGGAAGGATGGACGCCCTACGTGTGGTCTTCTAACGCCTCGGGGGCGATCTTTCTAAGGGCTTGGGCGGCGAGCTCGCGGACTTGTTGGCCCTCATCATTGCGAGCCTGGGCGAGTACGGAGACAGATTCTTTTGCTTCGGGCCCGATCTCGCCCAAAGCCCATATAGCGGCGAGACGCACATCGCTGCTTTTGTGCTTTGACACTTCAATCAGGGCCGCAATCACGGCCTTTGCCCGCGGACCGATGCGTGGCAGAGCCAAGGCGGCATGCTTGGCGACCTGCGCGTCTGGGTCCTTCAGGGCTTGCCCCAACTGTGGTACGGCTTGGCTCGCGGCCCGGCCGTCGGCGCTCAGTTGCCTTGCAGCGTATCTCCGGTCTCGGACATCGGGGGATGACAATTGTGCGATGAGTTGCTGGATTCGCTGCTTTTGCTTTGCCTTTTCGACGGCTTCGAGGTCGAGGTCGGCGCGTTTGGCGAGTTCGAGGTGAAGGAAGTTGGGGATGCCGTGTTCTTTACCTTTGGCGAGGCAGCAATCCCTGACGGCCAGGAGGAAGCCCGCGATCGCCTCGGGCGCGCCCTCTTTTTTATCGGCTTCGTCGAGGAACCGCTTCCATTGTTTTTCGTCTGAGCCGTAAAGCTCGATTAGACGCAAACCGGCCAGGTATTCAGCGAGGGGATCGAGGGTCATGCGAACCTTGTCTTCGTCTGGTCCGACAAATCGGATGATGCCAAGTTTCTCGGTCAGGTATTTCAGCTTCGGGTCTAAGTCCTCTTCATCGGGCAGGGCGGCTTGGATCGCGCGGAGGTCTCCTGTGCCGGGGCGGAAGGTCGGCTCAAGACATGCCCACGCGACCGCTTTGGCGATTCTCTGGACAGTTCGGTTGTCCGGGTGTTCGTCGGTTCTGCTGCGGTTAATCCAGTTGAGGTAGGAGAGCATCAGATCGGGGATGTTCTCAGGGAGGCCTTCGAAGGAGGGGTCCTGTTTAGCTGCGATCATCTGGTCGGCATAGAGCCTTGCAAGGAGGACGGTGATGTTGCGGTCTCCCACCATTCGGGATAGCCGACCGCACGCGTCGAAGAACTCCGGATCATCATAGAGTTCGCGCTTGCCGAGATGGGTCAGGTAAGCCTCCATGAAGGAAGAGAGCCGGTTGCCTTCGATGCGCATGGGCTTGAGTTCCGTGGTCACCGCACCTTGCAGTTGCTCCTGCTGGCGTGAGGTGACGATCATGGCATTGATATAGAGTTTCGGGTCAAAGCCGGGTTGAATGTTGTCCCGCATTTCCTGACTCATCTCGGAAAAGTGGTCCACCATGACAATGACCCGCTTCTTCTTGAGGAGGTGCTCCATGAGTTCCGGGGAGACTTCGTCCTCCCCGGTCATCTGTTGGACTTGCCCGCGGATTGCTTCGATGAGGGGATGCCGGCCGCCCTCTGGAGTGATCTTTACCTCGTGCTCGATCAGAACCGGGAGCATAGAATAGCCGGCAGGGCGCTCTTCTGGGTCCTCGGCCATGGCCCGCTTAGCCAGTTGGCACGCCAGGCTCGTCTTCCCGATTCCGCCTTCTCCCCATATGAGCAGGCGTAGCCGATCACGGTCCTTGAAGGCTAAGCGAAAACGGTGGCTCATATCTGTTGGCTCTGTGATCGTATGACCGTCAATGGCCACGGGCATGAAGACGTGGTCTTTTCGAGCTTTAACGGTCGGCAGATTGGCAAATCCTTGCCGGGCTTTCGCGAGGTGTTTCTTGACCCACGCGTCCAGGACCCGGGGGACATAGTGGAAAAGGGAGAGCAGGGAAATCTGGCAAAGACCGATGTGAAGGCCCCCGACCCACTTGCTGGGGACCTGGAGTTTTGCCCCTTTTTCATTGAGGGTGTATACCCAGAGCGGGCGCTGCCATAGCAGCAATATCAATATGATGAGCCACAGCATGTATGTGCCAACTGCCCATGTCCACTCATGATCTCTTATCCAACTCAGAAGTGAATAGCGTGAATCTAATTCGGCCTGAAGTTCGTCCAGGTCCCAAACGATGGAAGCTATATGTTGGTTGCGTTTAACTTGGGGAATTTGGACATTTCTGAGTTGACGTTTAACAAGTTGAAGTCGCGAGATTACCCGGTTCAATCGCGAGCTGCTGAGCTGCTTTCTAAGACGACGAAGCGACCCAGAAATGGCCGATAGGGAGAGAGCAGCAGATTCGCAGACAGCCTGATCCTCGTCGGTCAACCTATTGGTGAGGTCCGGAACGGATTTCCAGGCATAATGCCCCATTGTTCCCAGGGCTGTGGCGGCGAAGCGGCGCGCATCGGAATCTTGGTCCGCCAAGACCAGGGTCAACTCGGGGAGAGCCGCTTTGCCTCTGGGGCCGATCTGCTTAAAGGCCCAAGCCGCGGACCTGCGAACCTCGGGACTGTTATCCCTTAACAGGCCTTTAAGGTTGGGAACGGCTGGCCCAGCATGCGGGCCCATCTCTCCCAGAGCTCGGGCAGCGCCGGCGCGAATCGCAGGGTTTGCAGCGCGGAGCGCGTTGATCAGAGGGCCAATGGCAGGCTTTCCGATGCAGCTCAGGTTCACAAACGCGAACGGCCGGACATATAGGCTGCTATCGTTTAGCATATCGATAAGCGCGCCGATGGCCTCTTCGGCCGCCGGACCGATGCTTCCGAGGGCGGCGGCAGCGGATGCCCGAACGTTTTCGTCTTCGTCCTTCAACAAAGGGATCAGGAACGGGACGGCGGGTGGGCCTACCTCCACCAACAGCTCGGCGAAGCCCTCCCGGTTATCGGCATTCTCCTTGTTCAGCGCATTGATGAACGGCGCGACGGCAGGTTCTCCGAAGCGTGCCAAGGCCTTTAGCTCGGATACGATTTTCTCCATCTGCGACTTGAAGGAGATCGGCTCTTGGCCGGTCCACCTATTCGCGTCCAAGGCTTTCTGCACCTGGGATGCGATTTGCTGTCGTTGCAAGGAATTGCACCAGACCGGCGGTCGTAGGAAGAGAAGCAGCGTCAAGAGAGCGCGGACGCGCCAGAAACAGAAGATTGGATTTCGCGATTGAATTTGGCTCATTCGGGCACCTCCGCCGGCCTGCCCGGCGAGCCACGGGATCGTCTGAATCACACACGGTCCCCCAGCTTGTGCATTCACCTGTCAGGCAGTTTGCTCCTGGCCGGCGCCTCTGTCAAGGAAATTGACCCACAGCACCTGACAGCCACATTCGAGTCGAGGACGACGCGCTTTGGCAGGTCGCCGCTCGGCAGAGCGTTATTGTCTAAGAGGCTTCCGTGGGATGACCGGTTCATCTCTCCGTGTTGTGGACGGTGACCGCGTGGCTGATTTTGTGCAGGAAGGTACTATATGTGGCATCGCCTATAGCACCGTCCGACGCTTGGTCGAGGCCGAGGCGGACGATGACCATGTTCCATTCGGGGATGACGAACATGTCGTTGTTGTTGTAGCCGCTGGCGGAGTAGGTGCCGGTTGGAGCGCCTGGCCATTTCAGCTTGCCGTCGGGCTTGATGCCGTTCACCCACCAGTTGAAGCTGTAGACGCCGCGTCCATCTATGCCACTCTCCGGGTGTCCTAAGGGGATGGAAGCCGCGACTTGGACTTTGGTTGCTGCATCTACCCAGGAGACGCTGATCAACTGCTTGCCCTTCCACTTTCCCCGGTTCAGGAAAAGGTGGCCGAAGCGAGCCAATTCGCGTGCGGAGATGAAGATATGTTTGTTACTATTTCCTGAGCCGCCGTTCACGACAATACCGTTCACCTTTCCGAAATCTCCCCAGTCCCACCTAGCGGGGTTCATCCCGATGGGATCAGCGATTCTCCGCTTGAACAGGTTCTCAATCGGCTCGCCCGCGATGCGTGTGAGGACGTTGGCGAACTGGTTCATAGCAGAATCCCAGTAGGCGTATTTCGATCCGGGCGGCTCGAACAGCGGTGTCGTGGCGGGGATGAAGGGTGTGAGGCTTGGGCCATGCTTGTAGCTGCCGCGTGGCTTGTCGCCCACGGCATAATATCCTGAGGTCATGGTGGTGAAATGCCGAAGGGTGACGGTGGGATAGGTCGCCGCCATGCTGGGCAGATAATCCTTCGCCAGAGTGTTCAGCGTGACTTTGCCGTCGTCAATGAGCAGGCCGAGGACGGTGCTTGTGAATGACTTGGTGAGAGACCATACGCCATGCACTTTGTCAATGTCGCTGCCTTTCCAGATCATGTAGCCGTTGCGGATGATTACGAGCTCTTTGACGCCATCGCGCCCGGCATTGCTTTCCAGATAGCGCACGGCGGCGTTCAGCTTTGTCGAGTCCACGCTCTGGGATTCGGGAGTCGGTTCCTGCCAGTCAGTTCCGGGAAAAGCCATTTCGCTTGAGTGCGGGTTGGGAGAGTTCCCTGTCTCATCGTTTGCCTCGTCGGCTATGAGAGTCAAGGTCGCTTTTCGGACGGAGAAACTGTCTTCTCCTGAGAACACCAGATAGAGCGACGTGCCGTCTGCACTCATCCATTTTGTGGGAAAAGAACTCGTTTCGCCGGGGCCGACGTCCCACTCGAGGGTGAAATAAACGGTCGTCCAGGGTCCCCAGGGCTCCGGCGCGTCGTAGATGCCGAACCCTCCACGGTAGCGAGTGTCACCGCCGGGAAGAGTTTGACACCAGAGGTAGCGTCTCAGACCGGCGTTGTAGCTGATCCCCGCGCGATAACACCTGCCTGGGTTCTCAAAGACCGCGCCGCGTTGATTGATGTCTTTGGTCCAAACTGGGTTGCCGTCAGCATCAAGGCTCTTGAAAAACACGTAGGCGTTGCGGTTCTTGATGTGGTCCTTCGGCACCCGAGCCAGGACCATGCGGTCGGCGGGAGTGTAAGCGCTGTCTGAATCGTGGGAGTAAGTGTAAACGTAGTCATCTCTCGCACCCGCGTAGTTCTTTCCGAAGTTCAGGAATGTCGGGTAGCCGAAACTGGTGATGAATTTCCAATCGCTCCATGTCCAGCTTATTGCGTGGTCGGTGGACCAGGCGAGCTGCGAGTTGCCTGCGTTCCTGACCCACATGTAAAGCACACCGTCCGCCATGAGCATGCCGCTTGCTTTCTTCCCGGATGCGCCATCACCTTTCTGCTCGCCAGTGGGAGAGCGGATATTGACGCCGGAGAAATCGGTCGGTGGACCAACGATTTTAGCGAAGCCCAGACTCAGTTTTCCCGGCACTCTGGGATGGAAGCCGTAGCCATCGCCGTAAGCAGTGTAGAGGTTATCGTCGTCCGCCCAGGTGAGGGGCCAGTTGTCACTCCCCTTTGCCTTGCGGATGATGTTTTTTTTCGGCGACCAGGTCACGTCCTTGATTACGGGGCTGGTGCGATAGGGGGCCTGGCGCGCGCTTATGTCGAGTCGAAGTTGCGATGTCGCGTCTGGCCGGGCGGCTGCTCCTGCTGGTAGTGTGATTGCCAAAACGCAAATGAATCGTATGAATATGCTCGTGGTCATTCTGGCACCTCTTCGAGCCTGGTGGTTGAGTCAAAAGCCTTGCCCGCTTTGCGATCTATCTGACGAGCACGCTTCTTTAGCGCACTGCGTCAGTGCGCCCCCGGGCCTCTGCGCCGCCGACTCAGAACCAGAAGAAACCTTTTTTACCGCGAGTTCAGCCGCGCAAGGGGCAAAGTAGCGATATTATAACTGAGCTTGCTGGCAAATGGCGTCATTATATTCCCACATGGATTTGCTTATCGTGACCGGACGGAGAAGGCAGCATGGGACGATGTCGAGAATTACTCTTTTCGGACGGAGATGAGTGGAAGGTAATGGTTGACCTGTTTCTTGTTGAGGTCGGCGATAGGCCAGGTGGCGGCGTTGGCACACCCGGCAGCCGTCCCCCAACGAAGGCAATCTTCGATGGGAAGATTACGGGTCAAGCCGTAGACAATTCCGGCGATAAGACAATCGCCCGACCCCACAGGCACGACTTCCTTTACGGTCGGAGGCTTGAGCACGAAAGTCTCTCCTTTGAACGATGCCCTCATGCCCTTTTTGCCGAGCGTGATGACGACGAGGTCAATGCCTTTGTCATGGAAGTACCTAAAGGCGTCCCGGAAGTCAGCAGCGGTTCGGAGACGCTTGCCGGTTGAGGACTCGTACTCGGCTCGGTTGGGCTTGACCATGAACGGTGATGCCCTGATTCCTCGGACGAAGGCGTCGCCGTAGGTATCAAGGATGGTTAGGGTCTTGTTGCCGCGAGCCTCACGGATCAGGTCGCGGTAAAAGGTTGCGAGGTTGGCGCCAGGAGCGCTCCCGGACAGAACGAGGATCTTCGCTTTTCGTATTGAAGCGATGGCTTTTTCCTTGAGGCGGTGGACTTCGTCATGGGTGATGGACTCGCCTTCCTCGATAAGCGTCGTACTCAATTCGCGTGAAGTCTCATGGATACGAGTGGAAAAGCGGGTGGGGCTTTTGACCCAAAATGGAATCAGTCTGATGCCCTCCTGCCTCACGGTGTCCGCGTACAACTTTCCGGTGTGCCCGCCGAGCATGACAAACGCCTTGACCGGCAGACCGAAGTTCTTGAGCACCCGCGCAGCATTGACCCCCTTCCCACCCGCAACCATCTCCTTGCGGTTGGTCCGCGAGATGACTCCCTTCCGCAGCCGGTCAGTGAAAAGGGTCTTATCAATCAGTGGACTGAGTGTGACTGTGACTATCATGTTGGGATACTCGTATTGAAACGCAGGGTATGCTTTTTCATAACGTACTGGCGAGGTGGGGACTTGTCAACGGCGGTTTGTACCTGGGGAAGATGCGGAGCTTTCACTCGAAGACCATGCTGGCGAAGGAGACGATGGATTGGGTGGCGGGGTCAATGCTTTTGTCGTATTTGAGGAGGCGGCCTTTTGTGCCCTCGATGAGGTTAAGCAGGATGTACATCGCCGGGAAACCGCATATTCTTCGCCTATCCTTATCCTTTGCGATGGACTCGAAGAAGCCGGCGGCATCCACGTTCTCGACATGTTTGAGCATCTCTCGGTCCTCGGTTTCGAGGAGAATCTCGGTGGACGAGTTGAGCGGGCCGGGATCGCCGAATTTTTGGCCGATATGGGCGAGGTCAACTCCCGCGATAAAGCAGACCTTATGTTCTGAGCGGGCGGCGGCGATTTTGATCGTCTGAATGAAATCTTGAACGCGTGGGTCTTCGATGGGCGGGCGGTTGGCGGCGATCATTTCATCGAACGAAGAGCAGAGGATGGGGACGATCGTTATGTCGTCTTCAGGAAAGATGTAGCGCAAAAAGACAGTCTGGAACTCGACGGAGTGCTCGCTGCGGTGAGCGAACTCGTCGGCAAGAAGATCGTGCGGATAGCTCTCGACGAGAGATTCGACGAAGGCTTTATCAGTCCGAAGGGTACCCAGAGGTGTTTCGAAATCCTTTGGCGTGACGGCGAACAGGCTTTCCATCGGGACATGCCCGATGCCGAGGATGATGAACAGGTCGGGGCGAGGGGAGCCGGCCAGTTCGCTGTAGGCCCAGGCGAAACATGGGCCGCCGGCGCGGAGGTCTATGTGAGGAGCGATGATGGCCTTGACTCTCTTTCGCCGCTTCTTTGCAGGGAGCGGCCCCGGCCCTTCAGGGGAAGCAAAGAAAGCATCTATCTGGCGCCTTAGCTCATCGGCATCTGCTGGATAGGCCTTGCCAGCGTGGGACGGAGAGCGCGTCGTGGCTCGCTTGAATTCCTGTTCAATCCTCTTCTTGTGTTGACGAAACTTTTCGTTGTCCAAAAACAGGCTCCGGTCGAGATCGGAGAGGATTTTGCTGAGACGGGAGGAAAGAAGGAGTGTGCCAAACTTTCGCGTGTACTCGTACTGGATGTCTACGAGAGAGCGACTCCCATCACATAACGCCATGATGAAGTAGACGTCAGGAGTGACCAGGATCTGACTGTCGGAGAAATCGAGCGGGTCGGAAATACAGATCAGTTCCTGTCCCTGGTGGCGAACCAGGGCTGGTTGAAGGGGTCTCAGCTTGGGGTGATCCGTGGGTGGGCTGCTCATCTGCTTTCTCTTGACTGGACCGGACTGACCTGCGAGGCTTGCTCTATGGCAGCTTTGACGAAGCCGCGGAAAAGAGGGTGTGCATTAGTGGGCTTCGATTTGAACTCCGGGTGGAACTGGCATGCGATGAACCAGGGATGGTCGGTCAGCTCCACGATCTCTGCCAGTTTGCCATCGGGTGACGCGCCGCTTACGATGAGTCCGTTTTCCTCCAGGAGCTCGCGGTATTCGTTGTTCAATTCGTAACGATGGCGGTGGCGCTCGTTGATGGACTCCTGACCGTAAGCAGCGAATGTTTTTGTCTCCGGTCTGATGACGCACGGATAGGCGCCAAGGCGCATGGTCCCTCCCATAAGGACCACTTCTTTCTGTTCGGAGAGGAGGCTGATAACGGGATGAGGGGTTTCGGGGTCAAACTCTGTGCTGTTGGCGTTCTCGAGACCGCAGACATTCCTGGCGAGCTCGATGACCGCGCACTGCATCCCCAGGCAAAGCCCGAGAAAGGGGATTCGGTTAACGCGGGCGTAACGGATGGCAGCGATCTTTCCCTCAATGCCTCGCTGGCCGAACCCACCCGGAACGAGGATGCCCTGGGCGCCGCTCAGAATCGCCTCGGGACCCTTTTCCTCGATCTGTTCGGAGTCAACGCGGAGAACGTTGATCCTGCAATCGTTATCTATCCCAGAGTGGTCAATGGCTTCGTAAACGCTCTTGTAGGCGTCCTGGTGTTCGATGTACTTACCGATGACCGCAATGGTTACAGCGTTCTTGGGGTGTCGCACGGTCTCGACGATTCTTTCCCAAACGGAAACGTCGCTTTCCCTGCAATCGAGGCCCAAGAGTCTGACGATGATCTCGTCCACGCCCTCCCGTTTGAGCATGATGGGGAGCTCGTAAATGGTGTGTTCTACGTCGGTTTCTTCAATAACTGCTTCGATGGCCACGTTGCAGAAAAGGGCGATCTTTGCGCGGATTTGCTGGTCAAGGTGTCTCTCGCTGCGGCAGACGAGGATATCAGGTTGGACTCCTATCTCCCGAAGCTTGTTTACGCTGTGCTGGGTGGGCTTGGTTTTGATCTCGCGTGCGGCGCGGATGTAAGGCACGTAGGTCAGGTGAATGTAAACGGTGTTCTCTTTTCCGAGCTCGAGGCGAAGTTGACGAATGGCTTCCAGAAAGTGTAGCCCCTCAATATCTCCCACAGTTCCGCCGGCTTCGGTGATGACTACATCCACATCGTCCGCAAGAGAGGTTATCCTCTCCTTGATCTCATCTGTGATATGGGGGACGACCTGTACGGTTTTTCCGAGAAAATCTCCTTTGCGCTCTCTGGAGATCACGGCTTCGTAGATCTGCCCGGATGTGGCGTTGTTGCGCTGGCTGAGGCGGAGGGATGTAAACCGCTCATAGTGCCCGAGGTCGAGGTCCGTCTCGGCGCCGTCGTCGGTGACGTAAACCTCGCCGTGCTGGTAGGGACTCATCGTGCCGGGGTCAACGTTGAGGTACGGATCAAATTTTAGGAGGGTGAGTTTCAGCCCTCTGTTCTCAAGCAGGCTGGCGATGGACGCGGCTGTGAGTCCCTTTCCCAGCGAGGAGACAACTCCGCCGGTTATGAAGATGAATTTTGACATATGATTTTCCTCACCCTCTCCAGGTGTTCCGGAGTGTCAACGTTCAGCGAGAAGTCCTCCACAACACCTACCTTGATTCGGTAGCCGTTGTCAAGAGCGCGGAGCTGCTCCAGCTCCTCAGCAATTTCGAGCTTGGACCGAGGCAGGTTGACGTAGCGAAGGAGGAACTCTCTGCGGTAGGAGTAGATGCCGATGTGGCGGTAATAGGTGATGGCTTCCTTAACCGATCCAGTTTTGGAGTGCGGAAGAAGCGCTCGAGAAAAGTAGAGGGCGTATCCCTTCGAATCGAAGACAACCTTGACCACTGCTCTGTCGAGGAGTTCCTCTTGAGCATCTGTTTTTGAGGACAGAGTGGCCATTTCGGGGAGCGGGTCTTCGATGAGGAGTTTTGCGGCACGGTCAACGACCTCTGGTTGGATGAGCGGCTCGTCGCCCTGGACGTTAACGATAATGTCGCAGTCGAGGAGGCTGGCGGCGACTTCCGCGCATCGCTCCGTCCCGGAGCGATGCGATGGAGAGGTCATGACCGCTTTTCCGCCGAAAGATCGGACCGCATCAATGATTCGTTGATCGTCCGCGGCGACGACGAGGTCGGACAATAGGCTCGCCTTCGCTGCTCCCTCGTACGTGCGCTGGATCATCGGTTTGCCGCATATATCGGCCAGCAGTTTTGCCTCGAGACGTGTGGACTGGTACCTGGCCGGGATTATGCCCACGACTTTAGGTTCGGATTCCATTCATTTCTCCTATCGAGACACGATGCGCTCTTTGCGCCTTTGCGAGAGGTCTCCTCCGTCCTGTTTTTCTCCCCAAGGCGCTAAGACGCCAAGCATGTGATCTACGTGATTGTCAGCCATCGTTTGCGGTGTCGCGCCATGGCGGCGGATAGTCGCGGAGAAATCGCGCGACCGCTTCCCTGAGGAGTTCTTGCGGACGGAGCATGGCTTTTTTCTGAGATCCAGCGATTTCCGCGAGGCTGAGAACTGCAAGAAAATGATCCTTCGCAGCCTCCCGTGCCCCCTGTCCAAGGCTGCCGCAGATGGCGATGGCTGGCACACCCAGTTCAGAAGCCACCTCAGCCACCCCCAGTGGCGCCTTACCTCTCGCGCTCTGGAGGTCAAACTTCCCTTCGCCGGTAATGAGCAAGTCCGCGCCACGGATTTTCTCTCGCAAGCCCACAAGGTCCATGATGGTGTCTATTCCCGGCAGAATCCTTCCATCGAGGAATGCGACGATACCTGCACCAAGTCCACCCGCCGCTCCGGCCCCTGCGATATCGGCAACGGGAATGCCAATGTCTCTCTTCATCACCTCAGCCAGCCAGGCGAGGTTACGCTCGAGGAGCTCCACCATTTCAGAGGACGCGCCCTTTTGAGGAGCGAATACCCTCGCTGCACCGTTTTCGCCGAGCAGCGGATTGGTTACGTCAGAGAGCGCCGCTATTTCGACTCCAGAAATGTCGATCCTTGCCGAAAGATCAATCTTCCGGAGGAGCGAGAGGCCTCCTCCCCCGAGAGGGATCTCTTTGCCTTCACGATCAAGGAGCTTGACTCCGAGCGCGGCAGCCATCCCCGCGCCACCGTCCACCGTGGCGCTGCCACCTATGCCGATGAAAACTTTGCGGCAGCCTTTTTCAATGGCCCGCCGCACGAGCTGCCCCGTGCCGTAGGTTGTCGTCAGCAACGGATTCCGCTGATCTTCGGGCACGAGGGTGAGGCCCGACGCCTGAGCCATCTCAATGATAGCTGTTGTTCCGCTATCAAGCGTGGCGAAGTCCGCGCTGACGTCGGTCAATAGAGGTGACTTGACAGTGGCTGATACCCTGCGACCGGGCAGAGCCGCGAGCACCGCCTGCACGGTCCCCTCACCGCCATCGGCGATGGGGACCTCGACGGTTTGCCATTCGGGACTGACGTAGCGTATACGTTCTGCGATGGCTCCGGCCACCTCAGCAGCGCTCAAGCTTCCCTTAAACGAATCGGGCGCAATGACGATCTTCACCGTTGTCCTATTGTCAAGCTTGCCAGTAGAGAGGTTGCCCGATATTAATACTTCCCTTCCCCATAGTTAACCAACGACGATTAGAAGGGGAAATGATTCCGGCAAGTTTCCACCCCGGCACGGCGTCCAAGTGGGGTCGCGTTACGATAGCGCAGAAGCAAGTGCCTGTCAATCGGTTTTCCTGCGCCATGACCAAGCGCAATGCCAGCACTAATGCCATGCAGGCTGTACTTTTCGGAAATGTCACTTGCAGGCGAAGAAGCGTCCAGATAAACTGGGACTTCCGCACAAAGGATCTTGAAACAAAATGAGCTGGCAAGTTATCAATCCAACCCCTTTTTCTCGAGGGTCCTTTCCGCATCTCGAAGACATCATGATCTTCGTCGGGTGGCACACGGGAGTCGCGGTGTATGGAACTGACTGATGTTGAGCTGGACTGGCGTGGCTGGTTCGAACGGTGGGAGGCAATGCAGAATTGCTATATCCCGCGGCGAATGGATCGTTTTGACCTCATGTTCAAATTGCCTGGCTTGCCGCGCGAATCTGAAGTGCAGATTCTCGATTTGGGCTGTGGTCCTGGGTCCTTATCTTTCTACGCCCTTCAGCAGTATCCGAATGCTCGCATTGTGGCGGCGGATTTTGATCCGGTGCTGCTGGCAATGGGGCAGCAGGTGGCGAAGGGAACGACTGATCGCATTGAATTCAGACGAGTGGACATCCGCGAAGCTGAGTGGTGGAAATTGTACGAGGGCAGGTTCGATCTGGTTGTGTCGGCGACTGCGCTCCACTGGCTGAACGCCGAGCACCTCGCGCAGACCTTCCAACGTGTTTACGACGTTCTGAAACCAGGGGGCTGGATTTTGAATTCCGACCATGCGGCAAGTGATGATCAGCATACCCAGGCTCTCTACTGTGAGATATTGCAGCAAAGGCAGCAGGCAGCGTTTCGTGCGACGAAAGCTGACGACTGGAACGGTTTCTGGGAAAAACTGGGGCGTGAGTTAGGTCAACTGGATTTGGCGGCGTTGCGGAATGAGCCGCATTTTTGGGAAGGAACAGATGACGGCCAGGCGAAGCAGTTCCAGGTGGCTCGGTTGCAGGACTGTGGTTTGGAGCAGGTCGAAGTCTACTGGCAGGATCTGGGGGAAGCGGTGATAGGAGCGCGGAGGCCGCCCGTCCGCTAATGCCGGCCTCGGAGGAGGCCAGGAGCCCCCAAGAAAGCAGCTTTCTGCTGGGCTTTGCTCTCCGAAGCCGCGCCTCCGGCGCGGTTGCGCTCGAAAGGTTGAATAACGTGCCCGATTGAGGTGAGACGATGCCTCAATGCAATATCATTGACACGTTCCCTGTGTTTGTTAGGTTTTGGGAAAAGGCCCAGGGGGAGTCACTCGAAACGCAGGTCGAACTTTGGCTGACCGATTATATGTCGCAATGGCCTGAGCTCCTGGCAAAGCAGCAAAAGAACTATGCTGAACAAGGCGTCGAGTGGCGGGCGGTGGCGAGAGAGCGTGTCTTTCCGTCTCTGGCAGAGCGCCTCCCTTTGATGATCGAAGCAAGGCAGGGGTTGCTGGGTTGTATCGAGCCGGTCCATCAAAGATCGGAGAAAACCCTGGGACTGGACTTCGATGTGGTCTTTGTGATCTACGTGGGGATTGGTTGTGGCGCGGGTTGGGCCACGTTTTTGCTGGGACTTCCTGCATGTCTGTTTGGGCTGGAGAACATCGCCGAGTGTGGCTGGGTTGGGCAAGAAACCCTCGCCGCCCTTACGGCCCACGAGGTGGGACACCTCCTGCACCAGCAGTGGCGGTCTATCGGCGGCTTGACATCAGGCAAAGGACCCTTTTGGCAGCTCTACGAGGAAGGTTTTGCCCAGCGCTGCGAACATATAATCATGGGCAGAAAGACATGGCATCAAGAAAACCATCAAAAGAAGTGGCTGATGTGGTGTGATGAGAATAGGGCGTGGCTCGCTGTGGAGTTCCTGAGAGCGGCGGATCAAGGGAAATCGGCCAGACCATTCTTTGGATCCTGGTATGATATTGAAGGCCGGCGCCAGTGTGGGTACTTCCTGGGGCACGAAGTTATCAGAGAATGGCAAGGCGAGATTGACCTAAAGGATATTGCATTGCTCTCGTGGGAAGAAGTGCAACGCCGGGCAAGGAACTCTCTGGAAAAGATCGCCGGGGGCATTAGATAGAAGGAGGATGGATAATGGGTGCTGTGCGCAGGTTGACCATGTTTGCTGCGAGTTTGTTGTGCTTGACGCTTGTTGCAGGAACGGCTGCCGAGGAGTGGAAAAGCTCCCGTCCGCGGTTACTTTTTGATCAAGCGAGGATGTGGGGATTTCGTAAGCAAATTACGGAAGAAGGGCCCGTGAGGGACGGATGGCTGAGGCTTCTCTCGCGAGCGGACCGATTGTTGAAAGCGGAGTTCGTTTCGGAGGAATATGCGGAAAAGGGGAGAGGACAGCACGGGAATTATGGTCGGCCGAGCTCGCAAGTAAGCGACATGGGACAGACGCTGGGGTTTGCCTATCAGGTAACCGGCGAGGAACGGTACGCCGAGAAGCTCCGCGATGCCCTCCTCTATTACACTGGCTACAAGCGATGGTGCGGGGTGATGTTCACGACGTGGGACCCTCCCTGGCATTCGGAGCTGAACACGGCGCGATTCTGCTATGGATATGGGGTCGGCTATGATTCCATTCACGATTTCCTCTCGCCGGATGAGCGAAAGACGATTGCCGAAGCGATGATCCGCCTGGGCATCCTTCCGACGCTGAACGACTGGATTCTCCCCGAAAAGCGAATTCACGCATTGGATTCCATGGGACATAACTGGTGGAGTGTGTGCGTGGCGGAGGCGGGAGTTGCGGCTCTGGCGCTGTTAGGGGAGGAGCCGCGGGCTGAGGAGTGGGTGGAAAAAGTCTGTCGCGCTTTTCCGTTATGGTTCTCGTATCGGGGGAATGTTCTTCAGAACAAAAGCCCGAATTTCGATGATGGCGGCGCTTTCTATGAGAGCGTAGGCTATGCCAACTATGCCCTGTCAGAGTATCTCCTCTTTCGCCTTGCTTATTCGAACACTTTTCGGGATTCACCGCGGCCTCCGAACCCTTCGCTGCTGGAGAAAGCGGGCGACTTCTTCCTCCACACTTGCTATCCGACGTCGTCTTCACTTCTGACCGCGAATTTTGGAGATAGTAACCTGCGTGGGCATGCGGCGGCGACGGTGAGGCTGCTTCTGGCGAACGACTACGGCGACGGGGAGCTTCAGTGGTATCTCGAGCGCACGGACCTGGGGCTTTCGTCGCCGCTGGGCCTGCTGTATTATGATGAGAAGCGGAAGGCGTCCCATCCGCGCGAGTTGCCGAAATCGGTCATCTACCCCAACATCGGCTGGGCGATCCTCCGCTCCTCGTGGGAAGACGATGCAACCATGCTCGCTGTGAAATGCGGTTTCACCTGGAACCATGCCCATGCAGACGCTGGTTCGTTGATTCTTTTCCACGCTGGCAAGCCGCTGATTATTGACTCCGGAACCTGCTCCTACGGGAGGAGAGAATATGTCGGGTACTATTGTCAGAGCCGGGCGCACAATGTGGTTTTGTTCAACGGGAAGGGGCAAAGCTCCGAAGATATTCCTCGCGGTGTAAGGACCGGCGGCCGGGTTCACCAGTTGCTTGATGTGGCGGGGCTGAAATACGTTTACGCCGATGCGACGGGACCAACCTCGCAGCATTTTTCCCGCAACTACCGGCATTTCCTCTGGCTCGATAACGTGATTCTCGTCTTCGATGATCTCCGCGCACACGAAGCGGGCAAGTTTGAGTGGCTGCTGCATTATGAGGGAGAGGCGAAGAAAAAGGATGGCGTCTTTCTCCTATCGAACGGCCCGGCAAGAGCAATTGTTCACACCATCTTTCCGAAAGAACTGACAGTCAGCCAGGAAGAGGGGCTCGCGGATCACAGGCCGGATGAGAAAGTGACTTATCTCTCACTGTCTCCGCCAGAGGAATCGCGTGAGATCAAGTTCGTTACGGCCATTCTGCCCTTCCAGGAGGGAACGGAATCAAATCTGCCTGGCTTAGAGCGGCTGGAGGGGCCGGAGATGATCGGTGTGCGGGTTCTTGGAGAGCAAACTGTCACGGATGTCTATTTGAATCTCCGAGCCGATGGGCGACGGATGCACCGTAATAGCAACAATGTTATTGCGGGATGGGAAACGGATGCCTATCTTCTGGCGATCACCCGTCCGGAAGGGAGCGATCCGGAAGATGTGGATTCAGCCACACGCTTTTTCGTCGCATGTGGGAGCTACCTCCGCAAAAGGGGGAAAGTCGTGCTCGATTCGCTCTCGAAGGTTTACGCCGCCTTTTCGATAAGCAAGCCCCAGATCGAGGTCGCCTTACAGGGTCAGCCTTTCATCGAAGCTGCCATCCGCTCCCCCACAAAGCCGGAAAGTTTATTGCTCAATGGAAAAAAGGTGGCCTTGGAGTACAATGAGGTCGCCGAATCGGTAAGGATATCGGTGGAAAGAAGATGACTGGGAAGAAGCCAGCCCGGCGTGCTGGGAAATGTTTTTTTGTGAAAAAATGAGGAGATGAGGTGAGGACGATGAAAAGAACGTGGGCAATAGGGTTAATCTGCCTTCTACCTTCAGCAGCTTTCGCAGCGGAGGAATTCCGGGCGGAAATAGCAATCGAATCTGTTCGCATCACCTGGACGGCAGAGGTGGGGACGGTATACCAAGTTCAATACAGCACGGACAACATGACGTGGATTGACATGGCCGATCCTGTGCTCGCTCGCGCGACGAGTATGTATGTGGTTGATAACGTCTTCGGAGCGGGGAAGCGGTTTTACAGGGTCGAGGCTCTGCCGGCACCGGAGGATATGGTGTATATCCCCGGGGGAACGTTCAGCATGGGCGACAATTGCCTTCTGGGGTTCGGCGACGAGACGCCGATTCATTCGGTGACGCTGGACAGCTTTTACATGAAAAAGATGGAGGTGACGAACGACGAGTACGTGTTGTTTCTTAACACCCAGAAGGGGTGGCTCCATATTGTTCCGGAGGCATATAACTGGCAGTATGCAGTCCATAAGGACAGCAGCGAGGAGGCGCCTTACATTTTCGGGGAGAGGTATGAGGGAGCGCCCAATCGAATCCTTTACCAGGTCGGTACGTTCGTCTCACAGGGGGGATACGGCGACCATCCGGTGGTGAACGTCACCTGGTACGGGGCGGCGGCGTTCTGCAACTACCGCAGCCAGATGGAGAGTTTGGATGAGTGTTACGATCTGTCAACGTGGGAGTGCGATTTTTCGAGGGATGGCTACCGTCTGCCGACGGAGGCGGAATGGGAGTACGCTGCTCGGGGCGGGAACGGTTACATGCCGGGAAAGCCCACTTACTACCCGTATCCTTGGGGGGATACCATTGGCGGGACTAAGGCGAACTACTGGGGAAGCAAGGATCCATGGGAGACCGGGACTTTCCCCCAGACCACCCCTGTTGGGTATTACGGGGCGAACGGGTTCGGACTTTACGACGTGATCGGGAACGTGTGGGAATGGTGCAACGACTGGTACGCTGCTGACTATTACGACACCTTCCCCTTTCCCGAGGACAACCCCAAGGGGCCGTCAACGGGACTTTACAGAGTGTTGAGAGGTGGTGGCTGGGAGGAGTTGTTCGCGGGTGCTCAATACCTGCGGTGCGCTTATCGGAACAACGCTTCCAGCCCGGATATTACTCTAAACAGCAGCGGTTTCCGGTGCATCAGGAGGGTGCCGCTATGAGGTGTCGGCGGGCTCTCCACGCGTGAAGAGAAGCAAGGGGCGATGATTCCCGGCGCCGGGAGGATCGCCTGGCTTATTCCCAGGCGTTGCTGGTGCCCACGCGTGCTTTTGCGGCTGAGCAGAGGGCACGATGAGCCTGGGGGGCGGTTGGGACATCCAGAGCAAGCGGGATAGCCTCATCCCTCTTCCACACTACGGAAAGACGTTTGTCGTGTGGCTCAGCAATCAGGGAAGAAGCCTTGAGGCGGCGGTGATTCGCGGTGGCAGTGGGCTGCATCCGAATCGCGAAAGATATGCCGGCTTCTTTCAAGTCCCGAAAGGAAATCTCTCGCTCTTCGCCATGGTAGAGGACTATATCCAGCCATGCTGACCGGGGGTCTCGGCGTGTTTCGGTTGTGATAGGGAAATTACCGAAACTGGCGTAGGGGACGCACAAGTCCAGAGAGAGGCTTCCGAGGTCAAGCTTGTAGGCTTTTCCGATTCGAAAACCGGGGGGCGGAGTCAATGACTCCGGAGCACGTTGAATCGAGAAACGAAGGCGGAGGTCCCGTGCACGGATCGTCGCGTTCCTGATCGGGTCCAGGGAAGGGTGCGTATCGCCTCGATCAGTGGCAAAATTGACGGCGGCCAGTACGTCACCCTTATCCTGGACGCTGAACAACATGGCGGAGGAGTAATCGTACCCGTCATGGAGTAATCGTATGCGGAAGGCGCCAACATGGTCAGTATTGCCCCAGTACGCGATCAGCGGGCGGCGCTGATTCCAGAGATTGCCGCAGTTCACTGACCCGAGCGTGAAAAGTGGATGGAGCCATGTGCTGCCAATGATGTCGGGCAGTGGTTTCCTGTTGCGGGTGAATATTTCTCTCTCGAATCTCGGGTCGGGTAGGGCCACAAAATAGTGAATCAGATCCTCGGGGCATCGGCACCGCAGACGATGGGCGTCGAGAGAAACGGTTGCTTCTTCCGGAGGCATGAACCCCGCCGCAGGCGGGTCGGTCGCCCTCTGGATGAAAGCCAGAGCACTGCGGCGGAGAAACGTACTGTAGGACCGACTATGAGGTCCGGACCACTGCCGTGTCGGAGGGTGGAAGTGCCGGCCAACGTGGTGCCACGCGAGGTGATTCAGTTCCTCAAGCAGCTCGCGAGAGGCCGCGTCGCGCACGTGGAGAAGCATTCGGCTGATCTCCTCGATGGCGACGATGGTGTAGGTAGGGCTGTTGTATTCGGAAAAGGAGCCGTGCTTCATCGTGTGGTCGCAAAAGCGCTTCAGTCTCTTTGTGCCATACTCGGCGAGATCGGGTTGGTTGAACCGTTCCCCTGCGACAAGGGTGACATACGTGCCCATCAGGGCGATGTTCGTGTACCCCGGGCCGACATTACGTCGCTTTATGGAGCGAGCGGCATGGAGAATGGAGCCCTTCACTTGCTCAGCCAAATCGGGCGGCAGGCGGTGCATGTGATCAATGGCGACTTGCAAAAGCTGGACCCCGCAGAAGTCCGCCCAGTTCCAATCCGGCGGAGACATCTCGCTGAGCGGCTCCTCCAGAAACCACGACCAGATGCCATAGGTTCGGCTGGAGGGATCCTGGTCTTGCAGGGCGATGAGCCGACGCAGAATCTTCTGCGCTCTGAGGAGGCGACCCGCTTCGCCGCTGTCGAGGAGCGCGACCGCATAAGAAAGAGAATCGCGGGTGGGGTGGACAAAACCTCCCTTCAGCATCGTGTGGTAGCCGGGGGAGGAAAAAGGTCGCCGAATCATCCGTTCCTTCGGGTCGTATCGCTCGTCCTGCTCGGATAGGGCTTTCATGAAACCGTGCTGCTGGACCTGCATAAGCTTTTCGAGGACAGTCCGCCTTCTCGCTGCGGCGTGAAAGTGCTTTTGCTCCGGCTTGCCTTTCACGGCAGGGGGCACGATCAGCAGGGTGGAAAGGGCGACAAGTCTGAAAAGGAGGGTCTTCGGCATTGAAAGGAATTGTCTCCTCATGAGCACAACTGGTTTGATTTCCGGTTTTGATGCGAAGCGATTCGGCCTTACAATATCCGTGACGACAAATCTGGTCAAAACTTTTTTCGTGGTCGTGCCCTTCGATATTGTCAAAAGAACTTTGCAGCGTTATCGCGTTGGCACAGGATTCATGCCCGGAAACACAGTTCAGTGGGGCCGATGCGCCGTAAAAGGGGAACACCGGGCACGCTTGCCTTCGTTTTCAATAGCGAGCTTTGTGAATTCCAATCCAGTGCCACGTCATATGGCAGAGTAGGGTTACATCTGAAATTGTCTTGCTTGCGACTGAATGGGGGCAATGCCCCAGGACACTATGACGACCCAGATAATATATAAAGTTGAGGGGCTTGATTGTGCTGAGGAAGTAGCTGCCCTCAGGATGGGTCTCGAAGGTAAACCGGGAATTGTAAACCTGGATTTCGACATCCTGAATGCCCGAATGATTGTCAGCTACGAGCCGGACAAGATTCGCCCGGACGAGATCGTCGCCGCTGTTGCACCCACGGGCATGAAAGCTGTTACGTGGGAAAAGGCCGCAAGGAAACCAAAAAGATCGTTCCGGCAGGACAGGGGGCCTTTAATGATGACGTGCGCAAGCGGCGTGGCGCTGTTCGCTGGCTTTCTCAGTCACTGGTTCCTCCATGGCAGTTTCCTGGATGCCCTCGCGGCTGGTACCGGAAAAGAGCACGCCTTTCCTCTGGTTTCAATCTTTTTCTACGTCTGCTCTATGGTAACCGGTGCGTGGTTCGTCGCACCGAAAGCGCTCCGGGCTGCGAGAAACCTGCGCCCGGACATGAACCTCCTGATGACCATCGCCATCGTCGCTGCCGCCGCGATTGGAGAATGGCTCGAGGCGGCTGCTGTCGCCTTCCTCTTCTCGCTGGCCCTTGTTCTGGAGCGCTGGAGCATTGATCGTGCTCGTCACGCTGTCACCGAACTCATGGACCTGTCACCTCGCACTGCTCGATACATCTCCCCCGAAGATGGCACCGTAGTGGAGAGTGGCGTAGAAGAAGTGCCGGTCGGTGCCATGGTTCTTGTCCGTCCCGGGGAGAAGATTCCACTTGATGGCCATGTTATTAAAGGTACTTCGACGGTGAATCAAGCACCGATTACGGGCGAATCCGTGCCGGTGTCTAAGAGTCCTGGAGACGAGGTTTTCGGGGGGACAATTAACGAAGATGGCGCATTGGAATTTAGAGTCACGAAGCCTGCCGACGACACAACCCTGGCTCACATTATCCACCTTGTACAGGAAGCTCACTCCCGTCGGGCTCCCGCCGAGCGGTGGGTGGACAGGTTCGCGCGCTACTATACACCTGTTATGATGGCCGTCGCCGTCACCATGGTCCTGATACCGCCGCTGTTCTTCTCCGGCTCCTGGGTGGAGTGGCTATACCGCGGGTTGGTCATCCTGGTGATTGCCTGCCCATGCGCTCTGGTGATCTCCACACCCGTCAGCATCGTGTCTGGTTTGACCTCGGCCGCTCGAAACGGAGTTCTGATTAAGGGAGGAATGTTCCTTGAGGCGCCCGCACGATTGCAAGCCCTTGCCCTGGACAAGACTGGTACACTGACTCACGGTCTCCCGGAAGTGCAGGAGATTGTTCCTTTCGCCGGTCATTCGCAGAAGGAACTTTTGGAGATAGCTGCAACTCTGGAGGCACAAAGCGAGCATCCCCTGGCCCGCGCGATCCTTCGTAGGGCGGAGGCGGAGGGCATTGCCCCACGCACAGCCGAGAATTTCCAGGCCATCAAAGGAAAAGGTGCACGGGCTCAGATAGACGGGCAGTTGTTTTGGATCGGCAGTCATCGGCTCATGGAAGAGGTGGGAGAGGAAACTCCTGAGGTTCACAACAAAGCCGAGCAGTTGGAGAAAGCTGGCTCTTCGGTTGTGGCCATAGGCAACGATGAGCACGTCTGCGGTCTCATTTCCATCGCTGATGGGGTAAGAAAGGAGTCTCCCGAGATCGTGAGGTTGCTCAAGGAGCTTGGCGTCCGGCGCACCGTGATGCTCACCGGCGACAACGAAGGCACCGCGCGAGCCGTTGCTGGCCGTATCGGCGTGGACGATTTTATGGCAGAGCTTCTCCCCGAGGACAAGGTTGAGTGCGTCCGGTCACTCGTCAGCGTGCACGGAACTGTAGCTATGGTTGGGGATGGCGTCAACGATGCTCCCGCGATGGCTGCTGCCACCTTCGGCATTGCCATGGGCGCCGCTGGCTCGGACGCGGCCATCGAGACCGCTGACATTGCCTTGATGTCCGATGACCTGAGCAAGCTGCCGTGGTTGATCAAACATTCCCGCCGCACTCTTCGGATCATCAAGCAGAACATCGCCTTCGCTCTGGGGGTAAAGCTTCTCTTCATGGCACTGGCGGTCCTTGGCCTCGCGTCGCTATGGATGGCTATTGCCGCGGACATGGGAGCCTCCCTGTTGGTGATTTCCAATGGAATGAGACTGCTCGGCGGGGATGCCAGAAGCTGACCCTCCACGAGGCAACAAGAAGAGGAAACGAGCGGGACAGTTCACGCCAGCAGACGCTGGATTTGTCATCTCAATCGGCAGGGGCGAAGCTCAGTAGAATGTGAAGTTGTAATACCTCTTCATCACCAGGGGCTTTGGGTTGCGACGCGGGAGCTTGGGGTTGTTGTAGATGCGAATGCTTGAATCATCGAGGAGAACAACGTCATCGTTCCCATCGTTGTACACATCCGCCACGTAGCAGAAGGGTGTCTCCCGATCTTTTGGATGAGGTGGCGGATCCAGAAAGCGCACGAGCTGGTGACCGCGCGAATCAAAAATCCCATCCGCTCGCGGAATGATGATTTCCATGACGCCGTCCCCGTCCCAATCAATGATGTCGTGAAAGCGGGTGTAATCCGGCCAATAGCTGCCCAGAATGTTGCTCTTCATGTCAACAATCATCAGACGGTCGAGAGACGGCTTTGGGTCGCCAGCAATATCCACGACAATCTCCTTCCCAGGAATGTCGGGACGAAGCTCCGCGGCACGGGCGCTCTGGAAATGCAGCACAACTTTTGGACGCATCTGCCACACACGCCTGTTTAGATGATCTGTGACGATAAGGTCTTTGCCCCCGCAGCATGTGGTTAGATACCACGGAACCCGAGCCGATTTCCCATCGAAATTCCAGCAAATGCGTGCCGTATCCGCGTGCCCCGGGGGTTCGGGCCTCAAACGCCATATCTCCCGCCCATCGTGATCGAGGAGAGTATATCCGCAAAACAGCTCATCTTTCCCATCCCCATCAACGTCATCCGGGCACGGATGGTGACCGGTGTTCCCACTCCATTCCCACAGAAGCAAGAAGTTGTTGTCAAACGCCCACACACGGTCGTAGCGGGACTTGATGAGAATATCGCTTGGCTTCTTCTTGCCGGTGAAGTTCGCGATGACAATGCAGTCCGCGACAGACAATCCGTCTGGAAGCGGCCACCGTTTTTCCTCCACCCCATTCGCCCCATTTGCAACCACCAGGTATCCTGGGATGCTGTAACGCACCTCGTTCTCTCCGTCGTGGTCAATGTCGTATATCTGTGCTGGCACATCGTAGGTGATGGTGGAGCTGCCCCCGCGCCCCCATTTCCACAGGACATTCCCGTCGCGATCGTAAGCGGTCAATGCCGTGACCGCCTGGTTGGAATTTCTCGCGGTCAGAAAATCCAGATCGCCGTCGTTATCCAGGTCCCCAATCGCCAGCCATTCGGCTTCGCGCCCTTTGGGCACCTCAATGATTTCCGATGGAAAGACCTTTTGCGGCCTGCCCCTAACCTCAAGAGACTGACCTTTCGGATCTTCGAAACGTACGAAGGGGTTGACAAAGTGCTCATCGCCTCCTACCACCCCATCCGCCACGCTGGCGGCAGAATGCAAAACAAGGGAAAGAACCATCCCCGTCAAAGTCACGGTCATCCCGGTAATTGCCGTCCGAAATCTGCAATCAACTGAGGCCCTTTGTGGCGCCGTTTTCTCCATCATCTCTCCCCGATCCGACAACCTCTCAGTCGCTTTCGTATCACATTTCTTTCTAACTGCTAAACCTTTCGTCCCGCCCGGTCCGTTGGGAATAGCGATTCAAACGGGTCATCAGTCTTCTGAATCCACTTATCGAGAATACCGCTCAGCTCTTGCCTCGTTTCGGCGTGAGCTCTGCTGCCTGCCAGATTGTTCAGCTCCCCGGGGTGATTCCGCAGGTCGTACAGTTCCTCGCCCCACTTCCGGTACCGTGTGTACTTCCATCGCCTGGTTCGCACCATCCGAATGGGATTAACCCACTTTTGCTTGGAATAGTATTCGCCGATGACGTAATTCCGCCAGAGGGGCCTTCTCCCTTCGAGTAGCGGCTCAAGGCTTCCGCCGTGAACATTCTTCGGCACCGGCAGCCCCGCCAGATCGCAGAGCGTCGGCAGTAAATCCACGTTGACTACCAGCTCCTCAACTCGCTGCCCCCGTAGAATCCGCCCCGGAAAAGAAATCGCCAGAGGTATCCTCACTAACTCCTCATACATCGCAGGTCCTTTGAAAGGCAGCCCGTGCCCTCCGCAGTGGTCGCCGTGGTCAGAGGTGAACACGACGATCGTCCGCTCCTCCAGTCCCTTTCGCCGCAGTGCTGCCAGAATCTTGCTGATATTCCCGTCAACCTTCTCAACCAGGTACTCGTAAACGTTGAGGTAATCAATCCATCCTTCCTCTGATAGCCCTTTGGCTGCTTTGCCCTGATCCTCCTGAAGATATTGAAGTTGCGGATGCGGCTTCTTCGACAGGTCGTCGTGCAGATTCGCCAGCAGCTTAATCCCCTCTTTGCTCCTCGTTATCGTCTTGCTGAGCTTCTGAAATCCGTATATATCGTGCGGATTGACAAACGACGAAAAAAGCAGGAACGGTTCCCTTACCTCATCCAGGAACTTCGCCGACTTCTCTGCCACATATTCTCCGATGCCCCGACCGCATCCGTCGTAAGCCTGCCAGCCGTGATCGCGCGGATCGCCGCCAAGATGCCATTTCCCGAAATATCCCGTCTGGTAGTTTGCTTTGCGAAAAATCTGCCCCAGGGATGGCACTTCTTGACCGAGGCGATTGCCGCCTGCCGCCCCAATGTTGCCCATAACGCCGGTAGAATGGGGATAAAGCCCTGTCATAATGGACGAGCGAGAAGCCGAGCACTGCGGCGTGGAACAAAACGCGTGAGTGAACAGCACTCCCCGCTGCGCGATGCTGTCCATAGCCGGAGTTTTGACCGAAACTGCACCATACGCTCCCATGTATGGAAACCGCTGCTGGTCGGTCATAATGAACAGCACGTTTGGAGGTGTATGGGCCTTGCCGGCAAAAACACGTGGTGAAAGGACTCCCGCTGCGATTAGCCCTCCTGCCCCCTTGACGAAATTCCTTCTGCTGAGTGGTCCTCCCGCCTCAGGCACCACGTTGCTTTCCCCTTTTCTGCCATCTGCTTTTGACGTCGTAACGAATTTCAGCCTCCCGCTCGGCACACCTTAAGGGACATGCTTTTTCTTCCGCTCATGAACGCCTGTAACTGGCGTCCTTAACCTTCCGCCTGAGGGCCTCAATAACATCCCGCAGGGTCGAACTCGCGGCCATATTGATCGCAAACCCCGGCAACGGCATCCCGGGATCAAGAAGAATCTTGTACGTAGCCAGGGTCTTCGAGCCATCCGGACCGTATGGCTCTAAAGCCCAGAACGTCTCGTTCACTTTCATCTGGCCTATGATCATGTTCGCGTGGGTTGTGTAACGATCAAGGTCTCGCTCAATTCTCAGGATATACCGTTTGTCGGGCACAGGCCAGGGAAAGTCCCCCACTCCGTAGGTGTACACAACCCTGCCCGCCACCTCATCGCATTTGTACTTCCTCAACCTGTTCTCCAGGCTCGCCAGGTCTCCCGGGCTTGCGTCCTTGATCAGTTCCAATGCTTCTGGACGAATCACGAAGCTCTCAAGAAGATTGGGCATGAAGTTCTTCTGCTCGTTATAGTCGCTGATAACCTTCCAGACCCTCTCTCGCGGAGCATCTATGACACCTGTAACCTGCCCCAGCCGCGTGTTCCCGCCAGGAAGCTTCTCGATTTTGACGATCACCTCGCCGTTACTCAGCATCTTCTCGCAATCCTGCCCAATGGTATTCCGCCTCGCGGTCGAGCACGAAGTTGCAAGACAAATGACCGCGAAGATTATCGCGAGTAAATTCAGCCACCACGCTGACAATTCTCTCCTCCGCTTAAGACATAGTTTCCATTACTCCATCATAGAGATACACTGTACTTGAAGTTATTCACTCCGTCAACACATCACCGTCGTCATTCCCGGGTACATGATTCATCTTCGGAGGCGGGTAACGAATTGAGTGCCGATACGCAGGGTGTGTTGAGGTAGCGTCCCAATACTGCACCCTGCAGATGGACCATTGATGAACAATCAAGCTCAGATACGACGGGTGGGTGATTTTTGTCGGCTTTTCGTGTTCCAGGATGTCTCACCGAAAACTTTGGATAAAAGGCAGCCCCCGTGGTCCGCACGGGGGCTGCCTCTTTCCTCCTCTGGTGCGGGCTTACTCTGCGGCACGCAGGCGGTAGTAGCCCTCAGCCCCGGCCGGGATAGTCACGACGGCCGTGGTCCCCGTGACCGGCCCGCCAGGCAGGTCCGCCCAGGTTCCCGTCAGGTCGGCCGTGTGCTCGATGTAGTAGCTTCCGTCTGGTTCCCAGTCCAGCGTGAGCTGGTCTCCCACCAAGCTCAGCCCCATGATTCCCGCTCGTATCTCCGGCTGGACGCCGGAGACCCGGATGGTGTCCATGGCGAACCAGTAGTCCCACTCCGCGTCGTAGTAGTGGAACCGAATCTGGAGGATCTTGCCATCGTACGCCGACAGATCGTGCACGTCCGTACCACTCAGAATC
>Ga0209979_1000106_pt1 | contig 140052 bp, 133 predicted proteins | sample AnhtaG_FD_183114 | JGI IMG/M metagenome (GOLD analysis project Ga0209979, IMG submission 183114) | Deep subsurface microbial communities from Anholt, Denmark to uncover new lineages of life (NeLLi) - Anholt_01485 metaG (SPAdes) (version 2) | ecosystem: Environmental > Aquatic > Marine >...
AGAATTATTCCATAGCCTTAATAGTAGCCATCCTGGTGATCTTTGTAGCTTTTACTCTTTTGTGGATTGCAGCTCCCAGAAAAATCAGAAAGCTCGCGTGAAAAGAAAATCTAAGGATGATGTGAGTAGATTTCGAATGGCTTCCTATAATTCTCCATGGTCTCATATTACGGAGATCTCCATTCAAAAATCTCACCTTTCAACACTGTCTTAAACCAGCTTAAATTTCAAGGATTTTCAATTAATGGGGTGGATGACGTACTTTTACACAGCAGAGGACAGATATCAGACCTGGCCTTCTGAATATTATTGCTCTCTTAGCGCTCTTAGCAGCACGACGCGTTATGTCAAGGTAGTTCTGATTAGGTTCTTGTTATGTTGTTAATTACTGTTAACATAGGCTAATTAGTCTGAATCCAGATCGTAGAGTACACCGGAAGTAGGAACATATTCAGCCTGCAGTAGCCTCTGATATCTTTTGATGGGATCGGCGACGACCGGTCTGTCAAGATCTGGTTTGATCTGTTAGGTTAAGCTGATAGAGAGGTATCTCTGGCAGTCACAAATTGGTCACAAAACTCCAGTGTTGCACTTCGCTATTTATCTTCCCGCCAGACGCGTGTTCATTCCTTTGTTGAGATCAAGTTTCACAGCCTGATCAAAATCCCCGTATCTTTTCTCCTCAGCCAACTCGTCTCGACCCGCCTCATTGCCATCTTCCTTGGCAGGAAGCCCTCCCTGCGTCATTCTGATACAATGGCCTGAGATGGAATTCCCTGTGCGAAGCGAATCCAGCATGAATTGTACAAGACAAACATCTTTCTGTCCCATTCTGGTGCGCACTCTGCACCTAACTGGGGCAAAAAATCATCAGGTCCAACCCTACCAGATTCTTCGAGAGATAAACAAGTTCACTGTAAGAATAGCTTTCCTCAAATAGATTCAGTGGTTAGCGTGATTCCCCGTGAGAAAATGGCCAAACGGTTGCTCTGATATATTGGTTCCCCGTAGTGCACTTACGGCCACAGTAGAGCATACAGACGGTATATAGGTTCCCTCAAGGATTCTTTTGAGAGTCCTGAAGATCCACAATTAGTGAAAGAATAGCACACTTTGATTGAAGACAACTGAAGAAGGATCTTTCTTAGGCACAATAGACCTACAGGCGGAAAGCTGCAACCGTAACACCCTGAAATCGTGGCAAAAGAACGCGCAGACAGACCATTCTCCAGTTCAAGATACACCTGGCAGCCAAAATCACGCCTGTCTCAGATTATTTAAGTGATGTTCTGAACAACAGCCACTTTGTGTTGCAATAAATCAACCACAATATGCGTGCAGATAAAACTTAAGAGGATGAGCTAAGGAGGAGGTGAGAAGAAAGTTTCAGAAACTACGTAAGTGGCGATCGGGGAGTGATACTTAGTCTCGAGGAGAGCTTAGATATTGATAACAACCTGGGCTGTCCGTTGAACTGAACAGCCTTGGGAGCTAGGATATATTACTTCATAAGGAGGGCGAAATGAACGTTGTGTTTAACCTTAAAGAACCTCAACTCAAGGGCGTGCTAGGGGTCTTAGCAAAGACTGGAGACACCCGGGATATCACCATCAATATCAAGGACGAGGAATCCGAAGAAGAAGTCCCGGGTCCTACCTCAACTGCTGGTGAGGGCACAGAGAAGGAGGAGAAAGAAGGGGAAGCCAAGGAAGAACCGTCTGAAGAAACAACCTGGTAGGGCTGCCACATAAGAGTTGGGAAACGTGGTAAAAGTGATTAGTGAGTTTATCTCCAAGTGCGAGGGATGGACTCTTCTGAAGTGAGAGAGGAAGCAACGGTTGGGGGACAGCTAAGCAGACAAGGATACCTGACATTTAGAACATAACATATTCTGGAAACCGTAGAGAGATTTCCCAAAGTGAAAGTGATGGGTTGCGGAGGAACTGGGACCAGCGGTCCCTTCAAACAGTAAAGACCACCTTATCATGTCAGTTTCAACCCGTTTTCTTTCTCACCAGTCTATGTCAAGAAGGACCATCCGGGTGCTAGCTAGCGGCAGGACTCTCTCCAGACGAACGGTTTTGCAGTGTCTTTTCAGCTGCTTCCGAATACCAAAGCATAGTTAGTGCTACCCTCCTCGAACCGCTCAGCTACAAAGGCGGGGCGGTGTACAGGTGCGGCGTGTCTCCTTCTGGGAGCACCCGTGGCAGCGGTGATCAATGGATCACACCCAGATCTAGACTACGGGTTGTCACAGGCCGGTGTCATCAGCATCCTGAATGGGGCCCTTTTAAGTGGCGACTATCTAGATACCGGACCCCCGTCGCCCGTCCAAGATTCTTGTATTGGCGAGACTCCTCACGCTGAAGCAGCCATTACCTTTGCTCGCGCCCCATCTCCCCTGCGATGGAATACGTATGGTTGTCGTACGAGCCAACGTAGACAATCCCTTCAGTTATAGCGGGGGAGGAAGAGACCTCAGCCCCGGTCTCGAACTTCCAGAGAAGCTCTCCTGAGTGGGCATTAAGCGCATAAAGATTTCTGTCAGAAGAGCCTGTGTAGACAATCCCTTGAGCTACAGCGGGGGAGGAACGAACGTCACCCTCCGTATAATATCTCCAGATAAGCTCTCCTGAGTGGGCATTAAGCGCGTAGACACCTCTGTCAGAAGAACCAACGTAGACAACTCCTTCAGCTACAGCGGGGGAGGAGAAAACGGTGCCTCTGGTCTCGAATTTCCAGAGAAGCTCTCCTGAGTTGGCATTAAGCGCGTAGATACTTCTATCGTACGAGCCAATGTAGACAACCCCTTCAGCTACAGCAGGGGAGGAACGAACGTCACCTCGCGTACGATATTTCCACAGAAGCTTTCCCGACTTAGCATTGAGCGCATAAAGATTTCTGTCAGAAGAGCCTATGTAGACAATCCCTTCAGCTACAGCGGGGGAGGAAGACACCTCACCTCGCGTACGATATTTCCACAGAAGCTCTCCTGATTTAGCATTGAGCGCGTAGAGATTTCTGTCAGAAGAGCCTATGTAGACAACTCCTTCAGCTACAGCGGGGGAGGAAGAGAGATCAGCCCCTGTCTCGAACTTCCACAGAAGCTCTCCTGAGTTGGCATTGAGCGCATAGAGATTTCTGTCAGAAGAGCCTATGTAGAGGACCCCTTCAGCTACAGCAGGGGAGGAGAAAACAGTATTCCCTGTCTCGAACTTCCAGAGAAGTTCTCCTGAGTTGGCATTAAGCGCATAGAGATTTCTGTCAGAAGAGCCAACGTAGAGGACCCCTTCAGCTACAGCGGGGGAAGAGAAAACAGTATTCCCTGTCTCGAACTTCCAGAGAAGCGCCGCACCTTCTTTTGGACCTCGGGAAACAGTTGCTCCCGCCCGTCTGGAGTCATAACCAAACGCGGGCCAGTCGCCCCCCAGTTCACTAACAGGTATCCAGATTCCTTTCTTAGCTCTGAGACCTCCCTGATCCATCACTGTCACTTCCACGAGATAAGTTCCCGGACGGGAAGGGCTTCTATACCTGACCTCGGGCCCTGATCCTTCGATCAAACCTTCGTTGGCGGACCACTCGTACGAGATCGGCCCCCCCTCGGCATCCTCAACCAGGCAGGTGACAAGGGAGATCTCTTCCGGCTTGAGCACTTCTGGCTGAGCCGTGAGAGACAGAATCTCAGGTGGAGTATTAGAAAAGGAGGCGGCCGAGACAGAGGAAACTTTCAGAATCTCCACAGAAGGGAGGGATAGCGTCCCGTACGTGGTAGAAAACGTCACTTCCTTCTCCTTCCAGGCAAGGATGTCTCCCCATAACTCTGTCCCACCCCGGAGGCTCACGAGCATCATGTCCTCAGCAGGCGAAGGAAGATCCTTGGGAGGATAGGTGATCTCCTCAATAACACCATATCTCTCCACCAGAAGAAATCCGAAGGGAGTTTCTATTCTCCAAACGTCATCCTTGAATGAAACAGGTTTTCCTTGAACAGGAAGGTCGTCCCACGGCTTCAGGCCGAGTCTCTCCAGGGAAGGCTTCCTTCCAATGAAGCCTATTCCCCTTGTGGCAGCTTCTGGTACCTCAAGGATGCCATAGGCTGTTCTTACCCTGAACGATCCCTCCGCGTACTGTAGGAGCTGGCCAACTATTTTCTCTTGCACAAAATCTCCTCTCGCCTGAAGCAGAATGTGGCTACTCTCCCCATCGGGCTCATCCGGAAGAAGGAGCCCACCATGCTCTTGTAGATTCACGTAGGAAAGCTGGGTGGTCTCTGTGAGGATGAGCTTTCCATAGGGTAGACTGAAGATGAATCCGTCTTCGTCTTTTCCTGCAAGCTCTGCTCCCAGGAAATTGGTTCCATCTTTCAAGATGAGACCCTTAACAGAGATTCTTTCTCCCTGGGGAGCGAAGTAGATGTCTCTTACGGCCTCTAGCTTTAGGGAAGCCTCCCCCCAGGAACAGCCCAGCTCCATCATACCTCCTTCGACAGACAGAATCTCGCCTTGCAGGACTTCGCCAGAGATGAGTTGAACCTCGGCGGTCTCGGCTGAAGAGGACAGGAACACGATATCTTCTCCCGGGGTCTCATCAGAAGTAGACTGAACCTCAGCATATGTGGTCCCCAAAGAGAAGGCAAAGGCTATTGCAGCAACCCCAACTGAAAATCCGCTCATCTTCTTCATTCTCCCCTTCTCCTTTCATTCACACCTGACGACGAGCACCACGTCGTCAGGCTAACTGTGCTCTTTCATCCGAATCGGCAAATCTTGCTGTCTTTTCCTATATTCTCTCAATTTTCTGTCATGCATATGGTTAGCAATCGTCCTTAGATTTGACAATGCGCCTTTCCTCATATCTCTTACCGATCGTAAGAGCGTTGTCGCTAAGGTCCCGTTTGGTGTGTTGCTCCTCCGTGCGGTCCAACCAATCCTCTCCTCTTCTCCGCGCTGTTCACTTGGCACCATGGCCCGACGAACAATCTCAAAAACACTGCTGAATCAAGCTTTTCTGACCTCTTTTTCAGTAGCGCATCAAGCTCCTCAGCCAACGTGAGTATAGCTTCTTATCCCTACCAGCTAAGGGTTCGGTCACTTCCGCCTTGACTTCCGCTACATTTCGGGGGTAGTTAATCCCTGGGTAGGCTACCTTCAGGAGTGCCGCTACGGCCGCCTGTCACTATGGACAAAGCTCATTCACCTGGGTCTCCGATGGTTTAGGCAAGTCAAAAGGAAGCAGTGTTACTGGAAAGCATCCGGGGGAGAAAAGAATGAGAAAACCTGGGAAACTGGGGCGACACAGCAACGATTGATTTGAGGACGAGGAGAGGCCAGGGATATACAAAAAAACGCATTCTAAGAAGACAACGAGCTTCTTCAAGTCAAAGAGCTTCGGCAGCCTGGCGATCACATATCCTGCGACCCATGGCTTTGCGTCCTACCCTTGCGGGTAGTTTGCCTTTCTCGGCTCTCAAGAAACCGGATTTTCAACTGTAATCATATTATACTCGCCCGACCTGTGTACGTCAAGCCCGCGGGGTGTTGTTATTAATTGCCCTTAACTCAACCTAATAGGTTAAACTGGAGGGGACGTGACGAAGCCCAGCGGATCCCCAAAATCCCGCAGGCGGTCTTTCTCAGGATATGCTCTTCGCTCGGGTATGCTGTACCATTACGACTCAGGCTATTAGACTAAGTTAATAACTGTTAACTTTGCTCTATTAGAGCAATTCTTGTGTTTGCTACTGTTCAGCAGGTGGGCGATCTTTTGACGGGAGGGATCGCAAAAATTCGGAAAGATTTTGGCCAGGTACAAGCGCTTTCAAGAGTTAAATACACTTGCTCTCTTAGGAGAGGCAATTAAGTCCTGATATTCGCTCATGTCCCTGGCCTGCTCCCGGATAATTCCGTCTACCTGGGGAAGTCCCTCACCTCCCCCCTGGCACTTTCTCAGTGATATGAATATCTTCCCCTGGGGATTGACTCTTCTGAAAGTGAACTTTCCCCTGGTGTTATCAGCAACCTGTCCCCAGGCAGGACGTTGTTGGAACTTTTTCCGAAGAAAACATAGAGATCTCAATCTACGACATTCCGCTACAGCACCAGGTGAGAGCACACTAACGCAAATCTCAGCACTTGCCAATCTGTCAGGGATCCTACCGTCAGAGTCAGTTTATCAGAGCAGACTTGGGAGTCAATTGACAGGGCATTTCTTGAATGCAAATGTCGCGAGAAGAGAGCGGTTTCAGAAGATTATCCCAAAAGCAAAGGAGGAGAAGAATAGGAAGGATGACTGTATTGTGGTCAAATTGAAGGATTTTTCTTTTGACAATTATCCAAACGCCTGCCGCATAATACCAATCCATTCGACAAACTCAAAAACAGGAGAGGTCACTCGGACTCAACTATCGGAAAGAAGTACTACTGCCTCAAAGACATTTTCTTGCGGTTCTCCTCGTTCTTCTGTCTACTATCGTGACCCAAAGCATTTGCCAACTCAAATATTGCTTCGGTGATATCCTCATAGCAGTCAACAGCTTTTTCCGGTGAGATTTCGAAACGCAGTATTTCTTCATAATCACCGTGGGCAATCTTGTTTCTCATCCAAATCCATCTCTGTAGTTTCTGTACGGATTTAAGGTATTCCTGAAGGTATTCCTGTGTGACTTTCTTGCCCGAAATCTCAACTATGTTACGCCATTTCTCGTACAAAGAGAGGTATTTGAACTTTTTTTCCTTGTTGCAGGTCCTTTCTTTCTTGGTATCGTATGGAATGTATGAATCTACTGTATCGGGCTCATATTTAATGTATGAACGAACTTTTTTGTTTTGTTGAATTCCCTCCCGTTGCGCTATCCCGTTGATCCTGTATTCGATAACAAAAACGCACATAACTATAGCAAGGAGGGATTTTGAGAACTGGTCTGGACAGCGATGCTGGTTACAAACTAAACATTCGTCGGTTTTTTCTTCCCGGACCTTGAGGGTCGGATCGAGCGAAACAGCTTTTCTTGTCGCCTTGATAGCCTCCCAATGATAGGTAAACCAAATCTTCGATTGGTCTATCGACTCTCCCATAACAAGTAGTCGATCTTGTAACATAGGCACCACCTCCTGTCATCGAAGGTGGATGGCAGGACTCTGACACGTTCCCACCTTGATGACTGTAAATTAATCTATGACACAAGCAAAATCTCAGCACTTGTCAATCTGGGTGGGCGCCTTTGCTCCAAGAGTCAGTTTAGCAAAAGAAAGTAGCTGGTCAACCATACGCAAATGCAGCGAAACCTCATTTTGACAAGACCCACTTTTCAGCTACCATAAGAACGGCCACCGAGAAGCTTTTCGAGGAAGAAAGATGAGAATAATTTCTTTTTTGATTGGATATGGTGTCTCGCTGGGATTGGGTTGGTCTGTCGCACGGTACGTTACTAGGAAATTGTACGAAATAGAAAGCAAAGCTTGCGAATCCGACCTTACCCAGCAGAGTAAACTCCTACCGGAATTTGTCGGAGTCCTAGAGAGAATTCTGTATACTAGTTTTATTGCTGCGGGACATCCAGAGTTTGTCGGTTTCTGGCTTTTGGTGAAGGTCGGAGCTGGGTGGAGATGGCAACTAGTACCTGAAAGGATTCCGATTGAGCAAGAAAGAGAAAGACAGAAGAAGAGCAACAGAAAACCTGATCGAAAAAGCGAAAGAGAAAGAGCAGCCAGATATAACGTTTTTCTTATTGGAAATGCACTGTCCCTTATCTTCGGAGGACTAGGAGCGCTAATAATACGACACTGGTCCAAATAATATCTACTAAGTCGCATAGTAAATCGCATAAGCCTCTTTTTGGCTCCCCAGAGCATCAAAGCCTTTTTTGGTTTCTTCTTCTCAGCTCACAGGGCATAGGCGTTCCCCTGGGCCGGAACATGACCCCAGTGTTGTTAACAGTTATTAACAACATAACCGAACCAACTTGAGATTTGATGGGCAAATTTGACAAACCATCGGGGTTTGTTAGAATCCATCAGCGGTGAGTCCGATTCCAGGCAATTCCAACCAGAACTCTCTCATAGGAAGGATCTCTAGCCCAAAAAGAACCCTTGCCCACTTCGCAGAAAACAACGGTATCGGGGCAACAAAGAGAACGGTTGCCAGAATAGTAAAGAAAGTAGCCGATAAAGCTGGGATCTCAAAGCCGGTGTCTCCTCGTGTCTTAAGACACACTTTCTCGGTCAACTGCATTAAGAGAGGAATCTCCACCAGAGCCCTGCAAACTCTTTTAGGTCACGATAGACTAACCACAACCGAAATCTATCTAAACCTTTCTCCAGAGGAGGCCATCAGGGAGTTCTTAAGTAAGTGGTAAGTACGTTCTTGTACGACGAGTTATGTGAAACAGACTCTTTCTTTTCGGCTGACGGCCACGCTTTTCCATAATGAACAAATTTGATTTCATTTTCGCAGAAGGGGGTATATGGTGTTTTTTCTGCTTCTAGAGTCGCAGAAAAAACGACTACATTAAAGCAATATGGAATCAATTGATAAAAACTATTTGCGGCTGCAATTCTGGAACAAGGTTTATCAAAAAAATGCAACCGAGTTTCAGAGTTTTTTTGAAGACATAATGCAAGAGGCCTTTCCTGACTTTCAGAAAATAAGACCTTATGGCAAGCAAGGTGATGCCGGCAATGATGGCTATAGGGCGACTAAAGGAATTTATTATCAAGTCTATGCCCCCAAGAATCCGAACGAAAAGGATGCAAAGGCGGCACAAAAACTCAGGGAAGATTTTGAGAAACTAAAAAAGAGCTGGGATCAAATATCAAAAATAAAAACATTCTATTTTGTTTTTAATGACAAAGGAACTGGAGCAAGTATCGAGATTGAAAAAGCCTTAACAGAATTAAACAACGATAATCAAAATATTGAATTCAACAAGCTCTTCCCAAAGGACTTAGAAGAGATTTTCTTTACATTAAGAAAGGAACAAATCCTAGCTCTGGGATTTGATATTGATTCAACGAAGGCTCTGCGCATCGCCCGAGAATACTTGGAAAAAGTAGAAATCGATCTGGATAGAGAAAACATGAAATTTGTTTCAAGAGCCCTAGGAAATCTCAAGGATATCGTCTCTAATCTGGGAGATGAGAATCTCGACCTAGGCTACGAAATACTCGAAGCTAGAGCTTCGTCAAAACTTGAAAAGACAAAGGAGGCAAAAGAAGAATATGAGAGTCTCTGCAAGAGGTATCCAGATGACCCTCGAGCATTTTTGTATTTAGCCGAAATTCATCTCAATAATGAAGATTTTGAAGAAAACGAGCGATTACTAAAACAGGCTGAAGGAATTGATAGCGACCACTGGCTTTTGAGATTGGAAAAGTTGGGGCGAGAGTACCAACTGGGCAACCAAATTGATGTTGCAGAGATTGATGAGCGGACTTTTCCGAATGATCCCAGAGTAAAATCGAAATTTTATCGCTTATATTCCGTATTTCTTGAACGATCAGGAGATCAAACAAGAGCTGATAGCTTCATTGAGCGGGCAATACATTTCAACCCTGACAGAATTCATAACTACCATGTGAAGCTATCGATATTACAAGGTCGCATTTTTTCTCAAGATGCAAATAGAGAAGAATTGCAGAATGATGCACAGGATCTTTTGACTGAAATCGAGGCTGTGGAACAAAAAGCTACCGAATGGGGAGAGTTGGGTCCAAGAAATCAAGCTATCCTCAACTCTATGAAACTCTATGTATTTCTTGTTCAAGGAGATCGTCCTAGGATCGAAAAGCTGGCAAAAGAAAGTTTTGAGCTCCAAATGCGATGCTATTTTGATCAAGCGATCGACGAATTGCTTGTCAGACTCCTGGTGTTTGTTGAATTACCCCCGAAAGACTTTGAAAGATTACTGCAGTATTTGGAAGGGGCGGAAAAAGCTATTTCAGATGACCTGGCCAAAGAGATTGTCTTCCAATTCAATTTCAAGAAAAACCTTGTTACTGAAGGGAAGACATTCTTGGGAGCCATAAAGAAGAAATCGTTTTCGGATTTTATCGATGATCTGGAAAATAAAAAGTACGAGGAGGTCTGGCTGTTTCTCAAAGAAGACCTGCGGTTTGCGGTTGGAATGGCAAGCACGGCCAAAGAATTTCCCGATTTGCGAAGAAAGATCATCAAAAACTTACCAAATGATGGAAGTATCCAAAAAGAAAAGCTCCTGCTTTTGCTCAATTATGAGGAGAAGAATATCAACGAAGCCTTCAATCTGCTCAAAGGATTAGATTTATCGAGTTTAAGTTACTTCGAATGCAAACCATTTCTGGAAATCGCTCAACAAAAAAAGGCGTGGGACTTCGTAATCCAGATTCTAGAAAAACTTCTGCAATATGAGAAAGATCAGCGGGTTGTTTTGCAACTGAAACTACAGTTATTTACAGCGAATCTGAATCTAGAAAGATTTCCACAGGTGATCCAGATTGGAGAAGAGATATTGTCCAATAGCAATGAAGTGGATCTTTTAGATGCTAAACAGAAGGAGGTTCTCCTTGGACAAATATTAGGGGCAAGATTGAAGCGTGGTGAGTACCCAGAGGCAAAAGTGCTCATGGAGAAACATTTAAGCTTTTCGAACACTTTTGAATTCAAAGTCGGAGTTGAAGCTGAAGTTTACTTAAGAAACAATGACGCTGATAAGGCTCTTGAATCTATTGTGGCGGGCGTAAAGATTCTCAGGATACCTACTCCAGAACAATACGGCAGCCTTTTTATGTTTTTTACTGAAATATGCAACCTGATCGATTTCCCTCTCACTCCACTGGAAAAAGTGGAGGCTAATTGCTTCGTGAAATCTAAAGAACAAGAGAGGTGGTATTTTGTTGGAGATGGTGACGAACTCGACGCTACAAAAATCTCTTCAACCAATGAAAAGTATTCTAAATTCCTCGATAAAAAGATTGAAGAAAAGGTTGTGTTTGATGGTAAATATCGCTCAGACAAAATCGAATATACTATAGAAAATATTCTGTTTGTCGAGAAATATATTTTTTGGCAGTGCATGCATCACGCCAAAAGGTTATCACTCGAGGACAGATGGGACATGATGCAAATAATCGAAGTCCCAAGGATAGGAAAAACGATAGATACAAAACATATTATTGCCTATCTGGAGGATAAAAGAAAGAAACGAGGCGACTTTTTTAACCTTTATTGTCGAGAAAATATTCCTTTGGCAGCTCTAGCTGTTAGTGAAGGCGGTTTAACAAATGCCATCGGTTGCATCGTGAATGAAAATAAAGGATTTGTGAGATTCAGTTCTGGCGGTTTGGTAGAAATAAATGAGCAAAAAGAGATAGCAAAAAGGATAATCGCAGATCAACCATTCTACATTGACGGAACCTCCGCCTTAGTGCTTTTGGAAGCAGGATTACTAGAGAGGATTTATGAGCACTTACCAAATCTGAAAGTTCCTCAATCCGTTATTAGTTTACTCTTAGAAACCGAGGAAAACTTTAGATACATGCCTGGGAAAGTTGGACATATGGGATATGCTCAAGGAAAATTAACAGTTTCGCCTATCGACCAGGAGAAAAGAATAACTATCCAACGCAATTTTGAAAATTGCACAAAACTTCTAGAATCTAAGCCACGAAATATAGTGGCCATTTCTAGCGCAAATAGGTCGGATTGTTTTTCTGAACAAACAGTTCCATCAGGCCTTTGCGATGCTTGTGTATTAGCCCAAAAAGATAATGTTCCTGTGCTCACTGAAGATTTCCTATATCTCAAAGCAAATGAACTCGAGACTAAGAAGAAGGCCCCTGCATATTGTTCTGCTTTTGCATTGATAAGAGTGCTTTATGAACGAAAGGAAATTACTTTTGATCAGTATTTGAATTTTTTTAGTTATCTCTCATCCTATCGTTTTAGATTTTTACCTATTAGCACAGATGACATTGAAAAGGCCGTATTTGGTGACGGAATCATAAAGATAGTACAACCTGAAAAGATTCGGCGATTCAATTTTCCACTGACACTATCTAAGGAGTACGGTGTTCCTTTTGACAGTGCATTTCTTCTGATAGCACGCTTCTTGATCAGGGTGTTAATTGACGACGCTATTTTGCCAGAGATGGTGGAAAGAATCTTTACCGAAATTCTTTCCATCTTTCCTACAGATAAGGACAAAACAACTCTTAGACAAATGTTTTTACGAGCAAGTGTGCAAATAATAAAGAGAATTAGCCCAGGAAGAATTATCGGAGCGAGAGTACGAGAGAAAATCGATTTACTTTCGCAGTCTACTGTGATTTATGGACCGACAAATATCTTATGGACGCCCTAACAAGAATAAGGTGTCTTGACTTCTGGCCATTCAGCCCCAGCTCCTCGGCCCCTTGGCCATGACCTGCTCCCGTTAATTGCATCACTCTGTAAGTTAGAGTCACGGGCATAATGGCCTCCGGAGCGGCAGAAATCCTGCATTTAGGCATTCCGTGCAAGTGGCCACGATATTCTGTCGAGCACGCTTGATAGAGCAGCGTTAATAGGTATTAACAACACCCCCGACGCACCGTCACCGAAGGTGTCCAACTACCGTCCAATTAGTGTCCAGAACTGATCCTATTGGACACAACCGGACTGCCCAAATGCTTGTTACGACTGATTCAGCAGCTGAAGGCCCGCACCCCGTCCGAGATCCTCTCGGCACCCCCCGTGTCCGACCCCACTTGACACTCCGCGTGGCATGAGTATAATGTAAGTGAAGAAACTACAGCACGGGAGTTTATACCAGGATGTCCGGAGAGAAGCTGTATAAGATGGGGGAGGTACTCAGCAAACTATCCTGGGAATACCAGGACAAGATCACCGCGGGAGCGATCCGTTTTTGGGAGAATGAAAGACTTTTGGAACCGGCCGAAAAGACTGATGGTGGACACAGGCTATACACAGAGAAGAGCATCAATTGGATCCGGTTCTTGAAGGAACTTTCCCTGGCCGGCCTGTCCATCGAGGAGATGCGGAAGAAAGTCCAACATGCCAAAGATGAACTGGAAATGGTCGAAGGTAAATCGGGGTCACGTGAGGAGGCACTTAGGCACTTCGCTCAGCACATAGAAACACGTAGAAGACGCAATACACTCGACGCTGAGCTCGACCTCTTCTCACGACTCGACAAAAAACAGAGAACTGAGAAGGTCTATGATACTGAAGCGCTCGTTCGAATTATCGGGGGGAAGAACGTGCGGGAAATGATCAAGAAGGCGGAAGAGTACGGCCTGGTGGTGCCCAAACCTGTAGACGGGGTCAAACGATTTAGCCCCTATGAAGAGATGATTCTGAAGGTTCTTTCCTTCATGGGATTCCTAAAACCCGGTGCTGTGGAAAGGTGTAGGAAGCTGGCTTCCACCGTTAAGTATTTGACCAAGGAGGTAGGGATCCACGAGGGCTTCGTAGGCAATCGGAGTCATGCGGGAACAACCGGATATAACGCGACCCTCTACACTCTTGTTCTTATGAATTTGTACTACTTGGGGGAAACCGAATAGCCCTTGACTTTTTTTCTCGGTAGACTAAAGTAGAAACCACGCTACCGGAGATTTATCACCCCACGCATCCATGGTAAGACAAAATGCATAGAGACCGAACTAGTAGTTCCACCAGACCACCCGATCTAGAGGCCTTTCGATGCCCGCAATGTCATAAGCTTCTCTTAAGGGAGGAGATCGAGAAGGGGACTCTAGAGATCCTCTGTGGGCGATGTGGCGTCAGGGTAAGACTAGACGCGACAAAAGCGCGAAAAACTATAAGGACCAGACGCTGAGAACATTTATCGAAGGTCCAGAGCATCTTTTGAATGCCAGAGGCCAAAGGAGAGACCCGGAAGTCCGAGAGGCTCGGAGGTCCATCAACACAAGGAAATGCAGATGGACCAAAAAGAGCCTCGAGGGGAGAATAGTAGTAAGCTTAGGATTAAGCCTCATTATCAGCGTATGAACAATAAGGGGCGGGAACAACTGACCGAGGCTGTGGCTTCTATCATCGTTGGTTATCTTGAAAAGGAGGAAAATGATGAGAGTAGGGTCTTACCGAAGAAGAAGTACCGATGAAATCCATCAGCCTCTGAGTCTTGGAATGCAGAAGGATTCCATCGCGGACTTCGTCAAGTCACAAGGAAAGGATTGGAACGTGGTCTCAGACTATACGGATTCCCGCAGCGCCAAAACCACAGAGCGTCCGGGTCTTAAGAGAATGCTAAAAGACGCAGAAGAAAAAAAGTTTGACGCCATCGTGGTTTACAAGATTGATCGTCTGTCTCGGAATGTGCGCGATTTCGTCGAGATCACCAAAGCTCTTGAGAAAGCCGGGGTTGCCCTTAAAAGCGTAACCGAGCCTATTGATACCGGAACCCCATTAGGAAAGGTTCTTCTGTACCTTCTGGCCATCTTTGCTCAATTCGAGTCAGACCTCATTGTGGAAAGAACTACACTAGCTATGCAGAAAAAGGCTAAGAACGGGGAGTGGGGTGGAGGTACTGTCCCCTACGGATACTCTTATATTCAAGATGAAAAAAGGCTTACCGTCAATGAGAGTGAAAAGGCCCTGGTAGAAAGGATCCTTTCTCTCTACACCGAGAAAGGAATGGGAGGAAAAAGTATTGCCAGGAAGTTAAACCGGGAAGGATATCGCACCCGTAAGGGACGACGGTGGTCGGTAGATGCCATCACCAGGATTCTTCGCAGTCCCTTATATATCGGAAAAATCGTGAGAAGGGACACTGTCTACCCAGGAAAACACCCTCATCTTATTTCGGAGGAAGTCTGGAAGAAAGCTCAAATCATTTTAGATGAGCGAACTCAAAAGCGCTGGCTCAGACGCAGCAATGGAAGTGACTATCTTCTTTCCGGGCTCCTGAGGTGTGTCCCCTGTCGAGCCCACATCATCGGAGCCTCCGCCCACGGTAGAAGCTCCCTGTATCAGTACTACGGATGTAGTTCGAAAATGAAATATGGAGAGTGCGAGCTTCCACTTATGCCCAAGAAGCCCATCGAAGAGGCTATTCTTGGACAATTAAAGGAGATATTCACCGACACATCATTTATCAGTAGACTTCTAGAAAAAGTCAATTCGAAGCTGCGAGAAAAGATCCCCCTGGTTGAGGCACAACTAGAGCTTGTCGAGAGAAAAATCAAGGAAAAGGAAGCGCTGATCAATCTGTATTTTGAGAAGTTTGAAAAAGAAAAATCTCTTTCTCGTCTGGTCAAGCAAAGGCTAGAAGAGATCAACACAGAACTTGAACAACTCAAGCAAACACGGGACAAGTTTCAAGAGGAAGCGAAGACCCAGCCATTTGAACCAGCAAACTCCGAAGACATAAGGAAAATCATCGTAAATCTGCAGAACACGCTAGCTCTGGCCTCACGGAGTGAAGCCAAAAAGCTTTTGCGTCTGGTAGTGAAGAGAATCGATGTTCATTCTCCCCACTTTATCGAACCCTACTACCGTGTTCCCTCGGTTCGAGTTATGTCAGGTTCGGCTCCCCGGGCGGGACTCGAACCGACCCAAAGATGCTGAAGATTTTTCTGCATAGGGCCAGTTCCTATCCTATCCACCGCGGTTCCTTGGGCAAAGCTCTAAGTCTTTTTCCGCTTTCCTTGCCAACTGCCTTCTCTTCCAGCAACTAAGTGGGGGAATTTATCCAGATGTGTATGGGGCAAGAATTTGGCAGACATGAACTCTTCCATGTAATTGGGATGAGTGATAAGATCATGATAGGTTATCTTTCGACTAATCTCATAACATACCCTGAGAGCTTCTGTAGACAAAAGAGCCATCTTCGCCCCCATAAGGGAAGTATTTCCCACGAATTGAACCTTCTCCGGAGATAAATCTGGTATGAGTCCTATGGTAAGAGCGCTCTCTTTGTCAAGATAGTTACCAAATCCTCCAGCCAGGTACACTCTCTGGACGTCTTCAAATTCTAGATCAAGGAAACCCATTAAGATACTTATGGCAGCAAAAATAGCTGCTTTAGCTCTCATTAGATTGTCAATATCTGGCTGGGTAATGACCAGGTCTTCTCCTGTTGCCGATTGATCAGCAGAAATTAGAACAAATTCCATCTCCCCGTTCTTCTCCCTGACTCGGTTATCTTTGTGAGAACTTAGCCCTCCAGACCTATCAATAAAGCCTGAGGTGAACAACTCAGCTAAAAGATCAATTAATCCGGAGCCACATATTCCCCGTGGTTTGGTATCACCGATCGTAGCACACCTAATCTTGCCCTCCTCGGTAATGTTCACCTTCTCTATAGCTCCTTTAGCGGCTCTCATGCCACATGTCACGCCACTTCCCTCAAAGGCAGGACCGGCGGAAGCAGAACAACAGATCATCCAGTCTTTATTCCCAATGACAATTTCTCCATTGGTTCCTATATCTATTAGCAGGGTAAGTTCCTCTGCCTGGTAAAGGCCGGTGGCCAGAATACCAGCAGTAATATCTGCCCCTACCCAACCGGCTATACTGGGAAGGCAGTAAAGAAGACCCCGGGGATTAATCTTTATCCCTACCTCGGCCGCCCTCACGGGAGGAGGAGATGTACAGGCAGAAATATACGGCTCCTTTCTGATCTGGGCAGGATCAACTCCCAGAAGAAAATGGACCATAATGGTATTTCCCGCACAGACGAGAGCCATGATATCATTCAGCCTTACACCGTTTCTCAAGATAAGAGCGGTAATAACATTGTTTATGTCTTTTACTATAGCTTGCCTTAGTCTGTCCGGTCCATTCTTTTCCACATAGAGCATTCTCCGGGTGACTTCTTCCCCATAAATCCTTTGGGAGTTATAGGTAGCTTCGGCATCAACAGTTTCAGAGGTATTCAGATTTACCAGATGGGCTACGACTGTGGAGGTACCAACATCTATAGCTACAGCATAGTTTCTCTTGGTAGTATCCCCCCCTTCTACCTGAATGACCTCTGTTGTTCCTCCTCTCATTCCCAGGGTTGCTGTCACTTTCCAGTTATTCTCTCTTAAGATCCCGGGCAGGATCTGTATTATTTTAAGACCAGTCTGCATCACAGGAGCCTTCCTTTGTCGTCGGATATGATGATAAAGCCGCACGTGGTCAGCTACATTATCTTGAAGACTGGGCGGGGGAAGCTCAAGATACATTTTTTGCACCAGAGGATGGTACCCAAAATAGACTTTTTCCTTGAGGGGAGCATAGAGAGCTCGAAAGCGGTGGGCGTCTTTATCTACCAGTATTTTTCGCTTTTCTTCTCTGGACTCGGGAGGAACCTCCAGGACCACGTCTCCTTTAGCCTTAGTCTGACAGGCAAGAACATAACCTTTTTTGATCTCATCCCTGGTCAAAAGACGGGTGGGTTCAACTTTTACCGCTCCTTTTTTCAAAATGAGGCGGCATTTTCCACAGATTCCATCTCCTCCACATACACTGTCAACGTATACCCCTGCCCGGGCAGCCGCCTCCAAAAGGGTCGTCTCTTGATCTACCTCGGCTGTTTTTCTGTCTGGCTCAAAAGTGATTTGAACTTTTTTCATGAAATCATCTTTTCGATTTTCTCTACGAAAGCCTTCTTGGGTACTACCCCGACCACCGTATCTACGGGTTTTCCACCTTTGAAGAATAAAACAGTAGGGATTGCCTTAACCTGATATTTTCCGGGTGTGATTGGGTTCTCATCAACATTAAGTTTCCCTACTTTGATTTTTCCTTCATACTCCTGGCTAATCTCTTCTACCACCGGTGCTATCATAGAGCAAGGTCCACACCACTGGGCCCAAAAATCAACCACTACGGGAAGATCTGAATTCAAGACTTCTTGGTCCCAGGTTTGATCTGTAAAAGTCCTCTCTGACATATTCTCTCCTTTCTAACTGCTTTTCAATCCTAACAATGGACCTATTTTTGAGCTATGAAATCCCAGAGCTTTTCGTCGTTTCGAGCAAAAGAATCGGATGACTCTTCTCTTGCATTACAGAATTCCTCTGTCGTTCAAAATTCCAGGAGCCCAAGAGAGATTTGGCAGCCCATAACCTCTAATTTCAATGGTAGTATATTTCTCCATTATGAACTCTAGTCCTTATTTCATGCTTTTTCTCTAAAGCCTCTAGATATTTGATTATCTCATTTCGGTGTGCTCCCAGAGATTGAGAGATATCAACCAGTCTGAGAGGTCTTCTTTTGACCATGCTCAGTATCCTCTTCTCCACATCCACCTCGTGAGTTCCCCGGGTAAGTCTTCTAAATTCAGCAATAATCTCGCACTTCTCTCCTAACACCGTCTTCATATTCTCTAAGTCTTCTCGGCTTAGAGGCTCGGCAAACTCCTCTGCAGGAGGACGAACCACAGTATTCAATTGGATCCTTTCTAGATTCATCTTCCCAGTTACCCGGGCTACTCTTTCTATTTCCTCCAGAGAATCATTTATTCCTTTGACCAACACAATCTCTAACCAGACCTTGCCACCAAAATCTTGAGAAAAATTATCTATTCCGGTGATGACCTCGTCAATCTTTAGTGAGGGATGAGGGCGGTTTACCGTCTCGAAGATCTCGTCAGTTACCGTATCCAAAGAAGGGATCACTAAATCTGCCCCCATCAAGTCCTCGCGGATCCTGGCTTGGTAGAGTAGAGTGCCATTGGTCAGTATGGCTACAGGAATAGAGGTGAGCTTCTTGATCCGGCTAATCATCTTCCCAATTCCAGAATTTAAGGTGGGCTCGCCGGAACCGGAGAAGGTAACATAATCGATCCTTTTCCCTTGCCTAAGAACCTCTTCTATTTCCCTCAAGACACTGCCTGAAGCTACATGCTCCTCCCTCTGAATAGTCTTATTGGTTGTCCTTCCCAGCTGGCAATAGATACAGTCAAGACTACAGGTCTTGAAGGGAACTACATCTACCCCCAGAGAAAAACCCAGTCTTCTAGAAGGTACCGGTCCGAATATCTGAGCCATCCTAATATCTCTTTCTTTTCTTGATCCATATTTTCCATGATTTTCTTACCGAGACGAATGCCGGCAAGGACCCTCCTTCTACCACGACCTTCCTTTTTTTTGAAAGGTTCTGATAAATGTTTCAATGGAGCGGTCATAGGTTCTCTCTACATCGTCAGGGAAAAAACAGGCGGGCAACTCTCCCGACCTCCAATGATAGGTAATACATTCACAGCAGATTCCCTTCCTACTGCAGGGCTCATAACTGCAGTTGCATTTTTTCTTATTCTCCTCTATACTGCATTCTCGCATAGTCTATCCTCCCTGTTTCTTCTCAGTGAGAGGCTGCATCCCTCTCCCCGCCCCTTTGTGCTCTTAATCCCTCCTGAGGTCCAGCGCCATATACTATTTTCCTCAATCCCAGGGGTCCTCAAGTGAAGACTCAATAGATGAAAGACTTGTTGTGGCCATTCAAATTGCCACGGAATAGGATACCAGAAGTGCTCGGGATAGGCAAGAAAACTGATTTGACAACCCTCTCCAGCTTTGGTAGTATAGCTAAAATTTTGTTTCTTGGGGGTGGCTGATGAAATCCTCCCGTCGAAGTCTTCGTAAGACCATATGGGTAGTCTTACCTATTGCCCTCATCCTGGTAGCTGCATGGTACATCCTTGGACTCAAGGCCCGACCCCTCAAGAGAACAGAAATGATCATGGGGACCGTGGTTGAAATCACCGTTATTCCGCCTAACCAAGAGGCGATCGAGGAAGCGTTCGATGCCATAAAAGAAGTGGACCAGCTGATGAGCACCTACAAACCGGAGAGTGAGGTTTCCATTCTCAACCGGCAAGGACAGAATCACGTCTCTTCCCAGACTTCTCGGATCATCCAGGAAGCTATCAAATTCTCTGAGGTTACCAACGGAGCTTTTGACATCACCTGTCGCCCTCTCATTAACCTATGGAAGAGGGCAAAGAAAGAGGAGAAAATCCCTACCTTAAAGGAAATTGAGGAGGCGAGGAGCCTGGTTAGCTACAAAAAGATAATCCTACAAGGCGATCTGGTGAAGTTCCAGGAGCCCGGGATGCAGATTGACCTGGGAGGCATCGCCAAAGGTTGGGCCGTTGATAAGGCCATCCAGGCACTAAAGAGACGGGGAGTGAGAGCAGCCCTGGTTAATGCCGGGGGAGATCTCTTTGCTCTGGGAAAAAGAGGTCTCTGGAAAAAGTGGGACGTAGGTATTCAGGATCCTCGCGATGAGGAGAAAATCTTAAGCACCATAGAGGTTAGCCATAGAGGTGTAGCCACCTCCGGCGATTATAGAAGATACTTCACTCTGGAGGGAAGACGCTTTTCCCACATTGTCGATCCAAGAACAGGCGAGACCGTAGAGGACGTGCCTATGAGTGTTACTGTGGTTGCTCCTGATGCTACCACCGCAGATGCTCTAGCCACAGGAATTTTCGTTCTGGGCCCGGAAGAAGGAATGAGACTCATAGAGAGTCTTCCCGGGGTGGAGGGCCTGATTGTAAGTGAAGGAATGCGGATGGATACTTCCAGCGGATGGAGCAAATTCCAAAAATGATGATGAGACTCAAGACTTTTCGGCAGGGTATCCATCCTGCCTATAAGAAATCCAGCACTCAAGATGAGAAGATACGCAGGATCTCTCCTCCCAGGGAGGTGATTCTCCCCCTTCAACAACATATTGGTGCACCTTGCCAGAGCCTGGTAAAGAGGGGTGACGAGGTGAGAAAGGGGGACAGGATTGCTGAAGCAGAATCCTTTGTTTCTGCTCCTATCCATGCCAGCATCTCTGGCAAAGTTACCGCTGTTGAGTTAGGTCCCCATCCTGTGGTAGGAAAGTTTAAGTCTATCTCTATCCGGGGAGAAGGGGCTGAGGAGGACTGGGAAGGTCCAGATGAGAAGAATATAGACCTCTCACAGCTGGATCCTCAGGAGATCCGGGATCGTGTCAAAGAGGCTGGAATAGTGGGTCTTGGGGGAGCTACCTTTCCTACCCATGTCAAACTTACCCCTCCCAAGGAAAAACCCGTTGATACAGTTATTCTCAATGGGTGTGAATGCGAGCCCTATTTAACAGGGGATTATAGGTTGATGCTGGAGGAGCCCGACAAGTGTCTATTTGGACTCAAGGCTACTATGAGAGCTGTCGGTGCCGAAAGAGGATATGTGGGGATTGAAAACAACAAGATGGATGCTGTTGCTCTGTTTCAAGACAAAGTAGCAGGTGATTACAATATAGAGGTTGTCGCTCTAAGAACCAAGTATCCCCAGGGCGGCGAGAAGATGCTGGTGAAGGCCATTTTGAACCGGGAAGTTCCCTCTGAGGGTATTCCTCTTGATGTAGGGGTGGTGGTGAGCAATGTGGGTACTGCCGTTGCCATCACCGAATGCCTGACTTTGAATAAACCGCTGATCGAGCGAGTTATCACGGTATCAGGTTCTATGGTACAAAAGCCTGCCAATTTGCTTGTTCCCCTGGGAACTCCTTTCGCCACTTTTCTGGAGGAATGCGATGTAGATGTTGATAAGGTGGATCGGGTCATCATGGGAGGTCCCATGATGGGTATCAGTCAGTCTACCCTCCAGGTTCCAGTGGTCAAGGGAACCACAGCCATCCTGGTTTTGAGGGAAGAAGAAGTGATGGTTCCTCTTGAAGATGCCTGCATCAGGTGCGCCCGATGCGTTGATCATTGTCCACTATCTCTTGTTCCCGCGGAGTTAGCTCGCCTGGCAAAGAATAGCAAATGGGAAAGATTAAGAGATTATCACATTGTGGACTGTATGGAGTGCGGATGCTGCGCCTACGTCTGTCCAGCCAGAATACCTATTGTTCAACTGATAAAATTGGGCAAGGCCCAGCTACAGACCATGGATTCCAAATGAGTGAAAAGAAAACTGACCAGAAAGACGAAAAATCCTCCCCTGAGAAAGCATTGGTGAGGGAAAAGAAGACCCCTGCGGCGGAAGGGAAAATTCTCACTGTTGCCGCAGCTCCTCACATTGGAGTAGCCAGAACTGTGCCTGATGTGATGTGGGGAGTGGTCATCTCTCTTACACCCGTTATTGCTTCCAGCATCTATTATTTCCAGTGGCTCGCTGTGAAGCTAATTCTCACCTGTCTCGTTACCTGCCTGGCTACAGAGGCAATTTTTCAGCTGGCTAGAGGCAAGCGTATCACTCTGTATGATGGAAGTGCCACCATTAGCGGGATCCTCATAGCTATGGTCCTGCCTCCGCATCTTCCCTGGTGGGCAGCTGTCCTGGGATCAGTCTTTGCCATGGCCATTGGCAAACAGATTTTTGGTGGTCTGGGATACAATATCTTCAATCCAGCCCTGATAGGAAGAGCTTTTCTTATGACTACGTTCCCGGTCTTGATGACTACCTGGACCAATCCCATAACTCTGAACGCCATCAGCGGCGCTACTCCCCTGGGCATGCTCAAATTCGAGCACAGGATGAGTTCCCTTTACCACCTTTTTACCGGCAATGTCAGTGGTTCTTTAGGAGAAGCCTCGGCTCTAGCCATTATCATCGGAGGGATCTATCTTTTGGGTAGGGGATACGCTGACTGGAGAATTTCCTTAAGCTATCTTGCCACCGTGGCAGGTCTCAGCGGGATATTCTGGCTCGTAAATCCGGGATATGGCCCTCCTTCCTTTCACCTTTTGGCAGGGGGCCTTTTGCTGGGAGCGATTTTCATGGCTACCGACCCTGTCACCGCCCCCATTACCAAACGGGGACGCTGGATCTTCGGGGTAGGAGCGGGGGTTATTGTAGTCATCATTCGTCTGTGGGGAGGCTATGCGGAGGGAGTAATGTTCTCCATACTCCTTATGAATGCTCTCACCCCCCTTCTGAACCGTCATACCATCCCGGTTCAGCTGGGAGGGAGGAAGAAATGAGGACCGCCACCCGCATGATAGCTACTCTGGTAGTGGTGAGTCTTTTTGCTGGAGGGACTCTGGCCTTCATCTACAGGTGGGCTAAGCCTCAGATTGAGGCCCATGAGAAAGAGCTCCTAAGACAAGCCATATTTAATGTTCTACCTGAAACAAAAAAGTATGAGTTTTCCGAGAAGGACGGTGTCGGGATCTATCAGTGTGAAGATGCTTCAGGGAATTTGGTGGGGTATGCTTTTGTAGCTGAGGGGGGAGGCTATCAGGACAAAATAAAGATAATGGTAGGACTCAAGACCGATCTTGAAACCCTGGGAGGAATTGAGATTCTTTACTCCAGAGAGACGCCAGGACTGGGGGGCAAAATAGCTACTGAAGATGTCCTCCAGCCCGTGGCAGAGACTTTCACTGAGCAATTCAGGGAGCTTCAGGTCTCACCTCCCATCGAATATGTGAAAGGGAAAAAGCCTGAGGCCCCTAATGAGATACAGGCCATTACCGGGGCTACTATCTCCTCTCGATCAGTGGTCAAGATCATCAATGAGATGGTGGCCAAAATAACGGGAATTCTAAAGGAGCAAGAGGAAAAATGAAGACCTCCTGGCAGCTCTATTTAGATCTTGTTAAAGGACTGTGGCGCGAGAACCCTGTTTTTCGCCTGCTTCTGGGGATGTGTCCCACCCTGGCTGTTACCACCACGGCTCTGCAGGGATTTACCATGGGTATGGCCGTAGTCTTTGTTCTGATTCTCTCTGGAGTAGTAATCTCTTCCTTCAGAAAATTCATCCCTCATCAGGTGAGAATAGCCACTTTCACCATCATCATTGCTACTTTTGTCACCATTACTGACTTAACTTTAGCAGCCACCTTTCCTCCTATGAGTAAGGCCTTAGGGCCATACGTTCCCCTGATTGTGGTCAATTGCATCATACTTGGACGTATGGAGGCTTTCACCTCCAAGCAGCCAGTCTCCCGGTCTTTCATGGATGCTCTGGGGATGGGTCTGGGATTTACCCTCACTCTAATCATCCTGGGCAGTATCCGAGAACTCTTGAGCTCGGGCGCAGTATTTGGCTATCAGATTCTCACTACCCAGGCAGCCGGAGGATGGTTCCGGCCCTGGGTCATTATGATTCTTCCTCCCGGGGCTTTTATCACCCTGGGGATTCTTCTGGGAATAATAAACACCTTCAGTAGGAAATCTTAAAGTTGGCTAAGAGAACTGGCATAACAAGGAGATGTGGATGAGACTTCTGCTTATCTTTATCAGCGCTGCCGTGGTTAACAATTTTGTCCTTAGCTATTTTTTGGGAATCTGCCCTTTTCTGGGAGTAACGGGAAGACTCAAATCAGCTTTTGGAATGGGGCTTGCCACTACCTTTGTTATGACTTTAACCGGAGGGATAACCTGGGTTGTTTATCATCTCATCCTGGTAAGATTCGGAGTTCCTTTCCTACAATATGTCGCCTACATTCTGGTCATCGCTTCCCTGGTTCAAGTTATCGAGATGTTTATTCGAAAGTCTAATCCTTCTCTTTACCGGGCTCTGGGGATATACCTACCTCTGATTACCACCAACTGTGCTATTTTGGGGCTAGCTTTGTTTGCTACCCTTAGAGACTATGGCTTCTTGCAGAGTTTGGTTTACGGCTTTGGTGCTGGAGTTGGCTTTACCTTTGTCATGCTTATTATGGCTGGTATCCGGGAGGAGCTAGATCTGGCGGATGTACCGAAACCCTTCCAGGGAGCAGCCATTACCCTGATCCTGGCTGGACTTCTGGCCTTAGCTTTCATGGGATTCTCGGGACTTATTTATGCGTAAGCCTCCTGGTTATCATGAGGAGGTTATTAACGCTCAGGATACTCATAGATACATTCTAACGAGTTGCCTTCACCAGAAACACTATAAAGATACCTATTCTGCTATGGTGAATTCCCTATTCAGGCCGCTTCATCTCGGAAAAGGGAGAGCTTCGGCTAAAGTAGACTTTCTAGTCTAAAGGAACGGAGGAGATTTCGTGGGAACTCTGGTGATCATTTCTGTATTAGCCATGGTCGGACTGGGAGCTCTTTTTGCCTTTGTCCTCTCTCTTGCTGATAGGAGGCTCAGGGTGGAGGAGGATCCCAGGATTGAGGCTCTTCTGGAGGTGCTTCCTGGAGCTAACTGTGCTGCCTGTGGATTCGCCAGCTGCCGGGCTTTGGCTGAGACTATGGTGGAGAAAGGGGATACAGCTCAAACCTGTCCTGCTGGTGGGGAAGGGGTAGCGTCTCAGGTGGGAGAAATACTAGGAGTAGAAATCGAAGGAGCTCTCAGTCAATACGCCCGGGTCCGGTGTGGAGGCGCATTTAGCGAAAGAAAACAAGACGCTAACTACCAGGGGATCCAGACTTGTCAGGCTGCTCACCTGATTGGGGGAGCAGGGCTAGCTTGCTTCTACGGATGTTTTGGCTTTGGCGACTGTAAAGATGCCTGCCCCTTCGATGCCATCTATATGGAAGAGGGGCTTCCCCGCATTGATGTGGTGAACTGCACTGGATGCGGCAACTGTGTGACGGCCTGTCCCCGGGATCTCATTACCCTAGGCCCCATTGATGACGATCAGGAGCACTTCGTCTCTTGCAGCAATCTGGATCGGGGTAAAGAAGCCAGAAGAGTCTGCAAAAAAGCATGCATCGGTTGCGGGCTCTGCGTTAAGATATGTCCCTATGACGCGGTGGCGATGGAAAACAATCTGGCCAAGATCGACCACAGGAACTGCCAGGAATGTGGTCTCTGTGCCACAAAATGTCCCACCGATGCCATCATCGACCTCGGAACCTACCAGAACTGGAAGAAGATAAGAAAACCAAAGGAACCCGCCTCGCCTACAACCATATCCTAGTTTGGCGAAGGTAGGAAGACTAATTCCCGTCCAATCCCATTCTGTCTCTATGTCTATTGACAGAATCACTCTTCCAGGTAAAGTGGAACTCTCCACATTAACCTACATGCAGCTCAAAGAGATATTAAATCGGATTCCGGGACTGGGAAAGGATTTGGTCTACTATCTGGAGAATAAGGGTTATATTCATCCCAGGAAAATACAGAAGGATAGAATTTCAAGAAGAGACTACAGCAAGAGGGATTATGAGATAATAGCCTCGGTTTTTAAGTATTACAAGCGAGGATACCCTCCGAAAATAGCATATCAGCTTGTCACCAAGGAGGAGAGAATGCTGGCCTACGTCTTGATGGAGGTGCCAGGGAAACAGTCGCGAAAAGTGCTGGAATCCTTGAAGAAAGTAGATGGAGTAATAGAGGCCGCTGGAACCTATGGAGGTAGCGATGTCATAGCTAAAATAGATGTTCCCGATATCAGCGATCTTGACCAAATAATACTTGAAAAAATCGAGAGTATAGCGGGGGTAAAATCTACCCACACTCTAATAGTGCTGCAGAAGACTCACTGGAGGCGCTAATCCTCGTTCTATTTTTCCTAAGGTACGGCGGTAAGAAGATGTCGGGATAACATTTTCCCCAAAATGAGACTTGAAAAAAAATGGCTAAAGGTTTTTGTTTTCTGTGCCGATAAACAATATAGCTAAGACCGCTCGAGCAGAGAGGGGAGTTGACATTTTAGTTTTTTTTGTTAGACTAAGTGCAAGTGTTTACTTGCACTTAGTCTACGTCGGTTCATTTCTTATGATCCAATCATCCGAATTTGAATGGGGCCGGGATGATTGAAAAATAAGGAAAAATTCGTTACTTAAAACACAAGATACTCAAGGCTTACAAGGAGAGCGGGACGTGGAAGCAGGTCCAGATGGGGCTATTTTCCCTCCAGTGGATCTGTCTTGTCAAAAGGAGTAAAAGAGATGGCCAGTCAAAGCCTGTTCGAAACTGCTCAAAAACAGCTAGATACATGTGCAGAGATTCTCAAGTTAGATCCAAGTACACATGCCATGCTTCGAGTTCCGATGCGGGAACTCCACGTATCGTTGCCAGTTCGTATGGATGACGGCAGAATCCGTGTATTTCAGGGATTCAGGGTTCAATACAATGGTGCAAGGGGTCCAACAAAAGGAGGAATTCGATTTCATCCCGATGAAACGATAGATACCATGCAGGCACTTGCTGCTTTGATGACATGGAAGTGCGCCCTCCTCGATCTACCTCTTGGAGGAGCAAAGGGAGGCGTTGTCTGTAATCCCAAAGAAATGTCTCAAGGTGAATTAGAACGTTTGAGTCGGGCATATATACAAGGCGTGTGGCAATTCATTGGTCCTGACAAAGATATTCCCGCTCCTGATGTCTATACGAATCCCCAAATTATGGCTTGGATGATGGATGAGTATTCAAAAATTACTGGAAAGAGTCAATTTGGTGTTATTACCGGTAAGCCACTTAGCCTTGGCGGTTCTGCTGGACGGGGTGATGCAACAGCTCGGGGTGGTTGGTATACCATTCGTGAAGTGGCCGAAGAATGCGATATAGACCTTAAGAAAGCTACTGTTGCTGTGCAGGGGTATGGGAACGTTGGATATTACGCAGCATCTCTTACTCAATCTCTTTTTGGGTGTAAAGTAGTAGCTATTAGCGATAGCAAGGGAGGTATATTCCGCAGGGAAGGGTTTAATCCAGAGATGGTTCGTGAGCATAAGGCTAAAACAGGTTCAGTGACTAACTTCCCAAATAATAGTGCTATTTCCAATGAAGACCTTTTGGAACTCGACGTAGATATACTTGTTCCTGCAGCTGTGGAAAATGTCATCACAGAGAAGAATGCTTCAAAAATTAAGGCTCGGATTGTTGCTGAATTAGCCAATGCCCCAACTACACCAAAAGCGGATGATATTCTACATAACAATGGTGTTCACGTAATACCTGATTTTTTGTGTAATGCTGGCGGAGTAACAGTTTCATATTTTGAGATGGTGCAAAACCTTTATATGCACTACTGGGACGAAAGGGAAGTTCATGAGTGTTTAAACAATAAAATGAGCACTGCTTATCACTCCGTACTAGACGCTTCCAAGAAATACAACATAAATATGCGAGAGGCTGCTTATGTTGTTGCTATTGGGCGAGTAGCTGAAGCAATGAAACTTCGTGGTTGGGTTTAGTCTATCATTGATAAATCAAGACACTTTGTCCTCTTTTCTCAAAGAACTCTAGCAGGATTCCTGCAGGAGCCATTGGGATGTATAGTTATTATGACAGGCTAGCTGTGGGCCTCAGGCTACTTTGACAAAGAAACGGACCTCATTGTAATCTTTTGAGAGCCTGGAAGCTCTTTTTTTCCAAAATCCGGATAACCTTCTTTGTGCTATCCTTAAGTTCTTTGCTTATCTGGTCATACTTCCCTGTTTTTTTGGGCTGGATGCCAATGAGAATAATCTTTTCCGCCCACTTGTCCAAGTAGGAAATGAGATAAGAGAGGGGAATATTGTGGGTGGTAGGATACAGCTCCTCTATCCTTTCAGAGGGAACCACTCTGAACTGGCCCGGCTCGAGATTCATTTCTGCCGCATCCACTATGACCAGGCATTTTGGTTTGGTCTTCGTCACTATGGAGGTAAAATTTTCTGGGGCCCTGCCGCAATCAAGAACCAACCAATCGTCTGATTTGAAGTTTTGGGCAATGAAGCAGCCTACCCCATCATCTCCGCGCCAAACATTCCCTAGAGCCATCAAAACGTAGTCCTTTTTCTTTTCACTGGAGGAATTCTTGGGTGGGGACGTCGGTGCGTTAGCTCTCCTCCGGCAATCGGACCTTTTTTCTTTCATTGTTACAGAGAATGATACAAAGCTGGATGAGTCTGTCAATCTGGCTGACTGGGCCAATTTTTGACTTGGAAAATTGACAAGATTTTTCCTCTCTGGTATAGACTGTCAGAACAGTCAATTGGAGTCCGAGGCGTGAGGTCCCCGGGGAGAGGTGAAATGAAAAAAAGACGTTTGCCTTTTTGGTTACCTCACACCAAGAAAGGCCTCATCTGGTATGTCCTTTTTGCAGTCATATTCATATTGTACCATGATTTCTGGTCATGGGGCAGGCACCAGCCATTGGTATGGGGTTGGCTTCCAGGGTGGTTTCTTTACGATATCTTACTTATAATAGCCTACGTCGCTATTGCTGCGGCATTTACCAGGTTCTATTGGCCCAAACCGCCGGGAAGAAAGCAGTGAACAGGAATCAGAGGTCGGCAAAAAGCTCTTCACAGTTTTGCACTCCTGTAAGACGAAAAAAGATGTTCTTAGATTTCTGGTAGGATAGAAACAGCACAGGGAAATAACGTGTCCGAGGTTAGCGTCTCACTTGCCATTCTCATAACCTTCCTCGCCCTAATAGCCTTCCTGGGGCTTTATGGATACCGGATTGGCAGAAAGACAGTAGAAGATTATTTCGCCGCAAGTAGAGGCATGGGCACCTTTGTCACCCTCTTTACCTATTTTGCTACCCTTTGCAGTGCTTTTACTTTCCTGGGGTGTGCCGGATGGGGGTATAGCCGAGGTCTGGGATGGTATGGACCAATCGGGGTGGGTACAGCTGTCATTTCCATAAACTTCTACGTGTTTGGATACCGGGTATGGCTTTTGGGTAAGAAATTCGGATATGTCTCACCTCCGGAGCTAATAAAAGATCGGTTCGGCAAAGAGCTGCAAATAATTTATGCCGTGATAATGGTAATTTTTGTTCTGCCCTATTTAGCTGTTCAAGCCATGGGGGCTGGATATGTCCTGGAGGAGCTATCCCAGGGGGTGATTCCTTATATTGCCGGAGCAGGCCTCATCACTATTTTTATGATTGTCTTGATTTTGGGAGGGATGAGAAGCATTGCTTGGACCGACACTTTCATGGGAATAATGATGCTAGGATGCCTGGCCATAGCCTTTGGCCTGGTGGTGAAGAACGTTGGCGGTCTGCCTGCTGTAGTTAGAAAGCTGGCAGCCGAAAGCCCGGAGCATCTCTCAAGACCAGGAGTGGGAGATTTCTTTTCCCCCGGGGTATGGTTTGGCTTTCTTTTGCTATGGGTAGTGGCTGATCCCCTGATGCCGCATCTTTGGATGCGGATGTATATTCCCAAAAACGTGAACGTCATCAAGAGAATGATGATTCTGTTTCCCCTGGTGTGCTTGGCGATCTTCTTTTTCCCCGTCTGGATTGGAGCTATGGGGTATACCGTAATCCCGGGTCTTAAGGGACCAGGGGTGGATAGAATTCTCCCTCTCTTGATGGTCAAGTTTGCTCCGGCCTGGCTAGTAGCCATCATTCTCTCCGGATCACTTGCGGCACTCATTTCCACGGCAGACTCTCAGGTACTCGCCCTCAGCTCAATCCTCACCCGAGACCTCTACGTTCCCTTCGTCAATAGAAAAGCCACTAGCCAGCACCAGGTGACAATGGGAAGGACAATAATGATAATCTTGTGTATATTTGGATTTATTATCGCTTTAAAGCCAGTATCCACTCTGGTTAGTATCACCGCTTCAGCATTTACCGGAATAGGAGTGCTTTATCCAGCAACTATTGCCGCCCTTTACTGGAGAAGAGCCACTAAATGGGGGGTAGTTACTTCCATCCTCAGTGGCGAGGCGGTGGCCGTTTTGCTCATCTATGGCGTTCTTCCTAAGGGGTTTTTATTGGGATCCTTACCAATCCTCCCCAGTTTGATTGTGGCCACGGCCACTCTCATAGTGGTTAGTTACTTGACTTCTCCGCCATCGGAGAAGCGCATAGCCAAATTCTTTGATCTCTTCGATTCCGTTTTCGAGGGATCGTAATGAATTCTCAAGACCCCCGTCTTTCTTGTGACAACGGCTATTAAGACCCACCTTGTAGCCATAACAAACTAACCATAATACCTCCTCCATGATCGAGACATAAATCCACCATTATTTGTGGAGAATAACAGAGTGTCGCCAACTCTCGTAATACAAAAGAAGACCTACTTTAGCCCCATGCTTGGTAAGCTTCACCGGTTGCTTTGGGGCAGTCAAAAGTTAGTGTCTGGTTTATTCATGGAGCATGCCTTCACATGGAGCGTGCTTTCATAAAAGGGAGGCTGTGAGGAGGAATTCCCCTTTCATTTGACCAGAAAGAAGAACCTGAGGAGGAATTCCCCTTTTAGTCCTTGACAAAAAATAAAATACGAATAGACTTCCCATAATTCGCCTCGTGAAAAATTTCACGTAGTATTTTCGGACAGTTAAAGATGAGTGCGCCGAAAATTGGTGTCTAGCCTACTCATTAAGAGCATTTCTTGACAAAAAGAGAGCGGGAGCGAGAGATTTGCCTCCTACGTCCCGACAAACAAGAGACTAAGGCGGCGCATTTTTTTTGTGTAATTAAGTCACTTTGGAGGACCAGGGAGTGAAGATAGGTGTTTATGTCTGTGAATGCGGGATAAACATATCACACACAGTAAATGTCGCAAAAGTAGTTGAGGAAATCGGCAAGCTGCCGACCGTAGAAATAAGTAGATACTACAAGTATATGTGCTCTGATCCCGGGCAGGAGATGATAAAGAAAGATATTAGAGAGCTAAATCTGGAGAGGGTTATTGTAGCATCATGTTCTCCAAGAATGCACGAACCTACCTTTAGAAATGTTGTCGAGGAAACCGGGCTTAACCCTTATTGCTTTGAGATGGCTAATATTAGGGAGCAATGTTCCTGGATTCATGAAAATAAGGAGGAAGCTACCAATAAAGCTATCGAGACAATTTCTGGATCGGTAGCAAGAGCTGAACTTCTTGATCCCCTGGAAAAGAGAGAGGTTAGTGTTACTCCCACAGCTTTGGTAGTTGGTGGAGGGATTGCAGGTATTCAAGCAGCATTAAGCATAGCCGATGAGGGTTTCAAGGTCTATTTGGTCGAAAAAGAGCCCACTATTGGCGGGAGAATGGCTCAGCTCGACAAGACATTTCCGACCCTGGATTGTTCCGCGTGTATTCTTACCCCAAAAATGGTAGATGCCGCAAGACACCCAAATATCGAATTAATGACTTATTCTGAAGTGGTTGAAATCAGCGGGTATATCGGGAATTTCAAAGTGAAGGTCAAAAAGAAAGCGCGATACGTAGATGAGAAAAAATGTATTGGATGTGCAATTTGCGCAGAGAATTGCAGACTAAGAGGGACAATACCAAATGAATTTGATAAGGGACTTGGAAAGAGAAGTGCGATCTACGTTTCTTTTCCTCAGTCTGTACCTTTGATATACACAATTGATCCAGAGAAATGCCTTATGCTAACAAGGGGTAAATGTGGTAAGTCCCCATCATGCGTTGATGCTTGTGATAGAAATGCGATAGACTTCAATCAAAAAGACGAGGAAATAGAACTTGACATAGGGACTATCGTTGTCGCAACTGGGTTTGATTTGTTTGACCTCTCCTTGAAACCTGAATATGGATATGGCGAACTGAAGAGCGTCATTACGGGATTGGAATTTGAAAGATGCGTCTCAGCCTCTGGACCTACTGGGGGAAAAATTAAAATAAACGGGAACGAACCAAGAAAGATCACACTTATTCAATGTGTAGGATCAAGGGATAGAGAAGGAAATGGAAATGAGCACTGCTCCAGGGTTTGCTGTATGTACACCGCCAAGCATGCCCACCTCATAAAAGAAAAAATTCCTGATGCTGATATCACAATATACTACACCGATGTGAGAGCATTCGGAAAAGGATTTGAAGAGTTTTATAACAGAGTCAAAGCTGAAGGTGTGACATACAGGAGAAGAGAGCTGGATGATCCTATTGAAGTCATTGAGAAAGATGGGAGAACATACGTTAAAGCAAAAGGTTATCCCGATAACCACGCTGATCTGGTTATTTTGGCATCGGGGATTATTCCAAAAAAAGATTCAAAAGAGTTGTCTCGCATATTAAATATTCAACATAGTGGTGATGGTTTCTATCTAGAAGCGCATCCGAAGCTAAGACCTGTTGATACCATGACTGATGGTATATTCCTGGCGGGGTGCTGTCAAAGCCCAAAGGACATACCCGACTCTGTTGCACAGGCAAATGGGGCTGCGGCAAAAGCCTCAATACCGCTTGCAAAAGGAAAAGTAGAAATAGAACCAGCCACTGCTAGTGTATACGAGGATTTATGTTCTGGATGTAGGACCTGTGAAAATGTGTGTCCCTATTCGGCACTGGAGTATGATGAAGTACGAGGAGTAATGAGGTCAAATGAAGTCTTATGCAAAGGGTGTGGCTCGTGCACCGCTGCATGCCCCTCAGGGGCGATATATGTAAGGCATTTTAAAGATGAGCAGATGTTGGCACAGATTGATGCCATACTTAGATAGTTTTCTAGGAACCTGATATGAGAATTGGACTTTATGTTTGCGAATGCGGAATAAACATAGCTAGCACAGTGGATGTGGAGAAAGTTGTCGAATACGCAAAATCCTTACCAAATATTGTTGTTAGTAAATACTATAAGTATATGTGTTCAGACCCTGGGCAGGAGATGATAAAGACTGATGTAAAGGAAAGTGGGCTACACAAAGTTGTGGTTGCATCATGCTCTCCAAGAATGCACGAACCTACTTTTAGAGGTGCGATTGAGGAAGCAGGACTGAATGGGTATTGCCTAGAGATGGCAAATATCAGGGAGCAATGTTCCTGGGTACATAAGGATAAGGAGAAAGCCACAATAAAGGCAATACGAATAGTAACGGGAGCAGTACTAAGAGCAGTTTATCTTGAGCCCCTTCAAGCCCAGGAAACGGGGGTAAATAAGAATGCGTTAGTAGTTGGCGGAGGTATTGTAGGAATTCAAGCTGCACTGGATATTGCTGACACTGGATCCAAGGTCTATCTGCTGGAAAAAGAACCCAGCATTGGAGGAAGAATGGCTCAGCTTGACAAGACATTTCCAACTCTGGATTGTTCTGCATGTATTCTTACTCCAAAAACTGCGGATGTTCCGAGACATCCAAATATTGAACTTCTTGCGTACTCGGAAATGGAAGAAGTAAGTGGCTACGTTGGCAATTTCAAAGTAAAGGTCAGGAAAAAACCAAGATACATAGACATAGACAAGTGTACAGGATGTGGTTTGTGTGCTGAAAACTGTTTAGTGAGAAATGAGGTTTCCCTGAACAATGGCAAACACAAGGTAATGGAGCAACCAGAAGTAGGCGAAATTCTGGAAAAATATCAATATAAACCAGAGTTAATAATTTCAGTGTTGCAGGATATTCAAGGTCAGAAGAATTATTTGCCTCAAGATTCATTAGAATACGTGTCAGAAAAAATGAAAATTCCTCTGTCCAAGATTTATAAGCTGGCAACGTTTTATAAGGCTTTTAGTTTGACCCCCAGGGGGAGGCATCTGGTTAGTATTTGCCTGGGCACAGCTTGTCACGTCAGAGGTGCGGTAAGAATAAAAGAGGAGTTCGAAAGAAGATTAGAGATAAAGGCCGGCGAGACAACTAAAGATTTGATGTTCACCTTAGAAACTGTAAATTGCCTGGGATGTTGTTCGTTGGGACCAATAGTTGTAGTAGATGGAGAGTATCATGGGGAAATGGCCGTGTCTAAAGTAGATACGCTCATACAAAAACACAGTAAGGTGAGTCAAAACAATGAAGCGACTGCAAAATCAAGGTGATTTGACTTCCCTTAGAGAGTCACTAGTCAAGAATAGAGATTCAAACAAAAAATGTATCGTAATTAGTAATGGTTCGTGTAGCCAGGCATTTGGCTCTAAAGACATCATAGAACTATTCAGGAAAGAAATCAAAGGCCGAAATCTGAGTAATGAAGTTGGTATAAAAGCTACCGGATGTCACGGTTTTTGTGCAATAGAACCAATTGTGATTGTTGAAGATGAAGGACTATTGTACAGAAATGTTAAGGTTAAGGATGTGGACAAGATTGTCTCTGAAACCATAGTGAACAATAAGGTTATAGATGGGCTAATCTACACGGACAAAGATGGAACCAAATACAAAACCGTAGACGAAATACCTTTTTATGAGAAGCAGAAGAGAGAAGTTTTTGGTTACAATAGAATGATAGATCCGGAAAATATTGAGGATTACATTATTTTGGGTGGATACGGTGCTTTGAGCAAGGTCCTTTTCGAAATGGAACCAGAACAGGTAATTGAGATAATAGAAGAATCAAAATTAAGAGGTCGTGGCGGGGGAGGTTTTCCTACAGGCATGAAGTGGAAATCCTGTAGAAAAGCAGACGGAAAATCCAAGTATGTCATATGTAATGCAGATGAAGGAGACCCAGGAGCATACATGGATAGAGGACTACTAGAGGGAAATCCACATAGCATCATTGAAGGAATGATAATAGGAGCTTATTCGGTCGGAAGTCATGAAGGGTATGTCTACGTAAGGAATGAATATCCTCTTGCTGTAGCCAACTTTACCATTGCAATAGAGCAAGCAAAAGAGCGTGGGGTTCTCGGAGATAATATACTTGGTTCTGGTTTTGATTTTCACATAAACATTGTTAGGGGTGGTGGGGCGTTTGTATGTGGTGAATCAAGTGCACTTATGAGATCAATAGAAGGTCAGGCAGGAGAACCAAGAGCAAAATACATCCATGCTGTTGAAAAAGGACTCTGGGATGAACCAACCGTGCTGAATAACGTCGAAACATGGGCAAATGTCCCGTTGATAATGGGCAAAGGAACAGATTGGTATACAAAGATTGGGACAGAAAACAGCAAAGGAACGAAGATATTTTCTCTGGTAGGTAACATAAATAATACAGGATTAGTAGAAGTACCAATGGGCATAAAGTTGAGAGAAATAATCTATGATATCGGTGGTGGAATCCCCAAAGATAAAAGATTCAAAGCAGTTCAAACCGGAGGGCCGTCAGGCGGGTGCATTCCTGAGAGTCTAATCGACCTGCCAGTAGATTTTGACGAATTGACTAAGGCTGGATCAATGATGGGCTCGGGCGGAATGATCGTTATGGATGAAAATACGTGTATGGTTGACGTAGCAAGGTATTTCATGAATTTCCTGGAAGAGGAATCCTGTGGAAAATGTGTCCCGTGTAGAGAAGGTATCGTAAGGTCTCTGGAAATATTGAACAACATTTGCACAGGCAAAGGAAAAATAGAAGACATTTCATTACTTAAAGAAATGTCTGAAACAATAAGAGATTTTTCATTGTGTGCTCTAGGGCAAACAGCACCAAATCCAATTTTGACTACGTTGAAATATTTTAGGCCAGAATATGAAGCTCACATTAATGAAAAAAGATGTCCATCCGGTGTGTGTAAAGATCTAATCGAATATATGATCGATCCTGACAAATGTAATGGATGTATGGCATGCTTAAAGTTCTGTCCGGGCGACGCAATTTCAGGAAAGAAAAAAGAGCCGCATACACTAGATAAGAGCAATTGTATCAAATGTGGAGCCTGCTTTGACGTATGCAGGTTTGATGCAGTCATACGAAAGTGAGACAAGTTGTGGAGAATGAACTAACAAAAATTGAGATCGACGGGAAAGAAATTGAAGTCGAAAAGGGAACTACCATTCTAGAGGCGGCAGAAAAACTGGGTATAGAAATACCCACATTATGTCACCACAAAGCATTTACACCTTTTGGGGCGTGCAGATTGTGTACTGTTCAGATAACGCGAAATGGCAGGGAAAGATTGGTTACGTCGTGCAATTATCCAATAGAAGACAGTATTAAAGTGCAAACTGGCTCAGAAAGAGTTCTAAAGGGCAGAAGAATGATAATAGAACTGCTATCATCAAGATGTCCTGATGTACAAGCAATCCAAGATCTTGCGAAGAAAATGGGTATCGAAAAATCAAGATTTGGGCCAAAAAATGAAGATTGCATTCTTTGTGGCCTGTGCGTGAGAGCCTGTGAAGAAGCAATTGGGTCAAGTGCGATCAGTTTCGTCAACAGAGGGATCAACCGGGAGATCTCAACTCCATTCTATGCAATATCCGAAGACTGTATTGGATGCGGAGCATGCCAGTTTGTTTGTCCAACAGGCGCAATAAAACTGGAGAAATTCACCAATAAAGAAATAAGGCCTCTCACCTCTGACTTCAATATGGGCCTCTCGGGACGCGGAAACGTTTACCTCACTTTTCCGCAAGCTGTTCCGAACGTTCCGATCGTGGATCCATTAAACTGCATTTATCACTTAAGGGGCACCTGTAAGACATGCGAGAAATATTGCGAGCCAAACGCAATTGATTTTGATCAGAAAGAGGAGACCCTCGAGCTCAATGTTGGAGCGATAATAGTAGCTACAGGCTTTGATCTATATGATGCATCTCAAAAGCCTGAGTATGGATATGGGAAATATAAAGAGGTGATAACCGGGCTTGAATTTGAGAGATTAGTGTCTGCTTCAGGCCCAACCGAAGGGAAGATTTCGATAGACGGTAAGGAACCCAAGAAAGTCGTGTTCATACAATGTGTTGGTTCGAGAGAAAAGGAAGGGGACCATGAGTACTGTTCGAGAGTATGTTGCATGTACACAGCAAAGCATGCTCACTTGGTAAAAGAGAAAATCAAAGATGCTGAGATAAACATCTTCTATACTGATGTAAGATCTTATGGAAAAGGATACGAAGAGTTCATTAACAGAGTAAAAGATGAAGGTGCTATATACAGAAGAAGAGAATTGGACGATCCTATTGAGGTTACCAAAAACAAGGATGGACTTGTGGTCAAAGCAAAGGGCCATCCTGATTTAGAAGCTGATCTTGTTGTTCTTGCCCCGGCAATAATTCCACGAAAGGATGCTTTGGATGTGGCAAGGAAAGTGAGTATATCTCAGAGTCCAGACGGATTCTATTCAGAAGCACATCCGAAACTGAGACCTGTGGAAACCTTGACTGACGGAGTGCTCCTGGCGGGGTGCTGTCAAGGACCTAAAGACATTCCTGATAGTGTGGCACAGGCAAGTGGTGCTGCATCGAGGGCTATGGCAATATTATCAAAGAACAAGGTAAAGATGGAGGCAATAACTGCAGAAGTCGATGAAGATGCCTGCAGAGGCTGCGGTATATGTATTGAGGTATGTCCATATGGGGCAATAGAGTTAAAAGAAATAGATAAGTTTGGACATATTGTGACTGTCGCTCTGGTGAATGAAGTACTCTGTAAAGGATGTGGAGCCTGTTCTGGGACCTGTCTGTCTCAAGCTATCCAGCAAAAGGGGTTCACAGATCAGCAATTATTGTCAGCAATCAGCGGAGTCATCCGAGCTGCGTGAAGTTTGTGTGATACAAGGGTGAGAACGATGAGTGAATTTGAACCCAACATAGTCGCTTTTCTCTGTAATTGGTGTTCCTACGCAGGTGCTGACTTGGCAGGAACGAGCAGGATTGAATATCCCCCGAACGTGAAAGCGATTAGGGTTATGTGTTCCGGAAGAATTAACCCGATGTTTATTGTCAACGCACTCCAAGAAGGTGCAGATGGGGTTCTGATTGGTGGTTGTCATCCTGGTGATTGCCATTATTCTCAGGGGAACTATTACGCCAGAAGAAAATTTCAGATAATGAGGAAGATATTGGAATATCTTGGAATCGATCCGGCAAGAGTAAGGATGAGTTGGGTCTCTGCTTCAGAGGGACAGAAGTTTGCGGATGTAATTAGCGAAGTCATTGGAGATGTCAAGAAAATTGGACCAGCAAAGAACATAAACAGGATATGATAAATGGCCGATCTGGCTAAGATGAGAAATGAAATAAAGAAGATAGTACAAAGGGACGATGTGAAATATGTTATAGGGTATGAAAAGGGAACTTATGGATGGAGAGTTTCACCCTCTTTTGCGAGGACTCCTGAAGAGGTAGATAAGTTCATTTTTTCGCCTCTATGCGTCAATAATCTTGCAGTATACCTTGTCTTAGAAGAAAAGCTACCTCTACCAAAGGGCGTAGAGGAAGAAAAGAAAAAAATCGGAATAGTTGTTACGGGGTGCGACTCAAGATCAGTGGTTCAGCTACTTCAGGAAAAGGCAATTTCGAGAGATGATGTCGTAATACTGGGAGTACCCTGCAGTGGAGTAGTCGAGCCAAAAAAGATGAAAGAGATGTTTGGAAAAGAAATTGGCACTGTTGCTATAGAAGACAAAGGGGAGAAGTATGTAATTGTTATAGACGGCAAAAGAAGGGAAGTCTTGAAAGAAGAACTTGTTTCTGAAAATTGCAAAACGTGTGAATATCAAAATCCGGTAATCTCGGACATCCTCATTGGAGATGAAATCAAAGAAAAAAAGAAAGAGAGCTACTCAAAAGTAAGGGAGCTTGAAGAAAAGTCCACGCAGGAAAGATGGGATTATTGGAAGGAAAAGTTTGAGAGGTGTATCAGGTGTTACGCATGCAGAAACTGCTGTCCCGTATGTAATTGCAAGGAATGCATGGCCGAAAAAACAACTCCTGTATGGATCAGACGCTCGGTTAGCCTATCAGAAAATGCAGGTTTTCACATTATGAGAAGTCTTCATACCGCAGGAAGATGCATCGGATGTGGAAGTTGCGAGAGAGTCTGTCCTATGAATATCCCCTTGAGTAAGCTTTACAAAAAAGTAGAAAAGGATGTGATTGAGTTATTCGACTACAGGGCAGGACTAGATGAGGAGGAAAAACCTCTTTTGTCTGTGTATAGCGTTGATGATTCAAATGAATATATACTGTAGAGGTGTTTCCAGAATATACGGGTAATGCTTTCATATTTTGAACACAGGTGAGGTTTATGGGCGGTTATGTCTTGAGAAAGGACAGAATTGGAAAGCTTGTTCAAATACTTTCCCGCAATACTCTATATGCTCCGGTTGAGAGAGACGGGGTTACCACTTTTGAAAAAGTCGAAAAAGTGGAGGACATAAAATTCGACTATCAAAACTCCGATGTTCCACCCAAGAACGTACTCTTCCCTCAAACTGAGACTACGTTCAAATATACCTTGGGAAAAGATCAAAAGATAGAAGTGCCAAAAGAAAACGGCAAAAATATTATTCTCGGTATTAGACCTTGTGATGCGAGAAGTTTTTCAATACTTGACAAGGTATTTGAAAAAGACTTTTTGGACATTTATTATTCAGAAAAGAGGGAAAACACTACCTTAATTGGGCTTTCTTGTAATGAGCCCGGTATTAATTGTTTTTGTACCTCATTAGATGGGGGAGTGGGGAACAAAGAAGGCCTTGACATGCTTCTGACAGCTCTGGAGGATGAGTACTTCGTGGAAGTAGCTACTGATAAAGGAAAAGCCATAATAGAGAATAGTCCAGACTTATTTAGCGACGCTTCGGATGAGCACGCCAAGAAGAAAGATGAAATTAATAAAAGGGCTGAAAGCTTGATGAAGAGGAGAATCTCCGTTGAAGGGATAGAAGAGAAATTAGACAAAATATTTGACGACGACTTGTGGAATGAAGTTTCAATGAAGTGCATAGGATGTTCTGTATGTACTTATCTTTGTCCAACCTGCCATTGTTTTGATATTCAAGATGAAGCTACTCTAAGAGAAGGCAGGAGAATCAGAGTATGGGATTCCTGTTCAAACCCAGAGTACACACTTCAGGCTTCTGGATACAACCCGAGGCCCGCAAGAATCAATAGAGTACGAAATAGAATCTACCATAAATATGAATATTACCCAAAAAACTTCAAAGTAATAGCTTGTGTTGGATGTGGTAGATGCATAGATAAATGTTCAGTAAATATGGACATTGTGGAAGTCTTATCTAGAGTGAAAGAGATCTAAGATGGAAAATCCGTACCTCCCAAATTTAGCCAAAATTGAGAATGTGATAGAGGAAGTTCCGGGAGCACGAGCCATAAAGACATTTAAGCTTTCATTTAATGATGAGAAGCTTCAGCAAAGCTTTGAGTATGAGCCAGGGCAATGTGCTATGGTTAGCATTTTGGGCTTGGGAGAGTGCTTTTTCGCCTTATCCTCTTCTCCAACGCAAAAAGGATTCATTGAAGTCAGCGTACTTAAGTTGGGAAAGGTAACTGCTGCATTGCATCAAAAGGAAATAGGTGAAGATTTGGCTGTGAGAGGACCGTATGGGAACGGATTTCCCGTGGAAGATTGGGAAGGAAAGAAGATCCTTTGTATAGGTGGAGGGATAGGGCAAGCACCTCTAAGGTCTTTGATTAAGTATGTGCTTGATAACAGAGATAAATATGAAAAATTGGACGTAATTTATGGCGCAAGGTCTTCCTCTGACTTATGTTATAAGAAAGAGATGTTTGACATGGAGAAAAGAGAAGACATGGATGTTCATCTGTCCATAGACAACGCAGAGGAAGGCTGGGATAGGTTTGTCGGACTCGTTCCGCACAATCTGACGAGGATAAAGCCTTCAGCGAAAAACACTATTGCCATAACATGTGGACCGCCAGTAATGATTAAGTATGTTCTTCTGAGTTTGAAGGAACTTGGATTTGAAGATTCTCAAATTTACACCACTCTTGAGATGAGAATGAAATGCGGGATAGGGAAGTGCGGAAGGTGTAACATTGGTAATTTGTATGTTTGCAAAGACGGTCCAGTTTTCTCCTGGGCTGAGCTAAGACAAGTCAAAGGAGAAATGTAGGGTAGCAGGAAATGAAAGAGGAGTTTGTACCAAAAATAATTGGTTTTGTTTGCAGCTGGTGTTCTTCTGCAGGAGCAGATGTAGCAGGAAGCGCTCAGCTCAATGTTCCCTCTTCCTTTGTTCCTATCAGTGTAATGTGTTCAAGCAGAGTAGATCCTACTCTAATACTTGCTGCCTTTCTAAGAGGGGCAGATGGAGTTTTGGTTGCAGGTTGCCGTCCTAGGGATTGCCACTACGAAAACGGGAACTATTATGCGCGCAGAAGGTTTGCGCTTGTGAAGAACATAATAAAAAGTCTGGGACTGGAACCAGAACGCCTTAGATTATCATGGATTCATGGATCTGAAGGGCAAAGATTTGCTGATGTAGTCACTCAATTCGCAGAGCATGTTAAAGGGTTGGGCCCAAATCCTGCAAGGAAAAGAATTGATTTATGAAACGAAAATTTTGGCATGGGGAGGCGGCAAGGAGGAAGAAGTTATGCGGCTGCTAGGACAAGGTCTTTTGGGGAAGAGGTGAAATGACAAAAGGCGCAGTTATTCCAAAAAAAGGTACTACGGAAAAGGCTATTTTGGATTTCATAAAAGAGGCGTGGGAAAAGAATTGTTTTGATAGTCTTCTTATTCCTGTGGAAATTCCATCAGGTGATTCTTATACTTATTTGTTAATCCAAGACCCCTCACTCATAGAGAATGCTTCACCTCTACCACCCATTACTTCTGTCCAAGGAGCCAGGGCGATTTCAAGCATAACAAGAAAAGGAAAAGTGACAAAAAGAATTGCTGCTATAATGCGGCCTTGTGAAATAAAGGCAGGAATGGAGTTACATAAGTTAGAACAAGCAGACTTAGAGAATGTGGTATTAATTAGTGTCGATTGTCCTGGGGCATTGCCCTTGTCTGACTATGTGCCTGATAGTAAGACGGGAAAAGAGAAATTTCTCAAGGTCCTAAAAGAGTGGGGAGGTGAATCAGTGCGGCCCGTCTGCAAAACATGCCTCCATTTTGGTGCAGAACTGGGAGATTTGCATATAGCTATACTAGGAGATGAAAATAGTATTTACCTTATCCCAAACAGCGATAAGGGTAAAGAAATGCTGAGGAGTCTTGGCATCTCCGCGGAAGAAAACTTGCCTGGATGGGATACTAAAATAAGCGAAATTAAGAAGAAAAAAGAGGAAAACAAGAAGAAGTCCGAAGAACAACTGGAATCTGAGGTATTGGGGCTAGATAGATTGCTTGAGACCTTCAGCAAATGCATAGGTTGTCACAATTGCATGAGAGCCTGCCCAATATGCTACTGTGCATCATGTTATTTTGATTCAGACAATACTGAACACGACGGTACGGACTACGTTGATAGAGCTGAAAATAAAGGAGCCCTGAAGTTTCCTTGCGATACATTGTTCTTTCACTTGGGAAGAATGTCCCATATGAGCTTGTCTTGCTTGGGTTGCGGAAGTTGCGAAGATGCTTGTCCTATGTCCATTCCAGTAGCACAGTTGTTTAGCTTTGTGGGACAGAAAAACCAAGAACTATTTGGATACTTTCCGGGGATGGACAAAGAAGAAAAGGTCCCATTGGTCGTTTATAAAGAAAAAGAATTTGAGGAATTTGAAGATTCTCATTGACCATGGAATAGGAGAAAAAGTGGCCAAGGTTTTGAAGATCAATAAAGGGGTAGAAGAGGGAGTAAAAGAAGTTCTTAAATTTCTTCTGGAGAATGAAAGAGTCAAAGGAGTTTTTACTCTCAGAAAAACAGGCAAAAATGGTGCGGTAACTTACGCACTAATTAAGGATCCAAGCGAAATTGACAATTGCGTACCCCTCTACCCCTTGATGCCCATAAATGCAGCAAAATCACTCTCTACCCTTACGCTAAGAGAGCCTCTCTCAGAATCTCTTGCACTTTTTGTGAGACCCTGTGAGCTCAGAGCATTTGTCGAACTGGTGAAACTCCAGCAAGGAAGTTTAGAAAACATGTTAATTCTGAGTTCAACGTGCGGCGGGGTGTATCCTCTCAAGATGGCTGTCACTAATAACACAGATAGAAATCTGGAAAAATATTGGACGAGCCTTAGAGCCATAGAAACACCTTCAGACATAAGGCCTACGTGCAAAGGGTGTGAGCATTTCTTGCCCTATAATTCAGATATGACCCTTGTTTCAATCGGCAAAGATATTGATAAATCTTGTCATGTCGTGCTAAATACCAAAAAAGCAGAGGAATCCTTGAGGGGAATAGAAGAAGAAATTTCTGATGGAGAACTTGCCGCTGAGGATATGGAGTCTTTAAGAAAAAGAAGAATTTCTGAGAGGGAAAAGCTTTTTTCTGACCTTAAGACAGAAGATTTTGGTCTTGATGGATTAATAGATCTGCATGGAAAATGCATAGGATGTCACGGATGTAGTAGCGTTTGCCCAATATGCTACTGCAGGCTTTGTTTTTTTGATTCTGAGGTTAATGAGCCTGGTTTTTCCTCTTACGAAGGAGAAATGAGAAAAAGAGGCGGAATTAGGGTTCCTCCGAAAACGATATTCTACCATCTCGGTAGACTGTCTCATGTTGGTATTTCATGTGTGGGATGTGGTTCATGCAGTGATGTTTGTCCCGTCAATATACCCTTGTCAACAATCTTTCTTAAGATAGGTAATGCTATTCAAGGTACATATGGCTATTTACCTGGAAAGGACCTTGATGAAAAGATACCTCTTCAAACATTCGAAGAGGAAGAATTGGCCAAATTTGAGCAATAGGAGAAAACAATACCAGAAGAATTTAGGCCGAAAATTATTGGTTTTCTGTGCAATTGGTGTTCCTATGCGGGTGCTGATCTTGCGGGGGTAAGCAGGCTTCAAATGCCGCCTTCCCTGAGGATAGTCAGAGTTATGTGCTCGAGTAGAGTGGACCCTCTTCATATCATAAATGCCCTTTTAGCGGGAGCGGATGGTGTGCTTGTGGCTGGATGTCATCCTGGGGATTGCCATTACAGTAAAGGAAACTACTATACCCGAAGAAGATTTGCTATGCTTAAGACTCTCCTTGAGAACATAGGCTTCGAACCTGGGCGGGTTAGACTTTCATGGATATCCGCCTCTGAAGGGCCGAGATTTCAACAGGTTGTTAAGGAATTCACGGAGGAAATAAAGAAGTTTGGGCGAAACGGGGCAGGAGAGAAAGTATTTATTTAGCACGGTGGGGGGAAGGCTCAAGCGACGAGGAGGACAAAGTAAGTGAAAGCCATCACTATCACACACCCTGGAGGTGAGGAGATAGTTGAGCCTGGATTTGCTGAACTGGTGCAACAAAAAAGTGGCAAGGAACTACAGCGATGTTATCATTGTCTGAAGTGTTCCGCCGGCTGTCCTATTAGCTTTGCCATGGACTGGACTCCCAATCAAATCATCAGGATGGTTCAACTTGGACTAAAAGAAAGAATTCTTTCTAGTTCCACCATTTGGCTCTGTGCTTCCTGTGAGGCTTGCGTTACCAGATGTCCCAATGAAGTAGACTTACCAACCATAATGGATACTCTAAAAGAGATGGCTGTTAGAGATGGGATTAGGAGTGAGCAGACTGTTATCCAGACATTTCACCGAGTTTTTCTCAAGTGCCTCAGGGAATATGGACGTATGCACGAGATGTCTCTTTTGGCTTCCCTCAAAGTGTTGAGCCTAAATCTATTTGAAGATATTGGTCTGGGAATGAAGATGTTTGGCAAGGGTAAAATAAATCTCTTGCCTGCCCGCATAGAAAATATTCAGGAATTGGATGCTATCTTCAGTGCTTTTGGCGAGAGCAACAAGGAGTAAGAATTGAGATTGTCCTATTTTCCCGGCTGTTCACTTGACGGTACCGCCAAAGAGTATGGCTTGTCTACCTCGGCTGCATGTCAGCGGTTGGGACTTGAACTGATTGAGGTCCCGGACTGGAACTGCTGTGGAGCAAGTTCTGGTCACAGCACCAGTTACCTTCTCGGTCACGCCCTGGCAGCTCGAAATCTTATTCTGGCAGAAAGACAAGGACTGGATCTGGTCGTTGCCTGTGCCGCCTGCTTCAGCCGATTTAAGAAGACTGCTATAGCCCTGAGGGATAATACAGGATTGAACAAGAAGATGGGGGAGATAATGGGTACTCCTTATGAGGGTAAATTTGAGATTAAGCACCTTCTCGATGTCATCTGTAATACTGTTGGTTTGGAAAGCATTAGAAAGAAGGTTACTAATCCATTGAAAGATCTGAGGTTGGTTCCTTACTACGGGTGTGTAATTGTCCGACCCCACGAACTTACCCAGTTTGATGATGAAGAACAACCCCAATCCATGGATAATTTGATGGAAGCGATTGGTGCAGAATGCCTCCCCTGGTCGGGTAAGATAGACTGTTGCGGAGCGAGCTTATCTTTGACCAGAGTCGATATCGTGAAAGAGCTTGCTAGAGAAATCGTTGAGATGGCAAAAGAGGCAGGAGGCCAAGCTATAGTTACCGCCTGTCCGCTCTGTCAAGCGAACCTAGATATGCGCTATGGCAAAGATGGCCTGCCGATCTTCTATTTTACCGAACTTCTGGGGCTAGCCTTGGGAATTGATGGGCAGGTTTGGCTTGATCGCCACATGACAGACCCTTTCCCGTTACTCACTTCCCTCAACCTGGCGAAAGGAGAATAAATAATTTGTCTACCAGGAAAGAAAGAAAAATAGGATCGGTACTGGTCATTGGGGGAGGAATTGGGGGCATCCAGGCCTCAATCGATTTAGCTGATTCAGGATTCAAGGTATATCTTGTGGACAAAAAACCGGGCATTGGGGGGGTGATATCCCAATTAGATACAATGTTCCCTACCCATGACTGCCGTATGTGTATTGTTTCCCCAAGGCTTAGAGGTTGCCTTCGATTCGGACTTGGTGGGTATTCCAATGTCGAAATATTGGACTCCGCTGAGATACAAAAGGTGGAAGGAGAAGCCGGGGATTTCAAGGTGACAGTGAAGAGGCTTCCTCGATATGTAGACCCGGAAAAGTGTACCAGCTGCGGGGAATGTGTCCACGTTTGTCCGGCAGAGATTCCTAGCGAATTCCAGCAGGGCTTAGTCAAGCGAAAGGCCATTTATCGTCCCAATCCCCAGACCTCCTCCTTTATCATCGACAAAAGCATCTGCCCTTCTGATTGCCGGGAATGTTCAAAGGTTTGCAAGCCCGACGCCATTGTTCATGACATGCAGGAGGAGAAAATTGAAGTTAATGTGGGAGCGATTATCCTGTCCTCTGGCTTTGATACTTTCAGTCCCCATGTCAGGAAAGAATACGGGTGGGAAATCTATCCTAACGTGATCACTGGTCTACAATTTGAGAGGATTCTGAGTGGTTCCGGCCCGTATCAAGGCCAGATGCTCAGGCCTTCAGACAAAAAATCTCCCCGAAGAATTGCCTGGGTTCAATGCGTGGGTTCTCGGGATCTCAAATCAGACTGCCATTCTTATTGTTCGTCGGTCTGCTGTATGTACGCCACCAAGGAGGCAATTATTGCCAAGGAAGATGATCCAGAAATTGAGTCTACCATATTCTTCATGGATATGAGAGCTTTTGGCAAGGATTTTGACAAATACTATGAAAGAGCTCGAAAGGAATACGGGATTAGATATATTAGGAGCATGGTCTCCAGCGTGAAACAGATACAAAAGACCAAGAATTTGAAGATAAAATACATAAGAAATAGAAGAGAAATTGTGGAAGAAGAATTTGATCTGGTAGTTTTATCCATGGGATTTGGCCCTTCGGAAAAGCTCAAACAACTTGGAAATAAGCTGGGTCTAAAACTAAATAGATATGGCTTCTGCCAGACTGATGCTTTCTCTCCCGTGAGGACAAGTAGGGCTGGAATCTATGTCTGTGGAGCCACTAGCGAGCCAAAAGATATTCCCGAAACTGTGGTTCAGGCCAGTGCTGCTGCTGCCGAGGCTTCGTCTTTGCTTTCTGAGGTGAGAGGAGAAATAGTGGAGAAGAAACAATATCCTCCTGAGATAGATGTCGGTGGTCAGAGGCCGAGAATTGGTGTATTTTTCCATAACTGCGCTATGGATAACGGAGGGACAGTTAACATTCCAAAGGTAGTGGAGTCTACGAAAGGATTGCCTGGGGTCGTCTACACTGAAGAGAATCTGTATACCTTGTCTCCGGATACTCGGGAGATACTCAAAGGGAAAATCGGAGAACACAGCCTCAATCGAGTTGTAGTGGCTTCCTATTCTGCACGGACCCACGAACCTTTCTTCCAGGAAGCGATGCGGGAAGCAGGGCTCAATCAATATCTCTTGGAGATGGTCAATATTAGCGGAGAGTGCTCTGGGGTAGATGCGCAAGAACCAGAAGTCGCTACCGAAAAAGCCAAGAATCTAGTAAGAATGGCTGTGGCCAAGGCAACCAAGCTTGAGTCTTTACAGAGGCTGCGTTTGAGCGTGATTCCCCGAGGTCTGGTTGTAGGGGGAGGAGTTTCGGGCATGAGCACGGCCTTATCCCTTGCCCGACAGGGTTTTGAGGTGTATTTAGTAGAAAAGGAAAAAGAGCTAGGCGGATTTATAAAAAACATTCACTATACCTTGGAGGGGAAAGACACCCAGGAATTCCTCACGGATATGAGAAACCAAATAAGCAATAATCGACTAATTAAAGTATTTACTAACAGTGAGCCAAAAGAAATATCCGGTTGTATAGGAAGTTTCAAGACTACCCTCGCCTCTGGAGAAGAACTAGAACATGGGACCATTGTTGTGGCTACAGGAGCCCAAGAACTAAAGACAGACGAATATCTCTATGGAAAGAACAAGAACGTATTAACCCAGATAGAACTGGAGGAGAAACTTACCCATAAAAACTCCGAGATTAGTAATCTCGAATCTGTAGTAATGATTCAGTGCGTAGGCTCAAGAGAAGAGCATCGACCCTATTGCAGTCGGGTTTGCTGCAGTGAGGGCGTGAAGAACGCCTTGAAGATCAAGGAGATAAGTCCAGAGACCAAGGTATTCATTCTTTATCGAGACATGAGAACCTATGGGTTCAAGGAGGATTATTACCGGGATGCCAGGGAGAAGGGTATAATTTTCGCACGTTATGACGAGCATGAGAAGCCAGAGGTTGTAGAAGATAGAGGCAGCCTCAGAGTTTCAGTAAATGATGAGGTTCTGGGAGGGAAGCTCATCCTTCGACCGGACCTAGTTGTGCTGAGCACGGCCACTGTTCCCTACCAGGAAAACGAATCTTTGGCCCAGATGCTAAAGGCGCCCTTGAATGACGAGGGATTCTTCCTGGAAGCACACATGAAGTTGCGACCGGTGGAGTTCTCCACACGGGGGATCTTCCTGGCCGGAATGGCTCATGGTCCGAAGTTTATTGAGGAGGCTATAGCTCAGGCTCAGGCAGCGGCTAAGAAAGCCTGTACTATTATGTCCCAGAGTGAGATCGAATCGGAAGCCATCATTGCCCAGACCAATGAAAGACAGTGTCGGGGATGCGGGGTATGCGTGAGCGTTTGCCCCAATGAGGCTATTCACATTGACGAGGAAGCCAAAAAAGCCAGGGTAACGGAGATTCTTTGCCAGGGATGCGGCAGCTGCGCCGCTGCTTGCCCCAGCGGAGCAGCCCAGCAGAGAAGGTTTACCCCGAGGCAGATTCTCTCTATGATTGATGCTGTCGTGTGACGGCATCATAGTGGTTAAACCTGGTGCCAGCAGGAGCACTAGAAAATGAAAGAGGGCAGGACAGTGGGCGAGAAGAAGTTGGATCCGTTATGAATGAACCACCATTTAATTCCAGAGAGTTTGGCGAACTACCGCAAGGTGCCCCGTAAATAGGGGAAAGGAGGGTAAGTTAAGAAATGGACGTGAGCAGAAGGGATTTTCTGAAGGTGTCCGGTGTGAGCACAGGCCTTGTCCTGGCCGGCTTGTTTAGTCTAAAGTCAGTAAAAGCAAAGGCACAGACTTTTCGCTCCAGGATTCGCTATGCTAAGCAGGTGAGTACTATTTGTCCTTACTGTGCTGTGGGTTGTAGCGAGATTGTCTCGGTTAAAAATGGTGAGGTTATCAACATTGAGGGGGACCCAGATCATCCTATTAACGAGGGGTCGCTCTGCAGTAAGGGCGGAGCTCTCTATCAAGTAGCTAAGAACGAAAGACGTCTCACCAAGCCAATGTACCGGGGCTCGGGAGCCGCTGATTGGGAGGAAGTTTCTTGGGATTGGGCTCTCAAGGAGATAGCCAAGAGGATTAGGAAGACACGGGATGAGACCTTTGAAATGAAAGACAAACAGGGCCGTGCGGTGAATCGCACAGAAGCGATCGGCTGGCTGGGAAGCGCAGCTATCGATAATGAGGAATGTTATCTTGCAGTTAAACTTGCCCGGGCCCTGGGGATCGTCTTCCTGGAACACCAAGCCAGGCTCTGTCATTCCTCCACAGTGGCTGCTCTAGCTGAGTCTTTTGGTAGGGGAGCAATGACCAACCACTGGATTGACATCAGGAACTCTGATTGCATCTTCATTATCGGTAGCAATGCGGCTGAGAACCACCCCGTTTCTTTTAAGTGGGTAACACGGGCCAAGGAAAGAGGGGCAAAATTGATTAATGCCGATCCTCGTTTTACCAGAACCTCATCCAAAGCCGATATCTATGCTCCTTTTCGCTCAGGAACGGACGTTGCCTTCATCGGCGGGATCATCAACTACTGCCTGGAGAACGAACTGTATAACAAGGAATATGTGGCCGAATATACCAATGCTCCTTTCCTCATCGATCCCAGGTTTGGTTTTAAGGAGGGGCTTTTCTCGGGTTACGGCTCGAGACAAAGAAAATATGATAAGTCTACCTGGCAGCACCAAAAGGACCTGAGAGGAATACCGAAAGAGGACAAAACCCTGCAGGATCCAAATTCTGTCTTCCAACTTTTGAAGAGACATTATTCTCGCTACGACGTGGACACAGTCTGTCAGGTAACCGGAACTCCCAAGGACGTCTACCTGGACGTTGCCAAGACCTATTGTGCTACTGGCCAAAAGGGAAAGGCGGGAACGATTATGTATGCTATGGGTACTACGCAGCACACCAATGCTGCCCAGATGATTCGTTCCTACGCCATGCTTCAACTTCTGCTTGGCAATATCGGAGTATCTGGGGGCGGGGTGAATGCTCTTCGCGGTTGGTCGAATGTCCAGGGGGCAACTGACCACTGCGTTCTCTTCCACATCCTTCCTGGATATCTGAAGACCCCCAGAGCTGAGGACAAGGATCTGGCGGCCTATTTGGAACACTGGACTCCTAAGTCGAGCGATCCTAAGAGCGTCAACTACTGGAAGAATAGTCCCAAGTTCATGGTCAGTCAGCTTAAGGCTTTCTATGGAAAGAACGCCATGAAGGAGAACGACTTCTGTTACGATCACTTGCCAAAGATCAGTGGCAACTACTCCCACATCTCTATGTTTGAGGCTATGTATGAGGGGAAAGTAAAGGGTCTCGTTGCTCTTGGACAGAATCCCGCAGTAGCTGGTCCCAACGTAAGAATGGAGAGAAAAGCCATGGAGAACCTTGATTGGCTAGTGACCATTGATTTGTGGGAGACAGAGACGGCCGCCTTCTGGAAGGGCCCAGAAGCTGATCCGGCTAAGATCAAGACAGAAGTGTTTTTGCTTCCCGCGGCCTGCTCAGTGGAAAAGGAAGGTTCAGTTACCAACAGTGGCCGCTGGAGCCAGTGGCGATACCAGGCGGTTCAACCTCCGGGAAAGGCCAGGAGAGATCTTTGGATTATTGACAGGATCTTTAGATCGGTGCGAGGCCTGTATGCTTATGAAGGCGGAGTCTATCCGAAGGGAATTCTGGACATGGCCTGGGATTACGGAGATGAACCCAATGTTCATAAGGTGGCTCGAGAAATAAACGGCTATGACCTTACCACTGGTCAACTTCTTCCCAGTTTCGGCAAGTTAAAAGATGACGGCTCTACCTCATCGGGCAACTGGCTCTACTGTGGAAGCTACACTGAGAAAGGCAACATGGCAGCCCGCCGGGGACTCTCTGACCCTACGGGTATCGGGCTCTATCCGGAGTGGGCCTGGTGCTGGCCCGTGAACCGAAGGATTCTCTACAATCGTGCTTCCTGCGATACCAAAGGAAGACCCTGGGATCCTGAGCATCCGGTGATACAATGGACTGGCAGTCGCTGGAAAGGCGATATTCCTGACTATGGAGCCACGAGCCCGCCGGAGAAAAACGTCGGTGCTTTCATCATGAAGCCGGAAGGTCATGCTCGCCTGTTCGGGGCGGGACTGGCTGATGGGCCATTCCCGGAACACTATGAGCCGCTCGAAAGTCCGGTCAAAAACCTTCTTTCCAATACTCAGAATGATCCTGCCATCAAGATCTGGAAAAGTGAGATGGATAAGGTGGGAACCCCGGATAAATTCCCCATCATTGCCAGCACCTTCCGCGTGACCGAGCATTGGTTAGGAGGGCCGTTGACTCGAAATCTACCCTGGCTGGCAGAATTAATGCCAGAGATGTTTGTTGAGATAAGCCGGAGTCTAGCTCAGGAAAAGGGCATTAGGAACGGAGATAAGGTAAAGATAGCCTCCGCGCGAGGCCAAATCGAAGCCATCGCCTGTGTAACTAAGAGAATCAAACCTTTTAGACTGAATGGAAAGACCTATGAACAGATTAGTCTGCCTTGGCATTACGGCTTTATGGGACTAGCCACCGGTCACAGCGCCAATGTTCTAACACCACACGTCGGTGATGCTAATACCATGATTCCTGAATACAAGGCATTTCTGTGCAATGTGGAAAAGGGGGTGGTCTAAATGATAACAAGAAAAGGCATGCTGATCGATGTTTCCAGGTGTATGGCCTGCCGTGCGTGCCAGGTAGCCTGTAAGCAGTGGAATCAACTCCCGGCCGAGAAGACCCATTTTACCGGTACCTATCAGAATCCACCTGGACTCTCTGCCAAGACCTGGACCATCGTTAATTTCATCGAGCCGGAGGAGGGCCAGATGAGATGGCTCTTTCGTAAGCAGCAGTGTCTTCACTGCACTGAGGCTACTTGTGTCAGTGTTTGTCCCAGCGGAGCAGCCAAGCGGCGGGAAGACGGCATTGTTTACTTTGATCAGTCTATTTGCACCGGGTGCAAATACTGTGTAGAGAGCTGTCCCTTCCATACACCTAAGTTTGATCCCATAGGGGGGACAGTCAAGAAGTGCACCTTTTGTCTGGATCGAGTACTGGACGGCCTGGAACCAGCCTGCGCCAAGGCTTGTTCCACAGGAGCCATTGTTTTTGGGGAAAGGGAACAGGTGGTCCAGGTAGCCAGGCAAAGACAAGAAATCTTGAGCAAAGAAAATCCAGGAGAAATTCCTCGCATCTATGGAGAGAAGGAACTGGATGGCTTGGGGGTGTTCTACCTCTTACCCGAGAGGGCCTCGCTTTATGGTCTTCCCGAACGTCCCCGCATGCCAATAGAGAAAGTTGTCTTCAAATGGGCTATAGGGATAATTCCAGGATTGGCTGTTCTTTATGGTCTCTGGCGGTATTTTGGAAAGGAAAGACCGTCATCAGAAAAGCAGTCCGAAGCCATAGGAGGTAAGTAGAGATGGAACACATTATTTGGGGTATTCCGGTAGCTTTTGACCTATTCTTGGCGGGACTGGGTGCAGGGGCCTTGCTTCTAGCTATTGCCGCTGATCTTTTCGGGGGAAGGCGGTATGAAAGAATAACCAGGACGGGGGCAGTTATTGCTCCTTTGCCCGTGATCGTAGGTGTAATTCTCTTGGTTGTTGATTTGGGGCGTCCACTGCGATTCTGGGAGTTTCTGTTCAGGCGTGGCCCGGGTTTTCTTATGGTCAACCTCGGTTCAGTGATGTCCATAGGAGTCTGGCTTCTAACCATCTTTGTGATTCTTTCCCTGGTTTACGCGGCCTTGGTTCTCTTTGGCTGGCCTTTCACCTGGGGTAAGAAGGTACGACAAGGGGTGGGCATGATAGGGCTTGTCATCTCGCTGCTGGTAGCAGTCTACACCGGGGTACTCTTAGCCTCAACTGCGAATCCTGTGTGGAGTAACCTTTTCTTGCCAGCTGTCTTCGTCGTCTCTGCCCTGGCCACAGGAATAGCGGCAGTAATTTTTGTTCTGGCTTTTACTCATATCTATGGAGCCAGGGCAAATGTAGATCCCTCTATACCTGAACTGGAGAAGATAAACAGCCGGGTAATAGGTCTAGAGCTTTTGATAGTCGCTCTCTTCGTCCTGGTCCGGATCAATTCCCCTTCCCTGATAATGATCCTGGGCTCAGGATATGGTCTGCTATGGTGGGTTGGGATCATAGGTCTGGGGCTGGTTGTTCCTCTCATCTTTGGTATAAAGGGGAGAGTTCGGAGGCCTCAAACCTCGGCAGTTGTTGCTGCTTTGGTACTTCTGGGAAGCTTCTTTTTGAGATATGTCATCCTCATTGGCGGGCAAATATAGAGGCGAAGCCAGAAGCTAGATGACAGACTCCGACGAGCTCGGGCTTCCGGTCATATCTGAAACTCACCAGAACAACCACAAAAGGGTAGGTGTGGCATTGGAGAAGACAAAAGATGATTTTTATGAGCTAGTCCTTGGCCAGGTCGCTAATCTAAAGACGACGAGGGCCGAGCTAAGAGAAGTACTTGAGTTATACGAGGCCACCCTCAAGGCCCAGAGGGAAACCAAATTGGCATTTGAAGTGGACTTGAGCAATTTCGACACCGAGGTTGGGCGCTCCAGAAATGCTCAGGGTCTTCCGTTTCTGAAGCCAAATGATATTCACATTGACCAAGATTTGTTTGATGCTATGCTGAAAAAGGTTGGTAAAATTGTCCAAAGTAAGACAAAGAAACCAGTTTCCCTTGCTTTGAATAAAACTGGTCTGGACGTACGATGGGAGACCCTAGTTGGTGGTCTTATGGAAGACGGCTCAAGCTTGAAGGAGATTGCTCAAGAGAAGAAGATCGATTTTACCCTCTTTTCTTTTCTGGTGTTCCAGAGTTTTTCTCCCTTTCTGGAAAGCTATGCCGAACATCTGAAGGACCATATTAAGTTAGGTGACTGGCTGAGAGGATATTGCCCATTTTGTGGCCGAGAGCCTCTCATGGCCAGATTAGATAAGGAAACAGGAAGAAAATGGCTTTTTTGTTCGCTGTGTCGCACTGAATGGCCGTTTAGAAGATTGGAGTGTCCTTTCTGTGGAAACAATAATCAAGAATCCCTGCGTTATTTCTACTCAGAGGATGAGGGAGCCTATCGAGTGGACGTATGTGACAAGTGCAAAAGATATACCAAGACCATAGATACTCGCAAGGCAGAATCACTAAGAAACCTATTTGTTGAAGATTTGGCTACTCTACTGCTGGATATAGTTGCTGAGAAGGAGGGCTTTGTTTCGCGGGGAGGTATTTTCCTTCCTTAGGAGGGAGGAAGTCTAAGAGATGATAGCTACAATCCTCTCCGGGGGAAATAATAGGAGAATGCTTCATGATAAAGCCTTCCTTCAGATTGGGCAAAAAACCATAATTGAGAGAGAAATTGAGGTACTTTCGACTCTTTTCTCTAGGATTGTTGTGGTGACTAACGCTCCGGAAAATCATGCGCATCTTGCGGCGGAGTTGGTTCCCGATCTTGTTCCTGGCAAAGGTCCTCTGGGCGGCATCTATTCCGGCCTTATTGCCTCAAAAGACGAGTATAGTTTTGTAGTAGGTTGTGACCTACCTTTTCTCAATGCCGGCCTAATCTCCTATATGATAGAGGCGAGAAACGGATACGATGCAGTTGTTCCCAAGCTTAGCGGATTCGTGGAGCCTTTACATGCCGTTTATTCCAGGCATTGTTTAATGCCGATTAAGAGGCAACTGAATAGAAATCAGCTAAAGATTCAGTCCTTCTTTCACGAGGCGAAGGTGAGATACATCAGGGAGAGTGACATCAAAAGATATGATCCCAAGGGTATTGCTTTTCTTAACGTCAACACTGAAGATGATCTAAAGAAGGCAAGATTAGTTGCCGAAAATTGAGAGACAATGGAGAGATTCCGATTTAAAGTATGGATAAGAGCCATGAGGGCTCCGTTTTTTCAAGCGGTGATAGTCCCAAGCGTCCTGGGAACGGCAATTGCTTGGTACCGGAGAGGAACATTTTATTGGGAGTACTTTTTACTAGCCATTTTGGCTGTAATATTCATAAACGCAGGCACAAACCTGAACAATGACTACTTCGATCACCAGAGCAGGAGTGACGATATTAATAGGGAGGCCACTCCCTTCAGCGGAGGAAGTCGGGTAATTCAGGAGAATCTGATTTCTCCGACGAAGATCTATCACACCTCCTTGATATTCTTTGGATTGGCCGCCTTAATTGGGTTGTATCTAACCTTTGTTCGGGGGCCGGTTGTATTAGTTATTGGAATTCTCGGGGTCCTATCAGGATATTTTTACACTGCCTCACCCATAAGAATAGGATATCGCGGATGGGGAGAATTTGTGGTTGGTCTGAATTGCGGACCCTTGGTGGTAGCAGGAGCCTATTATGTCCAGGCCCAAACCTTGAGTCTGGAAGCAGTCTTTATTTCCATTCCGGTGGGACTCCTCATCGCTGCTGTGCTTTACATTAATGAATTTCCTGACTATGCATGTGATAAGGGAGCAGGTAAAGACACCCTGATTGTAAAAGTGGGAAGAGAAAGAGCACGTAAGGGATTCTATTCTTTATTAATAGGTTCTTATCTATTTATCATCCTGGGAATTCTTTTAAGGATAGTTCCCTGGACGGTGATTGTCTCCTTACTTACTTTTCCTTTAGCCTGGAAAGCCATGAAGATAGCCCACTCCAACTATGTGAACACCCAACGGCTAATACCAGCCATGTCTAGCACCGTGACTATCCATTTGACCGTTGGACTTCTGTTATCGTTTGGATATGTGACAGCGAGGATATTGACGTGGATCTAGAAGAAATCTATGCTCCCATGAAAGACCAGTTACAGATGGTAAAGGAGGAATTAAGAAGAACGCTACGCTCTGATAGTCAGTTAGTACATCCCCTGGATGAATATGCCCTAAACCTTCCGGGGAAACTTTTGCGTCCGGCACTGCTTCTCTTCTCTGCAAAAGTCGGTGGTTGTCAGGACAATGAACCAATCCCCCTGGCAGCAGTGGTGGAGATGGTTCATACAGCCACCCTTATTCACGATGACGTAGTGGATAAGTCCGACTTGCGGCGTGGCCAACCAACCATTAACTCAAGGTGGGGCAACGGTATCTCCATAGTTCTCGGGGACCACTGGTATTCACGGGCTTTTTCTACTCTATCTCGCCTGCAAGTCCCTCACATTTTGGAGATGATGCTGGAAGTTATTGACACCATATGCATAGGGGAGTTGGAACAGCTAAGACGGTGCTATGATCCCTCATTTGGAGAGCAGGAATATCTTGACATTGTGGAGAAGAAGACAGCATCCCTAATGTCTTTTTGTTGTAGAGCGGGAAGTCTAATAGGGAAGGCCTCCCCAGAGGAAATAGATTCCCTGGCTAACTATGGACTGAATTTGGGCATTGCCTTCCAAATCGTTGATGATTGCCTAGACTTGGTTGGCTCTGAAGAAAGAGCAGGAAAATCATTGGGAAGCGATCTTTTGGAAGGAAAGCTGACACTGCCCCTCATTTCCACAATCGGTAGAGCAAACAAAAAGGATAGAGAACTGATAGAGCACGCCTTTGCCTCAAAACAAATTGGTACTGCTCTTCTGAACCAGATGAGGGACCTGGCAAAACGATATGGAGGAATAAAGTACGCCCTAGCAAAGGCGGAAGAATATAGGGAGATTTCTAAGAAAGAGTTGAGATCCCTCAAGAAATCCGAGTCGAGGGATTCCTTGAGTTTCCTTGCTGACTACGTAGTAGAGAGAGGGTATTAAAAAGGAGGAAGATATGTTTGGTGGATTAGGAATGTGGGAGTTGATTGTTATCTTCGGTATCGTCTTCCTGATTTTTGGGGCGACCAGGATACCTGAGATAGCAAAATCTCTCGGTTCAGCAATTAAGGAGTTCAAAAAGGCTAGCAAACAAATCAGCAGCGATGACGAAGAAACAACCAGGAGTGATTCTGACAGAAAGAAAAGTTAGGAACCGGCAACCACCAATTCGAAACAATGAATACTATGTGGTATGCATATCTTTTTTCGTGTTATGCTAGGAGCCGTTTTCTTAATATCAAAAGACCTCTCTTGGCGGGACTGAAGATTACCCACCTCTGTAATCTCAAGTGTAGACATTGTCCTTTTTGGAAAAAGGAAAGGGTCTCTCTTTCTTTTTCGCAAGCCAAGAACTCACTCAAAGCTCTTTATGATCTCGGTGTCAGGTTGGTAATTATCGAGGGGGGCGAACCATTCTTATGGAAAGACAATGACTACGACATTAGAGATGTTGTGGCTGAGGCCAAGAAGCTCTTCTTTAGTGTAGGAATAGCTACCAATGGAACATTTCCCCTAGAGGCTAATTCCGATACTATCTGGGTAAGCATAGACGGATTAAAGAAAACCCACGATCTACTCAGGGGTGAGAGTTTTGATAGGATCATGGCCAATATCACAAGATCGACCCATCCCAAAATATACGCTCATACCACCATCAATAGGGTGAATCAGGGAGAGATACCGGAAATGGTGAGATTTGTCTCCGATAAGGTTGAGGGTCTAACTTTCCAATTTCACTATCCATATACAGGTGGGAACGATGATCTGATGCTGACTTTTGGGGAACGAAAGATGGTACTGGATGAGCTCATCAAGTTAAAGAAAGATGGACTTCCCATAGCCAATTCATACGCCTGCCTTCAAGCTCTGAAGGATAATAAATGGCGATGTCACTCGTGGATGATTGCTAGTGTGGAGCCCGATGCTAAACTAACCCAAGGTTGCTATATCAAGGGTCGTGGTGAGGTATCCTGTCAAAAATGTGGCTTCTCTGCTCATACTGAGATATCGCTGGCCTATAGTGGTGTGATAGAGTCTATTAGGGCTGGCAAGAAGATCTTTCTGTCCTCCAAGAGGCCAGCGAATGCCTAAAGCGGATCTAATCCTCCTCCATCCCCCAAGTGTGTACGATTTTAGAAAGAAGGCTTCCATGTATGGGCCTATCAGTGATGTAGTGCCTTCGACACCAATCTTTGAAATGTATCCCCTCGGTTTCATGACCATAGCTGATTACTTGAAAAGATATGGATATCCAGTGCGCATTATCAATGTTGCCCTGAGGATGCTGAAAAGTAGGCGATTTGATGTGGAAAGGTTGATTAAGTCACTGAATCCCTTGGCCTTTGGCATAGACCTGCATTGGCTGCCTCATGCTCAAGGAAGCCTGGAACTGGCTAAGATTATTAAGAAGTACCATCCCCAGACTCCGGTCATCTTCGGAGGATTATCGGCTTCATACTACCATCAAGAACTCATTTTATATCCCCAGGTTGACTATGTAGTCCGAGGTGATTCGGCGGAAGAACCACTTCGACACCTTCTTGAGATGATTCGGCAGAAGGGACCTCTCGAGGATGTTCCCAATCTGACTTGGCGAGAGGATGGAAGTGGAGTCCGGGTAAATGAATTTTCCTATGTGCCTCCTGATTTGGATGACCTTTGCTTTGATTACAGGAGCGTAATGAGGTCCAGTGCTCAATATAATGATCTCACAGGCCACCTGCCCTTCCGGGGTTGGTTCAACTATCCCATTGTGGCCGTATTGCCGTGGCATGGATGTAGGTATAACTGCCTAACCTGCGGCGGAGGAGCTCATGCATACAAAAATATCTGTGGTCGAAACTTACCAGCCTACCGCAATCCCGAGTTGATAGCTCAAGATATTGGTGTTGTTTCAAAACATCTCAGGGGTCCGATTATTATTCTAGGAGATATTCGCCAGGGGGGTAACAAGTATGTGGAAAAGTTATTAGATGGAGTCAGGAGCAGGAGAATCAGCAATCACATAGTCCTAGAACTGTTCTCGCCTGCTTCAAGGGAATTCTTAAGAATGATAGCTCGCTCTATCTCTAGCTTTAACATCCAGATTTCACCTGAGTCGCATGACGAAGAAATCCGGAAGGCCTTTGGAAGAGCTTATGATAACAAGAGCTTAGAAAGGACCATTGAGTACGCCTTAGAGCTGGGGTGCAGGCGGGTAGACCTTTTTTTCATGATCGGCTTGCCCAGGCAAACTCCGCAGTCCGTGCAGGAGACAGTTAAATACTGTGAGACATTAGTAAAAGAGTACGCTACCAATGGAAGTGGTAGAGTTCACCCCTATATTTCTCCCCTAGCTCCCTTTCTAGATCCAGGGAGTCGGGCCTTCGAAAATCCTCAGAAGTATGGCTATAAATTGTTCTACAAAACCCTGGAAGAACACAGGCAAGCACTGCTGGCACCAAGTTGGAAATACATGCTTAACTACGAAACTGACTGGATGAGTCGAGATGAATTGGTCAGCTCTACATACGAAGCCGCCCTTCAACTCAATCGCTTGAAAGTAGAACACGGTCTACTAAGACAAAGAGAAGGGAACATAATAGAGGCTCAGGTCAAAAAAGCCATGAGCCTTATGCACCGGATTGATGACATACTATTAATCAAGAATGAACAGATGCGAGCAAGTAGGATGAACAAGTTAAGAACCAGATTCTCTTCCCTTAACAACTCGACCATTTGCAGGAAGAAGGAACTGAGATGGCCGGTGAACCCAACCCGGTTCAATTTTCCCCGGATTATCAGGGCTGCTTTAAGTAGAAACTAACCTTCAAACTAAAAGGAGCAAAAAGATATGCTTGGTCTTGGACTGTCAGAATTGGTCATAATCTTCGCCATCGCCTTTTTCATATTTGGACCTAAGAAACTTCCTCAGATAGCGCGAGCAGTTGGAAAGGGCATCAGAGAATTCAAGAAGCTCATGCAGGAACTAGAGTAGGAATCTATCTCTGCAAAGACTCACATAATAAAGAGCAGATGTAACCAGATAAGTTGGATGGAGATAATCCTTCAAATGAGCTAGATCCACCAGCTTTTCATTGAGAGGTCACACAAATCTCTGTGCCAATCACGGGAGGCTATTATTAATAGAGAATCGCAATATGCCACGGAGGAGTCCCCAGTAGGATTGGGGGCTGATGTAGAAGACGAAAAGAAACCTTTCTTTCAGCACCTGGGTGAGCTAAGAACGAGGTTAGTTTTTTGCGGGGTAGCGGTCATTGCTGGAATGATGATTAGTTATTTTTTGTACGATGCGCTCATCTTAGATCTCCTCCGAGCCCCCTTGGATGCCTTGACGGGCAAGGAAGGCAACCCTTTTGCCGTGGGTAATCCTCTTCTTACCTTTTTGAAATCATCCGACAACCGATTGGCAGAATTAGACTTAGACCTCCATTATATAGGGCCTTTGGAGGCTTTCCTGGTAAAACTCAAGGTTTCATTCTATGCTGGATTTGTTCTTGCATCACCGGTTGTTTTCTATCAGGTATGGAAATTCATGTCAGTTGGACTAAAAGAAAGGGAGCGCAGAGCCTTTCTTTTCTATTTTCCCATCTCTATCCTACTCTTTCTGGCAGGAATCCTGCTTGCCTATTTTGTAATGCTGCCTACAGGACTCTATTTTCTGATAGCGGTTGCCGGCAGCAGCCTAAAACCAATGCTCACCATAAGTCAATATACCTCCTTAGTCGTCTCGCTCTCTCTGGTCTTTGGAATAGTCTTTGAGCTACCTCTGGTAGTGCTGTTTCTGACCAGAATTGGAATTGTCTCTCCCGCACTTTTGGCCGAAAAGAGAAAATATGCATTTGTTCTTATATTCGTGGGATCAGCTCTTTTCACGCCTCCCGACGTGTTTACCCAACTTATGATGGGCATTCCGGGAGTTGCTTTGTATGAGGTGAGTATCTGGCTTTCCAGGATGGCCTCCAAACGGCGCAAGACAGCTACGGAGTTAGCATGATTTTTGTTGTACCTGCCATGTTCTCCCATTCATTTCTCTCCCATTCTCTTTCCTGGCTATGACATGCTATTCCTCGGCAAGGTCTATGATTATTTCTCCTTGTGTCGGATGAACGATGGTCTTTTTCTCACAATTATCTGAATCCGCACGCATCATAGGCCGTAATCAACCTTGCAGAAATCAGAGTTTGTTGCCAAGCTCTGACACAGACTTGACAGAATGTTTGTCGCCTGTATAATTTCTGAAAGTAATCACAAGAGCGAACCTGGGCAAAAGAGTGTCCTTGGGCGATGCAAGCATTGGCTCTTGACTGTCTTGCGAGACACGAAGATCAAAAGGAGCGTACTTCTGGATGATGTCCCTTATCCTACGACCATAGAAAACAAGACTCGGTCCATACCGGGGTTGTGAGATTGCTTGATTTGGCGGGGGGGGATGCTATGGAAGCTCTCTTCATCAGCACAGCCAATTTTCACCATCTTCTGGGGAATCTAGTTAAGAAGAATCTCCTCTACGCTCCCAGAAAAAAAGGTGACTTTCTCTTCTATGAAAGGATAGAGACCGCCTCTCCTAAGGACCTTATCCTTCACACCAATCGGCCTGTTCAACCCCTCAAGTCTTTCTTCTTTCCTCCCTATCAAAAAGTCGGCCAGTATTTCGAGAGTGCCTCCCCTGAAGATACAGAAACTCCTAAGAGGGTAATCCTGGGAGTAAAAAATTGTGATCTTGAATCCTTAAAGACCCTGGATAGCGTGTACGCTGGCACCCAGTTCAGCTCATCTCCAGATCCCTGGTACACCAGAGCAAGGGATAGTTCCCTCCTGATATCCAGCGACTGTCTGGAGCCGGATGAGTACTGCTTCTGCACTCTCTTGGGCTCTAATCCCGATCCTGAAGAAGGATTTGACCTTAACCTTTCTCCAGTAGATGGAGGTTTTGTCATAGAAGTGGGCTCAGAAAAGGGTAAGGCTATAGTTAATCAGGACCAGAATTTATTCATCTCTGCCGACGAGAACGTCCTTGCCCAGAGAGAAAAAACAAGGGCTGATTCTCTGGCCAAGGTCAAAGAATTAAACCAGGAAGTCGAGGTCAAGAGTCCCTATAGAGATATGATCAGGGAGACCTACTCCTCCCCTGTCTGGAAGGACCATTCGGAGAATTGTGTAGACTGCGGCGGGTGTAACGAGATCTGCCCTACTTGTCGATGCTTTCTTCTTCAGGATGGGAGGGAGAAAGAGAGGTTCGAAAGGGTCCGTCTCTGGGACGCCTGTCTTCTTACCGGCTTTGCCCGGGTAGCCGGAGGGGCGAACCCCAGACCCAAGCTATCAGACAGATTTAGCAATAGACTATTCTGCAAGTTTTACTTCTTCCCGGAGAATGTGAATCTCGATGCCTGCACCGGCTGCGGGAGATGCATCAGTGTCTGTATTGGAAAAATTGATATGAGAAAGGTCTTCAAAGATTTGGAGAAAGAACGCTCAAAAGGTTCTGCGGAGAAGATAAAGTGACTGAATATGACCCCGTCAAAACTAATGTCTCCGAGGTTATCACCGAAACTTCCAACATAAAAACGTTTGTTTTGAGGCCAGAGCGCCCCCTGGATTTTGAGGCAGGGCAGTTCATCCAGTTGACTGTCCCTGGAGTGGGAGAAGGGCCTTTCACTCCGTCCTCCTCTCCCTATGAAAAGGAGAAGCTGGAAGTCACTATCATGGAGGTTGGCAGGGTCACCTCTGCTTTGCACAATCTGAAGCAAGGCAGCATGGTGGGACTTCGGGGACCTTTCGGAAAAGAGTACCCCCTGGATAGATTCAGAGGTAGGGAAATCCTCATTGTGGGGGGAGGAGTAGGCATGGCTCCCCTCAGGTCACTTTTTCTCTCCCTGGCCCATACCATTGACGATTATAAGAAATTAGTCTTTTGCTGCGGATCCAGAACTCCCAAAGACATAGTCTATAAAGACGCAGTATTGGACAGGTGGCAAACTGAGTTTAAGGATAAGGTCTCTTTTCGCATCACCGTGGATGAAGGTGATGGAACCTGGAAGGGGCAAGTAGGGCTGGTCACCACTACCCTGGACAACTTAGACCAGGAGATATCCAACTTCAAAGAAAGCATAGCCGTGGTATGTGGTCCTCCCATTATGATGAAGTTTACCACAATGAAGCTCTTAGATATAGGCTATGGACACGAGAATATCTATCTTTCTATGGAAAAGAATATGTCCTGTGGACTGGGAAGATGTGGACATTGCCAGATGGGAAAATACCTGGTATGCCGGGATGGTCCGGTGTTTACCTACCAAGAGGTGAAGAATATCCCCAATATGTGGGATTAGCTGCGTGATTGACCTTGAGGTAAAGTAAATGGGCGAAGCTAAGACAAAAGAAAGCAAAGATCGAAGAAAGAAACCTGCCAGGAGATTATTCATTAACCTGGACCATTGGTTGGAAGTGGAAGACCTGAAAGTCGAATGTAGTTACCCCTATCACCCCGATAACAACGGTTTTATCTCCCTTCGGGAGTGGTTGGCCTTTCAACTGGTCTGTCGGAAATGTGAAGAGGCCCCTTGCCTTTCTGCCTGTCGGTATGAGGCTCTGGAAAGACCGGAGGGTGAGGATATAAAAAGGAATAACCTCCTCTGTGTGGGTTGCAAATCTTGCGCCGTCGCCTGTCCATTTGGAACCATTTATTTTGAGATAATTCCCTTTCTCACCTTTAAGTGCGACCTCTGTGAAGGCAGGCTCAAGGAGGGAGAAAAACCTCTCTGTGTCCATGCCTCTCCTGAAGGAGCTATTGAGTACGGCGACTTCGAGGTTGAAGAAGGAAAGAATCAACATCTGGTCGGTGGCACCATCGTCCAGATGAAGCCCTGGAAGAAGGCTTAAGAGATAAAGGATAAGAATTCATGATGAGTCAGGTTCTCTACAGCATGGGTGCGTTTGTGGTCTTTCCCGGTTTTCTCTTCACCGCTGCAGTTGGACTTTTGGTAGCCTGGGTGGATAGGAAAATCACGGCTCGTCTTCAGTGGAGAGTTGGGCCTCCCTGGTATCAAAACTTTGTTGACTTTTTTAAGCTTCTGGGTAAAGAGACTATTATCCCCCGGGGAGTCAGTAGAATAAGCTTCCTTGCCTCTCCTCTCATTGGTCTCATCGGGGTGACTTTGGTCTCCCTTATTCTCTGGCAGATTAACCTCAATCCTCACGAGTCTTTCCTGGGGGACCTCATTGTTGTTCTCTATCTCTCCATTTTGCCGTCTTTAGCCATTGTTATGGGAGGCTCGGCTTCCGGTAATCCCCTGGGAGCTTTGGGAGCGAGCCGGGAGATGAAGATGATTCTGGCTGATGAGCTTCCTTTTATTGTGGCTATCTTTACCCCTGTAGTCAGGATCGGAAGCATCAAACTGGGCTCCATTCTTATTTATCAATCAATCAACGGGATGATGTTTACCCACCACATCTCGTCTATCATAGCCCTGGTTGTTGCTTTCTTCTGTATTCAGGCCAAGATGACTCTTGTGCCCTTTGATGCTCCCGAGGCAGAGCAGGAAATAATGGCCGGCCCCTACATTGAATACTCCGGTCCTCCCTTGGCCATTTTCAAACTTACCCGGGCCATGGCCCTCTTTACTCTGCCAGTCTTTTTGATTACTATGTTTCTGGGAGGGTTCCAGTTTGGAGGTCTCGGTATCCTCTGGTCAGTGATCAAATATGTGGTGATTCTCATTTTGATAATCCTGGTCAAAAATACCAATCCCCGCTTAAGAATAGACCAGGCCTTGAAATTCTTCTGGCTAAGGATGTTTCCTCTTTCCATTATTGGCTTTATACTAGCTTTGGTCGGACTGTAAAGTTAAGGCTACGAGCAATGGGTAAACTCTGGGCTCTCAAGAAATCGATCTGGGTTTTCCATCTGTGTACCGGCTCATGCAACAACTGTGATATAGAAATCCTGGATTGTTTGACTCCAAAATTTGACCTGGAAAGATTTGGAATCCTTCTGGTAGGAAGCATCCGGCATGCTGATGTTATTCTGGTTACCGGAGCTGTGACCAGAAAGTGCCTTCCCAGAATGAAACTAATCTGGGAACAGATGCCCCAGCCCAAGTTGGTGGTAGCCATTGGTTCCTGTGCTCTGAGCAGCGGTATCTTTAGTCCCGGATATAACATTGTGGGACCGGTGGACAAACATATACCTGTTCATGCCTATGTTCCTGGTTGTCCACCCAAGCCCGAGGCTATCATTGACGGAGTGGTGAAGCTGGTTGGGAGTTTGGAATAGAATAGAAGCTAGCGCCAGGATAAGACCTTGGGAATATGCTCTTGGGGTCTTGAAGGAGAAGGAGTAGAAAGATGAGCTCACCAGATCCAATTGAAGCCATCAAGGCAGAATTCGAGGATAGAATCGTGAGTTGGGAGGAAAAATCCCCGAAGAGGTACTATATTACCATGCCCAGAGAAGATATAACCAAAGTGGCCGATTTCATCTTTGCCAAGCAAGGAGCTAGATTCATCATTGCCTCAGGGGTAGATACTCCTGAGGCTATAGAAATACTCTATCACTTTGCCTTTGACAAACTCAACAAAATCTTAACGGTTAAAGTTCCGGTACCGAAAGAACGTTGTGAGATAGAGTCCATCGCTCCCATAATTGATGGCGCTAACTGGATTGAGCGGGAGATTGCCGAACTTCTAGGGGTGAATTTCTTGAATCATCCTAACCCCAAAAGACTCCTTCTTGCCGAGGACTGGCCAGAGGGAAAGTATCCTCTAAGACAGGAGCCGAGGAGAAACAGGTGAATCAGAAGACCATTATTCCGGTAGGACCTTTTCATCCTCTACAGGAAGAACCAGAGTTCTTCGAGTTGGAGGTAGAGGGAGAAAAAGTCACCGATATCACTGTTAACATTGGTTACAACCACAGAAGCATTGAAAAGATAGCCGAATCCAAAACCTTTGACCAGATGGTTTTCCTGGTAGAGAGAATCTGCGGCATCTGCTCCACCTCTCATCCCATTGCCAATTGTAATGCGGTGGAGGATCTGGCGGGAATTGAGATTCCTGAAAGAGCCAAATACATAAGAAGCATCGTGGGGGAACTGGAAAGACTTCACTCCCATCTTTTATGGGCAGGTCTGGCCGGACATTTCATTGGATACAATACCCTCTGGATGTGGGTCTGGAAATACCGGGAGCCAATACTGGATCTTTTTGAGGCCGTTACCGGTAATCGGAATCATTATGCTATGATGAAGCCGGGAGGAGTGCGTCAGGATATCGAAGAGGGCGCCATCCCCGCTCTTTCAAAGGGGTTGGATGAGGCAGAAAGAAAAATTGAGATGGTAACTAAAGCGGCTCTGGATGATCCTGTTCTGGCGGCCAGGCTAAAAGGGGTGGGGATCCTTTCCAAAGAAGAGGCCATTGACTACTGTGCCGTAGGACCCACGGCCAGGGCTTCAGGAGTGGATATTGACGTACGAAAAGATGAGCCTTACGCCGCCTATGGCCTGGTAGACTGGAAAATTATTACCCAGGAAGAGGGGGATGTCTTTGCCAAAGTGGTGGTAAGGCTCCTGGAGTGCTTTGAATCCATCAAGATTATCCGTCAGTGCCTTCAGAAATTAAAGACCACGAAAGGAGATATAGCTGTCCAGGTTAAAGAGATTCCTCCAGGAGAAGGAATTGGGCACCATGAGGCTCCCCGGGGTGAGACATTCCACTACATACGCTCTGACGGATCCAATATGCCCGTCCGGCTTAAGGTAAGGGCACCTACCTATGTTAACCTTCCCACCTGCAAAGTCACCGTGCCCGGAGAGAGCGTAGCCGATGCTACCATAATTTTGGCAGCCATTGATCCTTGCTACTGCTGCACCGAGCGGCTAGTAAAGGTGATTGACAGGGAAAGAGGAAGGAAATGGAACTGGGAGGATCTTTTAAGACTGTCCCGAAAGAAAACGGAGAGGATTAAAAAGAGGATGGGAATATCCCATGAATAGCACATACCTTGTTCTCAGTATACTTATACCTCTGATAGGATCTTTCATCTGTCTCGTCTTGCCTAAAAGGATAAGAGACGTGTGGGCCCTGGTGGCTGTGGGTGTTTCGTTCGTCCTTATCCTTCTCTTAATTTCCCCCATAGCGGCCGGTAAGACAATAGTCATCCAGCTCATTTCTCAGAATGGTGGATTCTTCAATATCTCCTTCCTGGCTGATGGAATAAGCCTTATCTTTGCTCTCACTTTCTCTTTTGTGGGTATGATAGCTCTCATTTATTCTCTTACTTATATGAAGAGGTATGAGAATCAGCGAGAATACTACTTTATGATCACTCTGATGATTGCTTCTCTCATAGGAGTCGCCTTCTCCGAGAATCTGGTTCTTCTTTATATTTTCTGGGAGCTGGCGGCCCTGGCTACCTGGAGATTGGTGGGATTTCATAGAGAGAAAAGGATAGTTACTATCGCCGACAAAACTTTCCTTATGACTTTCCTTGGTTCGTCTTTTATGCTGCTCGGATTTGTTCTCCTTTATGGCGAGACGGGGACTCTGAATCTTACAGAGCTCAAAGGGCTTTCGATCCCGGGCTTGAACACCATTCTCTTCCTGATCTTTCTGGGAATAATCGCTAAGTCCGCCTGCCTTCCTATTCACACCTGGCTGGCGGATGCTCATTCGGTAGCGCCTTCTCCCATGAGTGCGATCCTCTCCGGGGTGGAGGTAGAAGTGGGGCTTTTTGCATTCTTGCGCATTTTCCCCTTCACCTTTGGGGTATCCTGGAACTGGATTCTCCTTCTGGCTATCCTTTCCTCTTTGATTGGAGCAGGAGCCGCTCTCCTGGAAAAAGATATTAAAAGAATCATCGCCTATTCCACAGTTTCCCAGGTGGGATATATTCTCTTAGGCTTTGCTCTCCTGAGCAAGATAGGACTTATGGCCGGGCTTCTTTATTTTATGATTCACGCTGCGGGAAAGGCGGGTCTATTCCTGGGAGCAGGAGTAGTGGAGCAGCAATGTGGGGAGAGGAACATTGATAAACTGGGAGGACTAATGAAAAGTATGCCTCTCACAGGAGTAGGCTTTCTCTTCTGCTCCTTATCCATAATGGGCCTTCCTCCTTTTGGTGGATTCTATGCCAAACTGATGGTGATTTTGGCCACGGTGAAGGAGGGGCACTTCCTCATAGCAGCTCTAGCCATCTCAGCTGCTATTTTGACCATGCTTTATCTGCTGCGGCTTTTTAACGGAATTTTTCTAGGAAAAATGAGGACCTCTAATAAATCTGAGAAGACTAGATCTATGGTTGGCTGTGTGTTAACTTTAGGCATTATCTCCCTTATTCTGGGACTTTTTATCAGCCAGATTATAGTGCTACCCAACATAGCTGTAGCTGGCTTACTTAAATAAATGCGGGAGAGATAAAAGGGAAATCAAATGAATAGTTCCATCTTACTTTATCCCATTTTTCTACCCGTGCTGGCAGGCATAGTTTGTCTTTTGATCCCAACTAAATGGGTGAAAGAGGGGCTTTCGGTAGGGGTGACTGCAATTACCCTTGTGCTGGGTATAAGTATATTCCTTAAAGGACAGCTTGCTTTTGTCAGACCCTGGCTTCCTGTTGAAGGATTCCAATTTACCTTGAGAAGCTATCATTTCTCCTCCTTGATCCTAGTTTTCATCGCTCTCTTTGGTTTTCTGATTTCTCTTTACTCAGCCCGTTTTATGGCGGGAAGGCCCAGACTGAGGGAGTACTATGCTTACCTTTTGTGGACCATAGGGGCCTCTTCGGGAGCAGTTCTCTCTAACAGCCTCATAGCCTTTCTCCTCTTCTGGGGATCTATGGCTGTTCTCCTGTATGGCTTACTCTCCCTGGGCTCCTATCGGGTAGCCACCAAGGGACTCATTACCATGGGAGTAGGCGATTTTTCCCTTATCCTGGGAATCTTGCTTCTTTACCGCATTAGCGGCACTTTCCAGATAAATGAGATACTCAGGATTCCTCTGGAGGGAGGGATTGCCGTCAGTGCCTTCCTGTTGCTTACCATAGGAGCTATGGCTAAAATAGGAAGCATCCCTTTCCAGAGATGGATACCTGTAGCTTCTGAAGAGGTACCTATGCCGGTAATGGCATTTTTGCCCGCTTCCCTGGACAAACTGGTAGGGATTTACCTTTTGTCCCGCGTATCTTTTGACCTATTCGCCTTAGGTGCCAACTCCGCAGTTAGTGTTCTGCTAATGATCATTGGCTCATTTACCATTGTGGTGGCGGCCCTGATGGCCCTGACGCAATCCAGTATGAAGAGCCTGCTGGCATATTTGAATATCTGCGCCGCTGGTTATCTCATGGTCGGACTGGCTACAGGAAATCCCGTGGGCATAGGGGGAGGGCTCTTCTACCTTCTAAATACTGCTATATGGACCAGTTGTCTGTTCCTGGTAGCTGGATCGGTAGAAAGTCAAATCCACACCACAGAGTTTAGCCAGACTGGTGGACTGGCCAGGATTATGCCCATAACCTTTACCTGCTGTCTAATTGCCGGGTTATCCCTCTCTGGTATTCCCCCCTTAAGCGGTTTCTTTTCCAAGTGGATGATCTACCAGGGAATAGTGGAAGGGGGAAGAGCTGGAGGGGGTCTCTGGATTATCTGGCTTCTGGCAGCCATGTTTGGTTCTGTTTTGACTTTGGCCAGTTTCATGAAACTAACTCACGCCACCTTCCTGGGGACTTCAAGCAAAGCTGAAGTCCAGGATGTAAAACCTCAAAGTAAGGAATTGGGGCTTTCCATGCTCATTCCCATGGTTGGATTGGCATCCCTCTGTGTGGTTTTTGGAATCTTAGCCTACAGAATTCCATTAGGGCTTTTCATCTCAGGAGCCGTTCCCCAGCTGCCACAGGTAAGTGACTGGATGGGATGGTGGCAGCCAGGACTTGCCACCATACTCATCATATTGGGCTTGGTTGTAGGAGCCATCATATATGGATTGAGCAAGGTGAGCGCAATAAGAGAGGATGATGCCTACATTGGGGGAGAGGTAGCTACTTCCCAGATGAAGGTGTCCGGTGTCGATTTTTATGAGACAGTCAAGAATTTGGCCGGATTCAAAAGAATTTACGGGCTAGCCGACAAAGGGAAGCTGGACTTCTCTCGGGGGGGGATGGCCTTCTCTAAAGGAGTAGCCACTGTTCTCTTAGCCATAGATAGAGCAGTAGATTCCGTCTGGAGTGGCTTAGCCAGCTTTTTCCTTTTATTGGGCAGAGCCGGGGGGTTCCTTCACACTGGAATCCTCCACTCCTATCTTGCCTGGTGTCTTCTGGGAATTATCGTTCTACTTTTAGTCTTTTTGCGCTGAGCGAACCTGAATAAGGAGCAATGTATGCCGGAGATAGAACTTTACCTACTCATCACACTGATGATCGTAGGGGCCCTGGTAGCTGTACATACCAGGTATCTCATTTCCGCTGTTATCTCATTGGCGGTAGTGGGGATGGCTCTGGCAGTAGCCTTCCTCTATATGCAGGCTCCCGATATCGCTATTACCCAGATTGTGGTAGAAGTCCTGGCTCTGGTTATTTTAATAATAGCGGTATCCATAGGAAAAGAGGTTGTGGACATAAAAGGAAAACGGGAAACCCTGACCATTGGGGTCACGGCCCTCTTTGTTGTTATATTCGCCCTTTTTGCTTACAGGGCCTTAGCTGATCTTCCACCTTTTGGCTCCCCTTTAATGACGGTCTCTCAGCACTACGTCGAGGAAGGATTAAAACAGACAGGTTCAGCAAATCTTGTTACTTCTATACTTCTGGACTTTAGAGCCTACGATACCCTGGGAGAAGCCACTATCCTTTTCACCGCCATCCTGGGGGCCTTCGCAGTCCTACGAAAGATCGGAAGGAAGGCAAAATGAAAAATGGAATGACCCTTATCGTAAGGGTAATTGCCCGGTTTGTATCTCCCATGATCATGGTTTTTGGTATTTACATCATTCTGCACGGGCACCTCAGTCCGGGAGGAGGATTTCCTGGAGGAGTAATCATTGCCTCTGCCTTTGTCCTCATCACCCTCTCCTTCGGAAAAGAAATAGCCTACCAAAAGCTAAAAGAATCTACCGCCTCGGCAATGGAAAGCGTGGGAGCCTTGATTTTTCTTATCCTGGCCACTCTCGGAATTGTCTTTGGTGGCTGGTTCTTTTTAAATTTCCTCCCCAAGGGAGAGCCCTTGAGGCTCATATCTGCAGGTTTTATTCCCCTCTGTAATATTGGCATTGGGCTTAAGGTGGGAGGAGGAATATTTGCCGTCTTCTTAACTTTGATTCTTTTCCGCCTATTGGAGAAAGGAGAGGGAGACTAAAATGCTGTTCTTCCTGTGTTTTGCTCTGTTTCTCATTGGCCTTTACTGTGTACTTATCAAGAAGAATCTCTTAAAGATAGTGATGGGAATCATCATTATGGAATACTCAGTGAATCTTTTCCTCATTATGGTGGGATACAAAGCTGGAGCTGTAGCTCCCATAGTTACTGAAGGAGCGGGGAAGGTGAATTTCGTTGATCCCTTGCCTCAGGCGCTGGTGATCACCGCTATAGTTATCGGCATTGCCACCCTGGCTCTCATTGTAGCCCTTTGCATGCGGGTATACGATAGATACAAGACTTTCGACATCACCAAGATTCGCCGATTAAGAGGCTAGAGGACCAAAAAGATATGATGAAACTAATCCCCTTGTTTATGGCTATTCCCCTGGGATCAGCCTTTATTGTTGTCCTCCTGGGAAGGTTCAAGGAGACTATCAGCGATGCTCTGGCAACAGTCGTCACCCTGATGCTGGCTATCCTCTCCTTTGCCTTAATCATTCCTCTTTCCCAAGAGGGAATCTTCATCTACCGAATGGGCAGATGGCTTCCTCCCTGGGGAATAAACCTGGTCCTGGATGGACTGAGTCTCCTTATGCTTATCATCATAAATCTGGTGGCTTTCCTGGCTATTCTCTATTCGGTGAGCTATATGAAAAAGTTCACCGCCAAGTCCGCTTACTATGGCCTTTTTCTCCTGATGCTGGCTGGTATGAATGGAGTGGTCCTCACTGGAGACTTCTTTAATCTTTTTGTCTTCCTGGAGATTGCTGCCATTGCATCTTATGCTCTTGTTGCTTTTGGAGTGGAAGCGGAAGAACTGGAGGCTTCTTTCAAGTACATGGTCATGGGCTCAGTGGCTTCGGTGCTTATTCTTTTTTCCATAGGGCTCATCTATTCTCTCACCGGATCTCTTAACATGGCCCATGTGGGAACAATCTTGCAGGGACAGAATGGAAATCTAATCTCCTTCTCCATGATTCTTTTCCTGGCAGGATTTGGATTAAAAGCCGCCATAATGCCCTTTCACGCCTGGCTTCCCGATGCCCACCCCAGTGCTCCTGCCCCCATCTCGGCCATGTTATCAGGGGTGCTTATAAAAGCTCTGGGGGTTTATGCCATACTGAGAATATTCTTCAATGTTTTTGGCATGAACATCCAGCTTTCCTGGATCCTCATGATCCTGGGAGCCTTATCCATGGTGGGAGGAGGCCTCCTGGCCTTAAAGCAGGACGATTTTAAAAGGCTCCTTGCTTACTCTTCCATATCCCAGATTGGCTTGATTATGCTGGGAGTGGGATGTGGCAACTACTGGGGGATTCTAGGAGCCCTCTTTCACCTTTTCAACCATGCCTCCTTCAAGGCCCTTTTGTTCTTGAATTCCGGGGCGGTGGAATACTCCACCGGAACCCGAGAATTAAAAAAGATGGGGGGACTGAGCAAGGTAATGCCATTTACTGGAGCAACTTCTACTATTGGGAGTTTGTCTATCTCAGGGATTCCTCCTTTGAATGGCTTCTGGAGTAAGCTTTTCATCATTATGGGGCTCGTCTATGCCGGAAGATATGTTCTGGCAGTCATTACAATTCTGGTTTCCGTGCTTACCCTCGCCTACTACCTCAAAGTTCAAAGGTACGCCTTTTTCGGTAAGCTGGGGAAGGGTTTAGAGAAAGTCAGAGAGGCTCCACCTCTTATGTGTGCATCCATGGTTGCCCTGGCAATAATCTGCGTAGGGGTAGGGATTTTCTTTTATCCCATTATGAAGATTATCTTGGAACCAGCGGTGAGGGTCCTGCAAGAAGGAGTTGGATATAGCAGTCTGGTTCTGGGGGGATAGGATGAAGAAATTGGTGCTTTTTCTGGTTAGTTTCATAGTATGGCTAGTGCTTACCTGGACGCTCTATTATCCGTCCCTTCTAATTGGAATACTTATCTCAATTATTATTGGGTTCTGGTTTGCTGATCTATTTACTCAGCGCCCCAGACATTTTTTCCAGATTAAACGTTTCCTCTATTTTCTGTATTATATTCCCATATTCCTCTACTACTGCACTCTTGCCAATCTGGATGTTGCCTACCGAGTTCTTCATCCTTATCTTCCCATTGAGCCGGGAATCGTCAAGGTCAAGACAACTCTCAAATCCGAAGTGGCTCGAGTAGTTCTGGCTAACTCCATCACCCTAACCCCGGGTACTATGTCAGTAGCCTTAACCGATGATGGTTATATCTATGTTCACTGCATCAAAGTTTACTCTAAAGACTTAGAAGAGGCTACGCGAAGGATTGTCAGCCGATTTGAACCTATCCTCAGGGAGGTGTTTGAATGATTCCTCGACTTCCCCTTGTCTTCTTTATCCCGTTAATTGTGAGCTGTTTTCTCTGTCTGTACAGGGTTTTTCGAGGTCCTACTTCCGCTGATAGAATAGTAGCGGTAGACATCCTGGGAATCCTGGTAGTAGGATTCTGCGCCCTGTTTGTGGTATATACCCCCCGTGAATACTTCATGGATATTGCTATTGCCTGGACTCTTCTGGGTTTTATTGGAGCGCTCACCTTGGCCAAATATCTGGAGGGAAAGAGATTCGATGAGTGAAACCGTAGTTTTTATTGGAAAGGTGATCGTCTTAATCGGAGTATTCTTTGATCTTCTTGGCGCCATTGGACTGGTAAGACTCCCTGATGTTTATAATAGACTGCAGGCATCAACCAAATGCGTCACCCTGGGAACCTGCCTTATTCTCTTTGGAGTTTTTCTTATGAGCGGCTTTCTTTGGAAAGCCCTCCTGGCCATTGCTTTTGTGGCCCTTAGCGGTCCGACCGCTGCTCATGCCATCTCCCATGCTGCCCACAAAGCTGGGGTTAAGCTGTGGGAAAAGAGCGTGGTAGACAGATACCAGGAGGACAAGAAAGAGGCAAAAGAAAGTTAGATCGTAGGAGTGCGAAAGATAGTATCTCAAAAAACGGAAGCTCTATGAAGTACCCAAAACTGCGGGAATTAAGAGAAGCTGTAACGGCCTTAATCAAAGGTCCATACACTACTAAATTTCCCAAGGTTCCCTCACCAGCAGCGCCGGCCTATCGGGGTAAGCCGGAGTTCGATGAGGAGGAATGCGTGGTCTGTGGGGCCTGTGCCAATGTTTGTCCGGCTCAGGCTATAGAGGTTCTAGAGGAGGATACCCCTGAAGGAAAAAGAAGAATGATTCTTCACTACGATATTTGTCAATTCTGTGGTCAGTGCCACAGGGACTGTCTTACTGAAAAAGGAATCTCCCTCACCCAGAAGTACGATCTGGCTACTTTAGATAGAAAGGAATGTATAGTTACAATTGAGGACCGACTCATATTCTGTGAATTTTGTGGGAATGCAATCACCACACCCAAGCATCTTCGGTGGCTCATTTCGAGATTAGGTCCTCGTGCTTTCTCCAATCCCAGCCTTATTCTGGCTTCGCACGAGGAAATAGAGCTTCTGGAGAAAAGGATGCTGCGAGAAAAAGATGTACCTCTTTCCCGCTCTGACCAACTTACCTTCCTCTGCCCCAGGTGTAGAAAACAGCTTACCTTGAAAGAAGAATGGGGAAGATAGAAGTCCTCCCTTCAAACTAATGAATCAGAACCCACTCACTACCCGTCTCAAATCAGAGCAAAGGAAATCAGAACAAAGGAAAATTGTGAGATTCCGGGTAGATGTTAGGGGAATAGTGCAGGGGGTAGGATTTCGACCCTTCATCTATTCCTTAGCCAAAAAATACTCTCTTAAGGGTTTTGTTCTGAACAATACCACAGGAGTGAAAGTAGAGATAGAAGGGAAGAGAGAAAGAATAAAGAGCTTTTTGAGCGAGATAAAGACCTCTGCTCCACCCCTGGCTGTTATTCAAAGAATAGAATATGAAAAACTTGCCCCTGTGGGCTATAGTGCATTTGAGATTAAAAAGAGCAGAAAGGAAAAGGAAGAGCTAGTCCCCATCTCGCCCGATATCTCGACCTGTCATGATTGCCTGAGAGAGCTTTTTGATCCAAATGATCGCCGCTTTCACTATCCTTTCATCAACTGCACCAACTGCGGGCCCCGATTCACCATCATTCAGGACATCCCCTATGATCGCTCTCGCACCACCATGAAAGTTTTTAGAATGTGCCCGGATTGCCAGGGAGAATATGAGGATCCGTCAAATCGCAGATTTCATGCTCAGCCCAATGCCTGTCCGGTCTGCGGCCCTCAGGTGAGCCTACTTAGTGCTGAGGGAAGAAAGCTGGAAGCTAGTGACCCTATCAAGGAAGCGGCCGACCTGCTTGAGAAGAGCTATGTGGTTGCAGTTAAGGGCTTGGGAGGATTTCATCTAGCCTGTGATGCCACCTCCCTTGAGGCCGTAGCTACCCTGAGGAAGAGGAAATATCGAGAAGATAAACCATTCGCTCTGATGGCCCCTGACGTAAAAACGATCAGGAAATTTTGCCATGTGGACCAAGAGGAAAAGAATCTCTTAATTTCACCGCGAAGACCGATTGTTCTTTTAAGAAAAAAGGAAGAGAGTTTGCCCCTGGCAGCAGAGCAAATAGCCCCCCGAAATAGATTTCTCGGGTGCATGCTTCCCTACACTCCTCTGCATCACCTCCTTCTCAGGAAAATCAAACGTCCCCTGGTTATGACCAGCGGAAATATGAGTGACGAGCCCATAGTCTATCGGAATGAGGAAGCCTTGCCAAAACTCAAGGGAATCGCTAATTATTTTCTCGTCCATAACCGGGACGTTCAGATGAGATGTGATGATTCGGTCATGAGAGTATTCCAGGGAAAGGAGGTTCCCCTTCGCCGCAGCCGGGGATATGCCCCACAACCCATAAAAGTTGATGCCTTCTTTGATGAACCCATCCTGGCTGTGGGAGGAGAGCACAAAAACACCTTTTGCGTGGCGCGAGGTGATCAGGCCGTTATTTCTCATCACATTGGAGACCTGGAGAATCTTTCTGCCTTGATCTCGTTTGAGGAAGGGATAGAGTACTTCTTGAAGTTGTTTCATACTAATGCCAAAATTCTGGCGTGTGATCTACATCCAGATTATCTTTCCACTAAATTTGCTGAAGATTATGTTAAGAAGCTGGGTAAAGGAGCAACCCTCATTCGAGTTCAACATCACCACGCCCACATTGCCAGCCTTATGGCAGATAGAGGAATAGAGGGCAGGGTGATCGGGGTTTCGCTCGATGGGGCGGGTATGGGAGATGATGGAAAAATCTGGGGAGGGGAGTTTCTCGTGGCCGATTACCTATCTTTCACTCGAGTTGGCCACTTAAAAGAGGTCCCCTTGCCGGGGGGCGATGAGGCTATCAAGAATCCCTGGCGAATGGCTCTTTCTCATTTGAAGGGGGCCTTTGGAGAAGACGCCCTTGAGCTTGCCTTAAGGCTTTTGGGGAACGTAGATCCAGAGAAGATCTTAATGGTTGACAAGTTGGTAGAAAATGGAATAAACTGTCCCCTGACTTCATCGGTAGGTCGGCTATTTGATGCGGTGTCCAGCCTTATTGGGATTCGAAGTGAAATAAACCACGAAGGCCAGGCAGCTATGGAACTGGAGATGGCGGCCGACGATAAAGAGAAAGGAAGCTATCCCTTCGACATCCTGAGAGAAGGAGAAAAGTTCATTGTTGACTCTGGACCCACTATTAGATCTGTGGTAGCTGATCTGGAAAAAGGAGAAAGAAAAGGAGCTATAGCTGCCAGATTCCATAATAGCCTTGCTCTGATTATTCTCAAGATTTGCCGGATAATAAGGGAAAAGACGGATTTGAATAGCGTAGCTCTTAGTGGAGGAGTCTTTCAGAATATGTATCTTCTGGAAAAGGTTTTTTCTCTTCTGGGGTCGGCTGATTTCCAGGTCCATACTCATAATCGTGTTCCTCCCAATGATGGGGGAATTTGCCTGGGCCAGGCGCTAGTGGCCCACTATCGGAGAAATCCCTGATGTGCTTAGCCATACCAGTAAGAATAACTTCTATTAAAGGAAGGATGGCCAGAGCAGAGCTGGGAGGAGTCGAGAGAAAAGTGAGCCTCATGCTGCTTGATGAGGTAAAAGTGGGAGATTATGTCCTTCTTCATGCCGGATTTGCCATTACTAAAATCAACGAAGAAGAGGCCCAGGAGCTCTTTGAGCTTCTGGGGAGTCTGGAGGAAAAAGCTAGTGAATGAGCTACCGAGCGAAGTAAAGAAAATGAAATATCTTACGGAGTTTCGCCAAAAAGAGCCAGCAAGAGGAGTGGCCAGAAAAATCCACCAGCTTATGGAGGATATAGACAGAGAAATCTCTCTAATGGAAGTCTGTGGGACTCACACCACGGCGGTTTTTCGCTATGGAATAACGGAGCTTCTCCCGGAGAAGCTCCATCTTATCTCCGGTCCCGGTTGCCCGGTGTGCGTCACCGCCAATGATTACATCGACAAGGCCATCGCCTATTGTCACCAGGATAAAGTTATCATAGCCACCTTTGGAGATATGATGAAGGTTCCCGGATCGAGATCCAGCTTGGCCCAGGAAACCTCTGAGGGATACCAAGTGAAAGTTGTATACTCAAGCCTGGAAGCTATAAAGATAGCTCAAAAGAATCATGAAAACAAGATTATCTTCCTGGGCATAGGATTTGAGACAACCGCGCCTACCGTAGCTGCTTCCATCCTCATGGCTTCTGATGAAGGTGTCTCTAATTATCTGGTCCTCTCAGGACACAAAATAATGCCTCCTGCCATGCAAGCCCTGGTGAAAGATCACCAGATCGGGATTGACGGTTTTCTCTGCCCGGGCCATGTGTCAACTATTACTGGAAGCAAGATATACGAATTCCTGGCCCAAGAATACCACGTTCCCTGTGTAGTCGCCGGCTTTGAACCCCTGGATATTCTTGAAAGCATTCATCGTCTCCTTGACCAGATAAAATCCGGGCAGGCCAAGGTAGAAAATGAGTATCGCCGGGCAGTAACCTACCAGGGAAATGTCAAGGCTCAGAAGCTCATGGAGAAGGTATTTGAAAAAGAATCCACCTCATGGAGAGGAATAGGTGAAATCCCGGGGAGTGGACTACGGATAAGGAAGGAATATTCGTCTTTCGATGCTGAAATGCAGCTTCCCGTCAAGGTGGCAAAGAGCAGAGAACACCCAGAGTGTATCTGTGGAGATATTCTTAGAGGTTTGAAGAGCCCTCTGGATTGCGCTCTCTTCAGGAGAGTTTGCACACCTTCACATCCGGTAGGAGCCTGTATGGTTTCCAGTGAGGGAACCTGCGCCGCCTATTATAAATATGCTGAGGGGGGAGGGGAGTGAAGAAAAAGATTCTTCTGGCTCATGGAAGTGGCGGTAGACTCTCGCATGAGCTCATCAAGGATCTGTTCTTGCGAAGCTTTGACAACAAGTTCTTAAGAAAATTGGGTGACTCCGCTATCTTTGAGAAAGAGAAAATTCGCTGGGCTTTTACTACAGACTCTTACGTTATCAGGCCCCTTTTTTTTCCAGGAGGAAATATAGGAAAACTCGCTGTATGCGGCACCATAAATGATCTAGCCGTGGCCGGGGCAACCCCCCTCTTTCTTTCCTGTGCTCTCATCATCGAGGAGGGACTGGAGGTTTCTACCCTGGAAAAAGTTGTCTACTCTATCAAAGAAACAGCTGAGGGAGCCGGAGTTCAGATTATCACCGGGGATACCAAGGTGGTGGAACACGGAGGTGCTGATGGGCTCTTCATTAATACCAGCGGAGTGGGAATTGTGAGAACCCAAGAGAATCTCTCACCGGCAAGAATTGAGGTCGGTGATAGAATCCTCATCAACGGAACGCTAGGAGATCACTCCATCGCCACTCTATCGCGACGTGAGGAATTTGATTTTCAGACCAAGCTGAAAAGTGATTGCGCTCCTCTAAATGACCTTATTGGAACGGTTCTATCAGACTCACAAGGCATAAGAATGATGCGTGATCCTACCAGGGGAGGAATAGCCAGTATCCTCAACGAAACAACCTCAGGACAAGCCTTTGGAATCGAACTCTGGGAGGAGAAGATACCTATCAAAGAAGAAGTTGCGTCCATCTGCGAAATGCTGGGATTTGACCCCTTGTATCTTGCCAATGAAGGAAAAGTAGTCCTGGTAGCTAAACAAGAGGAGGCAGAGAAACTACTCTCCATTTTAAGATCACATCCCCTGGGAAAAGAGAGCCAAATTGTGGGAAAGGTGGTTCCAGAGCCCAAGGGCAAAGTTTATCTCAGAACACGGATAGGTACCCGGCGGGTAGTAGACATGCTCACCGGGGAGCAGCTACCCAGGATCTGTTGACTTCTTTGTGTCTTTCTATTGCTGCAATCATTTTTTTTCGAAAAACTCAAAGTGCTCCGCCAGCATAATCTCTGGGCAAGACTTGGTCCGTTTCAGGTGCATTTTGGCCAAAAGTAGCTCCATCTAGCACGTTGCGAAGGCAAGCTCTGGTGGGCGGCCCTCAGAACGAGATGAAAGATAGGAACAAAAGAGAAAGGATAGAAAATGCCCAAATTCAAGATACCAGAAGTAACGGTAGAACGCCTGTCCATTTATCTTAGGGCTATCAAAAAGTTCCATGAGGATGAAATTCTATCCTCCCAGGGACTGGCGGAGCTGGTGGGTACCTCGGATGGCCAGGTAAGGAAGGATCTAGCCTATTTTGGGGAATTCGGAGTTCCCGGCCAGGGCTACAAGGTAGATAAGCTCATAGAGGAGATTTCCCATATCCTTGGATTGGATAAAGACCAGAGAATAGCCCTGGTAGGAGTGGGAAAATTGGGATCGGCTCTTCTTGCTTATCCCGGATTCAAGGGCAAAGGGTTCAAGATAAAGGCTGCTTTTGACAATGATCCTTCCAAGGTGGGAAAAACCTGGCAGGGGGTAACAATCCAAAATGTGCAAAAGATACCCAGGTTCGTATCTCAGGAAAAAATACACATTGGGATTATTACCACACCGGCGGCGCCGGCAGCTCAAGAGGCAGCCGATAAACTGGTAGAGGGCGGAGTCAAAGGAATTCTAAACTTTGCTCCTACCAGAATCGTTGTTCCTGGCCATGTTAAGCTCAGGAATGTGGATCTTGCTATCCAGCTGGAAGGTCTGTCTTACTTCTTGACGCAACTCGGCCCTTAGCTGGAGGCCCTTTTCAGAGTCTCTTCTTTACTGAGACAAGGCGAGGTACGGCATATTTTTCAAACCGGTGGAGGAATATCAATAAATACCGTACCAATCTGGAATTTTCCCCTCAAAATACTCTCTAATGCTCTGAGACCTAGTGTCTCTGTGGCATAGTGCCCAGCAAATATCACATTTATTCCGGCATCCGCTATTTCGTTGTAGCTGGCGTAGTTCGCATCGCCCGTAACAAAGCAATCCAATCCCCTATCAATGGCTTCGGATAGAGCGGCGGATCCGGATCCCGAGACAACGCCCACCCGCAAAACCATCTCCTTTCCAAAAGATAGAACCAGAGGATCGGCCGAAAGTCTCTCTCTCAAAAGATCTGCAATAGACTGAACTGGCGTCTTTTTGGGAAGCACACCCTCTAAACCAATCATCGTTCCATGGTAGAACCCAAATCCTTCCAGGGATGAAAGACCCAAGAGCCGGCAGAGCTGAATGTTGTTTCCGAACTCGGGATGTTTGTCCAGAGGAAGATGAGCGGCATAAAGGGCCATTTCCCTGTCCAGAAGAAACTTAAGTCTATCATACATAACCCCCCTCACTGATTTTATACCACTCCAAATAAGACCGTGATGTACAACTATCATCTGACATTTTTCTTTCCAGGCTTTGTTGAAGGTTTTCATCGAAGTATCTACAGCTAGGGCAACTCTCCCCACCCCTCCCGGAGCCCAAACTTGCAAACCATTTTTTGACTCATCCTCTATGGAGAAAATGTCTAGTTCCTTGTCGAGAAATCTTGCAATCTCTTCCAGCCTGACACTCATCCTGATCCTCTTCTTTCGTACATCACTCCCCGCTATGACTGATCTCTTCTTCTGGATCCTCCACTTTTAGAACTCCAACACCTTTCCTACGCTACATGACACAAAATTATCTCGAAATTCCTGGTAGAGCTTTATGAAAACCTCAATCCCTGTACAATGACAAGGGCATATTTTCTTTATCCGAAAATCTCTCAGCGCTTTAATGGTCCTCTCAGTTTGTCTGTCAGACAGTAGCCCTAAATGGGTCCCTCCCATTATACAGTATATATCTTCCACCCCGGTCCTCTTTATTATGTAAGTAAGAGCATTAATTAGACCACTATGACAACACCCTAAAATAACTAGAAGTCCTTCATTAGCAATAATAACCAAAGACTGATCATCAAGGATGAGGTCAATTACGGTCTCTCCTTTCACTACGGCGAAACGCTTGGAAAAATCCTCGTCTTCAAAAGAAGTGCTCCTGGGAATTTCACCGGTAAGAAATATGTTATCTGTGATCTGAAGCCACTCCCTGTTCAGGCTGAATCTTGCTCCTGATCGCTCCAAGTAACCTTTGGTAAAGGGTATTCCGTTGTATATTCTTTGCTTATCTTTCACCCGGAAGCGGTTGAGGAAAATGTGAGGATGAGCTAGGACCTCAAGCTCTCCTGGTATTAGCTGAAAGACAAAAGGTAGACCACCTGTATGATCAAGATGACCGTGACTGAGAAAAATCTTTTTGATAGAACTGAGGTTCTTCTGGTAGTACACAGCATTATGGACGATGGAGAGACTTCCCCCAGTATCAAAGAGGTAATCTCCTTCTTCGCTTTCAACAAGTAAAGAAAAACCATGCTCACCAAGCGCATCCGTTGGTCCTCTCACGATATTGTCACACAAGACAGTGACTCTCCCTTTCACCAAGATTTCTCCTTTCGCTTGCCAAAAAGTATACTGCCTCTAAGACACTGTTAAGAAGAGGAGCTCCCGTATTAACTCAAAAGATTCCTCGCTGTCCCAATCCCTCGCCCCTACAGCTTTACCTATTATTTCCCCTTCAGGATTCAGAAAAAAGGTAGTGGGAATTCCCCTGATCCCGTAACTACGTGCCACTTTTCCCTTCTCATCCAAGAGGACAGGAAAGGATAAACCTCTTTCGTTCATAAAGGAACTCACCAGCTTGCTTTCTTCCTGAATGTTAATGGCCAGGATGACAAAATCTTCTTCCTTGAACTCCTCCCAGAGCCTCTGCATGGAGGGCATTTCTGCCCGGCAGGGTCCACACCAGGTAGCCCAGAAGTTTAGAAAAATCAGCCTACCTCGGTAGTCCTTGAGACTCACTGTTCCCCCTTTCAGGGTTTTCAATGTGAAATCCTCGGCTTCTTCAGGCGGGTCAACTCTTTGAATGCCAAGGGATGGGTAAAGCCTCTCGTGCTCTACTTCCCGCTCCCGCTGTATTTTCTCTTTTCTGTAGGACAGGTAGAAATAGGCAAAGACAATACAGATGACTATCAACAAAATGATGATTATTGTGGACCTTTTTCTCGGTTCCATCCAAACACCTCCTGCACTCTCCGCTCTTCCCTACCCCCAGAGTCGCCTGGGCAACACTATCCAGACTCACTCTGTGTCCAGTCACTCTGGTGATTTCCTCCATTATATCCAGAGCTGGCAGTTTCCTTACGGGAATAGATAAATACGGCTCCAGATCCAGGACAATCCTACTCATACATTCTCCTGTCTCTTTTTGTACAAGAAGATTCCTTCGTCCAAAAAGAGTCTCTAGTGGGAAATGCAGTGAGCACATTTTATCTCACCCACCTACCCCGTCAAGCATGCTTCAGGAGGTCGAAAAGTTGCAAAAAATACTGGACAAAATTAATTAAGTATATAAACTGAATGGTGGCAAGAGCTTCTTAGGAAGAGAGAGAATTTGAGGAAAATGAGAATTGACGAAATAGGCGTATATGTGTAATATCCCCGAAAAACAGCCGTGAATTTCAAGGAGGTATCTTTAAGATGTGGGATAGGCTCAAGGAAGATCTGAATGCTGTCTTCCACAGAGATCCGGCAGCACGGAACCTGGTGGAGGTAATCTTTTGCTATCCGGGCCTGCATGCTATATGGCTGCACCGCATAGCTCATTATCTCTGGACCCACGATTTTCGGTTTCTGGGCCGGTTCACCTCTCATATAAATCGTGTTCTGACCGGGATTGAAATTCATCCAGGGGCAAAGATTGGAAGGAGATTCTTCATCGACCATGGGATGGGAGTGGTTATAGGGGAAACTGCGGAAATCGGAGATGATGTTCTCATGTATCAGGGGGCAGTTCTTGGAGGAACCACCCTGGAGAAGAAAAAGCGTCATCCCACCATTGGGAATTGCGTAGTTATAGGTGCTGGAGCTACTATCCTTGGCCCTATTGAGATTGGCGAGGGAGCCCTCATTGGATCAGGATCGGTAGTCGTCAAGCCGGTTCCTCCAGGTGCTACCGTAGTGGGAGTGCCGGGCCGCATAGTGGAGCACAAGAAACCTGCCGTAGAACCCCTCGTAGACCTGGAGCATGGTAAGCTACCTGATCCGGTAGCCGAAGCGGTAAATATCCTGGTGAATAGGATTCAGAAGCTAGAGAAAAAAATAGCAAAATTGGAGGAAAGGCAAGGCTTAGTTTCTGGCGATCAAACTAAGTCCAAGCCCAGGGTAAGAACTCGGCAATGGTTTTCCCAGGGCGACGGTATTTAGAGTTATAGGACCCTCCTGCCACCTTCCGCTTCCCTCTTCTCCATCCGGTCCTCTTCAGTCTTTGCTCAATCCTCCCCCAAATCTTTTTGGGAGACAATCTATATGTTGTAGATAATATCGTTGGAGCTTCCCTTCTCCTTGTGTTGTTCGACCAGGTCCTGCAGAGTTGTGGATTCCAGGATGTTGTCTATGGCCTCTTTCATCTTTGCCCATATATCTCGAGTTACACAGAGGTTAGCCCTGTGGCAAACTTCAGGGTCATCCACGCACTCCACCGGAGCCATGGAGCCCTCCAGAACCTCCATTATTTCACTTAGTGTTATCTCGGAAGGGGGCCTGGCCAAGACGTACCCGCCACGAGCACCACGGATACTTCTCACCAGACCAGCGTTGCGAAGGGAGGACATAGAATGTTCCAAGTATTTTTCGGATACCTCCTGCCTCGTTGCTATATCCCTTAATAGAATTCGCTCTTTGCCGAAGCTTAGAGCTAGATCAAGCATAGCCCTCACTCCATAGCGGCCTTTGGTCGAAACCCTCATTTTCTGACCCTCATTAATCCTATCGAAACTATAGTCATTGTAGAGCAAATACATTCGACGTCAACCTCCACAGATAAGAGCAACAAATGAGGAATGGACAGTTGTCTTGGTTGATATTATGGAAAGTACTACCTGCCAAACCCGGGGGAGTGGGCCTAATCGGTACTCTTGACATTGTCTAGGAGGCAAGCTTGATTAATTTTGTCAGGCATTCTGGCTATTGTCTTGACAAAGCCTAATCAATTTAGTATAATATTCCCGTAAGCAGAGAATATGGTGAGTCCAAAAAAACTGGTCATAGTTGGCAGCCCCAATATGGGCGAGAGCGCTATATTCAACACTCTCACCAAAAGATATGTGACCGTTTCCAATTGTCCGGGCACCACCGTCGAGGTGATGAGGGGAAAAGCCAAAATCGAAGGAAGGAAATTTGAAGTAGTTGATAAGCCGCGAATGCCTTCCCTATCCCCCATGACTGAGGAAGAACGAGTATCCAGATCCATTTTGCTAAGAGAAAAACCGGAGATCGCCCTCCAGGTGGTAGACGCAGTGGCCACCGAGGGGAAAGGATTTGACCTTTTGAAAAAGCGAAGAAAAAATGCTTGACAAAAGTGATAATTTTTCTATTATACACACTCGTAATAATTGACCGTAGTTGTCATATAATTTGTCCATACCTATTTTCAGGGAGGGGGTGCCCCAATGAGATTAACCACCAAGGGAAGATATGGGGTACGGGCCATGTTTGATCTGGCTGCACATCGATCAGCCGGTCCTATCCCGGTTAAGAGTATCTCCGGGAGGCAGGGAATCTCTATCAACTATCTGGAACAGATCTTGAACCAGTTAGGGAGAGCGGGGTTAATACAGAGCATAAGAGGTCCAGGAGGGGGCTTTATGTTAAGCAGGGACCCGGGTGATATCAAAGTATTGGACATTATCAAGGCCCTGAAGGAACCCATTGCCCCCGTGGCCTGTGTGGATGATAAAGACCCGGACCAGTGTGAAAGGATAGATACATGTGTTACTCGCCTACTTTGGAAAAAATTGGGAGACATAATAAGAGAGGTTTTAGAGAGCACAAGCCTTGAAGACCTCCTCAAAGAGACAGACCAGCTCCCCAGGGCTCCCCAGCCCGAACACCATTACATGTTCCATATCTGAAGGAGAAAGAGATGAAAAGAATATATCTGGACTACAATGCCACCACCCCCATCCATCCTGAGGTTCTGGAGACGATGTTGCCATACTATGGAGATTCCTTTGGCAACCCTTCCACCATTTACTTCTTTGGTCAGGAGACAAAAAAGGCCACTGAGGAGGCTCGGGAAAAAGTGGCCAGCCTTTTGGGAGCCAATCCGGAAGAAATAGTTTTCACCAGTGGAGGAACAGAGGCGGATAACTTCGCTCTAAAGGGAGTGGCCTTTGCTCTGGAAGAAAAAGGAAGACATATTATCACCTCCGCCATTGAACACCATGCGGTTCTTTCCACCTGTCAGTATTTAGAAAAAAGAGGCTTCAAGGTGACTTACCTACCAGTGGACAGGCACGGATGGCTTGATCCACAAAAAGTACAAGATGCCATAACAAAAGATACTATCCTCATCAGCATTATTCACGCTAACAACGAGGTGGGAACCATAGAGCCCATCTCCGAGATAGGAGAGATAGCCGAGAGGCGGGGTATCTATTTCCACACCGATGCCGTGCAGACCGTGGGAAAAGTGCCGGTAAAGCTAGATAAGTTAAGAGTTGATCTTCTCTCCCTTTCTGCTCATAAATTCTATGGGCCAAAGGGAATAGGAGCACTTTATGTCCGGAGTGGTACCCATATTCATCCCCTCATTCACGGCGGACACCAGGAGAGAGTTCGTCGAGCTGGAACAGAGAATGTACCAGGAATAGTTGGCTTGGGACGGGCAGCCGAGATAGCCTCTCGGGAAATGGAAGGGGAAGCCAAACGCATAGAAAACCTCCGGAATAAATTAGAGAAAAAAATCAAAGAGAATATTCCCCACGTTTATATCAATGGGCATCCCAGCAAAAGATCACCCAATACTTTGAACGTATCTTTTGAATTTGCGGAGGGAGAATCGCTGCTTTTGAATTTGGATCTTAAAGGAATCGCTGTTTCTACTGGTTCGGCCTGCACTGCTGGTTCTCTGGAACCTTCCCATGTTCTCAAGGCTATGGGGGTTCCTCCCCAGCTGGCCCAGGCTTCTTTGAGATTTTCCCTGGGCTGGGACACCAAAGAAGAGGATATAAACCGTACCGTGGAAACTTTGAAAGAAATAGTGGGAAGACTAAGGGAGATGTCTCCTCTGTATCAGCAGGAAAGGACGTAGCAGGAAGGCTCACCTAGATAGAATCAAGATTCATTTTTGAAAACGGCAAAGAGGTATGCTGGAGAGAAAAAGATATGGAAAAATTAAGAGACAGGATAGCTGAGTTAAAGGAGCAAAGAGACGCTACTATCTTAGCTCATAATTATCAATTGGCTGAAGTGCAGGATATAGCAGATTTTGTAGGAGATTCGCTTGACTTAAGCCGGAAAGCTGCCAAAACTCAGGCCAAGGTCATTGTCTTCTGCGGAGTCCAGTTTATGGCGGAAACCGCGGCCATCATCTGTCCGGATAAAATGGTTCTTCTTCCCGAGGTTGCGGCAAGGTGTCCCATGGCGGATATGATCACTCCAGAGGCACTAAGAGAAAAAAAGAAGAGGGATCCCGGTCTCCTGGTAGTGTGCTATGTTAACTCCAGTGCCGAAGTCAAGGCTGAGTCGGATATCTGCTGTACCTCGGCTAATGCGGTGAAGATAGTCAAAAGTCTGGATGGAGTGGACCAGGTTCTTTTCGTCCCTGACCAGTATCTGGGTCAATATGTAGGGAAACAAACGGGAAAAGAGCTGATTTTCTGGCCTGGCTATTGCGCCACTCACCTGAGGATTCTCCCTCAGGATATTGTCAGATTAAAGAGACAATATCCAGGTAGTAGAACTTATGTACATCCTGAATGCCGGCCTGAAGTCATTGAGCTGGCTGATGAAGTTCAGAGTACGGGGGGGATTTGTCGATCTGTCAAGGAAAGCCAGGCACAGGATTTCATCATTGGTACAGAGATCGGAATCATTCACCGACTGCGTCGGGAGAACCCCGAGAAAAGGTTCCTGGCTGCTTCTGAGCAGGCCGTATGCCCTAATATGAAACTCATCACCCTAGAAAAAGTCCTCTGGTCCCTGGAGGAGATGCAATACCCGGTGAAAGTGCCTGAAAAAATAGCGAGGAAGGCAAGAGCGGCATTAGACAGGATGTTGAGCACAGTTTGAGCATCAGAGCGACAGGGAATTGTAGTCCCTCCCTCAGGAGGAGTGCCTTTGGAATGTTACAGAAAGAGCTTGCCCTCGAAAAGGGTCCTGAAAAATTCTTGATGCCTCAAGGAGGTGATGAAGCATGGGGATGCAGAGACAAGAGTCTGTTCAAGATGCGGAGAGTCCGTCTACCTCTTCACTGAAGAAGACAGCCGACTCTGCCCCAGGTGCGGACAACTCATCTTCAGTTACCAAGGGGAAGCCTAAGGTAAGAAAGGGCAAGATGCGAATAGCCAATGACCTTACCCAGCTCATAGGCAAAACTCCCCTGGTTAGATTGGACAGGATAGCCAAAGGTTTAGGAGCGGAGGTGGTAGGAAAACTGGAGTCCTTTAACCCCTGTGGAAGTGTTAAGGATAGAATTGGGGTGAGTATGATTGAGGCAGCCGAGAACAAAGGCTTAATTAAGGAGAATACCGTTCTGGTTGAACCAACCAGTGGTAATACGGGAATTGCCCTGGCCTTTGTGGCCGCCGTCAAAGGTTACCGACTGATCCTTGTTATGCCAGAGACTATGAGTTTGGAAAGAAGAAGTCTTCTCACAGCCTTTGGGGCAGAGATTGTTTTGACACCCGGCTCCGAAGGAATGAACGGGGCGGTAAAAAGAGCCGAGGAGATAGCAGCTGAAGATCCACGTGTCTTTATCCCTCAACAGTTCAAAAATCCTGCCAACCCTGCTATTCATCGGCAAACCACCGCCAGAGAGATCTGGAAAGACACGGCAGGGAAAGCGGATATACTGATAAGCGGAGTGGGAACAGGGGGAACCCTTACCGGTGTAGCTCAGGTGATAAAGAAGAAAAAACCAACCTTTAAAGTTATTGCCGTTGAACCGGCTGACTCGGCTGTCCTTTCCGGTAGGGAGGCGGGTTCCCATAAGATTCAGGGAATTGGAGCAGGGTTTGTTCCAGAGGTTCTCGATACCCAGCTTATTGATGAGGTAATCCAGGTTAGCAATGAGGAGGCGAGAGAAGCCACTCGTAGACTGATTAAAGAGGAGGGGATTCTGGCCGGCATATCTTCAGGAGCGGCTGTTTTTGCCGCATTAAAGGTCGCTGAAAGAGAAGATTCCAAAGGGAAGCTCATCGTGGCTATTCTCCCCGATACAGGAGAGAGGTATTTAAGTACGGACCTATTTGGTGGATGAAGGAAAATTGCATAAGGCAGGAGGTAAAAATGCCCAAAACCATCAGAGAGATAAATGAGAAAATAAAAAGAGGGGAAGCGGTTGTGGTCACGGCAGAGGAGATCATTGATATTGCCGAGGAAAAGGGAGCCAAAAAAGCTGCCGAGCAGATTGATGTAGTAACCACTGCCACCTTTGGTCCCATGTGTTCTTCAGGAGTATATCTGAATATTGGGCATTCCAAACCCAGGATAAAGCTGGGGGGTGGAAGAGCGTATCTCAATGATGTACCTGTATATACCGGATTTGCTGCTGTAGATATCTTGATTGGGTCCAACGCTCTACCGGACGACGACCCTCGAAATAAGATTCACCCGGGTGAGTTCAGCTACGGAGGGGGTCATGTCATCGAGGACCTGGTAGCAGGCAAGGACCTAAAACTCACCGCCACTGCCTATGGGACGGACTGCTATCCTCGAAAGAAACTGGAAACCTGGATCAACATTAAAGATCTCAATGAAACTGTCCTCTTCAACCCCCGCAATGCCTATCAGAATTATAATGTGGCGGTTAATCTCTCTGATAGAGTCATCTATACCTATATGGGAATAGTAAAACCCCATTTGGCGAACGCCAACTACTGCAGCGCCGGTCAACTCTCGCCTCTTCTCAATGATCCATACTACAAGACCATAGGCATAGGAACGAGAATCTTCCTTGGAGGGGGAGTAGGCTATGTTGCCTGGCAGGGGACCCAGCACAATCCGACTGTTCCTCGCACCCCCAACGGGGTTCCCCGGGCCGGAGCAGGTACCCTGGCAGTAATGGGAGATTTGAAGGAGATGAGTCCAGAGTGGCTACGGGGAACAACCATGCATGGATACGGAACCACTCTCACTGTAGGAATCGGTATCCCTATCCCTATTCTAGATGAGGAAATACTCACCTATACCACTGTTAAGGATGAGGATATTTACGCCCAGGTAATAGATTACGGCCAGGCTTATCCTGAGTTGGAGCCGGGCAGTCTGGGGGAGGTGAACTACCGAGAGCTCAAGAGTGGAAAGATCACATTGCAGGAAAAGGAAGTTCCCACGGGCAGTCTTTCCAGCTATGCTAAGGCAAGAAAGATTGCTGATATTCTGAAAGGTTGGATAAAGGGGGGCGAGTTCCTTCTCACAGAACCCGTTCAAAACCTCCCCTCGGCAGATTCAGGACTTACTTTTAAACCCCTTAGGGAAAGAGCTTTAGAGTGATTTGAGATGTGAAAGGAGGCTTCCATGCAAAAGAAGAAAGTCGTGCTGACATTTCCCCACAAGTTAATCAATGAGCCCATAACCTATCATCTTATCAAGGATTACGATCTAGAGGTGAATATCATCAGAGCCCGGATTAGTCCCCGAGAAGAAGGACGTCTGATGATGGAGATAAGCGGTAAGGAGGAGCCTTTAAGAAAGGGGATGAAATATCTTAAGGAGCTGGGGGTTGAGGTGCAGTCTCTGGCTCAGGACATAAGATGGCTTGATGAGAAGTGCACTCACTGCACTATCTGCATTCCTATCTGCCCCACTGAGGCTATGGTTCTGGATCGAAACGAAATGACAGTAACCTTTGACCAGGACAAATGCATAGGTTGTGGTCTATGCGTGCCCGCCTGTCCCTATAAAGCTGTAGAGATCTTATTCTAAGGCGCAAAGGGAAACGAGATGAATTTTGAGCGATATTCCAGACAAATTCTTTTTTCTGGGATTGGTAGAAAAGGACAGGAGAGCATCTTAAGGAGTAGGGTGATTATCATTGGGTGTGGGGCTTTGGGCACTGTAATAGCCAATAACCTAGCCCGAGCCGGGGTAGGAGAAATTAAGATTGTGGATCGGGACTTTGTAGAGCTTCAAGATCTCGGGCGGCAGATTCTCTTCGATGAAAAAGATGCAAAGGAACGTTTACCTAAAGCTATAGCCGCCCTGAATAAGCTCAAAAAAATCAACTCTTCCATCCGGCTGGAGGCTGAGGTTTTGAGCGTAGAGCCTCGCAATATTGAAAAATTGATAGAGGGATGCCATGTGGTTCTGGATGGCACAGACAATATGGAAACTCGCTTCTTGATCAACGATGCCTGCGTGAAAAATCGGATTCCCTGGATTTATGGGGGCGTTATCGGTGCGACAGGGATGAGTATGAACATAATCCCGGAGAAGACCCCCTGTCTCAGGTGCGTAATCCACAAACTTCCCTTGCCGGGAACTCTGCCTACCTGTGACACTCAGGGGATCATAAATCCCCTGCCCAGTGCTATTGGTTCCTGGCAGTCATCAGAAGCATTAAAAATGCTGATGGGAAGTGACAGCTTAAACCAGGGCCTCATCTACCTGGACTTCTGGCAAGGAACCTTTAACAAGAGCCGGATCATGAAAAGAGGGGACTGCCTCACCTGTGGCAAACGCAATTTCAGAATTCTCAAGTCAAAAGAGATCTCGTGGGTCACTGCCCTCTGTGGCAGAAATGCCGTACAGATATCACCGCCTGAAGCAACCAACATTTCTCTAGAGAGTCTCCGGCAGACTCTTGGGAAAGTGGGTGAGGTTTCCTATAACGGATACCTGCTGAGTTTCAAGACAAACGGATACGAACTGGTAGTTTTTCCTCAGGGAAGAGTCATAATTAAAGGGACTACTGACAAGTCAGTAGCCAGAAGTCTTTGTGCTAAGTATATAGGTCTATAATGGAGGGAATTATGGCTAAGAAGAAAATCTTCTCTTCTGTAAGCGAAGCGGATATAACCAGGGCCATCGTGGGGGAATTTTCAAAACAATTTCAGGAATACGTAGAAAGCGACTGCTTGATTGTTGGAGCCGGTCCCAGCGGTCTAATGATGGGAAAAGAGATCGCCGCCAAAGGAAAAAAAGTGCTGATAGTGGAGCGGAACAACTACCTGGGAGGAGGGTTCTGGATTGGTGGCTATCTGATGAATAAAGTCACGGTGAGGAGCCCCGGTGAGAAGATTCTTAGAGAATTAGGTATACCCTTTAAAGAGGTAAGTGAAGGACTCTTCGTGTCCGACGGTCCTTACGCCTGCTCCAAACTTATTTCTGCTACCTGTGAAGCGGGGGTTAAGTTCGCCAACATGACGGTTTTCGAAGACTTGGTGCTGAGAGAAGAAAACCAGGTAGCAGGAGCAGTGGTTAACTGGACTCCCATCCAAGCTCTTCCTCGCCAGATTACCTGTGTGGATCCCGTAGCTATGGAAACCCGTATGCTGGTTGACGCCAGTGGTCACGATGCCTGCGTGGTAAGAAAACTGGAAGAGAGGAATGTCATTAAAGTCCCTGGATTCGGAGCTATGTGGGTAGCTCAGTCTGAGGATCTGATAGTGGAACACACCGGTAAAGTCCACCCTGGTCTCATGGTAGTGGGAATGGCTGTTTCCACAACCTATGGCCTCCCCCGAATGGGTCCCACCTTTGGAGCAATGCTCCTTTCCGGAAAAAGAGGGGCAGAGATCGCCCTTGAAGAACTAAAATAAGGAAATGTTCTCTCCATCAATAAAGCCTCCCCGCTTCATATATCTTTATGACGGGGCAAAGACCGATAAGTTGGAGATGGCCAAGATAACTAGCTATCTAGAGCGAAAGCTGAAAGAAGTCCCCGTTATCATCCGAGATGAGTTTCTGGCCCATTACTTCTCCCGGTTTCCTCCCTCCCACCACGAAGAAAGAATAGATTCTTTGGCTAGAGAGCTGGCTCAGCTTAAGATTCGAAAGATCAATGAAAGAGAATTCTTCGAACCTCTTCCTGCTGAGGTTGAATATGAAAAAAGGAAACTTCTCAATCCCGAACTTAAAGCTTTTGGAATTCTCTATGAGGGCTTCAAGCTAGCCACCCTTTTCGGCAGGCTTATCCCAAAGGAGGAATCTAGCCTCGAGTGCTGCCACATAGCCTTTACCAACCAGCTTTTTGGAAGCTGGGACAAGAACAATCATCGATATCATGCCAGGGTGAGTATCTATAGCTTTCCCTCCCTTATTTCTACGATAGGATTAGTAGAAGCTCCTGCCAAACCAAGAGAACTCTATTTACGAAGGCAGCTTGGCTCTAATCCTATAGTTTTGAAGGAAGAGTTTAAGGGCAGATTTATCGATTATGAGGATCCTCGATTAACCGAAGTTATGAAAGGATATCTCCTGCAGGCTATCTTTTTTCATATGACGGGCGATCCCTTCTGCAAGAATAAAAACTGCCGACTCTATAATGCTCATTGGCAGGAAGAGGTCATCCATGCCCAGTTAGAGATTCCGGACGAGCTTTGCAAAGACCACCAGGCAATTCTAGGTTCCCTGTAACTCTACCCAACTTTTCTCAAGCTTTTTGCATCTATCAAACCTCATCTTCTGCCTCAAACCCTTCCCCGGCACAAAACTGAGTACTTTTATTCCGACCTTGACATTTTGGCGGGTATGAACCTCAGCGCAAAAGGGGGCCGCGTAAGGTAGAAGAGCTTTTATGCCCAATCTTCTGAGAGAATCTCTCCTTGCAAACTCACAACAATAGATTTAATAGGAACTTTTCTTTTTGAATTCTCTACGGCTTGTTTGGCAAGACTTAACAATCCCATACAGCAGGGAACCTGCATAATCATTACTGTAAGGGTGTTTATCTTTGCATCTTCAAACCAGGACTTGATTTTTTCCATGTAGACATCCTGGCTTTCATCCAGCTTTGGACAGGCAATAGCTATTGCTTTCCCTTCCAGATAATCCTTGTGGAAATCTCCCAGGGCATAGGCTACACAATCTGCGGTAAGGATCACATCTTGACCTTGGTAATAAGAAGCAGTAGGTGAGACCAAGTGCAGTTGAATGGGCCATTGTCTTAGCTGGGATTGTCTTTTACCAGTTTCTTCTTTCACCTCCTTATCCTTTTCTCTAAAATCCATTATCTTTGAGCCGGGACAGCTCGAGAAAGAGCCCATGTGTTCATGCGCGCTGCACAAAGGTTCCTCCTTAAGAGGAATTTCTATATTTCTCTCTTTCAAGAAATCTACGGCCTCTTCAAGATATTCACTCTGGCCGTGCTCTTTAAGATGCTCTAGGTGGGATTTTATTACATTCTTTCCTTGTCTTACGATATTTCTCATAACTTCTTTCTCGTCGTACTCCTCGGCCTCTCTTTCCTCAATAGTAATTGCATCTTCAGGACAACTTCCTATGCAGGCACCCAATCCATCGCAGAACAGGTCACTTATAAGCCTTGCTTTACCATCTATGATCTTTAGTGCCCCCTCAGGGCAGTCCGGTATGCATAGGCCGCAACCATTACACTTTTCTTCGTCAATTCTTATTATTTTCCTTTTTGCCATATCCCTGTCCTTCTTTTTTTGACAAAGTGAGCAGCTTTTAGAAGCTGCGGAACCAAGGTCATTTTTTACACTCTACTAACCTGATCTCTCCTTAAATCCATTTTTTGAGTGGGCTATTTTACGGGATCTCTCAGGTTGACCGGTCGTCATTAAATAAGACAGCAATTGTCTTATTAAAAAGCACAAAAAAATCGCCTCACGCTATTCTTCTTTTCTCAGATAGAACTTTTTCACCTCGCTTTTTTAACTGCGACCATACCTCTAAGCCCAGGCATTCTTCAGCGGCTTTGCACCAATCAATGCAAGAAGGAATCCTCTTCCCGTAGACTTCTCTAGTGCAGCGAGGACACCTTTTGATCACCTCATCACTACCTTCCCTTCTTAGACAGCTTCAACCCTTTCTACTTCTGGAACTTCCTTCTTGAGAACTCTTTCAATTCCTGCCTTTAAGGTCATCGTAGCCATGGGGCAGCCCCCACAGGCTCCGGTGAGCCTAACCTTGACTACTCCCTCATCACTAACACTAATCAATTCCACATCGCCCCCATCGCCTTGCAAGGACGGCCGTACCTTGGCTAGAGCTTTCTCAACCTTTTGCCGCATTTGGTTTTCCTCCCTCAATCAGATCTTTGATGGTAGTCCTGTCTAAAATTTGAAGAAGATTCTCCTGTGTTCTTCGCCAGAAATTCGATGCCTCGCATTCACTCGAACGAGGGCAATCTTCTGCTCGAAGACACCTGACCAAACCCATTCCTTCTTCCAAAGGCTGAATCACCTCGGCTACCGTGATATCTTCTGGCAAACGAGCGAGGCAGATTCCCCCACCTCTGCCTTTGAACGAATTGATTATGCCGCATTTGACCAGGGTCTGGAATATTTTTCTCAGGAACTCCTCAGGAATCTCAGTGGCTCGGGAAACTTCATCTACAGAATAGCGGTGATCTGCCTCCCTCTGAGACAAGTAAAGGACGGCTGCCATGCCATAATCTGCTCTCTGGGTCAATTTCACTGGATACTCCTTAATTGGACTGAATTAGTCTTATTATAACCAAAAATTTGCCTTTGTCAACCCCTTCTGTCCCATCCGGCAACTTGAACCCGGCCAAGAAGGCTTGTGCCACCGGGAGTAAAGATATACCTAATCCTCTATGATTGGCACTTGGACTGAAGCCGTCTCCTCCCTGGTCTCGATAATCTCGAAAGAACGGAATTTGTAAAATATCCAAATGTAAGTGAGTGCACCGGCTAATAGGACCCAGATAAATCCAAAGAGTATGGCCATTATTACAGCCAGGATCGATCCCACTACGGGGATTAGGCAGCATAGGAGCATGAATAAGAGATGTCTTTCCTTCCTCAGTCGATCAGCATTGGTGACCACGCTTGTGGAGCTAGAAGCCCTGGCGATACCGCCAAAGAAGACCAGGGTAACCATTCCCAATTCAGTATTTGTCCAAATATCTATAGATCTTAGAGCCTAACCCTTTTCAATCTCAGGGCATTGGAAACTACCGAAATGGAGGAAAGAGCCATCGCCGCTGCGGCAATCATGGGACTGAGGAGAAAGCCGAAAGACGGATAAAGCACTCCTGCCGCAATGGGAATTCCACAGGTGTTGTAGCCAAAAGCCCAGAATAGATTCTGTTTGATATTCCTCAGAGTGGCGCTGCTTAGCTTGTACGCTTTCACCACATCGAGGATATCGCTTTTCATCAACACAATCTTGGCCGACTCCATAGCCACATCCGTGCCGGCGCCAATGGCTACCCCCACATTTGACTGCGTCAGGGCGGGGGCGTCGTTGATCCCATCACCTACCATGGCCACCCGATACCCTTCCTCCTGTAACTTTTTCACTTCCTTTGACTTATCTTCCGGGAGAACCTCAGCCAAGACGCGGTCAATACCCACCGTCCGGGCAATCGCCTCGGCCGTTCTCTTATTATCGCCGGTGAGCATAGCTACTTTTATCTTTAATTTGTGAAGGTCTTTAATCGCTTTTTCACTATTCTCTTTCAAAACATCCGCCACGGAGATAATCCCCATCAGGGCCTTATCTTTGGCTATAAACATGGGGGTCTTCCCTTCGTTGGCTAAGCGGATAGCCTCCTCCTGGGCTATTTTCAAATTTATCTTTTTGTCATCCATTAACTTTTCGTTGCCCAGAAATATCTTCGATTGATTCAGGCTTATTTCTATCCCATGACCCGGGATGGCATTAAAGTCAGCTACTTCGAATAAGTCTAGCTTCCTCTCCTCGGCCTCATTGACAATCGCCTCCGCTAGAGGGTGTTCGGATTTTTTCTCGGCGCTGGCCGCAACCTTCAGGACCTCATCTTCCCTGTTGTTATTAAAGGTAACAATGTCGGTAACCCGGGGTTTTCCCTCGGTAAGCGTTCCTGTTTTATCAAAGATGACGAAATCGATTTTGCGGAAATTCTCCAGGGCTTCGGCATCCTTAATGAGGATACCGTGCTCTGCTCCTTTGCCGGTCCCCACCATAATGGCTGTGGGCGTAGCCAGCCCCAGCGCACAGGGGCAGGCGATAATGAGAACGGCAATCGCCGCCGTCAGGGCAAAGATAAATGTCCCTCCAGGAAGGGCAACCCCAAAAACGGTCCCGGTGAGAGACCAGACAATGACGGTAGCAACGGCAACGCCGATTACGCCCCAGGTAAAATAGCCGGCAAAGATATCGGCTAAACGGGCGATCGGTGCCTTTGACCCTTGAGCCTCTTCAACCAATTTGATAATCTGGGCAAGAGCTGTATCCTTACCAACTTTTTCTGCCCGGAATTTAATGGAGCCTGTCTTATTCAAGGTTGCCCCGGTTACCTTTGAGCCGGGATTCTTCTCCACGGGAATACTTTCACCTGTTAACATTGACTCATCCACGGCCGTCCTTCCCTCAATTACTTCTCCATCAAGGGGTATCTTCCCTCCGGGTTTAACGATAACTACATCGTCAACCTGCACCTCAGAGATGGGCACCTCTTCCTCAAGGCCGTTCACTTCAATCAAGGCCGTCTTTGGGGCAAGTCCCATCAGCTTCTTTATGGCCTCCGAGGTCTTGCCCTTGCTTAGTGTCTCGAAAAACCTCCCCAAGAGAATGAGGGTAATAATCACCGCGGCGGTTTCAAAATAGAGGCTTCCTACATACTGCCCGGTGGGGTCCTTACCCAGCAAGACTAAACCGGCAGCATAAAAACTGTAAGAGTAGGCAGCGGCTGTCCCCACGCCAATGAGCGAATCCATATTAGGTGATCCTTTAAGGAGGTTGGGAAAACCGATGCGGTAAAAGTCTCGGCCGACAATGATGACCGGGACCGAGAAGATCATCTGAAAAAGTGCAAAGCGGACAGGGAAATGCTCCGGACTTAATGATCCCGGCAAGAGGCTCTTGCTTACTATCTCTACCATGGCCACATACATAATAGGCAAGGCAAATATGGCCGCCCAGATAAACTTCTTTTTCAATGCCCTGATTTCGTTTTCCCTGGCTTCTTTCTCTAAATCCGCAGCATCTTCCCCGGCCTCGATAAGCTGTGGCTTGTAGCCAGCAGCTGAGATAGCTTTCATTATCCGTCGGGTACTTAGCTTGCTTTCATCATACGAGACTCTGGCGTAGGAGTTAGCATAGTTCGTTTCTACCTCTTTCACTCCTTCAAGCTTTTTCACCGCCTTCTTAACCACTCCAGCGCAGTGGTCCGAGGCCATACCCATAACCTTGAATTCTACGGTCCTCTCTCCAGACGATTTGATAACCTCATACCCGGTATCTTCAATGACCTTTTCCAAATCTTCTATGCCAATCAGAGCGGAATCGTAACTTACCATAGCTGTTTGAGAAGCAAAGTTCACCGCCGCCTTCATGACACCTTTCTTTTTGTTGAGATTCTTTTCAATCTTTTGAACGCAGGAAGCACAGCTCATACCCTTGATTGGCAAATCAACTTTTTTACTAGCCATTCTAAAATCTCCTTTCATCGGATTAAAGAACCTTCTTAATTCGCGCGCTTATTGCCAACCAAAATTTGTTTTTCTCCTGTCCGTACGATTTTCAGTTTATCTTGAAAGATGATCTGGCAACTTCTTCTCTTCAAAAATCTAGAAATTGCTAGCTAGATCACTTATCTAACCGCAGCAGCCACCCTTTTTCTCCTCCATCTTCGTGTACTTCATAGGATCCTGGTCAAATTTTTCCTTGCAGGAACTCGAACAAAAGTAAAAAGTCTTATCCATATGCTGGGAGGTTGCAGCGGCCGTTTTCTTGGTAATCTTCATCCCGCATACCGGATCTTTTGCCTTGCCAAACATTTATCTCACCTCTTTTCTCTTAATAGGTTCAAATCCCAAAGCGGTTTTGGAAAATCATCTAATGAATCTATAGATCGTCTCCATCAATTCCCCAATGATGGGACCACCTCCGTCGGATTTGATGGCATCAGTTACGCAACTTTCAATATGGCGCTTCATAACCCGGAGACCTACCTGATCCAGGGCCCTCTGAACTGCGGTAACCTGATTGATGATGTCAATGCAGTACCTTTCCTTTTCTATCATCTTCTGAATTCCCCTGATCTGTCCCTCAATTTTTTTCAAGCGGGGTAGAGCCTCTATTTTTACTTCCTCGTTAAGCATGGGACTTTGCCTCCTTGAATCCTTCTTTGACCTTACCAAACCCCTGTCTTACCTCTTTTCTCAAAGGTAGTTTGGTCTCCGGTGTCAATTTTTGGGGTATTCCCAATGGCTTGGCCTAAGGGGTGCTCGGGTCTTGATTCTACCGATGGAGCCAGGTCAAGCCCTCGCTCTGGCTTAAATCCATTCAAAGAGAAGGGAGAGAGTCTCTCTCCCTTCTCTTTAGTCCAAGGCGTTACTCTGATAGGATCACTACCGCGAGCCAAACTCCTCTCATCTTATTCACATCACTCATGTTAATCTCCTAGGGAATATATTATAGAGGTGTACCCCATACTGGTATATAGTATAATAATATTTCGTAGAATGTCAAGGGTTCGTTTGACAATCTGAGAGGACATACTATATTTTCCAGAGGAAGACCCCAGGGCCTAAATTCTACGAATATGACGTGTAGCTAAAATGAAGAGGCAGGAAAAACTAGAAACACTAAAAAAGATTTTGAGGGAGATGAAAAGCGCTCTCATCGCTTACTCAGGAGGGGTAGACAGCACCTTCCTTCTAAAAATCGCCCGAGATAGTCTTGGAAGTAATGTTTTAGCTGTCACGGCAGATTCCCCTACCTACCCTTCGGGGGAGATTCAGGAAGCCAGGGCCTTAGCCAGGAAACTTTCGGTAAGACACCTGACTATTAAAACCGACGAATTTGCCGATTCCAACTTTATCAGCAATCCTCCCAACAGGTGCTACTACTGCAAAAAGGAACTTTTTTCAAAGCTAAGGAAAATAGCCGAAGAAAACCATCTAAACCATATTCTGGATGGTTCTAATCTGGATGATGAGAAAGATTTTCGCCCGGGGATAAGAGCTGCTCGGGAACTTGGAGTAAGATCGCCTCTTAGGGAAGCAGGTTTTACTAAGGAGGATATCCGCAAGCTTTCTAGAAAGCTGGATCTGGCCACCTGGAACAAACCAGCTCTTGCCTGCCTTGCCTCTCGCTTCCCCTATGGAAAACGGCTAACCAAGAGGGGGGTGGGCCGGGTAGCAGAAGCAGAGAGGCTGCTGCAGGACATGGGAATAGGTCAGGTGAGAGTGAGAGACCACGGTCATGTTGCCCGAATAGAAGTACCCAGGGGGGAAATGAATAGACTTCTTTCGGATAGCCTCAGGAGAGAATTAGTGGACAGGCTACAAGGGTTGGGATACACCTATGTGACCCTGGATCTGGAAGGCTACAGAACCGGGAGTATGAACGAAGTTCTATCCCACCTCTCACCTTCGGCCAGAAAAAGTGTAGGGAAATAGGTATCGCCCTTATTTATAATCAATGAAGCAAAAGATGAACGAAAATATCATTGATGATGATAAAACGGGACAATTGACTGTGGTGGAAGTTCGCCAGGGGAAAAGAAAGGTGAGATTAGACATAGCGGTTGAAGAGCTTCCTCTGACTATTTTCTTAAACGGCCGGGAACTGGCAACCTTGCTCTCGAGCCCTGGAGATTCAGACTGCCTCGCGGTGGGTTTTCTTTATTCGGAAGCCTTGGTAGAAAAGAGGGAGGATATCAAGACTCTCCTCTTTGAGAAAGATAGGAGTCTCATAAGGGTAACCACTAACAAGAGAAGGTCTGTTTCGAGGAGAAAAACTAAGAAACTTATCTCCTCGGGCTGCGGCATGGCTGCCAATATTTCGGGCAGCCTTTTTGATGTCACACAATATGATAAGGTGGATTCTGGACTCACCATTTCGCCAGATGAGATAACAGAGCTTATGAGAAAACTGCAGCATCGGTCAAAACTTTATAGATCTACCGGGGGAGCTCATACTGCTGCTCTGTCGGACCGAGAGGATATTTTGATCTTGGCCGAGGACATTGGAAGACACAACGCTGTGGACAAGGTGCTTGGCCAGTGCATCCTAGATAGCATCGCCCTGGATGATAAGATTATCCTTACCAGCGGAAGAGTTTCTTCTGAAATAGTGCTTAAAGTTGTCAGGGCAAGAATTCCTGTTGTCATCTCCAGATCCGCCCCTACCATGCTGGGAGCAAAGCTGGCTAGCCATTTGGGAGTTACCTTAATAGGCTTTGCCAGAGGAAGGAGGATGAATATCTACACTCATGAGGAAAGAGTCACCTAGACCCGCCCTTCCACCTTCCCCTGGAGATGCTCCTACCAGCGACAGGTCCTCTCCAGAAAGGTCTGCCACTCGACGATAGTTCTCAGAAAGTTCATAACGATTGTTAACTGAATTCTAAGTCCGGACTATTCAGGTGATCCAAAATCCAATTAGCAAATGTATTGACAGGAGCCCACCCCATTGCTAAACTCATATCAAGTTGTTTCTTTTGAGAATAGTACAGTCCACATCCAACAGGCACATAGCAACATCTAGGTTAGGGGGTTAAAATGAAGCTGGACGAGATCATAATCTCTAGAGCCATCATAGAGACATTTAGCAAAGATCTGATAGGATCACTAGATCTTGAGGTTGCTATTGCCGGAGCCGGTCCCGCTGGCTTAACTGCCGGCTTCTACCTGGCTCAAGGGGGAGTGAAGACCGCAATTTTTGAGAAAAGCCTTCGAGTCGGTGGAGGCATGCCCGGAGGGGGGATAATGTTCAACAGAATTGTAGTCCAGGAGCCGGCTCGAAAAATTCTGGAGGAGATGGAGATCAAGCACGAGGAATATGAGAGGGGGTACTACGTAGCCTCTTCTCTGGAGGCCGTTTCTGCTCTGACCTACAGAGCCATTAGAGCCGGAGCAAGAATATTCAATCTGATTGGTGTAGAAGATGTGATGGTTCAAGAAGGAAGAGTTAATGGCTTTGTTGTCAATTGGGGAGCAGTACAGCTAGCTAATCTACATGTTGATCCTATAGGCATACGATTTAGAACGGGCATAGATGCTACTGGACATGACTCGGAGGTAATCAGGAAACTGGAACAGAAAGGTCGGGTTAGGCTAGCTACCTCGAGTGGTAAGATAGTGGGGGAAGGACCTATGTGGGCAGAAAAAGGAGAAGAAGCAATATTGGAAAACACAAAAGAGGCCTTTCCCGGCCTATATGCTGCAGGAATGGCAGCCAATGCTGTTTTTGGCGGGCCCCGCATGGGTCCTATTTTTGGAGGGATGCTCCTTTCTGGAAGAAAGGCGGCGCAGCTCATCATGAAGGAACTGAAAAAATAAGCTTGGAATCCTTTCGTATCAAATGAAGAGGATTTGACGAAACGAGAAAGATAGACGTTTGAAACGTAAGGAAGGCAGCATTGAGCATAGAGATTGTACTTAATGGTAAGAAAAAGATGGTGAAGCAGGGAAAAACAGTGGAAGATATGATCCAGTCCCTCTCACTCGATCCTCAAAGAGTCCTGGTAATGTTGAATTCTGAACTGCTCATCCGGACAAAACATAACTACACCTTAAGAAAGGCGGATGAGCTGGAGATTCTCCCCTTCTTTGCAGCCGGAGGTTAGAGGCAGAGTAGAATGAATCTGGAGCGGTATTCTCGACAGATCCTTTTTGCCGGTATCGGTGAGAGCGGACAAAAAAGACTTCTGGAAAGCTCCATAATCCTTATTGGATGCGGAGGCTTGGGTTGTACCATCGCCAACAATTTAGCCAGAGCTGGGGTAGGAAGAATCAGAATTGTAGACAAGGACATTGTCGAGCTTACAGACCTACAGCGCCAAACTCTCTTTGACGAGGAAGATGTGAAGAAGAAGTTGCCTAAGGCCAGGGTCGCCGTGGAAAAGCTAAGAACAATTAACTCCTCCATTCAGCTGGAAGCCGAGGTGTGCGAGGCAGAGCCCAAGAATATTGAGAATCTGATAGAGGGAGGCCATCTGGTTCTGGATGGAACGGATAATATGAAAACCCGGTTTTTGATCAATGAGGCCTGTATAAAAAACAAAATTCCCTGGATTTACGGTGGCGTCTTCGGATCCACAGGGATGAGCATGACCGTGATTCCTGAGAAAACCCCCTGTCTTACCTGTGTCTTTGGCGAATTCCCCTCTTTCCCTGAGCTGGGAACCATACCTCTCGTAAATGCTGCTCCCATTACCATCGCTTCCTGGCAAACAACAGAAGCGCTAAAAATACTGGTGGGAGATGAGAATCTTAATCCCGACTTAGTCTATATCGATCTTTGGCCAGGAATCTTTAGAAGAATAACGATCAAACGCAGGAAGGATTGTCCTACCTGCATCGAGCGTAAGTTTGAACTACTCGAGGCAGGGAAACAATAGGAAAATTCAGGGAAGCGGTAGGAAGACTCTTAAGCGAAATACCCCTGAGATAACGAATGCCTGGGCAACCTTCTGGACAGTGCCCATTATGGTTAGAACCGAGGACCAACACAGAGGATAGCTCTAGGCTTTGTCAGAAAAGTTCAAAGGGTGACTATTGTTCCTTTATCCAGGGCAGAATTGGCAGCTAAAGTAAGCTCCAGAGTTTTCAGAGCGTCGCCGTAGGAAGATCTTATCTTGCCAGGATTCCCTTCCTTAACAGCCTCAATGAAAGCTTTGTCTTCCAACTCGTAAGGATCAATTTGCATTCTCATCTCCTCCCTCCTTCCATTGGAAATCCTAAGAAGATGAGAGGAAAGATGAAGCTGGATTCTCATGTCAGGGGTGATGAGATCAGCTCCCCAGTCCCGTCCATGGGAAAGAAGGCAGCTGGAACTGATGTTCCCTATGGCCCCATTTCGAAAGCGAAGAGTGACGCAAGAGGCATCATCGATGTCAGAGTTTTCATTTTTCTCGTCCCTCAAGCCTCCAATCCTCTGTCCATAAATCTGGTCCACCTCTCCCACCAGGTATCGGGCCAGATCAAAGATATGGGTAGTCTGTTCTACTATTTGTCCTCCGGATCGGTGTCTGGCTCCCCACCAATGAAGAGAGGGAATGGGGCAGAAATAGTACCCTAAGAACAGGGCAACCTTTTTCCTGCTCAGGATTTCTTTGGCCCTGTTAACAATATCGGCATACCTATAAAGGTAACCCACACTGGTAATAATACCGTTCTTCTCCACAACTTCCTTTATCTGGTGAACCTTTCCTAAGTCCAGAGCAATGGGCTTCTCAACGAATACGTTTATCCCTGCCTCGGCAGCCAGAATCTCCTGATCCGTGTGGGCAAAAGGTGGAAGGCAAACGTATACCGCATCCAGGTCCTCTTTTTCCAGCATCTGGCGGTACTTCGTGTAATACCTGCCTCCATATTTCCTCACCGCCTCCCGGCTCCTAGCCTCCTCAATGTCACAGAAACTGGTAAGTCTTGCATCTTCGATCCTGGCAAGCTTCTCCATGTGGCGGTGCGCAATCTTACCTGCTCCAATAAATCCAACCTTAACTTCCACTTCAGCTTTCCTTGCCTGTTCGGGCTAAGATCAAGATATTCAAGGCAAACTTTGCGCCGTTTGTTCCATCATCAGAATTCGAACAATCCTGACGTCTCAATATATCACATCCCGTTGAATTTATCAAATTCCTGTGTTGCTCCAAATTTTGACAGTGCCCTCGCTTGTGATAGAATATTTCATTGTTTCCCGGGAGGGTAAGTTACGGAATGAAGATTGATGGGAAAACAAAAATAGTGGGGATATTCGGCTATCCTCTGGCTCACTCCCTTTCTCCACATCTTCATAACGCTGCCTTTGATGAGTTAGCACTTGATTTTGTCTACCTTCCCTTCTGGGTCCAGTCCAAGAATCTGGAGGTGGCAGTACGGGCAATAAGATCTCTGAATATGGTGGGGGTCAACGTGACCATTCCTCATAAGGAACGGATCATGGCCTACCTGGATGAGGTAGCCCCTGATGCCCGGATGATGGGAGCAGTAAATACTGTACTTAACAGAAAAGGTAAGCTCATTGGCTACAATACCGATGGTCAGGGCTTCATTGATTCTCTTGAAGGGGAAGGAGAACTCAATCCTAACGGGAAAAGGGTGGTGCTTCTGGGAGCCGGGGGGGCTGCACGAGCCATTTCATCTGTCCTGATCCAGGAAGGAATCGCTTCTCTTACCATTGTTAACCGTACACAAAGAAGAGGTGAAGAATTAGTCCATCATCTAAAAAGGATTTTCAAGAACAGGTGTCCCATAGACTTCCTGGAGTTTGGCAAAAGGAACCTCGAAGCGAGGCTAAGAGAAATCAACCTCTTTGTCAATGCTACCTCGGTGGGGCTCAATCCGGAGGGGGATTTGTTAATCAATCTGGATCTATTTTCTCCGGGTACCTTTATTCATGATATAGTGTATAACAGAAAAACAGAGCTTCTGGAAGCAGCCGAGCAGCGAGGCTTACCCTGCCTGGGAGGATTGGGGATGCTCATCCGTCAGGCAGCTCTTTCTTTTGAAATCTGGACTCATCGAAAAGCTCCCATCCAGAAGATGAGAGATACGGCAGAAAAAGAGCTGGGGATGAAAAAAAGGAGGCCATAATGTTACGTTATTCAACCGGCGGGGAATCCCACGGAAGGGCTCTCGTCGCCACTCTTGAAGGGATCCCAGCAGACCTTTCCCTATCCTGCCGTGATATTGATGGGGACCTCAAACGCCGACAGATGGGTTATGGTCGCTCAGAGAGAATGAAGATAGAAAAGGACAGGGCCGAGATCCTTTCTGGTGTTCGCAGGGGTAGAACTTTGGCAAGTCCCATTGTTCTAATGATAAGCAACATGGAGTGGCCAAAATGGCAAATAACTATGGCGGTGGAGGAAAATACTGATTCCCCTGCCCTGACTGAACCTCGACCTGGTCATGCAGATCTGGCCGGAGCCATCAAATATGACTTTGAGGACACAAGAGATGTACTGGAGAGGGCAAGTGCCCGGGACACGGCAGCCCGGGTGGCAGTGGGGGCCATCTGCAAAAAGTTCCTTCGAGAATTCGGCATAGTTTTCTACAGCCGTGTTATTCAGATTGGCAGGGTAAGGGACAGGAAAGAGTGGCAGCCCACTCCAGACGATTATTCTTTAATTGAATCCTCGCCCCTCAGGTGTCTGGATAGGGAAAAAGGGGAACAAATGAAGGAGCTTATTGACCAGGCCAAGACAAGGGGTGATACTCTGGGCGGGGTCTTTGAGGTTTATGCTACCAATCTACCCATAGGACTGGGCAGCTATACCCAATGGGATGTCAAATTGGATGCGAGGCTAGCTCAAGCTATGATGAGCATCCCGGCCATAGTAGGAGTGGAAATAGGACTCGGTTTTACCTCGGCAGAAAGATGGGGGTCCCAGGTTCAGGATGAGATATTCTATGACAGGAAAGGAAGCCGTTTCTTCCGCAAGACCAACAGGGCCGGGGGCATTGAAGGAGGAATGACAAATGGAGAAGCCCTCATTATGAGAGCAGCTATGAAGCCTATTTCTACTCTGGCTCGACCCCTTCGCTCGGTGGATCTCATCACCAAGAAAGAGGTGAAGGGGGCTCGGGAAAGAGCGGACATTTGTGCTGTTCCTGCGGCAGCCGTTATCGCGGAGGCGGTGATGGCTTTTGAGGTCGCTCGGGAGGTGCGGGAGAAGTTTGGCGGGGACAGTATAGGTGAAGTAAGGAGGAATTACGAGAGCTACATAGACTATGTAGCCAAAAAACAGGCAAGATGAACATTATCATAACGGGTTTTATGGGGACCGGGAAAAGTGCCGTAGGTAGGCGGTTGGCCAAAAAGTTACGGATGGAGTACCTCGACACCGATGATCTTATTGAAAAAAGAAAGGGGTCCAAGATTTGCCATATATTCGAGGAAAAGGGGGAGTCCTACTTTCGCAGGCTGGAAAGTGCTATCGTCAGAGAGGTTTCCCATCTTGATAACTATGTCATCTCTACCGGCGGTGGAGTAATCTTAAGAGATGAAAATATCAAGGCATTGAAGAGAAACGGTCTTATCATTTGTCTTGCTGCTAATTCAGAGACCATCCTCAAAAGAACTACAGGGACCCAGGATCGTCCGCTTTTGAATGAACCTGATCCAGGAAGGAAAATTGAGGAGCTTCTGAGAATGAGACAACCTTACTATGGGAAGGCCGATTTTTCTGTACAGACCTCTAACCTGGCCGTAGAGGAGGTGACGAGGAGAATACAGGAGTTTTTGAGGAAGAAGGATGAAGGTTGTTCGTGTAGACCTGGGGGAGCGTAGCTACCCTGTTTACATAGGAGGAGATGTAGCTCGCCTGGGCGAGGTAGCCGGACAATTTGATCTGGGGGAAAAGGTCCTGGTCATCTCGTCAAGGTCCGTCGCCTCTCTTTGTGGGAAGGAAGTCAAGGATGCCCTTGAGAGTGGAGCGTTCCAGGTGTCTTTGGCCAGAGTCCCAGACGGGGAGAAGTACAAGACGTTATCCCAGGCAGCCAAGTTATATGCCGAGTGCGCTGAGAAGAAGCTAGACCGAAACTCAACCATCCTTGCTCTGGGAGGAGGAGTAATAGGAGATCTGGCTGGATTTGTTGCTTCCACCTATGCCAGGGGAATTAACTTTACTTATGTACCTACCACTCTTCTAGCACAGGTAGATGCGAGCATAGGTGGAAAGGTGGGAGTGGATCTTCCTGAGGGTAAGAACCTGGTGGGTTCCTTTTACCAACCTCGCTTCGTTTATATGGACCTTAGGCTGCTAACCACTCTCCCCCGGATCCAGATAAGAGAGGGATTGGCTGAGATCATAAAATATGGAATAATAGAGGACGAGGATCTTTTTCTTCATCTGGAGCAGAATCTGGAAGAAATTCAGACTTTGAGTCTTGACTCTCTGAGATACGTCATTACCCGATGCGTTCAAATCAAAGCCGCTGTGGTCCAGGAGGACGAGAGGGAAAAGAGGGGAAAGCGTCAGGTTCTCAATTTTGGCCACACTATTGGCCACGCCGTCGAGTCAGCCACCGGATACGGAAGGTATAGCCATGGACAAGCTGTAGCCGTGGGGATGATAGGAGCAGCGAGAATAGCCAACAAGATGGGTTTCTTTAGAAAGGCTTTGCTGACTAGGCTGGAAAATCTGGTGATGAGAGCAGATCTTCCCACTCGGGTGGAGGGAGTGAATGAGGGCAAGCTCTGGGATGCTCTTCATTTGGATAAGAAGATTAGGGAAAAACAGCTTTGTTTTGTCTTGCCCAAAAGAATAGGGGAAGTCTTTCTCACCGACAAGGTCCCTCTCGCCTTGGTAAGAGAGGCGATCAAAGAGCTGGGGGTAGAAAAATGAGCCACATTTTAGTCATTCATGGACCCAATATCGACCTTCTAGGGATGCGGGAAAGAGCTATTTACGGAAAGGCGAGTCTTTCCAGATTGAACGAGCTCATCAGAGAAAGGGCAAAAGACCTGGGTGTTCAGGTAAGAATCAGCCAGTCAAATCATGAAGGCGACATTGTTTCCCTGATAGGAAAGTCTAAAGATTGGGCTGATGCTATCATCGTCAATCCCGCCGCTTATACTCACACCAGTGTGGCCATCAGAGATGCCATCCTGGCCGTCCAGATTCCCACTATAGAGGTTCACTTATCCAATGTTTATGAGAGAGAGACCTTTCGACACAGGTCCTTAGCCGCTGGGGTTTGTGTAGGTCTCATAGTAGGATTCGGGTCCCAGAGTTATCTTTTGGCCCTGGAGGCAGCCGTCAATATTATCAAGGAGCACCGCAAAAATGAAGCTGAAAAACCTGCGTCGTGAGATTGATGAAATTGATTCGAAACTGGTGGACCTCCTTAATGAGAGGATGAGAAAGGTTCTTGGAATTGCTGAAGCCAAAAGAAAGAGAAAGGAGCCCTTCTATTCTCCAGCCCGAGAAAAGAAGATTCTGAAAGGATTAGTCCGGTATAACCAGGGTCCCCTTCCTAACGAGGCTTTGATAGAGATTGTGCAGCTCATCCTCAAGACTTCCCTTAGCCTTCAAAGTGAACCTAAGGTAGTCTATTTCGGCTCTCCGGCGACCTTTACTCATCTTGCGGCCCTCAAGAGTTTTGGCAAAGGAGCTGAGCTTATTCCGGCAAAAAGCATCGGTGAAATCTTCTCCATAGTAGAAAAAAGGCAGGTAGAGTTTGGAGTGGTGCCGGTGGAGAACTCTACCGAGGGAGTAGTTACCCATACCCTGGATATGTTCCTGGACTCGGACCTCAGAATATGTGCCGAGATCATCTTGGAGATTTCTCATCATCTTCTAGGCAGAGGCACTTTGGAGAAGGTTGAAAAGATCTATTCCCATCCCCAGGCGCTGGCTCAGTGTCGAGGGTGGTTGGAACAGAATGTTCCTACGGTGAGATTGGGGGAAGTGGAGAGCACAGCCAAGGCTGCCCAGATGGCTGCAAAAGATTTTACTTTCGCTGCTATTGCCTCTGATGTAGCCGCCTCCCTATATGGTCTTAACATTATCGCATCCCACATTGAGGACAGTCCCCACAACTTCACCCGGTTTTTGGTTATTGGGCGGGAACACAATAAGGAGTCAAGCGGGCAGGATAAGACTTCTGTTCTTTTTTCCATCAAGGATAGAGTGGGGGCTCTTCATGAGATGCTGGCTCCCTTTATTAAACACGGGATCAATTTGACAAAAATCGAATCCCGCCCTACCAAAAGACGAGCCTGGGAATACGTGTTTTTCCTGGATTTTTTCGGCCACAAGGATGAAGAAAAGGTAAAAAAGGCTCTGGCGGAGCTTGAGGAAAGCTGTTTTTTCCTCAAGGTTCTGGGGTCCTATCCCCGAGGAGAATAAAGATAAGATGAGATGAGACAAGACAAAGGAGAGAAGAAATGATAATCACCTTGAAACCTGACACCACACAAAAGGGAATTGAGCACGTTGTAGAAAAAATCAAAGAGTTAGGTTTCGCCCCTCATATCTCAAAAGGAGCCAAAAGGACCATCATTGGAGTCATCGGTGAGAATCCTATACGCTACCGGAGTGTCTTTGAGGCTATGTTTATTGTGGAGTCCGTTGTTCCCATCTCAAGACCTTACAAGTTAGTGAGCCGGGAATTCAAGAAGGAGAATACAAAATTCAAAGTAGGAGGGGTCGAGATCGGAGGAAAGAAAGTGGTGGTTATGGCAGGGCCGTGTGCTGTGGAAAATAGAGACCTCATTCTGGAGGTGGCTAAAGAGGTGAAGGGAGCAGGTGCAAAAGTCTTGAGGGGAGGCGCATTTAAGCCCCGCACTTCTCCTTACTCTTTCCAGGGTTTAGGAAAGGAAGGGTTGAAACTCCTGGCTGAAGCTAGCAGGATCACGGGACTTCCAGTAGTTACGGAAGCGATGGATCCCAGGCAGGTGGAGGTGGTGTCAGAATACGCCCACATTATTCAAATCGGAGCCCGCAACATGCAAAACTTTGATCTCTTGAGGGAAGTAGGGCGAGGCAAGTGCCCAGTTCTACTGAAAAGAGGGATAGCCTCCACAGTCAAAGAATTCCTAATGTCGGCAGAGTATATCTTGTCCGGTGGCAATTATAATCTTATCCTTTGCGAGAGAGGAATAAGAACCTTTGAAGATGGCACCCGATTCACTCTGGATCTCTCCGCAATTCCTCTCATCAAGAAACTCACCCATCTTCCGGTGCTGGTGGATCCCAGTCACGGCACAGGTATGAGGGACCTGGTAGTTCCTATGTCCCGGGCAGCCATAGCAGCAGGGAGTGATGGCCTTATGGTGGAAGTTCACCCCAGACCGGAAGAGGCTCTGTCGGATGGCCTCCAAGCGTTACCACCACAGGATTTTCGTCATCTTATGCAAGAGATCAAAGCCGTGGCCACGGCTTTGGGAAGGGAATCCTGAGAGATGAGGGCAAAATCTATCCAGGTTAATCCTGCCCGTCACCTTAGGGGAGAAATAAATGTCCCCGGAGACAAATCTATTACCCACAGGGCTCTCATACTGAGTTCCCTTGCCAAAGGAGGCTCAGTTATTAAGGGGATGGGGGGAGGACTGGACTGCTTAGCTACCCAAAAGATAATTAAGAGAATGGGAGTCGTCATAGAAGAAGGAGAAGACCTTTTTGTCCAGGGGAGAGGGATTCATGGCTTAGAAGAACCTGGAGATGCTCTCGGATGCGGAAATTCAGCTACCACCATGAGACTTCTTGCAGGCCTTTTGGCTGGCCAGAGCTTCTACAGTGTGTTATCCGGGGATAGATTCTTAAGAGAAAGACCCATGTCCAGGGTGACGGAACCACTCACCATGATGGGAGCAAAGATCTGGGGAAGAAAGAGAGGGCATTTTCCTCCTTTGAGCATATTGGGGTCCCCCTTAGAGGGGATACGCTACTCCTTGCCTATTCCCTCCGCCCAGGTGAAATCCTCTCTTATTTTGGCTGGACTTTATGCCGAGGGAGAGACCTGTATCACGGAACCTTATCAATCTCGGGATCATACCGAGCGAATGCTTAAATTTTTGGGCTTGCCTATTGAACGAGACGATCTTACAGTGCGGGTCAAAAAATTAACCTCTTTTCCTGGGAGAAAAATCTCGGTACCAGGAGATATCTCCTCGGCGGCTTTCTTCATAGGAGGAGCTGCCATCCTGGAGGGATCTCACCTGAGAGTCTCGAGCGTCGGACTCAACCCCACCCGAATGGGGTTCATTGATGCTCTTCGTCAAATGGGGGCTGATATCGAAGTTCACCTTGAAGGGAAAAGGTCAGGGGAGGAATATGGAGAGATTGAAGTACGAGGGAGAAGATCCCTAGAAGCAACCACCATTGAAGGAGGCATGATTCCTCGCCTCATTGATGAGATACCCATAGTGGCCGTGGTAAGCTGTTTCGCTGAAGGACAGACCATAATTAAGGACGCCAGGGAACTTCGGGTCAAGGAGACTGACCGAATTAGGGCTATAACTACTGAGCTAAGGAGGATGGGAGCAGAAGTTGAGGAGAGGGAAGACGGGATGATTATCAAAGGGAGAGGATACCTCAAGGGAGCGGAGTGCCGGAGCTACAATGATCATCGAATGGCCATGGCCCTGACTATGGCAGGTCTTTGCGCCGAAGGCAGGACCAAGATTCGAGGTTCGGACTGCATTGATACGTCTTTTCCCGGATTCTGGACGACACTTGAGGGAATTCTGATCGAATGAAAGGCTTGTCCATAAAGGTAGGGGCATATCTCGCCTGAAGAACGGATCTACCCTCAGGCTGGCTCCAGAAGTGAGGAAGGTTAAGACAAAAAATGGCGAGAGACGCTAAGTTAAAGGGAAGAAGAGGGAAGTCGGCGTGGAGTTGATAAAAGACATTGAGACAATGAGGAGTTATATAAAGCGGATACAGGAGGGAAAGATTGTCGGTTTTGTCCCCACCATGGGGCACCTGCATGAAGGTCACCTTTCTTTGATAAGAAAGGGCAGGGAAGGATCTGATGTCTTGGTGGTAAGTATTTTCGTTAATCCCACTCAATTCGAGCCCGGGGGAGATTTCAAAAGTTACCCCCGGAATCTGGAGTGGGACATGAAGCTTGCTGAAGCCGAGGGTGTGGATGTAATCTTTGCTCCTTCTGTGGAAGAGATGTACCCAGGTGGGTACTCCACCTTTGTTGAGGTGGAAGGACACCTCACCTCCATCCTGGAGGGAGAATCGCGTCCCGGACATTTCAGAGGGGTCACAACCATCCTCGCTAAACTATTTAACATCGTATCTCCTGACAGGACCTACTTTGGGGAAAAGGACTATCAGCAGGCTCTGGTAGTGAGAAAGCTGGTGAGAGACCTCAACCTGAATATCGAGATTGTGCCTCTCCCAACAGTGAGGGAGCAAGACGGCTTGGCTCTCAGCTCCCGCAATTCTTATCTTACCCCGGCAGAGAGAAAGGCGGCCACCGTACTCTACCAATCACTTCTCACAGCAAAAAAGGATATTGCTCGGGGGATAAGAGATGCCACAGTTATCAGCTCTCACATGGAAGACCTGATAAGAGGACAGCCCCTGGCCCGTATAGATTATGTGGCTGTTATTGATCCAGAGACCCTCCGGAGGGTAGAGCGAGTAGAAAAAGAAGTTCTTGTTGCAGTGGCAGCAAAGATTGGCCAAACAAGATTAATTGATAATCTCAAGATAGGGTGAATTGCAGAAGGGAGGTTCCCGTTGCCCACAAGGAAGATTCTACTGACTGCGGCAGAGATTTCAGGAGATTTCCATGCAGCTAATCTCGTTCGCGCTATCAAAAGAATCGACGCCGATATTGAATTTGTGGGTACGGGCGGGGAGAAAATGAGGCAGGCAGGGGTTGATGTGAGGGCCACTACCGTCCATATGGGAACAGTGGGCATCTGGGAAGGTCTCAAGCATTATCCGTCCTTTCTTAGAATTGAAAAGCAGATAAAAAGAATGCTGTGGGAGGAACCTCCCAACCTGTTAGTTTTAATAAATAGCCGGGATTTCAATTTGAGGATCGCCCGCCTGGCTAAGAAGCGGGGATTTCGCATCATTTACTATATTGCTCCTCCGGCCTGGGCCTGGCCTGATTGGGCAACCAAGAGAACGGTCAGAGATATCACTGAAGTTATTGCTATTTTTCCTTTTGAAGTCGAACTCTATCGCAAGGCGGGAGCCAATGTGACCTTTGTGGGACATCCGCTGGTTGGCATGGCTAGACCCACGCTGAGCAAAGGTGAGGCCTATCAGGAATTTGGCCTCACCCCTGAGCATCCGATAGTAGGCCTTCTTCCGGGAAGTCGGGCATACGAGATAGACAGTCTTTTGCCCATAATGTTGCGCACGGCAGATGAGATAAAAAGATCATTAAAGGGCATTCAGTTCCTACTTCCAGTTGCTGATTCGGTTTTTGAGAAAAGAATTGCCAGAATAGTTAAGGAAAGCGGAATGGATATCAAAGTCATAAATAACAACATTTACGATGTTATGAACGTCTCTGACCTGATTATTACAGCCTCAGGGACAGCTACCCTTGAAGCGGCATGCTTGAGGACTCCCATGATTGTTATTTACAAAACTTCCCTCACTACCTGGATTTTGGGAAATATTCTCATAAAACTTCCCTACGTAAGTTTGCCCAACATCCTCGCAGGGAGGAGAATTGTACCTGAACTCCTTCAGTTTCGAGTCACACCCAACCGCCTGGCGAATCTCGCTTTGAGTCTATTGGAAGATTCCCAAGAATTGGAAGAGATGAAAGCTGAGCTAAACAAGGTGACCAGGAAACTGGGCGAGCCTGGAGCTATTGAGCGAGCCGCCAGAATAGTAGTCAAGAGCCTAGCTTGACAAAGGGAGTTTTGTGTGCGAGTTTTTCTAGTGGCAAATAGTCCGGGTGAACTCTCAGGATGGGTAAGGCCGATAGCCAGAACTTTGAAGAAAGGGGAAAAGACCTTAAAGATTTTTGTAATCATACCTCCCTGTCAATACGCCAGTGGCACGGAAAAGAAAGTTGCCAGCGGTTTTCTAGCTGTCGATGGGGTAGCAGGACCCACCGACTACCTGAAATACATCTTTCTGGGCATGAGATGGCCTCATTTTGCAGAAAACGGTAAGGGGGTGGTCGTTTTTCTGGGAGGAGATCCCATTCATGCAATTCTGTTGTCCAGACGGCTGAGGGTTCCGGCATTAGCTTATATCCAAAAACCCAGGTGGAAAAGGTTTTTCAAAAAGTTTATGATCCTCGATGAGACGATAAACGAAGAGCTTAGGCGAGCCGGGGTTAAATCGGGGAAAATCAAAGTTGTCGGCGACCTGATGGCCGATGCCGTGGAGTGCCAGATGTCCAAAGAAGAGGCGTGCAACTACTGGGAGCTTGATTCCAAGTATCCAATTGTCTCCATCATGCCCGGAAGCAGGTCTGAGGAAGTAAAACACCTTACCCCGTTTTTCTTAAGGGTGGCAGAGCTAGTTAAGGAAGAGGTGCCAAAAGCTCAATTTGTCCTGGTCCTTTCTCCCTTTACCTCCCATGAGCAATTGACCAATTTGCTTTCGGAGGGGCGAGAAGAAGTATTCCGGGATACAGCAAAATTTAATCTCGTGAAGAAGAAACGATGGAAGCTCATTACTGACCTCAATCTGGAAGTTCTAGTGGCCAGGGAGAATCAATACGAGATAATGAACGCCTCGGATCTGGCCATCACTATTCCCGGCACCAACACAGCGGAAATGGCATTTTTGGGAACACCCATGGTGGTAACCGTTCCATTAAATAAGCCGGAAGCAATACCTCTTGATGGCTTGCCGGGATTGATTGGACACTTGCCATACCTCGGGCCTGTGATTAAATCAGGAATAGTAAGAAGGTACAGCAGGAAGGTTAAGTTTACGGCTCTACCCAACCTGCGGGCGGGAAAGGAAATTGTTCCCGAGCTGAGGGGAATAATTGAAGCTCAGGATGTTAGCAGGAAAGTGATAGAGCTTTTGCAAAATCCAGTTCTCAGAAATAGTATGGCTTGTGAGCTCAAGTCCACAGTGGGACCAAAGGGGGCAGCTAATAGAATAGCTGAAACCATACTGCAGGAACTCAACTAGATGAGGTTCAATCTATGAATGTCCAAGGCCGCCTGCTAAGCTATCTGCGTCCATATCGAGGGAGATTGGTTCTGGCTTTAGTTTGCATGGTACTGGTGAGCTTAACCACCCTGGCAGTTCCCTGGATATTAGGAAGAGAACTAATTGACGGAGTGCTTTTAGCTAAGAACCTTTTCTTGCTGAATTTAATCGCTATCGCTCTGGTAGTTCTCATAGCCATAAAGGGACTTTTTTCTTATGGACAGACTTATCTTATGTCCTTTGTTGGTTACCGGGTAATTACTGATCTGCGAAACCAGACATACCAACACCTTCAACGACTGTCTTTGAGTTTCTACAAAAGAAAGCGTACCGGGGAGATTATGTCTCGGGTAGTAACAGATGTGAATGTACTTCAGGACGTAGCTGTTGACTCCATGGCCAAGATGATTCTAAATCTTCTCATTATAGCTGGAGTTTTAGGGTTCATCTTTTATATACACTGGAGACTCTCTCTTTGTGTTTTGGCTGTAGTTCCCCTCCTAGCTTTGACGGTGAGAAGGTTCGGTAGTCGTATAAAGAAATTCAGTACTTCGGTTCAAGTTAAGATCGCCGATATCTCTTCTCTTCTGCAGGAGACAGTAGCAGGGATTGAAGTAGTAAAATCTTTTGCCACAGAAAAAAAAGAGGCCAAAAGATTCGAGCAGGAGAATATCCGCAGCTTCCGATTAGCGATGAGAAGAACTCAGGTGGTAGCTCTGGTCAGTCCACTCATAGAAATCCTCACTACTATTGGCTTGAGTGCCATTTTGTGGTACGGAGCGTGGGAGGTCATAAGAGGAGTGTTAACCACAGGCGAGCTCATCTCCTTCCTCGGCTACGTAAGCCTCGTCATTAAGCCATTAAATCAGCTGGGTAGAACTTATAGTCTTTACCAGCGGGCTCTGGCCTCTGCTGAGAGGATCTTTGAGATTCTCGATACCGAACCTGAGATAAAGGAGCTTCCCGGGGCTATACAATTACCTCCTGTGGAAGGCTACATATGCTTTAAAGATGTATCCTTCGGCTATGATAGCAAAGAGCTGATTTTGGAGAACATTAATTTGGAAATAAAGCCTGGTGAGAGAGTCGCCTTGGTCGGACCTTCCGGCGTGGGTAAGAGCACACTTGTGAGCCTAATTCCTCGTTTCTACGACTCAACTTCGGGGGTTGTTACAGTAGACGGGTATGATGTTAAAAAGGTAAAACTGGCTAGCTTGAGGCAGCAAATAAGCATAGTCCCCCAGGATACCATTCTTTTCAACGGCACCATCGGTGATAATATCGCTTATGGTCGGCCGGAAGCTACTGACGAGGAAATCGCCGAGGCAGCAAAAAGGTCTAATGTTGATCGTTTTATTGAATCGCTAAGTCAGAAGTACGATACCGAAGTCGGGGAGAGAGGAGTGAAGCTCTCAGGAGGGGAAAGGCAACGTATCGCCATAGCTAGAGCCATCTTGCGGAACCCTCGCATACTCATTCTTGATGAAGCTACCTCCGCCGTGGATTCAGAGACGGAACTATTGATCCAACAAGCCTTGAGCCTTTTCATGAAGGACAGAAGCACTCTTATCATTGCCCATCGGCTGTCTACCATACAGAACGCAAACAACGTGGTGTTCCTAAGTCAAAGAAGAATTGAAGAGATTGGATCCCATGAGGAGCTTCTGGCCCAAGGGGGTTTTTACACCAGGCTATACAAAACTCAATTTCGCCCAGCGTAGGGGCCAGTGCTCCAAAGATCTTAATCCAGGAAAGGGGTGTGGTTGAAACCAACTATAGCCTTTTTTATCAAAACCTATCTGCCAGCTTCAGAGACCTTTATATATGAGGAGATAAAGAATTTAACCACGTTTAATACCATCATTCTTACCCAAAAATTAGCAAATGTAAATCTCTTTCCCCACAACAACATCTTTTCAGTGCCAGCCCTTCCTAAATGGGGATTAGGCAAACGACTCCGAAGTCATAATTCATTCATTAAACCACTGTTGAACAGAAGAGTAAAACTGATTCATGCTCACTTTGGATGGGGAGGAATGATGATTTTGCCCGAGTGTAGAAAGCTTAGCCTTCCCCTTTTGACTACCTTCCATGGTATAGACGTCTCTCTTTTTGCCAGGGATCTTATCTATCGATTGGGGCTAAAGAAGCTTTTTAAAGAGGGAAGTGTTTTTCTGGTGAGGTCAAACAGGATGAAGGCCGACGTGGTAGATTTAGGCTGTCCTCCTGAGAAAATAATTGTCCATTATGGGGGTATTGATGTTAATAAGTTCAGGTTCAGAAAAAAGGAGGTAGATGGCAAAAGAGTAAAGATTTTGATGTGCGGAAGATTTGTGGAAAAGAAGGGATTTGAATATGGAATAAGAGCGTTCGCAAAGTTAGGCAAGATTTACAAAAATGTAGCTTTAACCATTATCGGCGATGGGAAATTAAGAAAAAAGATGGAAAATCTGGTAGATTCCCTTAATCTTTCCGAGAGTGTCCAATTATTGGGGATGCTGCCCCATGAGGAAGTGCAAAGGGAAATGGAAACTTCAGATATCTTTCTTTCCCCTAACCTTACGGCCCGAAATGGAGACAGAGAAGGAATTCCTAATACCATAAAGGAGGCTATGGCCACAGGGCTGCCAGTAGTTTCTACCTATCATTCCGGGATCCCCGAGCTGGTGATAGATAAAGAGACAGGTTTCTTAGTCCCTGAAACAGATGTGGATGGGCTGATAGATCGGCTCGATTACCTTATAGCCCATTCAGAAGTCTGGCAAAAACTAGGATCAAAAGCCCGAGAGGTTGTGGAGAAGAAGTTTAATTTGTCCACTCAGGTAAGGAAACTCGAGAAAATTTATGGAATGTTATTGAATTAAGGATCTTGAAAGTTGCAAATCACCAATCTTATCAAAAGAATTAGTTCAGTAGCAGTCGTAGGCAAAAAAGTGAAGGGGGCTAATATGTTTATCCATCATGATCTTATCAAAAGAATTGGCCTAGTAGCAATGGTAGGAATATTCCTAGGTCTAGCTCAACTTTCAGTCCATGCCGGAAATTACCTGTATCCCGAATCTGCTTCTGAGACAAGAAGGTTCGAGCTTCATGAAATATCAGCCCAATTATTACCAGGGTATTGGGGAGAGACAATCAAAGACGAGGGTTATTCCCTGCCAGATGAAAAACGAGAAAGTGGGCGAAATCCACATGTGAAATGGTCTCTTGATCTATTCTTGGGCTCAGCATTAAACATACCCACTCCCCTCAGCATTCACCAATCTGGTGAGGAACGTATTTTTCTCTATGCGAGATACGATGAAAATCCCTTTAGAGGGTCACCGTATTATGCTTGGCGTATTGCCAAATGGAACCAGAACAGAGCATGGGAACTTGAACTCGTCCATCATAAACTTTACCTAGCAAATAAACTGCCAGAGATTGAACAGTTTGAAATCTCACATGGTTATAATCTTGTCACCGTAAATCGAGCCTGGGAGAAAACAAATGGGGTCATAATTCGGGTTGGTGCGGGAATTGTGCTAACGCACCCAGAAACTATTATCCGTGGGAAAAAACTACCGTGGGGTGGGGGATTAGATGGTTTTTATCTTTCAGGATCCACAGTCCAGGTTGCAATAGCAAAGAAGTTTCCTATTCTTGGTAGTTTGTTCGCCACGGCGGAAGGAAAATTTACTGCATCGTACGCGCACATTCCCATTCAGGATGGCAGTGCCTATGTACCTAACCTTGCATTTCATGGACTGTTAGGACTTGGTTTCGAGTTCTAGTCGGACAACGTACATCTTTTCTAGGTCTGGGAAGAAAACATTGACAAAAATTGGGAGTAGGGCGTGGATTCAAAAGGCTGAAAAATCAACATCGGTGTAATCCATCGGTGGTACAATGCGGAATCTAGACGAATTTATCAAAAAGGGTAGAATGAGATTAGGTATACCGTATCGGAGCCTCAACTATACGCCAATCTTAAAACAATACGGCAAGTCTTATTTAGATTTTCTGAGGTTCTGGAGGAATTGTGAAAAAAGGAACTCTTAAGAATATTACTCATGTCACTCTATGGCATTTTAACACTGCCTGCAATTTCAACTGTGATTACTGTTTCGGCCATACTAAAAAAGAGCATCCGGGAGTGGGAGGGTATTCTTCCGATGAGATAGCCAGAAGTTTTGATGATACGGGGTTTACCTGGTGGATCGGTATTAGTGGAGGGGAACCCTTTTTGTATCGAGATCTGGTTGAAATAGTGGAAAAGTTAACCAGAAATCATTTCGTTCATATCGACACCAACCTTTCCTGTGGTATGAAAAAATTTCTGGAGAGAATTGACCCGGCTAGAATAGTTTACCTGCACTGCGCTTTTCACGCTGCTGAGGTAGAAAGAAGGGGCCCGGTTAGCAACTTCATCGAGAAGGTGTTGCTACTAGGAGATGCTGGATTTTCAACCATTCTTTCCCTTGTTACCTACCCACCTATTTTAAAAGGATTGGAAGAATATGTGGCTCTTTTCAAATCTTATGGCCTGACCCTGCAGCCCAAGATTTTCCGGGGATATTACGACGAAAGAAGATTCCGGCTAAGAAAAAGACATTATCCTGAGAGCTACACTGAGGAGGAAAGATCATTAATAAAAAAGTATTCAGTTGATCCCATGGCAGAAAAACTTGTCTTGGGCTTACCATCGTATACGGGAAGACTTTGTGGAGCGGGAAAGAATTTCATACGAGTTCATCCTGATGGGAAGGTGAGCCGATGTCCAGGCGACTCAACCAATTTAAGCAATATTTTTGAGGGAGATTTGAAATTGTTTGATGAGGCAAGGGTCTGTAAGAGTAGACTCTGTAGATGTCCTTTTGTTAGTCGTCTAAATATGATTGAGGGAGAAAAAGACTGTAGAGGAGATTTTGAAAAAATGATTCATTTAAATGATAGATAGACGCGGGGTAGTTATGGGAGGAACGGCTTTGAATATCCTTTTTTTGGTGGTAGGAAGATTTTCAGGAACAAATGAGTGTCTCATAAAAACCTTCTCCAAAAATAATCACATAAATGTAATTGATGTAATTAATCCAACTAACGCCATTCGGCCAGTCTGGCGTAAGTTAAGATTATCGTCTTTTGTTAACCCTTTCCTCGGCGAGTTAGCAGCAATACATGAATACGGTACACGATGGAATAACTATCATTGGAGAACTCCTTTTGCTTTTAACAAAATGACGCAGTCTTGTGAGGAAGCCATAAGAAATTACGGAAAAAGACAAATTGATGCAGTACTCATGACTCAAGTTTTTTTTTCCTTCTCGCAAGATAAACCTGACATCCCTTCCTTCATATTTACTGATAATACCAATAGACTGACTCAGGAGACCCCATTCAAAGACGAACTTAAACTTCACTTTCAAACTTCTCCAAGATGGCAGAAATTAGAGAAAGAAACTTATTTAAAGGCAGAAAAAGTTTTTGTTATGGGCCCCCATGTGAGGACTTCTTTAATAGATTCTTATAGCGTGGACCCAGAAAAGGTGATAGTGGTGGGGGGCGGTTCGAATATTACCACTAAGCTAAATAAAGACCCTGAATTTAGAGAAAAGTCATATAAGGATAGAATTCTTCTTTTTATTGGGCGAGACTTTAAAAGAAAAGGAGGAGAAGATCTCCTCCAGGCCTTTAGAATTGTAAAGAAAAAATTTAAGGGTGCTAAATTGATTATTGTCGGCTGCAGACCAAAGGCAAAAATTGATGGAGTTGAGGTTGTGGGTAAGTTGAAGCCTGATCAGCTCGAGAAATACTATGAAAAAGCTCAAGTTTTTGTGATGCCGAGTCTATGGGAGCCCTGGGGAAATGTCTGGATTGAGGGGATGACCTATCAGCTACCCTGCATAGGAACCAATGTTGGGTCCATACCCTACATCATTGAAGACGGGAAGACCGGGTTTATAGTAACGCCGAAGAATCCTAAGGAGATAGCAGAGCGACTTATATATTTATTCGAAAATCCTCATATAATGGAGCAATTCGGACGTGGGGGATTTTTGAAGGCGGTAAGGAACTTTACCTGGGACAAAGTTGTAGACACCATAGCAAAGGAAATCGCAATTACCCTGAAGGAAAAATTGAATAAGAGCTTATCCGTAGAATGAATACTGAAAAAATAGAAAAGGTAAGTGTTATTATTCCTACCCATAATCAAAAAGAGATACTGGCTAAGACGCTTGATCATTTGATCCTGCAGGATTACCCGAAGGATCAATACGAAATCATCGTGGTTGATGATGGCTCAACCGATGGCACTCAAGAGATGGTTGAGTCTAAGACGGGGTCTAAGATTAGCTTGAGACGCTTATATCAAAAACAAAGGGGTCCACACTTTGCCCGTAACTTGGGAATAGAAAAAGCCCGGGGTGAGATAATAATTTTTGTTGATTCAGATATTTTTACTGCTCCAAATTTTATCACCGAACATGTGAGATTTCATGAAAAATTTGGCGACGTTGTGGTTAGCGGTCCCACAGTTAGAACTGATAATTTAGATAATGTATTTGACAATATGAATAGAAAAAAGGTCAAGAAACTCCTCTTTGATCTTTCAGGTCCCTCATTTATCACTTCGAATCTGTCGGTGAAGAGAAAATTTTTGATCTCGGCAGGCGGTTTCGATGAGGAATTTACTGGATTTGGATGGCATGACTGGGAATTAGGTTTAAGACTTAAGAAACTGGGCCTCAAGGCAAAGAGGAATATTGACGCAATAGTCTATCATTATAAGAAAAAAATCAATTTGTCTGATCTACCCTCCTTATGTAAAAAGAAAAGAGAACAAGGAAGAAACGCTGTTCTATACTACAAAAAACATCCTAGTTTAAAAATAAGATTTGGTATGAGGCCGCAAAGCCTTATCTTTGATAAACTAATCGGATGGATAGACAAAGAGTTTGGAGAAAGGCTAGTTTTGCGTGCCGCCAAGAAGGGTAGCTGGTGGCTGAACCTACTTATGAAATGGAAATTGCTTCATGCTTATGCCCAGGGTCTAAGAGATGGTATGAGAAAACATAAAGTGAGGCTGTTTTGATGAAGGTGAGTGTAGTCATTGCCACCTATAACAAAAGGTACGTGCTGGACAGGTCCCTTGAGTGTTTATTTGGTCAGGATTACCCGAAGGATCAATACGAGATCATCGTGGTTGACGATGGCTCAAACGATGGTACTCAGAAGATGATGGAGGGAAAAAATCCATTCTGCTCCCTAAAATATCTAAAGCACAAAGAGAGAAAAGGCCAGAGTAGAGCTAGAAATCTCGGAATTGACCATGCCCAAGGTGAGATGATCATTTTTGTCGACGACGATGTCTTCTGTCCTCCTCAATTCATCAGAGAACACGTGAGGTATCATAAAAAGTACGACAATATAATAGTTGATGGTCCAGCAATAAACACAGATAGAATTGATAATCTATTCAATGATAAGAAAAAGAGATTTCTTGCTTTTCTTGATTTCTTTGGGGCGAATTTTGTCACCTGCAATACTTCCTGCAAGAAGGATAATCTAATTAAAGCGGGTGGGTTCGATGAAGAATTCGGCAAGAGATTTGGCTGGCAAGATAGAGAACTGGGCTTTCGGCTCTGGAAGATGGGGGTAAAGAGGAAAAAGAGTAGAAGGACCTATGTTTTTCATTTCAAGCGAAAAGAGTCTCCAGATGATTTTGTCGAACTTTTTAGGAAAGAAAAGGAGAGAGGAATAAATGCGGTGATTTTTTACCGTAAACATCCGGTGAAGAAGATCAGGTACCAAGTGAGATTCCGCTACCTCTGGTATGATAGGTTCGTCCCTTTTAAAAAATTGATGAATAGGGACATAGAGCTTTCCCACCGGGCCCATGGGAAAAGGTTCATGCAGCCATTTTTGACCAAATTCTACCTTATTCATGCCTATGCTGAGGGTCTAAAAGAGGGACTGGAGAAGCAGAAACTGAGTATATGAACGATATTTGATACAGCCGACCTGTCGCTGGCAAGAAAGCATCTTTCAGAACCGAGAGGGTTTGATGAGAATCTACTGGCCTATGGCTGGCAGGATCTGGAATTAGGCTACAGGCTAAGAAAAGCAGGGTTAAAATGCAAAGTCGCGAAAAATTTGATAAACTACTGGATAAATCTATTTTCTTTTTCATATTCTTCTTACCTTTTTTACCTCCGGCTAGCTATGTAGCCCTATTGGTGGCATTGATCCTCTGGTTCCGCAAGGAAAAACTGGGGAAGATTTTGGATTTTGAACCCAGGATTTTTGTGTGGGCTTATTTGGCGCTCATTTTTGCAGTAGGTCTTTCCGTAATTTTCTCTATTGATAGAACCTTCAGTTTTGGTGCTCTCGGACTTTTCATTTTCTACCCTCTATCCTGTTTCCTCATAGCCGGTAACATCACCAATGAGGATAGGGCACAGAAAATATTAACTGCGGCTATCCTCTCGGGATTAGTAATTACTGCTTTTGGAATAGTTCAATATCTGGCCGGAATTGAGTTGGATTATAAAATCGGCTTTTTAACTATCGGCTTAGATGCAAAAGAAGGACTTAGCTCAACTTTGGGTAATCCAAATAAGTTTGCCAAATATTTGGACCTTGTTCTTCCCCTTTCTTTTGTTTCACTACTGGTTCAAAAAGAGCCAAGAAGAAAAATCCTGCCAGTAATTCTCCTCATTCTAGGTCTTATCTGTTTAGTTTTAACCAGGTCCTTAGGGGGTACGGCGGCCGTTTTTGGAGTAATAATGGTAATTCTTCTTATCAAGAACTGGAAAGTTTTTCTTATTGTTATGGCGGGTCTTTCTATTTTTACTTTCTTTAACTATGGGTGGTTTATGAGAACCATAGGCAAATATGGTACTCCCGGTAGTAGAATCTACACCTGGAAAGAGGTAGTACCTCGCATATTTAAAAGCCACCCACTGGTTGGATCGGGATTAGGTACTTATAACTTGATATCCAGGACGACGAGTCCCGAAAGAGAATGGAATGTTGATACCACCAGTTCTTACGAAGGTACAAGATGTATGCAGGCTACCGTGGCCTGGAGCTGGCTCTGGCAGGATGTTCCAGTGGAACCTGAAAGATTTCATGCCTTAAGTGCATATGTAAGGTCTGATATAGAACCTTCTCAAAAGATTCACGACGGTAACACCTTTATTACTCTGGAGTGTCTGGATGATAAGGACAACGTCGTTGCAAGAGAGTGGGGAATTACTAATGCTGGCTCTTCCTGGGAACTAAAAAAAACGAGAATCTATTCTCCTCCTGGTGTACGAAAAATGAGGATAAAGATGGCTAAAAGAAAGGGGGAAGGAAGTGTCTGGTTCGATGATCTCAGACTGATAGAATCATCGCTCCACATGTCAAAAGGGGGAAGAGAAAAAATAATATTAGATACGAAAAAGGCGATTCCTAACCCGGATTTTGAGCTGATTGACGAATCAGGTAGACCACAATTCTGGGCAGAGAGTCCCGGTCGGTCGGTCGTGTCTACGGCCCACAGTCTCTATTTCAATTATCTTTCTGAACTAGGTATAATAGGATTAGCATCGCTTCTGTTAGTTATAGCCATTTTTTTCCACAGTTCTGTAAGATACTTGGGGGGACAGTCTTTTTTTGCCGCAAGTGGTATCATTGGCGGTTGCACTCTTTCCATCTTAGCTGCTTTGATTCATGGAACAGTGGAGACTTTCCTTGACGTCTTCCCGCTTGGACTGATGTTCTGGGCGATAATTGGTTTGGCAATGGGACTTTTGAGGTTCCATTCCTCTCGCCAAGAAAGAACCTGAAAGGCTTCTAAAGGTTGATGAAGCGTTCGGGACTTGAAAGAAAATCCAAAACGTAATGTCAGAAATGTTGATCAATAAAGAAAACCGTCTCTTGGTCAAAAGTTATGGGAATTAGAAATCCAATCTTTGGTATCATTGGAGTATCTGGGAAGGTAGTGAGAATTCCTATTGTCTTCGCAAGAAACGAATTGTTACCCTCTTTTCGTTTGATCCATGTTTGTTTCGTTCTGCCTTTCACAATAAAGGTATTACTGATTTATTTAAAATTCTATCTGGAGGCCAAAAGAACAATAGACAAATATTATTCTGCGGACAAAGAGATACATTATTGGCAACAGAACAAAGAAGAATTGTTGCGCCTTGGAAAGAGTGGATATAGGATAAAAATAGAAGATTTGGGATTAGATCAAGAAAAACTTGAATTACTTAAGAAAGCCCAACGACAGTCGCAGAAAGTGGTGATTGCTGAAATAGACGAAGACGGATTTTTGCTATCGCACTTTGGGCTAATCCGAAATGCACCAACTGTTTCCGAGAGCCAATTTTTGGTGCGAAAACATTTTAATCTGAAATTGGTAGCTATGAATGGATATGTTGGTGTAATAAAGGACTACAAAGGTGACAAGGTGTCCTTTGTAAATGAGATAAAAGCGCTTCATAGCCTTGGGTTCGCTGGCTGCAATGTGCCTGCGATAATGGATGTTGATTTTGATGATTTAACCTCCACATTCTCATACATCTTGGGGCCTGTCCTTCGTGAAGAATTAGCCAAGAGGGGTGCTGTTTTGCGTGACCGTGATGTAGATAGTAACCCGGATTTCGTAGGTCTTGACCCAAAAGAAAAACGGCTTAAGCGTATCCAAAAAGGCAAACGTGTTCTATATAATGTGGTTGATTCGCAATTTGTAGAGAGTCTGTTTACTGAATTGAATAAGATTCATGCATCTGGTTTCATATTGAGGGATATAAAATACGGAAATATGATAATTGAAAAGAAATCTAGTAAACCGTATCTAGTTGATTTTGAGGGGGCCCGCCATTACCCAAACTTAGGAAAGAATTGTTTTAGAATCCTACGTGACCGAGATATAGAAAAATTCAATCTGCTTTTTGATACGGAAAAGTTGACTTACGAAAGAACAAGAGGTAGTGTCAAGATAAGTTAGTGTTGCTTTTTCTGAGAAAATTTCATCCAATTCATACCAACTGTGTTAACACCCGCTAACTCAAGTGGGGATTTTCCATTATGTCCCTCAATACGACTGTAGGTGAACTTATTAAGGCGATAGTTGATGATAATCATCTTTATCTCGGACATCGTTTTCTTTTCACTCTCACCTCATACAGAGCGTTTTGCACTCTATAGGAGAGAGTATGCATTCTATAATGCTTAAGTATCAAGTATTTACGACAAAGAACAATTTAATTTATGAGCACTAATGGGATACGCAGCTGAAGAATATGATAAGGACGAGCTAGTGGTTAAAGCAAGCATTATTATCCCCACCTTCAATCGCAAGAGTATATTAGAAAAATGTTTGGAAACCCTTTTTAGTCAGAATTACCCAAAAGACAAATATGAGATAATCTTGATAGATGATGGTTCCACCGACGGGACGGAGAACATGGTAAGTTCACTCTCACCTCCCTGCCAGCTAAGGCACATAAAGAACGAAAAACGTCTTGGTCCGTTCATATCCAGAAACAAAGGAATTAAGATTGCTCAGGGAATATATATTATCTTCGTGGACAGTGACGTAATTGTAGTACCTGAGTTCATCCAGGAACACTTAAAGTACCACCACTTGTACGGGGATGGGATAGTAAACGGTGAACTTATCTACATATCAAGCTTTGAGCAAGTAGGAAAGAAGAGAAAGAGTGTGTGGGACATATCTTTTTCCCCTTTTGACACTGCCAATGTCTCGGTAAAAAAGGAATACATAAGAAAGGCGGGAGGATTTGATACGAATCTACCTCTTTATGGCTGGCAGGATGTTGAGCTTGGATACAGACTGAAGAAAATTGGGCTAAAAAGCAGGAAAAATCCAGAAGCTCTCGGTTATCACTTCAGAAAGTGGGCAGACACTTCTAACCTTGATTTTCTAAAAGAGAAAGAGCTGATGCGGGGAATGAGCGGAGCTCTTTACTTTAAGAAACACCCCTGTTTCAAGGTTAAGGCCTCGGTGAAAGGAAATCCTCTATTTGGCCTTGCCTTCATCGGTCGTTGGCTGGACAAAAATCCTCGAGGGAAAAGAGTTTTCTCCCGGCTCCAAAAGAGGGATATCGAATGGCTAAATGCTGCCCTTATTAAGTTAGTCCTTTGCCATTACTATCTTCAAGGATATCACCAGGAAATGAACAAATAATCAAAGGACGTAGCCAAAGAGTCCTTATTTCTGACAAGAAGGCTTCCGGTTATAGAAAGAATATCAGAGCAGCCAAAAAAGAAAGCCGGTCAAGGAGAGACAGCCCACAGAATAATTAACATACTGTTAAACACGTAGAAACGGAGTGACGCTAAATTGCATATTTGTTTTCTGAGTAACTGCTACGGGGAGGATAGATCCGCCGCTTTAATTGCCAGGGAACTTAAAAAGTTGAGGCCACAAGCTGAAATAACAGGTGCTCCGCTTATCTCCTGGGGGAGAGAGTATGTAAAAAGAGGGATTCCACTTTTTACCCGAGCCAGAGTTCCTCCTTCTGGAGGTTTTCCTACTAGAAGTCTGAAGGGACTCCTGTTAGATGTATCCGCTGCCCACGTGCCCCTAAAGTACTTTCTGACTTTAAGAAAGAGGCGAGCTGATATTGACTACGCTGTAGTTGTGGGGGATCTTCCTCTCCTAATCTTAGGGTATCTTGCCCTACGCAAACAAATCCTATTCCTGGCTCCAGCAAAATCTGACTACCAGAGACCGCACTACAGGATTGAGGAATTTTTTATGCGCACGATCCCCTGGAAGGTCTTGACCCATGATGAATATACTGCTGAAAACCTGCGCAAAAAGGGTATATCTGCCCTCTTCTTAGGTAATCCTATGATGGATGAATTAGTACCCAGAGGGATTAACTTGGGTGAGCCACCCATAGTTGGGATACTCCCCGGCAGTCGATCCGAGGCCTACAAGAATCTTACTAAGATACTTAAAGTAGTGGAGAGGGTGAAAGAGACAGTTACATTTGTCTGTGCTCTACCCCAATCCCTGGAGATAGGAAAAATAGTCCGTCTGATCAGAAAAGATAAATGGGTTTATGCGAACGGGGTGTTCAAAAAAAATGAAAGAACGGTCCTTGTTGTTAGAAAGGGATTTGAGGATGTGATTTCAGAATCAGAAATTGTTATTGGTCTGGCAGGAACAGGCAATGAGCAAGCTGCGGGTCTGGGCAAGCCCGTAGTCTCCTTTACTGGATACGGACCTCAGACAACTTTAAGGCGCATGAAGGATCAGGCTCGGCTCCTGGGAGCGGCAGTTAAGTTTGTATCGGATTTTCCCAATGGAGTAGCAACCGAGATTTCTTTTCTTCTTTCCAATCCGGAGGAGAGGACTAGAAGAGGCAAAATTGGCTCCGTCAGAATGGGACCTCCAGGAGGAGCGAGGAACATTGCCAACCTGTTAGTAAAACATTTTAATCTTTAGAGGTTTGTTCGACTCTTTCTGCGATTTCCTTCATCTTCATGAGATTGATAATATGGGCTCTTTCTCTTTCCTCCAGCTTCATGGTGATGTACTTGACTGTGTCCTGGATGCGAGGAATTAGAATATGCTCCAGCGCATTGACCCTTCTTCGGGTACGCTCAATCTCTCTGGCCAGCCGGTTGAGATCCTCCTCCCTCTGAGCCAACTCAACCAGGAAATGGAGAGTCTCTGGAAAGGATCTTAAGGCAAAATCTAGCTTCCAATTACTTCCATGGAGGCCGTAGCAAAAAAGATCTCCCTCCATGACCAGTTTAAACTCAGGGGCCTTCATCATGGTGTATCCGGAAATATCCAAACCCGATCTTTGGGTTGGCCACATAATGCACTCCTCTACCTCAGCCTCTGAAGTGAGGGACTTGGATATCTGAAGATCAGCATAAGCTTGACCAACCTTTTCTTTTATTTCCTTGCGCATTCCGCGAACTTCCTTCAGCAGAGGAAAGAACCGCTGCATGAGCTCGTCCCTTTTATCTTCAAGAAGATCATGAGCCCTGCGGGCCATTTTCAGTCTTTGTTTCTGCTTTAGAAGCTCCATCCTGGTGGGGCTTACCTGCACTGTCTGAGGCATCTTCCAGGCTACCTTTCTTCTTCTTCACGCTTTCCGTACTTTTCAATATACTCGTCCCTTACCCTTTTCAGCTCTGAGCGGGGAATCATCCTGAGGAGCTCCCAACCGTAATCTAGAGTTTCCTCTATTTCCCTGTTCTCATACTCTCCCTGAGAGACAAATTTCTGCTCAAATTCATCCGTGAAACGGAGATAGTTCTTGTCCATCTCACTGAGAGTAGCTTCCCCCATCACCAGTGCCATTTCCCGAACCTCAATTCCCTGGGCATAGGCAGCATAGAGCTGATTGGAGAGTTCTCGATGATCCTCCCTGGTCTTGTCTTTTCCCACACCTTGGTCCATCAAGCGGGAAAGGGAGGGAAGAACATTGATGGGGGGATAGATACCTTTTTGATGAAGATCCCTCTGAAGAATGATTTGTCCTTCGGTGATATATCCGGTCAGATCTGGAATGGGATGGGTTTTATCGTCATCGGGCATGGTCAGGATAGGAATGAGAGTGATGGACCCCTCATTTTCTTTGATTCGCCCTGCTCTCTCATAATTGGTGGCAAGATCCGTGTACAGGTACCCGGGATATCCTCTTCTTCCAGGAACTTCCCGTCTGGCCGCAGAAAGCTCCCTCAAAGCCTCAGCGTAATTGGTCATATCGATGAGAATAACCAGAATATGCATTCCTTTTTCAAAGGCCAGGTACTCGGCACAGGTGAAGGCCATTCTAGGGGTGGAGATTCTTTCTATGACCGGATCATCGGCAAGATTAAGAAAGAGGGTAGTTCTCTCGATGGCTCCGCTTGCCTCAAAGTCAGAAAGAAAGAAATTGGCTTCCTCATAGGTTATCCCCATGGCCGCAAAAACCACCCCGAATTCCTCCTCTTTTGCCAGTACCCTGGCCTGCCGGGTAATCTGAGCTGCCAGTTGAGCATGGGGTAGGCCTGCTCCAGAGAAGATGGGAAGTTTTTGTCCCCTGGATAGGGTGTTGAGGCCGTCGATGGCCGATACACCGGTCTGGATAAATTCTACCGGATAAGCCCTGGCCTCGGGATTGATGGGATTTCCTCCAATATCCAGTCTTTTCTCCGGGATAACTTCCGCCCCACCGTCCCGCGCTCTTCCCCATCCATCAAAGGCTCTGCCCAGGATATCCTCAGAGACTCCCAATTGGATTCCTCTGCCTAAAAACTTCACCTGAACTCCCTCGGTCCCAAGCTCACTCGCCCGCTCAAAAAGCTGCACCAACGCTGCTTCAGAGGTAACCTCCAACACTCTGCCTCTTCTCCTTTCCCCATTGGCAAGCTCTATCTCTACCAGCTCCTCGTAGGAGACATCCGACACCTTATCCACCAACATTAAGGGTCCGGTCAGTTCCTTTACGGTAGTATATTCCTTTGTTCTCATACCTTGCTTCCTTCCATTGATTTGTCCATCTCAGCTTTTAATTTCTGGCTTATTTTTCCTATTTCCTCGTCTATTCTCTCTTCCGGCAGATACTTCGCCTTGGCAATGTCCTCTCTTACGGAAAGAGAAATGAGATCATCTATCGGAACATCCCTCTTGAGGGCCTTCAGTGAAAGATGATAGTACTCCAGAATGAGCTTTAGCATTAGGTATTGCTTCCTTATGGTAGTGTAAGTATCTGTCTCATGGAAGGCAACCTGTTGCAGGAAATCCTCCCGGATGGAGCGAGCTGCCTCCATACTTATTCTATCCTGGTAGGATAAGGCATCCAACCCCACCAGCCTTACCGTCTCCCTCAGCTCATCCTCTTTCTGCAAGAGAGCCATGGCTTCTCCTCGAAGTTCCATCCATTCCGGAGCCACTTTGTCAGCGAAATACTCTCTCAAATCGTCCAGGTACAGGGAGTAACTGCGGAGCCAATGGATAGCTGGAAAATGACGTTGATAAGCCAGCTCAGCGACCAGGGCCCAGAAAACTCTCACCACCCTCAAAGTGGCCTGGGCCACCGGCTCCGAAAGATCTCCTCCAGGAGGGGAAACCGCTCCAATAGCGGTCAAACTGGCCTTACGCTTATCGGTTCCGAGGCAAATGACTCTCCCGGCTCTCTCGTAAAACTCGGCTAACCTGGAAGGTAGATATGCCGGATATCCCTCTTCACCCGGCATTTCTTCAAGCCTTCCCGACATCTCCCTCAGTGCCTCTGCCCATCGGGAAGTTGAATCTGCCATGAGGGCTACATTATACCCCATATCCCGGTAGTATTCAGCCAGGGTAATCCCGGTGTAAATAGAAGCTTCCCGGGCTGCCACCGGCATATTGGAAGTGTTGGCGATGAGGATTGTTCTTTGCATGAGGGGCTTGCCCGTTTTGGGGTCCTTCAATTTGGGGAAATTCAGCAAAACGTCAGTCATCTCATTGCCTCTTTCTCCACATCCCACAAAAACGATGATCTCGGCATCAGTCCATTTGGAGAGCTGATGTTGCACAACAGTATTATGCAGAAGTAGGGGACCGTACCCTCCAACGAAATTCTCTTTTTGAGGGATACAAACGTCATAGACATTGAGAGGGCCTTTGATTTTCTCAATGTGTACCACTCTGTCGCAAAAAATATGATCTAAAAGAGAAGAGAGTCTCAAGATTTGACTATATTTCTCCCTTCCCCCATCTTCCTTCAAGAGCCGAGCAAACCTCTTAAACGTAATGGTACTCATTCGCTCACGGTTACCAATGTAATTGCTTATTTCAACTCCCCGGGCTTTGAGTTGAGAGTAGGTAACTTTTGAACTCCGATAGAAGTTGGATATGACCTCAGCGGACAGGGGAACCACATCGTAAGAGGTATAAGTGGTTTTCTTTGAATCTGTGTAATCCTTGATTTTCCGAACTTTATCAAATTCTTCACCGTCTTTGTTCACTGATTCATAAAATATCTTCAGATTATCAACGCCACGTATGAAAATGCGATAGTAATTCTTCTCTTTGAATTTTCTGGTGGCTAAGACATGGAGAATCCCCAATCTGGTTAGAGCATAAGAAAGACCAATTTGCAACTTCTTACTAGCCGTGGAAAGCTCTATTTCTCCTTGAGAGAAGGACCCATCACCTAGATAATACCCCTTTAGAAAGGTGCAGAGAATCTTATCGCTGGACCTTAGGATAAGGGGGGGGATCTGTTTCTCAGAAGACCTACCCCCAGCATCTATGGTCTTGATAAAGTCTACAAAAACTTTGTTGTGTATGAGAATTCCGGGAGTTTTCCCTTTTTGTATCTCCTTTTCAGTCTTAATACCAAAGACAGAATTAATCAATCGAGTAAATTGTTTTAGAAGTTCATCGTCTCCATTAGTGAAGACGGCTGTATTCTTAGTTCTGACATATCCTTCAGCGATAAAGAGTCCTAAAACTTCACCCAATTCTGGGCTGGCTTGAGTGGGAATATGGATAGTCTGACCCCATCTAGCTCCCCTTAGTTGTTTGGGAATAGGAAGAGACAAATTAGCCTGGGAATAGGCTTTTTTCACCAAGGAAAGAGGAGGAAGGTTTCTTTTATAGATAAAACTTTCTGCGTTTACCTTGGAAATTCCTACCAAAGATAGTTTGCGCTTTTGCCTGAGATTTCGTAATATCTGGGAAAGCCTTTCTCTGATAAAGGTATCTGCCACTCTGGATTCTCTCAACTCATATACGTCAAATTTTGCTTTCTTATTCCTAGTTTCTATCTTTCGCACAGCAGCAATAAAGTCTCCTACCCGAAGACTCTCAGCCTTAGTTTCAACAATCTCTCCCTTCCCATTTATCCTGAATACCTTATGACAAGGAGTAACCTCGACCGAACGTCCGCTTCTTGTCTTAATGCCAATAACAGAATCAGTTTTTCCTTTATAAAAAATAGATGAATTGGATTCTTCGATCTTGTTTGTGTTCATAGAGAAAAGAGAAAGCGAAGGATTAATTTCAATTATTGTCTCTAGGCCATTTGTCTCTGATTTCCCTTCTTCTAAGCACTTTCTATAGAGTTCCTCCATAGTAAAAAGAGTTCCATTACCAAGAATCACCGGGGTCTGGCCAGAGACGCATTTGCCGCTTCCAAAGGGTCCTGGAATACAGGCAGTTCCTCCCTTGGCGATGGGGAAAAAGGTGTCGATGACCCTCTGGCCAGTGATGAGAGGCTCTTGGGGTTCCAGCTGTTTTTGGTAAGGCCTCATCTTTCTTACTGGCCAGGTCTGAAGCATGGAGACATTCCCCTCTTTGCCCTCACTATCTACAATCACGGCGATGCTGTCCTCCACCCTGGCTTTGCCCGAGTGGATCCTCTCGACTGTCCCCTCTACCCCGAAAGGAACCATAACACGATGCTCAATAATCTCCGTCTCTTGAACTACTCCCAGAATATCGCCGGCACTGACCTCATCGCCCTTTCGTGCCTTGGGTTTGAAATCCCATTCTTTTTTCCTATCAACGGCTTCCAGGATAACTCCTCGGGTAACAAAATCCCCCATCCGTGCTCTAATGAGATCCAAGGGGCGCTGGATTCCATCGTAGATATTGCCCAATACTCCGGGGCCTAGTTCTACTGATAGAGGGCCATAGGTCGATTTCACAGGCTCGCCCGGTTTTAGTCCCCCTGTTTCCTCATATACCTGGATGGATGACCTGCTTCCTCTTATCTCCAAGATCTCGCCGATAAGTTTTTCCTTCCCCACCCTCACCACATCATACATCCTGGCCCCAGGAATGCCTTCCGCCACCACCAAGGGTCCAGCGATTTTAACTATTCGACCTACCTCAGTCATTTCAGAATCCTCCATTCAGCTTACTACAAGCAACGTCCGAGTTATTCTTCTACCTTCACTCTATTTCTTGCTCACGATAACACTATCGATTATCCCGTAATCCTTGGCTTCCTCCGCTGTCATATAGAAGTCTCTATCTGTGTCGCGTTCGATCTTTTCTTTACCCTGACCGGTGTGCTTGACAAAAATGTCGTTCAGTCGATCTTTAGTCTTGAGGATTTGTCGGGCCTGAATGCCTACGTCAGTTGCCTGCCCTCTGGCTCCGCCCATGGGCTGGTGGATAAGGACATTGGCGTTAGGCAGACTGTACCTTTTCCCACGGGCTCCAGCGCATAGGAGCAGGGCCGCGGCGCTGGCCGCCTGCCCCATGCAGATAGTCGACACATCTGGTTTTATATACTGCATGGTATCATAGATAGCCAGCCCCGAGGTAACCAGTCCTCCCGGGGAGTTGATGTAAAGACTGATATCTTTCTTGGAATCCTGAACTTCAAGAAAAAGCATTTGGGCAATCACAGTATTAGCCAAATTATCATCAATAGGCTGTCCAATGAAGACTATCCGATCTCTTAAGAGCCGAGAATAAATATCATAGGCCCTTTCTCCCCTGGCTGTTTTTTCTACCACTATAGGAATTAAAGCCATTTTCCTCTCCTTTTATTCTTGACAGTAAATTTATAACCCTATTTTAGCTTCCTTGTAGAGAAAATCAAGAACCTTCTCCTCTCTCATGCGGGCCGCCAAAACTTGCAGCTGACCTTGCTCGGCCAGCTTCTCCTTCAATTTGGCCATCTTCTCCTCATTCTGAGTGCCTTTGACAGAGGCTCTTAGCCTCTCTTCTATCTCCTCCTTGCCCACCTCAATTTTCTCTTTATCAGCGATCATCTCCAGAGTGAAGTAAGTCTTTAGATCCTTGGTGATCTGAGAAGAGAGATCACCTTTTAGATCCTTCTCAGTTATCTTCTTCTGGCTGAGGTACTCAGAAAAAGAGAGGCCCTGGCTTTCCAATCGGCCCTTAAGTTCAGCAATCTTCTCCTCAGTCTTTCTTTCCACCAGACCAGGGGGAACCTTCATCTGAGTAGACTCAACAACTCTATCCACTATCGCCTGGCGTATTCGCTTCTTTTCCCAATTATCTTTGGCCTCTTTGAGTCTTTCTCGGAAATATTTCCTGGCTGCCTCAAGACTATCAAACTTAAGCTCCTTGGCGAATTCATCATCGAGAGGAGGCAATTTCTCCTCCTTTATCTCCTTCAAGCTCACCTTAAAGGTAACTTTTCTTCCCGCGAACTCTTTCCGTGAATCATCTTGTGGAAACTCAACCTCTATCTCTTTTTGCTCATCCTTCTTCAGCCCCATCAGTTCCTGAGAAAAGGAAGGAGGGAAGAGGGAAGAGCCTACTTGATAGACAAAATTCTTCTGAGGACTGCCCCTTATCTCCTTTCCTTCAGAAAAAGCCTCCCAATCAATGATGAGCCAATCATTCTCCCTTACTCCCCGCGCCCCTTGGATGGGGACATAGGTAGCGTAGTTTTTCTGATACTGCTCTAACACCTTGGTAACTTCGTCCTCAGTGATCTTCACTTTGTTCCCTTTGACCTTCACTGCCCTATATCTACCCAGGCCTATTTTCGGCTTGGTGATCAGATTCATCTTCAAGATCAACGGCTGATCGGGAGAAAACTGAACTATCTCTAGCTCTGGTTCCACCACTGGGACAAGTTCGTATTGACTCAAGGCTTCTCGATAAATTTCGGGATACATCTTCTTCATGGCTTCCTCTTGCAAGACTCCTTGTCCAAATCGCATCTCAAAGATCCTGCGAGGAATCTTGCCTTTTCGAAATCCCGGCACCCTCACCCCTTTTGCAAGTCTTCGGAATGCCAGAGAAAGCTCCTCTTTTACCTTCTCTTTGGGTACTTCTACCTTCAGGCTGACCTCAGCCCCTTGTTTTTTTTCCATCACCACTTGCATTGATCTTGCCTTTCGGCACCCTTGGTGCGAGAGGCGGGACTCGAACCCGCATGAGTTTCCTCACTAGATCCTAAATCTAGCGCGTATACCGATTCCGCCACTCTCGCTTATGGTAGATGCTGCTTCTCTGGCTCAGTCTAACCAGAGAGCTCACCCTAGATGGCCTCGTCCTTTCAGAAAATCAGGGGTATGCTTAATCTATGTGAAGGGAGCGGGAAACGGGATTCGAACCCGCGACCCTCACCTTGGCAAGGTGATGCTCTACCACTGAGCTATTCCCGCCCTACGCAGACTTTGTACTATTTAGACGATGGATACAACTCCCCCCTGGTCCTGGGAGTACTCATTTTCCGGCAACGTCTCAGGGCTTTCTATGCAATCTCAATTCCTGAGATCATGTCTAAATAAACCGCCTGGTGGGCTGTACAGGAATCGAACCTGTAACCTACGGATTAAGAGTCCGTTGCTCTGCCTGGTTGAGCTAACAGCCCGCCCAGTAAGATATTGCCTGTTGGGGTGAGCGAGGGGACTCGAACCCCCGACATCTGGAGCCACAGTCCAGTGCTCTAACCAACTGAGCTACGCTCACCATGGAGCGGGGAACGGGATTCGAACCCGCGGCCATCGGCTTGGAAGGCCGATGCTCTACCACTGAGCTACCCCCGCAGGAAGCTGAAACCCTTTATCCATAAGAACTTCATCAAGCAGCAATTCTTCGCTCTTCTCTTTTTTTCTCGTTGGTGTCCAAATAGTGTCCATCCGGGAGTCAAAAAGTTCCATCGCCTTCCGTTTGTGACTCTGGGCAAGATGAGCATACCGAAGGGTCGTCCTGAAGCTACTATGACCCATGATCTCCTGCACAGTTCTGAGGTCAACTCCCCTCATGACCAGGTGCGAGGCAAAGGTATGCCTGAGATCATGAAAGGTAAAGTCCTTTATTCCTGCCTTCCCAAGAGCCCTGCCAAAGGCTTTTCTGAAAGAGCCAATGCGTCTGCCATCTTGACGACAGAAAATATAAGGGCTGTCGGGATGTTTCTTTTGCTTCAGCAGAAGCCGAGAGATTCCAAGACCTATAGGAACCTCTCTCCTCTTTTGCCCTCTGGTTCCGAGTATTGTAATTATTCTACGGCGGAAGTCAACATCGGGCCACTTAAGACCTAGTATTTCTCCTCTCCGCATTCCAGTAGAGACGGCAAGAGCGACAACTGGCTTAAGATAGGCTGGACAAGCGTCGTACAGCCTCTTGATCTCCTCTTTCTCTAGAAACCTGACCCTACCCTCATCCTCACGGAAAAACTTCACTCCCTTCACTGCATTTTTCTCAGCCATTCCCCAGTCTATTGCCCGATTGTACATGTTCCTCAAACCGGACAGTTCCCTATTCACAGTGGCGGGGGAGACTTCTTCTCTTCTTTGTCTCTTGTAATTTTCAATGTCGAGAGGGGTTATCTCATGGGGGTACTTGCCTTTGAAAAAATCAACCAAGTGACCCACAATCTCCTCATCCCTTCTCCACGATGTCTTGTTAGGCCTTGAGTAATTCTCCAAAAAGAGCTTTCCCATATCCTCAAACTTGACCTCCTGGTTCCTTTGAACGTCCGAGAACTTTCCCTCAGCAATTTGTACCTTTCTCTTCTGAAGTACTACCTGGGCTTGGGCCTTGCGGGGGGCGATTTTCTCCCTTTTCCTTCGGCCCTGAACGTAGTAGTCAATGTACCAACTCTTTCCTTTCTTAAAAACTCCCACAGCATTCCTCCTGACTGAATTCTATTCATAATCTTAAGAAGTCAATAGGGCTTCTTACTCTTCATTTGCTCAAATTTCTCCTCCTTGACGCTGTTTTCCTTAATCCAGTCATCGATTTTTTCTAGATCAAACTTAGTGAGTCTTCCCATCTTAACGAAAGGAATCCTTCTCTTACTGACAAGAGAGTAAATTGTATTTACGCTAAGGTCAAGGTGTTCTGAGGATTCCCGCACATTTATCAGGCGCCTAAGAGACATTTAGTTTTCTCATCTTCTAGGCCTTCGGCGTCCTAGCTTTCGTTTTACCTCTTTTCCTCTTTCTTCACGAAAACGTATAAGCGCTTTTTCGAGCTTTCTTGCGTCTATAAAAAAGATCTCTCCTATCTTCTTTAGCGTTCTTTCCGAAGGAGCTGAAGCTCCTAGCTCTAGCTCACTCACAAAAGCAGCAGAAACCCTTAGCAAACTAGCTAAATCGCGCTGAGTCATTCCCTTCTTTTGTCGCAATTTTGCAATTGGATTCTTCATCTTGACCTCCATAACAAGCCCCCCAGAACTGACTTCTTGCTATTCTTGTTTTTTCTTTTCTTTACTTTCGAAATGGCCGTGCAACTGTCAAGGGCGAAAATCGTAAAATCAAGTCCTATTCTTCGTTCCCTGTTGGTCTGAAATCTTGAAGAATCTGTTGGACAATTCTCCCATACGTCTTTCTCGCTAACAAAAAGCCTCGCTACCATCCAAACGTCATACTTTCTTACGAATTGATGTTTCAGTAATATCACTGAAGAAGCTGATCATCTTTAGGGAAGGCAAAGCTACTGTGGGGTGCTTGGAGGGATGTTTCTACCGGGGACAAATGTATCATAATTCGGTTACATTCTAGAGAGCTCTGAATAATTGGGCTATTTTTACAGTCTTTCACCTTGACTTGATTTTTTTGAAGTGAAGCATGAGGAAACAACTCCTTTTTCTCTCCGTCTTTTTCTTGAATCCTCCTTTGTCTTCTGAGAATTGACGCTCTTTGACTCATTCTATCCTGAAGGTAGAGCTAAGCTCACCGAATCTTGCTTTATCTCGATAAGCTTAACCATTCTCTTTAAGTTCATCACCATGAAGGTCATGAATACCTGGATCGCTACTCTCCATCTACCGCGATACCGTGCTCGTGCCATTCTGTGATGCATTTTGGCTTCTCCAAACTTCGCTTCTATTCTTCTGCGTTTACTTAAGGCTTTCTTCCTTTCCTCAGGATCAACCTTGATATACAGAAGATGGCTCTCGCTCACATACAACGTTGGCCTATTCTCGCTGCAAGGACATCCTTCTTTTTCATCACAGGCCTTACAGAGACGAGAAGAAAAGTAGTAGACATAAGCGTCTTCATGGTAGGTCTTTCCAATAGAAGAGTATCCTTTCTGGCAGATGAATTCATCGTCCCTCTCACTGTAGATGAAGTCATCGAGCTTTTTCTTCTTTCTCTTTTCTGGAATGTAGTGCTTCATTCCTCTTTT